>JAESGJ010000074.1_pt1 | contig 196959 bp, 163 predicted proteins | sample 9266241 | NCBI WGS metagenome assembly JAESGJ01 (sample SAMN14514841, study PRJNA621669) | algae metagenome | isolation source: Brasilonema octagenarum HA4186-MV1 and co-occurring heterotrophs from wet... | place: USA: Manoa Valley, Hawaii | collected 2009-07-20 | reverse complement strand
GCTTCCCAAGCTCTAATCACGCGACGACGCAAATCACCTGAATAAGATACTGGCATCGAATCTAACAATTACTTTACTACCAGCTTACCGTAGTTTGTGGTTCAATTACCTGAAAATTGCTGTAAGTGATGTTATTTGGCAAAAGTTAGAACCAGTCGCGCAAAAGTTTTTCGATTGTCATTAATTATGGTGACATCAAAAAACTCAAAGGTACTCACAAATAAGGCTTTGGGCGTATAGGAGCGCAATTGGTAGAAAATGGATTTGATCGAGATCAGACATTCAAGCTTTACTTTTTTAGTTTTATCGCGGCTAAAGAGTGCATTCCATTCAAAATCAAACATGGAAAATGGAACTATACCCTAGATGTAGGCTTGAGAAACAACCAAGCCACAAGGAAGATTCCAGCTGTAAATAGTTGCGTTAGATCCATAGCAGACAGATAACCATCGGAAAACGAAGCAATACTGCGATCAGTGATTCCAAATAGCCACGACGAGATACCAAACACCCAAATTCCATTTTTTATATTTCCGACAAATTGCTTAGAGTCTGATGAGTGCTGATTTTTCATGATTTTCGACCTTGGTGAAGAATCTGATGGTTAGAGGATGCACCAGCGGCGGATACCAGCCACTAGTAGATTTCAGGTGTTATTTTTCCCCCAGCTGAAAGTTTTTCTGACTCTGGCTGTTGAACTTTATATTTATTTCATAAATTTAACAATTTTTAAGGTACTTGACATAACTGCCAAAAGGTACATATCCTCTTGTTGTGAGGATAACATAATCTAGATGTACTTTTTGTCAATAGGTTTTCAATCCTAAAATGTAAAGATTGATTTATTTTTTGGATAAATAACGTGAAGTACCCACCACCAAGCGGGTGACTTCTGCCTTTGGATACTGATCATTCCTGGGCAGAAATGAGTTAAATCAAGAAAGTGATAGCAATATGTGATATGTCAGCAGTGCGGGAGTCTAAATCCCCATCAGGGGTTGTGATTAACAATTCACCTAATGCACAGCAGTTGCAAAAAACTGCTTTACCGCACTTAGGATTGGTTTGCATTACATTGTCCAAAGAGGTGCGCTTCCGGACAATAACGCGTAAGCGCTACTTAGAACTCCCAGAGAACCAACGTGAAACCGCCCTAAAAGTCATTTATCGGGAGAACTTACAGCGCTTAGATTTGGCGTTAACTTTTTGTGTGCGCAATTCAATACAGCTTTATCGAATGTCCTCTGCTTTATTTCCGATGAGTGACTTGGAGGATGAAGTGGGCGCAACTGTTTTAGAGAATATGAGCGCAGATTTCGCCAAAATCGGGCAAAGGGCAGCAAAATTAGGCATCCGAATGGTATTACACCCGGATCAATACGTTGTGCTCAGTTCTGATTCACCGCAAGTGGTGGCATTAAGTCTTAAAATCTTAGAGCGACACGCTCGCACACTAGATTTACTAGGTTTACCGCGTTCTTCTTGGTCATTAATGAACATTCATGGTGGCAAATCTCAACGTTCGGATCAACTGGTGGATGTTATTTCTGAATTACCAGAAAACATCAAAAGCCGCTTGACTTTTGAAAATGACGAATACGCCTACAGTTCCAGTGAAATTTTAGAAGTTTGTCAACGAACTGGCATACCATTGGTATTTGATGCTCATCACCATATTTGCCATGAAAGTTTAGACAGTTACGACGATCCAAGTGTTGCCCAAATGTTTTATGCTGCAAGAGAAACTTGGGCTAACCCAGACTGGCAGTTAGTCCACATTTCCAACGGTCAACAAGCTTTCGGTGATAGAAAACATAGTGATTTTATTAACGCTATGCCCAATGTTTACCGAGAAGCGCCTTGGATAGAAGTCGAAGCAAAAAGCAAGGAAGAGGCGATCGCCCATTTACGTTCTTGGTGGCTGCGTTAAGTTCCCTTCCCTAATCTTGGGTGTCTAAGTGCGGCTTGATCTTGTTTAGCCACTTTTTTGATTCTTCCAAGATTTCCCTTGTTTGCTTCATATGCTCCTGAGAACCCTGGAGATGTTCATTTGTTATTTGTATACGTTCCTGGGAGGACTTCTCTAATTTTTTTGCTCTTTCATTCATAACTCAAATAACTCTTTGATAATAAGCGTGAATTATAAACAATATTTCAACTACTTTACTTTGAGATCATTCCCAAAACTTAATTTTTTATTTTGTTGTTTTTCTAAGCTGAGTCCAATTTTTATTAAATTGAGCGTAGTGAGCTTTGAAGGTAACAAACTGACAACCAAGCTTTATATACCGAGCCTTAAGCTCTTGGGAATCAGTTCTAAGTTTCTTGGAATGAGCTATAATTTCATTAGCAATTTCCTTATTGAAAGTATTTTTTTGAAAAATTATCTTGTCCATCTTGTGCAATTCTTCTGATTGAACTTCTTCATCATTGATCATAGTAAGTCGCTCTACTACTGACTCGCTAGCAGATTTTTCAATTTTATAAATTGTCTGTTGGTAGTTCTTTACCCTCAAAGAGTGTTGAGTGTTCTTGCAATACACAAATTTTGGTTTGTCGCCTTTAATTCTTGCTCTACCTCTTGGGGTTGCTGCTGTTTGTACTGCAAATGTAGGTTTTGGCTCTCTACCAACTCACACAAAAACTCTGCCTGCTCAGGTAAAAACTTTATCTGCTCATAAGCAGCGAAAAACTTTTCATCACTACAGCTGTCTGTTGTTCAACTTCGGGCTGTTGGCGCTTTTTCCGCATCGTTTGAATGATATTTGTCTAGAGGAGCGATGTTACATCTAGCTTTGTAATTATATTTACAGAAATATTGAAAAAAAACAATCTTTCTTTTGGCACATGACTGAATTGAGTTTTTCTTGATAATAATATATACTTTTTGAAAAAAAAGTCAGTACAGTTTATGTTTTCTGTTAAGCGTTCCCTAGCTCAACTAGTAAGTATGGCTAGCGGGTACGGTCACGGCTACCGCTGCTCTTGCGTGCGTCTCCTACGGAGATACGCCACGAAGCGCGAACATAAACCAAACCGGATTCCTATAAAAATTATTTCTTTGAGCATAGTGCTGGTAAAACTGCTGTCGAGGAGAACTGCGCTCGTGAACATACAATAGCTAATAGACCTCTCCAAAAATGATTTTTAGTGCAAGCGCGGTAAAGGTTTCATAGCCATTTTTGGAGAGGTCTAATGAGAAAATAATCTCATGCGTTGCATATTTGCGTGAGATATTAAAAAGTTATGGCAATAGCAATAGATTTTGGTACAAGCAACACAGTCATCGGTCGCTGGAACCCTGTCACCCAACAACCAGAAACTCTCAACATACCTGGTTTATCCATTCAACAAGGTCTCAATCCCCCACTGATTCCTAGCTTGGTTTATGTTGAAAATGCCTCAAAGGGGCAAGTGTTATTGGGTCAACAAGTGCGCGATCGCGGTCTTGATTTAAAAAATGACCCGCGATTTTTCCGCAGCTTTAAACGCGGTATTGGTGCAGACATCCAAGGTTTCTTACCAGAGTTGGATGGACAAATGATCACCTTTGAGCGGGTGGGGCAATTGTTCCTCTCTCAAATCATTGAGCAATTGGCACCACTGCAAGGGGGAATAGATTCTCTGGTGTTAACAGTACCTGTAGATAGCTTTGAGGCTTATCGCCACTGGCTGGGACAAGTTTGCCAAACCCTAAACGTCGAACAGGTGCGGATGCTGGATGAACCGACAGCAGCAGCTTTGGGTTATGGTATGGTAGACCAAGAAATTCTCTTGGTAATTGACTTTGGCGGCGGAACGTTGGATTTATCTTTGGTGCGGCTAGATCAAACCGTGCAAAGAACTCAAAAGCCCGTAGGATTTCTTCTTAAGTGGGGTAAAAAGTCCTTAGCCGAAGACTCAAAGCAAAAGGTAAAAACCGCTCGCGTTTTGGCGAAAGCTGGGCAAAATTTGGGTGGTACTGACATCGATAATTGGCTGGTTGATTACTTTGCCAAAACTCAAGGGTTGGTGGTGAGTCCTCTGACAACACGACTGGCGGAAAGAGTGAAGATTCAACTTTCAAGCCAAACCCAAGCAAGCGAAGTTTATTTCAACGATGAGACGTTTGAGAGTTATGAGTTAGATCTCAACCGCGACACTCTAGAAACTATCCTCGCAGAACACGCGTTTTTTGAACGACTTGATGAGTCGATGACTTCTCTGTTGCAGCAAGCACGACGCCAAGGGATAGAAGTTTCAGATATTAACGCTGTTTTACTTGTTGGTGGAACTGTACAACTCAGCGCAGTACAAACATGGGTTAAGCAGTATTTTCAACCAGAAAAAATTCGTTGTGAGCGTCCTTTTGAAGCCATTGCTCAAGGCGCTTTACAAGTTGCTCAAGGCGTGGAAGTGAAAGATTTTCTCTACCATAGCTATGGTATCCGTTATTGGGATCGCCGCAACAAATGCCATAGTTGGCATCCTATCGTTAGTGCTGGTCAGCCTTACCCAATGAGTCAACCAGTAGAATTAGTTTTGGGCGCTTCTATGGAAAGTCAGCCTAGCGTTGAATTAATTATGGGTGAGTTGAGTGCGGATACGGGCGGTACGGAAGTTTATTTTGATGGGGATCGCCTGATTACTCGCACTCCAGCCAGCTGTCAAACAAACGTCAAACCCCTTAACGATAAAGATGGGGCAAGATCAATTGCTCAACTGACACCACCAGGATTTCCGGGGAGCGATCGCATCAAAGTCGGCTTTCAAGTTGATGAACAACGCTTTTTGCGAATCACAGTTGAGGACTTGTTGACAAGTGAAACGCTGTTGGAAAATCAAGTTGTGGCGCAGTTGAGTTAAAACAGGAAACAGGGAACGCTTAACAGGGAAACTGAATAAACATGGCTTGTAGTAAGCTTTTGATACCAAGTTCTGGCTCAATTACCTCTATCCCCTCTCCTTAATAAGGAGAGGGGTGCCCCTAAGGGCGGGGTGAGGTGAGACCAGTGCTGCAGGAGGGTCTCCCTCCGTAGGCATCTGGCGAACCCGGAGGGTATCAACGCTTACTACAAAACATTCCCTACCTTTGCACCACGACAGGCGTTCCTATCGATGCCCAGTTAAACAGCAATTTAGCGTTTTTGGGAGCTATATTTGTACAGCCATGACTTACTGGTGTTCCAAATTTTTTATGCCAGTAAGCACCATGAATTCCATAACTTCCGCTGTAATACATAGTATAGGGAACGTTGGGAATATCATAGTCCTCACCCTGCATTCGAGCAGACTTCTGCTTGGATTGAATTTTAAAAACACCAGTAGGAGTCGGGGTAGATTTCTTACCTGTAGAAATAATAAATGTATAAACAGGTTTGTCACCTTCCCAAGCTGTTAAGCGTTGGTTTGAAAGCTTAATTTGAATCCAACGCTGTTCGGATTGTCGTAGCGCTAGTATTTGTTGTTTAACCGTCTGGCTTTTTGATTGCGCCCAAACTTCACCTGAAGGTTCACTAACAACACTCAACGTCAGTGCAGCACCAACAAGAAATACTTTCAAGGAACGCGCCCAGCCAGGATAATTCAGGCTTTTCATGGCATATATACTCAAATGACAATATAATTTAGGGAAAGTCTTTAGCTTCCTTCTAAATTCTCCATCTGATTTCATCGTAAACCAACTACAAATTTGATTTTCTACCTGTTGGGCGATGGTGCAGAGGGGAGAACGCTGTGCACCATCGCCCAACGGCAAATCTCGTTGCGCTGGTGCTACCAAACTTGCTAAATAAGGATAAAAGTATAGGTACAGAACACTAAGAGGATGTTTGAAAAGTCGGTGAGGCAGTAAAAAAAGCTATCAAGGCATAACCTGTAAATACGTAATAAAAGACTTCTACCCAATTTCTTTGAGAATAGGTATTCACTATAAGTATTTAATATCTGAATTTCTTCTTTGATTTATCTTCATTATTCAAACAGGACAATTTGCTCTATTCTAGATAGTTTGATTTAATTTCCCAATATTATTAACAATTAAGATGGGTTCGCCCTGGAAGGGGAATGAACCTTTACTTTTTCCCCTATAGATTGGCCGGGACGATTTTAGATTTTAAATTTTAGATTTTAGATTGGGGGTTGGTCGGTACAAGCCCCGTCCTTCTAGGACGGAATTAATTCCTCAATTCAAAATCCGCTCATTTTCAAGCTTCTCACCTTTAGGGTGGAGTCAATTCCATTATCCAAAATCCCAAATCCAAAATTGGCTGACTTCAGACTCCAACTAAAGTTGGAGACAACCTTCCACTGCGAGATGGACAGGTTCATCCATCACTCGATTGTACAAAAATGTCAACCCAGAGTGGACTACAACAAAGGGTCAATTGTCTATATTGAATCCATAGCAACTTAGCGCAGTTGGGTTGTGAGGCTTAAGTTTGCTCAATACAAACCGAAAGATGACTTACGACCGTAATAATTGTTCTTTATTCGTTCCGTTTTCAACCCAGGATCATATTCAAGGTGGACTGAATGCTGCTGTAGTCTTCGTCATGTATGGAGATTATGAATGTTTTCAAAGTGCCAACGTCTATCGATTTTGTTTAAGTCCCGATAGATGACATTTAACTTTAGTATAAAAAATAATAAGTATTTTAAATCTTTCTTTAACTTTTACTTCTTCAAGTACTGCATAAGTAAACCAGTTTTTCACCTATATATGGAGCAAAGTCAGCCTATTTGGTTGTACTTGCTTTCAGGGGTGTTCACCTCAGTCGTTGTACTACTATGGAGGACAAAAATTGACTGCTGCTAGGCTGATTCAGGTTTGGTGAAATTTATCAAATCGTGCAAAAGGTAAGCATAAATTCTCATGTAAAGAATTTAATCAAACAAGCCTCACACCATTGCAGCTCAACGCCTTGTAAAACAAAACTTTCAGCATTCCAGTAACCACGACCTCAAAAATCGCCGCACCTCAAACAAAGCAGGCGACGGGGTTCGATTATGTATTGGAAATCAATCCAGAAATTAGATATTTATTATGTTTAAATTAGATATACCAACACAGCCTCACATTCTGGGATTCTTGGCATTATTCAGTTATATTGTCACATTACTTCCGACGATTCTAAGAATTGTTTTCCCTCAAACAAAAGAGACTGGTATTCCTCAATTGCTACTCAAGAAACGCCGTCTTATAGGAATTTTGGCGTTCTTTTTTGCTTTTTGTCATGGGTTTCTATTAGTCAAACAAAGAAAAATTGATTTCTTAGACTTAGAGACATCTTGGATTTATATCCAAGGAATAGGAACTTTCATAATTTTTACACTTCTGGCTATCACTTCTAATGATTGGAGTGTAAAGAGGCTGAAGAAAAATTGGAAGAAATTGCATCAACTCACTTATTTGGCTATGTTTCTTTTAATCTGGCATGTTTTGGACAAAATGTCAGGTCATTGGACGTATTTAACGCCCTTTGCAATTGTGGGTCTGAGCGGAATCACAGTTTTCTTTTTTATGAGATTTAGAATTGAAAAAGGGAAAAAGCAACAAAAAAAAGAAAAGATAAGCAAAAAAGAACTCTGATAAAAATGTTGATGTGGCAATGAAAATTACAAGTCAATTTCTAAACAAGAATCATTTTTCTATGCTGTTAAAACAAACCTATTGGAAAATTTTCTTAGGGTTTGTAATCACTACAACAGCCGCTGTTGTAGGGTTGAGTTGGTGGAATTTGTCTTCAGTACCAAAGACTTCATCAACCTCTAAATCGTTGCTAACTACTCGACCTATTCGCACTCTAAAAGCGCATTCCGTATGGGTTTATGCAGTAGCAATTAGTCAGGATGGCAAAACTTTAGTCAGTGGTAGCTACGATGGCACTCTTAAGATTTGGAATCTGCAAACTGGCAAATTACTCGATACTATCGACGGTCATAGCGATGCGGTTGAATCCCTAGCCATTAGTTCTGACGGGCGTATGCTTGTTTCCGGCAGTTGGGATAATGAGGTTAAGTTGTGGAATCTTCAAACCCGCAAACTCATTCGTACTTTCTCAGGACATTTAGACGATGTTGAATCTGTTGCTATTAGTCCAGATGGAAAGCAGATCGCAAGTGGTAGTTGGGATAAGACAATCAAGCTGTGGAATGTGAAGACTGGGGAGGTGATACGCACTATAAAACAACAAGATGCAGTCAGAACCCTAGTGATAAGTCCTAATGGGCAGCTTCTTGTCAGTGGTAATGAAGACGGCAAAATTATGATTTGGGACTTCAAAACTGGAAAGTTGAGAACCCCCCTAGCAGCACATGATCAAGCCGTTTGGTCTATTGCGTTGAGTCCTGATGGCAAAACTCTTGCTAGTGGCAGTTATGACAGGACTATTAAGTTGTGGAATTCCCAGACAGGGGAATTACTGCACACCCTCTCTGGACATGACAATGGAGTTTGGTCTGTTGGCTTCAGTCCGGATGGAAAGCAAATCGCCAGTGGTAGTTATGACCGGACAATTAAGTTGTGGAATGTCCAAACTGGGCAGTTGCTTAACACTCTTGTCGGGCATAACAAAGCCGTTTGGTCTGTAGCTTTCAATCCTCAAAATCATACCCTCGCCAGTGGTAGTGCAGACAAAACTATCAAGATTTGGCAAGTGCCTTCAAAAACTGATATTGTCACGCTACCTTCTGCTGTAGAATTAGCAGCAGTTCTGACTAAACAACCAGAAAGCACAGACTCCACCCTGTTTTATCCTTTGAACCAAAAAGTTTACAACCAAGTCAATCAAGCTTGGGAACAACGAGGGCGGAGTCAGGAAAATTTAGTTTACCGCTTGGGTGCAGCCAGTGATGGAGCAATTTTAGGTTATCAACTCGTCAATTCAAATGGTGGTTACTCAACTGAAGAAACCACGAAGAAAAATGACTTACTTTCTAGGCTGGTGAAAAGACGACCAGCAACTAGGGAAGCAATTGTCCATTTCAGGGTGGTGTTTACTAAGCAAGGCATACTCCAAGTTAGCCCTTGGCAAGGGTACAACACAACTAACTAATTTTTTGCATTAAGCTTGCAGCTTTTGAAGTGATCGCCTCCCAGTTTTGTGTATCGACAAACTCTTTGGGAAACAATTGACTACTCAAACCAACTGCGATCGCCCCCGCTTCTAAAAATTCTTTGGCATTTTCTAAAGTCACACCCCCTGTCGGAATCAAGGGAATGTGACCCAAAGGTCCTCGTAAACTTCTTATATAACTGACTCCTCCCATCGCTTCTGTGGGAAACACCTTGACACAGGTTGCTCCACAAGACCAAGCAGTTACTATTTCCGTTGGGGAGAGTGCTCCTGGTATGATAGTTACGCCTATATCCACTGCTGCTTGAATCATCTTTGGATCAACGTGGGGAGTGAAGAGAAATTGTGCCCCCGCTGCAATTGCTTCTTGCATTTGTTCTAAATTTAGCAGTGTACCAGTTCCAATAGTACAATTAGGTAATTCTATTTTTAGTTGTGCAATCAGTTCAGTCGCACCAGCACTATTCCAGGTAATTTCAATTAATTGAATTCCCCCAGATGCCACAGCCAAAGCCATTTGGCGTGTCAAGGACACTTTGGGGGCGCGGACAACTGCAATAACTTTATGTTGTTTGAGCTGCGATAACCAAGCTTGACCAGACATTTTTATCGAGTTTTATATTTTAGATTAGCAGTTTTGATCATAGTAGATTGTAGTTCTCTACCTTTTGAATATTTCAAATTATGTCTGAATGATTAGGACATACATCTTGTATCCTACAATAGACATATATATTTCAATACTAGAGAGTTAAGTTGATCTTCTTCGCCTATCTTTCGGAAGATTTTTTTTGGCTATCTATCATTTTCTTAATAGTCTACTAACTAATTAGTCATAACTAATGACTAATTATTAATTAGATAAATTAAGTCGCCAGCCAGATGACAAAAATTAAATCTATTTCTAGATTAAAAAAGGATAGACATTCTTAATTGATCTGGTAATAATATTATGCCTCTCTATAAACTTGCAGACTTTGATCCAAATTACGCTGAAACTTTAGGTGGCGACGATATCACAACTTTGGACTTATATACAGAAGGTGGAGTCAGAGTTGGCTCAGTCAGCGATGTTCTAGTTGATGCAGATGGTCGCTTTCGTTATTTAGTTATAGATACTGAGTATAATTCATCTAATAAAAGAATATTGCTACCAATTGGTCTTTCCCGGACAGATTATAATCAGCGGCGTGTTTATGTCGATGGGCTGAGCAAAGAGCAAGTGCAAAGTTTACCTGTCTACAAAGATGACATGAGTGTTGATTACGATTATGAAGAGCAGCTACGTAACGCTTATCGTCCAAATTCTAGTGATGTAAATCATAATCAAGATACTTATAATTATAAACAGGATGCACCCCTGTACGACTTGAATGACCAGAACCATCAAACTTTCAAACTATATCAAGAGCGGCTTATTGCCAATAAAAACCGTGTCAAGACAGGAGAAGTCGCAGTTAGTAAGCATATTGAAACAGAAATAGCACGTGTTTCAGTACCAATTGAAAAAGAGCGAGTTATTATTGAGCGAATTAATCCTACAGATGCAGGCATCGCAGTAAATCCGAGTGAATTTCAGTTTCAAGAAGGGGAAATAGCACGCATAGAAATCTACGAAGAAAAGCCTGATATTCATAAAGAGACGTTTGTACGTGAAGAAGTCCGCGTTAGAAAAGTGGTTAAAACACAGACAATTGAAGCACAAGAAACAATTCGTCGGGAAGAGTTAGACGTTCGGACTCAAGGAGATTTACCCATAGCTCAAACTGATATGAATCCAAATGATCTTGTTTAAATTGATTTTTTCAAAACTGTTTGAATAGAGTTGTGGTCTCAAAAAAGACAGGCAAGAGAAAAAGGACTCATATTTTGCCTGTCTTTGTTATTTAAAACTCTGCTCGGAACAAAAAGTATAAAACTTAAAAAAAAGCAAGAGAAGTTAATCACAAAAAATAAGATATGACTTTAGAACACTAGTAACATCAACTGATTCCCTCGTTAGGGAGATGGAGCATATTAGATAACCTGGTTAATATCATAGATGAGAAATGAGAAAATAGGTTAAGAGGAAATTATCATGGGTTTATATAAAATTGCAGACTTTGATGCAGACTACAAAGATACTTTCCAAGGTAATGACATTAAAGGAATGGGTGTCTATGGGGAAGGAAGCGATGAGAAAGTCGGTACTGTAAGTGATGTTTTAGTAGATGAAGAAGGTCATTTCCGTTATTTAGTCGTTGACCTAGGTTTCTGGATTTTTGGCAAGAAAGTCTTGTTACCAGTTGGTCGTTCTCGCATTGACTATAATGTTGATCGCGTTTATGCAATTGGAATGACCAGAGAACAAGCTGAAAGATTACCTGAGTACAACGAGCATGACGTTCTTGATTACGACTATGAAGAGCGGGTACGCGGTACATATCGCGCTCCCTTAGATACAACAACTCCTCTGGAAGCATCGGCTGGTTTAGGAGATCCAACATATTCAGCGGCGACAGCAGGATATCAGCCAACACCAGTGGTACCAACACCAGTGGTACCAATACCTGCGGTAAATAATCCCACTTATGACCGGGATACATACAAATATGATCAAGATGCTCCGTTGTACAATATGAACGACCAGGATCATCAAACCCTCAGATTATATGAAGAACGGCTAGTTGCTAATAAGAGACGCCAGAAAGCTGGAGAAGTTACGGTTGGTAAACATATTGAAACTGAAACTGCACGAGTTGCTATTCCAGTAGAAAAAGAGCGAGTTGTTGTTGAGCGAGTCACTCCAGCAGATGCTGGTAGAGCAGTTGCTCCTGGTGAAGCAACCTTCCGTGAAGGAGAAGTTGCTCGCGTAGAAATTTACGAAGAAACAGCTGACGTTCGCAAAGAAGCTTTTCTACGTGAAGAAGTCAGAGTGAAGAAAGTAGTAGACCAAGACACGGTTGAGGCTCAAGAAACAATTCGTCGTGAAGAATTGGATATCAACGCTCCCGGTCTTCCCATTGATGAGCGTTAAATCAAATATTATTTACTAAGTGATATAAGTAGAGACGCGGAATTTCGGGTCTCTACTTATCATTAGTAAAGTAAATCAAATCAAGATTTTTGAAAAATTTAACAAAAGAACTCAGGAGTTAGGATCCAGCACGGCGCAGGAGGTCAGACCAGTGCTGGACTCACTGTAAGGCGTGGCGGGTTCGCAGTCGTGCCCGAGAGCGAGAGAGCCTCCGTAGGCGACTGCGTAAGCGCAAGCGCACGCTAAGAGCGAAACTCGGTAGAGTAGGGGTTTAAATCCCCACTGTCTATACGCTACCTACAGTTGGTTGAGATCCAAATCCCGCGAACGTAAGTGATTCTGACCGGAGGCGGAGCTATCTAGCGCTCCGCTCCTGGATTCTTTATTTTAATTTTTAGCAATGATTGACAAAGAATATAATATCAGTCATGAAAAGGCAAGTAAAATAGCAAGAATTGGTAATCTTTTAAAAAATTTAAGGGCAAAAGTCAAAAAATATGCTGTAATTGCTCGGGAAGGTCAGGTCGTAGGTGAAGTTAGAGATTTAATCATAGATATCAATCGTCAGGTAAATTTCGTTGTATCGAAGTCGGACAGTCAGGAAAATGATCGATTAATTCTATTAAGCAGTAAGCTCGTCGAAAAAATTGACTCACCAAATAAATTCATTTTCATAAACTTAAAGAAATCGCAAGTACAATATTTACCTAACTATATAGAAAGAGAAACTCAAGATAGTGAAATGGAAGATAATTTAAACACTCAAGAAGCAAACAGACAAAACTCAGAACTAATTGCAGCAGTAGCAGCTGCTACAAATAGTCAGGTTTCTTCAGTAGAAGATGTTATTCGTTTGCTCGGAGAACGATTAATCATTGAGCGCACCAAACATAAAGTTGGTGAGGTGATTGTCCGTAAAGAAATTGAAACCCATATTGTACAAGTGCCAATCCGGCGCGAGAAACTTATAGTCGAACAAATTAGCCCAGAATACAAACAGCTTGCACAAATAGATTTAGGAGGAGAAGCAATTTCTGGTGTTGATTTGACTCAACGAGAAACATCTGCACCGACGACTAGCGATTCGGATGATGATTTAACTGTAAGTGGTGAAGTTAGCTCTCCAAAAATATCGACGACTAGCCATTTGGATGATGATTTAACTGTAAGTGGTGAAGTTAGCTCTCCAAAAATATCGACGACTAGCCATTCGGATGATGGTTTAACTGTAAGTGGTGAATTTAGCTCTCCAAAAATAGCCAGTTTACTTTTAAATGCGATCGCCCTAGAGCGAAATCATGGATGCAAAGCAGTGCGAGTCACAGTCATTGTGGAAGATGAAGAACATCAGAAAACATATAAGGAGTGGTTTGCCCGCACCTCAAAAAAATAAAAACCTAATCCTATCATCCCAATAGTTTTTCAATAGACCCTAAGTCCGTAGCGACTTGGGAGTCTTTATTTTGTTGAAGTTCCCTTTTTTATCAAATAATTTGGAAAGTTGCTATGTTCTGTTGTAGCAGAATATCGTTGCATCTATATAAAAAGTTAGATAAATATGACTCGTAATATCTATGCCTTGCTGGTTGGTATTGACGAATACGTAAGTCCTGTCTCTGCCCTTCAGGGCTGTGTCAACGATATCATGGCTGTACAAGAATATTTGCAAGGACGGGTTGCGACAGATGGACACCAGCTACATCTGCGCACACTACTAAATCAAAATGCCACCCGTCAAGCAATCATTGATGGTTTCCGGCAACATCTGTGCCAAGCCAGTAGTGAGGACGTGGTATTCTTTTACTTTGCGGGGCATGGTAGTCAAGAGGAAGCCCCAGAAGAGTTTTGGATTTTAGAGCCAGACCAACTCGATGAAACCATTGTGTGTTTTGACAGTCGCAGTCCCGGAGGTTGGGACTTAGCGGATAAGGAGTTGGCGAAACTCATCGCTGAGGTAGCTGCAAAAAATCCTCACATTACTATGATTATGGACTGCTGTCATTCTGGTTCTGGGACTCGTGATTTGGACGGGGAAATAGCAGTCCGTCAAGCCCAAAGTGACCGACGAAAGCGACCTTTAGACAGCTTCATCAACTCCATAGCAGAAGTCAACCAATTAGCAGCTTCCCAGAGTCGGGAAGAAAATCTAAGTCGCTGGAATTTCTCGCGAGGAAAACATATCTTTCTTTCGGCTTGCTTAGATACCGAATTAGCTAAAGAGTATAACGGCGATGGGCAACGTCGGGGAGCATTTTCTTACTTTTTGCTCGACACTTTAAAGAAAGCGAATGGTAACCTGAGTTATCGAGACTTATTCAAACGTACCAATGCTCTGGTTCGCTCTAAAGTTACAGCACAATCTCCGCAAATACAAGCAACAGTTTTGGGGGACTTAGACCAACCTTTTCTTGGGGGTGCGATAAGCGAAGCTTTAAGCCAAGGGCTTATCGCCCCACGCACTCCCTACTTCACTGTGTATGATCACAAAGACCACGGCTGGGTGATTGATGGCGGTGCAGTTCACGGAATTCCCCAACCTGTAGATGAGACAACCTTACTGGCGTTGTTTCCCTTTGAGAGTTCTGCCGAACAACTACGTCAATTGTCAGGAGCAATCGCTCAAGCAAAAGTCCTGCAAGTCCTACCGCAAGTTAGTAAAATTCAGATCAGCGGTATAGAGAACTTAAACCCCGACACAACATTCAAAGCAGTTGTCACCAGTTTACCCCTACCACCCAAAGGAGTGTTGATCACAGGAGAAGAAGCGGGAGTACAACTTGCTCGCACCGCACTCTTGCAAGCCGGTCCTCAAAGTCAACCTTCTTTATATATTCGTGAAGTCACCACCCTTGAAGAAACCGAGTTCCAACTGGTTGCTCGTGATGGTAAATATTTCATAACACGACCCGCCGATGACCGTTTGTTAGTCGCACAAATTCAGGATTACACAACCGCGACAGCTTTACAGGTTATTCAGCGATTAGAACATATTGCTCGTTGGACGAATATCGTTGAACTCTCCAGTCCCGCCAGCAGTCGCATTCGACCTAATGCAGTGCAAATGGTCATTGAACAAAACGGGCAAGAACTGCAAGATGTGCAACTGCGCTTGGAATATCGACAGGAAAATAATAAGTGGAACCCACCTTCTTTGAGAATTAAGCTGAAAAACACCACCCATGAACCACTGTACTGCTCTGTGTTGGATTTAACAGACCGCTACGCCGTTAGTGCTGATTTATTTGACGGCGGAGGACTCTGGTTACAACCAGGACAGGAAGCTTGGGCGTTAGGAGGTGACTCGATTTCTGCCACAGTTCCAGAAAAACTATGGTGGGAACAAGGAATTACCGAAGTCAAAGATATTCTCAAACTGATTGTCAGTACCGCCGAATTTGATGCTACCTTGCTCGAACAAAGCGAACTTGATTTACCTTCTCGCTCAGTATCAACACTTCGTGGTGGTAAAGGTACTCTAAACCGCCTCATGAACCGGATTCCATCTCGTGACATCACAGCCAAACCACAGGAAGAAGAATTATGTGACGACTGGGTAAGCAGTCAAATGACCATCACAACTGTGCGCCCTCAACAGACAACTTTGGCGCCCACACCAGATGCGAGTATTTCCTTGGCTGCTGTCGCAACACCGATTGTGAATCCTACTACCAACACTACTCCAGCCCAGGCAAGCAAACCCAAATGGTTAATTGATATGGTTATTGGAGGATTGGCTGTATTAGCAATGATCGGCTTGCTGTTCTGGCAACACAAATCAAATGACACACAACCCAGCAATCAAAGCTTTCAAAGTCGGGTACGGTAGCCATATGTGAGGGTGCATAAGTTGCAAATGGTGTCACCTATTTCCTGATGTAATCAAACTGGTAAAAACAGAAATAAGGAACTACCGCCATGCCAGAATTTGCACGCAATATGGCATTTGTGATTGGAATTAACAACTATAGCAACGGCATTTCCCCCCTGCGCAACGCGGTGAATGATGCCAAAAAGCTGGTAGAAATTCTGCGCAAAAAGCATGGATACCAGGTGTCGATGTACTTAGATCAACAAGCAACTCTCAAGAATCTTCAGGATTTATTCGAGAAAACTCTTGCACAACAAGTTACCGCAGATGACCGCTTGCTGTTTTACTTTGCAGGTCATGGTATTGCCCTTAATAGTGAGGATGGTCCTGCTGGTTATTTGGTTCCCCAAGATGCCAAGTTGAGAGATACCAAAACTTACCTACCAATGACTCTGGTACATGAAAGCTTGAGTAAGTTGCCTTGCCGTCATTTCCTGGGAATCCTCGATTGCTGTTTTGCTGGGGCTTTTCGTTGGTCAAGTACTAGAGACTTGTTACCTGCACCAGAGGTAATTCATCAAGAACGCTATGATCGCTTTATTACTGACCCAGCATGGCAGGTGATAACTAGCGCCGCCTCGAATCAAAAAGCCTTAGATGCCTTTACTTTTAACATTGATCGCGGTGAAATTGACAATCATTCGCCGTTTGCCAGCGCGTTGTTTGAAGCACTCACAGGAGGAGCTGATGCTTTTCCTCGGGCTAGTAATGAGAAACTCTGTGGAGATGGGGTGATTACTGCTACAGAATTGTATTTATATTTGCGCGATCGCGTCGAATTAGCCACTCAAGGAAATTGCTTACGACAAACTCCCGGAATTTGGCCACTGAACAAACATGATAAAGGCGAGTATATTTTCCTTACACCTGGACATCCACTGAACTTACCGCCTGCACCTCCTTTAGACGAGTCGAAAAATCCTTATCGCGGCTTGCAGCCGTTTGAGGAAAAACACAGTTCACTGTTTTTCGGTAGAACTGCACTTGTAGAAAAGCTGCACAAGTTTGTCACCACTAATCCCCTCACAGTAGTGTTGGGTGCTTCCGGTTCAGGGAAGTCCAGCTTGGTGAAGGCGGGATTAGTTCCTCAACTGCAAAAGTCAACTATGGAGCAATGGTACATTTTGTCAACTATACGTCCTGGTGAGTTTCCATTGCGGGCATTGAATATTGCGCTCAAAAATGGCAAATTGCCAGAAATAGAAGTTCCCAATGCTTCTTTTGGGCAAGCTGTGAAGAACCTTGCCCAGAGTATAAAAGTTTGGGTAAGTCGCAACCCCAACTCTAAGCTGCTATTATGTATTGACCACAGTGAAGAACTGATTACCCTGTGCCGAGATGAGAAAGAACGTCAGGAGTTTTTTAGGCAATTAGGTCAGGCGATCGCCATCCATCCTCAGCAATTACGGGTAGTAATTACGCTACGCTCCGATTTTGAACCCCATCTGCGAGACTCTATCTTACAGTTGCTTCCTAATGCTCTTCAGTTGGAAAACAGCACCATAAAGAATAATTGGCAACTAGGTCGATTTATTGTGCCTGCGATGTCGCGAGCACAATTACGCCAAGCAATTGAGAAACCAGCAGAAGCACGGGTGATGTATTTCAATCCGCATAGTCTGGTAGACCAGTTGATTGACGAAGTGGCGGATATGCCAGGAGCATTGCCATTGCTGTCTTTCGCCTTGAGCGAGATGTACTTGAAGTATTTAAAGCGACAGCGCGAGGCAAGTTACAGAGGTATAACTATTGACCGCGCTCTGACTCAAGCAGATTATGAAGAATTGGGAGGGGTGATCCAATCTCTAACGCAACGCGCTGACCAGGAGTATAAAGCACTCGTGGAGCTTAACCCAGCTTACGAGCAAACTGTACGTCACGTGATGCTGCGGATGGTTGCTGTTGGGGGTGGGCAAATAGCACGCAGACAAGTACCGATGTCGGAACTGGAGTATCCAGAGGCTTTACAGCCGCAAGTCACAGAGGTGATTCAGCGCTTTAGTGATGCACGGCTGCTGATTGGTGGAACAGATGGAGAAGAGAAATGTTATGTGGAACCTGCCCATGATGCTTTAGTGCGGGGTTGGCAAAGATTGCAAAATTGGGTAAAAGAGGAGAAAAATTTAAGACTGCAACGCCGTTTAACACCTGCTGCTGTTGAGTGGAAAAGCAAGCAACAGCCAGACTATCTTTGGCAAGGTGATCCCTATCTGGATGTATTACAGAAGGAAGTACTCAATTCACCCAACAATAACTGGTTAAATCAGGTAGAAACTGAGTTTGTCCAGCGCAGCATTAGGCAAAAACATAGAAACATCCGTTCGCGTTCGCGTTGGGGCATTGGGATCACTGTGTCGCTGGTCATCACAACATTTGTTGCATCCGCAGCGACATTTATGGGGACAATATTGTCTACCTTGACACATAAACAAAATGTCATATTTGCTTCTCCCGGGCAAGAGATTCACGGGACTACTGGTTACAGATATCTCTACACTCATGACAGTGCACAAGCGTATTCAACAGTATTTAACAAAATCGTGATTGGTATTCCAGGTAAAGGTCAACCAGCATGCATAGATCTTAGTCAACTTGGTATTAAAGGGGAAAAAAATGAAGACAAAAAGCCTTTTAAGCTAACTGCACCAAAAGAGCCAGGGATATATTATGTTAGATTAACAAGCGCTTTGAAATATAATTGCGAACACTCGAATGGAAAGAAAGGCGCTATAAATAGGTCGAAAGATAAAAAATATCCAATTTTTAACGAATCAAATATTGGGATTGTTGTAGTCGGAAATATATTTGACTTGTATCTTCATTCTCAAATGTGGTCAGCGTACTCTAAAAATATACCTGATCAAACCCTTATAACTGGTCATAAAAATCATAATTCGGATATCTATCTTTATTTAAATAATTTTAATTTTAATAAATAAGTTTTGAGAAAAAGTAGGGGCTATGACCTTCAATGATCCGCTAGTTCTGAATATATAAACGAAGGTAGTTCTAGAGTTATTTACATAGCGAATTTTAAAAAGCGATCAGCCCTTGGACTTCGGCGTGAGCGCGGTCCCTGAGCTTGCCGAAGGGCAGTCGTTCGCGCAGCGTGCGCTTTGCGCATACGCTTGACGCTCTTGCGTATCGCCACCTCACCCGACAACTAGTTCTTACTTTTAAGAGCGATCGCTTGTATCTTAATTTTACTAAGGTTTTAATACAGCAAAAAGAGCTATTTGTCAAATATTTAGCAGCCAAGAGCGATCGCGCTGCTCAGCAAATAAAAAGCACAGACGTTGCATGTAACGTTTCTAAATGCCAAACGGTATTGAGCTATGGACCTCTGTCTTTACTGGGAGAATCAAATTCACCTTCTGTATCAGGTACAGCTTCATTTTCCAGACTTCTTTTCAATTCTTTCTTTTCTAGGTCTATCTGTTTCTTAACATCATCTGCTTCAGATGTGACTTGACTTTCAGGATCTTTTTTCGCTTTTTGATTTTCCATATTCGATATTGCACCAAAATTTTGTAACAGTGATATTACCCTTCGACTACGCTCAGGGTGAACCCCAATAAAATCATACCTCTAATTTATCTTTCTACTGCCCCCAAAGCTTTTAATGTGTTTTTCTGAGAAGTTGTTAAACCAATGGCATTTGTAATATTCATACCTTCATAGGGTCTGTCGATTTTCATCGTTTTCACGCATTCGCCTGTTTCAATATTCCAAAGCTTGATGGTTTCGTCTTCGCTGCAACTGACTAATAAGGGAGAATTGGGACTAAACGCAATTGAGCGTACTGCTTTATGATGTCCTACAAATGTTTTGAAATTTTCACCTGTACTCACATCCCACAGTTTAACTGTTTGGTCGTCGCTTCCACTGGCTAAAGTTTTGCCATCTGGACTAAAAGCGATTGTTCTGACTCGATATGTATGTCCTTGAAATGTTTTGAAATTACCGCCTGTGCTAACATCCCACAGCTTAATTGTTTGGTCTCCACTAGCACTTGCAAGGATACCTGCACAGGGACTAAACACAACAGATAAAACCCAGTCACTGTGTCCTGGGAACGTTTGTAAACAAATTCCTGTACTGACTTCCCAAAGCTTGACTGTGTTATCGTCGCTACCACTTACCAGCATTGAACTTTGACGATTAAAAGCAACTGTTTTGACGCGATGAGTGTGTCCTTCGAGAGTGTGCAAACACTCACCCGTGCGCCAATCCCAAAGCTTTACCGTTTGGTCACGACTAGCACTTGCTAAAATGTGTCCATCTAAGCTGAAACTGATTGCATGTACCCAACTACTGTGTCCCCAAAGTGTTTTCACACACTCACCCGTACTTGCATCCCAAAGCTTTATGGTTGTGTCATCACTACTACTTGCTAAAATTTGACTTTTTTGCTTTGTTTCAACACCTGAAGTGATGAATTTGTTTGTACGAACATCTATATTTTGTGGCGCACAAGTGACTGACGAAACCAAGTTAGTATGTCCTTGTAAAGTTTGTAGACATTCGCCTGTCACAACATCCCACAATCTTACCCTTTGGTCTTCGCTACTACTTGCCAGCATTTGACCATCTGAACTAAAAGCGACAGATAACACCCAATTACTATATCCATCCACTGTTCTCAAGCATTCTCCTGTATGAACATCCCACAGCTTCATCGTTTGGTTTTCACTTGCGCTGATCAGAGTTTGTCCATCTGGATTAAAAGCAACCAACCAAACGCGCTCGCTATGCTCATGCAAAGTTTGCAAACACTCTCCTGTTAAAGCATCCCATATCTTGACTGTTTTATCTTCACTCCCGGTTGCCAATGTCTTGCCGTCTGGGCTGAAAGCAACTGCCCACACATAACTGTTGTAATCTGGTAATATTCTTATGCACTCACCACTGGCTAAATCCCAGAATTTTACTGTTGTGCCATCACTTGCAGTGACTAGTGTTTGCTTAAACCCCTGCGGGGACGCTACGCGAACAGGACTTAAAGCAATAGATAGCACCCAATTGATATGAGTTTCTAGGATTTGTAGACACTCACCCGTGTTCACATCCCAAACTCTCACGGTTTGGTCTTCACTACCAGTAACTAATGTTTGCCCATTAAGACTGTTCGCGCAGCGTTGCGTAAGCGCAAAGCGCACACTTCGTGAACGCGCAGCGTCTCCGATAGGAGAAGCAAAGCTAGCAAATATAACCCGACTCGTATGCCCTGGCAAAATTTTTAAGCATTGTCCAGTCTGAATATTCCATAATCTAATTGTTTGGTCGTTGCTACCACTTGCTAAAATTTGTCCATCTGGACTAAAGGCAAGAGATTGTACGCAATTAGTATGACCTCGCAGTGTTTTCAGACATTGTCCGGTATGAATATTCCATAACCGAATTGTTTTGTCGTTGCTACCACTTGCTAAAATTTGTCCGTCTGGACTAAAAGCAAGAGATTGCACCCAACCAATATGACCACTGTAGGTGATAATTTGTTTAATGTTTGCAACTTCCCACAAAATAATTTCATCGTCAATACCTGTTGCCAAAAATTTTCCATCTGGACTAAAAGTTGCTGATAAAATTCCTCCTAATGTTCGAGTCAAAGCAGACTTACTTAAATCGGAGTTAGCGAAGTTGACTCGATGCAAATTCATGCCCTGTAAGTAAGCTTGCCAAACAGTTAAGTAGGAAAAATCATAACCATTGAGGTCTACATGAAGCTGCCAGAGTAAATTGAGAATATTACCAGCAGCATATCCTGGTTTTTGTAAGGTAGACGACCTCAGTTTTGACAAAAGCTGATTCAAAGAAATTTGAATATTTTCTCGATGACCAAAAAGAGTTAATAGTTTATCTGCTACTGGTTTTAGGATCAGCCTAATTTGTGCACTTATCACGTAATCTTTGGCTTGAGATTTGATTAATGCACATCGATTAAATAATGCTATTTCTTGAGTTTCAATCTCTTGGCAAATCTGTTCGATGAATGTGTCAATCACATACTCCATCACTACTGGTTGTTGGGTAAATTTACCAGATTTTTTCTCAATTAATGAACGCGATTGTAAAGATTCTAATGTTTCTAACAAATCTCGTAGTGAGACAGCAGGAATCATGTCTGCTTGTAATTCTGGAAACGACACCCATTTTCGATTAATTGTCAGCCAGTACATCACCTGTTTTTCTAAAATTGACAACCGATTAAACTGCTGATCTAGTAAATCGGAAATATCTCCAAATATAATTGTGCCTTGTTGTAAGAACTGAGCGGTATTGCCATCAAATAATTCCGCAATAGTTGTTGCGACAATCTTCAAGGCTAAAGGATTGCCTGCATAATATTCCACAAGCGATCGGCATTGTTCTTCTGATACACAAAAGCCTTTTTCTGCCAGAATTTCCTGACCTTCTCCTTGTGTTAAGCCAAACAACCTTAATGAACGAATAGGAGAGTTGATACCTTCTTTGACGCTAATTCCTCTAGGTTTCTCTCGACTGGTTAACACCAGGCAACTTTGATGTTTACTCTCTCCCAAACATCTGAAAAGTTGCTCATATCCTTCATATCCTTGTCGATATGCTCCAGCACGTTTGTCATTACATAAAATTGACTCACCATTGTCTAGCACTAACAAACAGCGTGAGTTGCGCAGATATTTTATTACACAAGAGATTTTACCGTCTAAAGTTTCTGGTAAAACGGTTTGCTGTTGATTGGACAAAAAGTTAATTAAGTCGCTCAAAAGCTCATGAATTGATGGCGCATTACGGAGACTTCGCCAAATCAAGTACTCAAATTCATCTTCCAGAAAGTGTGCTAATTTCACAGACAAAGTTGTTTTGCCAATCCCACCCATACCAATTAACGTGATGAGTCGGCAATCTTCCTTAATAATCCATTGCCTTAATGTGGTGAGTTCTTCAGTACGTCCGTAAAACACTGAGGCATCAATCGCCTCTCCCCAATCCTGATATTTGCTGGTGGCTCTTATTTTCGTATTTTGATCTAAATGGGAATGAAGGGTTTTTTCACTCAGTTGTAACCAAGTTGGTGGTTCTGCTGCAGGATTAATACAAATAACAGGTAACCAAGAAGCACCAGGAAAGTCATCTTCTAAACCATGTAACTTTCTGCGTGCTTGCTGCACTGATAGGTGTAAAGGCAGTTGTTCTTGTGCAAAAACTTGCAAAAAATACTTAAAAAATTCCTGTGCTACGAAGTTTGGTACTGGCTCTCGCATCACAACCACTGTAGAAAAATTCAATTTCTGTAGGGCATTTGCTAATCCTAAACCATCACAAGAGTTAAAAATTGCCAAGCGCAAACCGTTGTCAATGGCTGCTTTCAGTGCTTCTTCTAACTGTTCAATTGTTAGACTATTATTTGTCTTGTTTTCGTTTATATAAATCCGACCTGTTTCACCTTCGCTGTGACTATGACCAGCAAAAAATAGGAGATCCCAGCCAGCAGAATCCCAAAGCTGTGTATTGAATTCTTGACGTGTAGGATTGACAAGAAAAACAGGTTCTGCTCCTGGAAAATTCTTGATAAACTCACTTTCTACTTCCAGACTTATGCCTTCACTGTTCCCCAAAATTGCCAAGATTCTGACTGTTTTTCTATGAACTTGTAGTTGTGACAATTTGGGGCGTTTATATTCTGATTGAGACAGAGCTATTTCTGCGTGTGGATAATCATTAAATAAATCGCAGCGATACCAGGGTATTCGCCGTATTATTTCATTATCAGTTTCAAGAATTATCCGTATTTCTTCTGTTGGGTTTAGTAAGGTGCGTAGTTGTCGGCTAGTATTGAGAATTGACTCGGATTTGAGCCAAGCATTCATACTTTCTTGTAACTGTTGACATAAATCCTCGAATTCAACAGTAGAGACGTTGGTTATAGCGCCTTCATCAATTTCGAGTTCATCATCTTCCCCTGCCAACCTGGAACGTAGATACACGGATTTACATAAACTATAATAGGTTAGCTGCCATTTTTGATACAATTCAATCAAGTTTGGTGCAGGGGGTAACGAGCCGATGAATTGCTCTCGAAGCGGTTGACTAAATGTCCACAATTGGATAGTCACTTTTGGAAATCCATCACACAAGTTACCATGTCCCAGATTGATGACAACTGACTTGCTCATTTGAAAATTAAAATATTATACGATAAATATCTATTTCACATTAGTCCATATCTTCTTTAATAGCATAAGGTTAGCGACGGCCGCGCCTAGAGTAGGGTGCAAGACTCTTCGAGAAGATATACGCAAATCTTAATAATTGGTAATATAGGAATCCGGTTTGATGAGTGTGAATCACAAAGTAGAGACGCTTAACAGCGAACAGCGAAGAAGCAATAAAAGTGTACGTAGCTTCTTCAAAAATCAAATAGGAATTCTATATGTGAGTAAATAATTACAAGTGTCAAGGTTAACACTATTACCGAAAATAATTATATCGTGGGAAAGAAAAACAACTTCCGAAAAGTTTGGAAAACCTTAACTGAACTAGGTCAAGAGTTTGGAGTGTCAGCCGTAAAATTCGGTAATCTGCTCAAGCAATATGGATTACGCGAAAAAGATGGTGAACCTAGTCAAATGGCTAAAGATGGTGGTTTATTTGAGAAAATCACGCCCAATGAAGGTAAGCCTTATTATTTATGGCATCGTGAAAAAACGTCTGAGTACCTTATTTCTCAAGGTGTCGCTAAAAATGGAGTATCAGCTAAAGATGCGGAAATGATGACTGAAGCTCGAAAATTAGCACGCTCCTACATGGAAGCTCAACAATTAGATGATGAAGGCTCTAAGCTTGGTTACATAATGTTTTCTGAAATGGTAGATGATATTAACAAAGTTAGTTTACAGCAGTTCAATCAAGCACTCAAGTCGATTGGTTACAAAGGCGACGAAGTTACTAAGATAGGCTGGTAGAAGATCTTTTGAAGAAAGGAAAGTAATGATGTCAGCACTGAGCTGAGAACGGGCTATAAGGAAACCCTAACGGAGGCCGCTCATGGGGGAAACCACGCCAGACACCTACGGAGGGAAACCCTCCTGCATGGCTAGCGCTCCCCAAGACCGCGCTGCCTCACCCCGGAGAGACAGCACAGCGCAGTCCTTGTCTCCCGCTCTCGGGCGCGACTGCAAGAGTGGGAACTGGCTCCCCCACACCCCGCACCCTACACCCTTGTGAACATATTTGTTCCATTTTGGTCTTGCAGTTTTAAAAATTTTGTAGTACTTATTTATCCATACTCGCATGAGATGTTACCTAAAATAGGCATACCCCAAAATGAGTCATTACCTACCGCGATCGCCAAATGTTTAAAAACTGTGAATCCTTTATGACAATGGGCGAAGAATAACATAACATGCAAAATTACTTTCACTAGAAAAATTTGCTAATTACATATTGTGCAAATAAGTGCTGACTCTCCCAAATTGGAACTAATTCTGAAGTCTGACAATCTAGAAACTACGGCTCACCTAAAGGACACAAAGGACAAAGACAAGTATATACAGCCATATCGGACTGCTAATTGCTCATGACTCATGGTTAACGAAGATTGGCTAGATAAAAAATCGCAATTAACATAAAAACATCTTGTTACTTGAGTGTTCTTGAATAATCACAACCTATGAGTAATACTTGTTTGCATCAAATGACTTGGCAAAATCTGAAAACTCAACACCGCTTTGATCAGCGACACACATGAATCAACTGAACAATGGTTTCACTCTTTTTCTTAGTTTGCTAGTTGAGGCGATACCTTTCTTGTTGCTTGGGGTTTTGTTCTCTAGTTTGCTACTGTTTTTTGTCGATGAGCGCAAACTGGTAGAAAAAATGCCCAAAAATGCGTTTCTGGGTGCATTGGTTGGTAGTCTCGTGGGCTTTTTATTTCCTGTTTGTGAATGCGGTAACGTACCAGTAGCACGACGGTTGCTGATGCAAGGAGTCCCCATACCAGTAGCAATTGGCTTTCTGCTAGCAGCACCGACTGTCAATCCCATCGTCATTTGGGCAACTTGGACAGCATTTCGCGATCAGCCAGAAATCGTGGTATTACGAGTCGTACTTTCTTTCTTGATCGCAGTTATCGTCGCCTATATCTTTAGTTTTCAAAAAAATTTAGATCCTTTGGTACAACCTGCGATCGCCCGTTATCTAAAATTTAATCCACCTGCAAAACCACAACCCAAACGCCGCCCTAAAAGTCAATTCGTTCAACAGCAGGAGGCAAGTGGATCTACTTTATTACAGTCTGGAACATATTTGCTAGGAGGACAAGCAGGACAAAGTATGCGGATGGATGGGGATATTTTGCAAGGAAATATGCGAGCTTCTAAACCCAGTAAACCTCTATCAGATAAACTGCGGTTGTTAGTCGATAATTGTGTGCAAGAATTGCGTGAATTAGGAGCAGTATTGGTTATAGGAAGTGCCATTGCTGCTGCTATTCAAGTATTAACCCCCCGTGAATTTATCATCGGTTTAGGGGCTGGTCCAATTAGCTCCATCACTGCCATGATGATATTAGCTGTGGTGGTGTCAATTTGTTCTACAGTTGATTCATTCTTTGCCCTGTCTTTTGCCTCGATATTTACCGGCGGTTCTTTGTTGGCTTTTTTGATATATGGACCAATGATTGACATCAAAGGCGTTGGTTTATTATTATCCATTTTTAAACCAAGGGCTGTTATTTACTTGTTTGTTTTAGCAGGACTGTTAACATTTCTATTCACACTCTTCATCAATTTGCACGTCCTTTAAAAAATGACTAATGACTTCAATACCAAAAAGAAAATCTAAAATTCCTTCTCAAAAATTACTGCCTTGGGTGGATGTTTTAGCTATTACAGCTTGGGGTGTTTTAATTCTGAAATACTGGCTGACTAACAAGTTAAACTTGTTAATTCACCCCGACTACTTTTGGTTAGCAATTGTAGGTGCCATTGGCTTGATAACTATTGCTTTTTTCAAGGCACTGCAGCTTTTGCAGCGACGTCGTGAAATCACCCCAAATGTACAGCACTTGACTTTATTTCCACCAGGTTGGAGCAGTGCTTTAGTCTTAACAGCAGCAATTTTAGGATTAATAATCACACCTCACGTTTTTGCCAGCCAAACTGCGCTTGAGCGAGGTGTAACAGATTTAATGGGAGCAACACGCGCTAAACCCCAAACAACAGCGGATCAACTTCAAGGAAAACGCCCCCAACCTCAACCATTTCAGGCTTCCAGCCCTCCAGAAGAGCGAACACTCGTAGGTTGGGTACGTACGCTGAATGTCTACCCAGAACCTGATGCATATAATGGACAAAAAGTCAAGGTGCAAGGATTTGTCATCCATCCACCAGATATAGGAAAAGAACATTTGTTCTTGGCACGATTTGTGATTACTTGTTGTGCTGCAGATGCGTATCCCGTAGGATTACCAGTAAAACTGAAAGAGAGTGCTGATCAGTACCCAGCCGATACCTGGTTAGAAGTCGAAGGACAAATGGTGACGGAAAACCTAGCAAATAAACGTCAACTGACCATCGATGCAACTTCCTTGAAGAAAATTCCTCAACCCAAAGATCCATATACTTACTAGTTATCAGTGAACAGTGAACAGTAAACAGTGAACACTAACAACTGATGACTGATGACTGATATAGGAATCCGGTTTGATGAGTGTGAATCACAAAGTAGAGACGCTTAACGCTTAAGAAGCAATAAAAGTGTACCTAGCTTCGTCAAAAATCAAATACGAGTCCTATAGCTGGTAACTGATAACTGATAACTGATAAGTGATAATAATGACCACCAGTAAAATTTTTTTCCAACCTTTAGATCGTATTGCTATAGGAGTGATACTCATCCTCAGTCTGCTGATTGGGCTATTAATGTTACAGGGTGATGGAGTTAAGCCGAATGTGCGTTATTTTAGCTGGCAAAATCAACTAATTGCAGCAGATGACACATCCTTTACCCTCACCTTCAGTCGCCCAATGGACTCAAAAAGCGTAGAGGATAACATCAAAATTGATCCGCCTTTAGCAGGTAAAGTAAGTTGGGCAGGACGGCGGATGGTTTACACACTGATGACACCAGCCCCCTATGGAACAACGTACAAAGTGCAGTTGCAGGGAGCGGTAGATAAATTTTCCCAAAAAGAAGGGAACAAAAATAGACAGATACAACCTTTTACAGGAAGTTTCCGCACACGCGATCGCATTATTCTTTACATCGGGGCAGATCAACAAGACAAGGGGCGATTAGTTCTTTACAACCTAAGCCAAGAACGAAAAATGGTACTCACCCCAAAAGACTTGGTTGTCGCGGATTTTAAGCCCTTTCCAAATGGAGAGAAAATTTTATTTTCTGCTCGTAAAGTAGGAAGCCAAGACTTACTCTCAACTGAACTTTACACAGTGACAACAGGTATTTCTGCAAAACCTGAAAAACCAGCACAAGCACTGGGTAAAGTTGATTTACTTCTGGATAACAAAGAATTTCAAAATCTGAAATTTGACTTATCGCCAGATGGAAAAACTCTTGTTGTCCAACGAGGAAAAAAAGATGAACCGGGTGACTTTGGGCTGTGGTTTATGTCCGTAAACAACGAAAGTTCTCAGGAAAAACTAAACCCTAAACGTCTCAAAAGTCAACCAGGAGGAGACTTTCTGATTACGGCGGATAGTCAAGAGGTAGCGATCGCCCAAGGTCAGGGAATAGGGCTATTACCTCTGCAAGGAGATGCCAGCAAACCCCGAGAATTTTTTCCGGAGTTTGGCTTGGTGGAGGCTTTTTCTCCGGATGGGTTGCAAGCAGCAATGGTCAAGTTTAATCCAGATTCCACGCGAGAATTGTTTTTGCTGAGAAACCAAGGCGTCCAAAAACCAGTGTTACGCACCACAGGTTCAATTCTCAGTTGCCAGTTTGATACTGCTTCACCCACGCTTTACTGTTTGTTAACACAGCTTTTACAAGGGGAACTCTATCAAGAACAACCATATTTAGTGGCAATTGACCTCAAAACCATGCAACAAAAACCACTGCTAGTATTGCCCCCTAACCAACGGAATGTACAGATGAGTTTAGCACCTGATGGTTTGGGGTTGTTAGTTGACCAAGTTGTACCCAAGACTTCCCCCACTGACTCATCACAAGCGAATATGTTAACAACTGATGAAGGACAGCCAATCGCGACCAGTAGCCTGTGGTTAATGCCCTTGTTGCCGATCTCAGATCCTAGTGCGGCAAACGAGATCAAGCCACAACAGCTTCCATTGGTGGGATTTCATCCCCGTTGGCTACCGTAAAAACACAGGCCACAGGGAACAGGGAATAGGGAATAGGGAACTCTAAAAAACAGGGACAGTGTTTCTTAAGGCTGTTGCTAAGGTTTCTTACACTAGTTAAAGGCTCATATCCCAAAAAGGCGATATGGGTTGAGCGATTCGGGCGCGTTCACCTACAACAACCGCGAGTCTCCTGGTTGCAGTACTGTCGCGGTTTTCAGATAGCAGTATCAAAAACGGGAATATTTTTCAACCTCCACTGCTTTTGCAGACAGCAGCGAGGAAAAGCTACAATTCACTCATGTTTATTAATCTAATTTAGAAGGACCAAAACTTGCCTTCTATAGTAAATTTTGGTAAGACAGGATTTATATATAATGCTACAGCAGTCTGTGCTTCTTTATTTATAGCTGGTGGGTGAAGAGAGAGTGATCAATGAAGCTGACACCCCAAACAATGGGGATTTTGTTCAACCCCTAGATAGCAATTCACTGCAACCTGAGCATGTGAGTTGTCCATTTTACTCAGTTAGCAAAAGTGAAAACACTGTAACTGCGAAAGTGCCACTATTGGCACCAGCAGAAAACCAGGAGCGTAAAAGCCAGATTATATCAGAAGAAAATGCACCCCAGCAAGACTGGGTTGCAGAACCTGAGGGCGAAAAACAAGAACTCGTAGACGCTGAGTTCAAGAAATTGCTGGAATTGAATGAAGAATTACGTTCTGCCAACAATGAATTATATGACAAAGTAGAGGAGCTAAAAGGTGCCCTAACTGAGTCGGAGATGGCTTTGCAGTGGCAGAAAAAACGCTCAAGTGTCACAGAGTCAATGCTTAACCAACAAGCCCAGGAACTGAGTGCGGGTCAAGAGCAAATAAATTCCTTATTTCAACAATTGGAAACTGCTGTACAAACTGTTCAGCGCCAAGAAAGTTTAATTTCAAATTATAAAACTCAGATCGAAATCAGTCAACAACGCCTTGCACAGCTAGAACGAGAATGTGCCTTCATGAAATCTAGCTACAACGATCAGTCTCACCAACTGTTGCAATCAGAAAGTACTTGTCGGGAGCTACGAACAAGGCTCATGCGACAACAACGTCAGACTCTGCAGTTCAAATCAGCTCTGGAAAAGTGTCTGGAGACACCTGTTCCTAGCTACGACTGCCTTGAGAATGAGGACACAAGCACTAGTCAAACAAGACCTTCTAGACACAAGAGCGTTTTGTTTAGCCAAGCACAACCAATTCGACCTTGGTCGGTAGAATCAGAACCCTTGACAAACGGTGTAGATAATGCATTAAAGCAAACTCCAGCCTCACCCATAAATCAATCGGATAACTCCACACCAAATCCATCATCTACTGGCGATTTAGATACAGAAGAAACACTTACACAAACGCAATCAGTTGACACACCAGAACCAGAAATTCAAACAGTTTCATCTTTGGAATTAACAGGCTTAGAAGAGCAGTTGGATGGTGTTATCCAAATGTTTTTTGTTGCCAATCCTCCTGTATCGACATCTGTTGAGCCTCCTGTTGAAAAAGATGCAAATAACATCGAAGTAGGTGAAGCAATTTGGGAAACTCCTGTAATACCCCTCAAAGATGAACCAAAAACTACTGAAACATTGACGACTAACGATTCTTCAGAAGAAACTGAGGACTACTGGATAAAGGTAGGACAATCATCATCATCCCTCGAATTGCAAGAAACTCCTGACTCTGCAGAAGCCTTCACCGATTACGCTACTAACACCCCTTCCCCACTACTCTATCCGCAGCGTCCACCCAAAAAGCGAAAGTCTCTAGCATCTGTTGAGCTACCAAATTTTCAACAAAAGAGCCAATAGTGAGCCAGCGCTCACTAATGACTAATAACTAAATAACTTCTGGCTTCTCAAGTCTGGCTTTCGATGTCACCTGAGGGACTAGATTTTGCGGACGTGCAATGCCTGCTGTGAGAGAATAGTTAATCGCTAATAGCTGTAACCATAATGCTGGATATCGTTGTTCCAGCATTGGACCAATTCGACGAAGGAAGCCTGGGAACCATCCATTGAGCAAAGCGCGGACAAGAGCATGGCGACTAAAGTCAAGATAGTTTTTAGTCCATCTCAGTAAATCTTTGGCACCTGCAAGTTCCCAAATCCACAGAAGCAATGCTGGGTTATTGCGAGCTGCTTTCAGCGCCAGTCGATTAAAGGTCAACCAATCAAATCTATCTTTGATAAAATTATCTGACACTTGTCGGGGTTCATCTGCCAACAGCCCAAAAAAGTTGTTGAGCATAGAGTTGATTCTCTGCGGTGGTATAAATTTTCCAGTAGGAACCATCATCCCTTTGGAAAACATCCAAGTGACGGCAATATTATTTTGAAAGGCGCGAATTTGGTTCAAATGCCGGAAACTCACCAAGTCGTGTTTGAGAGCTGTATCCAAAAGAGTTGTCAGACGTTCTAAGTTGCGAACTAAAGAACCAAAGCCAGTGAAAACTAGGGGAGACTGGAGTGATGCTGCATCTCCGATGGCTATTAAGCGATCAAAAGCAACTGTGCGATCGCGACTCCCCACACTAAAATGCCCTGGTATATACCCAAATGTCGGCTTTTTCCACACCAGCTTATCCATATCGCAGCGGCGATACTCTGGCAAAATTGTGAAAAAGTCTTCGTACATCTCCAATAAGGAACCGGGATTTTTTGGATTAACTTCGTGGTAATGAAATAAATAAATCGTCAGTTCTTCATCTGCCCCAGGAAACAACTCCCAAATCAACTGTCGTCCTCGCGAAATATCCCCATGACTGTAGAGAACATCCCCGTACTGAGAATCCCATACTCCAGGCTCAAATCCACGCGAAACCACTCCTCCTACAGTCGGGCAAACACTGTTAAAAGCACGACCACCATTCAATTGCCATGCAATTGGTGAAGCGGTTCCCATCGCATCTACTAACAATCGCCCACTCACTTGCTTTGGGGTTTGATTGGTCAAATTATTGACAGTTAGCACAACTTGTGTGTCATACACATCTGCCCGGATAAACTCTGTTTCATCCCAGATTTCACCGCCTGCTGCTCGTAGCTTTTGCCCACACATATGCAACCATTTTTCGGAATCTAAAGCCACGTTTAGTACTGTGGGCGTATGCAAAACAGGTGCTTTTAGCTTCTTGGGGTTATTGGCATCAAAGAACTTATTAAATCCATCTTTATACTCCCGCGCAATGATTGATTCCAATTCTGCTGTCGTTACCAAACCTAGGTTAATCAAACTTTGAATCTCATCACGGGAAATATTCCATTCTCGGTTCATTCGTCCAAAAGGCATCCGTTCAATCAGCAGCACTCGGTAACCCAGTCTTGCCATGACTGCTGCATGGATAACGCCAAGCGCCCCACCGATGTAGATGAGGTCGTATTGCTCAGGCAAAGGAGAAAAGTCTTCTGTGTGCTCTTGTGCTTTACTTCTATGGGAGAACACTACCTGACGCGGTTGCTGAGGATTGCGCACACCTTCACGCCATCGTTGCTCCCACCAGTAGACTCGCTTCAGGTCATATTCGCCATTGGGCATTTTTTGAAAATATTTGACAGTTAGAGGATAGTATGGAGCAAGTGCCTCAAAAATCGATTGCTCAGATAAATTAATCGTTGGAGGTTCAGGGTATTCATGGGGAAAGCGCCTTCTTATCCCAGTAGTGAGCTTTTGCAGAATTTGTTGCTCTCTGGGGAAGGGTTTGTCTGCCCAACGGAATACTTTTAAATACGTAGTTCGCTGCACTGACCAGATAAAGACGGAAAGTTCACTAGGTAACTTTTCCGAAATAATTTCCGTGCTAGTTGTAGTATTAGAAACTCTTAGGCGAAAGCCTTGCGCAGTTAGGACTTTTTCACCAGTTCCCGGTTCAAAATCAGTATGCAACCAGTTACACACAGCGGTTGTATCAGAAGTGGAAATTTCCAGGTAAAGAATCTCTTGCATTTTTTTGTCAAATCTCCGATAAATCTATGTATTGAGACAGATTTTATAAAGGAATAGAGTATAGTACTATCCGCCCTATCTGTCTCTTTCCTGTTTAGTAAAGAAATATTAAGACTTTTTCAGATTTCTTGTTCATTCTTTGTTTTTGTAAACACACGCCATGAATTATCCCATTCCAGACAGCCCACAAGAAATTGTTGCCTTGAGACAAAAACCGATTGATGAAGAAATGGTTGCTGCTGCGATCGCTGGTGTCATCAAAATTGTTCGTGCTCAAGGTCAATCCTTAGAAGATTTAACTGCCCAAGTGCTAGCCGACGACAGCCTGCTAGATTTACAACAAAGACGTTGGCTTAGCCAAGTCGTTGCTCAAGCTTGGGAAAATTTCTCGTAACAGAGGTTTGGTGGTTAGTCAATCGCACTCTTTGCGCGCGAGAAGTGAGTTGTGATCAAACAACTAATAACTAACAACTAATCATACAGTCAACTCACAAAGCCAAATTGCCAATCACCTTCGTGGTGTGGGAGCTTTAATAAATTGTCTGGGATTGGCAATCTTGACAATAAACTCACAACTCATCATCAATGATGGTTCAGTTTCCACTCGAAGTACTCAAAGCTGCCTCAGCTTGAGAGTGTAACAGAAGACCGTATTCTAAACCTTCTACGACAGCTTGATAAGAAGCCTCCAAAATATTTGTGGAAACGCCCACTGTTGTCCAGCGTTGATGACTATTACGCGACTCTACCAAAACGCGGGTTTTCGCTGCAGTCCCCGTGTGTCCATTCAGAATCCGTACTTTATAATCTGTTAACTCAAACTCAGCTATCTGGGGATAGAAATTCCTCAAAGCCTTGCGTAAAGCAGCATCCAAAGCTGCAACCGGTCCGTTTCCATCCGCCGCTTCTAGAATATCTCTATTCTTGACAGCAACTTTTATAGTGGCGACAGCGTTAGTCGTTTCTTTCCCCTCAACCAAATCACAATGAACTTGAAAACCTTTGATTTCAAAGAAAGACTGGCGACGACCTAACGCTTGGCGCATCAACAACTCAAAACTTGCGTCTGCTGCTTCAAATTGATATCCTTCGCTCTCTAAAGCTTTGAGACGTTGCAGAATTTCCCCTGTTGCTGGATTATTCTTATCCAGTTCAATACCAAAAGTGCGAGCTTTGGCCAAAACGTTACTAATTCCAGACTGTTCAGAAATCACAATGCGGCGACTATTTCCGACTTGTTCCGGTTGAATGTGTTCGTAAGTCAGAGGATTGCGTTCCACAGCCGATACATGAAGCCCACCTTTGTGAGCAAAAGCCGAACGTCCCACAAAGGCAGCATGTTCGTCAGGAGCAAGATTGACAACTTCACTCACGAAACGACTGGTTTCCGTCAGCTCAGATAACTGACTATCTTCAATACACGTGTAACCCAGCTTCAGTTGTAAATTGGGAATTAACGAACAGAGATTGGCATTACCACAGCGTTCACCATACCCGTTTATAGTACCTTGTACCATCTTCACCCCTGCCATGACGGCAGCCAAAGCGTTGGCAACTGCGGTATCACAATCGTTGTGAGTATGAATTCCTAGCTGAGTCTCGCCAGGAATAGATTTTACCACATCTGTGATAATTTGAGTCATTTCATAGGGCAAAGTGCCACCATTCGTATCGCAAAGAGCTATCCATTCAGCACCAGCAGAGATTGCCGTCTGTAAAGTTTGTAAAGCATAATCTGGATTTTGCTTATAGCCATCAAACCAGTGTTCTGCATCGTATATAACGCGACGCCCTTGAGAACGAAGATACTCAATCGTATCCTGTATCATCGCCAAATTTTCTGTGAGGGTTGTTCTGAGTCCTTCTGTAACGTGTAAATCCCAAGACTTACCAACAATTGTCACCCACCGAGTGCCAGCAGCAAGAATTGCTTGCAACATTGGATCATCTGCTGCTGTCTTTTGAGGACGTCGAGTGTAGCAAAAGGCGACAATCTCTGCTTGTTGAAGCGGCTCTTCTTGGAGATGCCAAAAAAATTGTACATCTTTGGGATTTGCCCCAGGCCAACCTCCTTCTATAAAAGGAATTCCCAGTTGATCTAACCTCCGGGCAATGCGTAATTTATCTTCTATGGACACCGATAACCCTTCACGTTGAGTGCCATCCCGTAGCGTTGTGTCATAGATCCAAAGTTGGTGTGAGGAATTTGCGGTCATAAGATACGAACTCTTGGAGACAACTTTCAAGGTAATGTGTAAGTATACTTAAGGATAGGACAATCAAAGTTACGCAGAGCACTTCTTTATTGAGGAGAATTCAGAACACAGAATTTAGAATGTCCTCGTCAAACAATTTGGAGGATTTCACCAGAGTACAAATACCGTTTCTTCGGCGTAATCAGAGTTCTGAGTCCAATAAGAAAAATTAAGATAAAATACTTCCGGACTCATTGCTTTAAACTCAGAACTGGTAAGTCAAGCATCGTTTATTTGAGGTTTCGGCAGGATTCCCCATCATTGTAAAGTGGGGGTGTTGAGTGTAGCGCCCCTGCTCTCTACCGCTAATTGTATAGTGTCAACAGAAATATGCACAAGCGACTTGAGTTTTTTCGAGTCTTGAGTTATCGATTATATATTGTTTCTGTATTTTTCGGCATCGAAATGAATTGTTACAATACAACAAAAACCTAATTTAGTGATCACAAATGCCCAAGGCACAAACTCAAGGTAAGACAGCTGGGCTACTCGCCCTTGTCAGACAAGGACAAGAGTTTCATTCAGAAACGCCTTGGCACTATACGGGCGAACGCGGAGCCAATCTGCCGCAAATATTGCTGCAAAAAGGTGTTGACCTCTACAATAACGATGCTAAGGTAGTAGACTATTGGAACCTTGGTAGCTGCGATCCTTGTGCAGTTCTTCTAGAAGGTAAAGTGTCAATAGCTCAAGCGCAAAAAACGCGGCGGTCACTAGCTCCCCATTCTTCGGTTATCTTGGGTGCGTAAGCCATGTCAAACGAAGGTTTTGGGCAATGTGAAACTGACAAGATTTAATTAATTTTCAGCGGAACCCCAGGTTCTCAAAAACTTTGGACATCACAAGCTTAAGACGGAGAAATTAACGATATGGGTAGATGGACACCACTTATTCTTATGGCTGGAGGCTTAGCAATTTTGCTCGGGACATTGCTAGGCATTAGTTTTCCTATGGGTGGACAAAATAGTGCACAAGCACCTACACCCACAACTACACAAGCACCGAAAGAATCAAAAGTTCTCCCAGCTAATATTAATGTTAATAGCACTGCGGCTGGAAACGGTTCTGCGGACAGGAAAAACAACATTACTGCTCAGACAAATCAGAACAGCAATACAAATAATAGCCAAAAACAAGATGATGACACAGACGCTGTTGACAACCAGCCAACAGGTGGTCAATCATCAGGTGGTAAATCATCAGGAAACAATCAATCACCTAAAGACACAAATCAGAATCAGAGCAACGAACCAATTCGTGCCTTATGGTAGTAGCTCATAAGTTAGAAGTTGCAACTTATGAGTTACAAGTTATGAGTTATGCGTTATGAGTTATAAGTCACGAGTTATTAGTCCAAAGTCCATTGACAATTGACTATTGACTCTTGACTAATCACTAATGACTAATGACTAATGACTAGTGACGTTTTAATTATTGGTGGCGGCGTCATCAGTATGGCGATCGCCATTGAATTAAAGTTACGCGGTGCCAAAGTAACAGTTGTCAGCCGCGATATTCAGGCTGCTGCGACTCATGCTGCAGCTGGGATGTTAGCACCTGGTGCTGAAAGAATCTCAGACCAGGCAATGCAAGAGTTATGCACGCGCTCTCTGTATTTATACCCTGACTGGACGCGTAAGCTCGAAGAGTTTACTAGTATCAATACTGGTTATTGGTCCTGCGGTATCCTGGCTCCAGTTTATCAAGACCAGACAAGGGGACAAGGGGAAAAAGCGGCGAAACAGGAAAAGAGTGACAGAGGGAGGGAAACTTCTCTCCCTGATTCCTCTTCCCCTGCTTACTGGCTAGAAAAAGAAGCCATTCATCAATATCAGCCAGGATTGGGAGAAGAAGTCCTTGGGGGTTGGTGGTATCCTGAAGACGCACAAGTAGATAATAGGGCATTAGCGCAAGCCCTGCTAGCAGCGGCTAAATCCCTTGGCGTTGAACTCAAAGAAGGTATTGTCGTAGAAGGAATTCAACAGCAGCAACGGCAAGTTGTTGGTGTGCAAACCAGTGCAGGAGTCCTTCATGCACAACATTACGTTTTGGCAGCAGGTGCTTGGTCAAACTCATTGTTTCCTTTGCCGGTGCGTCCTGTCAAAGGTCAAATGCTGAGTGTGAAAGTACCAGAATTTGTGCCAGATTTGCCCTTGACACGGGTTTTGTATGGAGAGAAAATTTACATAGTACCGAGGCGCGACAGACGAATTATTATTGGTGCGACAGTTGAAGATGTCGGTTTAACTCCCCACAACACACCAGTAGGAATTCAAACCTTACTACAAAGAGCTATTCGTCTATTTCCTCAAATACAAAATTACCCCATTCAGGAGTTATGGTGGGGATTTCGTCCTGCAACTCCAGATGAATTACCTATTCTTGGCACCAGTCCTTGTGAAAACTTAACCATTGCCACAGGTCATTATCGTAATGGTATTCTTCTAGCACCTATAACAGCAAGATTGCTGGCTGATTTGATTCTCGAACAAAAAACAGACCCTTTACTCTGTGATTTCCACTACTCGCGCTTCCACACCAAGTCATCTACTACCCCAATGCTTAGTTACCCCACACTCAAAACTCAGAATTCAGAACTCACAACTGAGAACTTCGACAAATCTCAGCTACGAAACTCAGAACTCAGCACTTTGGAAGATTCACCACTCCAAATAGCCGGAAAAACTTTCCAATCTCGCTTGATGACGGGAACTGGCAAGTATCGCAGCATCGAGGATATGCAGCAAAGTGTGACTGCAAGTGGTTGTCAAATTGTCACTGTTGCGGTAAGGCGAGTACAAACCAATGCCCCAGGACATGAAGGTTTAGCCGAAGCATTAGATTGGACAAAAATCTGGATGTTACCTAATACCGCCGGTTGTCAAACAGCAGAAGAGGCAATTCGCGTCGCACGTTTGGGGCGAGAGATGGCAAAACTTTTAGGACAGGAAGACAACAACTTCGTTAAATTAGAAGTGATTCCTGACCCTAAGTATTTGCTACCAGATCCGATTGGTACTTTACAAGCAGCAGAACAGTTGGTGAAAGAAGGTTTTGCTGTGTTGCCTTATATCAATGCAGACCCTATGCTGGCGAGGCATTTGGAAGAAGCTGGCTGTGCAACGGTGATGCCTTTAGCCTCACCCATTGGTTCCGGACAAGGATTGAAAACGACTGCAAATATTCAAATCATCATTGAAAATGCTAAGGTGCCAGTGGTGGTAGATGCGGGCATTGGAGCACCTTCAGAGGCGGCGCAAGCAATGGAAATGGGCGCAGATGCTTTGTTGATTAATAGTGCGATCGCCCTGGCACAAAACTCGCCTGCAATGGCTCATGCCATGAATTTGGCAACAGTTGCAGGTCGTTTGGCTTATCTTGCTGGCAGAATGCCTCTCAAAAGTTATGCTATTGCCAGTTCACCCTTGACTGGGACGATTACTAGTTAGTCCTGAATCAAACTTTTAAGAAACACAGGGAACTGTTCCCTGTTCCCTGTTCCCTGACTAATGACTAAAATAACGATTTGTATCATATGTTTAAGAGCAAATATAACGTTTATGTTAAATTAAATGAATGAACATAATAAGGAATTATACTCATGCCTTACACAACTGAAGAGGGTGGTCGTCTAAATAACTTTGCCCGTGAACCCAAAATTTATAAAGCAGAAATTCCTAGCGATGGTCAAAAGCGAAACTACGTTATATTGGGAATTACTGCTACAATTTTAGTTAGTGCCTTGATTTTTGTCGCTTTCTCTGTTTCCGGCCTTGGTTGATAAAGAGTTATATTAGGAACTTAGTAATTTCATTTTTTAAGTTTTCTCAGGCTCAGGGTTTTATCGGAGCCTGGGTTATTGTTATATATAATAAATATTTATAATAAGTTATTTCAAAGATTTTTTCGGTTTAAAGTGTAATTGTATACTTAGCTTCTTTGATCTTTCCATGAATAGATTTATCCTGAGCAAAGCAACAATGACCTGAAAATTCTAGTCATGGTTAGATTTACTGGCTGTTTGCATGCACCCCAAGGGGGTATATCCACTGCGTTTTGGCTCTCTAGCCGCCATGAGCGTAAATGAAAGTACACACTCAGATAATTTTGCGTGGAATCGGCAAGTGTATCATCGCCTAAAACTTGCTCTTAGTCTCGGTTTAAGACGACAAATCTTTTTGGCGGTGTGTGATGATTTAAACCTGAGAAATCAGGTGGCGGCGCGTTTGCATTCAACTTTGGCTTATCCTGTTGGGCAAGTGCTGTATCAGCCATCAAATACACAGGAAGCTAGCACACCAGCCTATCCCCGATTAGTCACCTTGCGGCTGAATTTAAGCGATCCTAATCTTATAGCTCAGATAAATCAGTGGTTATCTAATTATCCACCACCGATTGTTGGAGCATCGAAAGACAATCCAGGGCGATCATTACCAGTACCAGCGTTTCAGATTGTAGGTGTAGAACATCTCACTAAACAACCAGTAGCAGTACAGCGGCTATTTTTGCACTATCTGCGTTTGACTGAGCAACAACTGTCTAACTTTGAATCCAGTTTACTGTTGTGGGTGCCGCGTCCTTGGTTATATGCTATCCAGCAATCAGCACCACAGTTTTGGCGTTACCGTACTGGTGTTTTTGTCTTCGCTGGAGAACCCACACCGACAAATCAAAACAAAACCTCACCAGAACGTTTTTCTGGTTCTAGAAGTTTGGAGTTAGCCAATGTTGAGCAACCTATTTTAGAAGAATCAGTCATTCAAGATGATTTCGATTTTCCAACACAAACATTAGTGAATAGTGGACAAAAACCGCAGGAGGTTCCTCCGTCAAAATCGGAAAAATTAACAAACCAACCTCTTCAAGAGGAATCCACTGATAAAGTCAGTACCAAGGATAGCTCATTGCCTCAGCAGACATCTCATATTAGCAAAGAGTTAGCAGAGCTAGTACTAGCAACGATGAACACGGCAATTGCTCAAGACGATGAACACAACTTACAAGTCAAGCAAATTTTGGAGGAGATAGAAGAATTACACGCCCAACAAGCTTCAAACGTCAAGCTAGGAGCAGCTTATCATCACTTAGGAAACTTATATCGCCTTCGTATTGAACAAGGACAGCCTACCTTAGAAAACTTAATGGTGGCAATTCTTACCTATCAAGAATCAATCACTCATGATGACGATTCACCCCAAGTTCCTGATACCTTAAATGACTTGGGTACACTCTACTGGATGCTTTACCGCACGCCACCCAATTCTGAGGAGGGACAAGCTTACATAGAGCAAGGAATTGAATTTTATCATTTGGCGTTGAAGCTGATTTCACCAGAAAGCCACCCTGAAACATACGGTCGTGTACAAAATAATTTAGGGACAGCTTATGGTGATTTGGCTCGTTTTACTAACCCTGCTGAAAACTGGCAACAAGCAGTTTTAGCTTACAGCGAAGCACTCTCCCTGCGTACGGCTCAAATAGAACCATTAAAGTATGCTGCTTGCCAAAACAATTTAGGGACAGCTTACTGGCATTTAGCACAATACAATCAACCAGTTGAGCATCTCAAGAAAGCCATTGCAGCTTACAAACTCGCGCTTGCTTATTACAATCCCGAGGAAGAACCGCTTAAATATGGGATGATTCAAAACAATATAGGCACGGCATACTGGAATATTGCACAGTACGAACAACCACCAGAAAATCTGCACTCCGCTATTGATGCTTACCGCGAAGCACTGAAATATCGAACTCCTGCTAATGTTCCTCCTGCTTGCGCCGCCACCCAAAATAACCTTGGAACTGCCTATTGGCACCTAGCAAATCAATCACAAACTTCCAAAGATGAGCGGCAAAAGTTGTTAGAACAGTGCATTAGTTCATATGAAGAAGCACTTACCCTTGCTCATTCACTTAGCGGTATGCCTTTGAATTTTGATCTGTTAGCCACTCACAATAATCTCGCACTCGCTCATTTTCAATTAGCAACAGACCAGTATTTTGATGGTGAGAAAGCAACTCGTTCTAAACATTTAGAAGCAGCATTAGATAATCACTTGCAAGCTTTGAATGGAATGAGTAAACAACCTGAAGCTTATCAAACAACTTTTGGTTATGTGGTCAAGACGATTCGTGCTTTCCACAGTGAATTAGGCATACAGGGGCAAAATTTAGCTTTGTCTAAAGTTCCTGGTCAATTGTTACCGGAGATTCTGCCTAAGTTGTAATGAGTGGGTTATTAGTTGTTAGTTGGTCAAAGCAATTTTCTTAACTTGTCAAAAATGCATACAGATACATGCTGAACGCAAAAAACGCAACGATAACAGGTATAAAAATGCTAACCTCTAGTTTCCGTGTCTTCAAGATTTCTAGATAAGACATAGGAATAATCACAAACCATAAGCCAGTTGTTATTACAAGCATCACCAAATTTAAAAACTTTCCTTCTGGAGAAGAGTTTGGATGCCGAATAGAAAAAATTAACCAATTCACAAAAAAATAGCAGGTTATCAGTAGGTAACTAACAACCAAAGCCAGTTGAATCTTGTCCACGATAGGCACTCCTCAAGCTAACTTTATCTGAAAAAGAATGCTTAAAGCGCTAACTTTTTCGGAAAATTGACAAAATATGAATTTATTTTCAAATCAAAAAGTATTTTTACTTTACAAATCAGCCTAAATACTAGCAGATCTCTGTATTTATTAAAAGTGAGAAAGTTAGGTTATTTCTATAAAAAAAGTAGGAAAGGTAGAAAATTTGAGAATTTTGCAATTAGGACTTATATATTGATAGAAGTACAAGTATATACGCCTTATATACTGAATTAAGTTTTGTAAAGGCACAAGCTTGTAGCGTGGGCATTACCTACCAAAATCTGAAAATATATTAAAGCAGTGCTCACCTTACTTTGATTCACCAAATATCATCTCAGTGAAATCTGGGATTTGGGGTTGGAAGCTCTTTAGTCCTGGTAAATTCTGCTCAACGTTAAAAAACTTCAAAATACTGCAAGTCACACTAATTCATTGAGCGTTGATAAAATGCGATCGCTCAATACCCAACGATTAGAATTAGGCTTAATCCAACGCTTTTCTTCTTCATTGAAGTTACGCTGTTCAATGATTGCTGCTTGTAAATTTTTCTTCTGGTGAGCATCCAATTTAGACACCATTTTTCCAACTGCCCGCAATGCACTTGTTTGCTCAAACGCTGTTTCTGAACGATTAACTAAGTGTAAAACCAAATCAAAATAAATTACATCACTAGACCACTCAGCAACAGAAAGTCCTAGTAAACGTTTACCTTGGTCATCTGATTGCAGAAGGTCTTTAACTTCTTGTACAGTATATTTAACTTCTGGAGCTAAAGCACGCATGCGTCCACTCACAGATTCCATCTCAAATGTTCGCTGTGCTCCAAAAGGCATTGTCGTTCTTAGTTCCTTATAGCGTTCGGCTAAGCGCTCCATTTCTTGTCTGGCGTCTGACACAGGAACTGTTGATGCGTAAACTTTTTGCCATTCTCGGCGAATTTGACGCATTTCTTCTTGCTGTTTCGGTGGAGCAACTTCTTCTGCTTTCTTAGTCTGCTCGATGAGAAATCCGAGTGAATCACCAGTTAATGATTCTAGCATTGTCTTCATACCTGAGCCACCAATTTCTCCCAAAGGTGTTTTGAGTGCTCCTCCACTTAAAGCAAAAACTTTTAATATAGATGGTAACCAAATCAACGACAAAAAAATAGCTGTTGTATTTGTAACTTTAAATTTAAATGAAAATAATTCTTTTTTACTCCAGCCTACTTCACAAGTACTTAGAAGAATAAGAATAATACTAATAATTAACCATTTTTTAGGAAGTTGGAAGATGCGTTGCAGTAGCCAATCTACTGCTTCCCTAGCAATTACACTTTTACCAGACTCAGAATTATCGGATTTACTATCCATACTTTTGTTTGTGTTGTTTTAGCTTTCAACGGAGCGTGAGAATCACCAATAACGCTCCACTTCAAGATTATTTTCGTCTGCAGCTTTTAGAATTGCACCCCGGAACAATTCATGTTTTAGTGAGTAAATGCTTTCTGGTAGACAGGTGAGCAGATCTTTAGCAGACTCATAAATTGCGATCGCCTCTTCACCATTATGAGCATTGTGGTAAATAATCCCCTGAATGTCAGGGTATATTTCTTTTTGTTCATAAAAGTAGCGCGACCAAGCTTGACTCATACCGCGTTTGTCTGTCTTTGCTAATGTTGCCTCATTCGCACCAGCTCGCATTGCACCCGAACCACGTACATCCAATAATTTTAAGCGACTTGTGCAAGTGATCATAGCAATCTGGTGGTCAGTAATTTCTATACAGCCTGTATCCCCAAAAACTTCCACTAAACAGCTCGAAAGTAAAGGTGCAGGCGCAGCATAGTATATCCCACGTTCTGGATCTTTCCATGCTTTGCGTTCCAATGGTTTATAGCAAGCAGGAGCAGCAAAATGTTTTTCTGGGATAAGTATCTCCTCTGTCCACAACCCACAAGTATTATTATTCTCTTGTGCAACACCAACACAGGAACACTCTCCCAAATGATGGTCAAAGCGATGAAGTGGACCCCAAAAACGAAAGGTTAGGGCGTCAGTATTAAATTCGTCGGGGCGAAAAATTCTTAAAAGTTCTGTTCCTTTTTTTAATCTATAAAATTTTGGTCTCGGCTTGCGAAGGCAAGAAGGGGGGGATGTTATTATTACCACATTTGTTACTCCTGTTCCGATTGATAGATAAAATTCGGAGATTTAGCGTTCCATTAGCCTTGAAACGTAGCAGAATCTAAAGTTAGAAACTCTGTCAGCTGGAAGATCCACAAGCTATACACATCATTCCGGAAATTTTTTGTAAGTTCAATAAAAATTTTTAGTATAACTTCAGTAATTTTCTTAATTATCATTTTTATAAATAAAAATACTGAAAACCCAGGTGGCTGGGAACACCTGGGTTTGTAAATTTAGTACCATTTGATGAATGAACTCTAATACATCGTCAATAGACTCCCACGGAACACGCCTCAGCAATAACTTCCTCTTTTTGACCGCTTTTCAAGGCTTCTATGGGCGTAAGCCCGTTTAAAGCTTTGTTATGTCGAGTTAACCAACTAATTTTGGACATAGCAGGAACATTGAGAGCATTTAAAACGTCTGGTAGTCCAGCAATGACGCCATCTGGTCCTTGAGGATCGAATTGCCAGGTGGGAAATTTCCAAACTCCATTGTCTTGAACTGCAATTAAACTGTTCTTTTTTAAACGATCGTGCGGAGTTTGACGAGTTGTATTAAGCATTTGGGCGACTTGAGGAGCAGTTAATGAAGATTTAAGTAACTCTTGTCTCCAGTGAAAATTCCTAGTTAGTGCAGCAAATTCTAATTTACCTCGCTCTTCATCACTAATTTTATTGGCACCAAGTTTGGCAGCAAACTCAATTTCAGTCTTAGAGTACTTTGCCTTACTAGAAGTGCTTTCCATTTGTTCCGCCAAACATTTAATTTCGTCCGGGTGTAGTGAATTTAGATAATCTTGAAACCCCCTTGCTATCCGCAACAGCGGTTGCATTACGTCGTTGTCGCAAGGAGCATCTATTGTCACGTTAATTCCAGTCATTATTTCACCTCGTTTGACATTCTCATCATTTGTTATCCGATAAATTGAATTGATGTAAGAGATGTCAAGTAACTACAATTCCAGTATTCTATGTTCCTGAGTGAGTTAAGGTGAGAGTATAGATTGAGTATTGTATGACTTATGCATGACTTATGAAAAATCAGCTAATATACATATAACAACTATTTCTGATGGAGTATAATGAGCCGGCGATCGCTTCAAGCATCTGCTGAGGGTATGAAAAAAGCGCAAGCTGCGCTGATTCGTAATTCACTAACGCAGCAGGCGTTAGCTGAGGAACTGAGTATTAGCCGTCAGCCAGTTAGCAAGTTTTTTCAAGGTAAACCAGTTGATCGCTATATTTTTGTCACAATCTGCGAAAAACTAGGATTGGAATGGGATGAGATTGCGAGTTTCTGCTCACTTCCAGATGTAGATGATGCAGCAAGTACTTCCCAGATGGAGAGTCTGGTGCAGACTGTACGAGAAAAAGTTCACGACAGTATTGCCAGACGTTGTAATATAATCCGGCTCCTAGATAAAGAGCAACCAGTAAGCTTGGAGAGTATATACACTGATGTCTATATTTTAGAGAGAGTCACTGGACGCAGGCGGCTTTCCCTTGCTCAATTGTATGAGAGTTCTGACAAGAACAAGATTTACCAAAAACGGATCTCAGGACTCGAAAGGGTAGAACGCTACAACAAGCATTGGATTTGGGGAAAACCAGGTTCGGGTAAAACGACCTTTTTGAAATGGGTAGCAACTCAATGTAATTCCGATCAGTTTTTGTCGAATCTTGTCCCAATTTTTATCACCCTTAAGGACTTTGCTGAAACTAAAGGGCAACCAAGCTTGTTGGACTACATCACAGTACAATTTGAGGAATGTGGAGTTGTTGAACCTCAAACAGTTCTCACGCTTTTGACTCAAGGGCGATCGCTACTTTTATTAGATGGATTAGATGAAGTCAAAAAAACTGAGCTTAACCGAGTGCTACAGGAGATTCGCAACGTTTCAACGCGGTTTTGTGCCAATTCTATAGTTATAACTTGCCGGATTGCAGCGCTGGAATATACTTTTGAAGAATTCACCGAAGTGGAAGTTGCCGATTTTGATGACCAACAAATCGCTGACTTTGCCGCCAAATGGTTTCAAGCTCAAGATACGCTACAAGCAGAACGCTTTGTGCAAAAGCTGCAAGCAAGTCAGCCGCTTAAAGAACTAGCAAGTAATCCCTTGCTGCTGACTCTGTTATGCTTGGTGTTTGACGAAACAGCAGATTTTCCAACTCATTGTTTGCAGCTTTATCAAGAAGCAGTAGATTTATTACTCAAAAAATGGGATGCCAAACGCGGTATTGAGCGAAATCAGGTTTATAAACAATCTCGGCAGGATAAAGAAGATATGCTAAGTCAAATTGCTTGGACGACCTTTGAACGTGGCGAGTACTTCTTCAAGGTAAGTGCCGTTAAGAAAGGGATATCCCATCATATCCATACATCTCCTGAGAATAGCACCTTTTTAGAAACACTTCAAGTTGACAGCGAAGATATTTTGAAATCTATAGAAGCTCAGCATGGTTTACTGGTTGAGCGAGCAAGAGGTATTTACTCCTTTGGCCACATCATCTTTCAGAAATACTTTGCTGCCAGAAAAATTGTTGCTAGTCCACCATCACATGCACAAGAAGCTTTTCAAAACCTTGTCTGCCATATGAGTGAGAAACGCTGGCGAGAAGTCTTTTTGTTCGCAGTCCAGATGTTGCCAAACCCAGACTACCTGTTGCAGTTGATGAAACGCCAACTCGATAGTCTTGTGGCGGATGATGAAACCCAATATGACAATGCAAAACAGTTGTTGATTGATTGCCTTAATAACCCAAGTTGCTAATTATGCACAAATGCGATATCCTGCCATAAGTTTGCCCATCCGGCAATTGCCCTTTTGGGACCATCGCCCAGTATGTGCCCACCAGAGTTCGTTGGAAGGAACCCTTAAAACATCTTTTTAACTTAAGTTAATTTTCTTTTTGTCAATTACCATTTTCATTTATCATAAGAAAACATCACAACTACCATCAGAACAATTGTAGAAATACGACTCTAGGGAGAAAATATTGAAATATCTTTATAAGTTCCCAAAAGTCTCATTTCATTTACGATTGAGCAATTTAGCTGAAGTAATTTACCCTGGTTGATTCCGGTTCACTTAGTTCAGTTCCTTTTGACAAAACTTTTTGCAAATGACAACAGTAATAGATAATTCATCTAGAAGTAAACTTTGGCGGGCAGCAATTAAGCTTCCTATTTACAGTGTTGCTCTCATACCTCTGTGGGTGGGTACAACTGTGGCGATCGCAGAGACTAGAAACTTTAATTCCACAAATTTTTTGATTTTTTTATTTGCATCTATTTGCATTCAGGTTTGGGTTAATGTTAGTAATGATGTGTTTGATGCAGAAACAGGGGTAGATGTCAATAAACTACACTCTCTTATTAATTTGACGGGCAAAGAAACATCAAATTTCTGGTTGTGGTTTGGTAATTCCTTTTTAATTATAGGTGTATTAACAACATCGCTATTAGCTTTTTGGCAAAAAGATGTAACGCTTCTTATCTTAGTATTACTTGCATGTTTGTTAGGTTACAGTTACCAAGGGCCTCCCTTTCGATTCGGCTACAAAGGTATAGGTGAAATAATTTGCTTCATCACCTATGGTCCATTGTCTGTGAGTGCAGCTTATTACAATCAAAATCCAACTTGGTCCCTAACTGCTTTAGCTGCTTCAGTCATTGTAGGATTAGTAACCTGCTTAATTTTGTTCTGCTCGCATTTTCACCAAGTTGAAGATGATTTAGCTGGAGGGAAGTATTCACCTGTTGTACGTTTGGGTACCGCAAAATCTGCGCAGGTTTTGTCTTGGTGGGGATATGGAATATATTTTTTAATTGCTGTCTTCGTTTTATTAAAAATATTTCCACCGCTGAGTTTGCTAAGTTTTCTAAGTCTTTTTTACGCTCTGAAATTATTTACTCATGTCAATAATTATCATGACCAGCCTAATCAGGTGAGTAACTCTAAGTTTATTGCTGTGTCCATGTACTTGAGCCTTGGACTCTTATTAGGAATCGGATTTTTACTTCCGAGTGTCTAATGACTATTAAGTATAGCAGTCGCCAGGTAGATTAGGACACGAACTAATGAGAAAACACCCTCACCAAGAGACTTTCAAGTCTATTCCCTGTTAAGCGTTCCCTGCTATAAGTGGACATAAATAAACTTCACTATGTCCGGAGTGCTTACGCTTCGTATGCCCTCCCTTTCCTGCTGCGCTAACGCGGCGGACGCATAATATTTTTATCCAACTACTTAACAACCAAGTCAACATCAGTGAGAAAACTAAAATGTCCCAGAACACAAATTACTCCTCTGTCACTCCAACCCAAGCAACCAAATTAGAAGGAGATGACAAACGCAACTATATTCGTAATCTCTTTGACGATATTGCTACTCGTTATGATTTCTTAAGAACTCTTGTTTTTCTTGGGCACACTAGTTTATGGTATCGACAAGCTTTACGCGATTTACAACTGCAACCAGGTGAAAAAATACTAGATGTTGGTTGTGGTACTGGAGAGTCTACCAGATGTTTGAATCGCTTCTATCCTGGAATACAAATTGAGGGAATGGATCTTTCCCCTGGAATGCTGAGCGTAGCTCGTAGCATGGACGCTGACAGTAACTATTTTGAAGGTGATGTGTGTTCAATTCCTCGCCCTGATTGCACATATGACGTAGTGGTAACGGCGTTTACTTTCCGTAACTTTCCAAATCGTGAAGTGTCACTTGCACAAATGTTAAGAGTCCTACGTCCAGGAGGACGTTTACTCATACTCGACCATTTTTATCCAGAAAAACCTGTGCTGTGGAGAAACATTTATACTATCTGGATGAGTAAGATTGTACCCCAGATTGTACGTCCTTTTATTGCCGATACAACTCCATATCGCTACTTAGCCCAAAGCATTATTAATCAGTTAAAAATGCCTGATTTTATCCAATTAATAGAAAGTAGCGGTGCGAAAGTAACAAAGACAAATACTTATACCGGAGGTGCAGCAGGTAGATTAATAGCGGTACGTCACCCCTTCGCTTAATTCAAAATTCAAAATTCAAAGTTCAAAATTAAGAACCCCACAGACGCCAGGTGCTAAGAAAGCGGGAAGCCCTTCGGGTATCTCCTGCGGAGACGCTACGCGTTCGCCCTTGGCGTGCGCTTTGCGCTTACGCAGTCGCCTAGGTCGGGAAACCCCTTCGGGTTCGCCAGATGCCTGGCTGTCGGGAGACCCTCCCGCAGCACTGGTCTCACCTCCTGCAGCGCTGTCTCACCGCCTCCGGCGTCTACAAGTCGGGAAACCCGCTGTTAGCACCTGGCTCATGAATCCGGGGGCTTGAAATAATGATGCTGCGCTTTTTATACCTCCATTCAGAAATTCTTGGCGCAAGACTGTTGCTCCAATCCAAACTAAAATCCAAAATTCATGCAATTCAAAAATGCATGAATTAAAAATTCTTTAATTCTTTTTGAATTTTTAATTTTTAATTTGAGCTTGGTCGTGGGTCAATCTTAAAGTATACTGCGCCAAAAGATAGGACTCTTCTTTGGTTTTTGCGAAGCAACGTACACTTTATCAGTTATCAAGTACCCACAGTACCAGTTACCAGTGATCAATTGTTCACTGTTTACTGTTCACTGTTCACTGTTAAGCGTTCCCTGTTCCCTATTAAGCGTCTGCGCAAGCGATTCTCACAAATCAAATCGGATTGCCATAGCAGGATAGAGTTTTTTGAGACAGAACTTCATACAAGGAGATGCTTAAACATTTACCTGTTTTGAAGTCGTAAACGACTGTCTCATTGCTTCAATCTCAATGACGATTAATAATTTTTTGGAGACAATTAGATGCTTAGGGTTTATGGGTTTAACGAATCAGGTAACTGTTACAAAGTCAAGTTATTATTGAAACAGTTATGTAGACAATTTGAATGGGTAAATATTGATATTCTGAAAAAAGAGAATCGTACTCCTGATTTTTTGGCTAAAAACCCTCATGGAAAAGTCCCCTTATTAGAAACTGAGACAGGAACATTTCTTTGGGAGTCAAACGCTATTTTGTGTTATCTCAGTGAAGGCACTAATTTCTTACCAAGTAACCGACTCGAACATGCTCAAACATTACAATGGCTTTTCTTTGAGCAGTACAGCCACGCGCCAAATCTTGCGATCGCTCGCTACATCACTCGCTATCTTGGCGCACCATCCGAGTACCAGCAAACTTTGACTGCCAAAAGAGAGTTAGGTTACGTGGCTCTCGATATCATGGAAAAACATTTGACAACTAGGCAGTTTTTTCTAGGAGACCGTTACACAATAGCAGATATTGCTCTCTACGCTTATACTCACGTAGCTGATGAGGGTGGCTTTGATTTGACTAACTATCGGTTTATTAAAACTTGGCTTGAGTTAGTTAGAACCCAGCCTAATCATATTACCATGAATAGTTTGGAGCAGGCATATGTGTAACTAGTAACTTGTGTTTGGACTGCTAATAACCGGCGATACGCAAGAGCTAAAGCGTATGCGCAAAGCGCACGCTGCGCGAACGACTGCCCTTCGGCAAGCTCAGGGACCGCGCTCACCGTCGAAGTCCAGAGGCTTATCGCTTGAAGTCACTTAAACAATAAAATCCCCTCCAGGAAGAAAGTAATACCAATTTGAAAAAAGAATGCGACAGATACACATTCCCAAACTCTCCTGTAATATTGAGAACTAGAACTAGAAAACATACGATACCAACGATTGTTTTTCCAGTGTTTCCAGCTAGCAGATTGCAATGCAAATCAACGGGTGAACTACCTACACCGACCTGATTACAGGTACGGTGTAGGCTTCCGGCGCATTTTTCAACACTGCCAGAACTTCCTTCAAGGTAATATTAGTAGTGGAATCAACAACTACCGGATTCCCCTTACGGCGTTTTAACGTGGGGAACAGTCCCAGCCCCACGCGCTTAATATTGATTCCCGCGTTTATATCCCGGTCAACGTTAAGCGAATATTCCGTATCCCAGTAAGAACGTATATCGCAGTCAGTAAAGACAAACTCGTCACGATATGCTAACAACTGGGACGTGTATGCAGGATTTACTGCAATTACCCTAGCCCCAGCTTTTCCAGCTATGTATTCTAGGGTAATAAAAAACTGTCCAAAAGCAGCGTCATGCCAGGATTTGTTTAAACCTGACTTAGCTGCCTGACCATTGGGTAAAAATTTACCGTCTATGGCGTTCCGCCACGCTGCGCTATCATCAAGTTTTGCTTTGTTGCGCTTTGACAACGCTTTCAGGTTTAAATCTTCGTAAACAAAAACCTTCTTGTCGGTTCGTACTAGCGCGTGAGCGGTTTTGAATGCGTGGTCAATCCTAGCCCTGGCGATACGTTGATGTTCACGTCCTTGACGTTTGGCAAGCTTGCGACGAGCTTTACTACCTTTGCGTTTTTTCTCCTTGCGACGCGAAACTAACGCCAAACGCTTTTCAGACTTCCTGAAAGACTTCAAGGAAGGTAGTTTAGTCCCCTCTGAAGTCGCAAGGTAATCATCTTCATGTAACACCGCGTCCATCCCCAAAGTGTTCTCCCAAGTGGGAGTAACTTCATCTGGGTTAAAGGCTGAAACACTTGGATCTTCCAAGCAAATAGTCGCGTACCAGCCATCGGACTTTTTGGTAAGCAACATATTTTTAAAGACGAACCCATCCGGTAAAGAACGGTGTAAACGCACCTTTAGCCAACCTTTAAGCTTTGAGATTGACAAGAATAACCAATCTTTTTCTGTTCTTTGAACGGTTATAGCTTGCCCTTCAATCTTCAAGGTGCGGTAACGAACAGAGTTCTTGAAACGTGGTCGTCCACTACGTTTTCCGTTACTATCCCCAGCAAGAAAACGCTTAAATGCTAGGTCTACGCGCTTTGATACATCTTGCAGTGTTTGAGACGGCACAGATGTAAAATCAAGCAACTCCCCAGAGTGTTGAACCGTAACTAAGTCTTCTTTAATGACTGGCAACAGTTTTTTCTGCGAATAAAAATCTGGATTTTCTTGTAACTCAGATAATGAACAAATTAACGGACACGAATCAATACTACATCGGTTATTCTCGTACCAATTAAATCTATCTCCAAGCTGCTTGTTGTACCAAAATTGGCTGATACGTAACCAGCTATTGAATTGTAGTTTTTGATTGGTGTCTGGGTAAGCACGGTATTGATAATTAAGCAACACTTGGAAATCACCTCCTTGGCAAAAAAACACTTGATTCGATATCCTATTAGCATAGACGCCGAGGCTATTAAATGTCAACACCAAAAGGAAAAAAAGCTGTAAGAGGCATACCGCAACTTCACGAAGAGTTGAAATGTAGGCATACGATATGGTTTACCCCCACAGCATGGGGTAAATTACAACGCAAGGCAGTAAATGAAAATATTAGTGTTAGTGAATTACTCGAAAAAATGGCAACCGAACTTGAACTTTAACTGTTTTTGATAGCGCGATAATTGGGGATTCGTCAACCATCCCACTCCCGCGTTAAATGACATTTAACATCGGTCGGGGATGTCTTCCTCATCCCCCGCCTTATATCCCAGCACTAAACGGAGTACCGTTATAGTGTGGGGCTTACGGCGTAGAAGCTAAAGAAATCAGTTGCTCGTTCCATCTCTGCTTACCCATAATAGTGCCTGTGTAGGGGTTGACAAAAACGCTACTTATTTGAGCAAGTGAAATTTCCGTCACTGGATTATCCGGTGGATGGAAAACGTCAAGCACGTAAGGTGCGTCTGGTGTTATGGGTATGTATAAACGCGCAAATTTAGTATTTGGTTCCCAATCTAACGCTCACTACAAAACTGCATAAGTTGATTCGTCTTACATCTATTAAGAATGCAGACAAGTTAAGGATATGAGTGCTTGACTTCTGTTGAGCAACTCAAACCAGAGCTTATGCATACAAGAAACTTTTTGTCAATGCGTAAGTCCTACTTGTAAAGAAAGTGATTTTGGAGAAAGTTCCATGGGCATTAATGATGGATTGATAGGCTATTGGCAATTTGATGAAGCGGAAGGGACTACTGTCCTGGATAGATCAGGCAATGATAATCGTGGCTTGATCATCAATGGCACTCGAAGTGACGGCAGATACGGCAAAGCGGTAGAACTTAGCGGTAGCGATGACTCACATGTCAGTATTCCTGGTTCGGCAAGCCTGAATAGCCTGGTTGATCAGATTACTGTGACAGCTTGGGTATTTCCAAATGTAGCCCCGGTAGGTTTTAAAGTTGTCGTTTCTAGACAAGTTGGTACTCTTTTGCATCCTGATCAGTTTTATTTAGGCTTTGGTCCAAAAAATGACGTAATGCATTATAAGTGGCATCTTGGCACAGATGACGCTGGCACTTTGCGTGAAGGCGAGATTTACAGTGGTACTCCAGATAGCAATCGCTGGATACATATGGCAGGAACCTATGATGGAAATATCATGCGTCTTTTTGTTGATGGCATCGAAATTGACACTAGCCCTCTGAGTGGAAATATTCTAGTAGATGATAATCCTGTCACTATTGGTGGGGAAGAAAATGGACCAGCGCTTCAGGTCGTGGATGGGGAATTTGAAGGACTAATTGATGAGGTTCGCATCTATAACCGTGCCTTGGGTGCATCTGAAATTCGTGAAATTTTTAACCTTGACTCAGAATTGGCTTCAGTGTGATTTTGACTCTTCCTTAATATTTTGAGTCTCCTCATTCACGAATGAAAGGTATTTTTTTATGATTTTTGTCGAATTAGTTACTATTGCCCACATTCCACCTTTCTGTGAAGTTACCTTGCGAACAGATAAAGATGGATGGCAAAACAATGAGATTGCAGGAAAGTACCAAAACGATCGCTGGATATTCGAGCTAGCCGATCCGAAGTATTTAACTGGCTTCGTTTGTAAGTTTGCCCTAAACCGGCAGATTTGGTCTAACGGTGGTGATTTTAATATTCCTGGCACCGATAACGAGCGTCATACTTTTTATCTAAGGGAGTTTGGCTTTGGTTTACCTGTTCAACCTGTTATTGAACTCGGTCAAACTCAGGTAAAACTTTTTGATATTTTTCCTCCAAATGCCCCTGACCGCAAATCCTACGATGTGATTGTCATCGGCTCTGGTATGGCTGGTGGTGTCTTGGCTGATCAACTCGCTGATAACGGTTTAGATACTTTAGTGCTAGAAGCTGGGGGAGTTCCCCTAGAGACTCACATTGCAAATCTGCCTCGACCCAATTTTCCTCGTGAATTTAGAAAACACGTCTGGGAGCGCTGGCCCCAATATCAGGTGATTAATTACGATCAGCCTGCTGATGGTAGTGAAAATAACTACGGAGGTGCTCAAGGATTTAATTTGGGTGGTCGATCAGTTTTTTGGGGCGGTTTTATTCCCCGCATGAGTTCCTGGGAGTTGGATTTTTGGCCGACTCGACTTAAGTGGGATCTCGAAGATCGCTACTATCAACTAGCTGAGGATTTGATGGGTCGTTCCACCGCGCCAACGACTTACTATACACGTGAAATATATCGAGTCTTGCGAGAACAGCTTCCTCGATACAGCCATTTTGATGCTCCAATGGCAGTCAGACAAAATCTGACTGGAGCAAATACTATCGCCACTGGCATGTTTTCCACGGCAGATTTGCTACTGGAATCATCAAGAACTGGTGGTCCTGCGGGTTTCCAAAACTTGACCGTGCGCACTCATCATCAAGTCATCAGAATCGAACCTGGGGAACCCTGCGCAGTCATTGCCCAGGATATTATTTCCAAGGAAGAAAAGAAATTTTCAGCCAAGTTTGTAGTCCTTGCTTGTGGGTGTTTTGAAAGTGCACGCCTTGCCAAACGGAGTGGTATTGGTAATGATTTGGTAGGGCAGGGTGTTACCGATCATCCCATCGCGTTTACACATTTTTCTATTCCTCCCTCCTCGCCTTTTTATGATCGTTTTGGATCTGTAAAAGTGGTATCTCAACCAACTGAGCCACACCCAGGAGAAGATAGAATCCGTGACCCCTTTAATATTCTGATTGAACTGGGTGCAGACTTTAACCAAGGACGGTATTTGGATGAAGATATTTTCCGCGAAAATATCGCAAAGCGTAACATGCTTTGCGAAATCGTTTTTCTCACAAATACGGAATTGCTTTTAGGCAATCAAATCGAGTTTAATGCTGGCAATAATTTTCGCCCGATTGCCAAAATTAAAAATCCTGGACTTCCCAACACAGTTGAAACTAGAGTTCGAGAAATCACCAACAATATTCTGACTGCTTTAGGGGGGGAGGTGTTGGATCAAGGATTTGGTAATGGTGGGCTTGGCGGTGTAGCCCATGAGGTTGGCTCTCTCCATATGGAGGTTACAGACAGTAACAATATTGGAAAAGGTACACAGCAAGCATTACAAGGTGTTGTCGATGAAAACGGTAAGTTTCTCGACCAGGAGTTTGTTTACGCCTGCGATCTGTCAATCTTTCCGACCTCTCCAGCAGCAAATCCTAGCCTAACAGCAGTCGCTCTTGCATTACGGCTGAACGATCATTTAGTAAAACTTGTCCGTTCTTAATGAACCCTAACCTTGATCCTCAACTTCTTGAGGGTTAAGGTTGAATTCCTGTTCAATTTATTTAGAGAAAAATGGTAGCTAGTAAAGTATTGCCTCAAGTCAGTACCCATGAAGGCATGGGTAATATTGTGTTTACTGGCGGCACAGCTTTCCGCGTTTGGGCACCCAACGCCCGCCAGGTTCAAGTTGCTTTTTACAATAGCCGAGACCAAGATAACACCAGTCCTTCTAGCTTAGTCAGTTTAGCGTCAGAAAATAATGGCTATTGGTCTTGTGATGTCCCTGGAATTTCACCCGATCAGCTTTATCGTTATCAAATTACTAATAGTGAAACAGGAGCAATCTTGTATAAGATTGACCCCTATGCCAAACAAATCACGAATTCAGTTGGCAAAGCGATTGTTCGCGAATCGGAGTTTCCCTGGACGGATGACGATTTTCGGATGCCAGACTACAATTCTCTGGTTATTTATGAGCTTCATTTAGGAACATTTGATGATGATCCGGGCGATCGCCCCGGAACCCTCACAAGAGCAGCCAAAGGACTCGACCATCTAGTTGAACTTGGTATCAACTGTGTTCATCTAATGCCCCTCAGTGAATTCGCCGCCGATTTTTCCTGGGGATTTAATATTGCTCTACCATTTGCGATTGAGGAAACTTATGGCGGGATTATTGAATTTAAAAAGTTTATCAATCGCGCCCATAGTTTAGGAATTGCCGTTATTATTGACAGCGTATTTAATCACTTTGGTCCTAGTGATTTAGACGAAGGTTTAAGGCGCTTTGATGGATGGTCTCAAGGCGAACATGGAGGGATTTATTTCTATAACGACGATAGAGAAGCAACTGACTGGGGACCTCGACCTGACTTTGGACGTCCGGAAGTACGGCAATTTATCCGTGATAACGTGATGTTTATGTTAGATGAATGTCATTGTGATGGGTTAAGGATTGATAGCACATGCAATGTCTGGGGATTCAATAACGGTCAAGGCTGGAATAACGAAGGCTTTAATTTACTACGTTGGATTAGTGATGAGAAAAACTTTTTCCATCACCATCCCAGAAATAAAATCTTCATTGCTGAAGATTGGCACAATGACGGATGGGTAACACGTCCAACACCACAGATGGGGGCAGGTTTTGATGCTGAATGGCATTGGTTTGTCCATGAAGCACGACGTGCTTTAGAAAGTCCCAGCGATCAATCTCGAGATATGGATGGAGTTGCTCGCGCTCTTTACGCCCGGTTCAATGATGATGTCTTTAAGCGGGTTATCTATATTGAATCCCACGATGAATCCGGCAATAATGATGCACTAGCTCGCCGAATCGATCCCTCAAATCCTGAATCCTGGTTCGCCAAAAAGCGAATCACCCTTGGGGCAGCTTTAGTTTTGACAGCACCTGGAATTCCAATGATTTGGCAGGGACAAGAAGTTTTCTCAATTCAAAAATTTACTGATCAAGTTCCAATTGACTGGTCTCGCAAAAATACTTTTAACGGGATATTTCAGCTTTATCAACGTCTTTGTCAGCTTCGACGCAATTGGGACAACAACACTCGTGGGCTGAGAGGACAGCACATCAACTGTCACGTCGTCGATAACCTCAATAAAGTCATTGCCTTCCACCGTTGGAATGAAGGTGGCCCAGGAGATGACGTCATTGTGATCTTAAATTTTGCTGATCGCACTTGGGATTCTTATCGTGTAGGGTTACCCGCTTCGGGGACTTGGTGGTGCCGTTTTTCTAGCGATTGGGCAGGCTACAGCAGCGATTTTGGTAACGTAGGGGGACATCCGGTCAGTGCTGAAGCAGTGCCAAAGGATAATATGCCTCATAGTGCTGGTTTTGCGATCGGTCCCTATAGTGCTCTGATTTTTTCTCAGTAAGCATTGAGGTAGAAAATCTGCTTAAAACTCCCACGCCTTTTAGGGGGGAGTTTTAAGCACCATCAGTTGATGCATTAATTGCAGAAAAGATTGATGAGTAATCTGCATCAGAAAATGACATTTTCATTGCCATATCTATGATGTCGCGTACACCCTCGATGCTACTGAGATTTAAACTAGTAGATCTCGCCTCTGAGATGAACAAATCTATGTCTTTCATCAAGTGTTTTGTCGGAAAATTCGCATTATCATAATTGTTCTCAAGCATCCGTTGCAATTTTTTGTCAAAGGTGGGTGCGTAAAGAGCACTCTGGCGCAAAACGTACATAAACAAATCCACATTGATACCTTGATGCTGGGCAAAACCAACACTCAGGGCAAAAGCTGTTGTCAGGGAAGCAATGAGTTGATTTAACGCCAGTTTCAGCGCCGACGCAGATCCTACAGGACCTACAAGTAAAGGTTCTGGACCAAAATGTTTGAATAACTCCAGGTGGCGTTGATATTGTTCTTGGTGTGCGCCTACCATCACAATTAGTTTGCCATCTTTGACCTCTGGAATGCTACCCAAAACAGGTGCTTCTAAATACTCACCACCAGCAGCAACAACTGCATCTCTGATTTCTTTACTTTCTGTGGGAGTAATTGTCCCCATTTGAATAATGCTATGTCCGGGAACAGTTTGCCAAGACCTATCCGAAAGCAAAACACTGTATATAGCTCCAGCATTACTCAGCATAAGAATGCTACAATCAGCAGCATTAATTGCTTGGTAGGGGCGTTTTACCACTTGAGCACCAGCTGCTTTGAGTGGTTCTAACTTTTCTGGGGTGCGGTTGTAAGCAATAACCTCTATATTCGCCTCTAACAACCTTTGAGCCATCGGTAGTCCCATCAATCCAGTCCCCAGAAATGCTACCTTCATTTTTTACCTTCCTTGATAAGCGATCGCTTTTTCTCATCATTCGTTTTCAGAATTATTTCTTGCAAAAATCCGATTTGGTGGGTATTTACAACCACACAGAATTTATTTAATTTCTAAAAATGACTTTTGCAAGACGTCTATTCTTTAGAAAGTGGGGAATTGGCTTGAGTGAAGCAGTCACTAAAACAAGACTTGTCTGGCTTGTTGGCTTTCTCACTCCCTCCCTCAAGAGTGTCCCCGCTTTCTCCATCAGCCACCTGCTGCAAAAGTCACCATAATCATCACTGAGAGTAAAAGACCTGGACTCAGTAGCAACACTAACATCAAAAGATCATGAGAACTCATAATTATTACTCTCCAAAAGATATAATTGCGAATGTAATCACTGCTATAGTAGACCAACAATCACCAACACACTGTTAATAGAGCTTAATTTTTCATGATATTTGCATTTGCTCTGGCACACTCAGTCCTTTTAATGGTTGTGTAGCTTCTTGTTTGGTTAGTCCTTTGGCTTGAACCAGAACACCAAATCCACCAATACCCAGAGGATCTAAAAGCTGATGCAGGACATCTCGGCGGTGCAGCAACTGTGAGATGGGTTGCTGTGTATAAGAGAGGGCAGCAATTCGTTCTCCCAAGCCCAAAGCCATCAAAAACAACGCCTGCTTGGTAAAACCAACTTTATCTAATCCGCAGCGATCGCCCCATCGTTCTAAAGTGGTAAAATCAACATGAGTTGTGATGTCCTGTGTCCCAATATTGATATATGGGTCATTATGGCGTTGATGATTGTAGTAACACTGTAACGTACCTTGCGATCGCATAGGATTATAATAACGACTGGCAGGGTAACCATAATCAATCGTCAACAGATATCCACGCTGCAAACGCTCTGCCACTAAACTCAACCAATCCAATGCAGCTAAGTTAACCTCACTACGATAACCATCAGCGTAAGAACTGATATTTATTCCTACAAGTTCAAAATATTCCTCAAGTTTAACTGTCGAAGGCGTATCTGCGACTTCTACAAATGATGCTACAGGAATAGAAGTAGATACGGGAATTTTTGAGTGTTCCCTGCTCCCTGCTCCCTGCTCCCTGCTCCCTGCTCCCTGCGTTGTGACAAAAATCTCCTGCAATTGTCCTTCTTGCAAAACAAATTGATGCACTGGTAAAGCATCCACCAACTCATTAGAAAAAAAGCAGCCAGTGACAGAGTGAGTTGGAATCTCCTCCAAATTGAACCAGCGTACAGAAAATTCTCGCAGCTGTTGCTGTTGTTCTTGCCTTAAAACTGAAGATTTTTCAACAATCACATAATCCAGAGCATTGAAAAAATCAGGATACTGCTGCTTAATATACTTAAGAAGATCTAAAGCCAACAGTCCTTGACCTGCTCCCATTTCTACCAAAGAAAATGGCACAGGTTGTCCTAAAATTTCCCACATTTGGAAAAATTGTACCGCCAGTAACTCACCAAAGTCAGCACCAAGGTGAACAGAAGTAAAAAAATCACCTTCCTTTCCCAGCTTCAGCGCCTTTGTGGAATAGTAACCAGTTTGCGGATGATATAACACCATGTCCATATACTCAGCAAAAGTGATTCGCTTTTGGGGACTTGTCGTGATCCGGTGTGCGATCGCTTTACATAGTTCTTGATTGGAAGGCATAAAGATTTCTAAAAGAACGCTTAACAGGGAACAGTGAACAGTAAACAGTGAACAGGGAACAATTAATAACTGGTAACTGGTAACTGGTAACGTATTTAGGACTTACGCAAAAACCCTTTTAAACCCTCTTAACTTTGTGTTCTTTGCGTCCTACCCTGCGGGAAGCCCTATGGCTAACGCCACGCCTTACGGCTATCGGGTTCGCAGTCGCCTACGGAGGGAAACCCTCCTGCAGCGCTGTCTCACCGCTCCGCGTCTATGCGGTTTATTTTTTCATTATTTTGCGTAAGTAGTCCTAGTACTGTAAACCCAAATACATACAGATAAACGCCGAGAGAACAGAAAAATATCTGCCTCCATCGGCGTTCATCTGCGGTTCAAAAGTTCAAGTTTTCCTTATCTATCTACAGAACCCATAATGATGTCAATACTACCGAGAATGACGACAACATCCGCCAGTTTCACACCTTTGAGTAGATGAGGCAGAATTTGCAGATTGTTGAAATCTGCTGCACGAATCTTCCACCGCCAAGGAAAGACGTTATCATCACCAATCAGATAAATTCCCACTTCACCTTTACCGCTTTCGATGCGAGAGTAAATTTCACCTTTAGGAATTTTGAAGGTGGGGGAAATCTTCTTGCTGATGTATTGGTAATCAAAGGCGTCCCACTCAGACTTTTTGCCTGCTGCTAAGCGCTTAGCTTCCAGGTTTTCGTAGGGACCACCGGGAAGTCCTTTGATGGCTTGTCTAATTATTTTGACAGATTCGCGCATTTCCCGCATCCGTACGACATAACGGGCAAAGCAGTCACCAGCAGTTTCCCACTGGACGTCCCAGTCGAAATCATCGTAACATTCGTAGTGATCAACTTTGCGTAAGTCCCACTTCACACCAGAAGCACGCAACATTGGACCAGAAAGTCCCCAGTTAATTGCTTCTTCGCGGGTGATAGTGCCAATACCTTCAACACGACGCCGGAATATGGGGTTATCGGTTACTAAGCGCTCGTACTCATCTATTTTAGGCACGAAGTAGTCGCAGAAGTCGAGGCACTTGTCAACCCAACCGTAGGGTAAGTCTACCGCAACGCCACCAATGCGGAAGTAGTTGTTGTTGACCATCCGGTAACCTGTGGCGGCTTCCCACAGATCATAAATCAGTTCCCGTTCCCGGAATTGGTAGAAGAAGGGAGTTTGAGCGCCGACGTCAGCTAGGAACGGACCAAACCACAGTAAGTGGTTGGCGATGCGGTTCAACTCCAGCATGATGACGCGGATGTAGCTGGCGCGTTTGGGGATGGGAATGTTTGCTAGTTTTTCTGGGGCGTTCACAGTCACGGCTTCGTTGAACATCCCCGCTGCGTAGTCCCACCGACTCACGTAGGGGACATACATAATGTTGGTGCGGTTTTCCGCAATCTTTTCCATTCCCCGGTGCAAGTAGCCGAGTACTGGTTCACAATCAATAACATCCTCACCATCCAGAGTTACAATCAGTCTCAGCACCCCGTGCATTGAGGGATGGTGGGGACCCATGTTCAGCACCATGGGTTCAGTGCGGGTTTCTAATCTTGCCATAAAAAGAGTGTTCTCCGGTTTGGGAAAATTTTATAATGGAACCGCGTAGCAGCAAAGAACGCGAAGTAAGCAGTAAGTTGGAGAGAGGTTGGCAGTTGAGCGTTTTCGTTTGATGTTTCGTTTTATTGCACTTGTTCAACTATTATTATATGAAGCGTGAGATAGAGAGAATGGAGGTACAAGATTTTTTTCATGTGCCTGTTTTGAGTGGCCAGGTAATTGAGGGTTTGGCTGTCCGTCCCGATGGGCATTATTTGGATGCAACGGTAGGCGGTGGCGGTCACAGTCGCCTGATTTTAGAAGCTGCACCCGATGTGCGAGTAACGGCTATTGACCAGGATGAGGACGCTTTGGCTGCGGCGCAAAAGATATTAGGGGCGTTTGGTGAACGTGTAAAATTTATTCATAGCAATTTTGCGGCGTACGATTTTCCACTGAGCAAGTATACCGGAATCATTGCTGATTTGGGCGTTAGTTCTCATCATCTGGATACATCTGAACGGGGTTTTAGTTTTCGCGCCCCAGCAAATTTGGATATGCGGATGAACAGGCGACAATCTCTGACAGCGGCTGATGTGATTAATGATTGGGATGAAGCTGAACTGGCAAATATTTTCTTTCAATACGGTGAAGAAAGGTTGTCACGGCGCATAGCCAGACGGATTGTTCAACAACGTCCATTTCACATGACAACAGAATTGGCAGAGGCGATCGCCTCTTGTGTTCCCCCAAAATACCGCTACGGCAGAATTCACCCAGCTACCCGCGTTTTTCAAGCCTTGCGAATAGTCGTCAATAACGAGTTAAAATCCCTGGAAACTTTTTTGAGCAAAGCACCACAAGCCCTTGTACCAGGTGGCAAAATTGCAGTTATTAGTTTTCACAGTTTAGAAGACCGTATTGTCAAGCATAGTTTTAAAGATTCGCCCTTCTTGCAGGTTTTGACGAAAAAACCCATAGAAGCACAAGAAGAAGAAATTGTCAATAATCCCCGCGCTCGTTCTGCAAAGTTGAGGATAGCCGAGAGGGTTGAGGAACAGTGAACAGTGAACAGGGAACAGGGAACAGGGAACAGGGAACAGTGAACAGTGAACAGTGAACAGTGAACAGTCAATAGAGGAAGCGATTTAACTGATAACTGATAACTGATAACTAATGACTAACGACTAACATTGCGTGGTAATTGTATACGGAAAGTGGAACCTTGGTTAATGGTGCTTTCAACTGTGATTCTACCATTCATGAGGCGAACCAATTTATCAGCGATCGCCAGTCCCAAACCAATACCTCCGTACTTGCGTGTGGTAGACTTATCAACTTGCCAAAATTCTTGAAAAATGTGTGCTAGTTCCGATTCGGGGATGCCAATGCCCGTATCCTTAACCATTAACACGACTTGGTGTTGATTTCGTTGCTGTACTTCCACAAACACGCCGCCTGTATCTGTGAATTTAATGGCGTTGGAAATCAGATTAACCAATATTTGGCGTAGACGAACGCTATCGTTGATAACTATAGGATTTTCAATATTTGCGTGCAAAACTAAGCTGAGATTTTTTTGTTCAGCAAGACAACGTAGTTCCTCTGTGCTTGCTCTCACCAGCTCTACTAAGTTAAATTCTTCTGGATTAAGTTCTAGTTTATCTCTCTCCAATTTGGAGAAGTCAAGCATATTCTCAATCAGTGCTAGTAGATGTTTGCCACTTTTAATAATCCGTTCGATCATGTCTCTTAATTCGACGGGGAACAGATTATAGTAGCGCTGTAACAGCAGTTGGGAAAACCCCAAAATTGAATTCAAAGGTGTACGCAGTTCGTGGGAGAGAACTGACATCATTTGAGTTTTTATGTGTGCAACTTCTTGTAACTCTAAATTCTCTTTCTGAATTAACCGCAGTTTTTCCTCTGCTTGCTTGCGGGAGGTGATATCACGCACAAGCCAACGCAAGCCTTGAAATTTGTCTTGGGGAGCGAACACAGGAGTGACACTCAGGCTAGCATCAAATATATTACCTTGTCTCGCCTGCAAGCGGATTTCCCACTCTTGCATTCGCCCCATATCAGATAACCCTGAGAATTGATTACGAAAGGCGCGACGTTCTTCCTGCGGAACAAAGTTGACCAGCGCTTTGCCTATCAAAAAACTTTTCGAGATGTTGAGCAGTTGAGTAGCCGCCTCGTTGGCTTGCAAAATTTTCCCTTCGGTATTTGTGACCAAGTAACCATCCGGTGCAAAATCAAATAATTCCTGGTAGCGTTGACGTTGTTCTTCTGCCTGTTGGTTAGCAATATTCAATTGCTCATTCTGTTGATGCAATTCTTCCTCAGCTACATACAATTCTTCCAAGGCGGTATTAAGTTGATCGATAGCTTCCAAGAGTGCATTTTGCTGGGGCATAGGTGATTCACTAGCACGAGATTCTAAGAATTGGCTGCGCTGGCGTACTTGCTCTATTCGCTGACTAAACTTGTCCAGATTCACGGCGCACCTCTTCTAATCTCCTCTACCAACCAAGATACATATCGTGCTTAGATCTAAAATCTATCTGACAGGTTATTCTTCAAACGCCAATGAATGATAAAAGTTGACTATTCTACTTGCGGGCGCTCTTCCATTAGGATAATAAGTCCTTGGATATCAGAGGCGTTACCCAACAGCGGGTTGCAAATCACCTGACACTGAATCGCTCTACCCCGGCGGTTTATAGCATCTAGCAACACTTCATGGTGTTCTGACTCTCCAATCAGAATTGTTCGCATCGGTTGTCTGAGTGGCTCCAACGGCAAATTAATGTCCAAACTCATAAAATGCTTAGAAAAAACTTCATCAAATCGCAAACCCCACAAATCTTCTGCTTTGCGGTTCCACATTAGGACATGCAAGTCGCGACTTAGAACAACCACGCCAACACGTAAACTAGTCAGGATAGATTCTAAAAAACCGTTGACTCTGTTGAGTTCTTGGCTACGTTGGCGCAATTCTTCGTTGATAGTCTGCAATTCTTCGTTGGTAGATTGCAGTTCTTCGTTCATAGTTTCTAATTCTTCGTTGGTGGATTGTAGTTCTTCGTTTGTGGTTTCCAGCTCCTCCACTGTCGATTGAAGTTCTTCGTTGGTAGTCTCTAATTCTTCGTTGGTGGATTGGAGTTCTTCATAAGCTGTTTCTAATTCTTGATTGGCGTTTACGAGTTCCTGTTGCAGATTTTTAAATCGAGTTACATCTATGAAGACAATCTTTGTACCCAAGATTTCGTCGGTGTTGTCACCTATTAAGGGGATTATCTGTACGTCGAGAGATTTTATTTCGCGGTCTGTAGTGGACCACTCAATATCTTTTAAGATGATGGGGCGACGAGTGGAGCGAACATGGTCAATGCGCGATCGCAATTCCACAGGTCGATAAGAAAGCTCTAAATCTTGCAACGGACGACCCAAATCTCTAGGATTGAGATTAAACAAATTACGAGTTTCAGCATTAGCCAATATAACAATACTGTTGAGATCCACTACTAATTGAGCGACCGGATCAATCTCAAAAGCTGCTTCATGAAGGCGGATTTGGTCAACAATTTCTGGCACCGCTTGCTGTCTAGAAGAATTAGCCATACTTAACAGCATATCTCGAAGATTGCCGTTAGGAACTTTGGTAAATACCCGTCGCCGTAAATCTATAGGGGTAAACGAGTGATTGCGAGTAAACAACATTTCTGCTTTCCCCAAAAACAAAAAACCATTATCATTCAGAGCAAAGTGAAAGCGATCAAGAATTTTTGCTTGGGTTTCGGTATTAAAATACATCAAAGTATTACGGCACACCAGTAGGTCAATCTTGGAGATGGGTGCATCTTGTACCAAGTCATGGCGACCAAATATAACACCGCGACGCAATTCTTTTTGAACTATGTAGCGACCGTTAACTCGCTCAAAGTATTTTTGCTGTAGATTTGCGGGAACGCTTTCAATATCTTTTGGATTGTAACTTGCTTGGCGAGCCATATTAAGAGCTTCCACGTCTACATCCGTGGCAAACACTTTCACCCGTGTTGTGTACTGTTCCATACCCAGTGCTTCAGCAAGCAAAATCGCTATGCTGTAGGTTTCTTCCCCAGAAGCGCATCCTGCACTCCATACTCGGATTGGTTTATTCAAATGTTTGTTAGCAAGTATTGCAGGAATAATTTCACTTGCGATGTACTCCCAAGCTTGTCCCTCACGGAAGAAAGCTGTGACGTTGATTAAGATTGTGTTGAATAGCTCAACAAACTCGTCTGGGTGTACCTCTAAGTAGTCTAAATACTCAGTATAATTTTCAATACTAATTGTTTGCATACGTCTCTGAATTCGACGGCTTAAGCTGGTGCGCTTATAACCGCTAAAATCGAACCCACGATTGCGTTTGATATATTCTAATAAATTTTCTAGTTCCGGATTTGTTTCTTGGTTACTCATATTTTTTATACTTTATCAAGGCACTTGCGTTTGTGCTTGTTGTCAAACTACAGCCTCTCAGGGATAATTAGTGGTTCAACAAGAGGTATTGCTCCTAAGCAGTTATTCTTAACCAATATGTGGAAAAAATCTCAAAACAGATTGGTATTTTAATATTTTTTGCTTATTAGAAACGAAAAATAATAAATTTTTTGTTGGCTTGTCTGGTTCCTTGTCTCTGGCAAGGAATGCAGCAATGGAGGCTCTGCCTCCTGACCTACTACTAGAAACACACGTAGTAGGGGAGCCAGTACTGCAGAGAGAAGTGCCTTGCGCGGGTTCCCCGCGTTGTGGCAACTTCGGAGAGGGTTTCCCTCCGTAGGTATCTGGCGTTGGGCACTGCTAGTCAGATCCTGCCCAGTATATGAGAGTTTTAGTGGCAGTGCCCACCCTACACCTACAGCTACTGCTACACCTACTGCGGGTAACATCCCTGGTGAGACTAACAGCATCATAGATTACAATCCTCAATTGCCACCAAGCAAGCGCTCAAACTCTTGTTTGACTTTTGCATAACATTCACACGAAGCCGCTTCTAAGGCAGTTCGGTCAAGAATTCTCATTTGCCCACGTCTGTAGCTAATCATCCCAGCTTTCTGAAAAATGCTTGCGACCTCACTTACACTAGCACGACGAACCCCCAGCATTTGAGCAAGAAACTCCTGAGTGAGTAAGAACTCGTCAGATTGTACTCGATCGCGAGTCATTAAAAGCCAACGACAGAATCGTTTCTCGATAGAGTGCAAGCAGTTGCAAGCAGCTGATTGAGCAATCTGGTTAAATAATGTTTGTGTATAGCGTTGTAATATCTTGTAAAGCGGACTACCTGGAGTCACAAAAGTTTTGAACTCCTGTGCCTTCATTCGCATCGACTCACCAGGAACTTGTGAAAAAGCTTGCCCAGGAATTTGATCTGCTCCCAGGAATACAGGCACACCTATCATTCCTTCGTTACCCACTGTAGCGATTTCGGCTGTCGCGCCGTCCTCCATAATAGTAACTAAAGAGACAATACCATTCTTCGGGAAATAGACGTACTCAATCGGTTCGTTCATCTCGTAAAGAATTTGCTTCAAAGGCAAAAAGATGCTCTCCATGTGGGGGAGGAGACGTTCGTATTCTTCTGTTGGCAAGATAGCCAGAAGCCGATTTTCATTTCGATTACGAAAACTTGGTGACACGGATATAACTAGTCTTATTGAACTAGTCGTAAATTAACTATACAGTTAGCTGCATTGTCAATGATTTTTAGCTTGACAAAAAATTATCGCTATGAATCCATTATTACGCCATTTTGATATTAGTTATGTACGGTAGCGGATAGACAAATAACTAGTAAATAGGTAGATTCTGAGTTTGTAGTATGTAGCTAATTGTTTGAAATGCGTGTAGCTAGAAACACAATAAGCAAAGCGGAAGTAGATGCATATATCCCTAGAAGTAACTTAAACATGACCCAGAGTTGTGTTTTGATTGCCGATGTCACCTCAAAACCTGCCAGCCATAGCAGCATCATCCCAAAAATCGTAGTGATAATGACTCAAAACGCTGTCATCAGATCAAAGAGTGCTGCTATCACAAGCACAGCAAGGGAAGTTAGAGCCAAAAGCGTTCTGTTTAGAACTAACAGCGCAGCCGCAAGGGCAAAGAGGTTGAGCTTATCGCTCAACGTGCAACCTTTTTAACATAGCTATGAAAAGCGATGACAGTCAGGGGGATTTGGCAGAGGTAAGTGTTATCGTGTTAAAAAGTTTTGATAATCAATATCCTGAGGACGATATAAACGTCAAGACACTCAATAATTTGCGAATTATTGTCGTCGATGATAATATTGATACCCTTATTTTAATTACTGTTATTCTTGAAGATTACGGCGCTAAAGTCATGACGGCAACATCTGCAAGCGAAGCCCTTGAGGTCATCAGAGATTTTGAACTAGACTTTTTAATTATCGATATCGTTATGCCGCAAGAAGACGGTTATTCATTAATTGGTAAAATCAGAACGCTGGAAAATACACAAAAAAAAGCAATACCTGCAATAGCGCTAACAGCTGTAGATACAGATGAAGCACGCCAACTTGCTTTCAAGTCTGGGTTTCAGAATTATCTGACTAAGCCTTTTGACAATAGAGAGTTAGTCATAGAAATAGCAAATTTTTTAGTCAATTGCAATTAAATATAGTACTAATGGGGGAGAAAAGTAAAACCATTTTGTTAGTCGAAGATAACCCTGATGTAGGGTTTCTCATTCAGTCTTTATTTCATGCTGCTAATTTGTCAGTTTCTTTTCAAGTTATCAAGAATGGACAAGAAGCTGTGGATTACTTGTCGGGTAAAGAACCTTATCTTAACAGAGAGAATTACCCACTACCAGTAATCATATTGACAAATATAAATATGCCCTATATGTCAGGTTTTGAGTTACTTGCATGGGTCAAGCAGCATCCCGAACTGAAGAATTTACCAGTTGTGGTCATGAGTACCTATGACGATCCAAAGCATTTGATTCAAGCTGCCAGCTTAGGCGCTTACTCGTACTTCATTCAAACATCATCTTTTGATGGCTTGGTAGACATAGCGGCAAAATTCGTATCGTAGCGTTGGCTTTGCTATGCATGAATTGGTGTCTATTTAACGTTTAAACCTTTGAACTCACCTTGATTTGACCCCTCCCCCAAGTTCGGGCTACGGTGTACACACATCTCACTCAAAACCTCACCCTGCCCTGTCGGGCATCCCTCTCCTTGCTAAGGAGAGGGAAAGATTTTAGCTACGCTAAAAGCGAGGGTGAGGTTTGGACTGTATGACAACGAAGTAGAAGAGCTATATTCCTAAACATTTACGAGATATTAGTTGGTTCTTCATCTGGTGGAACATCAGTGTTGTTCCCCTGTGCTGGTGTAGGGTTACCCTTGAGCAGGACATCCCGAATAACCCCAGCACGTTTTTGAGAATCCTTCACTTGCTCTTCCAGTCGTTGTGCTGATAAAGTTTGGTTGCGATCGCGCATCCGTTTCGCCATCCGAGTTGATAAAGATGCTTTCTCTTCCAATGCCCTGAGGGCAAACCACAACGCATCTTCCAAAGCATCAGATTGCTTTGCCAGCAGAGTTTCTGCTGAATAAGCATGACCCGTACGGCATCGAAACCGCAATAACTTTCCGTCTGAAAGATCCCACAAAGTACCACCACAGTCTGGACAGCCAAAAGTAGAAGGTTTGCCTGGTCTTTCTTCGTTATTAAGTACGTTCATATCCAACTCCACCAAGCCAGATTCAAATTCAATCTCCTCAGGCACAGGATCTTCTTCGCCTTCCACGGGCGTGTTAGCTAGATTTACCAAGATATCTGCAATATCCGACAGAGGTAGGATATAGTCAATATCATCTACGTTCTCGATGGCGCTGCGCGGCATCCCAGGATACATAGCATCTTCGGGGTTTTGAACAACTGCAACACCATTGCGCATTTTCACTGCCCTAACTCCTGCCGTACCGTCGTCAAGAACACCCGTTAGCACCACAGCAACCACTCGTCGCCCATAAGCTCGCGCTGCAGTGCGAAACAGTGGGTCAATAGCTGGACGATGACCGTTTTCTGTAGCTCCGCGTGTCAGGTGTATATATCCTGGTTTTACCAGTAGGTGATAGTTTGGCGGGGCAACATAAATTCTTCCCAATTGAATGACTTCGCCATCTTTTGGATGAGATGCTGGCAATTTTCCAGCACGGCTAAGGATGCGTGGCATAACACTTGTACCGTGGCTTGGTACATGAAGCACAATCATCACAGCAGCATTCAGGTCTGGCGGTAAATTCTTGACTAAGTAAGAAAGTGCTTCAACTCCGCCTGCCGATGCTCCGACAACGATGAGATCGTGTCCGGGCATTTTTGTTATTCCTCCCAATTGCAGCGGAGCTAGGCATATCGCACTGCTTACATCACGCTAACAGAATCAGCTAACAGATTTACTTAATTTTGAGGCGATTTATCAAATTGTAATTTTTTCGTTTCAAAAACAGAGCTTGAGCCTTAACAAAATTAGTCTGAGCTTTAGTATATCTAGCTTCAGCCTCAGCATACATAATAGCTAAAGCACGCTTTTGATTTGTTTTTTCTTCATCAAAGTCATTTTCCTCCTCATCGCTTTGAGAACTCACAACAAGAGCTACTTGTTTATCTGACTCTGTGACCAAAGTATTAACTAAAGGCTTTTCACCATTATCTATTTGTCTGGCTAGTTCCAGTAGAGCATCAGCTAAGACTATCGGCACTCTGATAGCACGGGTTCTACCAAGCTTCCATGAAGGGGCTGGACCTCGCTTGCCACGTTGGGGAGTATCTAACATAAGTTACTTGTACAAATATTATATTTACAATCATAAACTTGTACAAGTTTTGGAAACCTGTACAAATTTAGTGTAAACTAATGGATAATCAAAATAAAAAACAACCTATCTACTGCTGTACATACAAGTGCTAAATGTGTGATTTTCTCTAGGACTTAGGCACTATACAAATTGATGCTCATGTGTAAAAGGCAATTCTGTCGTTTTAGGCTGTTGAGGACAACTCAACAACAAGTAGCGATATCGCTTACAGAACATGAAACCATCAAACTTCCAGATGAAAATTTCTACCGCATATTTGATTGTTTATAGAAATTTTTTAATATAAACCATTTGAACAGTTAAATTCATTTAATATTTATTTTTTATGGTGTTTCCCACTGCTCAGCGAATTTTGATTGTGGATGATGTTCCTAACAATATATTTTTGCTTCAAACATTTTTAGAAGCAGAGGGATTTAATGTTGATACTGCTTTGAATGGTCTTTTAGCCTTAACTAAGATTCAAGCATCACCACCTGATTTAGTCCTGTTAGATTTGATGATGCCAGGAATGAATGGTTTTGAAGTAACCAAAAGTATCCGTCAAAATGATCAACTCCGCTTCCTTCCGATTTTACTAATAACAGCTGGTAATGACACTGATGGAGCAGAAGGATTAAAAATAGGGGCAAATGACTTTATGCGTAAACCTATCAAATTTGACATATTAATGGCAAAAATATTAAAGATTTTGAACTGAAGTACAGATATTTTTGAAAATAGATATAAAAAAACTGTCAGCGTGAGAATTTATAAAGAAATCGAAATCTGACAGCTATTTTCAGTACATTGAACCACAGATTTTCGTAGGGGAACGGCAAGATCAGCCTCTACCCCCTGGTTTATTTACTTGAAAACCGCGCTTCAGCAAAATTGGATTTCATTTGGATGAAAATGTGAGTCTAGATCGAGCGCTTATTATTCAAGGTTCTTGACTCTTACTTTGAAGTAATTGGACGCTCACCATCAATGTCCTGGGTGTCTATTATGTCAAAATCACTTTTAGCAACGGGACGTTCGCCGTCTATGTTGACGGTATGCCCAACGTTCATATCACCTGGATCAATTGGACGCTTGCCATCTACAGCAAGCATGTCATGATTCTTAAAAGCACTCTTGCCAATTGGACGGTTACCATCTACATTTAAGGTTCTAGAAATCTCAAAATTACCCTTGGCGAGAGGACGTTCACCATCTATGTTGAGAGTACCCTGAACTTGCATGTTATTTGGGTCGATTGGACGGTGACCATCTACATCAAGTGTTTTAGAAACTTGTTTGGGTTCGTTAGATGATGGCCTACTACCTGTTGTATTTTGAGCGGAATTTTTGGCAGTGGTATCGATTTCGTCAGTGTTATTTGAAGTGATTGGACGCTCACCATCAATGTTTTGGGTGTCTATTATGCGAAAATCACTCTTAGCAACGGGACGTTGACCATCTATGTTGACAGTCTCCCTAACTTTAAAACTACTTGGGTCAATTGGACGGTTGCCATCTACAGCAAGCATGTCATGATTCTTAAAAGCACTCTTGCCAATCGGACGGTGACCATCTACATCTATGGTTTTAGAACGGTCAAATTCACTTTTGGCGATTGGACGCTCACCATCTATGTTAACAGTTTCTTGAACTTCAATATCAGCTGGGTCAATCGGACGGTGACCATCTACATCAAGTGTTTTAGAAATTTGTTTGGGTTCGTTAGATGATGGCTTAGCACCTGGAGTACTATCAGCTTTGTCTATATTATCCATACTTCGGCTTATTCTTCCTTATTATGGTTGTTTGCGCTCAAATAGCATAATCCCAAGAGTTATTATCCACAATTTGGAGTACTTGTGGGCTATGCAAAAATGGCTTTATTATTCACTTTAATTAACATACTTAAACACAGGCAAAAAATCATCTGCCACAACATAGAATCTACCTCTGACTTGAGAGGGATTTGTCAGTTGAGTGCGGCAGACAAAACCCTCTGGGATCATAAGGTATGTTATCAACGCGCCTCTTACAACGCCCTAGTTTGCCGTTGTCGCACCCGTTCAGCACTTCCAGTAGGAATTGAGGCGATGAGTTTTTGGGTGTATTCCTCTTTGGGTTCGCGGTAAATACTCTCTGCTGTCCCTTGTTCGACGATTTCACCGCGATTCATTACCAAGATGCGATCGCTCATAAATTTCACCACACTCAAGTCGTGAGAAATGAAGATATAAGTCAACCCAAACTCAGCTTGCAATTCTTTGAGCAGATTTAGCACCTGTGCTTGCACAGATACATCCAGCGCTGAAACCGATTCATCACAGATGATAAACTTAGGATTTAATGCCAAAGAACGGGCAATACAAACCCGCTGACGTTGACCACCAGAAAACTGATGCGGATAGCGGTTCATTGCGTCTGCACTCAAACCCACCCGTTCTAACAGGTAAGCGACGCGTTCTCGCCTTTGTTGCTTTGTGTTACCAATTGAGTGAATCACCAAAGGTTCCATAATTGCTTCCCCAACCTTGAAGCGTGGATCAAGCGAGCTAAAAGGGTTTTGGAAGACAATCTGCATTTCTCGTCGCAACTTCTGCAACGTTTTGCCTTTGAGTTTTGTGATATCTTGTCCTTCAAAAATAATTTGACCACTCATTGGTTCAATTAATCGCAGCAAGGTTCTGCCAAGGGTGGTTTTACCACAACCAGATTCTCCCACCAATCCCAACGTTTCTCCCTTTTTGACATCAAAGGAAACGCTATTGACTGCCATAAAATAGCGTTTTGTGCCACCAAACGCCCCCCGTATAGGAAAACCAACCTTCAAATCACGGACTTCCAAAAGAGATTGCTGCTGTTCTAAGCTTTGCAACCTTTGATTTATCTCTTCAGTTGTGACTTCCACGGGTTGTTGAGGTTGTTTCTCTTGAATGATCAAATCTCCTGTTGGCGTTTCCTCCACATTCATGTAGTCAGAAACTGTCAGCAGTTTTTGGGGACGACGGTTAAGTGTTGGACGACAAGCTACTAAGCCTTTTGTGTATGGATGCTGCGGATTTGAAAAAATTTGTGCCGCCGAATCGTATTCTACAACTTTGCCTCTGTACATCACGGCGACTTTGTCAGCAACTTCTGAAATGAGTCCTAAGTCGTGGGTGATGAAAATTAATGCCATTTGACGGCGCTGCTGCAATTCTCGCAACAGCTCAAGGATCGTTGCTTGTACCGTCACATCCAATGCGGTGGTTGGTTCATCTGCAATCAGCAGCAGTGGGTTGCAAGAAATTGCCATTGCGATCATCACCCGTTGCAACTGTCCCCCAGAAAGTTGATGCGGATAACGTTCTAGGATAGCTTCTTTGTGCTGCTTCACCAACTGTGCTATTTTTTGCTCGTCTGGAGTTGATGAACCGAAGGAAGTTTGTTTCCAAGTTTCGATATACTGTTCCTTGAGGGCTTCATCGCTAGGAAGGAGTTTGACCTCTTGCAAACCGGCGATCGCCATTCGTCGTGCTTCAGATGCCGAAACACTCTGGTGTCGCAAAATAGCTTCCGTTATCTGAAACCCAATCGTGTAAACCGGATTGAGCGAACTCATCGGTTCTTGGAAAATCATGGCAATGTCGCCGCCTCTGTGGATCTGTATTTGCTCCCTAGGCAATTCCACTAAATTGATCGGTGCGCCATTCTCTTGAGGGTGAAACCAAATTTCACCGCCACTAATCCTACCAGGATTTTGGATCAACCCCATAACTGCCAGCGATGTGACTGATTTTCCGCTTCCCGACTCTCCGACTATTCCTAGAGTTTCTCCTCGATGTAATTCAAAAGATATCCCATCTACTGCTTTGACACTTTTACTCTCACCCGAAAACTCAACTTGTAAATTGCGAACGTCTAGGATAGTTTCTCTCATAAAAGTCAGGGGCTTAATTCTAGCTTATAAATTATTTGGATTTTAACAGTGACTTTGATTTTTTTTATTGATCGCAATCTTATGTGCGACGATATTTTTCCGATTTTGACAGCTTTGGTATTAAATTTGGCATTAAAAATTACAAAAAATAACTTAAGCTGTCGCAAATATAGCAGATTTCCATTGAGTGGCATATTGGAAAAACCCTAGGGGCACACCATTGCTGTACTCCTAGCCGTGGTGTACGTAACACAGAACAGGTATATACGATTCCTCCGCAGATTTTTGCGAAGCTTCGCTCTTCGTGTATGTTAAGCGTTCGGGTGTTCCCTGCTCCCTGCTCCCTGCTCCCTGTTCCCTATTCACAGAATTGAAGAATCAAAATCACAAGATTCTTCGTCACTGGAATTATTAACTCCCAACGTCAAATTCACCAGCTTTTTAGATCTGTCTATGCTATCTCAACCTGTGAAACTTCTTTTTTTGAGTGCTGTGAGTTTATCCTTTGTTCTAGGTCCTGCAGCAGCATTTGGGCAAGTTCGTCGTGGAGGTGGTGATATTGTTGTACCAACACAACCAGCAAGCGGTGGCTCAACAACAACTAGAACAAGAACAATAGAAACAGATGGATCTTCCAGTACAACCAGAACAAATACCTCATCACCTATAAGTAGCAGTAATCGATTTTTCTGTCAGTCTTACAATGGTCAGTACACCGTGATGTACCAGCCAGAAAGTCAACCAGGTCAATACTTCCCTTGGGCGAGTCCTAGGACTTTGGGTGGCGGCTGGGATTCACAACAGCGTTGCCAAGCAATTGCCGAACGCTTGGAAACATATCGCCCAGATGGCTTAGTGGAACTGAAGACAGCGATAGAGAACAGACAGAATATTCTCTGCGTGACCACAGAAGCTAATCCTTACTGTCGCATTGTGTTGACAGTACCCCCCGAAAAAGATCCTTATGTTGTCCGTAATAGCGTTTTCCAAAACTTAGCATCTGCTGATAGCGGACAGCAAACTTTTGGCGTTAACACTTATACAAGTGGTGGTAACGAACTCTCCAATTTGGGGCAAAATATTTTTGGTGGTAAAAAACCTTCTGTTTCTTCTAAAGACCCCATCAATCTCAAACCTTTTCTAGATCGTGCTGATCGCGGTACAGGAGAAAAACTCCGTAACGGTGTGTCGCTTAAGACTCAGCAGTCTCAACCTCAAACTGGTAATCGCCTAAATCCCAACAAATTCCGCTAAATTTAGTTTTTTCCTGTTTCCAGTATTTGGTTAATGTCGGATTATCCGGTGATTTCAGTAGTTTTTGTTACAAAAACACAATAAGCGTTCATTTGGTGAACGCTTATTGTGCGGATGGGATGTTGGACATAATTTTTGGTCTGGTTTTAAGTATCAATTCAAACCAAGTCGTTATTTGTTCATAACCACGAGACTTTCAGGGATTATCATTAACATCTTCTTTCCTGCCATCGGAACGCTTGTCGTTGGCAAGATTGGTCAGGGAATCATTCAACTCATTCTTTTCATTATTGGGATTCTTCTGAACTGAATTGTTATTGTTCCCATTGTCGGCATCCCCTTGACAATAGGAACTATGGGTTTGGGCGTTGGTGAGCGCAGCAACGCCAAAAATTAAAAAGCAACGTCACCAGGAATAACTGTTTTACCTATCACAATTGAGCATAAGATTTAGGAGTTAAGATTCCAATAAGCTGAAGTTAAAATTTGATGAATATTTTAAAAAAAATAAAACCCCCTACAGGGGGTAAGTCAGTATATTGAGTCAAGTGACAAACTGATCAGCAATATTTAAAGCAGATACAGCAATAAGAAAAGGATAATCCAAATCACGTCAACGAAGTGCCAGTAGATTTCGGCGGCTTCTATACCAAAGTGATGTTCATTGCTGTAGTGACCTTTGCCGCGCGATCGCCACAATACCGCAAGAATTGCCACAACTCCCAGAGTCACGTGCAAACCGTGGAAGCCAGTCAATACATAAAATGCGCTGGCAAACAAGTTGGTCGTCAAGCCAAATTCTAAGTGGGTATATTCATATACTTGCCCCACCAAGAAAAGAATACCCATTGCAGCAGTAATCCCGAACCAGAGTTGCATTCCCCGGACATCATTCTTTTTGATGGCGGTATCAGCATTGTGGATAATAAAACTGCTAGCAATTAGATTGATAGTGTTGACTCCTGGTAACAATAGTTCTAACTCTGGGGTACCTTCTGGAGGCCACACAGGTACGGTAGAACGCATAGCCAGATATGCTCCGAACAACCCCATGAAAATCATGCCTTCAGCCACCAGGAACATAACCAGTCCAAAAAGGCGATGGTCTGGATGTTCTTCGTGATGAGCTTCTGCGGTAGCAGTGTGATGATGGTTAAGGGCTGTCTTTGCTGGGTCAATTGTTTGACTTTGCATGAATTTTCCGTTGAATTATGAATTACGAATTATGAATGATGAGTAAAAAAATTTTTTAGCATTCATCATTCATAATGTATCAGCGTTCTTCTTTCTCGGCAGTGATAGCGGGAGATGACTCGTCAGGTTCGGCGCGTAACACCGAGTTAGGACCGGCAGACAAGACTGGATCGGGATCAGACAGGGGTACACCCTTTCTGGTGTTCTCCAAACCATAATCGTATGGTCCAGTCGCTAAAACTGGTGGTTTATCAAAATTCTCGATCGCTGGTGGTGAGGTTGTCATCCACTCTAAAGTCAGTGCATCCCAGGGATTATTACCTGCTTTGGGTCCGTACATCCAACTCCAAATCGCATTGATGATGAAGGGGAATGTGGAAACCGCTAGTATATAGGCACCAATGGTACAAATTTCATTCAAAAACGTAAATTTGGGGTCGTACTGAGCAATACGACGGTTCATGCCCATCATCCCCAGCTTGTGCATGGGTAAGAAGGTCATGTTTAAACCGACGATTGTCAGGGCAAAATGAACCCTACCCCAAAATTCGTTCAGCATCCGCCCTGTCATTTTGGGGAACCAGTGATAGATTGCCGAATAAATGCCCAGAACACTACCACCAAAGAGGACATAGTGCAAGTGTGCTACGACAAAATATGTGTCGTGAACGTGAATATCGAACGGTACAGCCGCTAACATCACGCCACTGATCCCACCAATAACGAAGGTGCCAACAAAACCTATGGCGAACAGCATTGCACTGTTGAGGCGAATTTTTCCACCCCACATTGTTGCCAACCAGCTGAAGATTTTGATCCCCGTGGGTACAGCGATGATCATGGTAGTGATCATGAAGAACATCCGCAGCCAACCAGGAACACCGCTGGTAAACATATGGTGTGCCCAGACGATGAGTCCTAGGAAGCTGATTGCCAAACTAGAGTAGGCGATCGCCTTATATCCAAAAATCGGCTTACGGGAATGAACCGGAATCACCTCAGAAATCGCCCCAAAGAAGGGCAAAATCATGATGTAAACCGCTGGGTGGGAGTAAAACCAGAACATATGCTGGTACACAACCGGATCGCCACCGCCAGTCGGATTAAAAAATGCCGTTCCTGCAAGTAAGTCAAAGGAGAGCAGAATCAAACCAGCTGCTAGCACCGGCGTAGAGACCAAAGTCAGCGCCGAGGTTGCCAACATTGCCCAGCAAAACAAAGGCAATTGAAAGAAACCCATGCCTGGAGTACGCATCTTAAGCATAGTCACCAGGAAATTAATTGCCCCCAGAATCGAAGACGTACCTAGCAAAAGAACGCTCAGAATCCAGATACCCTCACCCACTTGACCTGTGACCAAGCTCAGGGGAGGGTAGGAAGTCCAGCCTGCATCTGGTGCATCACCCACCACTAAGCTGGCGATCAGCAACAAACCAGCAGGAGGAATCATCCAAAAGGCAACAGCATTCAGGCGTGGAAAAGCCATATCCTTTGCCCCAATCATCAAGGGGATCAGGAAGTTAGCAAATCCTGCGCCTGCGGGCACAATCCACAAGAAAATCATGATTGTGGCGTGCAGTGTAAACAAACTGTTGTACACTTCAGGGCTGACAAAATCCACGTCTGGAGTTCGCAATTCCGTACGAACCAAGTCAGCCAAAACGCCGCCAATACAGTAAAAAATGAACGTGGTGACCAGATATTGAATCGCAATCACCTTATGGTCAGTGTTGAAGGTAAAGTAGTCTCGCCAATGTCTGATCTCTGGTTCTTCAGCCAGAGCAGGGATATTGGCTTTTTCTTGTACCTGTGCTTGTGTCATAAAAATTTTAGAACTCAGGAGTCAGAAGTCAGGAGGAGCCAGCACTGCAGAGAGAAGTGCCTTGCGCGGGTTCCCCGCGTTGTGGCAACTTCGGAGAGGGTCTCCCTCCGTAGGTGTCTGGTGAGTCCAGCGCTGCGGGAGGGTTTCCCTCCGCAGGCGACTGGCGAACCCGAAGGGCGTTCAGAACGAAGGTGTCAGTCGTCAGGAGTCAGTTGCGAATCACTCATGACTGATGACTAATAACTACTTGTGGAGTTGATGTAGCATTTCTGGATGAATTCCCATATGGCTGGTATGAGGAGCGAGAAATTCATCTGGGGTTAAATCCACAGGATTAACAGCAACTGCTTGCTTGAGTTCTTCAGCGCTAGCAACTAGCTGTTCTTGGATCCACTGTTCAAATTCTTCTGGCTTTTGAACAACAACTTGTGTCCTCATAGCACCGTGGTAAGGACCACAAAGTTCGGCACAGATGAGAGTATAATCACCTTCTTTGTTGGGTGTAAAACGAATCTCACTTTGCCGACCGGGGATCACATCTTGCTTCAAGCGAAACTCTGGTACCCAGAAGGCATGGATAACATCGTTGGCTGTCATATTCAATTGCACTTCGCGCCCGATGGGAACGTGCAGTTCTCCAGAAGTGACTTCAGTATCAGGGTAGGTAAAAATCCAGGCATACTGCAAACCGGTGACATTCACCACAAATGCAGGTGGTTTTCCTTCATTTTCAGGTGTCGGTCCAAGGGTAGGAGCAACACTTCCTACACCAGGAGCATTACGCTTTTGGGGAATTTGGTCAGCATTGCGGACTGCGGCTGTCGCAGGGTCTTGCATTGCCTGATCAGATTTTTCTTGATTTTCGTTAGGTTCTGTGCTGGGGGGAGTATCGCTTAAAGTTGCGGCGATCGCAGCCCCAGGCATGTTCATGACTTGTGAGGTCATTGGGGCTTCATGGATAGCGTGGGGGCTAAAGCCGCCCATATCGTTGTAAACGTCGAAGCTGTAAACAGAAATACCGATAACGATAACAGTTGGAATTGCTGTCCAAAGGATTTCTAATGGTACGTTGCCATGTACTGGCGGACCATCTGCATTGTCACCTGCACGGCGACGGTATTTGATAGCAGAGTAAATTAAGATACCTTCTACGAGCACAAATATACCAGTGGAGACGGTCATCATTGCGTTGAACAAACCGTCTACTAACGGGGCTTCGTCAGAAGCTGCTGTTGGTAGTAGACCATGATTTTGACCGTACCAGAGACTGACTAGGGTCAGCCCGATGCCAATAAGTAATGTCCAGATGGAACTTGGGATTTTCACGGTTTTTTTGAGTTAACGGCTTTACTATATTCGACTGAGCAGTTCACTCACTTACTACACTAGTCCAGCCTAAAAGATAAGTTGGGGGAAGGCATGAAAATTTTATTAATTTTTAGGCTGATTTTTGGGATCTTGAACAAAATCTATTTTTTAGATGTGCCACAGGGTGGATGTGGATCAGGAAAAAAACTTTAGCATGGGTTAGCATCATTAAGAATGCCACACTAGGAAAAAATTCAGAACTCCTCCAGTAGACCTCTCCAAAAATCGATTTTTAGTGCAAGCCTCGTAAAGGTTTCATAGCCATTTTTGGAGAGGTCTAGTAGTAACTTAGAGAAATTTTTTGTGACCGAAACTAAGGGTGTAAGAGGTTAAGAAGAGATTATATTTTTGTGCAATGCCAGATACCAAGTAAACGAAACCCGTATTGAGTCAGGAGAAAAGCTGCTGCATTTATAATTCACACTGGTTTGTAAAACTGAGGACATTATTCATGGGAACAATGTGAATTCTGGTTCTGAGTTCTTCGCAATCCTCACAACTTAAAAATTCCCTAAAGCTTCGGGCAAAAAGTGGCTATGGTGATTCACAGTATAGGGAGAGCCAGTCTCGAACCTTAGTTGTACGCTAGGGTGGGAGATGGATCGGTACTGATAAATGTTTAGAACGTAGACAGAATCAAAAAGAGCGGCAAAAGGTGTCTTTAGATGAGCGAATTTGTCCTAGAACAACAAAACATAACCACTGCGCCGCCGCAGGCTCCACAAGAACGAATTCGTCGCTTGGTGTGGAGAATGTGTATAGCCACTTTGATTTTGATGGCAATAGGCAGTGCCACCCGTGTGATGAATGCTGGACTTGCTTGTCCTGATTGGCCTTTGTGTTACGGGGAACTGGTGCCAACCAAGCAAATGAATTTCCAGGTTTTTTTGGAGTGGTTTCACAGGTTAGATGCGGCATTAATTGGTGTCAGCGCGATCGCACTCGTTGGAATGTCCTGGTGGTCTCGTCGCTCTTTACCCAGATGGCTACCTTGGGCATCCACATTCGCGCTATTTTTAATAGTTTTCCAAGGAGTCTTGGGCGGACTCACGGTAACTGAACTTTTGCGGTTTGATATTGTAACCGCTCACTTAGGAACAGCGCTGTTATTTTTCATGACCTTACTAGTCATCGGCACTGCACTAACCCCTTACCAGCCAACCGGAAACGTAGGTAACTTGCCTTGGGTTGGTTTAACAGCAGCTATTTTGGTTTATCTACAAAGTTTACTAGGTGCTTTGGTCGGGTCTCGTTGGGCGCTACACCAATGCTTTGGCATATCCCAACTTTGTACTGTGATGTATAGTCATATCGCTGGGGTAGTGCCTCCAACAGTGGCAACATTGGCAGTGGTATTTCTTTCATGGCGGACACCAGCATTGCATCCTGCATTACGACGACTAGCAAATATCGCTGGTGGATTACTTATTGTACAACTCCTGATAGGAGTTGCCACTTTTCGGTTACATCTTCAAGTCGAGCCACTTACTGTCTCTCACCAAGCTGTAGGAGCAGCTTTGCTTGGTAGTTTAGTGGGTTTCACGGTTCTTGGACTGCGCGACTGGGTTCACAGCCGTGGGATCAACGCTAACAGCGTGATTATCAACGCAAATACCACAAGTGAACAGTGAACAGTGAGTCCAGTGCTGCAGGAGGGTTTCCCTCCGTAGGCATCTGGTGAGACAGCGCTGCAGGAGGGTCTCCCTCCGTAGGCGACTGCGTAAGCGCAAGCGCACGCCAAGGGCGAACGCGTAGCGTCTCCGCAGGAGATACCCGAAGGGCGAACCCGAAGGGTCAACAGTGAACAGTTATCTAGGTTTGAAAAAAAGGAAATAGTGCCAAAATGATTGAGACTAATGTCTCTCGCCACCATCAAACATTTCTACAGGTTATTCAAAGCTACTACCAGCTTACAAAGCCTAGAATCATCCCTTTACTACTCATTACCACTGCTGGAAGTATGTGGATTGCAGCTAAGGGAGAAGTAGACCCATTGTTGTTACTCGTCACACTTACTGGTGGCACAATGGCCGCTGCAAGCGGCCAGACGATTAACTGTGTCTATGACCGAGATATCGATTATGAAATGGAGCGCACACGTCATCGCCCTCTGCCTTCAGGTAGAATACAGTCGCGCGATGCTCTGATTTTTGCAAGTGCTTTAGCGGTCATTTCTTTTACGTTGCTTTACGTATTTGCCAACTTACTAGCTGCACTGCTAGCAATGTCAGGTATTGTGTTTTATGTCCTAATTTATACGCATTTTCTCAAGCGACACAGCACTCAAAATATCGTTATTGGCGGAGCTGCAGGGGCAATTCCAGCATTAGTTGGTTGGGCTGCTGTCACTGGTACCTTAAGCTGGCCAGCATGGGTAGTATTTGCGATTGTCTTTTTGTGGACACCGCCTCATTTCTGGTCTCTTGCTTTGATGATTCGGGATGATTACGCAAAAGTTGGCGTACCAATGTTACCCGTAATTGCAGGAACTACGCCGACGGTGCGGCAGATTTGGTTATACACCCTAGTTACAGTAGCAGCAACATTTTCATTGATTTACCCTTTGCACGTCAGTGGAGTAATCTACGGAGTCCTTGCTGTCAGCTTAGGGGCAGTTTTTATTTACAAAGCTTGGCAACTACTGCACAATCCAGAAGACCGCAATTTTGCTAAAGGATTATTTCTGTATTCCATCTCATACATGATGTTGTTGTGTGTAGGCATGGTTGTTGATAGCCTTCCCTTCACTCATCATGTGCTTAACGTTGTGGTAGATAAGGCGCATTCGTTGATGGGATAGAACTTAGCTGTAGTGGAAATTGATGCGATACGCCTCTGGCGTCTGCCCTGAGTCCTTACGGACACGCTGCGCTAACGGGCAATCGCTTCTGTAGAGGCGATCGCCTCATCTATTTTTGCAAGTGCGATTGCGCAAAGCAACAGACGCGCTCTTGGCGTACCGCTCCTTTGGGTACGCCTTCGCTAATCGCAATTTGACTAAATATGAGCTTGATTAACCAGGTAGACTAATTGTAGCCATTATCCAATTGACCTTTTTTGAATTCAAAATTCAAAATATGCCCTTTGGGCATACTTTGAATTTGAGCCCGAAGGGCGAGTGACACTCCCCTGGCTGTATCTTGGAGAAGTCTGGAAACTCTGCGGCTAAGCCTTAAGTACGCTACGTGAATCGAGCATCGCCCAATCACAACAAAAAACCTCGGTGAAACCAACCGAGGCTAGGAGGAGAAGTCCAAATGTCAATGAGTCCTGATTCCAAAATCTAAAACTTTTAGCTAACGCCCAATACAAGCGAAATTAGAGCGGTAACAAATATACGTAGCTTTTTTGGTTTGTTTTTTGTTTTTTGTATTTTTAAGTTATGTAAACAAGTATAAGAATTTTGTTAAAAAAGGTCAATAAAAGTTTACATTTAAAGAACTGATAGCGTTCATAAAATTAACTTATCAGGAATGAGCGATGATTGTGAACAGCTATGAGGTGATGCAGGCGATACATTCCTGTGGAGCGTGCGCTTTGCCATAGATGCGTAGGTTGGCGTAGGCAGTCCCAACCCAACGGTGCACTGAATTTTTAAGCGCAGAGCGCAGGCTGAGGCTATGCCTAACGGCAGGCTGAGTCCCAAGGGGACACGCGATCGCGTTCGCCCTTGGCGAACGCCAACAAAAATCAAATAGTAGTTTTTATAGATTAGGATAATTTGTTTCCCTGTTTTTGCATAATTTTGACTTCTGAACCCTATAAATAATGAGTTCTACTAAGAGGATGTTTTAACGCTGTTTTATGACTCTCGTCAGATTATATTTGAGACTCTAGTTTTACGTTCATCAGCGCAAGCAGACTTTGTTTGTGTAGCTACGACTTCTAGTTGCCGCAATGATTTTTTCTCCAGAGTCATAGAAGAGCGTTAAAAGGTTTTTTGCTCTCTGAATACAGCGCAATATCTCAGTACATGGTTGAAACCTTGATTTTTCCTTGTAGTTGACCCAAGTCAGAACGGAAAAATTATACCTTACTGATTTTTTAAATAAGTAGATGTAGTTAAGTACAACACAAGCACTCTGAATCCCTCTGGCGAAGTTGCGCAGAGGGAAGCCGAAGCCAGGGTGAGGTTTTATATTTTATTTGCCCCACTTACTTAAAACAACCTTTAAGAAAGCAAGTTACTGATTTTTACTGTTAGTGAGGATATCCTGAATGCGTCGTGACATGTTAGAAACATCAACTAATCTTTTTTCCGAACAACCTCGGGTCTTATTAGTATCCATGCGTCATTTAAAATTACATGTTTCTCGTTCTGCACCTTATGAATTTGAGGACATAATTTGCAGTTGTGACAACGTTGATTTAGTGACACCAACATTCAATCCTGAGCTTTTTAAAATTACAAATAAGATCGCAAACAATGCAGTAAAAATACTCACAAAAGCGGATTTGATTCCATCATTATTGAACTATAAGTTCGAGGTTAAGAAAGAATATGATATATTTTTCTTTTTCTGTCAATCTATTCAAGATATTCTAGTTCTCAATTCAATTAAAGGCTGGCGAGATAAATGTCGTTATGCCGTTTGTTGGCTTGACGAAATTTGGCTCAAAGATATTAATGCATCGCAAGCTCAACTACGACTTCTCAAAAACTTCGATCATGTTTTCATGAACTTTAGTTCTAGTGTAAATCAGATAGCTGATATAGTTGAAACTCCTTGCTATGAACTGCCATACGGGGTTAATGCAAAAAATTTCTGCCCCGAACCATCCGATCTATATCGCTGTATTGACTTGTTAAATATAGGACGTCGTTCAGCAGTCACCCACCAAGCCTTACTCAAATTAGTAGAACAAGACAATTTCTTTTATATTTACGATACTATAAAAGATTTGTACATGACAGATTACAGATATCATCGAAATCTTTACATCAATTTTGTGAAGAGAAGTCGTTTCATGCTAATGAATAAAGCCAAATTTGATCTCTTAGGTAAAACAAATCCTCAAGAAGAAGTTGGCCCACGCTTTTTTGAAGGTGCAGCTGGAGGAACAATAATGCTGGGTGTTCCTCCTAAGTGCGAGGCTTTTAAGAACAACTTTGATTGGTCTGATGCTGTGATTGAGATTCCTTTCAACTCCCCAGATATTGCTAAGATCATTACTGATTTAAATGCACAACCAGAACGTTTAGCAAGAATACGTAAAGACAATATTACTAACTCACTTTTGCGACATGATTGGATATATCGTTGGGAAAAAATCTTGGCAACAGTAGGTCTTAATGCCACACCACAAATGCTAGAACGGAAAGCTTATCTAAAAAAGTTAAGCGAAATGGTAAACACACAAGAAACCAGCAATTATACACACCAACTTACTTGAGTAGATACAGAACTTACGCGAAGAAACCCGGTTTCTAACAAAAATCGTCTGTTTCCCAACCAAATACGAACGAAGAAACCGGGTTTCTGGCAGTGGGATTTTCTCATGAATAGCTGATTTGAGTAGATAGAGTATTGAGCGATCGCCCAGCACTGCGCACAAAGTGTGATCGCTTAACTCAACTAAGACTTGAGGACTTGCCAATACTCTGAGGGAAATCCATAAAAATAAATCTCCAGCTTTGGTACGCTGATATTTACGCAAAAACCGCAGCCAGTAAAAATAGGCAGTCTACCAAAATGGTACTCAAAACCGCTCCACTAAAAGCGTACCAATGCCGCTGCTTCCCAGATAAAGACAAAAGCCCCACCGTTAACAAGACTATGGCGAGAGTTAGCGCCCAAGCTTGTCCCCAAGGCGTTTGGACTTGTGTTAAAGCACTTTGTAAAATTGGTGTCGCCTCCAATGTTGATTCTACTTGCACGATTTGCCGCCAATAAGGAATTAAATCTACTAAGTAAAAATACACATCGGTTAATACTGTACCGAGTAAAGAACCTAAATAAAACCAGTTACCGATTTTGCCCCAGTTCCGACTCAGACACCACAAGGCAAACGGTAAACCTATACACTCAACAGGTAAATGCCATAACGGTTCCCAGCGCAACCAGCCCCAATAAATTGAGCCTGCAAGCCAACTCCAACTGAATCCTAAAAGCAAATCTCCCCATACATATGTAGAGGGATGCGACATTAATTTTAAACTTAGCCAGATCCAACCTGCTGTGAGAGCTAAACTCAGCCACGGAAGCGATCGCACGAGTGGCGCTTCAATAAACACAGGCACAGAAACCAGAAACACAGCCGCCGCAAAGACTAACCACGCCGGTTGGAGGGCGACTTTCCACAACAAACCAACATTAGCGCTTTTCGTTGGCTGAGTTCGCTGAATCGTAGTAGTAGAAGCAACGTAAGAGGACAAAGTATTGTTAACCAATGTTTTTAATATTTGTTACTTATCTTTATGTTATTTAAGATATCACAACACATATCCCCTAGGGGGGCATTTTATACTAGCTTAATCCAAGAATTAAGAATGTGTTAATGTTGTGGGCATTTCATTTACGTATTTCTGTATTTTGGGGAGAATAGGCTCCAGACTGTGAAGTGAGCAGCTTTTTGCGGAGGTTCCCTTCGTTGAAGCGACTGCAAACTAATAAGGGTGATGACTACAGATGTTTTTGCGTGCAGCACAAAGAGCAAAAAATATTTTGCCTCCGGGTTTGTCTATGGACTATTTGTGTAATGGGTTGTAAAGACAGTGAGCATGAATAAAGGAATGGCTCTATCAAAACGTCAATTGTTTTTGCTTTTAAGTGTTGCATCCGCGATGATCTCGGTTGTCGCAGAACCGATAAAAGTTCTCAGCGCTGAACCAAGTACAGGGGATGGCGTGCAACAGATGAATATTTTTCAGGCTCTTGTTTTAGGATTTGTGCAAGGAGCTACAGAATTTCTGCCTATTAGTAGTACTGCACACTTAAAAGTTGTGCCTGTACTTCTTGGTTGGGGTGATCCAGGTGTCGCTTTCACAGCAGTGATTCAACTTGGAAGTATTGCGGCTGTAGTGTGGTATTTCTGGAGCGATTTGACGCAACTTGTCACGGGAGCAGTAAAAGCGATCGCCCGTTCTGACTACCAAGACAATAATTTTCGCGTCACTTTGGGAATTCTCATCGGAACATTGCCCATTATCTTTTTTGGACTTCTAATCAAAAAGCTAATTCCGGATTATGATAATTCACCGTTGCGGAGTTTGGGTGCGATCGCAATTGCTTCAATTTTCATGTCCCTCTTATTGGGGATAGCAGAGAAACTAGGCACACGAAAGCGGGAATTTAATCAACTAGCTATGTCAGATGGGATATTCATGGGATTAGCCCAAGCTTTAGCTGTGATTCCTGGTGTTTCTCGTTCTGGTTCTACCCTGACAGCAGGGTTATTTATTGGTTTAGAGAGAGCAACAGCAGCTAGATTTTCCTTCTTACTAGGTATTCCTGCAATTACCCTTGCTGGGTTAGTTGAGTGCAAAGATCTTTTTCAAGAAGGATTAGGAGGTGCAGGGATAGTTCCTTTGGTTGTTGGTGTCCTTTCTGCTGGAATATTTTCTTATATGGCGATCGCTGGGTTGTTACGCTTTTTAAAAAATCGAAGCACTTGGGTATTTATTTGGTATCGGTTGGTGTTTGGCGTACTTATATTAGGAGCGATTGGAGCAGGATTATTGAAAAATGTTTGATTAGATTTTTGCTAAAAATTTGATTGATACGCGCATTGCATTCATGAGTTACACCTCACCCCGCCCTGACGGGCACCCCTCTCCTTAGTAAGGAGAGGGGATGGGGGTGAGGTTTTTAGCAGGATTATTGAAAAATGTTTGATTAGATTTGTGGTAAGAATTTGATTGATACGCGCATTGCATTCATGAGTTACACCTCACCCCGCCCTGACGGGCACCCCTCTCCTTAATAAGGAGAGGGGATGGGGGTGAGGTTTTTAGCAGGATTATTGAAAAATGTTTGATTAGATTTGTGGTAAGAATTTGATTGATATAGCAGTTGCCAGGTAGATTAGGACATCAACTAATGAGAAAACACGGAAACCACGGGACAATTCCCAGCCTGCTCCCTGCTCCCTGCTCCCTGCTCCCTGCTATATGTGTGTTGCGTTCATGACTTACACCCTCCGGGTATCTCCTGCCCAGACGCTACGCGTAAGTCCCAAAGGGACACGCTTACGCGTATCTCCGTAGGAGACGCTGCGCGAACGCTCGATTCGTGCGCTTGCGCTTACGCCCAAGCCGCGTGCGCTTTGCGCTTACGCAGTCGCCTAGGTCGGGAGAGCCGTCATTCGCGCTGTCTCACCTCACTCCGCCCTAACGGGCACCTCTCTCCTTAGTTTTGGTTGATATGCGTGTTGGATTCATGACTGATACCTCACCCCGCCCTAACGGGCACCCCTCTCCTTACTAAGGAGAGGGGATGGGGGTGAGGTTTTAAAATCGCAGATAAATACAGATAATTTATCTGCGATTTTATTTTCCAAAAATTTGACTGTTTACTTTTGCCCTGATAATGCTACTTTGAGTTTTCCACAAGCTTTTTCAATCGCATTTATACTCCCAGGATTGACAAGTCCGTAGTAGTCGAACTCATAGACTCGATTATTTTTTGTTGCTTGGAGTTGATTCCAAAAAGATTCTGACTTGAAAGATTTTAATAATCCAGGTTGAGGACTAACAACAATTAATACCTCTGGATTTGCTTCCAAAACTTTCTCAGCAGAAAGCGTCACATAACCAGGTACTGAAAATTTACCTTGTAAATCTGCTGATACATTTTTGGCTTGAAATTTATCTAACAAATTTCCTGCCCAACTTTTTCTGCTTGGTGACAAAATTGGTTGACGGCTAACCAGCACTAATGTGGAAGGATTCTGAATCGATTTTTCAGGTAAAAAAGTTTGATAGCGGTTTAATAGCGGCGTTGGATCAGCATTAACTATTGTTGCCAGAGTTTTGGTTAAATCTTGTAATCCTTCCCAACTATCAACCTTAGTCAGTAAAGTTGTTATACCCAGTTCTTTGAGTTTGTCGGTAGTCAGATTAGAAAAACCTTCAGCGCCAATAACCAAATCTGGTTTCAGTGCAACGATTTTCTCTAAATTTGGTGGTGTTTGCTCCTGACTCACACGGGGAATATCTTTAAATCGTGAGTCATTTTTGAATAAATCGCTACCACTCATCCCGACTAATTTTGTGCTATCAAGTTGAGCAACAATATCAGATGATAGAGATGAGAGGGTTACAATTCTTTTAGCTGACTGTTGGGTTTGCGGCGATGTAGAGGTAGTACTAGTGGTTGCACTTGTACAAGCAAAAGTGACCAAACCTAACCACAGTATTAATCCAAATAGTATAACACGACGTTGCATAATTACCCGATAATTTTTATTCATTATTTGATGCGGCTTCGTATTCCTCATCAATAGCAGCCAAGGAGCAAATTTGCAAACCAACTGGTGTTTCCAAGACAGCAACTTCTATACCCAAAACATCAGCCAAGTGTTCAGGCGTCAAAACTATCCTTGGTTCTCCTACTGCCCAAATTTTACCTTGGGACAACAATGCAATGCGAGAACTATACCTTGCTGCTAAATTCACATCATGCAACACTGTGATAATGGATAACTTTTGTTCTTTGTTGAGTTGTTTGAGCAGTTCCAGTAACTGCAACTGGTAGCGGATATCTAAATAAGTGGTTGGTTCATCTAATAGCAAAACTTGCGGATCTTGAGCTAACGCCAACGCCAAAAAAGCTCTTTGTCGTTCACCACCGGATAATTGTTCTACGGGGCGATCGCACAAAGATTTCATCCTAGTTAATTCTAAAGCTTTCTCAACTTTATCTCTATCCTCCGCGTCTAACTCCCATTGCCACCAAGGTTGATGGGGTGTACGCCCTAAAGAAACCAACTGTCGCACTGATAACCCCGCAGGTATCGTTTGCTGTTGCGGTAATAACGCCAGTTTTTGAGCGACAGCAGTAGCTTTTTGGGTGTGAATAACTTTTCCATCCAACAGTACAGCGCCTGTTTGCGGTTTCAGCAGGCGACTCATGAGTTTTAGGAGGGTGGATTTTCCTGAACCATTCGCACCGACTAGACTCAGCCATTCTCCTGCTTGGAGTGCGATACTAATTTCTTGGACAATGGGTTTACTATCGTATCCACCACTGAGATTGTTTGTTTCTAATGGCATTGAAAAAAGTTAAAGATTAAAGGAGTCAAAATACACAATTGCTGGAAAATGAGTTAATAATGGAGTTCTAAAATTGTACTGCATACATCAAAACTATAACCGCACTTGCGTAAAAGAACCCATGAAATTAACTGGTCCGCAATACAAACAATTTACACAAGCTCTAATTGACGCGTTTCCAGAGCAGCAAAGACTTGCTGAATTAGTACAATTCCAGTTTGGAAAAAACCTAAATGCAATAGCAATGGGCAATGACTTACAAGCAATTGTCTTTAGATTAATTCAAGCGGCAGAAGCTGAGGGATGGGTTGATAAACTGATTGCAGGTGCTCGTGAGTCAAGTCCTGGAAATCCAGCATTATTTGTCTTTGCTCAAGAGTTCAATCTTGCAACTCCTATGCCACCACAGCTATCAGCAAGAGGCGCATTAGAGAAAATTATTAATAAAACGAATAGTTTTCTAGACGTGAATACATGGCGAGAAAAGTTAGGCACAATTGAAGCCCAAGTCTGCCGCTTAGAAATTACCAATAACAATAATAAGAAAGAATTTGGTACAGGTTTTCTGATTGCACCAAATGTGGTGATGACAAATTACCATGTCATCGAATCTGTGGATTCAGGACAAGCAAATGCTAGCAATGTTATCCTGCGTTTTGACTATAAACAATTAGCGGATGGCAATATTATCAACAAAGGTACAGAGTATCGCTTAGTAGAGGATGACTGGCTGATTGATAAAAGTCCTTACACCAAAAATACTTTACCAACACCTGACGAATTAGATTATGCTTTGCTTCGGGTAGATGGAGTTCCTGGAGAAGAAGCGATCGCGAAAAACTCTGATCCAAATGCTCCACAGCGAGGATGGATTTCTTTACCTACACAAGCTTATGAATTTTTGCCTGAGACTCCATTATTAATAGTGCAACATCCAAAAGCCGAGCCATTAAAATTGGCGTTTGACACAGATGCAATTATTAACATCAACGAAAATGGCACAACTGTTAAATATAAAACCAATACTCAGCCTGGTTCCTCTGGTTCTCCATGCTTTGACATTAACTGGAATTTAGTAGCGCTGCATCATAGCGGTGATCCTGACTGGAGAAATCCAACTTACAACGCGGGAACTCCCTTCAGTGCTATTTGTTCACGTTTAGAGAAGCAAGATTTATTGGCTGATTTACGAAGTGGTAAAGCAATATGGTGAATATTTCTTTATGCTCAGATCTTGGCTTGCACGATTCTCACGCTTTGCATTCTCGTCCGCCTGGGATTTAAATCCCAGTCTCATAGCAAAAGTCGTCTAAAGACGACTGCATAAGTTTTGAAGTCTACTTTAGTAGACTTAGACTGTGAGCCTCGGAATTAATTCCGAGGCGGTCAAAATGGGCCAGAAGCAGCAAAATTTTATTTTTTCTAACTATGGAGTAGCCGTTAATGGGTTTGCCTGGAGAAACAATCAGGAAAATAAGAGAAGCACTCAAGTCTGCCTTTCCAAACCGCGACGAACTGGTGATGATGCTACACATGGAACTTGATATACCCGAATCAGAAGTTCCTAATAATTCCAACTATAATTTAGTTGTTTTCAACTTAATACAGCAGCTTGACCGCCAAAATCGCATACCAGAATTAATTAAGGGAGCATTGAATGAACGACCTGGTAATCCTGATGTGCAGAAAGTCGCTCAAGAAATTAACGCTATCGATTCCAACGTTAGCAACGAATCAGTTTTAAAATCGTTTGAATTTGATGTGGTAACGGTGAATGCTCAAGGTTGGAAAATCAGCCGCAAAAGATGTCGCTCACAATACTTTACAGAAGACTTAGGAAACGGTGTCACCCTAGAAATGGTTGCGATTCCTGGTGGCACATTTATGATGGGCGCACCTAAAAACGAGCAAGATAGTGGAGATGACGAACGTCCCCAACACCAAGTCACAGTTCAACCCTTCTTCATGGGTAAATATCCCGTCACTCAAGCGCAATGGAGAGCCGTAGCAGCTTTACCTCAAGTCAACAAAGAACTAGATCCAAATCCGTCTCGATTCAAGGGAGATGACCGACCAGTAGAGAGAATTTCTTGGTATGATGCATTGGAATTCTGTGCTAGACTTAATTTTAGAATAAATTTCACAGCGGGAAGGGATTATCGGTTACCCAGCGAAGCGGAGTGGGAATATGCTTGTCGTGCAGGTACAACGACACCCTTTTACTTTGGTGAGACTATAACGACTGATTTGGCAAATTACAATGGTAACTACACTTACGGAAATACTCCCAAGCGAGAGTTTCGAGAAGAAACGACAACCGTAGGAAGTTTTCCACCAAACGCCTTTGGTTTACACGATATGCATGGCAATGTCTGGGAGTGGTGTGCTGATACTTGGCATGAAAACTATGAAGGAGCACCCAAAGATGGCAGTGCCTGGTTAACTCAAAGTGAGAATGATAATCACTTGCTGCGTGGTGGTTCTTGGGCCAACTATCCCGGCTACTGCCGTTCGGCGTATCGCACCTTCAACGTTGCGGGCGACAGGAACGTCAACTTCGGTTTCCGCGTTGCGTGTTCTGCAGCGTTGAATCAGTAGCGCTTTATACTTTTGCCCTTTTTCTCTTTACTCTTTTTTCTGGTGTAAGCGTAGCGGAGCGAGATAATTTTTTTCAGGAAATAGAGTTGATCAAAATACAACCCGCTTGAATATTATAATTTAAAAATCCAGAAAACACAACTATTTCAGTATTGAGTGTTTTGGCGATTTCTTCAAATTTATGGACTATTCACCAAATTTCATTCCCCATTGCAATTCCAGTATCAACTTCAGAATGGAATTTCTCTGGTGTCATACTTTCGAGTAATTCATCAAGCGTATATTTTTTCTGCTTTCTTGGTGTAATGACAATGCTGTCACCCGAAATGCTCAAACTCACATCGCTTCCTTCTTGAATTTGTACCTGTTCTGCCAATGCTCTAGGAATGCGAACCGCTAAGCTGTTTCCCCACTTTGTAATGATGGTGGTCAGAAATTCTCTAATGATGTTGCGTCAAGCATGACACGCTCAAATGTTGTTTTCACATGTATCTACTTTGAAGATACATGGTCTGTCCTAAAACGTCAATCATCCTAGTAGTACCTTCGTTCACTAATGCCCTTTCATACGGTTGGTTAACAGTCAGCCGCGCCACTCCCCAAGGACAGGCAACCATTTTATGGGCTTTTGGCAAAGGAGAGTTGAACGTTGAAAACGCACAACCTCGTTGAAGAATTGAGAATTTCTCAATAATCCCATAGCACTATAAAAAACCTGCCCCAGAGAGTCTTACTCAGGTCGTTCTGGTGGAACTAGATAATATTTCTGCTCAGTATTGGGCTTCAACAATATACAGCGCAGGATTAACCTCTAACCAGGACAGATGCTTTTCCTGTGGTTCATGCTCAGAAACTGCGGCTTGATAAGCTTCTACACTTTCCCAATGGGCGACATTAATGAACTGAAACCGAGCGTTGGGATCTAAACTGCGATGTAGCTTTGCGTCAATAAATCCTGAGGCATTTTTCAAATATTGACCCGTTTCGTTCCACGTTTTGATGAATTCCGCTTCTTTGCCCTGAGGTACCGCAAAGACATTGATGAGTGTGACAGGTGAGGTCATTGCTGTTTCTCCTTGCTTATGATTATACAATGCCGCCGTTTGCCCGCAAGCTCTGCCCCGTCACCCAGTGGGCATCGTCAGAAACCAGCATGGCAACGGCACTGGCAACATCATCTGGATGACCTAAACGTCCGAGTGGCGTTTGAGCAATCAGTTGATTGACTTGCTCTTGATCGAGTACTAATCCATCTGTATCGGTGACACCCGGAGAAACCGTGTTAACGGTAATGCCGCGTGTGCCCACCTCTTTCGCCAGTGCTGCGCTAAAATGCTCAATTGCCGCTTTGCAGCCTGCATATGCTCCTCCAGCGGGTATCGCCATTGCCGTACCACTGGTCGAGATACTGACAATCCGACCGCCATCTGCTAAATGATGGGCGGCTTGCTGAAGGGTAAAATACACACCGCGCGTGATGTCAAACATGCTGTTGTATTCGTCTTCGCTCATCTGTGAGGTGGGTTTGAAGATATTTTTTCCTGCTGCATTGTTGACCAAGATGTCTACTTTACCAAAGTGCTGTGTGGTTTTCTCAAATAGGGCGCGAACTTCTTCCAGGTTACGCACATCTAGCTGAATAGCGATCGCCTGTGATCCTCCTGCTTCAATCGCCCGGACAACTTCCTCAGCTTTGTCTCGATTGCCCGCATAGGTAATCACAACATTTGCCCCGTCTCGTCCTAATCGTTCAGCAATAGCCCTTCCAATACCGCGAGAAGAGCCAGTAATAATCGCAACTTTTCCCTGTAAAGATGACATCGTGTTACTTGTTGATCGTAAAGATATTCATTCAACAATTTCCAGGTTATATTTATGCTTACTTTTTGGGAAGTACTTACTTTTTTGTTAGTGCCTATACTAAGATCTTGCACCATTCTCAATAATCGTAGGTGGGCACTGCCCACAACGTCAAAATAAGGGTTTGAGCAAACAGTAAGCAGTGCCCACCCTACTGCAAGAAACCAACTGGTGCAAGATCTTAATCTTGCACCATTCTCAATAACCATAGGTGGGCACTGCCCACAAGGTAAAAATAAGGGTTTGAGCAAACAGTAAGCAGTGCCCACCCTACTGCAAGAAACCAACTGGTGCAAGATGTGGGTATAGATAGATGAGGTGAAGTAGATGCCAGAAGAACAGACAGAAGGCACTGTATTTGTGCAGACAACGTTAAAAGTATTAGGCGGCAAATGGAAGATTTTGATTTTGTGGCACTTGAAAGATCGAACAAGACGATTCAGTGAACTGAAGCGATTAATGCCTGAAATTACCGAAAAAATGCTTATTCAACAACTTCGAGAACTAGAGAAAGATAAGATTGTCAATCGACATGTTTATTCAGATGTCCCTCCCAAAGTTGAGTATTCGTTCACCGATTACGGCAGAAGTCTTGAGGCTGTTTTACAAGTCCTCTGTCATTGGGGCGAAGAACATCTAAAACGAGCAGAAACTTAGATGTAGTCTTCTAGAAGTCGTCTCCATCATATCTCACCAACAAATCAACTCTGGGATTTTGACCACTAATTAAAATTTCCTTTGCGTTGATACAGCAACCAAATAAACAAAGGCGATCCAAAAAGCGCGGTGACCGCACCAACTGGTAACTCCACAGCACCCAAGCGAGACAGCAAATCAGCTGCTGTCAGGACTAAAGCACCGCCAACAGCACTCAATGGCAAAACAACTCGATAATCTGTGCCAACGAATAAGCGGATACCGTGGGGAACGATTAAGCCGACAAAACCAATCAATCCGGCGACACTCACAGCACCTGCGGCTAGTAGTGTGGCGATCGCCCCGATAAAAATGCGCGATCGCACCAAAGAAACCCCCAACCCAACTGCCAAGTCATCTCCCAAATTCAGCAAGTTGACACTACGTCCTAACAAACTTCCTAGCAATAAGGATAAACAAATATATGGTCCTGCAATAACTACAAGATTCCATCCTCTTCCATTCAAGCTGCCAATCAACCAATTTAACGCGACTTGCACTTGTCCATTGTCTGTCAACAGCAACAATAGCGATTGAATTGATCCAAATAGTGAGCTAATCGCGACTCCACCTAAGATAAGGCGTTCAATTGAAATCCCATCTCCAGTCTTAGCAAGCAGATAAACAAAAAGAGTTGTTAACAAACCGCCAACCCAAGCAGCCAAAGGAACCCAACTCTGTAATATTCCTAAGGTGAATATTGGGACAACGACTAAACCAGCACCAGCAGAGATACCAAGCAAAAATGGATCTGCCAATCCGTTTCGTAACATTCCCTGAAGCAGTGCGCCAGACATTCCCAAAGCCGCACCCACCAAGATTGCTGCTAGAGTCCGAGGTAATCGTAAATCCCAGATAATTGTTTGATAGAGCGTATCGCCTTGACGGAGTATTGCTTGCCATAATTGAGATGGAGTCATCCCGACCGCTCCAAATGACAGGGAAAGCCCTATCATCAAAAATAGTGCAACACTCAATGATAGAGTTGTCACCAGCACACGGTTGCTTAAAATTATTTTTTGCACTCGAACTGTAAATTGCTACTTTTAGTACTTAAGTTTCAAGAATAATACAAACATTCTATTTTCTTTCACAGTCCGTTTTAACGGACTTGGGTTATTAGCCTTGTAGACGCCGGAGGCGGTGAGGGGGTCGCAGTCTTGGCGGTTCCCGTCGATTGCGAACCCCCGAACCCGGAGGGCTTCCCGTAGGGTACTTGAGTTCAAGGCGTTTATGGAAAAGGTGCAAGATATAAGGTAACTTATATGCCTTAATATACAACTCATGAGTATCTTTCGTCCCGCCCGAATATCTAAAGTCCTACCAGACTCCATCGCTGCTGAAATTGGATTTGAACCAGGAGATGCAATTGTCAGCATCAATGGCACACATCCTCGCGATTTGATAGATTATCAATTTTTGTGCGCTGATGAGGTATTAGAACTAGAAGTTTTAGACGCTGCTGGAAAAAGCCATTCCCTTGAAATCGAGAAAGACTATGACGAAGATTTAGGGGTAGAATTTGAAACGGCTCTCTTTGATGGTTTGATTCAGTGTAATAACCGTTGTCCATTTTGTTTTATCGATCAGCAACCACCAGGTAAGCGCTCAAGCTTGTACCTGAAAGACGATGATTACCGACTGAGCTTTTTGTATGGTTCTTACTTAACTCTTACCAATTTAGGTGAACGAGAATGGCAGCGAATTGAAAATATGCGGCTGTCTCCTTTGTATGTGTCTGTCCATGCGACTGAACCTGAGGTTAGAATTAAGCTGCTGAAAAATCAACGTGCAGGACAAATATTGCAGCAAATCAAGTGGTTTAAAAAAAGAAGATTGCAAATTCACGCGCAAGTTGTCGTTTGTCCTGGTATTAATGATGGTGCTCATCTTGAACAAACACTGAGAGATTTAGCATCTTTCCATACTGGACAAGTACCTGCCGTTGCCTCTGTGGCAGTGGTGCCAGTCGGTTTGACGCGATTTCGTCCAGAACAAGATGAACTGATACCTGTAACCAGAGAAAAGGCACAAGAAGTCATTTCCCAAGTGCGTTCGCTACAGCAAGAATTTCGCAAGAAAAAACAAAACTGTGTTTGGCTTGCTGATGAGTGGTTTTTGATTGCTGGTGAGGATTTGCCAAGTGAATCTGAATATGAAGATTATCCTCAAATAGATAACGGTGTTGGTTCTATTAATTTGTTTATAAAACAATTTACAGAAGCTGCTGACAAGTTGCTACCACCAAAAGTGCAACCAAAAAAATTAACTTGGGTTGTTGGCAATGCAGTAGAGCAAGCATTTCAACCTATCTTGAAGCGATTGAATTCTGTTGAGGGGTTAGATATCAAAATGTGTGCTTTGTCAAGCGATTACTGGGGACAAAGTATTTCCGTGACGGGCTTGCTAACGGGTCATGATTTGCTTTTGAAGTTACAGGGGCAAGATTTGGGAGACGGAATTTTGCTACCAACTGTCATGCTAAAACATGGTGAATTGGTTTTTTTAGATGATATAAGTGTTGAGGATGTGGCTTGTAAGCTGGATGTAAAAATATTTCCAGTGGCGGGAGTTGAACAGTTTCTTCAAACTTGTATCAAACCACTTCATGTACAATAATGAATCGTCTGTAAATTGTATTCAAAAACGAATCGCTGAATTGCACTAATACATAGCGTGCCTGTAGGGTTTACCCTGATCGGAGCCGAAGGGCATACTTTGTTCTTTTAAGGGTGTCCTACTGGCAGATTTTGAATTGTTAAAGTGAGAGTGTGTAGTGAGAAATCAGAAAAGAGGAAGTAAAAAGATAAAATCAAGAATTCAAAAAGCAGGATTTCTGATTCTAAATTTCAATTTGTTAATATTTCATTTACTAAACATTCTCCCAGCCACGGCGGCAACTTCAGAACCAGTATTGAGCATAGTCCAGAGTGACGAAAATGCAAATCAGTGGACAGGAATCACAAACCGCTTGCAGACGGCTGGAGTTAAGTATTGTGTGATTCCTTTATCTAGTGTGAGGAGTGCGGCAGATTGGGGCGATCGCACAGTTTTATTTTTACCAAACGTCGAATCATTAACGCCAACACAAGCCATTGCTCTGGAAGAATGGATGAGCAAAGGAGGACGCTTAATTGCAAGCGGTCCTGTAGGAACTTTATCAGCACCGGGAGTGCGACAGTTACTGCGAAGTATTCTGGGCGGCTATTGGGGATTCAGCCTTGATAAACCACAAAAGCTGGAACCATCACCAAAAGCAAAATTCGTAGAATGGGCAAACCAAAACGGACTCTTCGGTCAAGTCCGGGGTGGCGTTGTGATTGCTGATAACGCCACAACTACTGCTGCTGCTATTTGGGGTGGCAAAGATAACCCAGCAGCAGTGGTAGCTAACGAACGTTCCACCTTATTTGGCTGGCGCTGGGGTGTAGATGCTGCTTCCCCAGCACAGCTAGATAGCGCCTGGTTACAAACTACCATTAAGCGTTTTTTAAAAAGACCTTCGAGTGCTCCAACTAAAGTAGCTGGAGGTTCTCAAACCTGCTCTACTACCGTGGCTAAAGCGCCAGCAACTCCGACGGGACAAGCAAGAGCAGGGGAAGAAAGCAATTCAAAATTCAAAATTCAAAATTCAAAATTAGGAGTTGCTTCCTCATCTTCCCCATCTCCCTCATCTCCTCCATCTCCTCCATCTTCCCCATCTTCCTCATCTCCTCCATCTCCTGCACCTTCCCCCAAAATTGCCACAGCTCCTCAACCCAGACCTATTCCCAGCATCACACCTCCAAAATCAGAGGAAGCAATTGACCAACTTGAACAAAGAGTGCGGTTTGATGTTGTTCCTAACTCACAAGCACCAATTAGCCGAAATGAAGCGCTTACCTATCAGCATGAGCTAGAGAATCTTATTGGTAGAGTCGAGAGTGCCAATTTAGCAGCACTCGCTCTTTCTGAAAATAGTAACAATCCAGCGTTAGCAAAGACGCAACAGGCACAGGTGGCATCAACAAGACCTGGGGCAACATTTCCTAGCACAAAACAAGCTTTAGATGCTGCTCGTGAAGTTGTGAAAAATTTGCCCGAATTGATTGCACAAAAAAACTACGCTCAGGCGCGTCAGCAATGGTTGATGGCAAGAGCGAATTTGTGGAACCAATTTCCTCTCAATAAGAGGTTGGCTCAACCAGAAATCAGGGCAATGTGGCTTGACCGAGGAACGATTATCCGTGCGGGAAGCGAGCAGAGACTGGCTGAGATTTTTGATCGCATAGCGCAAGCCGGAATTAATACCATATTTTTTGAAACGGTTAATGCTGGCTACACGATTTATCCCAGCAAAATTGCGCCCCAGGAAAATCCATTAGTTCGTAATTGGGACCCATTAGCATCTGCTGTCAAGTTAGCTCATGAACGAGGTATAGAATTACACGCTTGGGTTTGGACTTTTGCTGCTGGTAATGAACGTCATAATCGACTCCTCAATATAAATCCTAATTACCCAGGGCCAGTCCTTGCGGCTCATCCTGATTGGGCAGGTTACGATAATCGCGGTCAAATGATTCCTTCTGGACAGACTAAACCATTCTTTGACCCAGCAAATCCTCAAGTACGGCAGTATTTGCTCAGCTTGTACGAGGAAATTGTCAGTCGCTATGACGTAGATGGTTTACAACTAGACTACATTCGCTATCCCTTCCAAGATCCAAGCGCTAACCGGACTTACGGTTATGGGAAGGCGGCTAGAGAGCAATTTCAACAACTGACTGGCACAGACCCAGCGAAGATTTCTCCAAGGCAACAGCAATTATGGCAAAAATGGACAGAATTTCGTACTCAACAAATTGATAGCTTTGTTGCTCAAGTGTCACAACTGCGACAAAAGCGACCTAACTTGATTTTGTCGGCTGCTGTATTTCCCCTTCCAGAACAAGAACGCATTCAAAAGCTACAGCAGCATTGGGAAGTTTGGGCAAGGCGCGGCGATATTGATTTAATTGTGCCTATGACTTATGCCCAAGATACCCCGCGCTTTGAGCGACTGGCACAACCTTGGATAACAACTGCTACACAACTAGGTTCTTCGCTGCTGGTGCCAGGAATTCGCCTACTTTCTTTACAAACAGTTGGAGCATTCGATCAAATTCAGCTAGTTAGAGACTTGCCTGTAGCTGGTTATGCTCTGTTTGCAGCACAAAATTTCACCAATGACCTTAACCAAGTCTTTAATAATACTCAAGGTAGCCCTCAACGCACACAAAAAGAACCCATTCCCCACCGCCAACCTTTTCAAACTGCTTGGATCCGTTACACTACTTTACAACGTGAGTGGAAATTCGCACAGCAAAATAATCAGCTGCGAATAACTTCCACAACGCTTTCAACTCTTAACTCCCAAGCGGAAGTTGTGCAAAGTGCTTTAAATCAGCTGGCTACTAACCCAGACAATAGTAAGTTGGCAACAGCAAGAACGTCCCTTTTAAGGTTACAGTCTCAATTTAGAGAGTGGATGCGTCTACAAGCGTTGGAAAATCCATATCAAGTCAGAGTTTGGGAAAATCGTCTTGCCACGATAGAGAAGTTGTTACGTTACGGAGAACGAGTACAGTTGCACCGCTCCCGGAGTTAAGGTGGGCATTGCAATCCCCACCGTAATATCAATTCAAAATTCGCTCATTCAATCCGGAAGAAAGCCGAGACGAAACTTGGGTTTGGGAGTGTGTATCTGTCGCATTCTTTTTTCAAATTGGTATAACTTGAAAATAAGGAGTGAAGCGCCCAGTGTTAACGTTTACGCAGCGCCCCTTTTAGGGGCTAGTAGACGCCCAGGTCGCCGTAGGCTAGGAGGGAGTGAGGGCACCAAAGAGTAAAAATCCTTTCTCCCAGCACCAGATGCTCCCTGCTCAGAGCGCTAATGATAAATCTTTAACCGAACACAATATGAAGCGTATTGGTTAATAAGCGAAGCAGTGCGCTGGCTCGTCTTTGTTCATCGAGTCGAGTGCAAAAATAGTGTAAAAACATACTTATTTACGAGAATTTACGCAAGAAAATACCGATAGACAAGGTAAAAATGAAAAGACACCAGGACTTACGCACGAACAACGTAACTATAGTCCGCAGCGACGTTCAAGAAGCATAAGCCCTATGCGCAAAGCGTGTGCGAGTGCGACAAGTGTGTCTGTTTTGGTGAGTTCTTTGCTGTTCAATACATCACTTAATAGATAGAAAACAATTTTCTGCTATTAGATTCTTGCAAACATTTATGCACACCTTTGCTCAATTTATTTCACTGCCATCATTAGATTCTGCAATTGACTTTTTTCCCCTAACTGTTTCACCCGAAACACTTCTATCAGATGTCATAGCTCTGATGAAGAACCATGAACCGCAAGCAAGGTGTGTGTTGATAGTTGAGAATTTGCAGATAGTAGGGTGGTTTACAGAGCATGATGCTTTACACCTTCTATTTTCAGACGTCAACCTACAGACTGCCAAGGTGTCTGAAGTCATGAGGACTTCAATACCCACCCTAAAATATTCTGAGATTCCTTGTGTAGTATTTATACTGTCATTTTTACGCCAATATAATTTATTTTGTGTACCACTCATTGGTGAGCAAGGTCAACTCCTTGGCTTATGCACTTATGAAAGTATTTGTCAAGCCTTACAACAAGCACAGGACATTATATCGAATCCGTCTTATGGCTGCATGTTTGCCAGCAACGAAGATATTACCGAGCAAAAAAGAACTACTGAGACATTGCGTGAGAGTGAGGAGCAATTCCGCAAACTGGCAAACGAGTTACCAATACTCATGTGGATAAGTGATGTTAATGGTTTGAATACATTTGTCAACCAATCTAGCGTAGAATTTACAGGACGCCCTTTTGAAGAGTTACTAGGTGAAGGTTGGCTTGAAGGAATTCATCCTGAAGATAAACAGCACTGTGTTGATACATATCTACCAGCATTCAAAAATCATCAACGTTTCGACTATATCTATCGTTTTTTGCGTGCTGATGGAGAGTATCGTTCGCTGAGCAACATAGGCGTTCCAAGGTTTGAATCTGATGGTAGCTTTGTTGGTTACATTGGCTGTTGTATAGATATTACTGAACGTGTAGAGGCAGAATTCGCATTACAAGAAGTACAAGCAGAGCTAGAAACGCGAGTTGAGGAGCGAACAAGGGCTGTCAAACAAATGAATCGGCAGCTGATTTTTGAAATGACTGATCGTGTTTATGCAGAAGAGCAACTGCGACAATCGCAGCAAATGTTGCAGTTGATCATGGACAACATTCCCCAAGGTATTTTCTGGAAAAATACAGCTTCTGTTTACTTAGGTTGTAATCGCATCTTTGCCAAAATGTTTGGTCTTGAGAGAGCAGAAAATGTTGTGGGCAAGACTGACTACGATTTCGTGGTTAACGAAGAGGAGGCAGATTTTTACAGTGAATCTGACCTGAAAGTGATGCAAACTGATACGCCCGAATATCACATTATCTTTTCCCGCATCCAAAAGGATGGTAAACAAGTTTGGCTACAGGCAAGTAAAATCCCACTTCACGATCATGAAGGCAATGTCATGGGGGTTCTTGGCACTTTTGAAGACATTACTGAGCGCAAACAAGCAGAAGAAAGTTTACAACTGCGCGATCGCGCGATCGCAGCTAGCAGTAATGGCATCATCATTGCTGATGTTACAATGCCAGACTCGCCAATCATATATGCTAACTCAGCTTTGGAGCAAATCACTGGTTATTCAGTAGAGGAGGTGATTGGGAAAAATTACAGTTTTCTCCACGGCTATGATATCAATCAACCGGGTATGACCGAGTTACACGATGCCATTGCGCAAGGAAAAAGTTGCACCGTAGTTTTACGTAACTACCGCAAAGATGGTACACTATTCTGGAATCAGGTCAGTATTTCTCCGGTTTATGACAATCATGGTCAATTTACTCATTACATTAGTATTCAAAGTGATATCACGGAACGCAAGCAGGCAGAGGTGGCGCTCTTAGTTTCGCAAGAGCGGTTGCAATACTTACTTTCTTCTAGTCCTGGTGTGATTTATAGCAGCAAAATCGAGAGCGACTATAGCATTACGTTTATGAGCGCAAACGTTATCGCGACACTTGGGTATGAAGCACATAAATTTACTGCTGATTCCAGGTTTTGGGCTAGTCATATTCACCCAGAAGACTTACACCAGGTGTTTGTAGCGCTGTCAAAACTTCTTGAGCAAGGGCACAATAGTCACGAGTATCGCTTTTTGCACAAAAATGGTACATATCGCTGGATGTACGATCAAGCAAAGCTGGTACGGAATGACGCTGGTGAACCATTGGAAATTGTCGGTTACTGGCTGGACATAACAGAACGTAAGCAGCTAGAAGAGGAATTAAAAGCTTCGCTGTATAAAGAAAAAGAACTGAATGAACTGAAATCTCGCTTTGTCTCAATGACTTCCCATGAATTTCGTACGCCGTTGAGCACTATTCTTTCCTCATCAGAGTTATTAGAACACTACCGCCATAAATGGACTGAGGAAAAACAACTGTCTCACCTGCATCGCATTCAAACTTCTGTCAAGCGTATGACTGAGATGTTAAACAATGTCTTAGTGATTGGAAAAGTGGAGGCAGGAAAATTAGATTTTAAACCCATGCCCTTTGATTTAGTTGAATACTGCCATTATCTAGTGGAAGAATTACAACTGAATGTTAATAATCAACATGCAATCAACTTTAGTAGTCAATCTGATTCCATGCCATGCTGTATGGATGAAAAATTGCTAGGGCATATTCTGGGTAATTTACTCTCGAATGCAATTAAGTATTCTCCAAGTGGTACTACTGTCAGATTTTCCCTGACGTTTGAGAATGCTTTAGCAGTCTTTAGAATTCAAGACCAAGGAATAGGTATTCCACCAGCAGACTTACCTCACCTATTTGAGTCTTTTCACAGAGCAACAAACGTAGGTAACATCCAAGGTACGGGGTTAGGATTAGCAATTGTAAAAAACTGCGTGGAAACTCATCATGGTGAAATTACGGTAAAAAGTGAAATTGGGCTGGGAACTCTATTTACTGTAACTCTGCCGTTAAACAATTACATTCCATCAGAGGCAAGCCATGACCAAAATTTTAGTCATTGAAGACGAAAAACTAGTACGAGAAAACATTATAGATTTATTAGCTGCAGAAGATTTTGATACTATTGCTGCTGCTAATGGACGCATTGGATTAGATTTAGCACTTTCTCAAACTCCTGATTTGATTTTATGCGACTTAATGATGCCAGAAGTTGATGGTTATGGTGTCTTGACAAGATTACGTGAAAAACCAGTCACAGCAAGTATTCCATTTATTTTTCTGACAGCAAAATCTGCTAGGACTGACTTTCGTCAAGGAATGGATTTAGGTGCTGATGACTATCTGACAAAACCATTTACTCGGACTGAACTATTAAATGCGATCGCAAGCCGCTTAACCAAGCAAGCAAGTTTGGCAAAGCAAGTCTCTACCAAATTTGACGTCCAGACTTTCTCTCCCAAACAACAGATGATAGAAATGTTTTTGCGTCGTGCTATAGAACGGGAGGAGTTTGAGCAATTTCTGGTTTACTACCAACCTATAGTCGATATTCATTCTGGCCGAATTATCGGTGCTGAAAGTTTATTACGTTGGCAGCATCCAGAATTAGGAATGGTTACTCCCACAGAATTGATTCCTTTAGCAGAATCGACTGGTTTAATTCTCCCTATTAGTGATTGGGTATTAAAAAATGTTTGTCAACAAATGAAACTCTGGCATAATCAAGGATTCACAGACTTGCGCATAGCTGTTAACATATCGGCTAATCAATTAAAGCAACCTAACTTTACTGAAAAAATACTTCATCTTTTATTGGTCAATAACTTAGTCCCAGATTGCTTAGTTTTAGAATTAACTGAAAATATAATTATGCCAGATATCAATCAGGCTATTTCAACTATGAATGAAATTCATTCTTATGGAGTTAAAATTGCAATTGATGATTTTGGAGCAGGATATACTTCTTTAATTTATTTGAAGCAATTACCCATTCATACTTTAAAAATTGATCGATACTTTATTCAATGTATTGCCAATGATGTACAGAAAGCAATCATTACTACGGCATTGATTCAAATGGCACATAATCTTAACCTTCATATAGTTGCCGAAGGTGTGGAAACGGAACAGGAACTTGCTTTTTTGCGTCAACATAAATGTGATGCAATACAAGGGTTTTTCTTTAGCCATGCATTACCAGCAGCAGAGTTTGAAAAAATATTAGTTGCTAAAAAACGCTTAAATATGTCAACAGTATAATATTTTTTATTCAATGTAAATGACTGATTATCAATTATCAATTATCAATTGTCGCTATAAATGAGCGTTTAGGAAAAATTAACAATTGATAATTGACAATTGATATTTTGACGAATAATGTTAATGGACTACGAAATAAGACGTAATCGTAATCGATAACCAATCAAATCAAAATCTAATTTTTTTAAAGAATTAAGTTTTTTTCAATATGTATAAAATTTTGATCATAGAAGATGAGACAAGTGTCAGACAGAATCTTTTGGAATTACTAACTTATGAGGATTTTGATGTTATTGCTGCAGAAAATGGTCAGCTTGGTGTGAAGTTAGCTCAAAAGGAAATTCCCGACTTGATTATTTGTGACGTGATGATGCCAGAACTAGATGGTTATGGCGTTTTAAAAACGTTACGTCAACAATCTACAACAGCAACGATTCCGTTGATTTTTTTAACCGCTAAAACTGAGAAAACTTACTTACGCCAAGGGATGGAATTAGGAGCTGATGACTATTTAACAAAGCCTTTTACCCGCGCAGAACTAATTGCTGCGATTTCCTCCCGATTAAAAAAACAACTTGCCATTCGTCAGCAGTCACAAAGAAGGCTGGATGATTTGCGTAGTAGTATTACCATGTCTCTTCCTCACGAAATGAGAACACCACTAAATGGTATTTTAGGTTTTTCAGAACTTTTAATGAAAGAAGCCGATAACCTTTCTCGGCATGAAATTTTTGAGATGGCAGAAGGTCTTCATAAGTCGGGAAAACGCTTACACAGGTTAGTTCAGAATTTTTTGTTGTACACAGAACTCGAAATGATAGCAACAGATCCAAAACGAATGAAAAACTTGCAAAGCCATAAAACTGTTTTTCCTTCAATGGCGTTGCAAAAATTAATGACTGAAAAAGCTCAACAACTGGGACGTTATACAGATTTCCAAGTCAATTTACAAAGCCCTTGTTGTGTACAAATTTGCGAAACAAGACTTTCTAAAATTATTGAAGAACTAATTGATAATGCCTTTAAGTTTTCAATATCAGGAACAGAAGTTTATCTAACAAGTACTTCAGTTAGTAATCAACTGATGATCTCACTGACCAACTACGGACGAGGTATGACAGCCGCTCAAATTGCTGAATTGGGAGCATACCGACAATTTGAGCGCCAACTCTATGAACAACAAGGCTCAGGTTTGGGTTTAATCATTGCTAAACGTATAGTTGAGTTATACGGAGGGGAACTTTGTATTCACAGTAAGCTAGGAGAAAAAACAGTTATGCAAGTCGTGCTTCCGTGTATTTGAGCCTTACTCCTAAAAGCGCAGCGCAATCTTACCGAAATGCGCGCCACTCTCCATATACTCTAACGCCTGTCGCGCTTCCTCAACGGGGAACACTCGGTCAACAATGGGTTTGATACCATGTAAAGCAATTCCCTTGTTCATTGCCTCAAACATAGCGCGACTACCTACGTAGATGCCTTGTACAGTTATCCCTTTGTGCAAAATCGATGTTGTACTAACATCTGCGCTGAATCCAGAAAGTACTCCAATGAAACTGATATATCCACCGTAGCGTACAGCGCGTAGGGATTTATTGAAGGTTCCTGCACCCCCAACCTCAATGACGCGATCAACTCCCACCTCATTTGTCAGTTGCCAAACTTTCTCATCCCAATTTTGTGTGGTTTTGTAATTAATAAGTTCAGATGCCCCAAGTTCCTTTAATTTCTCTAACTTCAAGTCGCTGCTAGAAGTGGCAATGACTTTTACCCCCATTATCTTGCCAAACTGCAAGGCAAATAAAGAAACTCCTCCCGTACCTTGTATCAGAATAGTATCGCCAGCTTTCAGTTTGCCATCTGTTGTGAGGGCATTCCAAGCTGTGACTGCAGCACAAGGTAACGATGCTGCTTCCTCGTCAGAAAGATGTTCTGGAACATGAACAACGCCATCTTCATCAAGCGTCACGTACTCAGCTAAGATACCATCAATCGCTCCACCCAACGCTGATTTTGATTTGTCTGCTGAAAACTCCCCTTCTAACCAGGTTTGCATGAAGATTCCAGCGACGCGATCGCCTACTTTGACTCTAGTCACTTCCTCGCCAACATCAACCACTTCCCCCACACCATCAGAAAGTGGAATAAACGGTAGCTTTTGCTTAGAGCCATATGCTCCTTTGACAGTCAACAAGTCCCGATAGTTGAGTGAAGCAGCACGCATCTTGAGGAGGACTTGTCCTGCTTTTGGTTGTGGTTCTGGTTTTTCAACCAGTGTCAATGCTTCCAAACCTTCTTTAGACTGAACTTCCCAAACTTTCATTGCTGTTTCCTATTACTTTTTTCTACTGCTTTGTGATCACAAATTGGTGCAATATTGAATCTGCCTTGTATTAGTATGACTCTAGCGAGTGGTTACAAGCCAACAACACACCGTCCAGTCATAATGGTCGTAAAGGTGCCGATATTATTGACACTGATTTTTTTTGAAATCCAAGCACACAATATTGATGGGTTGTCAAAAAACTTGATTCTTCGGGTTTGTGCAACCTATAAGCTCTTTGCAATAGCAGAAATTACTATGTCTTTGTCATCTTCACAAGAACAACGTTTCCCCTCCCTCTGGCGTCAAGTGATTAGCCATGCTCTAATCGCTGTCTTGAGTGTAGGGTTAACTTTGACGACTTTATGGGCATTTCCCAATTTACAAATTTTTAAGGAGTCATCTCTACCCAGTGCTACCGCACCTATAACTTCCAAAGTCGAAACAACCCCATCTCCAATAGCAGCAGATCAAGAAATTCCTATCCGCAGTTTCGTTAGTGCTGCTGTCAATCGAGTTGGATCTGCCGTCGTACGAATTGATACAGAGCGTACGATCACAATGCGTGCGCCTAATTCGTATCTTAGTGATCCTTTTTTCCGTGATTTTTTTGGTAATGATTTCTCTGCAATGCCTCAAGAGTACCACCAACGCGGAGAAGGTTCTGGTTTTATTATTGACCCCAATGGCATGATTCTCACCAATGCTCATGTTGTCAGCGGTGCTGATTCTGTCACTGTCACCCTCAAGGATGGACGCAAGTTAAAAGGAGAGGTGAAAGGGGTGGATGAACCTTCAGATTTGGCTGTTGTCAAAATTGATGGGAAAGATTTGCCAGTAGCTGCCCTTGGGAACTCCCAAGACTTGAAAGTGGGTGATTGGGCGATCGCAGTCGGCAACCCGTTAGGATTAGATAACACGGTAACTTTGGGTATTATCAGCACGTTGAATCGATCCAGCGCTCAGGTTGGCATCCCAGATAAACGCTTGGACTTTATCCAAACTGATGCTGCGATCAATCCTGGTAACTCTGGTGGTCCCTTGCTGAATGAACAAGGTGAAGTGATTGGCATTAATACAGCAATTCGTGCTGATGCTCAAGGAATTGGGTTTGCTATTCCTATCGACAAAGCTAAGCTTATTAAAGATGCTTTGGTTCGTGGTGAGAAAATTCCGCATCCTTACATTGGCGTTCGGATGATGACTCTTACACCAGAATTGGCAAAACAATCCAATAATGATCCCAATACAGCCATAACTTTACCACAAATCAATGGTGTCTTGGTGATACAAGTGATACCTAATAGTCCTGCTGCTACTGCTGGTGTGCGTCGAGGAGATGTCATTACCCAAGTTGGTGAACAAGCGATAACGACTGCCGAACAGTTGCAAGACTTGGTAGAACTCAGTCGAATCAACCAGCCCTTGCAAATGAAGGTACAACGGGGTGAACAAACTCAACAGTTGAGCGTGCGACCCGGTGAACTGGGGGAAACTATGAAGTCTTAAATCAGTGAACAGTTAACAGTGAACAGTTATCAAAATAATCAGCTTTTTTAACTGATAACCCTATGGCTAACGCCACGCCTTACGGCTATCGGGGAAGACCTCCGGTCTCGCTAGCCCCTAAGGGGGCCGGAGCTAACGCACTCCGCCAGTCGCCTCTGTCGGGAGACCCTCCAAAGAGCGCTGGCTCACTGATAACTGATAACTGATAACTGGTAACTCCGACTAGGACTGTGAAACCCACACAGAAACGGAACCAGCACTGCATCGAAAATCCGCCCAGCCCTCATCATTTGTTGTGATGGGTTCGCTGATATGTTCGGTGATGTCAATGTAAGTGCTGTTGGGTTGCCCAACTTCCATCCACTTAGTCCCCTCTTCCCCATTACTCAGAACAACTGCCATACCGCCAGGATGTTCTTCATCTCCTAAGCGTGTCCAGCCGATGGTATTAGGGTGATCGAAATAATCGTATTGATCGCCATAGGCATAAGTTTGACGAGCGTGCAAAAATTTATCAATTAACCATTGATGACTATCAAGCCAAATCTCATGCTCGTTGCCATCTGTGCCCGTATCCTTGTAATTAGCACCATAGTAATCCGCATAGAAGATACAGGGATAACCTTCACTTCGCAGTAGAATCAACGCATAAGCCAACGGTTTAAACCAGCTTTCCACTACAGACTCCAACGACTGCAAGGGTTGAGAATCGTGATTCTCTACTAAGGTGACGGCTAAAGCAGGTTGCTGTTGCACCAAGGTGTTATCAAAAATCTGCCGCATGTCGTACTCATTGCCTTGTTTGCTGGCTGCGCTAAAGTTATAGTGCAATGGGGCATCAAACAACAACACATCGCCACCCGTAACCTCAATGAAATGGTGTAGCGCTTCAATTTCATAAGACCAATACTCACCCACAGCAAAGAGATCGCGCTTCGCATGTTGACGACAGTGCTGTAACCATTCTGGGAAAAAGCCCGCCCTTACGTGTTTAACAGCATCAAAGCGAAATCCATCCACCACAGTGGTGTCTATAAACCATTCCCCCCAGCGCTTGAGTTCGTCGCGAACTTCTGGATGTTCCATATCCAGATCGCATCCCATCAGAAAGTCAAAAGCGCCTTTTTCTAGGTCAACCTGTTCGTCAAATTGTTTATCTTTAAACAGGTAAACTGCATTCTCACCTTCGTTGTATACGTTGTAATCAACTGCGTCGAAGTGCCACCAGTGCCATTCCATATCGGAGTATTTGCCCTTGCGACCTGGGAAGGTAAAGTGAGTCCACACTTTTATGGTTTGCATCTCACCGATTGGCTCGTGGCGATTGTCTGGATTGTAGGGAGTTGCTTCTACCTCTTCAGCTTCGTCTGCACCTAATTTGTGGTTGAGGACAACATCAGCATACACTCGAATGCCAGCATCTCTTGCTGCTTTGACAGCAGCGACATACTCGTCTTTTGTGCCGTATTTTGTCCGAACTGAGCCTTTCTGGTCAAACTCGCCCAGATCATACATATCGTAGACCCCGTAGCCAACATCGTAGCCGCCCCCTGTTCCTTTGTAAGCTGGGGGTAACCAAACAGATGTAACACCTACATCAGCTAACTCTTTGACTCTATCCTTTAACTCATTCCAAAGATTACCATCTGGAGGGATATACCAATGGAAGTATTGCATCATGACACCATTGAGTTGAGCCATATGTATCCTTGTAGTAAAATCTACGATAATCTTTTATTTTCGACAAAAAAGACTATACCTGAAGTTTTATTTGAAATCTATCTCTAAATAGAAATAAAAATCTACTCAAAAACTGCAATTAACTATTGTTTTCTTCTGCGGATGACAGTTCTTGAGCCAAGTTTTTCTGGAGTGCTTCCAATACCGCGATCGGGTCAGCAGGTTCCTGCATCAATTGGGCTTCCGAATCATGGCGATTTATCACATCAGGCAAATCGGTACGGAGTTCTTCTAATAGAGAAATAATCTTGGCAATTTTTTGCTCGGAGAGCAAGTTAAGCTGTAGCATCAGTTGCGCCCGCTGTTCGGCAAAGTTTTCTTGGCGAGTTTGTCGCACCAGCACTCCAGTTGAAATCACCAATGCAGCTGCGTCTAAACCTTGATTTGACCAGCTAAACGAGGGCAGGTTGAATGGCAAAAAGCGATCAAAAAAACTACCAAAAATCCACAAAGCCAGTATGAATAGCAAACTATACAGAAATGTTGTTCGCCCAAAGAATGTAGCGATCGCTTCTAGTATCCGCTGGTGGGTGGGAATATCTTGAACTTCCTGGGTATGAAGTGAACTAATCGCTTCAATATTTTTTGCGATCGGATCTGGTAATGGAGCTGTAAAAACTTGATTTCGAGAAGTTTTCTGTTTGAGTTTGTTCGCGTCTGAACTAAATTGTTTATTGGCTGTGTCGTCTGCGTTGTGCCTCATGCCGCAACTCCTGAATCTAGATCTTACTCGATTATTGCTTATCTTGTGATGCCGTCGGCAAATGGATAGAAAGAGGCTAAGACTCTTATGATAGGCTGATTACAGCAGTTTTTAGTTAAATAAAAACTGGTAAAATCGCACTTTGGAATGGTGAAAGTTTTAGAACATCTGATCTAACTTTAAGGAGCCGTGCATCATTGTTGAAATGTTTACCATGAAACATCTGCGTTACTTGCTGCTTTTTCTGCTACTGACTACAGCAGCAGCCTGTAACCAGACTCGTGCTTCCCAAGAAGAAGCGACACCCGAATCTTCACCTTCTGCCCAACTAGCACAAAGTTCTACACAACTGAAAAATGGTATTCGTACAGAACCATTGTCACCAGCACCTATCCGCATTAATGTTGCTGATTTGCCAAAACCCTACGCCACTGATAGCGCCTCAAAGTCACCTGAGGTCGTACCAATTCCAGAGAACCCGACTCTACGTGTCCCTCCTGGCTTTGTAGTTAACGTTTTTGCTGATGGTTTGGATGCACCTCGCTGGTTAGCTTTAACTCCCAACGGTGATGTTTTGGTAACTGAAACTGGGCAAAATCGTATTCGTTTATTGCGTGATACCAACGGTGATGGGGTGGCTGATGTCAAACAAACTTTTGCCACTCAAGCCAACGGACTAAATAGACCTTTTGGTATGGCTTTTGCTGGTAATTCCTTCTTTTTGGGCAACACTGATGCAGTGTTGCGGTTTCCCTACGCTAAAAATCAGCAGCAAATGACTGGTTCTGGCACAAAGATCGCTAGCCTGCCTGCTAAGGGCTACAATAACCACTGGACGCGTAACGTTGTTGTCTCACTTGATGGTAACAAGTTATATGTTTCGGTTGGTTCTGGAACTAATGTAGATGAAGAACCTTTGCCACGCGCTTCAGTGCAGGTGATGAATTTAGATGGTTCCCAGCAGCAGACTTTTGCCTCTGGCTTGCGTAACCCAGTTGGTCTGGATTTTCACCCTGTGACTAAGGAACTTTACGCGACTATTAATGAGCGTGATGGTATTGGGGATGAGTTGGTACCAGATTACTTTACACGCATTCAGCAGGGAGAATTCTATGGTTGGCCGTATACGTACCTAACAGCTAAAAACCTCGATCCACGTCAGAAGACGGGTGATGCCAGTAAACGACCAGATTTAGCAAGTCGTACTCGTACTCCAGATGTGCTCTTTCAATCGCACTCAGCCGCCTTGGGGTTGCAGTTTTCTGACGGTAAGACATTCCCGGAAAAATATCGTAATGGTGCTTTTGTTGCTTTTCGTGGTTCTTGGAATCGCGATCGCGGCACTGGATATAAAATTGTCTTTGTCCCATTTAACACCAATGGACGTCCGCAAGGATACTATGAAGACTTTCTGACTGGATTTCTCCTAAACCCTTCTGTACCTACAACTTGGGGACGTCCTGTGGGCTTACTTACTTTACCTGATGGTAGTCTTTTAGTCACTGAAGAAGCAAATAACCGTATTTATCGGATTCAGTATAAAGGTTAGTCATCAGTGAACAGTGAACAGTGAACAGTGAACAATTGATAACTGATAACTGAAATCAAAACCAGCCTTCCTGTTCCAAAGTCTCAATCAACTGAAGTCCACGGGGGTCACCAACTCCCAAAAGGGAGGCTTTAGCGTCTTCCCGCACTCCCAAATCTTTATCTTCGGCAAAGGCTTGAATCAGTGCATCAATTGCAGTAGCATAAACGACATTAGAAGGCAGTTCGCGGCAAAGTTGTCCAATTGTCCAAGCGCAATTGCTGCGTACTGGTGCGACGGGATCTTGTACCAAGGCTGAAATCAAGGGGGGCATTGCTCCCACAACAGCTTCATATCCCACTTGTGCCATTTGTGCTAAGGCGGTAGCCGCCCACAGGCGTACTGCGGAAATATCGGTTCTTAAAGCATCTACTAGAGGTGCTAGGCTGCGGCGATCGCGACAGTTCCCCAACGCCCAAACAATTCCTTTACGTACGTAGCCATTCCAATCTCGGTTTAACTGGGCAATCAAAGGTTCCACAGCATCTAAGCTGGGGTTGCGTCCAATACCATAGGCTGCACTCACCCGTACCAAAGGACAGGTATCAGTTAATAAGCGAATCAGATGGGGGATAGCCCTAGCATCTTCTATGTCACAAAAAGCACGCGCCGCTAACATCCTTTGCTGCGGCTGTTGATGTTCTAATAATGCTAGCATCTGCTCTGGATTGGGCATTGGCGTCTCTGTTTCGGCAGTGACGGGTTCCATGTGATCCAGAGGACTTTCTAGTTCTGCTTCGACATCAAGTAAGCTTAGGTCGTCTTCGTCATACATAGTTTCAATCCCTGTTAGGGATTAAGATATAATCCCCCGTGCCAATAAGTCAATAAACCAGGGTTGACAACCCTATTCTTGTGTGTTCTCAAGAGATTTTACCATCCACAGTGATTGGGTTTGATATCCTAGCTGATTGTAAAGATTCAATGCGGCTGTGTTGGTTTGAAAGACTTGCAACCCAATTTGGTGATCACCTCTAGCCCTTGCCCAATTTTCTACATATTGCATCAAAGCTGTCCCGACACCTTGTCGTCGGTGTTCTGGCACAACGTAGAGTAAAAAGATATGAGCATGGCGATCGCCTTGGACTTGATCTATGGCATTTCCTACCCATAAACCAGCGATCGGGGATGAGGGAGGTAGGGAGGGAGAGACTCCTAATTTGGAATTTGGAATTTGGAATTTGGAATTGCTTTCTCTGCCAGCTTCTGGTGCTTCCTTTTGTTCTACTTCTACAAAATCAACCCACCAAAGGGGAGTGTCTCTGGAGAAGTATTGTTCAACTGTTTGCGCGAGATGGGAGAAGTCTTGCTGTGCAAAGGCTTCTTGGTAAGTTCGCTGCATGAATTTTACCAGCAGCGCTCTATCCAAGGTGGAACCACGGCGAATTGTGTAATTCGGTAGCAATTCTTCAGACACTTAAAGAAGGCGACAAGGTAGACAGTGTGAATAGCGGCGTATTTACAGCTCCCACTTCCCCAGTTTCTTCAACGGGTGCGGGTGCAGCCATATCAGAAGGTAAAAAGATGCGGGAACTGACTGCTACAAGAGCAATAATGAAAACTAACACTACGAAAAACGGCGCGATGTACTGACGAAATATAGCCATACTTTCATTTTGCAACGAACAGTTGATATTTGTGAGCTTTGACTAGCGCGGTTACACACTCGCAATCAAGAATGAAACAAACACCACCTCCTTCTTAAAACAGTTATCAGTTATCAGTTATCAGTTATCAGGGGATCAAGAAATCGCTTCCTCTGTTCACTGTTTACTGTTCTCTGTTCCCTTATGGGTTAGCACTTTCAAAATCAGCAATTGCTTTTTCCCAATACCAATTTTCTGGCATATTAGGGTACTCAACCTTTGCTTGATCTACTAACCGTTGGGCAGCAGTTGCATCACCAGTTAAAGAAATGAGTCTATTTTTGAGATTTGCATCAGGTTCAGGCTGCTGTCTTCGGGAGGCTCGCGTTCTTGCTGCTGGTGAAGTTTGCGCCTGCTGTCTTCTGAACTCCCAAAATAAAACGTAATAAAGTGTACCAAAAATTATAATAAGGCTGAAAGTCCCTAAAAGAGTTAGTAAGTTAGGCGTCAAGTATCCCAGAACTAACTGGGAAAGAACGTAACCAAGTAAGACGCCAGTAATTAAAAGAATAGCTGTTGCAACAATAATGATCAGTTTTTGCCCCATAAATCCTCTTTTTCATTATCAACTCCTGGTCTGTTCATTGCTGCTGGCTTTTGGTTCCAAGGGGCGAAGAATGGCAATAGAAGTAACCCTGGCAAAGCAGCGATGATACTAATTAAGAAGAATATAGACCAACCCGTACTTTTTGCCAAACTGCCAGCTGGGGAAACCAAAATATCGCGACTGAACGCCATAATGCTTGATAATAAAGCAAATTGAGTGGCAGAAAAACGCGGGTTGCACTGACTCATCATAAAAGCTGCGAATGCTGTTGTTCCTAACCCACCACAAAAGTTTTCTACGTTTATTGTCAGCACTAAAAACTGGTAGTTTTTACCGATTTGAGCCAGGAAAAAGTAAGCTAGGTTACTCGCTGCTTGCAAAAAGCCAAATACCCAAAGGGAACGATTGATACCGATTTTACTCAAAATCACTCCCCCTGTGAGAGCACCTACAATGGAAGCAATGAGTCCCATACCTGTTTGGATTGCGCCAATATCGGTTAGGGTGAAGCCTGTTTGCAGCAAAAAGGGAGTTGCCATACTACTCAAAAAAGCATCGCCCAGTTTGTAGAAGAGGATGAACATCAAAACCAATAAGGCTTGGAGTACACCTCGACGCTGGAAGAAGTCCCCAAATGGTAATATAACCGCATCTACTAATGACTCTGGTGGGCTAATTCGCTTTGGTTCTGGTGCGAAGAGAGTGCCAAAAATCCCAATTGCCATACTTGCTGCCATCAACAAGTAAACTGATGACCACGGTATTCTATCAGCAAGTATAAGCGCCAAGGAACCTGTGAGTATGAGCGCCAGTCGATAACCCAAAACGAAAACTGCTGCACCTGCGCCCATTTCTAATTCGTTAAGGACATCAGTACGATAAGCGTCGGCGACGATGTCTTGAGTGGCGCTGAAAAAGGCAATTACTAAGGCGTTGATGGCTAAGAGTTGTAATGCTTGCTTGGGTTGTTGGAAAGCCATGAGGGCGATCGCAATTAATAACGCCATTTGTATCACAATTAACCAACCCCGCCGTCGTCCCAAAAATGGGAGTGTAAATCTATCTAACAAAGGTGCCCAGATAAATTTAAAGGAATATGGTATAGCGACTAAGCTAAACAACCCAATGGCTGTTAAATCAACTTTTTCTACTGTCATCCAAGCTTTCAAGGTGTTTCCCGTTAAGAAGAACGGCAAACCCGATGACGAACCTAATAACAACAAAGCCGCCATCTTGCGGCTTTTAAAAACTTGTAGTAATGATGAAATTGTTTGCACTGTTTTATTTGTTTCTCCTAAAGTGGAAGAATTTGAGAGATATTGTCATATTGACGGCGTAATCTGTGGCAAAGATGCCTATAAATAACGCAAAGTTTCACTATCTTATGCAGTTGGCGTTTTTCATTTTTTGGCTGAATCCTAATTTTCGTTAAGGAAATGAATTTGATGTCCTCTAATTTCTACATCGTGTTCAGCCAAGCATTTTGCCCAACCTTCACGAGTACCAATCTCGCTTTTATCCTTGAGTAGTCCTAATTCTTGTTCTTTTTGGGTAAGTTGAGCAAATTCTTGGTATAATGAATAGTTAGAGATCACAAATGTTTCTTTACGGTGGAGAATTGGCGGATTTTTCCTTTGTTCATAATCTCGGTGAGTTATGCGCAAAGTTTTTAAGTCGATCGTGATACTCGCTTTTAGTTCTGGATGGGCATCAGTATCAAATTCCGGATAGAACAGGTAGGATATTCGTGGCTCATCTGTACAAAACTTTATCAGCGTTGTGTCATCGACACGTCCAACAGTGCGACTTGCGCAGCCTTCGTAAATTCGCAGCAAGGGATCGAGTTCACTAAGGGCTGAAACATGGACGTAAAGGGCGCTACGAGTGTGTTTGCCAATTTTACTTTTTTCGCAAGCTGTTTGGACGACTCCGGTTTTACCCAAACTGAAAAGCTTAGCATCAGCAACTTCGCAAGCTTCTTCATAACTGCCAAAAAAGGCTTTGATGTCATGGCGTATTTCTCGTGGTAATTTATGGGATGTCGTGCGCTGATCGAAGTGGGTCAGAGCAAGATAAACTTGGATGTCAAGAGAGCGACGGTAGGCGATCGCATCCCATTCTGTCTCATCAGTCGCTTGCAAAACCACAGCAAAAGCACGGCGAAAGTTTTTAAATTCACTCAGCAATTCCTGTTCGTTATCCAATTCGCCTTTCACTGGAAGTCTGCCACGTTGAGTAAAAAAAGCCATCAGTGGTTCCAACATCTCTTGGTAATCCTCAAACCGCTTGGTAGGAATGCGTACCTTTGGTGTTGAGGTTCTGGAGAAAAAGCGTATTGCTTTGAATTCTTCTTTTTCGGCTTCATCTCGAAAAACAAAATACACACCCAGCGCGACTGGTACCGCATCAACATTTAGGGTTTCATCAATGTATCTTTTAAGTTCTTCTTGTTCGTAATATTTCTGAAACGTGTTGCGACTGGTGACGATACCATCACTGTAAGCAACTTGAGTCTTGCTGGGAGCATTTATCAGAACTTGAGCTGCAACAATTAAGACTTTGTGGGCGAGTTCCCAAGCTTGGCAAAGAGCTTGGCGGCGTTCCTCTGTGTCTTCAATGACGTTCAGGATGTAGCTCAAGTTCACGACATCAGCAGGAACACAGGGGGTATCTGGGTAATAGTATGGATCCCAGCCTGAACTGGTGTAGCCTAAGTTCGCTACTCGCTCCACATCGCCACCGTGTCCGCAACCGTAGTCAAAAAACGTGGTATCGTTATTTATAATTGCCCATTCTATTGCCAATCGCACAGGTCTGGACAAGTCGGTGCGAAAAATCGCGGCTTTATGGCGTTCTATTTCTACGTAACTCTCTGGCGACATAAGGATATTGAGGGAAGCACAAATAATCACAGATGCGCACAGATAATAAGCATCCGTGTTTATCTGTGATTTATTAATCCTTATATCTTTTTCGTTGCTAATTCAACTAAATCTTCAATCTTCTTGATATTTGGATCACCTGCGAGGTAACCAATACCGCGATGTAGATGGAGGCGAAATTGTGTTGCTAGGGTTTCTTTGTCTGTTGGGAAGCCGTCGTTGTAGCAGCGTTGCTTGAGGGCGAGTAGGAATATATCGGACATTTCGCCACCAAAAACGCGCCATGTCATTTCGACGTTACTATCTTGAGGTATTGGTACGGGTGAGGGTGAGGTTGGTTCGGCTAAGGAACGACAAAACGCCCAACGACACAGGATGTTCCATTGATCGATTTTGGTGTTGCGTCTGAGTTTGAGGAGTTGGTCTTTGGCTGTTTGGGAGAGTTTGATACGATCTATTGGGGTTTCCATGTTGTCTTAGAGTAATGAACCGCAGAGGCGCAGAGAACGCAGAGGAAGAGAAACAAGAGAAAGAACAGAGTTTACCAGAAGTAGCCTGGTTCAACTGTTGTCTGACGGGTGGATGAGTCGTATTTGAGGAGGTATTCGCGGGCGATCGCCTCGTTTTCTCGCAATATTTTGACTTCTTTTTTTCCTATCTCTGTATCTGTGGAAAGGAGAATGACTTGATGGCTGGCTGATGGGAAGTAACGTTCAACTAGGTTGTTGCGGTGGGAGGAGTCTAAGCGTCCGAGAGGTGTGTCAATTGCGACTGGTAAGCGACGTCCGGAAACGCGGGCTAATCCCCAGAGGAAGGCGATCGCTAAGAGTTGTTTTTCACCTGCAGAAAGACGATGTTTTGGAACGGGTTTACCTTGTACATCGTATAGCGACAGGCTGAAGGTATGAGTGTCAATTGCAACGCGATGCACTAAGTCTGATTTGTGGAGGAGATAGCGGAAGCATTCGGTAACTTCAACTTCGAGTTTGTTGAGTTTTCTGAGGGTTAATTTTTCGCGGAAAAGCTTGAGTGTTTGTTGGACTTTGGCTGCAGAGGTAATAATATGTTCGTAGTTTTTGCGGTCAATATTTTGCTTACTATATTCTTGTAAGTCCTTTTTGATATTTTTTATTTCAGCCTCTAATTCATCACAGCGGCGTTTTGTGACTTCGCTTGCTGCTTTGATTTGGGAAACTTGATTTTGTGCTGCTTCGAGTACATCAACTAACTGTTTATAAGCTTCTGGTTCGGCTGCCGTCTGTATTTGTCTTTCCAGAGTGATAATGTCTTCTTCCTTATTTTTGAGAATACCAATTTGCTGCTTGGCTATCTTTTTGTCATTTTGCAGGTAGTAGAAAACATTACCCAATTTACTTAAGGTTTCAGCGTCAGCTAATAACCAGGATTCTTCTGGTTGTATCAAATTGGCTCGCAATGTCTCTTCATCTTGTTCTAAAAATGCTTTTATTTTTTCAACTTGTTCTTCAGAAATTCCTGCTTGAGTCATCCAATTGAGTAAACGTTTATCTCGTTCAAATAATATATCTCTTGCTATTTGCGCTTGTTGAATGCGAAATTCTTTTTCTCCTTGGCGTTGCGCTTGAGTCAGTAAAGGTTCAATCAACGCCAGTGGTAGAACACTATCCGCTAATTGACACATTCCCTGACGTGCTTGTTCTACGTCAGTAGTTTTTTGCTTCTTTTGTAATTCTAGTTGATTTCGTTCTGCTGCGATTTTACCGCCTTCATAAACAAATTTATCAAACGCGTCTTGCTTTTCTTTTTCTAATTCTTGTAATTCGGTTTTTAATTTTTCTAGCTGTTTCGTTTTTTCTTCGTATTCTGCTTGTTGCTGTTTTAATCTTTTTTCAATTTCCTCTATATTTACCAAATCTTTAGTATCGGCTATTTCCTTACGTTTGCGATTGACGACAATTTCTAAATCAACTCCCAAACGTTCTGCCAACTCTAGCCCCAAAAGTCCGCGAATTGCATCAACAACAATAGGTGGCGGTACTTCCTGTTCTGCAAGTTCTTTCACCTGTTCTCCATCAAAGAGAAACAAATTAGAAATTCCTAACGGAAGTAGATTTTCAATGTAATCGTCCCAAGTATTAACTAATTCTTCTCTAAGCCAATCCTCTTGTTTGGCAACGTCTAATTCCAAAATTCCTAAATTATCTTTACCATCTTTAGGATTTTTTTCCCAAGTTCGCACTATTCGGTATTTGACTGGCTGATCATTTTCAATATGTTCAAAAAGTAATTCAACCCGTGTTTTTTCAATTCCTGGAGTATGACTGTTAACGCATTGGCTAAGAAAATCACTATAGCTTAAATTACCACGGTTAGAGCATTGAGCACGAGATCCATAAAGCGCAAGGCGAATCGCATCCATCAAAGTTGTTTTCCCACCACCGTTCATTCCACCTAATAAGAGGATGGGGCGAGAATTATCATTTTCTTGTGGGTTAAGGTTGATAACTTGGCGTCCATTGTAGGGACCAAAGTTTTGTAGGACAAGTTCAACAAATATCATGTGGATAGAGACTTTGGCTAGAAAAGATACCAGGTTATTATATAGCAAAATAAAAACCATTAGGCGAATGGAATTCGCCGGGTTTCTAGTTGATTGCAATTTGATTCACCTAAAATTCAATCAACAGAATTCCTCTTTTTATATTTGATATTTCCCCAAGTTTGCGGTTTTTCTGTTTCAGAAACAGTCACATCACCCAAAGTCAACTGCTTGACTTTTTCAATATCGCCTTCACTTGCTGCGGCTTTCAAGTCTCGTTTCAAATGAGCGTTTTTAATTGCTTCATCTGGAGAACGAGAACTTGTTTCAAAACATTTGGCTAACGCATCGTAAATTCCCACACGACGGGACATTTTGCGATACTGGCGTTCTGTGTCGAGAAGCTTCGCCATGAGTTCTAAGTGCATTGCATCTTCTTCACAAATTTCTTCCAGCACCGCCCATTCATCGCTACCAAGAAGACTGTTACCAGCACCAGGACGCGGATCTATAAAAGGTTCATCTGTCACTTCTTTATAAATACGGGGTAAACTATCATCAAATTCGTGTTTGTCTTCTAGCCAAATACGGCGAATTTCACTCAATTCTTCTGTTGTAATGAGAGTTATATCACGCATATTTTCTGGTGCTGTGCGACGGATTTGGGTTTGCGCTTCTAGAACTTTTCTTAGCCAATGTTCACGCCAATATTTGGTATATGGACCAGGAATTGGTTCTACGGAGATTTCTCCATCCATGTTGCGTTCAAATAATGTGACTTCGCCCCAGATGCGGCGGAAGTCTCTTTTGTCGCGGTCATCTTCAGCATCTAATTCATTGCGGATATCTAGTAGAGGTTGCATCCATTCTTTTTCTTCGTCATTTTGAATCATCGCCTCCATCGATTTATCCTTACTAACCATTGTGCAAACCCAGCAACCAAAGCGAGAATCGCCACAACTTGGGGTAGAAGTATCAATCACGAGGGGACATTCATTATCAGCTGTTGCACCTCGATACATGGTGAATAAATCTTTGTTGCTGTATCCCCAAGGATTTTGCAATTGGTTGAGGTAAATCCACACTTCATCAGTACGCCAGTCTTCGATGGGCAGGTAAATCAGCGAGTTCGGTCGATTGGGATTTGTGTTGAGGCGATCGCGTATTCGCCAGTCTCGATGCTTTGCCATCGTTATAGCGCGTTTAACGCTTTCGGCTTTACGTGTACCAAGTACAAGAATAACTTCACCGCTGGCACGTATCATTTCACGGATAAAGTTGTCGGCGGGTTGAATTTTCAGGCGTTCTGTACACCATCTAAATCTGTTACGTGGTGCTGGATAACCTTTGCCAATCAAGCAAACCCAAAAAGTATCTTTGATTGCTGGATAATTTAGATGAGGTTCAATAGGCATTCCTTGTTCTTTCGCGGCTGCCTTCATGCGATCCAGAGAGTTGCGTACCCAAGCAGAGACGACAGGGTTTTCTACCAACGTATCTGTTGTAATAACATGGATTGCCTTAGTCCGTTTTTCGGGTGGGAGTTGTGCGATCGCATTCCAAATCAACTGCAAAGTTGCTGTTGAATCTTTACCACCAGAGTATCCAACTACCCAAGGAATGGCATCCAGACAGTATAATTCTTGTATTTCTGTGGTGAGTTCTTGGATATAATCAACTAACTCTGCCACAGTACGGGCTTGCTGACTTTGATTTTCTGACTGTTGTGCTGTAGCCATTTCTCCTTCCCTGTCTAAACACGGACGTTAGTCACGCGGATGATATGTAGTGCGATGGGCTTTCGCCCTGCCAAGGGCGATAGCAATTGTGCGGGCACTCTGTGCGATTGCAGTCCTAGTATTCAGGACTTACGCAAAATAATGAAAAAATAAACCGCAAAGGACGCAAAGAACACGAAGTTAAGAGAGTTTAAAAGAGTTTTTGCGTAAGCCCTAGTATTGTAAGACGTAAAGTTTTTAAAAACTTTTTCATATTACCCGAATATTATAGAGAATTAATTTGTACCAAAGCCTCCAGTTTTCAAAAACCAGCATGAACGACAGTCCATCAGACCCAACCACTGACATCGCAAGCGAGTACTTGCAACGGGAAATCAAAGACCAACAGCTACTCGCTTTACTTCTAGAGAAGTTCCTTGGGAGGAAGGATCGCATTCTGGTTCAGAAAACCGAGATGGGTGGTACTGAGGCTTATGTTGGTTCTGTCACCCTAGAATGGTTTGCGGGTCGCGTTCACTTCGCGTCTGGCTTACCCTTACTTCAAAAAAAGTACAATCCAGAGACTGATAACATCGAAATTGACGCGGATAGCATTGATGAAATTCAACAGCGTCCTCTTGATTGGTCACGTCAAGCACCCCTAGTGCAGTATTTGGCTGCGCGAAAAAATCACAAGTTTCCGCCAGTTCTCGTGGTAATTAATCAACCGTGGGTGGATAATCCCAAAGCTGCTGAGTGGGATAGTCAGGGACGCGCCACAAAATCCACCACCGAATTCACTCCACTGGATAAAGATGATAAAGTCGGTCTGCTTAACCTTTCTGAAGAAAATGTCACCATTTATGCCTTGGATGGTCAACATCGATTGATGGGGGTGCAGGGTTTAATGGAGTTGATCAAAACCGGCAAACTCCAGCGATATAAGAAGGATAAAACTGCTTACGAAACTTTCATTACGTTGGCTGACTTAGTAGAACAATATCGTGTGGAACCAGCTTACCTGCAAAGCTTACCCAAGGAAAAAATTGGTATTGAGTTCATTTGTGCGGTTGCGGCTGGTGAAACCCGCGAAGAGGCAAGGCGACGGGTGAGATCCATCTTTGTTCATGTTAATTTGATGGCTGCACCCTTGAGTAAAGGTCAGTTAGCACAACTGAATGAAGATGATGGTTTTTCGATAGTTGCCAGAAAAATCGCTGTCAACCATCCGCTTTTGGAACAACAGGAAACGCGAAAGCCTCGCGTCAATTGGAATAGTGCGACAGTTGCAGCGAACTCAACAGTTTTGACAACACTGCAAGCTTTAAAAGAAATGTCTGAACGATACTTGGGGCAAAAGTACTCTCACTGGAAACCCTTGGATAAAGGTCTCATTCCCATGCGTCCAGAGGATGAGGAACTTTATGAGGGGATACAGGAATTTCACAAGTTATTCGATTCTTTGGCAACGCTTCCAAGTTATAAGCTTCTTGAAGATGAAGGTACGCCTGCATTGCGACGATTCAGCTTTGAGAAAGATGGCGGTGAAGGAAATATGCTTTTCCGTCCTGTTGGTCAAGTGGCTTTAGCCCAAGCTTTGGGTATTTTGGTTTTTAAAAAAGGGCGATCCCTAGCAGACATTTTTAAGAACCTGCAAAAGTTCGACCGTTCCGGTGGTTTTAGCGGTATGGAATACCCGCAATCTCTCTGGTACGGTATTTTGTATGACCCAAACAAAAAGCGAGTCCAAGTTGCTGGACGGGATCTGGCGGCGAAGTTACTGATATATATTCTGGGTGGAATTCAAGATCAGATGGAACGTGCGGAACTTCGCAAAGATTTGGCTAAAGCTAGAACTGTTGAAAATAAAACAATCGGGTTTGATGGTAAGTTTGTTGAACCGAAGCAAGTAGGACTTCCATCAGTTTTGTAAATCAATCTTTTGAGGAATCTCCGACTGCCCCGGGAAATTCAGCATAAGCTTTGTCAAAATACTTCGCCAGCTGGATATCTCTATCTGATATGCGATGTCCAATATCCCATGTGGTTAAATAAACTCTCAAAGTTTTCCATATATTTTCCCACCTTGGATGGTGAAGCACAATTTCACATCCAGGAGCAACTTTATTCATGAATTCTACTGCATCAAGAAATGTCTTAAACTTGTACTTGCGAAAGAGTTCAATCCTAACATTGCTTTGATTTTCAGGTAAGGGACTAATAACTTTTTCCCATTGAGATAAATGATTAGCTAATGCAATCGAAAGTTTTTCATCACTAATTTCCTCTGGCTTCTCAGGATGAGGAATAGGATAGTCACTCCAAGGTACTTCACTGCTGGTATGATGAATATTGTCAATTGATGCTCTTAATTGCGTAAGAACAAGTTTAATATCGTGATCCCAATAGGTATTACGAATTTCTACAGCTTGCTTGCTAGTTATGGGAGCTATTGATGATGGTAATTTATTAGAAGGTGGCATTTTTGCTCCATTGAATAATACAGGCAAAATTTTTTTGCCCTTGGCTAGACAATATTCTATTTCTTTGCGAACCCAATCATCTTCCTGGTCGATCCTACGTAACCCATACTCATCGCTAGATTTAATCCAATCAGGACCTATAACCAATACTGCTATCAGCGATGCTTCTAATGCATCAACAAGTTCCTGGGGCCAGTCAGTTCCCGGCTCAATTGAAGAGGTATCAATAAATACCATATCTTTCCCAATTTCTTTAGAAATTGTGCTGTATAGACGACCAGCTTCAGAAGTAATATCAGATCTACGGTAGCTGATGAAGATAGGAGGTTTGAACATAGGCTTCTACTCCGTTAATAGAAATGCTTGTGAATCGGTAGGTATAACTATTTATTATGCAGAAACTTTCCGTATATCATATTAAATATTAAATAAACCTACTTAAATCAAACTCCTCTTCGGGCTGATTTTCCAATTTCTCGGAACTAAGCATGAGTAAAATTCTTTCTGTGTAATCTACTGCACCATGTAATTCTGCTTGTAACAATTCAAGTCCACCATTTGCATATTCTTCAAAGATGTGGTTGCGTTTTTCAACATTTTTGTCTTCATTGAAAGATAAAATTTTGATATCCTTAGTCTCAGTAATTGCTATTACATTAATAACCGTATCATATCCCCTAACAATAAACTGTTCTTGGGGAATTGGAGATGGTTCTCTTTTAGATATCTCCCCCAAAGGAACCCGCTTATTATGCTTTGCACCCAAAGCAGCAGCAAACACAATTACATCAGCATAAGTTTGAAAAGGACCAGTTGCACCATCAACTGATGTTAAAGCTTTTACCAACTCAGCCTTATCTTTCGCAACCCTGATTCTACCAGTTTCAGCCATTTTACTTAAATCTAGTTTGTGACAATCTTAACTCAGAGATAGAGCGATCGCCTTCTCTTCCCTCTGCGTCCTTGGCGTCTATGTCCTGCGGACACGCTACGCTAAGGCGGTTCGTTTAAAACTACGCCTAACTGGGAAACTGTTTATTTGTCCAAAAGCAGTCTCAGCGCACTTCACAAAACTTTATGAGAACTGTCCACCATCTACATCACAAACTCTCCACGTGTGATAGTACAATAAAAGTAGAAACTTTCAGACAGTAGTTCTCCAGGCATTAGGGTGATATCTCGTTAAGACAATCTACAGCTCAAAGATTGTCAAAGTTAGGAAAAGTAAAGGCGCTCTGAGTTGATAGAGTCACAACAGAGGCGATTAGAACAGCGAGAGAAAAGTTTTTAAAAACCATTACCCAATATTCATGTAGTTATTGAACTACCATTAAGTGAATTTGTTGTATTTCTTGCATCGGAAGCAACAACACTCTCCTTTCTTCTCTTTTGCATTCTCTACGCTTCTGGGGTTCATAACTTCTAACAACTCACGCAAAAACAATGTAGAGACGCGAGGTTTCGTGTCTCTATTTTGTGTCTGTGTGTGAAATTTCAAAAACTACCCTTCGCGCATCACCTCAATAATCTCTGTATACTCAAACTCATTTGGACTTTGTCTTACCAAAGGATACCGTTCTCCGCCCAACTCAATATAATCTTGTTCACACTCAGGCTTGGAAGAATAATATGTCAGCACATATTCCCTACCAATTTTATCTGCCATTTCTTCTTCTACTTCACCTCGCCATTGTGTCTTAGTTACCAACACAATCAACTGGTTTGCTAATTTGGGAATTGTCTTTGCAATTTGTCGTCGAGAAATTTCATCCAAACTCCCAAAGGGTGAATCCATAACAATTGGGAAAGTACTACTATCAGGAACCAGCAGGATTTTTTTCTTTTCACTCCATTCCCGTACTCTATCGATAATGCTAGCAATAAAAGATAAACTGAGAATTTGATTTTCTCCCGTGGAAGCTGCAACTGGCATTTCGATACCTGCTGTATTCTCTACCAACGTCAGTTCATATTTATCGCTAATTTTCGGAATATAAGGTGTAAACGAAATTTCGCTGAAGATTTCTTGTACCCGCTTTTCTAATTGCCAACGAAACTGCTTTTCTTGACGGTTTCTAACTTCTGTTAACCGTTCAATAGCATCTTGAGTTGCGCTGATGCGTTGTTGCGCTAATGCTTGTCTGTCTTCATTTAGTTTCTGCTTGGCGATTTGTTTTCTCAAACCTTCCAACTCAGTTTTCAAGTTAGCAATTTGTTGCTGATTTGCACCTTGCTCTAATATGAACTCTCTGATTTTATCTTCAATTTCATCCAAACGCTTTTGTAAACTGCTGATTTCTTCATTTGCATCTTTTCGCAATCGTTCTTGAATATTATCTAACTCACCTTCAGTTTGTGATATACTTTGTCTTAACTGATTAATCCGTGCTTGCTCTCTATCAACTTCTTGCCAGAAACTAACTGCTTGCTTATCAATTTCATCAACTTGAGCACTCATGCGGATGGCTGTTTCTTCCACAATTGAAGAACCCGCTTTATCTAATAATTTGATCACATTCTCGTGTGAGTGAGTTCCTTGGCGTAAGTCTGCACCACAAATACAGCGTTGAGAGTCGAGTAATTCATTTATAAATTCCCGTGAAATGCCAGAGGTTAACTCGCCTCGCTGCTTCAAATCATCTATAATTTCTCGAAATTGTGCTGTGTTTTGTGAAAGTAATATGGTATAACCGCGTCCAGAAATTGCTTTTTTAATAGCGTCCCTACTTTCTTTGAGATTTTCCTGATTAGATGCTTTTTGTTTTTCTAATTCTTGGCGTCTTTCTTCTAATTCCTTGGCAGTACTGAGTTCTCTTAAGCGGTTGCTTGTCTCTTTTTTAAAAGTTTCTTGATATTCTAACTCTTGTTTAATTTCTGTTTGTCGCTTTGTGATGCGCTCAATTTCCAGTTCGAGAGTGTTTTGCTGTTTCAAAAGCTGTTTAATTTCTGAATCACCAATTATCCTTAACTCATTGTCCAGAGTTTTTTTGGCTTCCTTTAAGTGATTGATGGAACGGTTAATGACTTCTACGCCTAAAAAAATCTTTGTGGCTTCCGCAATTTCAGCTTTCTTGTCCGAACGAACAATCTCTTCAATGCGTTCACCATCAAAGAAGAAATATTGATGTAAACTAATGGGTAAGATTTGCCCAATCACGTCTTCTGGTTGCTGAGGTGGAAAATACCACCGTCCATCATCCCCAGCTACCTGCATACGCAATTCTGTTTTGGTTACGTTGAAGTCGCTTTCATTTTTATAAAGTCGGCATATGCGTTTTACATTGTAGCGTTTGCCGTCATGTTCCCACTCTACCTCTACCCAACATTCTACAGTTTGTCCGGGTTTCGCTTCGGCGATCGCACGTTTATTAACTAATTGTTCAGTCGATGCGAAAGCTGCACTAAATTTCTCATACAACACCCAAGTAAACGCATTCAACAGACTTGTTTTTCCTGAACCATTATTACCGTGAATGATTGTTGTGTTGCGAGTCTCTCCTCCTGCAAGAATAATTTCTGGTGTCTTCCCATAAAAAGAGCGAAAGTTACAAAGCTTAATAGAAGTCAGCTTCATCGCACTGCTTCCTTCACAATCGCCAGAATATCATCATTAATATGGCTATTAATTTTCTTATCTAGTCTACTTTTCTCCAACTGCCACACACGATCAATTATTTGCCGTACTTCTGATGGTGCACTGAGAATTGGTTCTTGAACATAATCAATATGAGTTTCTTTTGTCATCTGACTTTAATTGGAGTTTTTATATCTTTTCATACTATATGGTTTCACAATTATCAGTCAAGACACTATAAGAATGATCGAACCGCCTTAGCGCAGCGTGTCCGCAGGACATAGACGCCAAGGGCGCAGAGGAAAGAGAGAAGAGGGAATTTAACTAAACATTTAGGACTGCTAAGTGTCTTGGCGGAAGATTGAAAAATTAAATATCCAACAAACCGTATCGCTTTTGTAAGTTGAGTAACTTTATCCTCGCTTCCCCAGCATTATCAGCTAAATCAGCAAACTCAACCAATCTCAGTAATTCTTTTCTCAATAAATTGCGTTCGACTTCTAGAGTTTTCCTATCTAAATCAGGGGGTAAAACAATCATGTCAAAAATTGTGGCACGTTCCTTTCCAGGATGAGGACGCAAAACTCTTCCCCGCCGTTGAATGAATTGGCGGGGGTTAGCTGAACTTGCCAAAATCACCGCCGTTTGAATTGCTGGAATATCTACCCCTTCATCTAAACAGCGAATTGCTACTAAACCTTGCAATTCACCACTTTCAAATTGACGCCGTAAAACTTCTCTTTCTTCTATAGATGTTTGGGATGTGTAGGTACTGACTTTATAGCCCAGTTCTATCCCTAGAGTTTTGACGACAGCTTTGAGTTGGCGTAAGCTAGAACGTTCTCCAACTTCTTGTGAACCATCACTACAATAGAAAAGTGTATGAGTTGTTTCAAGGCGAGTTGACATTAACTCGCGCAAGGCGTTTAACTTATTTTCTGCTGCACCAATTAATCTTGCGCGCTGCATCAATAACGGCTTCAAATCTTCGTTATCTTCCAAATCTGCCAATTCAACGTTTTCCCGTTCTCGATATAGCAGTGCCCGTCCAATTTTTTGTGTTAATTTAGCATAAGCACGGCTTTCGATGTCTGTTAATTCTACTAATATAGGATAATAAAGATAATGTACTAAAGCACCTTGAGTGATAGCGTCTCTTAAGGTAAACTCTGGTTTGAGAACAGGACCGAAATAATCAAATAAAGATTGGGTTCCACCTTCATCAAAATACCTTTCTGGTGTAGCTGATAAAGCCAGTCGCAACCCAACGCGACGAGGTAAACTTTCTTCCAACTTGGGTGCACCTAAGTTATGTGCTTCGTCTCCAATAATGAGAGTTTTTTCCGGAAAATATTTGAGTTGAGATTGAAAGCCATCCCCCATTAAAGTAGAGTTGCTGGTAATAACTGTAAGAAACGGTTGGGAACCAGAACGTACATTATAAAGTTGTGTGGAAAGTTGACTCTGCCAATTGTGTAAACTCTCAAAAGCTAAAATAGGTTGCAAATTAAATTTTGCACATTCTCGCGCCCATTGCGTGACAAGATGTCGATAGGGACAAACGACGAGCAAGACTTGCAAGTTAATTTGCTTGTATAATTCAGTGGCGATCGCCAGCGCTGTAATTGTCTTCCCACTACCAGTCGCCATTTTCAGCGTACCTCTACCATTGTTGGCAAACCAGTTATTAACTGCTTGTCGCTGATACCCTCGCAGTTGCAGAGATGGTGGCATTTTAGGGCATCCTGGTAATGGTTGTGTATGATAACCACCTCTACTTTCGCCTACAAACGGTAATTTTAATTTGAATGTGGCTGTTTGCTTAACTTGATTTTTTATCAAATACATAAAATCAGGGTAGTGGTGAGTGGAAAGATGAAGAGGATCAAGGGGATGAGGAAGTTATTTCCCTCATCTCCCCGATCCCCTTATCTCTATCTATCAGTTGTAACTGCGCCAAATGGCGACAAGCGAACCTTGCACCTGCACCTGAGTCGCGTTTACCTCGATTGGATTGTATTTAGGGTTTGCAGGTTTGAGGGTAATGCGATCGCCTAGTCGGTAAAACCGCTTCAAAGTCGTACCGATACTATCTACTCTGGCGGCGACGATAGTCCCATTTTTCAGCAGATCTGGTTCTAGTACTGGACGCAAAAATACCAAATCTCCCTCGACAATCGAATCTTCAATCATGCTGTCGCCAGTTACCCGCAAAGCATATGCTTGGGGAGGTAATGACAAATGAGCTATATCTATATTTTCTACAGCTTCAGTGAAAGGTTCTATTAATCCACCAGCGGCGATCGTTCCCAAAATTGGTACACCTTGTTTTAACGCTTGTAGAACTCTAATTGTCCGTGCTTTACCTTCACTCCATTCAATGTACCCCTTATTGCGTAAATGTTCCAAGCGACTTTGAATTGGTGCAGGCGATTTTAAATTCATCGCCTGCATCATTTGTCGAATCGAAGGTGAATGCTGGTATTGTCGTATATATTCTGCCAGCCATTCGTAAAGTTCTTTTTGAGCTTCTGTCAAACGTTCCATAAATTTGTAGGGAGGTAAATACAAATGCTTCTAGAACATTAGTACTACAAAAAACCTCCCTACGCACTATTTATTTTAGATATTTTGATGAATTGCGATCAGAACAGAGAATAAATCAGTCAATAAGCCAGTAAAAATATAACTATTTCTGACTGATAACTTAAAATTCTTCTGCCCCTAAGAAGCTTGCAAGTAAAGCTTTTTGAGCGTGCATCCGATTTTCAGCTTGATCCCAAATACGCGACGCAGATCCTTCCATAACCTCATCAGTAATTTCTTCACCACGATGGGCTGGTAAACAGTGTAAAACAATTGCCTCTGGTTCCGCAAGACTCATCAGTTGTTCATTTACTTGATAAGGTTGGAAAATAGGCATTCTATTGTCTGCTTCTTGTTCTTGCCCCATACTTGCCCAAACATCAGTGTAAATGACATGAGAACCTTTTGTTGCAATTTCTGGGTCATTAGTTAAGAGGACTTCAGTTTTATTGGCTGCAATAGAACGTGCTGTTTCTACAATTGCTGCATTTGGTTCAAATCCATTTGGTGTGGCAATTCTCACATTCATTCCTACCAAAGCGCAACCCAATAACAGGGAATTTGCCACATTATTCCCATCCCCTACATAAGTCAAAGTCAATCCAGAAAAAGTGCCAAAGCATTCTTGCACTGTCATCAAATCAGCCAGAACTTGACAGGGATGTTCTAAATCAGTCAGAGCATTAATAACAGGAATTTTGGCAGAGTTAGCAAAAATTTGCAATTCCTGCTGTGCAAAGGTACGAATCGCTAAAATATCGAGATATCTATCCAGAACCCGCGCTGTATCTTGCAGTGGTTCTCCGCGACTAACTTGAGTCACATTGGGATTGAGATCAATTACCTGTCCACCCAGTTGGTACATTGCTACAGTAAAACTGACTCGTGTCCGAGTTGAAGCCTTGGAGAATAACAGCCCTAACACCTTATGACACCGCAATCTCAGCTTTTGTGATTTTAGCCGAGATGCCATTTGCAGAAGTTCTAGAACTTCCGTTTGACTAAAGTCTGCCAGACTTAATAAATCCCGTCCGATCAACACTGCCATGCTTGTTGCTCTACAAAGAACACTTTTGTCTTTCTGTTTGGTGTACCCAGCCGTGTCAAAAAATTTTGCCTTAAAACTACACCAGATATTTTATATCTAGCCCATAATTTTAAGGTAGCTTTGGTATATCACTAGTTTATCAATATCGTCAGTGAAAAGAATCACAAGTTTGTTTGATTTTCATTACACCGAGAACGCCTGAAAGTGTGTTCATTGGTTGCGAAATCGGCAGTATCATAGACATGACGTATTTCCAGAGAAATTTGGACAACAATAACTCTTCACACTAGTATATTGTCAAATCAGCTTGCCTATGGTATAGTCATAAATTAGTGTGATGTTCAAAAAAGACAAGTATGCCAGCATAGCACAGTGGTAGTGCATCCGACTTGTAATCGGAAGGTCGTCGGTTCAAATCCGATTGCTGGCTTTTGTGGTTTCGATTAACATATGATTTGTCGTCGTTAACAGATTAATGTCATCGAACTGTTCTAAGTCAAGGTTAATAAAGTTTTGCCTCAAACTGAGTTACTTACGTTGAGTGATTCGCCACCAAAGCCCATTCCTATTCAGCCAACTTTGACCTATTGAAATCTAATAAGTTGTATAAATATACAGGAGATGCTACCAATGGATACGTATATCCCGGTCAGTTGTGACTTTCATGATGAATTAGAAGCATTGGCGACGTTGCGTCAGGAATGCCGAATTGTTTACTCCGATGCAGCTAATGAGTTAGTGGAAGTGCAAGGTCGGATTATTGATGTTTACGCTGCAAATAAAGCTGATTTTATCAAATTGAAGGATGGAACTGAAATTCGGTTGGATAGAATTGTTTCAGTTAATGATAAGCAGCTTTCCTCTTACTCGGATTCATAGTACGGGACTTCCTAAGCTGAACTACTTAAAAAGAAATGAGAACTTTTTTAAGATAAACTTTCTTTGATGTACCTGACTTAATTTCCAAGCATGAGCATCTACTACAAAATGCCCCATAGTTAGCCCCAGTAATCCTCCCACAAGAAAATCTGTACAACTTGAAAGGATGCTCTGATTTTGAATAAAGACAAGCTTGTTTAGCTCTTGACTGTAGAAGAAAATCAAGCCTCCCACTACTAAATACAGTGAGAGTAAAAACAATGACTTCAAAAGAGTAGACTGTTTTTGGGCTTTATCCTTTGCTTGTTCAGAATTTATAGCGATAACTGTCATGAATATAATGTATTGAATTCCATGTGCTGTTGCATAAGTAGAAAAAGTAACTAAGGTATCGCCAGAGAAATAAATTGGTAAAAAGAAGAATACCAATAAAAAGAAGAATATCGACTTGACTAATGTAAAACACTCCGGTTTGACGAAAAAAACATAAACACTCAAAATTAAAGCCGCCAAGAACACGAATTGTCCCATCAAGTAGAAAAAGTTTATGGAATTATGTAAATAACTAGGAGCCACGCTGTACCCGATAACTTTCCACGTTGCAAAAATACCAGCTAATGTTCCTAAATTAATAGATGCCTTTTCTAATCTAGATACTGGTTTACTTGTTTGAGAATACGAAATAAAACTGTAAACTCCGATATTCTGCTTTCCATAATGATAAGCCTGCCATATCCAATAAAAAAGCAACAGATAAGGTTTTAAAAACTGGCTTGAGAAAGTAAAAACGCACCCTGAGAATAAAAATAATATTAAAGGTGTATATATGTACCTTAATTTATTTTGAGATATTATATTTAACCTAAATTCTTTGACACTATAAAAATAAACTGTTGTTGAAACATGAGCTATTGACAAGAATAACAGAGTATATTTAATGGCGTAAATTTCTAATATTTTGTGTTCTAGATCACTGACAATTGTAAAAAAAATAATTGGTAAAGCTGTACCTAGTAATATACTTAATTCAAATATATTCTTAGGGTTACCCGTGCTTATCAAAAGCTGTTGTAAATATTTCGTGCTGTTGCCCATAGTGATGTAAGTTAGCAATAAATCGGGGGTGAATTTCTGTCTCATGCACTCATGAATAAATGCATGGGAAAATGGGAAATGGTTTTTCTTCCCATTTCCCTATTGCCTCAGTACAAGGATCTCTGTTGAAGTCTAAAATGTTATGCTCTACGCGAACGGGTAGTGTGCACCTTGGACGCTCATACCAAGTTGCGGCTCAATGATCTCCAAAGCCCCTCTGCGATGCTTTGGAGAGAGGGTAAGGTACAAGTATGAATGCAACACGCGTATTAGTATCTCAAAGTTTGACGGTAAAAAGCAACTCCTCGTTCCCCCCAACGGAAAAGTTAAATCCCAAGACGCGGAAAACGTCGGTGCAGGACTGGACTCACCAGTTGCTTCCACCGACGTTTTCCTCAAAACAGTACTAGTCTCACTTCGCTCTACTGAGAATGACAAAATGACACTTTATGAGACAGACATCCTCTTAGTATTCCCCCAATAAGCTAAGACTGTGCACGAAAAAAAGCTCTAGCGACATTACAGTCTTGTTGAATTTGTGTTTTTAGGGCTTCTAGAGAAGAAAATTTTTGTTCTGGTCGCAAAAATCTTTCTAGTTGCACCATCAGCTTTTTGCCATACAAATCACCAGACCAATCTAACAGATGGATTTCCACAGATTGATACGTACCATTTACCGTTGGGCGATGACCTATATTCATCACACCTAAGTAAATATTCTCTGGATTGTCTGGTGTTTCATCGCAGACGGTAACACGAACAGCATAGACACCGTGGCAGGGCAAAAACTTGTCTTTCGGTAATTGTAGGTTGGCTGTGGGAAAGCCAATAGTTCTGCCCAGTTGTTGACCTTTGATCACAGTACCGATAAGAGTGTATGCACGTCCTAACAGTTGATTTGCGCTTTGAAGATCGCCTCGGAGTAAAAGTTGCCGGATGAGTGAAGTGCTAATGCGAGTTTCCTCGGCCCAAGCAACACTGACATCACTGCTGTCTGTAGGTTCATGACTTGCATACGTTTCTAGAGCAACGATGGAAACAGGAATGCCGTACTGTGCGGCGATCAACTTCAAATCTAGCGCTGTACCACTGCGGTTGGAACCAAAGCAAAAATCTTGCCCAACGCTAATTTGTGCAGCTTGCAGTTGTTTGACCAGAATCTTTTCTACAAACTGTTCAGCAGATAAGGTAGATAATTCTTTGTCGAAAGGCAGCAGGACGAGTTGTTCTACTCCTAGCGATTGTAACTGATGAACTTTTTCATCCAGTGGTGTTAACCAAGTACGCGGTTGTCCAGTAAAAAATTCTTGTGGATGAGGATTAAAGGTGACAACCGTCGAGTAAAGGTGTGGAGTTTGAGAAGACGCAAACAGCGTTTCGGCAAAGTTTCCTTCGTCTTCTGCCCTCTTGAGGGGGGGCAATATCGGTTGAATAACCTTTTGATGACCACGGTGTACGCCGTCAAACTTGCCAAGAGCAACAAAAGTTGGAGTTCGAGCCAATTCGGTTGAAGAAGTTACCCACACAGAACACCCATTTTGAGACAAATTTAGCACGTCGATTCTGGGATTTGAGGTTATATTTAGCTGTCAGCTAATACAGTTCTTAGAACCAAAGCCCTATGCCTTCCCGTAGGGTGAGGACGCTCGTGCAACTGTTCGTTGACACCTCCGCACGAGTTGTGTGCTAGCGACTGATTGCTGAAAGCTCCTTATCACCAATCTAATCCAAAATTTAAAGTTGCTCCGACTGCAATCTGTAAGTCGAAAATTTCCTAATAGGAAAAGATTCTGATAAAGGGACTGGTACGGGAACTTGAACTACCATTCCTTCACGTGCCATGATAGCACTAGGGAATTTTTGTGCTGCTTCTTGTCCAACACGATCCAAAAACTCATCGTCATGGGATGGGTCGTGATGAAAAATGACCAGAGTTTTGACATTAGCGGATCTGGCGATTTTCACACCTTCTTGCCATGTAGAGTGTCCCCAACCAATTTTAGGCTGAATTGGGGAATTATACTCTTCATCAGTGTAAGTGCAATCGTAAATCAGAATGTCAGCGTTACGAGCTAAGCGCAAGGCGTTTTCATCTAGTCTGTCAGAATAATGTTCAGTATCAGTAATATAAGCTACAGCACCACCACGCCAGTTGACTCTGTACCCCACCGCTTCTCCCGGATGGTTGAGTGGAGCTGTTTCTATGATAATGTCATGAATGTGAATCGGTCGCCCTGATATAACGTCGTAGAAATCTAAATTTGCCTGCATAATCTGTAAGGGAACAGGAAAATTTGGGTGCAGCATCTGGTCATTAAGACGCTGTTCTATGGTCGAACCATCGGGGGCGATCGCACCGTAAATATGAAAAGTATTTCCCTTGACAAATCCTGGGGAAAAGAAAGGGAAACCCTGCATATGATCCCAATGCGAGTGGGTGAAAAAAACGTGTGCCTCTATCGGCATATTAGGCAACAAAGATTGCCCTAAAACGTGCAGTCCTGTGCCTCCATCAAAAATTAAACGTCTGCCACCCACTCGCATCTCTACACAAGGGGTATTACCGCCATAACGAACGGTGTGTGGTCCCGGACAGGGGATACTGCCACGAACGCCCCAAAAATGCACAGTAAATTGATTCTCTATCCTAGACATGGGTGTTGCTTGCTGGACCCAGCGGGCACTCAATACAAAAAATTGTTACTTATTTTGTTAAGTTTATTCTGTTTCACGACTTTTAGTAGTAGTGGTATTTATTGGTAAAACAGCATACCTTGTTTCAGGTTACTTTTGTCTTTACTTATAAAAAACTTCAAGGCAGCAGTTTTGGAGTGCAAACGTTTGCCTAGTAAGTTCTTTTCTATGACGCTCCGACTTTATAACCGATATTTTGGTCTCATGGATTTATCCATATACTTGCCTTCATAAAGAAAAGACTTTACGGAAACTTAAAATTCCACTCAGATAATTGATTCAATCCATTTGCATAAGTAAGGTTGTATTGTAATGGAGTGATACTGATGTAGTTTTTACGGATCATATGCACATCTATAGGTATATTTTCAGGAAGATTTAAACCTACTGGAGGTTCCACATCTTCTACAACTTCTCCCGCTAACCAATAATAAGTTTTCCCACGCGGGTCTACTCGTTTATCAAAAACATCGATGTAACGCCGCACTCCCTGGCGAGTGATACAAACTCCTGCAATTTCTTCCCATTTAACAGCGGGAATATTGATGTTAAGTAACATCAACTCTGGTAGAGGGTTTTGTGCCAGTTGTCCTACAAAGATTTTGGCAAAGTTAGCACCAGGTTGAAAATCCTTATTTTTGTGACTGGTAAGACTGAGCGCCACACTGGGAATGCCTTCAATCAAACCTTCCATTGCTGCAGAGACAGTACCAGAGTAGAGAATTTCGGTTCCTAAATTAGCACCCTGATTAATGCCAGATAGAACTAAATCTGGTGGAGAATCTAACAAAGCCCACAGCGCCAATTTAACACAGTCTGAAGGAGTGCCATCACAAGCCCAAGCTTTGACAGCAGGATGAAAAATCGACTCTACCATTTCAGCGCGAATTGGTTGATGCATTGTTAATCCATGTCCGGTTGCGGAACGCTCTCGATCCGGGCAAACTACATTGATATCATGACCTGCTTGCGCTAAAGTGTTTGCTAGAGTACGAATACCTAAAGCAGAAATACCATCATCGTTGCTAATCAGTATTTTCATAAATATTTAATCAATCATCATAGTCAATAGTTAAGACTTAAGAGTCAACAGTCAAGAGGTAATGACGTGATTGGTAGTCCAGCAGGTGGAATCTTGGAAAAAACAGGACTTCCTTCACCAAGTCGATGTAGAGATTTCCGGCGCGGGCTTAGTCTGGCAAAAAACAATCAGCTGTTTTGAAAAATAATACCAAGTTGCGGCGAAATCACCTCACTCCCCATTTTCTCTGGGATGCATTGGAGAGGGTAACCCGTCCAAGGAGCGTATACGCTAACTTACTCAGCATTTGTCAAAATAGATGACGGTGGCCATTCTAAAGCTAAAGGATGAAGAATGAAATATTCCGTACTTCATTCATAGTTTATACAATCCTATAAGAAGTCGTCCGCAAGGTGTTACCTGACTTGAAAATAGAACTCAGAACTCAGAACTCAGAACTCAGAAGAAAAGAGAAATTTTCATGTGTTCTGGTGTACGCAGTTCATGACGGCTACTTCATACTTCAGGTAACCGATTTTGCAGCCGAGTTCAATTGTTGCAAGATATGGGGATAACTACCCAATTGAGCATCTGGGAAGAGTGCACAATGATAGACGAAGATAAACAGCAAAACAACACAAACCAGCAATCAGGTGAAGAAAGCGAGGAAAAGCAAGCAATGACAAGCGACTCTACAGCCGAAATCAATCCCAACGTAAGCCAAAGCGAGACTGACCCAGTGGCAAGGCAAATCAACGTCTCCGAAGATACAGCAACACAGAGTCAAGACAATAGCGTTGCTGCAAAAGGTGAGGGCGCAAGTACTGACTTTACAGGTAAAGAAGGCGCACTTCATCAACAAATTGAGTCCCTAAAAGCGCAGCTAGAAGAGCGCACCACTCAATATATGCGGATTGTGGCTGATTTTGAGAATTACCGCAAACGCAATCAAAAAGAGAAAGAAGATTTGGAGCAGCAGATAAAACGGAACACGATTAATGAATTACTACCAATCGTTGATAATTTTGAACGAGCAAGAGCGCAAATTAAACCCCAAAATGATGGGGAGATGACGATTCACAAAAGTTACCAAGGTGTTTACAAGTTATTAGTAGATTCCTTAAAGCGCTTGGGTGTCTCACCAATGCGTCCAGAAACTCAACCATTCGATCCCAACTTGCACGAAGCAGTATTGCGGGAACCTACGGATGAATATCCTGAAGGAACAGTGTTAGAAGAGTTAGTACGCGGATATTACTTGGGCGATCGCGTGCTGCGCCATGCAATGGTGAAGGTGGCTGCTCCGAAGGAAGATGGACCACTCAATGCTGAAAATTCAGTTGAGTCTAGCCAATAGCTAAGCTGTATTCGCTCGCCTTACTGATCAAAAGTCCCTGGGAAACTGGGGCGAGCAATCTCACCACACCTGAGAGATAGTCACACAAACATCACGCCCAAAGTTTAGCAATCTTTACCCGGTGTTCGTGTATCGCTAACACCGGACTGAAGTTGCTCAAAACTTCCAGTAAAAATACTGATGTAACAAACTGATATTTATGTCAAAAGTTATTGGGATCGATTTAGGCACTACCAACAGTTGTGTGGCGGTTCAAGAAGGTGGTCAACCAATTGTCATTACGAATTCAGAGGGTGAACGAACGACTCCTAGTATTGTAGGATTCGGTAAAGATGGTGAACGCTTGGTCGGTGAACTGGCAAAACGTCAAGCTGTCACGAATGCTGAAAACACTATTCTCAGTATTAAGCGATTTATCGGTCGTCGTTGGGATGACACTGCAAGTGAACGCTCGCGCGTTTCTTACACCTGTGTCAAAGGTCGAGACGATACTGTTGATGTCCTTGTTCACGGACATCATTACACACCACAAGAAATCTCCGCTATGATCCTGCAAAAACTGAAACAGGATGCGGAAAATTTTTTAGGTGAACCTGTCCAAAAGGCAGTGATCACAGTACCAGCATATTTTACAGATGCCCAAAGACAAGCCACCAAAGACGCTGGTACAATTGCCGGACTAGAAGTTTTGCGGATTATAAATGAACCAACTGCTGCTGCCTTAGCCTTTGGGTTGAACAAGCAAGACCAAGAGCAGCTCATCTTGGTATTTGACTTAGGAGGCGGTACCTTCGATGTTTCCATTCTACAACTGGGGGATGGAGTCTTTGAAGTCAAGGCGACTTGTGGGAACAACCACCTCGGTGGGGATGATTTTGATAACTGTATTGTTCTGTGGATGATCACACGCTTCCAGGAAGAAGAAAAAGTTGACCTTTCTGGGGACAAGATGGCTTTGCAACGTTTGCGGGAAGCAGCGGAAAAGGCAAAAGTTGAACTTTCCAGTAGAATCAGCACTTCAATTAATTTGCCTTTTATCACAGCTGATGAAACAGGGCCAAAGCATTTGCAAATCGAACTCACCCGAGCCAAATTTGATCAGTTAACGGCACATTTGGTTGAAGCGACGATCAAACCGATGAGTCAGGCGCTCAAAGACGCACAACTCAAACCACAAGACATTGATCGGATGATCGAAGTCGGGGGTTCCACTCGCATTCCCGCGATTCAAAATGCCTTGAGCAAATTTTTTGATGGCAAAACTCCAGATCGCTCTATCAACCCCGACGAAGCAGTCGCACTAGGAGCAGCTATCCAAGCTGGGGTGCTGGGTGGTGAAGTTGATAATTTGCTTTTGTTAGATGTGACGCCCTTGTCTGTGGGGATTGAAACATTGGGAGAAGTGTTCACCAAAATTATCGAACGCAACACCACAATTCCAACCACCCAGTCCCAAATTTTTTCCACAGCAGTTGATGGGCAAACCGGAGTGGAAATTCACGTGCTTCAAGGTGAACGGGCAATGGCGCCCGATAACAAGAGTTTGGGCAAATTTCTTCTTCCGGGAATTGCGATCGCAAATCGTGGTGTACCGCAAATTGAAGTCTGTTTTGAAATTGATGTTAATGGCATCCTCAAAGTTACAGCACAAGACAAAGCCACTCTTCGAGCACAAAGTATTCTCATTACCAATACAGGTGGCTTAAGTGCCAACGAAGTTGAAAGCATGCGACAACAAGCCGAAATGTTTGCTGAAGATGACAAAAGACGTATGCAACTGGTTGAGGTGAAAAATCAAGCAGATAATCTACTGTATAGTTACGAGTCTACCTTCAAGTATAATAGTGATATATTTAACGACCAAATGAAAGCCTTGCTAAATGAAAAAGTCATACAGTTACGAGCAGCAATGGTAGACGAAGCTATTTCTGTGGCTGAATTTCAACAGCACTTGGATAACTTGCAGCAAACTTTGTTTGACATTGGCTCCCAAGTGTATAATCCCGTTAATAGCCAAACTCATACAATAGCCGCAGCTTGCGATCATTCATTGACTTTAGAATCAGCAACGCCCCCAAATGGAACCTCAACACCACCATTTGACTTTGATTTGAAAGACGAGAGCATGATGCAGGTTGGTTACGAGACAATAGACTAGAGAATTGCCAAAAGCTTGGGTTGTGTCCAAAAATGACGGATTCTAGATTCTCACTCCTCTACAATTTGAATCATAGAATCTCTGAAACTGGTTTGAATGGTTGCCCTACATCCCCATATCTCTATAAGACCCAACCTTTAATGAACGGTTTTCCACACTTTTTAGTGCGGTTAGCTCGTCTGTAAAGTGAGCGGAGTTTTTGCAATCTACGTAGCACAATTGTAAAAGAGACAGCCTCAAGCTATTGCTTTTGTCGTTTACCATGAGGAAAGCACTTGTTGCTGTTGTCAGTAGTGAGTAAAAATTTTTCTGGTCTTAACTTAGTCTTTGATTTCAAAACTAATTCTAGATTCAACCGCAGGTGCACTCAAGGCTTAAAGTCGCAAGGACGCACTGCTTCCTCTGACTCAGTGCTCGACATTGATAACTGTTATGGTGATTTTTGTATAAAGGAAAAGGTAAAATTTTAGTATTAATAAAACTTAACTATTGCCTTCTGCCTTCTTGAACTTGTGATCGGCGGAACTCGTCGTTAAAAGTTCTCTTTGTATAGCCTGCTTTCTACCTTTTAACTTTCACCTTTGCTCTATGGCTCGCGACTATTATGAAACTCTAGGTGTCTCTCGTGACGCCGACAAAGAAGAAATCAAACATGCTTACCGCCGCCAAGCCCGGAAGTATCACCCAGATGTGAACAAAGAACCGGGAGCGGAAGAACGTTTCAAAGAAATTAACCGTGCTTATGAAGTTCTTTCTGAGCCGGAAACCCGTGCACGTTATGACCGCTTTGGTGAAGCTGGTGTGAATGCTGGGGCTGGTGTAGGCTTCCAAGATATGGGTGACATGGGCGGGTTTGCTGATATCTTTGAAAGCATTTTCTCAGGCTTTGCTGGTAGTGCGGGTGGTACAACCCAAAGACGACGCAGTGGACCAGTGCGGGGCGATGACCTGCGGCTAGACCTAAAGTTAGACTTTCGGGAAGCAGTCTTTGGCGGTGAAAAGGAAATTCGCATCTCTCATCTAGAAACTTGTGAGATATGTAGCGGATCTGGTGCTAAACCAGGAACTCGCCCTCGCGCTTGTTCGACTTGTACCGGAACAGGTCAAGTACGTCGCGTCACCAGAACGCCCTTTGGTAGCTTCACCCAAGTTTCGACTTGTCCTACCTGTAATGGTACGGGGATGGTCATTGAAGACAAATGTGATGCTTGCGACGGCAAGGGCGCAAAACAAGTTACGAAGAAACTAAAAATATCCATTCCACCAGGAGTGGACAACGGTACACGCTTGCGGATTTCTTCAGAAGGTGATGCGGGTCAACGCAGTGGTCCTCCTGGAGATTTATACGTGTATCTGTTTATCAATGAGGACGAGGAATTCCATCGGGATGGGATCAATATTCACTCGGAACTCAAAATTAGCTACCTTCAAGCAATTTTGGGATGTCGCTTGGAGGCAAATACTGTAGATGGGCCACAGGAATTGTTGATTCCACCAGGAACTCAGCCAAATACTGTGATGACGCTGGAAAATCGCGGAGTCCCGCGCTTGGGTAATCCCGTCAGTCGTGGCGACCACATGATTACGGTGTTAATTGATATTCCTAATAAGTTGACAACCGAAGAACGTGAACTCTTGGAGAAGCTCGCTAAAATAAAAGGAGATCGCACTGGTAAAGGCGGCCTAGAAGGATTTTTGGGAAATTTCTTTCACCAACGATGAGTGTATCTTCCCTTTCAACTCCTAATGCTCAACTCGATTTGCGTGGCACCCCTTGCCCGATAAATTTTGTACGGACGAAACTCCGTCTGGAGCAAATGAATCCAGGAGAGTTACTAGAAGTCTGGCTAGATTCAGGGGAACCGATAGAGCAGGTTCCTGATAGTTTGACAATGGCAGGATATCAGGTAGAAAAAATTACAGACTGTGTTAGTTATTTCTCCCTACTAGTCCGCCGCCCTGTTACTGTCTCATGAGAGGGGAAGCCTTAGAAGCGACTGATAAGTTACTAGGGACAGTTCTAGCCGTGCAAGCTAATTTTTACCGAGTGCAGTTAGATATAGGGACCAGACAGATGAGTGAGCAAAGTTCCCCTCATCCCCCCATGCTCTTATGCACTCGCAGAACACGGTTGAAAAAAATCGGGCAACAGGTGATGGTGGGCGATCGCGTAGTCGTAGAAGAACCAGATTGGGCTGGTGGACGAGGGGCGATCGCTCAAGTATTACCTCGTGAAAGTGAATTGGATCGTCCAGCGATCGCTAATGTTAATCAAATTTTATTAGTATTTGCCGTTGCTGACCCGCCTTTGGAACCGTACCAGCTTAGTCGCTTTCTGGTTAAAGCTGAGTCTACGGATTTAAGTGTGATTTTATGCTTCAATAAATGCGATTTAATTGCAACAGAACAACAGGCAGAAATTAATCAGCAGTTGGTAACTTGGGGCTACCAACCAATATTTATTAGTCTCAGCAAAAGTATAAATATTGATAAAAAAGTAGATAAACTCAAAGACAACATGACAGTGATAGCTGGACCTTCTGGAGTTGGTAAGTCCAGCCTGATCAATACACTGATTCCCAATGCTAACTTACGAGTGGGAGAGGTTTCTGGTAAACTGGCACGAGGTCGCCATACCACTCGTCACGTAGAATTATTTGAATTGCCAAGTGGCGGTTTATTAGCAGATACTCCCGGTTTTAATCAACCTGACTTTGATTGTGTCCCAGAAGAATTAGTGACTTATTTCCCAGAAGCAAGACAAAGATTAGCAGTTGATAGCTGTCGTTTTAGTGATTGTCTGCATCGAGACGAACCGGGGTGTGTAGTCCGTGGAGATTGGGAACGATATCAACATTACTTAGACTTTTTAGAGGAAGTTATTAAGCGCCAAACTCAGCTTAACCAACAAGCAGATCCTGAATCTACTCTCAAGGTAAAAACTAAAGGTAACGGAAAGACTCAATACGAACCGAAGCTGGAAAGTAAGAAATATCGCCGGACTTCACGCAAGACGCAGTTGCAGCAGTTGCAGCAGTTGTATCAAGAGACGGACGAGTAATAAATCACCTCATGCTTACGCAAATATTCTTATGCCACTTAGGCTTTAATAGAGTGAAATGATATTTTTCTCATCGACACTCCCCCGGCTTTTTGTTCAGGCAAAGTCAGCTTGGTGGTTCTCTCAGAAGAAGATGCAAGGTACGACGAATATATCCTTCCAATGGTTCAGTTGTAGCTTGAAACACGAGTGCATAAAGCATGATTCCACTTATCAGGTCAAAAACGAGATCAGGATCTAAATCTGCTTGAATTTCATTTCTCTGTTTTGCGCGTTCAAATACAACAGCAAAGGCTTGTCGTCGCGGTTGTAAGTATTTTGTCCAGTAGACTTGAGCGAACTGAGAATTGCTGGATGCAGTACTGATCATCATAGCAACTGTCTGTCGCCCCAAAGGGGTAAATGTAATTTGCGCAGCACTGTTGATTAAGGCGTCAATATCACCCCACAGGCTACCAGTGTCAGGAACGACATACTCCTGTCTACAACTCTCAATCGCGTCTGCAACTAGTTCTTGTTTCGATTTGTAGCGCCGGTAAATTGTGGGTTTGCCAACTCCTGCACGAGTTGCGATCGCATCAATACTCATGCGATCAAATCCAACTTCTGCCAGCAGTTCCAGGGCTGCTTGCAGAATCGCTTGATGGGATTGGGCACTACGGGGTCGTCCCGGCGGACTTTTGACAGGTTTACTCATGTGATCGTCATTCTAAGGCATCCGTATCTAAACAACTTACCAAGCAGTTGTCCAATTGACATTTTCTTTTTATTTACGATACAGTATCGTAAATAAAAAACTTCTTTATTCATTAAACAACAGAAAACAGCATGACCAACCTCTCGACTCAACGATTTGCTTGGCGAACCCCAAAAGGAAAGCTCCCGTTACCTCCTGGTCGCTTTGGTTTGCCCATTGTTGGCGAATCCATCAGCTATTTGCGCGATCCAGCTCGTTTTATGGAACAGCGACAAAAACAATATGGAACAATTTTCAAAACTCATCTGTTTGGTCGTCCAACGATTGTTTTCATTGGAGCAGATGCAACTCGTTTTTTGTTCACCAATGAAAGTCAGCGATTCGAGATGACCAATACTCCAAGTTTTGAAGTGTTACTGGGAGCAAACTCAATTGGAGTGAAGACGAGCACTGCTCACCAAATACTTCGTAAGCAGTTGTTTCAAGCCTTTGAGCCAAGAGCATTAGCCGAGTACGCTACGACAATAGAAGACATGACCCGTCGTTATCTGCATCGATGGGAACACATGGGAACATTGACTTGGTATTGCGAACTGAAAAAATATACGCTGGATATTGCCTGTAAGTTGTTCGTAAGCGTTGAGACTGCCTCAGATGAAAACCTGGAAAAAGTTTATCAGACTTGGAGTGACGGGCTGTTATCTATTCCCATCCGATTGCCTGGGAGCAAGTTTGATCGTGCGGTTCGTGCGCGTGAACAGCTTCTTGCGCGGATTGATGAAATGATCAACCAACGCCAACAACATCGAAACTCTAATCAGGATGTTTTGAAAATTCTATTGCAGGCGCAAGATGAAGAGGGTAATCGTCTGAGCTTGGAGGAAGTGAAGGATAACGTGTTGGCAATGCTTGTTGCTGGACACGAAACCTTAACTTCAGCACTCACATCCTTGTGTTTATTGCTTGCTCAACATCCAGAGGTGCTGCAAGCAGCCCGTGCAGAACAAGAGCAACTAGGGGTAACACAACCGCTAACGCAGGAATCTCTCAAGCAAATGATTTATCTGGAGCAAGTGCTAAAAGAAGTTTTACGAATAGCACCTCCAGTAGTTCGCAGTGGTTCGCGCAAAGTGCTTGAGTCCTGCGAGTTCGGCGGGTATCTCATCCCGCAAGGTTGGGATGTGTTTTACCAGATCCAGGAAACTCATCAAGACCAAAATGTCTATGCTCAACCTAAACGATTTGATCCAGAGCGTTTTGCACCTGATCGAGCCGAGAACAAACAAAAGATTTTTAGCTATATTCCGTTCGGTGGTGGAATTCGAGAATGTTTAGGCAAAGAGTTTGCCAGATTGGAGATGAAGGTGTTTGCGGCGTTGTTGATTCGTGAGTATCACTGGGAATTACTCCCTGGACAAAATCTAGAGCGTGTTGTGCTACCGTTCTCCCGTCCTCATGATGGCTTAAAGGTGAAATTTTGGCGACGTGAAAGCGGGAGGGTTTGATATGCATAATTTGGAGAGTTGACTAAAGACTGTAACGATCCCCATAAAGTCTTAAAATATTGTTAACATCTACCAAATCCCAACCTTCAATCTAAATAAGTACCACCCCGGAACTATAATTATGGCTATCGGCTACGTTGCGCTCGTACTCCATGCACATCTGCCCTTCGTTCGTCACCCAGAAAGTGATTATGTGCTGGAAGAAGAATGGCTCTATGAAGCCATTACCGAAACTTACATTCCTTTGCTGCGAGTCTTTGAAGGCTTGAAGCAAGACGGTATTGATTTTAAAATCACGATGAGCATGACACCTCCTCTTGTGTCAATGCTACGCGATCCTGTGTTGCAAGAACGCTACGACGCTCATTTAGCCAAACTTGAAGAACTTATAGAACTGGAATTCGAGCATAATGTCCACAATGGTCATATTCGTTATTTAGCCGAGCATTACGCCAGTGAGTTTAAGGCGATACGAGAAGTTTGGGAACGCTACAAGGGGGACTTAGTCACAGCTTTTAAGCAATATCAAGACACTAACAATATAGAAATCATTACCTGCGGTGCTACCCACGGCTACCTACCACTGATGAAAATGTACCCGCAAGCTGTGTGGGGACAAATAAAGGTAGCTTGCGAACACTACGAGGAAAACTTTGGTCGTCCACCCAAAGGCATTTGGTTACCAGAATGCGCCTACTATGAAGGTGTTGACCGGATGTTAGCCGATGCAGGGTTGCGTTATTTCCTGACCGATGGACATGGTATTCTTTATGCCCGTCCCCGTCCACGATTTGGCACCTATGCCCCAATTTTTACAGAAAGTGGCGTTGCTGCCTTTGGTCGAGACCATGAATCTTCTCAGCAGGTATGGTCTTCTGAGGTTGGCTATCCTGGTGCTGCAGAATACCGCGAGTTTTACAAAGACTTGGGCTGGGAAGCAGAATATGACTACATCAAGCCCTACATTATGCCCAATGGTCAGCGGAAAAATACGGGCATTAAGTATCACAAAATTACAGGTCGTGGCTTAGGACTGTCAGATAAGGCACTCTACGACCCTTATTGGGCACGGGAAAAAGCTGCGGAACATGCTGCTAATTTCATGTATAACCGAGAGCAGCAAGTAGGAAATCTTCATGCTATGATGAACCGTCCACCAATTATTGTTTCTCCCTACGATGCTGAGTTATATGGACATTGGTGGTATGAAGGTCCTTGGTTCATTGATTACCTGTTCCGCAAGTCATGGTATGACCAAAAAACCTATGAAATGACCCATTTGGCAGATTATCTGCGGGCAAATCCAAGTCAGCAAGTTTGCCGTCCTTCGCAATCGAGTTGGGGTTATAAAGGATTCCACGAGTATTGGTTGAACCACACAAATACGTGGATTTACCCACACTTGCATAAAGCCGCAGAACGGATGATTGAAATAGCAAAGCGGGAACCAGAGGATGAGTTGGAATGGAAAGCGTTGAACCAAGCAGCGAGGGAACTGCTGTTGGCGCAGTCTTCCGACTGGGCGTTTATTATGCGAACGGGAACGATGGTACCTTATGCTGTCAGAAGGACGCGATCGCACCTCATGCGCTTTAACAAACTTTACGAAGACGTTAAAATCGGCAAAATAGACAGCGGTTGGCTGGAAAAGGTCGAATATATGGACAATATTTTCCCTAGTATCAACTACCGAGTGTATCGTCCATTGTAGTTACAAAACGGAAATCATAGGTTAGGCAGGTGAGAGCATCCTCACCTGCTGGTGCAAAGCCAAAATTTCTTTTCCATTGTCCACATCGTCTAAGCGTTGTGCTTTTTATTGTGCAGCATCTTTGCTAATCATTTAGTTTTCACTGAATCTTTCTTTTCTTCCTGAAAATCTGTTACCTCACATTCAGCAAGCAGTTCATCTACATTTTCAGGAAAGTCAATATTAGTAACTTTTTTTGCAAAAACCTGATAACAATCGTTTTTATCCCCTTCTTTACGCGGGAATCCTAACCAAATAATGATAATAATTTTTTGTTCTTTAAATGCCCTAAAAAATAATCTATATCGGGCAGGTAGCCCCATTTTCTTCAGACGACCATACTTGTGTAAAGGCTTGTGTAATATAAAATGAGATGCAAAAGGGTCTTGAGTGATTTTTTCTTTAATACCAATATTCAAGCCCTTTAGTAGCTTTACATCTGCATGAGTCATAAACTCTTGTTTAGATAACTCAGTTTTTAAAGTACGAACCCGATGAGACAATTCTACCCATTGTTTATCAAACAATGGGTAGAAAAATATTCTCCATCCATCAGAGGTGAATGAGTTCATGCATCCAAAACAACATCACAAAGTAGCTCATCCATTTCGTCACTCATTTCTTTGGTATAAGCAACGAGTTGCTCAGGATTTGTAATAGCATCTTTCATCAAAAAGTCGAGGAACAGACTCATCATAATAGATTCTGTTTCATCTACCTCCTCAACTTCATCAGTGTCTAATTGCACTAAAAAGGTATTTTTAGACAAGACTTGCACATAACCTGAAGTATTAACTAAATGAGGATGGTCTTTAGAAAAAGCACGAGGTAAGCGAAAACCATCTTGCGTGCCTATCTTAGCAGAAGCTATAGGATAGGTCTTGTCGGTCATCTAAGTATGCTCCTTTATAAAGGCAATTCATCTTATTATAACATTTCTTATAATCAAGTCAAACAAACATAAAAAAGACAGGTCAAACACCTGTCCTATGACTGATAATTTGGCTCTGAATTTAGAAATTCATTTCTGCAGCTTGAACTTTTTCAACCTGCTTCTTCTTGAGGACAAGCATAACTTGAGCCAACATAACAAGTGCGACAAATGCAATCATCCATTGAACTCTGCTAGCATCTTGTAACACAATTTCCCCATCATCTTGACCAAATCCACCAACGTTTGGATTATTGGTCAAAGGTTCATCTTTTTTGACCACTTGTCCTTCAGAGACAATCAATTCTGGTCCAACGGGTATGGTGTCAACTACTACGTCCCCAGATTCAGGTTGGATGCTGAGTTCGTACTTGACGTTACCATCTTCATCTTCTGTTTTGGCAATCTTGCTAATTGTACCAGCAGCAGAAGCGGTGTATACGGTGTTGTTGCTCTTTTGGCCAGTGGGGTAAACTTGTCCGCGTCCACGGTTACCACCTACGTGAACAGCGTACTTACCAAAGTTAATGTTCTTGTCAGTTGCAGGGTTAGGAGAAAGCACTGGGAAGACGATTTCCTGATATTGTTCACCAGGTAACGGTCCAATGATGACAACGTTTTCTTTGTCTTCGGTGTAGGGTTGGTAGAATAAACCCTCGATTTCTTCCTTCCACTCCTCGGGAATGCGTTCTTCAGGAGCAATCTTGAAGCCTTCTGGTAGCATCAGCACAGCACCGACATTTAAGCCAGCTTTAGAACCATCGGCACCCACCTGCTGTACGCTTGTATCGTAGGGAATTTTTACCACGGCTTTAAATACCGTGTCAGGCAGAACAGACTGGGGGATTTCAACTTCGGTCTTCTTTGCTGCTAGGTGACAGTTGGCGCACACAATCAGCCCTGTCGCTTGGCGAGGGCTTTCGGGGTAGGTTTCTTGTGCCCAAAAGGGATATGCTGAAGCTGCTTGAGGTAGAACTAGATCACTGGTGAAGAAAAATGTCACTGTGGCGATCGCTACGAGCAAGGTTTTGATAATTGTTCCAGCACTGCGAGTTAAACTCGCTGTTTGACAAACATTTCTCATCTCTATAAGGACAACTAGGACAACGATTCTGTGATATTAGTCATTAGTGAGCCAGCACGGCGCAGGAGGGTTTCCCGACCTAGGTGAGTGCGTAAGCGCAAAGCGCACGCCAAGGGCGAACGCGAAGCGTCTCCGTTCGGCCTCAAGCCGTGCCCGAAGGGCTCAGGAGATACCCGAAGGGTCAAGAGTCATTAGTCATTAGTCAAGAGTCAAATTTCGACTCCAAACTATAGACTATGCACTGATTTCATCAGTGAACAGCCTTTTCAGTAAACAGTGAAGAATTATCAAGCCAAGATGAGCTGATAACTGATAACTGATAACTGATAACTGTTAACCCCACCAAGGTTCTTCGCCTGTACGGAAGTCAGTTTCCGTCCATTGAGTCAGGATGATTTTGTCTTCTTCGGTTTTTGCATGACTCAAAGCTAAAGATAGCGGTGCTGGACCTCGAACTACTTTACCAGTAGAGTCGTACTGTGAACCATGACAGGGACACTTAAACTTGTTCTCTGCTGCGTTCCAAGGAACAACACAACCTAAGTGCGTGCAAACGGCGTTAATTCCGTAATCAGTAATCGCCTCTTTGCTATCTACAACAATATAAGTAGGGTCTCCCTTAAGTCCTTGAACCAGAACGCGATCGCCTACATTATGACTTTCCAAAAAGTTGCTAACACTGACATCGTTACCCAGCTCGTTTTTTGCCGTTGTACCACCTCCAGCCCCACCGCTTGATGGAGGAATAAAATAGCTGACAACGGGATACAATGCTCCCAGAGCCACTCCGGTTACAGTTCCAAATGTCAGAAGATTCATGAATTGACGACGCCCCATATCGGGCACGTCCATTGATTCAGAAAATTGAGCCATAACCTACGCGTTCTTTGTGTATTTTGTTAACAAATATGACTTGAGTTTTTCATTAAGAAACTCTTGTCTGACTGAAAAGGATAATGCCCACAATGATGCTAGGATGCTTTGTGCAAAAATCTTTCCAGCATCTTTCTTAGTAGGATTACATTTCTTTATAGTCCTATCATACTTGAGTCATGGAACTTAACATCATAACTAAATGTAAAAATATTTGAGAAAATATATGACGGGACAGGAATTACGCCAACTGTTGCTTGATAAGTGGGGACGCTCTTATGATGTCCAGTTGCGTCGGACACAGGGTAAAATATTCTTACAAGTTATGTGGAAATATTTAGAGCAAGTGTCTTTCCCATTAAATGAGGTAGAGTATCAAGAGCATCTCGATAGCATCGCCAACTATCTCAATGGTTTAGGTGGTGAAGCACAGGTAAGAACATATATTAGAGAAACACGAGAACGTCCACGACTTGGTAAAGCTGTGAGCATTGCGTTAGATTTAGGTGAACGCGCTGCGGAGTGGTTAATCGAGTAGTTGTAAATACTTTCACCAACTATGGCGAAACCTAAGACAGAAAAATGAGGAGATTGTCAGAAAATTCTTTTACCCAAAGTTACCGTAACCTTCGTAGCGAACTGCCTCTAAACTAGAAGCACCGCCTGAGAGTGTACCTGCACCTTTGGCGATCGCTCTTTCAATATTCTCATTAGGTAAACCCGCCGCTTTTGCTTTTTCTATTGCGGTACGCAGTTGAAAATTTCCCGCTGGATCCCGAACCCCATTTCTCGCCGTCACAATAATAGCACGCGACCACTGCAAAAGTCTTACCTTTTTTTGTATCCACGACCGCTTTTTGGCGTTTAATATTTGCCCGTTTACTGTGTCCTGCCATATCAAGGAATGAATAAAAACTATCTACTCAAAAATACGATATAGCTTGATTCTAGCTTTTACATAGTTCCGTAAGAATATCAAGATGATTCACAAGAATTGCAATAACGATAGTGGTAACTATGATAAATATTAAAAGGGCATTTATCACTCAAAAAATATAACGCTTTTACAATGGCAAGGATGACCCTTGACCAATTACAGATATTTTTGGCGGTGGCGCAACATATGCATTTTACTCGCGCCGCCGAGGCGCTTTACATCACCCAGCCTTCTGTGAGTGCTGCAATTCAAAGCCTTGAAGAACAGTATGGAGTCAAATTATTTAATAGGATTGGTCGTCGGATTGAACTAACTCTTGCTGGGAGGATGCTGCAAGCAGAAGCACAAAAAATTTTAGACTCTGTTGAGTTGACTGAACGGGGACTGCGCGAATTAAACGATTTGCAAAGAGGTGAACTCAAATTAGGCGCAAGTCAAACAATAGGTAATTACTGGCTTCCCCGCTTCATCAGCTTATTTAAGCAACAGTATCCTGGCATCACTGTTGACTGTACGTTAGGTAACACTACTGAAATTAGTGAAGGGACGGTTACAGGATTGTTTGACCTTAGCTTGGTAGAAGGCGAAGTTGAGCCATCAATTTTAACTTCTTTACAGCAAACAATTGTGGGCGGAGATTGTCTGCAAATCGTTATCGGTCAATCTCATCCTTGGTTTGAGCGGAGTACAGTTAAGGTAACAGAACTAACAAACACTGGTTGGGTGATGCGCGAGAAAGGGTCAGGAACTCGTCAGCAGTTTGAGCAAGTGCTAAAACAGTGGGGTATTGAACTAATACAGTTAAATGTCATTTTGTCAATGAAAAGCGGTGATATGGTCAAAGCAGCCGTTGAGAGTGGGGTAGGGGCTGCGGCGATTTCCAACCTCATAATCACCAAAGAACTGCGTCTTGATATGCTCCGTTGTATTAAGGTTACAGGTTTGGCAAAAGACACTACTGATGCAAATTCACTCTCACGTCCCTTCTTTTTATTAAAGCATCGAGAACGCTTTCAAACCCGTATCTGCCAAGTGTTCGAGCAATTGCTAGTATCGGGGTAAATCTGTGGAATAGCTCCTTTTACTTCGACATTGGCTGTAGCTGAATCTGCACGGGCATTCCTGCAACATCATCTTTCAACGGTACAATTACCAAATACCGACGAGATTGTCCGCCTGCATTACCTTCTACAACCTGCCTAATCGGTCCCAATGTCGTGACAATTGCCGCACCAGAAGGGTTAGTTTGGAACTTTGCTAGGGGTTGTAATTTACCATAAGGTTTGCTAGGACGCTCCGCTAACGCCAATTGATACATACTTTTAGGTTGCAGTCCAGTCACTGCTGCTTCTAGTAAATCAATTATGCCCTGGTTGTTAACTGTTACAGTGGTCGCGGGTTTTTTCGCTGACGATCCTGGGGCACCCATCACTAAATGAGCCACTAAACCAGAGTTGCCCAAAGGCTCTAGATTTGCCAATCCATCTCCAGTAGGAACTGCATTGGGAACATAAACGATCGCTTGCGAGGATTGACCACCAGGAATCGTCACCATCACTTGATTTTTCAAAGTATCAATTGCGGTGACTCCAGTGCCATTTTCTAATGCTACGTAGATACGGGAACCATCACCAGAAGACCAAAGACCGTGGGGTAACTCGCCCGTTGGAATAGTTGCTACCAATTTTGGAGTATTCGTTGTTGTATAGACTTTGACAACATTTTCACCACCAACTGTAACGTAGGCAAATTGACCTTTCTGATTTCTGACGATATTGACATGGTTTGTAATCGGTCCGGTATCCAAGGTAGCAGTGACATTAAAGGGGGCTTCTGCATTAAATACTTGAACTTTACCCGTGTCTTTCAGCGTCAGCCAAACTTGCTTGTTGTCCGGAGTTGCAGCAATATTTGGGCAGAAGGGAGAGGCTTGTTTAACTGTTGCTACCACCTGATGGGACTTGACATCAATAACGCTTGTCTGGGGTGTGAAACTAGAGCAGACAAATCCATACTTACCATCGGGACGAAAAATTGTCATCCCAGGTCCATTGTCAACAGTGATGCGTTGTTTCTCTTGATACGTTTGACTATCTAACACAGAAACATAGTCTTCTCCACGTATTGTCACCCAAACTTCACTACCATCGGGTGTAAAGAAGGCTTCGTGAGGCGATCGCCCAACATAAGTGACGTGCTTAACTTTATTTGTCTGGGTATCAATAAAAGCTACCGAGTTGGAACCGACTGAAACCACCGCCAAGGTGCGATTGTCGGGCGAAAAACCCATACCATGCACTAGTAGTTGACCAGTATACAAGGGACTCAAATTCTCTGGCGCTGTTTTACCCAGACGAATCACACCCAATAGTTTATTGGTTTGGGGATTGTGTACAGAAATTGTATTCGAGGTTTGGTCAGCCGTGTAAACCCGGTCACGCGAAGTAATGGAAATATCCGGTGTAGATGCTGCATAAGGAACTTGCCCACCAAAGGCAGACAGTGTTAAACCTAGTAAAATGGCAAATGTGATTGTGGCGATTATCGCTCGATTTTTCATAGAGATATTTTCAAACTTATTTTGACGATGAAGGCATGGGTGATTGTGGATGCTTGAGCGATAGCTGCATCAGTTCAATTTCTGACTGTTGAGTGACAATAATCTCTTGCGCTAGTCGTCGCAGACGGGGATCTGTCCCGTACTGCAACTCAACCTTTGCCATCTCAATGGCTCCTTGGTGATGCGGAATCATCATGGCTGCAAAATCAGCATCAGGATTGCCATTCATCTGCACATGCTGCATTTGTGTATGCATAGAGGACATCGCTTGATCGTAAGCCTGATTTGCAAGAGTGTGATGTGGCATTATCATCGACGCTACTGGGATGCCAATTGATAATAAAAATAAAAAAGGTAGATTGAAAGACATATTTTTTAGTGTTGCTTTATGGCTTAACAATTTTCCAGGTTTCTTCAGCAATTTTTAAATTACCAGAAACGGGTTTGTAGAGCAAAGTATATTCAACAGGGATTTTAGTCTTGGCATTGCTGAATGTAACTAAAGCCTTGACTGTTTCTGTTCCTTGCTCTCCAGTGGTGGTTTTAACATTTGAGAACACAGAATTGAACTTATATCAAAGCTGAAGGTTACACCTTTTCATGGTGGTAACCCCCCGAAAGTTTCGCCCAAACAATATCTTGCCGCCAACTTCTGTTTACAAACCACTGACTCAACTTTTCGCAAAATCCAACATTGGTATGACTGACTCTTCTTAAATTCTGCTAGTTTTGTTTTTACAATATTTAAAGATTTTTTTAGTTGCGTTTGAAAGTCATTCAGTACACTTTTGCTAGACTCAACTGAGTCAATAACTAATTTGGTGCCATTCAAATAGCAGTTTTTAAGCACTTTAATTATTAGAAGTGCTTCAGAATTCTGATTGAAATCTGCTTCTGGCGTTTCTAAAAATCGATGCCTAGGAGTTATTGTGTTAGTTTTGATAACTCTAAAAAAAAGCCCGCCCATTTCATTTACCTCATCTTGGCTGATCATTCTTAGCTCTAGTGACCTATCTTTTTAGAGAAGGCTTACGTAGCGTCGAACTAGAAACTATCAGCCATGAGGGCGGTTCTCTGGTTATTCCAGAAGGCGAGTTTCATCACCACTGTTTTTGTAATACCAAAATCTCGACTAACTTGTCAAGATATTGGATTATGCTTCTTTGCTAAAGAACAAAACCTCTTGATGCTTGCGCTTGTAGTCATTTTCCAATCTGTAAATAATAGTTTAAACCTATTGTTTAAATAGTAAAGAACGTTTGCTTCTATTAATTGAAATGCCTAAAGTGAGATCAACCCTTCAGTACGAGGTTGAAATGAAGCGAAGTCTGATCACAAAAAAATTATCCTCACTCACTAGCGATCAAAAACTCCTGTATCGAAAAATTGTCTTTATCCTAGCTGCTGGATTTTGTCTGACTCCTTGGGCTTCACCACCAATAGCGCTGATGTTAGGAATTTTCTTGGCGCTGACTCACGAGAATCCATTTCACAGAATTAGCCGCCCAGCATCTAAATATTTACTAGAAGCATCTGTAATTATGCTGGGGTTTGGCATGAACCTAGCCGTTGTGTTGAAAGCAGGGGCAAGCGGTGCTTTGTTTGCTGTGGGTAGCATCAGTGCTACTTTCATTCTTGGCTATTTCTTAGGAAAGTGGTTGAAGATTCCCATTAAAGCTTCTGGCTTGATTTCAGCGGGAACTGCGATTTGTGGTGGGAGTGCGATTGCCGCAGTCAGTTCAGTCATCAACGCAGCACAAAGCGAGATTTCGGTAGCAATGGGGACAGTTTTTGTTCTGAATGCCGTGGCTTTGTTTGTGTTTCCACCTTTAGGACATGTGCTGCACTTAACGCAGACACAGTTTGGAACCTGGGCTGGTGTAGCAATTCATGATATTTCTAGTGTGGTAGGTGCAGCATCACACTATGGTCAAAGTGCGCTGTATACAGCCACAGCCGTTAAACTCTCGCGCGCTTTGTGGATTATACCTATCTCAATAGCAGCAAGTTATATATTCCAACATCAGAATAAAAAGTCAGGGGAGAGTGTGCAACATAAACCCCAAGTACCCTGGTTTATTGGTTTGTTTCTCCTTGCTTCGATAGCGCGGACGTTTATCCCGCAGGTTGCTTCTTGGTCGCCTATAGTAACACACATCTCGGAAGCAGGTTTGACACTAACGCTATTTTTGATTGGTGCGGGTTTATCTCGACGGATGTTGAAAGCGGTTGGTTGGAAACCGATGCTTCAGGGTGTAGTGCTGTGGATATTTATTAGCGCTACTTCCCTGGGTGTGATTATGTTAGTCGTGCGCTAGTCGCAAGCGTCACTCCTTATATAGGTTTCGCTATTTAAATTAAAAATTTCATTTCCCAACCAATTTAACCAAACCAATACCACCAAAGTAAAGTCCCAAAACTGCTCCTGCTAAGAGACTTTGAGTAAAGGGATCAGTTGAAGGTGTCAGAATTGCTCCTAAAACCACCGCGCCCATAATAACGTAGCGCCAACCAGAAAGCATTTGTCCAGAAGAGACAATTCCCAAAGCACCAAGTAAGACTTGGATAATCGGAATTTGAAATGCTAACCCAGTACTAAACAGCAGCAACAAGACAAATTCAAAATATTTGTCAATCGACCATAATTGTTCCACAACATCAGCACCGTAGCTGATGAAAAATTTCAAAGCAGCTGGTACCAATAAAAGATACGCAAAGGCTAACCCTCCCGCAAACAAAAAACTCGATCCCAAAACCACAGGTCCCAGCAAGCGACGTTCGCGACGAGTCAATCCAGGGAGAACAAACTGGATAACTTGGTATAGCACAAACGGGCTAGACAAAACCAACCCACTGTAGCCTGCAACTTTCATTGAAACAAAGAAATATTCTCCGGGAGCCAGTTGCAGAAATTTTACTCCCTGTGCTGGTACTTCTAGCAGCTGAACAATCGGCTTAACGGCAATAAAACAGCCAACAACACCCACTACTACAGCAATGAGCGAGTAAAAAATTCGTTGTCGTAACTCTTCTAAGTGATCGAAAATTGACATTTCGACTTCACTTGGCAACTCGTCAAGAGGATCGATAGGATCTATTTCTGGTTTTGAGTCACCATTTGGTTCAAAGTCAACACTGTATGGTGTTGTTGTGTCTACGTTTTGTGGAGGTGTCATGAGTTAGCTAGAACGGCATCACCTGCTAACTATTGTATCTGGGAAGCAGGTGGATGTAGAGACGCGCCTTAAGCGCGTCTCTACTTTTTGACATCATTGAACCGGTAGTTGTGGGTGTACAGTCGAATATTTTCCTACCAACTGGGAAGTTTCTGAGTTATACAGTCTTAAGTAATTCCAGTAATTACCCAACACCTGACGCACGTAATTTTTGGTTTCATCAAAGGGAATTGATTCCACAAATTCATCTAGATCGTCCTTTGGCAGGGTTTGTACCCACTTGGAAACGTTACCAGGGCCAGCATTGTAACTGGCGATCGCTAGCATTGAGTTATTACCATACTGCTGATGAGTGTGATCCAAATACCAAGTCCCGAACATGATATTCTCGTTGGGATTTTCCAAATTTATTTTTGTGCTGTCCACCTGAATTTGTGGGGCAATCCATTTTGCTGTACTTGGTAGTACCTGCATTAAACCAACCGCACCCGCTGTAGAACGGACTTTTGGCTCAAAATGTGATTCCTGACGCATAAGCCCAGTCACTAGCAGAGGATTGAGCTGACGCTTTTGGGACCATTGTTCAATTTCTTTTTGATAGGGGAAAGGATAACGAGCTTGCCAGTAAGTGGCTTGTTTACTTAAAGCCTGGTACTGTGCTTGTTCTTGCGGCGTTTCTCTGTCTTCGAGTTTGGAAACTGTATTAATCCCGAGAATATTTTCTCCTTTTGCCAGCCGCATCAAACCCTCAGTAAATTGCTCTGCTACTGTTGGTTGCATTTTGTTCTGAAATTCGGTCTGCCATTGCAACCAAGCATCGCGGTCTTGATCAAGGAGGTATAATTCTTTAAATGTCTCAGAGCCAGCAGTTGGCACCGGACGCTGCAACGGGACGACGGTTGGGTTCATCGGGCGCACGGAGTTGAAATTGCCAACATTGAGTCCTAAAGTTGCCCCTGCTCGCCACGAATAGTAAGAATGGGGAAAATTGCTGAGGGTATACTCATAAGCTTGTTTTGCTTCCTGCTTTTTCCCCAGTTTTGTTGCCCATTTTCCAACCCAAAAGCTTGCTCTAGGAGCCAAAATACTGTTGGGGTTATTTTTGGCGATCGGTTCTGCCCATTGCCATGCAGCTTTATAATCTTTAGCTTTCGCTTTTTGTTGTGCAATTTTCCAGCGATATTCTGCCGCTTCCTCAGAATTACCGTACTTGGTAATCAGGAGCTTAGTAGCCTCACTCGCTGCTTTTTGATCTTGAGCTTGAAGAATTTTGATTTTTTCTACCAGTGCTTTACCTGCTTTGTCAGGAAATTTAGTAATAACCTGATCAAGATACGGCAAAGCATCTTTACGTACTGTTGCCATTTCTGCTAAGCGTAACAGACCAGTGCTAGTTTCTTTGGCATCGGGAAATGCCTTGACAAGTTCTTGATAGACAACAAGGGCTTCTGGTCGTTTTCCACTTATTTGCAATCCCCTGCCAGCACGGTACAGGTTGAGGGGTGTTTTACCTGCTTTGGCGTAAGCTGTCGTTGCTTTGCCAAATTCATTATTTTCCCAGAAAGCTGAACCAACAATTTCCCACTCTTCGGGTTTAAGGGTGGAATTGTTCGCCAGCTGATTCAACACAGGTACAGTTCCTGGTTGGTCATAGGCATATTTTGCCAAAATTAACTGCAATTGCGGTTGATTGGAATTTGTCTCCAACCGTTTACGGATAATTTCCCAGGTAAGGGGATGAGAAGGAAATTCAGCTATTGCTTTGTCCTGATACTCCGGGAGTCCAATCAGATACAAGGCTTTAGCAGCAGCTGGTTGTTTGGGGTAGTCTTTGATTACTTTCTGCCTCAGATCTGAGGCTTTGCCTTCTTGTCCTAGAATTTCGTGTGCCTGCGCTTGTTTTAGCAATACATACGGAGCAAAGACTGGATAATCTCTGTCTAATCCATCTAGTAACTTTAGTGCAGGTTCAGCTTGCTTTTGCTCAATTAAGTCACTTGCTAAAAGATAACGAGCGCGATTTTGATCTGCTGAATTTGATCCCTCCTTTATTAGTGCTTCTAGTTTTGCACCACGTTCTTGCGGAGATTGTGATACCAAGGCAAAAACGGGTGATTTCGCTTTGCTTTCTTCCGAAAGCTTCTCTGGTTCAGTCTTGTGCGGTTTAAGCCATTGACTTACTGATTTTCCTATCTCGGGAGCCGACAGGATTGCCCCACCTAAGAAGGCACATAGTCCGGCACCCACTATGAGAGAAATATGCTTTGTCTGTAGCTTCTTCAGCATCGATTCCCGCTGAAAATTTCACATGAATTTCTTGCCACTTTAGCATTACTGGTGGTCAACGTCTTCAGTTTTAACTTTTATATTTTTTATATTCGGAAACAAGGATGAGATTAACTTTGAACTTTTAGGAATTATTGACACAATGTTTGCGTAAGTAATCTTTGTTAAGGATTAGAGAACTAAGACATACTACTTTTCATATCAAGACTTTTTTTCATAGTAAACACTTATTTTCTCGCTCAGCTTGTTATTAAAATGACTCCATGTTTTTTTATCGTTAAACTGATTAATACTAAGTAATATAAGTAGATACAAATAGACTAGGGTTAACTACATTAATAACGTTTACAACTCTCACTCAATAACTCCTGACAACCTGAACGAGTTAACTTTATTACTAATACAAACTCTTTTCAAATGTGATGACGTTATAAATCATACAGATATTGAGAGAAGAAAGCCATCAATTGTTATAGTCTTGAATCAACCTATAGTTATATCTTTATCCCTCTAACGGAAGATGTCAAAATAACACAAATAGCTATTCTAATAATTTGTAGTCAGAGTATTTAAAAAAGAGTTCGTGACTCATAACCGAGCGATAATTTTTGCATGATTTTCTTTGCGTTTGTCTTTGTTTGATCTCAAGACAAATGGTCATAGCAATTTAGAATGATGGAAGCATGCCCATGCATGAAACAAGACGAGTCGTAGGAGCATTTTGCTCCCAAATTTTTTTAACCAAAATCAGATCAAAGCCTATACCCACAAATTGAAACATTTAGGATGCTGCCTGAATGATTCTTAAGAGGGAACAGGAATAATAAACAGCAAATAACCTGTTTTTAATGCTGCGCTAATTTAGGAGTCCTCCCTTTCAAACCAATCATCAACTTGAGAGCAAAGACTTTTACCAAAGGTATTCGCGGCATCATCCATAACCCAAGGCGACGAACTATCACAACTGGCAAGATATTGTTAGAAAACATTCGATCTAACAAATCAGTAAAACCTAAAATTGTCAAGTTCTCCCGTTTGCGCCAGCGTTCGTAACGTTTGAGAACTTGAATGTTACCGATATCTTCACCTTGAGCATCCGCTTCTTGCAACACTTGCGCCAAAGCAGCCACATCGCGAATACCCAAATTCAAACCTTGTCCGCCTACGGGATGGCAATTGTGTGCTGCATCGCCAATTAAAGCGAGTCGGTGGAGGGCATAGCGATCGCTCTGCATGAGTTGTACCTGAAAAATAAAGCGATCGCCCAACAATTCCAACCTCCCCATCTGGTTCCCATAACGCTTGCTTAATTCTGTCAAAAACTGCTCATCATCCAAGGCGCATAAAGCTTTAGCTTCTTCATGCGGCGCAGTCCACACAATCCGGCAACGGTTTCCTGGCAAAGGTAAAATTGCAAACGGACCACTAGACCAAAATTTTTCGTATGCTGTGTTGTTGTGGGGTTTTTCTGGTTTGACAAAAGCAACAATACAAGATTGCCAATACTTCCAGCCACGCGTTTTAATTCCAGCAGCTTGACGAATAGGGGAACGCGATCCATCTGCGGCTACAACTAATTTACTGCGAACCGTCTGCATCTGGTCTGCAATTTTAACATCCATCGTCACCACATCCTGCTGATACTGAATATTAAGGACTTGGGCAGGACACAGATATGTGACGTTGGGACAATTTTTGACAAATTCTTGTAAGGGATGCAACAGTGCTTGATGTTCTGCCACATAACCTAAATCTTTTGTGTTTATATCCTTAGTTTCCCATTCCACCACACTAGGATAATCAGCATCAGAAAGACGCACACGGCGGTAAGTCTCAATGTTGGGCAATATTTTGTTCCAAATTCCAATTCCTTGGAAAATGAGCGCCGAAAGCATATGCACCGCATAAGCTTGTCCTTTGGCTACCGCCGCTGATTCTACTTTTGCTTCTACCAGCAGCACACTTAACCCGGAATCTTTCAATGCAGAGGCTAGGGTTAAGCCAACAATCCCACCGCCGACGATGACTAAATCATAATCATATCCCCGCGTCTGTGTCGGTGTTTGGGGAGGGTTAGGGGTTTGAAGCTGCGCTTGCGCCATTGTTAAGATAAGTTACAGCGTTTTCATTCTTATTTTGACGCAAGGGGGCTAGGAAGAGCAAGTTGAGGAGATGTTACTTCCGAACCGTCAGAATAATAATTATTTTTGAACCGCACAGGCGCAGAGGACACAGAGAGAAGAGGTAGTGGAAAGAAACTGTACTCCTTGCGGAGAAGAGGTAGTGGAAAGAGTACTTACATCTCCATCTGTGATAGCGACGATAGTGGTTTCCATCTCCTTGCGGAGAAGAGGTAGTGGAAAGACAGATACCATTACTTTTTCAGAGCAAGACCCTGAAAAGTTTCCATCTCCTTGCGGAGAAGAGGTAGTGGAAAGTCGGAGTTTTGAAAGATGGGACGTTTCTCTAAAAAGTTTCCATCTCCTTGCGGAGAAGAGGTAGTGGAAAGAGTTCACTTCTGGAAACCTTACTGGGTGAGACTTTCAGACCCCCCAATCGACGCATCTCGAAAAAGTGATTAAACAGAAACTGCTGATGGTGTTTACCTCACAGCTTCTAATCCTGATTTTGAAAAAGCGATGGAAGCATACAAGAAAGTAAGTTCTAAGTATAGGAATGCGTTGCACGAATTAGCAAAATGAGGAGTGGAAACGAACCGTTTTGGTTAGACGAGGCAATGATTAGAGCTATGCACGCAGACCAACAACATCAGCATGGCGGTTTATCTGGTAGCAATGAAAACTTAATTCAAGCGACATTAGCCAGACCGAAAAATTTATTCGTTTATGGCGAATCAACACCTACGATATTTGAGTTAGCTGCTGCATACTGTTACGGATTTGCAAAAAACCATGCTTTTGTAGATGGGAATAAAAGATTATCCTTCGTAGCAATGGCTACTTTTTTAGAACTAAACGGTTATTCTTTTGACGCTCCAGAAGTAGAAGTAGTTGTAATGATGGAAGGAATAGCCTCTAGCGAAGAAACACAGGAATCGTTAGCTGTGTGGATACAAAAAAACTCAATAGAGTATGGAGAATGACCAAATCGGTAGTTGAGAAAAATCTATGATGCTTCAACGCTACAAATAAAAATACTCGCCATTCTAAACAGCGAGCAAAGCTTAATGAGCATGAGGATATATAGTTTTGACGAGATGCTTGCCTGATTAAGCCCGCTTATTAACTATTATTTATTGAGCAGGAGAAGGTGAAGCAGGAGTGGATGGAGAGGTGGAAGGTGATGTTGTGGGTGTACTACCTGTAGGTGTTTTGGCAGAGTTAGGAGTGCGAGTCTTTTTTACCGTACCAGTTTTCTTCTTTTTAGTCGTGGAAGGTTTGGTAGTAGTACTAGGCTTGGTAGTTGCACCGGGAGTTGGTGTGGGTGATGTCGTTGTGGCGGGAGAAGACATTGTTCCCTGTGCGTGTACAGCAGGTGCAGTTAGGGCTACAGGAGCAGCAACCACAAGAGACAGAAGTAAAGCTTTTGTAATCTTGTTCATGTGAAACTTTTATCACTCAAGAATCAACCATTCAACTATCCCAAGAAGATATGACATTGTAGTGTTATTGATATGGAGTTTTTGTGTAAATTTTTGCCTTTGTTAGGTTAACGAGGTAACAGATTAGGTTACTTTAGTCAACTTTTTTATAAATAAAAAAAACCCCGCTGGAGCTTGAGGAACGCAACGGGGTTAGATTCTGTTATGTGTGTCGAGGAGGAGGAATAGGAATTGGGAACATCCCAAATGTGTAAGTTATATCAAACTCAGATTACGTTTAATTTGGTCGATCTAGCTTGAAAATAGAACTCAGAACTCAGAACTCAGAACTCAGAAGAAAAAATCAATTTTCATGTGTTCTAGTGTACGCAGTTCATGACAACTACTTAATTTTTCTCGAAGAATCAATAATCTAAGTATTTCATACAGTTATGTCAGTCTCATGTTCTTGACATGGAGTTTTTGTGTCGATTTTTGCAGGTTTGACATCTCAAATTCCAAAATTATCATTACAGCCAAAAGTTGCAAGCTGAGAGTATTTTTTCATCTGATAATTAACAATTAGATCTTCTAAACATTGTCTTTTTCAGTATTTGATGTGTTTTAATTGCAACAATTTTAAATTTTACAAGTGAGATTTCATATCAAAATTCAAGCCATCACAGCCATCAATTCTTCTGACATATCAAAATTAGCGGTAACATTTTGTACATCCTCTAAGCTTTCTAAACTATCAATTAACTTCAGAAGTGAGCGTGCCTGATCTGGAGCAGTCACTTCTACATTGTTGGCAGAAATCCAGCGTAGTTCGGCATCAGTCACCCCAAAACCCTTTTGTTTGAGAGTTTGACTCAGGTTCTCTAAATTCACTACTTCGGTAAATACTTCAGCAATTTGCTCTTGTGTCATTTCATAAAACTCAGCACTTCCTTCAAGAGATGCTTCTAAAAGCTGTTCTTCATCGACGATTCTCTCTACAGTACAAACGCCTTTTTGGGAAAACATCCAGCTGACACAACCTGTTTCACCGAGGTTACCACCATTTTTACTAAAAGCAACACGTAAGTCTGCAGCAGTACGATTACGATTATCTGTCAAGGCTTCAATGAGGATCGCAACTCCTCCAGGACCGTAACCTTCGTAACGAATTGCTTCTAAACTAGAGGAATCACCTGAGAGTGTACCTCCACCCTTGGCGATCGCTCTTTCAATGTTCTCATTAGGTAAACCCGCCGCTTTTGCTTTTTCTATTGCCGTACGCAGTTGAAAATTTGCTGCTGGATCTGGAACCCCACTTCTTGCCGCCACAATAATAGCACGCGACCACTGGGTAAAAGTCTTACCCTTTTTTGCATCCACAACTGCTTTTTGGCGTTTAATATTTGCCCACTTACTGTGTCCTGCCATATTCGGAACTTAACAATACTATCTACTCACCAGATACGATATAGCTAGATTCTAGCTTTTACATGCTTTAGTTCCGTTTTCCTTTGTGTGAGATTTCAAAATTTATCCCCACCTAGTGGTTTGCCAACCCAAAAATGCGCTTGCGAGGACTGGGGAAAGGGGAAAGTTAAAAAACCTTCCCCCTTCGGGTATGTCTTCGACACGCCTTCGGCGAACGCAGTCGCCTGCGGAGGAGCCAGTACTGTTCGCGCAGCGTGGCACTTTGTGCCATAGGAGGGTTTCCCTCACTTGGTATCTGGCGTTGGAAACCCTCCCGCAGCGCTGTCTCACCTGTTGCCTTTTAAGCGTTTTCTATTCACAAAGGAAAAGCTGCCTCTTGTGTCTCAGGCGTTAACACAGTCGTCTGTGCATGTTGGCGAAGTAACTCTGCTGCGGTGTTTCCATCGCCCTGCACGAATGCGTTAATGATTTGCTGATGTTCCTTGACAAAACACAGCGGATCAATTTTATTTTGGCTCAATTCTAAATTAATGCGAGTCCAAGCTTCAAAATTTAATGAATCCCACGTGTGCAATAAGACACTATTACCTGATGTCTCAACAATAAGTCGATGAAACGTTGCATTTTGCCGTGCCAGTACCTTCAAGTCCTTTGCTAAAGCTGCATCTCGAAATACCACTTGCACAGTCTGAAGTGGCTGAGGATTGTTGTGAAACTTAGGCGCTGATAACCGTGCTGCCAATGCTTCGAGTTCTCCTCGAACTTGATAAGACTCCTGCATCTCATGCAAACTCACCTCCCGCACTCGCGTTCCCCGGTAGGGTTGACTATCCACCAGCCGCATCGCTTCTAGTTCGCGCAGTGCTTCCCGAACTGGTGCTTGACTTGTCTCCATATCTTTAGCAATCTGTAATTCTACCAATCGCTTACCAGGTTCATAAGTGCCGTTAAGGATGCGCTCTATGAGTACCTGCTTGACGCGATCGCTCATGCATTCACGCTTCATTTTCATTTTCCAACTTTTTTTTCTTCTCTTTTCTACTTGACTTTGATTATAGATTATCGATAAATTGAAGTGAAGTTAGCGATTATCGATAATCTATAAGAAAAAAAGCACCACGATATGTACAGAAGATGACCAAAACTAAGGATTTCGAGGTTTCGAGGTGCAGGGAGGGGGGGACGTAAACTCTTCGTCCCCTACACCGTTCGGCTGAGCGCTCACCTTGGCGTTGCCCTTACACCCCCTCATTTAAATCTACAAATTTATACGTAAATGGAGTGATCTTCTGTGAAAAGTGTTAACCAGTATTCCAAGAGTGCATCTACTCATAGAACTAGCCAAAACCCTTTAGGGCGTGGTTTAGTCTTGATAATGGCAATAACCTGTGGAACTGTCGTCGCTAACTTATATTACAACCAACCTCTGTTGGTGGTGATTGCCGAAAGCTTTCAAGCTCATAGCCATGCGACTGGGTGGATTCCCATGTTGACTCAAATTGGTTATGCTGTAGGGCTTTTCCTGCTTGTTCCACTGGGCGACTTGATGGAGAGGAGAAGGTTAATTTTGATGATGCTGGTGTTGACATCTGTAGCGTTGGGAGCAGCAGCAGTATCACTCAACCTTGCTTGGTTGCTAGTGGCGAGTTTGGCGATCGGCATAACCAGTGTTTCGGCTCAGTTGATAATTCCTTTAGCAGCACAACTGGCAAAACCAGAGCAGCGGGGAAGAATTGTTGGTACGGTGATGAGTGGGGTGTTGATAGGAATTCTTTTGGCTAGGACAGTCAGCGGTTTTGTGGGGGCAAGTTTGGGCTGGCGGGCGATGTATTGGCTGGCGAGTGGATTGATGATTGTTCTGGCTGCTGTTTTATCACGAATGCTGCCAAAAAGTCAACCGTCGCTGCGAGTTTCTTATCCTCAATTGGTTGGATCTTTATTCAAGTTGATACAACAGCAGCCTATTTTACGTGAAGCATCTCTTGCAGGGGCGATGTCCTTTGGAGCCTTCAGTACTTTTTGGAGTACTCTTGTTTTCTTTTTAGCACAGCCACCTTATCACTACGGTAGTGAAGTGACGGGGTTGTTTGGGCTGGTTGGTGTGGTAGGAGCGGCAGCGGCTCCTGTTGCAGGTAAGATAGCAGATAAAAGGAATCCCAAGATAACTGTGGCGTTGGGTCTTTCGATTACAACCTTGTCATTTCTCATTTTGTGGGTGTTTGGTTACCACATCCTGGGGCTAATTGTCGGGGTTATTCTTCTGGACTTGGGTGCGCAAAGCACACATATTTCCAACCAGGCAAGAATTTTCAGTTTACCTTTAGAGTTTCACAGCCGTTTGAATGCGCTTTATATGACCTTTTCCTTTATGGGAGGGGCGTTGGGTTCGTTCCTTGGTGCATATGCTTGGAGTCGTTGGCAATGGCATGGGGTTTGTGCGATCGCACTGCTGATGCTAGGAGTGGCTTTTGTTACGTTTATTAAGCGGCGGCGTCAACAACTAGGGGTGTAAGGGGATAGGGGGAGCCAGTGCTCGGCTAGGGTTTCCCGACTTATTGCAAGAGCGTCTTCGCAGGAGTTAGCACCTGGTGAGACCAGCGCTCCAAAGAGCGCTGGCTCCTCTGCGTTCTGGAGCGCCTCTGCGGTTTTTTAATTATTTAATTATTTAGATTCAACCGGAAACGATATCATGCGTGTTACTCTGCGGGCACCCAAGCTGCTTGTTTGACAAGCGATTGCGCAGAGCGCACGCTAACGCGAACGCACTGCCTTGACAATCGCATCAGCGTCAATTTTTGCTGTATGAACTAGTTCTTCTGGAGTACCCGATCCGGGCATATCCTGCACTGCCAGCTTGACTAGGTTCAGCGCCAATTCACCATAAGCAGGAGCGCTCCCCGTACCCACAAAAGCATCAAGGACTGCGGCACCTAGTCCACCCTCACTCCAGTGGTCTTCTACTACAACGAGTTTACCACCTGCTGCAAGGGTTAGGCGTTACTTGTCAACAACTTACGATTAAAAGCCCCCAGGCATGGTACTGAGGACTTGTGACTATGGTTAACGATCCATTTCTTCCAATACTAGCGACATCATATTTTGTAAAACCCTTTCTAAAGCAGGAGTTTAGATTATAAGAATTTGTATTGATAAATACAGTATTCACGAATTAATTCATTTTGAAATATTAAATTTTTTCTGTTTTCCTTGACTAAATTGTCAAGTCGAATATTTCCCGCTCACTACCCTAAAAATAAAAAAAAACCCACACTTAATGGGTGCGGGGGAGGTACCTATAGAGGTAAGGAACCCTATAACGAATAATCAACCTTTATTTCTTCCAATACTAGCGATGGCACATTTGTAAAACTCTTTCTTCAGCAGGAGTTTAGATTACAAAAGTTTGTATTGACGAATACGACACTGTGGAGTTTCCAATTAAAAATCCCCCAGCGACTGTCTGGACGTGAATTTTGAAATAGTTGTATAAAAGTCAATCAATTGACCTTGATATTAATATCAATTGATTGACATTAACGAGACTGAAAAGCACTCGAAAATCCCCCACAACCTTATCGAATAATGGGGGAAAGAAAATGTAATGCGTAAGATGAGAAGATGAAAGGAGCTTATATCGAGAAGGCTAAGAAATATAGAGATGCAAAACGTTCCAAATGTTAGGAAAACCCTATACCCACAACTTACGATTAAAAGCCCCCAGACCACCTATTGAAAATTTTCGACAAACATTCATAACTCATTTCTTCCAATATTAGCGGGATTGTATTTGTAAAACCCCTGTCTATTGTAGGACTTTCACTTACAAAAGCTTGTGTTGACGAATACAACACATAGGAGTTTTTCCGAGCGTAAATGACCACACCAAAATAAAACCCTGTACTCAACAGGTACAGGGAAGGAACCGATGGAAGAAAGGTTCCCAGTGCTTTTTTGGAAAGCTATGTCGTATTATTAATCCTCTATTTCTTCCAATCTTAGTAAGATCGTATTTGTAAAAACCCTTTCTAAAGCAGGAATCCCTCGTTACAAAAAGTTGTGTTGACTAATACATTTATGGTTCAAATACACATTACACTTATACAGGAAATTATTGATGTTACTGGTGCTATTGCCATATAAAAAATAAAAAACCCCCAAGGTAACTGGGGCTTTTTGATGTTGTCATCTTGAAATTGATGATACTCTCAATACTAGTGAAGTCGTATTTGTAAAAACCCTTTCTAAAGCAGGAATTGAAATTACAAAAAACCCTTTCTAAAGTAGTAATTGAATTTTGAAATATTTGTATACTCTTTTAATACTAGAGGTATCGTATTTTTTAATTGTTTATGTAACTCGTATAAGCTGTGTAATAACTGCAACAAGCGTATCAATTTCAAAAGGTATATAAATAACCTCCTGAAACCCAGCATCCGTTGCTGTATTAAACTCTTCTGGACACATATAACTTGTAATCGCCACAGCAGGAATAAATCCTCCTTCCTTGGCTTCTTTGTTTCTAATGAAGCGAATTAGTGAATAACCGTCCTTCTTAGGCAGTCTGATCTCGCTGATTATAACATCAGGTCTCCACTCTTCTATGACTTGTATGGCATTATCCACAGATCTTGCCATTTTCGTTTTTGCAAAACACTCTTCAAAAATAACCCTAACTAGCCACAAGCAATCGTCATTATTACTTACCACAAGTACCCGTAAACCATCAAGAAATGACGGTTGATTTTGAAGTGTTTGTTCAAAAAGCATTAACATGACATTTATTTATATTGCTTAGAATTTACACCTGCTTGACGTTGGGAGTCAGTACGGTTTCGCACATTAAACTCCGAAGAGTAAAACTTTTAGAGAGGGGACGCGTGAATCCATAAAAAACTGGTTTTGTGCTGACCGCTGTTGACTACCGCTAGCTCTGTTTACTTAACAATCGAGCGTACTCGTTTTTGGTGATGGAATAACATTCACAAGATACATCGAGCAAGTGTTCCCGATTGAGGATGGTAATATGTCCACGCCTGTAGGTAATGATTCCGGCTCGGCTAAGGATGCCAGCAGCCACTGTGACACCTGAGCGGCGACAGCCTAGCATTTCACCAATAAATTCTTGAGTTAGCAGGAATTTATCAGATTGCATACCGTCAGAAACTATCAACAGCCAACGGGCAAGTCGTTCTTCTATCGTATGCACGCGGTTGCAGACTGCTGTTTGCGTGACTTGGGTGAACAGTGCTTGAGTATAACGCAACAGCAAACTTTGAAGTTCCGATCCCCGGTTGAACTCCGCTATGAGTGGCAAAGCCTTCATCTTCATACCACCGTCGGGAACCTGCACAAATGCAGTTGTGGTTGTCGTGTTGCCGCCCCAAATTACAGGAAGACCCACCATGCCATCATTGCTCACTATACCAACTTCAACGGTCGATCCGTCTTCAAGGTTAGAGACTAAAGAAATTATTGCCTGATGGGGAAAATAGACATGTGTTATCGGTTCGCCTACTTCGTAGAGGATTTGCTTATTTTTAAATTCGACTCGCTCTAAGTGGGGAACTAGACGTTGATACTCAGCCGCTGAAAGTGCGGCAAGTATTTGATTTTCTATTGGTGGATTAGGCGAGTTTGATACTGACATTGAGAACCCTTAAGCGCAACTGTACTTTGAAAAGCAACTGATGGTAAGGCACTTGCCTTGAAATAAAATACCAGCCGTCAAACCTAGATCCCTCGTTACCAACCCGTCAACCTGAAATACGGCTGGTATTTTATTTTTACGGTCTCCCCTAACTTGAGAGTTGCCTAAAACTAGTCTCAATATGTCAAAAGGTGGCTTTTGTTTATCAACACGGTGTTCAAAAATAGTGATACTAATTTGGAAATGTCAGAGTTAACTATTTTACGTAGTATAAAAGTCAATAAATTGACATTAACTGGACTGAAAAGCACTTGAAAATCCCCACAACCTTGGATAATTGGGGCAATGCGTAAGATGAGAAGACGAAAGGAGCTTATATCGAAAAGGGTATGAAATATAGAGATGCAAATCGTTTCAGACTTTAGGCAACGCTATATCCGCAATTTGCGATTAAAAGCCCCCAGACCACCTATCGAAATTTTCGACAAATAGTGATAACTCATTTCTGACAATATTAGCGGGATTGTATTTGTAAACCCCCTGTCTATTGCAGGAGTTTAGATTACAAAAACTTGTGTTGACGAATACAACACATAGGAGTTTTTCCGACCACAAATGAGCACACCTCAAATCTTGATTATCTCGTCTGACCTACGCCGAATATTAACTGCTCATTACCTTAAAAAAACCCACACTTATGGGTGCGGGGAAAATGTGCCGATTGAGGAAATGAACCTTATACCAAAAGGTCATCCTCTGTTTCTTCCAATACTAGTGAGGTCGTATTTGTATAACTCTTTCTAAAGTACGAATCGCTCGTTACAAAAAATTGTGTTGCTCAATACATTTATGGTTGAAATAGAAATTACACTTATGTAGGAAATTATTGATGTTACTGGTGCTGGTGAACTGGACGGTAACAGCTTTACTTATTCGTGTTCCTAAACACATCCAAATTTTATCGAAATTGAACTTTTGACAGAAGAGATATCTTTTCATCACAAATAAATTCTAAGAAGCATTGCTCCTAACGCTGGTTGGCTATTAAGTAAAGTTGCTAGTTAATAAAAACCCCCCAGTTGCCGTGGGGGTTTTTATTTTTTTTTGAGGTAACAGTTTTTCTTATTTGTGTTTATGAATACACCCAAAAATTACCGTAACAGAACTTTTGACAGAAGAGATTATCACCCCATCAAAATAAGCTTCTAAGAAGCAAGCGGTACTAGTGACTAGCCATAGCCATAGCAACACAGGAATTAAAAACCCACAGGTCATCATCTGTGGGTTTTACTTTTTGAAGTTGTGCTAGGTCTATGTTTTTTTGGCTACGCTAAGGTAGGTCAAGCTGAAAAGATTCTTGTATTCCTGATTACATCAAAATTTTCCCAAAAGGTAAACTTTCGACTTTAACACCAAAATCCCCATAAAAATACCCTCCCCCTTCATCGTCGCGAAGTTCTAAGGTATAAAACACATATAAGTACTCAACGCGCTAATCCCAGACAACAAAAAACCCCCATAACTACATCGGTAATGGGGGATATGAGGGTAATATGAGAGAAATAAGAGTGTCCCAAACGTTAGGAAAACATTTCAACTATGCCCGCAACTTACGATTAAAAATCCTCAGACGTGGTACTGAGGAATTGAGACTAAGATTCAGAAGTCATTTCTTCCAATATTAATGGCATCGTATTTGTAAAACTCTTTCTTCAGCAAGAGTTTAGATTACAAAAGTTTGTGTTGACTAATACAGTACTATACAGTTTCCAATTAAAAACCTCCACAACCTTATCGGGAAGCGGAGGGACAATGTGTTGGTTAAGAAGATGAAAGGAGCTTATATCGAGAAGGGTATGGAATATAGAGATGTAGAACGTTCCAGACGGAACGAAAAACGTCTCAGCTTGAGTTCGCAACCTACGATTAAAAACTCCTGAGCTGCTACTGAAAACTTTCGACAAACATTAAGAACTTATTTCTGACAATATTAGCGGGATTGTATTTGTAAAACCCCTGTCTATTGCAGGAGTTTAAATTACAAAAGTTTGTATTGACGAATACGACACTCTGGAGTTTCCAATTAAAAATCCCCCTGGGACTGTCTGAACGTGAATTTTGAAATACTTGTATACTCTTTTAATACTAGAGGAGTCGTTTTTTGTAATTGTTCTAAAGTTAGAACTTAAGTTACAAAAGCTTGTGTTGACGAATACGACACAGTGGAGTTTTTCCTACCGCAAATGACCACACCAAAACCTTTACAATCTCAGCACAAAAAACCACCTCAGTTATGTCCAAGGTGGTGATGAAATTGACGATATTCCCAATACTAGTGAGGTCGTATTTGTAAAACCATTTCTAAAGTAGGAATTTAAATTACAAAAAACTGTGCCAGTAGGTAGGTATGATTAAATCGAACCATATTAACTTATGTAAAGTGCCATAAACGCTTTAAAAATAAAAAAAAACCCCTGCCATCAACTCACCTAAATCCCCAAACTCACTCTAATGTTCTGCACAATTACCTCTAGTGGCTCAGAAATATCCACCGTAACCGCACCAGATGGCTCCTCAAGAGCATCAAACTGACTTTTAAGAAGTTTTTCGCCCATAAAGTGGCCATGACGTTGTTGTAGCCGCTTTTGAATCAACTCAAAAGACCCTTTGAGATAAACCACAATTACGCGTTTCTCATCCAAAACCAAAACCTGGCGATAACTCGCTTTCAGCGCAGAACACGCCAGCACCATATTTTTATTCTCTTGCAACCACTGTTGTATTGCCTGTTGCAACGCCAGTAGCCAAGGCACCCTATCTAAATCATTTAGGGGAATGCCATGCCGCATTTTCTCAATATTCTCTGGCGAGTGGAAGGCATCAGCATCGCTAAATTCCCAGTCTAAAGAGTCTGCCAGCAGTTGCCCAATGCTGGACTTACCAGAACCAGAGACACCCATTACGAGAATTATCATATTTTTAATTGCAGACTAAGGAAATCAGGGAGAAAAGGAGGGAAAAGTTAATGTGAAATCACTCTTTTCCCTGACTTCCACACTCTTTCACTTGTGTGCTTGTCCTCTTACAAAAACTCACGCGGATCTGTCACATACCCAGTGATTGCGGAAGCTGCAGCGGTGAAGGGAGAAGCAAGATAAATTCCCGCTTCTTTATGTCCCATTCGTCCGGGGAAGTTGCGGTTGGTGGTGGAAACACAGATTTCTGGCTCATTCATCCGCCCAAAGGTGTCTTTGGGACCACCCAAGCAAGCAGCACAGGAAGGTGCAGCAGGTTCAATGCAACCAGCTTCTAAGAAAATTTCTGAGAGGGTTTGCTCTTGGTACTTGATTTTAAACAAATCTTCGTAAACTTTTTGGGTAGCAGGGACTATGTAGGTGGGAACCTTCACCTTGTGACCTTTAAGAACTTGTGCTGCATGGAAAAAGTCCTCTGTTTTTCCACCCGTGCAGGAACCGATATAAGCTCGGTTAATTTTGACATTGCTGCACTCTCGTGCTGTTGCACGGTTATCAGGGGAGTGAGGTTGGGCAACAACTGGTTCTAGTTTGGAAACATCATAGTGATGCTCACTGTAGAACTTGGCATCTGAGTCTGTGTATACTGCCTCAAAAGGCTTATCGGTACGCGCCCGCACATACTCAAATGTGGTTTCATCAGGAGCAATGGTACCATTCTTGCCACCAGCTTCAATCACCATGTTACACAAAGTCATCCGTTCTTCCATCGTCATTCGTTCGACGGCTTCTCCTGTAAATTCCATCGTCCGATAGGTTGCGCCAGAGACGCTGATATCCCCAATAATTTGTAAAATCAGGTCTTTTGCCAACAAGTAAGGAGGCATTTCACCATTCAACACAAAACGCATGGTGGCAGGAACTTTGATCAACAGCTTGCCAGTCCCCATAATAAAACCAGCATCTGTGTTGCCGATACCTGTGGCAAATTGACCGAAAGCACCAGCGTTACAGGTGTGAGAGTCCGTACCAAATAAAACTTCGCCTGGGCGCGTATGACCCTCTTGGGCTAGGGCGACGTGGCAAACACCTTTGTAATCTGGGTTGGCTTTAAAGTTGGAAAGGTCAGTAATATCGTAAAAGTATTTTATACTTTGCTCTTTTGCAAAATCACGCAAAATATCAACGTTGCGGTTAGCGCGTGCGTCAGCCGTGAAAATATAATGGTCGGGAATTAACACGATTTTTTCGGAGTCCCAGACTTTGGCGTCAGCACCAAACTCGCGTTTGAAAACGCCGATGGTTCCAGGACCACAAACGTCATGTGTCATTAAAAGATCAACATTAACCCAGATATTTTCCCCCGGTTCGACAACCGAACGACCAGAGGCTTTCGCCAAAATTTTTTCTACAAGGGTCATGCCCATAGCGATCGCGTTCTTTTTGTGCAAGGGTACAAATTCTATGCTACATGGCTGGCCGTCTGTGAATCAAATTTTGACACGTAAATGTCCGAATATATCCTGCAATAGCCAAATGCAGAAATTCTTTGCTAACCTCTAACGTACAACAACAATCGAGTCTGAGAGATTAACTTGTGGATGTTATATTAGAGCGATCGCACCAACTCAAACAAGACCTCACTGATTTTGTCTATGACGCTGAAGGTGAACTTGCACAAGCATTGGAAAGCTATGCTGCGCTCAAGTCACGTCGTGGAAGCGGTGATAATTTTCAACAAGAACTGATTATTGACTCATTTCTTACAGAAGGGCAAGTTGGTGACTCCTCACCCTTAGATTTGTTTCTCCAAAGCGATCAAGAGTTGTCTGAGCTTGAGCGTGAACTGATTCAAAGTTGGCATCGCACTTTTAGTGGCTTATTTGCTATCACAAAAATCTTACCTGATGGCTTTGAATTAAGGAACTGGTTGACAGACAAATACTACACTGTCAAGCCAAACACCTCCCAGAAACTAAACGAAATGTCTCGATTGAAAGAAGGAGAAATTTTACTGACTCGCATTTCTCCTGTGACTGACAGTTACTGGACTTTCTTCAGTTCCTACACACAGATGGGTAAACTGGGGAAACCAAAACTAGCAGTAGCTATTGGTAATTTTAAAGATAATTACAAAGACAATCTTTATGGTGATGCTCCAGACTTACTTGAAGAAGCTTGGCAATCTGTAGGAATCTATCATCAGCAGTTTCTAGAGTTTTTTGGTACTGATGAAGTCACACTTCCAGGATACCAACTCAACAAAAAGATTGGTGAATTCCAAGAAATTTTAACGAAGAAACGTTTGGAAGAAGCAGGAATTGATCCTTCAAAATCATTAGGAGATGTCGCACAAGAAGCTGGTTTAGGAGAAGAAGAAATCAAAGCAGTTGCAGAAGAATTTGGTGCTGACTCCCAAACAGTTTCACAAATGTTTGAGAAGAAAAACAGCAGTAGTAAAATGGTGATGCCAAAAGTCGATTTACCTGCTGATCTGAAAAAAGCAGAACAGGTGACAACTATGTCTCATCCCCGATGGGGACAGATGTTTCTGCCAACGTACTCTAAAATCAAAACAATATTAGAAGCAGATGATTGGCAAAGTGTAGAAGGTGCCGAAAAACTGATTCGTTTTTATCTAGAAGATAAAAGTATTAATGCTTTCATTTGGCATCGCTTAGCCCAACAGTATCCAACGCAGTTAGAAAAAGTACTACAAACGTTTCTTAAACGACCAAATTTTCAACTTTCAAATGACTTGGATACACTCTTGCAAGAAAACAACAAACCCATAGAGCCAGAGTTACCAGAAATTGCCAGCGTACCAATACACCTGCATAATTTATTCCAAGAAGCTTTGATGGAAGTTAGTAAATCTAAGCCCAAAGGGAAGAGTCAAAAACAAACAACTAAGGGTTTTGGTAAGTGAAAGTTTCAACATACTAGGGGTGTAGGGGTATAGGCGTATAGGGGAGCCAGTACTGAAGGAGGGTTTCCCTCCGTAGGTATCTGGCGTGTGTAAGTGAATACAAGAGTCATCGCGAATTATTTTCTTTGCCTTACACCCTTAACTAGGGATTTAGGGGTGTAGGTGAATACAAAAGTCATCGCGAATTATTTTCTTTCCCTTACACCCTTACACCCTTATACGCTTATACGCTTACACAATGCCCTACGGGCATTGACGAATTTAAGCAATATCCTCGCGTTCCATGTATACAAACAGAAACCCAAAAACTATAGCTGGAACAACCCAACCAATCACTGGAACAAGGATGGAAGAGATATATGAAGCTGAGTACATAAAATATTCCTATCAAATCAAACGACAATTCAAAATGAGCTTACTGCAAATCTTGCATGATTTTTCAAATTCTAAAGATTTTTAACACAGCAGCTTGCAATAAAGTTGATTGTTCATACACCGAAAACTTCGTTTAGCTGCAAGTTAGGTAAGTCTGGAGGTATTACACTGCGCAGGATAGAGACTTTGTGGCTTTCCTGCTGAGTCGCCTTGTTCACAGCCATCGCCTCCAAGCGAATTTCCAAACACCCAAAAGGAACCCTCAGATGAGTGATTTCTTCCAAAACTCCAGCAGGGTTAAGCCGTAAATGTGTTAACCAACGCGGTTCATCTATCAACCCACGAGTTTGGCAATCCAAAATCCATAACTTCACAGCCACTTCATCAGCTACAGGCGCTAACTGGATGCGTATCCTCACAAATTTTCCAGAGATGAGTTCGCCTGATGACAAATGCAGTTGCGGAACTGGTAATGGTTCGGTGATTTCTGCTAAGACAGGTAAGCCAACAGATACATCTGATATTGATTCTTCTTTTTGTTTGGAAGGTTGATTTTTGAAAGTCTGAGGTTCGGTTTCATCGAATATATCTTCGACAACTATTTCGTGTACCAACCTAGCCGACAATACTTTGCCATCAAGGGAGTTTGGAGGTTGGGAAGATGGAGGAGTGAAGGAGTGAGGGAGTGCGGAAAGTTCTCCTTCCTTCGCTCCCTCCCTGCTATTATCGTGTAGATCCTCAGCATCTCCATGTTTTTGTGTTTTTTTGTTAACTTCATCAGACATCTGATCTTGACTGGCGACAAAATAAATATCGTCGTCTTGGTTTTGCAAATTAATCGGTTCAGGCAAGGAATACCCTTGAGTATGCATCCACTTTATAATCAAGGGCGATATGTCGGGGTTACCTGTGGTGAACAGTTGCGAATTATGGGGAATGACTAATTTGACTAACGTGTCTTGGGGTTGTGCGTTGTCTTTTGCTGCATCTTCATCAAAAGATGAAATCTGATATTGTGTTTGTTCTATAACTGATTTTGCAGCATCCTCGTTATGAATCTCAGTTGTATCCTGCTGTTCGTCAACTGACTCATAACGCATGATGCCTTTTGTTTCATTCTGGGATAGTTTGACTCGTCTGAGGTAGGGTAAAGTTGTCTCCATCCTGATGACTTTACTTGTTATCTGCCTATTTGACTCCAAGTTTGGAGATGCTTCGCAAACAGCAGCAGGACTAATTATCCGATTTTGATGCTGAACAAAGCTTGGTAGTTGAGGCGAAACCGCTGCTGATTTAAGACGACGTAATGGCGGCTCAATTTTCGGTGGCAAAGATTTTTTGGGAGATGGCTGCAACAGATGTGATTTCGCTTTTGTTGGCGTTTTTACTAAATTGAAAAGTTGCAAATCTAGAGGTGTGGATAGTTTTGAGGATACTGGTTGATGTTCTATTGTGTCTAGTTCATTTTTTTTGGCTGTGGCGCTGATTGCCAGTAATTCTGTGACATCTGCTGTCATTGTGAAAAACTGGTTAGTTAACAATGTCGTTTTACCATCAACCGTAAGGATGCCATATAAACTGATTTCTCCCAAAATCAGCTTGGATTCACAATCAGCGGGAACCTCTATGGAACATCTGATCGGAAATGGTATGAACTTTTCGCTTAAGGATAGGCGCACTCGCCTGATGATTTTAGAATCTTGGGGTGAGCGCAGTTCTATTCTGATTTCTCCTGCATAGACTCTTTGATAATTTGATCTTAGGGGATGATCCAAATTCGTCGTTTCTTTTTCCTCTACACGCCCATTGATTGTGAGAGTTTGCCCCCAAGGAACAGTGTAAAAATCTTCCTGAAGTTTCAACACCAGCGGGGGTTCTAAGGTTTGATCACAAAAATCCTCAATTGCTGCTGCCAATTGAGAATCAGGTAAAGCAATCTCTATTAAGTTTTGTAAAATTTCCGATGTTTTCTCACCTTTGAGCCAAACCGGGCTAATCGGCTGCGAAATCATCGCTTCTTCAAGCAATTCATCGCTAAAGACAGGAAATTGCTCCTTATCGACTCTTGACAATCGAGTATCCTCCTGTTGTCGTCCCACCTCTATAACTACTATAGGTAGAACTTTCAACTGGATACAATGTTGCCAAGGTTGATCGACAAAGTGCGACATCAAGTCACCCGAACAACAGAACTCCCAAACTCCTGGCTTGAGATAACTAAAGGGAAGAAGTGCGATTAAGCCTTCAGAGTTTGTAGAACGCGATCGCTTTTGAATTCGCCGCTTCGGTGGAAACTCCATCGTTGAACTATGGGTGATCTGCACTTGCAAATCAGTATTAATCAGGTCAGAGCGAGCTAAAACTCTATACCGACCTTCTACAATTTCTATATTTGGGGATTCTATGGGACTCCAAGAGCGATCGCCCTGTTTCTGTATCAGAAATTGCCAGTGTTTCATGTTGAGTGATGCCCAGACTGTAGAGATGCGCTGGTTATACTAGGATTATCTTGCTTGCCAGTTTAACTCAGTAATTTCAAAAGTCATCACCTGATTATCTTGTTTTAATTAAAACACTGACGACGTTGGGATTACGTCTATGGAATGCCCGGATCTTTTCCTCTTGCAACGACGAGCGCCAATTTATCAGCTCAATCCCCTTAACAACAATGGCAGAGATTTCGGCACAGTTTCCTGATGTTTTGACTCTGGCGGCGACGGAGTTGAAAGACGAGGTGCACGGAGATGGTGTTCCTTCGACTGTTGTGAAATGGACTGGAGAAAATTGCCAAGTTTTACGACAAGGTGCAACGAAAATAAATCAGGGCAGTTTTTTATAACTTCGACACTACCGGATTTCATCTCAATTATGAAATTAAGGCAAGGGTGCATCAGAAGACAAAAGAAAGTTGGGAAAAATTAGAACGAGAAGTACATAAGTAGAAAGTTGACGATTTTTATAAAGCAGCCGACACAATCTTGCTCGGATTTTGCCCAAAAATCCTTATCTGAACAGTATTGGAAGCTGGCAAATTTTGGTGAACACGGGAAATCTAAAATGCTTTATGCAAGAGATAAAGAGCTTTGAGGACTTCTGTATACTCAAACAAATAGTTTATTTGTACTAAATAATAATTATGTAGATACAATGAAGTGCGTACAAACAAAGAGAGAAAATTCAGATAATAAAATAGGCAAGCTGCTTCAGGATTTGAGCGAAAATCATCAAAAAGCGATGACAGATGCTTCAGAACTTCTCAAGAGCACAAGTCATTTTCTTGATGCTTCTGTTTGCACATCAGACAACTCTGGTGGTGCAACAGTCGAATCAAATCACCAAGCAATTCAGGATGGGTTAGTTCAATTGCTTAGCTTGCTTCCGTGAGATTAAAGAGGAAATCAACTAATAATTAAGTAGTTCAAACCAATGTTTTACGTAACTCAAGCTTCGGAAATCCAAGCAATTATAACCCAACTAACTTCGCATCAAATTCTCTGGTTAGATACAGAAGTTGCTGACTATGATACACCCTTTCCAAAACTATCTCTAATTCAGGTTTCGGTAGAACCATTAGATTTAGCTGGGGATAATGTTTATATATTAGATGTTTTTCAAAAGCCTGATGTCGTCAAATACTTTATCAATCAAATTATGGCAAATGCCAACATTGAAAAGGTATTTCACAACTCCAGCTATGACTTGCAGTTTCTGGGTAAGATTCAGGCGCAGAATATCACTTGTACCTTAAAAATAGCAAGACAAATATCACGCAATCGCCTAGGAACATCAAATTTAAAACTTAAAACTCTAGCCAAAGAACTTTGCAATTTTACAAATGTCGATGAAGAGGAAGGAAGAAGTGACTGGGGAAGACGACCTCTGAGCCAAAAACAGCTAGACTATGCCAAGATGGACACTGTTTATCTTGCTCAAGTACATCTTTATCTTAATAGTTGGATACAATCAACTTTCCAGTCTAAAACGTCACATGAATTAGATAATAGCCACAATTCTTATTCTGAACAGGTGGACTGGACAATTGAAGCAATGAAGTTTTTATCTTGTGTGGCGCGTTGTAAAGAAAAATTTGGAATGCTTCACATTATAGATGTGTTGCGGGGAGGAAAAACTCAAAAAATTATCCAACATGAACACGACAAACTTTCTACTTATGGTATCGGTAAAGATAAAACTCTTGATGAGTGGCGAATGCTGGGGCGTTCTCTATTGGAGCAAGGATTGTTAGAACAAAACGGCGATAATTACCCAGTTTTGCAACTGAATGCTCTTAGTTGGGAAATTATGCATAAAAAGCGAAATGTGTCAATAACTATTCCTGTTGTTCAAAAGATGACTTGGGAAAATGATAATGAAAAAGCAGTTGAAGTGGAAATGCTGATCCAGAGGTTGCGATCGCTCCGCCAAGAGCTTGCTGAGGAACAATCTGTTCCACCTCACTTTATCTTTCAGAATTCTACCCTAGAATTAATGGCGCAGGTGCAACCCCAAACTAAAGAGGAATTTAGTAAACTATCAGGCGTAGGTAGTTACAAACTTGCTCAATATGGTGACAAATTCCTAGCTGAAATTTGCGCTCACCGCACTGAACAAGGTTTACCAGAACAAGCCAATTTAGATAGACAAATACAACAGGTTGAATTTCCCAAAAACAGCGAAGATTTTGATAGGGTTGATAAATTAATTGAGCAATTGAAGCAATCTTTAGAGAGTCTAAGTTCTGAGAGAATACCTGAGGATGTACAAAGATTTCTCAAAGCTGCTGCAAAGAGTGGAGCAAGTATTGACCTTCTAACTCTGGAGGTGAAAGAATGGCTCATTCAGCATAGAGTGGCTGAATCTTTACGAATTCGCTTGACGTGACATCCTCCCGACACTGACCCTTCCAAGTTCGCTCAGGGCTACGTCTCTACACAAGTTGACACATCACTAAATCTCACCAAAAATCCTTTTTCATCAACAAAAAAATAGAATTTTTGGGTGGAGAAACCTCAACCCAAAAATTCTTAAACATAGACATATTTACTAAAATTTCTTGTGAGAATTCCTCAAGCAACGTAGCGATCGCGATAATAAGTCAAAATTTGCTGTACCCGTTGCCTACTTTGTGCGCCACACTCAGGCGTATACGAAATCCATAAACCAGCAATTTGGCTTTGACTATAATCAAATTGTTGAGAAGTTTGAGGAATTAAACTCACTTCTACTCCTTCTACCTGACACAAATGAGCTGCTATCTCTCGATAGACTGCTAAAGGTAAACCAGCAAATTCAATTGTTTCTTTTGTCTCCATCTTTAAGTATCTTCCTCTGGAACAGGGTTTTGGGGTAGCGCTGTGTTAGAAACAGGATTTTCCCCAGAAGCAGTGGGTGAGGTTTGAGTAGTAAGTCCTTGCCCTACCATTTTCGCAACCTCAATACCATATTGTTCCAGAATCACGACAGGTTCGGAGCCTTCATTTATTTCAATACGTTTAATCAGGACTCCGTTTGCCAACTGCTGTCCTGCGTGTACATACTGACTTGTTGGCTCATTTGGTACTTTGATAATTGCTTGGGGTTCTTTACCAATGAGAACAACACCAGAAACAACTACTGCTTTGGCTAACTCTGGTTGTGGTGGTGTTACAGATAAGGCAGAGTTAGGGATCGCTTGCGGTGGTGTTACAGATGCTAAGGCAGAGTTAGGGATCGCTTGCGGTAAAACTTTTGGGAGTACACGAGTCAAGGCACCGTTGGGTTTAATTTTATTATGAGATACACGCGCCACTGGCGGTGCTGAGTTATGTTTAATCACTTTTTTGGGCGCTGCACTTTGGGCGAGGCTGTTGCTGCCGCCAAGGGCGATCGCTTCGCGCGCCCTATGCCTCAAGCAGGCTTCGGCTGCTTGCCCTGTGCTGGAGGCACAGGGGGAGGGCTGTTTGGAAAACAGCCCTCCGGGCATGACACGGGCGATCGCTTTTTTGTTAATTGTGTGTTTTTCTTGATTTAGCTTTTGTTGGTTTAAAGGATTTTTACTAATAGCAGTTATGACGCTGTGCGGTTTACTCTTAGGTGTGCTTATAGGAGGTAACTTAGGAACAGGTTTTGCCTGTGCAGGCTGATTTGTGACTTTGATGGAATCAGGAACCACAATTCTTGCAAACGGATCATTGCGACCTTTTGATACGATACTGACCCGTTTTGTAGAATCCATTGGTTGAATCAAGTTAGCAGTTGTGGTGGAGGTAACTGGCGGAGTTTGTTTGGTAAGAACCTCTGGATTCTTGAAGGGTTGATTTGTTACTTTTTCGTTAGATACGCCTGGGTTCTTGAACGGCGCTCTTGCTGCTGGTGTGTAGGTGGGGCTAGGATGACTAGATTGTTCACTTTGTGAGGAACAAGAGGCGATCGCCAAAGTAGCCAAAGTCAGAATCGCTGCGATTACAATTTTTGAATTTCTGCCCATGAACTGTTCTCAAAAGCCGTTAATCTTCTGCCACATACATTAAGTGTTTCAGCAAGTCTAGCCCTTTCCTCAGCCTGCGAGAGACCGTAACTACACTTATACCAAGGCGTTCTGCCGCTTGTTTTTGCGTCAAATCATCCAAAAAAACAAATTCTAAGACTTGGCGGGTGGGTTGTTCCAACTGCATCAATGCTTGTTGGATACGAATTTGCTCTTCTTGGGCGAGTTGAAAGCTGTGGTAGCGGTTGTCTGGAACCAAATCTCCCAATAAAGTTGCACTTTCATCTCCATTTTGCACTGGTACATCAAGGCTTAAGGGCGCGCGGTTAGCCCACGCTAATTTAATTTCCTGCCATTCATCAGGAGAAATTTCCAATGCGGCTGCTAACTCAGAGTCAGTAGGTTGGCGATTGTATTTTTCCCTTAATGAACGCGAAACTCTGATTGCTTGCTGTTGCAGGGCAAACCAGCGTCGAGGAATTCGCACGATCACTCCTTTATCTCGAAGATAATGTTGTATTTCACCGCGAATATAGGGAATAGCAAACGAGCTTAAGGCATACCCCTTGGAAATTTCAAATCTTTCTATCGCTCTAATCAAACCCAAACAACCTACTTGGAGCAAGTCCTCGTAGCTTTCATGACATTGATTCATCCAGTAATGAGCTTCTTTTCTGACAAGTCCAAAATTAAGTTTCACCAATTGATTGCGAAAGTCAGGTGAGCCAGATAGCTGATATTCTCGCAACAACTGCCAAATCTCATGTTTGACTTCGTTGGTGACGCATTTGTCCCCTAAAAAATGGGGAGGGTTCCAAGCCCCTTGATTAATCGAGGGGACAACACGCATATCGTATAAACCCTCCCCATTTTTTTCGTGTAAGACCTCGTGACTGTGATTGGTATAACATCGCATTTCTTGGTCGAATAAACAAAGAAATACTCACTTTTAAACCAAGCTGCGATTGCAGTTATAGCAGGGAACGCTTAACGCTTAACACCCGAACGCTTAACAGACTTGAAAGTCTCTTAGTGACCGTGTTTTCTCATTAGTTCGTGTCCTAATCTACCTGGCGACTGCTATGTATATCAGATTTTTTGCAGCATAGCCATTGGAAGATCAACGTCCGCACAATATAACGGCTCTATTTTGAATACAGTACAACCTGCCCCTAATCCCCGGAGAAGTTCGTTAACCCTCCCCGTTCTAGCAGGTGACGTGAAGATACCTAGTAGGGCGGCTGGGGTTTTGTACTTTATCCAACTCAGAAACGCTATAAACACACGAACGCCTTATAGATGCTTTTGTGGAAGGCAGCGAACTTATACCAAATACAGGAGTGTCCGATACCTACATAACACACAAGCTCCAATGGCAGTTAACAATTCAAAATGGACTGCGTCCCGCTGTGCTAACAAAATTCACGCATTAAAGACATTTATGCCTACGGCACGCTACGCGAACAGTTGGGGATTTCAACCCCTACTAAAACTGAAACTACGTATAGACGTAGAGGTCACCGGATCCTTTAATTTACGATAAAGAACTTTGTGCTCAAAGCAGCCACCACAACTCCATTGACAATGCAGCTTAATTTAAATTGGAGGGTTCTTTTGTTTTTTATACCAATCCGCCTTCTAAAACGTAATTTAGATTTTGCCAATACTCTTAAAATTGAGATACTTGAGGCATTTCAGTTTTACGGTAAGAATTGCAATTTGGTATTAATTAACTTTCTGGTATATCCTGTGACTTTCCGAAAACCACATAGAAATAAAATAAAAAATTATAACTCAATAATAAACCGTAATTATACTGAATTATAGTTGTGAAGAAATTGGAGATTATGGGAAATTAAAGAATATATACCAAAAATAAAAACAGATTCTAACAGGGATAATACTTAACTTTGAAAGACATGATCAGCGCTCGCCCCAAAAGATCATATTTATTAGTGAAGGAAGTCAACAGTTTTGCCCACCCGTTAACGAATACGGCTGGATGTTTTATTTTTTGGATTTCCTCTAGTAAACGCATCAGCTTATCAAATTGACTTTACAATTCATAATCTAAATTTAAAAGAATTAAAGATATTTACATGCTCAAATAAAAAGCGCCATACACCCGCTTGATCGAAGGACTGAAAAACTGCGGTGCCCAACGGGAGAGTTCTTCGGGTATGCCTGAGCCTTCGGCACAGCTTCGCTCTCACGGCACGTCTGAGCGCAGAGCGCACGCGGCTTGGGCGAACGACGAACGCAGTCGCCTCTGTCGGGAGACCCCTTCGGGTGTGCGCAGAGCGCACGCCCGAAGGCGTTGCAAGAGCGTCTGGTGGAGGAGATACGCCAGATGCCTAGCTGTTGGGAAACAAGGATCGCAGCCGGTTGTGGTCACTTCCTGCAGCGCTGTCTCACCAGTCGCCTGTAGAAGCAAACAAGAAGCGCACTTGATGTCGTTACCCAACCAACAGAGGTAACTCCAAAACCTCCTTCTTTGAAATTCTCCTGTCAAGAGGGTAAGAGGTTACCTCTTAGGTTTATCAGAACAATCTAGACTTGAGCAGGTTCTACACGAGCGTAGAACAAACCACGAATTTTGACTTCCTCAGGCTCTTTCGCGCCTAAGTCGGTATCTGAAGGCTGTTCGCTCACGAAAGTACCTGCAATTTCACCAGTAGAGCTATCTACTTTCGCTATTTGCAGAAAAATTTTGCCATCAAGAACATCACCTCGCTTAACGTTGGCGTTAATGAGTTCTTGATTATCAGATCTGGCAGGCAGAGCCACCGCGTTATCATACCCACTGGTAACACCGCGACCTTTGGGGTCGAGGAAGGCAGAACCTCGATAGGAGGGGACTTTGAAGGTTCCTTCAAAGTCTGTTGAGGTGTTAATGGTGGTCAAGCCAGGTTGTGTTTGAGCCACCAAGCCTTTGAGACTAAACAGGAAAGGTATGCTTTCACCGCCAGGCAGTTTGACTGTAATAGCTTGAAAGTCAAAGCCATCTTCTTCTACAAAGGTGAGGCTTTGATCTGGATTGATTTTGAGATCGCCACTAATTTGATCCAAGGAGTAGGTGCGGCGAGTCAACAATTTGCCAGCAACATATTCTGCTCGTTGCCGTTTATTAAGGGGTTCTTCTTTCACAAAGTATTGGGTTGGCTCTAAGCACAGTTCTTTTATGCTGTAAGACTGGCTACTATCTATGGGAATAAAACCACGACTTGTTTCTGCCAGTTGGGGGCATTTGACAGCCAAGCCGGTGCCTTTAATCTGGTCGTAGGTTAGAAACTCTGTACTACTCGATGATGGACCTTCACTACAAGCAGTAACTAAACCCAAGCATAAAGCCAAGAGTGCAACAATTAAAGCGCGAAACCTCATGGTTAACCTCAATGTCAAAAATTAATATTTAACTTGTAAAACTGCACCCAAGCTTTGGTAAGCCCAAGCCGTGACTTAAATTTATCAGGAGTTATGCGTTTTTAAACGTGTTGCTTCCTTTAGCCCAAGCTTTTAGCCTCAAACTACCCAGCCCACTGCATCTGTGGGGATGCGTGGTTAAAGGGTGGTCAAAGAATAAGCAGTTTTACATACAGCCCATTGTTTTATGGGAAAATCAGCTGATCATCAGCCAGATCATACGATTTTTTTTAACTCAAAATCAAAGCTTTCTGATGTTTACTAACAAAGCGGGATCGCAAGTAGCTATCTGCCGCTATGCAGAGCGCCAAGCTATCGCCCGTGTCACGCCCAGAGGCTTGCGCAATAACTCGTTACTTTTTTATCTGAGTCGTCAGAACTTCAACTGTTGCTCTACAGGTAGTTGGATCGCTTGTGTATGTATAAAAAGCAACACTTGATTCTGAAAAAATGTGCTCAATATATGAAATCCATAAGCTATGATTAAACAGGTAGTTAACAGTTATTGCTCATATACAATTTTTAAGTATATATACAGGTATCAAAATTATAACTATGTTTTCAGTAAAACAGTCATTAGTAGCTTACCAAAGGAACGTTAGCGGATGGTAAAGGCTTATGAACTTTACACTTTTGCGTCATCCTCACAACAAACCCCACCATCGGTGCTCAATACCTGTCAATATTGGGTTGATAAAGTACTAGCACCAAAACGAGTTCGGGTAGTGAGTCCTTATATCATCAAGCTATTCACCAAAGTCACAGACTCACAAAAACCTATTTTATTTAAGATATGTAAAGAAAATTTATCACAGCAACACTTGATAAATCAATTAACCTTTTCAACGAATGGTTGACTGGTAACAGGTGAATGCACAAAATCTCCGGTAAATTTGAGCAAACCTGATTCACAAGGACAGCGGTGTATGAGTAATGGTAAAAAGTTAGAGTTAACGAAATTGTCTTGTCAACTGCAAACAATTGCATCAGCAGTCCATGATACAGCCCAAGATTGTCAAGGGAATGCTAAAGCTATTTTAGCTTTACTAAGACAGTTGGAGCAGTTACACCGAGAGATCCGAGATGGGGCTTTTCAACAGAGTTTGCCCGATAATCGTCAAGGTCTCTACTCACTGCTTCGCGATATTGAGGCTGAAGGAGGCTGGCCGTATATTGAACGTATGAGGTTACAAGCCTTTTTAACAAAGGCAGAACAACAGACGGCTGTTGAAAACAGCAGTGAGGTTTTGGAAAACGATAGCTCCTTGAACTGGTAATACTAATTTTGAATTGTGGATTTGAGATTGGGAATTGTCAGTTGTTTTTCATTGATTGTTCTTAACGACAAACCTCTGATTTATCCCCATGACCATCTTTAAGGCTTGCTCCTACATCACATGCCTATATGGGCATTATATTCAGCACTATCACGTTAATCATGATATTATAAAAAGTTAACCTGTTTCTTATTTTTTTGTTAAAAATAAGACATTGTATATACTCTGATTAAATTTCTTCAAAATCAACAAATTTTATGCGTTTAAGTACTCTTGTGTTGTTTTAGCTCCTGAGTACTGGGTCGGACAATGAAAAAGTAGTATGCGGATAATACTATTTTTTTTGTAGATTTTTGCAGTAGGAAATGGTTGCCACAAAAAAATCAAAAGGCTAGATTCATCTGGAGAGCAGATCTAATTTCCGCTAACAGGATTTACTAAAATTACGTAATAATACATGCGTAATTACGACTAGGACTAAAAATATGGAAGGGTTTAAATGGCTGGCATTATATCGGTTTCCCGTTCAGATTTAAAAGGTCGCCGTAAAAAATTACGTCAAAAGCGACAGATAAAAATTATTCAGACAATTTGGCAAACCATTACCGTAAGTTCATTGGCGGGAGGTTTGCTGTGGACGGCTATCCAACCGATTTGGGTACTTAAAACACCCCAAGATATTGAGGTTTCAGGTAATCACTTACTATCTAGTGAGGCGATTGAGTCATTGCTTGTGCTTTCCTATCCTCAGTCTTTATGGCGGATAGAACCTCATAGAATCGCCGAATCTTTGAAACAGCAACCGATGATAGTACAAGCGATTGTCAATCGTCGTCTGTTTCCACCAGGATTAATCGTCCAGATTCAAGAACGAGTTCCTGTAGCGATCGCCCAAAGTCGTAGGGATCAAGGAAACAGTGACACGGATCACAAAAAAATATCTGTAGGATTGCTAGATGTTAATGGCGTTTGGATACCTATAGAAAAATACACATCTGGTGATCCCAGCTTGCAATTGCCTAGTCTGAAAGTTTTTGGCTCATTAGAGCAGTACCAACCTTATTGGACTGAACTTTATCAAGCTCTGGGCCAGAGTTCTGTTAACGTTAAAGAAATTGATTTCCAAGATCCAACAAATTTAATTTTGAAAACAGAGCTGGGAAGTATACATCTTGGAGCACCAAATTCTTTGTTGTCTGAAAAAATTAAGGTAATGGCACAAATGCGCAATTTACCTGCACAACTGAATCGTAGTCAAATAGACTACATTGACCTCAAAAATCCAGATCATCCGTTAGTACAAATGAATCAGAACAACAACAGTCTAACTGCTCAGCAAGTATCTAAAAAGATTTGATGGATTCGATGTGTAAGACACACCTAATTGATAAGGAAGTTTTATGCTGAATAAATATACAATTTTCGATATTGCAGTAACCAACGATATGGCAGTACCCAAGTAGAAACCACCGTTCACTTCTAATGACAATGGGAGGAATAATGATTAAAACTTCTACATTGGAGTAGAAGTAGAGGTTGTTATTGCCCTAACATTTAAATATAGTGGGTGCATAAACGCCATAGCTAACTGATGATGGGGTCTAAGCTGAAAAACGCTTATTGGCTACCTAGTGTTCAACAGAACGCATCAGGTGACCGGGTTGAGTTCATGAGCTTTTTATTTTCTGCTAACCCAAAAAAGGAAAGCAATATCGTCTTCGAGGAAAAGTGTGGTGAGTCCAGTGCGCATGAGGAGGGTTTCCAACGCCAGAACAAGCGTGTTCAAAGTAGCGTCTCTGTCAGGAGAGGGAGAGCCTCATCAAGTACTGGCTCCTCTGTAGGCGACGGGCGTTCCCGATAGCCCTCCGGGAACGCCCGTCGCCTGACGCCACATTCTACCCTGCGGGAAGGCGTTCCGCCTACAACGGGGGGAACCCCCGCACAGAAGTGGCACATGAGGGAGACCCTACCAAGAGCGCGCTTACTCACCGTAAGGCGTGGCGTTAGCCATAGGGTTTACAACAGTTCCCTGTAAGGATGGACAGTTTGTTCTTTGAGCAGGTTTTGAAAACAGTTGTATTCAGACATCCAAACAGTGAATTTCCGTAAGTAAAACCTCTATAGCAACAAAAGTGAAGCATACTGACACAGACGTGTAAGGACTGCTTCCCTTCGATTCCTCTAAAGATCCTTAGACTTTCGTGCTAGTCAAAAGCGCAACTCTTCCAAAGCAAAGGTAAAATTTCTTTATTGCAAAGTTTTCCTTATATATAAGGTGAAGCTGATAGCAAAAAACCAGGGTGTTCCATTTAATAAGTCATTTCTCGGTTATGTCCAGTTCAGCAATAGATAATGAGAATAGAAATCTTGTGTCTTAAATGGTAAATCCGATTGTTCAAACCTTAATGACAGATGAGACTCACCACGGTCTGCCTTTACAAGTTACGCAGTTAGTTCTGGATTTTGTGTACAGAATTTCCTTTTTATCAATCTTGTGTATACGTAATCACTTAAACTTACTCCGAAAAGACAATTTTGAAGGCGGTAATAGTTGGTTCTACCAACGGTTGAAAAACGTGTATTTTTTAAATTTATACCATAAAACATCTGTGTGCGGATCGGAGAGCGAAAAAAAAACCTCCAGATCTAGTCGTAAAATAAATGTCCAATGTCAGCCACAATCTCGAACACGGAGATATGATTGGGGATACCAGGGGTATACTGAGCCAAATTGGCTAAATAGTAGTGAAGATATTAATGTCTGGTGGAAGTTATACAGGTCAATTTTCGGTAAAGATAGGTATACTTCACTAGAATTAGCTATGCGACTGGATGCTTTAATGCCTAAGCCGATAGCAAACTTTCTACCTCCAATCTTACCAAGGTTGGAAGTTGAAAGAAACATAAACAAAAATGCCATAGATTATGGCGACCTCGCGTCAAACTATAGTTGACTCTCAGGTGAATAACACCATAAAAAGTCGTTTATCTACATGCTCGCAACTCCGATGACACTTGATAATAACCAAGGGCTTACCTATAAAAACTCCCAGTCTCCTGGACAGCAGGGGTTATCGCTGGCAATCAACTCGACCAATCCCTTTAATAATACTGGGGTAAACTATGGGCAAAACCATGACACCAAGAAGATTGCTAGTGAAGAAACACGAATGGGTGATATTGTTCCTGGTCGAGTCGCCAATATTAAAGTAATTGGTGTGGGTGGTGGCGGTAGTAATGCTGTTAACCGCATGATTGCGTCTGATGTAATTGGCGTAGAGTTTTGGTCAATTAACACTGATGCACAGGCTCTGACTTTAGCATCTGCTCCCGCTCGCTTGCAAATTGGACAGAAACTTACGCGGGGTTTAGGAGCTGGTGGTAACCCTGCTATTGGTCAAAAAGCTGCTGAAGAATCACGCGACGAAATCGCCAAGGCTTTAGAGGGTGCTGACTTAGTCTTTATCACTGCTGGTATGGGAGGAGGTACTGGTACTGGTGCAGCTCCGATTGTTGCTGAAGTGGCAAAAGAAATGGGCGCTCTCACTGTCGGCGTGGTGACGCGTCCATTTATCTTTGAAGGGCGTCGCCGCACCAGTCAAGCAGAGCAAGGTGTTGAAGGTCTAAAAAGTAGAGTGGATACACTCATCATTATCCCCAACAATAAGCTTTTGGAAGTCATCCCGGAGCAGACACCTATGCAGGAAGCTTTTCGCTATGCAGATGACGTGCTACGTCAAGGGGTACAAGGTATTTCAGATATCATCACAATTCCTGGTTTGATTAACGTTGACTTTGCCGATGTACGCGCTGTTATGGCGGATGCGGGATCAGCATTGATGGGGATTGGCATTGGTTCAGGAAAATCAAGAGCTAGAGAAGCAGCAATTGCTGCCATTTCTTCGCCGTTACTAGAGTCTTCAATTGAAGGAGCTAGAGGTGTTGTTTTTAACATTACTGGTGGTAGTGACCTGACCTTGCATGAAGTAAACGCCGCAGCAGAAACAATTTATGAAGTTGTTGATCCCAACGCCAATATTATTTTTGGAGCAGTGATTGATGATCGGCTCCAGGGTGAGGTCAGACTTACCGTAATTGCCACAGGATTTACAGGTGAAGTACAAGCTGCACAACAACAAAACGCCAATCAAGGACGGGTTGTCTCACCAGCAGCAACAAGGCGACCGATGCCACAGCCACAGTCACAGCCACAATCACAGCCACAGTCACAGCCACAGCCACCAGCAGCTAATCCTCCAACGCCGATCACAGAACCCAAAGAAAAACCAGGACTAGATATACCTGATTTTCTCCGTAACCGACGCACACCCCGTAATTAAGAAATTATGAACTTATCGATGGGATCAGGGTGAAAAATTTTATATGACTGATCATTCATTAAGTCTTAGTTGGAGGGTTTTGCAATCTGTTGAAAAAGTCTCAACTTTCGACGAAAAGTCATCCCCAACTTTATGGAGGAGATAGAGGAACCTGGGCGCGTGCACACAGCACCGCCCTAGTGGGAACGGGCAAGCCTTACGGGTATCGGGTATCTCCTGGGCGCACTAACGCACGCACCCAGGCGAATCAACACGCAAAGCGTATGCCTGCGGCACGCTTTGCGCTTATGGAAACAAGAGCGTTGTTACCAGTGGCGTGGACTGGTGTTTATTGCTGTAGTGGTTCATCCATTGAGAATGGACATGAGCAATTTTGTCGAGCTTTGACTTATTTGAACGGTTTATGGCAATGGTTATGATTGATCATTTTTTTGCCCGCTCAACCCATTGAATTACCTGATGACCAATACGAGTGCCGTCAAACCGATCTATCTCACGCACTCCGGTAGGACTTGTGACGTTGACTTCGGTCAGGTAACCACCGATCACGTCAATGCCGACAAAAATTAAGCCATCTTTGCGTAAGGTTTCAGCGAGTTGGGTGCAAATTTCATACTCTCTTGGAGTGATATCAGTTTGGGCAACCGTACCACCTGTTGCCATATTATTACGAAAGTCGCTGCCAGATGAAAGGCGATTGAGGGCACCGATTGGCTCCCCATTGAGCAGGATAATCCGCTTGTCTCCGTCTTTTGCCTCCGGTAAGTAGGTTTGTACCATAACTGGAACTTGACCTTGGAGAGTACTGAGTTCAATTATAGAATTGAAGTTGCGATCGCCTCCTTCTAAAATTAAAATCCCTTCTCCGGCTTTATTCCCCAGTGGTTTGAGTACCGCTCTTCCTTGAGCCTCTACAAATTGCCTAATCAACTGCTTCTGTGGAGTAACAATAGTTTCTGGAATCGCTTTGGTAAACTGAAGGGCATACATTTTTTCATTTGCCGCCCGAATTCCTGAAGGACTGTTGATAACCAAAGTTTTGTTTTGGTCTATGTAGTCCAGAATGTACGTAGCATAAAGATAAGCAACTGTGACAGGTGGATCTGTCCGCATAAAGACGGCATCCAGTGTTTCTAGGCAAACAAGGGTACGGCTGCTCAACTTGTACCAAGGATTAGCTGCTTGATAACGTCCTTCTACCAACTGCACGGGTATAAGTTCCACTCTTTCTAAGAGCGCCCAAGCTTTGCCTTCCACCACACTGAGTTGATTGACTTGAGTTACCCAAATTTCATGTCCTAGAATTTGCGCTGCTTCCATCAGAGCAACACTTGTGTCGTGACACGGATCAAGTAGATGGATAGGATCAATGATAAAAGCCAGTTTCACACTTTCTGCCTCAATTGCCAAAAAATTCTTCTAAGGTTGTTCCATTTAGATTATGCCCTTAAGAGTTATAAGTGACCAAACAAAGAACTCAGGAATTACCAACTCAGTAGTTATGGGGGATGAATAGCAAACAGGATACAAGCCTAACTGTGTTCTGCGTTCTTGTTTATTTTCCTTAACTCTAATGACTTTTCTGTCAACTTATACAGTTTTGCTCGACGCTAGTAGCTCATCCAGCTTGCCTTGATCTTCTAAAGCATGAATATCATCACAACCGCCAACGTGATGCTCGTTGATAAAAATTTGTGGTAAAGAGCGCCTGCCATTTGCTCTTTTAGCCATGAGATTGCGTGCAGCTTCATCTCCATCAATGCTGTATTCTGTATAATTTACCCCCTTGTTTGCCAGCAAATTTTTGGCTTGAATACAATATGGACAAGTTCTCCAGGTATAAATTTCTACTTTTGCAGCCATAAGTTCCTCAACTTTTATTAATGTTTTTTAATTTTAAGACAATAATGTTTTTGTGGCTGTATATGCTTTCACTTGTGTTTGCTCTGCCAATCAGATGCAGCCGTTGTGTCCTTTAGAGAAATTCAAATTCTGAATGTAGTAATACTTCTAAAAATTTGTGTACAGTAAAGCTTTAGAATATCTTATTTTTTAGTTAATAAACTGCTCTTAAGATGACATCCCTGTCTCCTCACAAAAAAGCGAAAGCCCTCAAACCCAGTAGCCGTCGCCCTGCTAAAGAACTCTGTAGCGAGTGCGGTTTGTGCGACACATACTATATTCACTATGTCAAACAAGCTTGTGCTTTTATTAATCAGCAAATAGATAAACTCGAAGAACAGACGCACACTCGCGCTCGAAATTTTGACAATTCTGACGAGTTGTACTTTGGTGTGCATCAAGACATGATGGCGGCGCGGAAAAAGGAGCCTGTTCCTGGTGCTCAATGGACGGGAATTGTTAGTACCATCGCCATCGAAATGTTGAATCGCGGTATTGTTGAAGGTGTCGTTTGCGTACAAAACACCAAAGAAGACCGTTTTCAACCGATGCCCATCATTGCCCGTACCCCAGAGGAAATACTGGCAGCGCGAGTCAATAAACCAACACTCTCACCAAATTTATCCGTCTTGGAACAAGTGGAAAAATCAGGAATGAAGCGGCTGTTGGTGATTGGTGTTGGTTGCCAAATTCAGGCATTACGAGCCGTCGAAAAACAACTAGGCTTAGAAAAACTTTACGTTTTGGGAACACCTTGTGTCGATAATGTCAACCGTGCAGGACTGCAAAAATTCTTGGAAACAACCAGCAAATCACCTGACACGGTAGTGCATTACGAATTCATGCAAGACTTCCGAGTTCACTTTAAACACGAAGATGGATCAACCGAAACGGTGCCTTTCTTTGGACTAAAAACCAATAAACTGAAAGATGTGTTTGCCCCCTCCTGTATGAGTTGCTTTGATTACGTCAATTCTCTAGCAGATTTGGTTGTAGGTTACATGGGGGCACCTTTTGGGTGGCAATGGATTATGGTGAGAAATGAAACAGGTCAACAGATGCTGGACTTGGTGACAGATCAACTAGAAACTGGGCCAGTTATGTCAAAGGGCGATCGCACAGCCGCAGTCCAACAAAGTATACCCGCCTACGATAAAGGCGTTACCCTCCCGATGTGGGCGGCAAAATTAATGGGTGTCGTCATCGAAAAAATTGGCCCTAAAGGTTTAGAATACGCTCGTTTTTCTATTGATTCTCACTTCACCCGCAACTATTTGTATGTGAAGCGGAATCATCCAGATAAATTAGATGCACACGTTCCAGGATTTGCCAAGCGTATCGTTGAGCAGTATAAGTTACCAGAGTAAAAAGACAAAAGTAGCCGACTAAGAAGCTAGCTATAATTCTCGATAGTCTCTTAAGCGATCCAGCAGAACTGGTGACAGCAAAGCTTGAGTTTACTCAAAGTGAGTTGCAATGGTTATTTCAGGCGTAGAATTTGATGTGGGCAAAAAGAACTCATCCTTATGGCAACAAAATTTCCAAAATTTAGCCAGGATCTAGCACAAGATCCGACTACGCGTCGGCTGTGGTATGCGATCGCAACAGGAAATGACTTTGAAAGCCACGATGGCATGACAGAAGAAAATCTT
>JAESGJ010000073.1_pt1 | contig 197455 bp, 151 predicted proteins | sample 9266241 | NCBI WGS metagenome assembly JAESGJ01 (sample SAMN14514841, study PRJNA621669) | algae metagenome | isolation source: Brasilonema octagenarum HA4186-MV1 and co-occurring heterotrophs from wet... | place: USA: Manoa Valley, Hawaii | collected 2009-07-20 | reverse complement strand
AGGTTTGCTCTGTACGACTACCGTTGGTAGCAGCACCGTTTTGCTCTGTATACTGGTCAACGTTCTGTGATTGTTGACCGGCGAATGCGGCGGTGGGAGCGATCATCAAACCAGCAGCCAGTAAACCGAAAGCAATAGATTTGTTCAACATAATTTTTTTAACCTTGTTAGTTGTGTGTGTTGTTTTTGTGTGTTGTTCTTTTTTGTGAGAGTGAACACCGTTGTCACTATACGTAGGTATTTAGATGTATTTCTACCTTAAGGAGTTCCTTGTGGTGTTTGTTTCTCTGTTTGTTTTGCTATTGAGAGCTACATTGTCGAGTTACATCATTCCGCAATTATCCAAAAGATTTTTGAAAAATATTTGAAGCCGTTTATTTGCCCTCTGTTGACCCTTCCCCCCTACAGATGACTAGAGATAGAAGTGAATCCTATACCTTAATGTTTTAACCAAAGATTTTTAGTGCGTCAAGATCTGGACAAAAGTTTTTGGACAAAATTTTTTGGGCACAAGTTTTTTTTGGTGCTAGGATCTACGGCTAAAGGTTATATATACGCGCTTAGCTGTGAAACAAAAGGCAAAACCACGGATAGCTTTTCTACGTGAAAAGGCAGGACTGACCCAACTTGAGCTTTCACGCCTCGTGGGCGTGACTGAAAGTACTATTCAGAACTGGGAAAGCGGAAGGACGGGGACAGAACATATTGAGAGAATTATTAGATTTTGCAAAGCTCTGAATTGCCAAGTGGAAGATTTAGTTCAATATATAAGCGATTCACTAGAGGAGCCTGCTGCAAAACCTAGTTCATTAAGCGAGATACATCATTTATTAGGGACAGAGGAGGTTTCCCTCACTCCCAGCTTTGAATCTGAAGCTGTTCCAAAACGCTAAGTTAGTCATTAGTACAAAAATCAAGCTCAAGGGTGATCAGTTATTATTTCTGTAACCCATCCCCAAAGAAGACCTCCATTGCCCCCATCCCCCTCAGTTCCTGCCAGAGAGTGTCTACCGTTACAAATTGATAGCCTTGTTCCATAAGTTGAGGAATGAGGATTTCTGTCGTTGCGGTGACATCTTGTCCGCCGCACATACCGTCATGCAAAACAATTAGTGAACCATTACACACCTGCTGGAGAATTCGCTGCACTACTGTGGGGATTCCTGGTCTTACCCAGTCCTCCGGTACAACGCTCCACATAACAGGTCGATAGTTCCATTGATTTAGTAATTTTAATGTTGTAGGTGTAAACAAGCCATTGGGTGGACGGACATCGCGCACTTTATCGGGTGTCAGAGCACAAGCATTGTAAATAGCAGCTTGGGTTTTTTCTAAGCTCTGTTGAAGTTCTGTTGGGGACAGCATGGGAAAATTTTGATGATCATAGCCATGCAATCCGATCCAATGTCCGCGATCGCACACCTGTTTGGCTATACCTGGCGATCGGTTAACACAAGCACCTAGCCAGAAGAAACTTGCCCTAACACTGTAACGCTCTAAAACTTTCAGCAGTTGTGGCGTGTATTGAGGATGTGGACCATCATCAAATGTCAGTGCGATCATTTTGGAACTTGGATCACCACACCAAAGACAGTTAGGAAACGTTGGTTTGAGGATGCGATAGAAAATCGGAAAAAAGGGAGCCAGTTGCATCTCGACCTACCTGCAGCTTTTGGTTTTATGTACTGTAATATAACGAAAGCTTAGTCATCTGTTCCGGACTTTTCCAACTTTTTTATCAGATCTTCTTTTGCTGTATGTCCAGAAGAGCACGCTGGTTGTCGCAAGAGTGGATTGTCAATTTATTTTAATGTTTGTGAGAAATAAGATCCTTCTGCTAAAATTTAGCAGATTAACGATTTTTTCCTTCTAAAAACAAAATATAACTCAGACATAATGCCGAAAAGGCGTCGATCTCAAAAATTCCGGAATAGATCTCCCAAGCAGAACTTTGCTGTCAAACTAAACCATGTGACAGTAAGAGTGATAACTTTAGGTGTATTACTAGCTGTTTTGATAACTAGATATGGATCAAAACAATCTATCAAACCATCTACCCAACAATCGTTACATGCACCAACAGCCACTTCGCCAATTCCTGTTATCCAAGTTGCTGTCAAATCATCTAGCAAACAAAATTCGAAATCAGTAACTCCAGCTGTGCCAGTTCCTGATTGGGCGATAAGCCGGAGGCTTGACGCTACGCCGATCGCCAAATCACTGTCTATTCCCTCTCGTCAAGCTGGGAAACAAAATTCACAAGTCGTCTACAACCTCAAAAAACCTCCAAATTTTAAAGACTCTCAAGAGTTGCAAGGGATTGTTAACAATCTTGTGGAGCTTGCTGCTGACGAAAATCTGCCTAAAGAGGCTTTATCTGTTACCTTAATAAATGCAAAAACTGGTGAAACAGCCGGATACCAACAAGATATACCAAGATATCCTGCGAGCGTAGTTAAGATGTTTTGGATGGTGGTTTTATATGCCCAAATAGATAGCGGTATTTGGCAAAATGAAAGAGATTTTGCTCCTTATTTGGCTAAAATGATTCAGGAGTCTGATAATGAGGCTGCTAGCTTTATTATAGATCAAGTCACAGGAACACGTTCGGAATCAGAACTAAAGAGCGAAAAATTTCAACTTTGGAAAAACAAACGCCAACAACTTAATCGATTTTTTCAAGAAGCAGGTTACAAAAATCTTAATATTATTCAAAAAACATTTCCCGTTGACTATCTTAATCTTCAAGAGCCTGAGGGAAGTGAATCGCAGCTACTTAATAACCCAGTTGGAAATTGGAATAAGATAACGACAAAACACGCAGCCAGACTATTGTATGAAATGTGTTACGCTGAACACGCTGTCTCTTTGCAAGCCAGCAGAAAAATGTGTGGATGGCTCAAAAGAGATTTAAATCCTAAAATTTGGCAACCACCAGATTCTTATGATTTCAACCCGGTACGCAGTTTTTTTGGTGAATCTTTACCCGACACTCGTGTTCGATTCTATTCTAAAGCAGGGGCGACTTCTGCTTCTCGATCAGAAGCCGCAATGGTTGTTACAGAAGATAACAAAACTGCTTATATTTTGGCAGTTTTTGCTCCAGATTCGGCATACGCTGATGATGGACAGATTTTCCCCAAGATGTCTGCTCTTGTCTATAAACGTATGACTTCTGGCAGTTCAAGATAGCAGTTATCAATTTAGATTAAACCATCATTTTCAGTGTATTGTTTGGAATGGTGTAATAAGCCTCACAGTACTTTCATACTCCCTCATCTCAAAATTGCATATGCATGATAAGGTGTTATGCACTGTTTTTTCCGAACGCCGTAACTAATGCATTTGTACTATCTAGAGTCCCAACACCTTGAGGAATTAGTCCAAGGTAGCGGTATAGATTTAAACCTTGCAAAACTCAATTTTCTGTCTTTGAAAGGCAGAAACACTTATGATTACCTGCTAATTTCTGAACATATTCCCCGCACAAATACTGGGATGGTCAAAAATGGGTGGTTACAGCGTTATGCCCACATCACTGAAGGTGGTTGGTGGTGTTCTGGACTTGACTCCCTAAATCATTGGCAAGCGATGGAGTGGGGGTGTTTTAAGCCCAACCAACCTCGATTAAATGAAAATGGCAAGTTGATAAAGTACGAACATCCCCCTACTACACCAACGCGAGTATTTTGTCTGCGAGTATCACTAGATATCTGGCAGCAAGTGGCTCAACGTTACAATGTACCCATGCCCAACAGTATCAACATTGCTGGCAATGGTGAAGCTGAAAGCTTTTGGCAATGGGTGATGGAACGGAACATCCCCATTATTATTTGTGAGGGTGTTAAGAAAGCTGCAGCACTGTTGACACAAGGATATGCAGCTATTGCTATCCCTGGAATTACCAGTGGTTACCGCGTGATCAAGGATGGCTTTGGCAAAGTTATCAGTCGCCAGCTTATCCCAGATTTAGCAGCGTTTGCGAAGACTGGGCGTATCTTTTACATTTGCTTTGATTTTGAAACTGAACCTAAGAAAATTGCAGCAGTCACTAATGCTATCTCCCAGCTAGGGTTTCTATTCCAAGAAAAAAATTGTTCCGTCCGAGTCATCAAACTTCCAGGAATAGAAAAAGGGATTGATGACTTTCTCGTCGCCAAAGGTGCAACTGCTTTTGAGACAGTCTACCGCCAAAGTGTTGATTTAGAAGTTTACCTTGCTCAAACCAAGCCTCACACCGAGTTAACCATTCCGGCTGCACTCACCGTCAACCGTCGGTATTTAGGAGAAATACCGTTCCCCTCCTCTGGATTAGTTGGAGTGAACTCTGCAAAAGGAACAGGGAAAACCACAACACTGCAAACTGTTGTGAACCAAGCCAAAAGCACAAACAAACCCGTATTACTCATTACTCACAGAATCCAACTGGGACGTTTTTTGTGCGAAAAAATCGGCATTCAGTGGGGAATGGGAAGGAGAGAGAAAAGGAAGGAGGGAAGGATATTTTCCCACACTCCCACACTCTCTTCATCTCCTGATTCTCTTGGATTATGTATTGATTCTATTTGGAAGCTAAATCCAGAGGATTGGCGAGGGGCAATCATAATTTTGGACGAAGTAGAACAGTCTTTATGGCATTTACTTAACAGCAACACTTGTAAAGATAAACGCGTCAAAATTTTAAAAGTCTTCCAGCAGCTTATTTCTACCGTGTTGATAAGTGGAGGATTAGTGATTGCCCAAGATGCAGATTTATCAGATGTTTCCTTAGAATATTTACAAGGATTGGCAGGAATGAAAATCATTCCTTGGATTGTTGAAAATCAGTGGAAACCCCAGCAAGGTTGGGATGTGACTTTCTATGATTCTCCTAACCCAACTCCCTTAATTCATCAGTTGGAATTGGATTTAATCACAGGACAGAAATGTTATGTGACAACGGATAGTCGCTCTGGACGTTACAGTTGTGAAACGATTGAACGTTATCTTCAAGAACGTTTAGAAAGATTGCAAAAAGAATTTCCAAAAACTTTGGTTGTTAGTAGTCACACAACAAATACACTAGGTCATGAAGCGGTTGATTTTGTTGCAGCTATCAATCAAAAAGTAACTGAATACAACGCTGTTTTTGTGACTCCTACCCTTGGTACTGGAATTAGTATTGATGTTCAACATTTTGACCGCGTTTATGGTATTTTTCAAGGCGTTATTCCTGACTGTGAAGCACGACAAGCTTTAGCAAGAGTACGCGACGATGTGCCGCGTATTGTCTGGTGTGCAAAGCGAGGAATTGGCTTAATTGGTAGTGGTAGTACAAATTATCGTTCATTGTCTTATTGGTATCAAGAAAATCAAAAAGAAAACATAGCTTTGCTCAGTCCACTACATAAAGTTGATGTCGATTTACCATTGGTGTATGATCCTATTCATCTACGAACTTGGGCAAAATTGTCTGCTAGAGTCAATGCTTCTATTACGCTTTACCGTAAATCTCTGAAAGACGGTTTGATAGCTGATGGACATCAAATTCATGTACGAGGTAATGATGTTCAAAAGAATATTATCCGAGATTTACGTCTAGCCTTTTTAGCAACTGAACCTAGTGACATAACAACCCGTCAAAGATTAATACTAGAAATCTTCAAAGTTCAAAAAGATTGGTTTAAAAGTCGGAAAAAATCAAAAGAGATTGATGAGAAAATCAGAGAAATTAAGCAACGCAATCAATTAGGATCTGCAACTACTGTAGCTGATGCTAAAGATATTGATTATGTAGAATATGAGCAGCTATTGCTGAAACACTCGCTGACTGAAGAGGAACGTCATCAAACTCAGAAATATATTCTGAGACAAAAGTATGGTGTCGAAGTCACTCCCTTACTGAAATTACGTGACGACAAAGGATATTATTACCAACTATTAATACATTATTATCTAACTCATGAAAGCGAGTATCTCTGCCTGAGAGACAAGCAAGAATGGTATCAGCAATTAACTTGGGGTGAAGGCAAAGTTTTTCTGCCAGATTTAAAGACTTATAAACTTAAAGTTGAAGCTTTGAGAGCATTAGGAGTGCTACAGTATCTCGAACCAAAACGAGTTTTTACTGAAAATGATGCAGATTTATTATTGTTGAGAAATGTTACGTTGAAATGTAGTAAACATATCAAAAGATCCATTGGTATTAATTTATTGCACCAAAAAGAATATATTTCGCCTATAAAAATACTTAAGCAGCTGTTGAGTTTATTAGGATTAAAGCTGAAGCGGATAAATAATGCAGTTTATAAAATTGACTCTGAAACACTCTATGATGGTAGGCAAAAAATATTTGACGTTTGGCACAAACGTGATGAGTTGATGTTGGCAAATTTTAAGAGTATTGGTTTTGAGATAGCAAATATCCCGGTTTTTGCTTGAGTGCAAGATAAATCTTGTGGGGTAAGCTTAGAGTTATTTGTGTCAAGTTAAGCCAAATATCCGACTTTTTAAAGAAGTCGGATATCTTATACAATTCGTTACAATCCAATTAATTTCCTCCTACCATAAACGTTGGTTGTAGCGCCTTTGTGTCTCTTCTATAAAAACCTCTAAAGTTTCGCCTGGAACCTCTTCTTCAGTTAAAGATTTATAGAACTGCTGAGCCGTATTTCCAATTTGATAAACTAAATAAGTATCAGTTCCTGTATTAATAAATCCTCCTGCAACTGGAATGATTTGTGTTGCACTTAAACCGATTGTGGCTAATCTATTGGCTCTCAGTACGCGATCAAGAATTGCAAACGCTTCATTTTTACACTCTGGAATTTGTAGTTCAAAACCGTAAGCGACTGCGATCTGAAAAATAATTTCAGCTTGGATCAGAGCAATTTCAACATGATCAACCCCGACAGACTCTGCCATTTTGGACGGAACAACACTCATGACTACAGAAGTTCTGCTCACACGGAAAAGCTGTCGGCGAAGCAGACGCTGAGTCATTTGTTCAGGCGTTGCGTTGGGAAATTTTGTTAAAACAAGAGTGACAAATTTCTCAACTGCATCTAGATCAATCAGTTCGATATGTGCCCTTGCAGCAGCTTCCTTTGCTGTTTGGTTCTCGTCTAGTTTCTTCCTGAGAGATTCTTGATTCTGTTCCAGCTTGTTTCCAAAAAACTGACGTGTTTCCTGTTGTGCTGTTTTCCCTCGTTCAATCGCAGATTGCACCACGTCTTGTCCAAAATCTGTAGCTGACTTAACTGATTGGACAATGTCTCGCTTTAACTTTGTTACCTCGCTAACCATATCCTCACTGATTTGAGAACTGACTTCACCTAAAGTTCCGCCAAGTTCTTGCAGTGTCTTAAGAAAGGACGCTTTCTTTATATCTTTTGAGGTATCACGACGTGATTGCCCACGGTGGAAGTTACTCATTGCTCTACTATAAAGGTTTTTGCTTATTTATAGAATAAGTTTTTCTGAAAAAATCTGACATGTTTCCCATAATCAAACTATCACTGGTTAACTGTGAAGATGCACAGGGAACAGGGAACAGGGAAAGAGTGTTTCTTTTATTCGTAGTGGGTGGCGATACGCCTAGCAGCGTCTGTTGCTTTGCGCGATACCACATGCGATCAGCCAAGGGCTTATCGATACTGATGGGGCGGGCTTAGGATACACATTCTATAATCCCTATATAGCAAGGCTTTCACCAAAGGTAACTAATATCCATTCAAAAAATGTTTGCGACAGATAACCCCACCCGCCCTATCTCGGATCTTGCACCTTACCCATAGTACCCCTTGAACTCAAGTTCAAGGCTAATAATTCAAGTGAGTTAAAACGGACTAAAAGACTTACCCAGTCAGTTTTAACTCACTTGAACTTTGAGCCAAGAAATTTATTTCTTGGCAGACGATATAGCCGTTGCCAGGTAGATTAGGACATGAACTAATAATAAAATACGGACATCACTAAATTTTCAACCCTGTTCCCTGTTATATGTCCTAATAGAGTTGGCGACTGCTATAAGTATGGCCCAAGATTTGAGCTATCCTTACAAACGTTGAGGTGTCACTGAGGAATTTAACACAAGCCAAAAACTTGATTTCTTTCATTTGTTTGCATAAGTGCCGAATCTATCCCAAGTGCGCTGATTTGTCACAGAAGCCCGAAATCCCTGTATGCACAGCTTAAGGTAGGGGTTGCGGTGAGGGTTTGTGTGTCATCTCAACGCAACTTAGTATTGTTTTGTTGCTTAATAATTTACAATATCTTTATCAAAGTAGCAGTAATTTTAAAAGTTTATTTTGAGCTTAATCATTTACAATATCTTTATCAACCTTTTGTGGTTACTTGTGTTAGCTAAAATAACACATTCTTATGTATTTTTCGGAAATGCCGCGCTTCAGAATTGTGTAATTCCTCTTTCCAAATTTGGTACTTAAGTTTGCATAAAAAGGGAATGACTCAGTTAGTTGCTTGCATATATCGTATTAATCAAGCGAGGAGTTGAACAGCCAAAAAGAGGCAATCAACGACGAGCGACAAGTCAACATAAACTTAAGAGGTTTTCAACCATGTCTCAACTATTTACCGATTTATCCGCAGAGCAACAAGAAATCGTAGCTGGTGGTCAAGGTCTGGATGCCTTAACTAAAGACCTCAGTCAATTTAATGCCTTGGCTGCAATTAGACAAGTAGGAACTGCTGCAGGTCCTGGTGGCGCTGCAACAGCGTCTCAGACAGCCTTCCAACAACTTGCTAGCCTTGGTATAAGTGAGCTTACAGTAAAGATCTAATTCAATAGATTGATTCGTTAAGCGAGAAGTTGAGTAGCCCAAAAGAGGCAATGATCAAGGACAACACAGAAGTTCATCAACAATACAAAAGCAATTAAGAGGTTTCCAACAATGTCTCAACTATTCATCAATTTGTCCGCTGAAGAGCAAGAAGTTGTCGCTGGTGGTCAAAGTCTGGATGCCTTGACTAAAGATCTCAGCCAATTTAATGCCTTAGCTGCAATTAGACAAGTAGGAACTGCTGCAGGTCCTGGTGGTGCTGCAACAGCGTCTCAGACAGCCTTCCAACAACTTGCTAGCCTTGGTATAAGTGAGCTGAAAGTAACGATCTAATTCGGTAGACTGAATTTCTTTCTTAAGCGAAGAATTGGGTAGCTTTGTCTAGATGAGTTAGCTACTATTAGCTATCAGCTAGATTGGCAGCAATAGTAGAGAGGCAATTTCTCACCTCTCTACCACTCTTTATTATTACTACCAGGTCGGTTTTGTAGAACGAAAAGATTTGTCTAATCCTTATACTATTGTAAAGTACACGGACTGCCAAATCAGAAAGGTAAGAGTATGTCTAACGATATCACATCTAAGAATTGTGAATTGCTAACAGAGTTGTCTGAGCAAGAACAGGAGGTTGTATCAGGTGGACGTTCACGTTCATCATTTGAGTTACGCGATTTTTTCTTTCAAAGGACAAACGTAAGAAGTTTTGCAAATAGCGGCTTTAATGCTTTGCAGAGTGGCGCTTCCCTCTCAGATCAAAGTGGATATATGTATTCACAAACTACTCTCGCAATTGGTTCTTTGTTTATGGGTAGTGGACGCAGCCGTAGATCAAGAGGTTTGAGTGGTAATAATTTCTTATCTTTCTTGCTTTACACTCTTTTGCACTCTTGATGATAGTATCAGCCAGGTAGTTAACAAGAGCGCAAAACACAGAATGCATCTCTAGAAAATTAGGGAATTTGACAGCGTCAGCGAGAGTCATTCGACTTTTGTAATGAGTTTCTGATTCTGACTACTGACTGCTGGATTCTGTGTTTTTTCTTTAGTTTAAAAACTGTAATATATACACGCATTAACTGAGATCAAAAGATGAACCACACCTCTAGGTTTTATTCTTTTGGGTGATTTGCCGATGAAATACCAGTTTATTCGACAGCATAGTGAGGAAGACTGCGGTGCAGCTTGTTTAGCTTCAATAGCCAAACATTATGGACGTACTTTTACTGTAAATCATATCCGTGAAGCCGTAGGTACTGGACAATTAGGTACAACTTTATTGGGGCTGAGGCGAGGTGCAGAAACACTTGGGTTTAATGCTCGTCCAGTCAAAACTTCTCCAGAATTGTTAGATCGGATAAAAGAAGCACCCCTTCCAGCAATTATTCACTGGAAGGGAAATCATTGGGTTGTACTATATGGTAAGAAAGGCAGAAAATGTGTTGTCGCTGATCCTGCTGTAGGAATTCGTTATCTCTCTAAACAAGATTTAGCAGAGAATTGGACAGATTGGTTGATGCTGTTATTGGAACCAGATCCAATACGCTTTTTTGCTCAAGAGAATGATCAAGTTGGTGGGTTTTGGCGTTTCTTTAAGCGCGTTTGGACTTTTCGCTCAATTCTGGCGCAAGCGTTCCCCTTAAACCTCATCTTGGGACTACTCTCTTTAGCTTCGCCTTTTCTGCTGCAAATTCTTACTGATGATGTACTGGTTCGCGGTGACACCAAGCTGCTCACAACTGTAGCAATTTGTGTGGTTGTGATGCATTTTATTTCCAGCAGCCTTTCTTATGTCCAGTCTCATTTAATCGCTCACTTTGCCCAACGTTTGCAATTAGGGTTAGTTCTGGAATTTGGAAGATCTATTCTGCACTTACCTCTTTCTTATTATGAATCTCGTCGCAGTGGAGAAATCGTTAGCCGTCTGCGGGATATTGACCAGATTAATCAGTTAGTTGCTCAAATCGTTGTTGGTTTACCCAGCCAATTTTTTATTGCGCTGGTTTCTTTTGCTTTCATGCTTTTTTATAGCTGGAAACTGACATTGGTGGCTGTGTTGTTTGCTGTAGTCATGTCAATCTCTACAATCATATTCCAGCCGACTTTGCAGCAAAAAACTCGTGAACTTTTAGTCACAGAAGCAGAAACACAAGGCGTTTTAGTAGAAACTTTTAAAGGCGCACTGACCCTCAAAACGACGACAGCAACACCGCAATTTTGGGATGAGTTCCAAAGTAGATTTGGTCGTCTTGCTAGCTTGACATTACGCACAATTGAGATAAGCATTATCAATCATACCTTTTCTAGCTTAGTTTCTGCTATTGGCAGTGTTGTCTTGCTCTGGTGCGGTGGAAATTTAGTAATTAACCCAGCGGAAAACTTGAGTATTGGACAACTCTTTGCCTTTAACTCGATGAATGGTAATTTTCTCGGGTTTATTGGTAGTTTGATTAGTTTTGTCGATGAATTTACTCGTGCGAAAACGGCAACTCAACGCTTAACCGAAGTTATAGACACCACTCCAGAAAATAAAGGCGATGGGAAAAGACCTTTCGCTAATCTTCCTGGAGATGCTGACATTGTTTGTACAGATGTGAACTTTCACTATGCTGGTCGGCTTGACTTGCTACAGGACTTTTCACTAACAATTCCCGGTGGTAAAGTTATCGCCCTCATCGGTAAGTCTGGTTGTGGTAAAAGTTCTTTAGCTAAAGTGATTGCTGGTTTATATCCACTGGAATCTGGCAATATCCGCATTGGAATTTATAACCTGAATGATCTTTCTCTTGATTGTCTACGTCAGCAGGTGATTCTTGTTCCCCAAGATGCTCACTTTTGGAGCCGTTCTATTGTAGAAAACTTTCGCCTAGGAACGCCCTACGTTACTTTTGAGCAGATTGTCAGAGCTTGTGAAATTGCTCATGCTGATGATTTTATTAGTAGACTTCCTGACAAATATCAAACTATTTTAGGGGAATTTGGCGCAAATATTTCAGGTGGACAACGTCAACGATTGGCGATCGCACGAGCCATTGTCACAGATCCACCAATCCTGATTTTAGATGAATCTACTTCTGGACTCGATCCAGTGAGTGAAGCACAGGTGCTAGATAGATTGTTTGAGCACCGTCGCGGTAAAACGACAATTTTGATTACCCACCGTCCTAAGATAGTTAATCGCGCTGATTGGATTGTCCTGTTGGATCAGGGTAAGTTGAAACTTCAAGGTTCTTTGGAGGAGTTACATTCAAAATCAGGGGATCATATGGATTTTTTAATTCCTTGAAATGCGGAATACTCAGATCTTGCACCTCCGGCTGATACGCCTTGAACTGAAGTTCAAGGCTAATAACCCAAGTCCGTTAAAACGGACTGAAAAACTAACAAGAGTCCGTTTTAACGGACTTGGACTTTGAGCCAAGAAATTTATTTCTTGGCGGACGAAAAGTATAGTGCAAGATCTGAGAATAGGGATTCTTAGTTGTTGTGCTAACTACTCTTGAAATCAGTGAACAGTGAGCAGTGAGTCCAGTGGTTGATGAGGGAAACCCTCACTTGGCATCTGGCTCTCCCGTTGGGTGAACAGTGAAAACTGCTAACTGATAACTGACGACTGTTAACTGATAACTGATAACTGATAACTGGTGATTATATATGCTCTACACCCACAATCAAAAACTCCTCCCTAGTATTCAAACTGACGAGTTTCTTCCCCCTATTAGTCCGTGGACATCAATGGCTGGAATGTTTCTCGTCGGGACTGTTGGTACTGCAATTGGCGTATCTTCATGGGTGAAATACAATGTTACGGTGAAAGCTCCAGCAACTGTGCGTCCTGTGGGAGACACCCGACTGGTCCAGCCGGAAATGGAAGGTACTGTTAAAAGTATCCTTGTCAAAGAAAATCAGCTTGTTAAGCAGGGAGATGCGATCGCTCGCCTTGATGATGAGCAACTACTCATCAAAAAGAGCCAGTTGCAAGGTAGTCTCGAACAAGGTAAGCTACAACTGATTCAAATGTATGCCCAAATCAAGAGTTTAGAAGTTCAGATTCTCGCTGAAAAGAGAGTTATAGACAGAACAGTTGCTTCTGCTAAAGCAGATTTGGAACGCAATCAACGGGAGTATCAAGAGCGTCAAATTACAACAACAAACGAATTGCTAGTAGCACAAGCAAGTTTTGAAAAAGCACAGACGGATGTGCAAAAAGCTCATGCTGATTTAGAGTTTGCTAAAGTAGATCGCGATCGATACAAACAGCTTTCAGAAATCGGAGCGATCGCTCGGCGTGAATTTGAACAGAAAAAACTCGCTGTTGAGCAGGTAAAAGCAATATTAGAGGGTGAACAAAAAGCTGTTGACATTGCTAAAGCTAGGGTAAAATCAGCCGAAGCTGCACTCAATCCCAGTACAGCAATGATTAAGATTGCCTCTGAACGTATTGCCCAAGAAACTGCCAAAGGTGAATCAACTATTGCCACTTTGAGAAGAGAAAGAGAAGCTTTAAAGCAGCGACAAGTTGAAGTGCAAAGTCAACTCAACCAATCTCAAAAAGAAATTCAACAACTTGATACTCAATTAAAAAGTAGCATTGTTCGTGCAACAAGTGACGGAACAATTCTCAAGCTAAACTTACGAAACCCTGGTCAGGTAGTACGACCGGGCGAAGCTATTGCTGAAATTGTTCCTCAGAATGCTCCACTGGTCATCAAAACAATGGTTTCTGCTGCTGATATTAAAAAAGTCGAAGTTGGTCAAAAAGTACAACTGCGAGTTGATGCTTGTCCCTACCCTGATTATGGTACTCTCAATGGTGTTGTCAGCGCCATTTCTCCAGACGCAATGACACCTCAAGCTAACAATACAGGTAGCACAACTGGAACAACGCCTGCTGTTGGCTATTTTGAAGCTACAGTTAAACCCCAGGCGCGAAAATTTGGTCAACATCAGCATCAATGCTCTATCCAAGCAGGAATGGATGCCAAAGCTGATATTATTTCCAAAGAAGAAACAGCCCTGCAATTCTTGCTGAGAAAAGCGAGGCTAATAACAGATTTATGAGATGCTCAGTAAGTAAGGTGAAGTCAGAAAAAGTACTTTTTCTGACTTTCTTTTTCTGGTTAACTCAAGTGTATTTACAACAGAGGTATTTCTTTGATGAATTTTTAGGAAATAAAAATGGTATCTTTAAACAACTAAGTTGGCATAAATATACAATGTCTTACTTAGCTTTTCTGTCTTAAACTAGGACAATCAATAATTACAGTGGTCACCCGTGGTCTGCTTACTATGTATGCAAATTATACTTATCGTTGTCTGCACCATGATTTTCATTTGGTTTGTCAGGTCTTATTATAGAACTCAACATGCTTTGCAGTGGTGGTCTTGTAGGCAGTCTCTGAAACTTTTTCTAGAAGCAGAGATCATTCGCGACAATTTACTACAAGAATTTTTCACTATACGCCGCAGCCTAGAACTTTTACCAGTAGAAAATCAGGGGTTATCATTCTGCCAAACTCAAGAATGCTTAACAAAGACTCATAATTTTCATCTGTCCTTAGCACAATTGAGCGATCGCTTGTTCCCGGCATACCTTCAAGATAGCTTGCCATTGGCGATTGAGTCCACAATTGAACCGTGGGTACACTCCCATCCTCATCTCTATTTTGATATAGAGATACCTAAGAGTTGGCGACATGAGCCAGCCGAAAGCAGTCTGATAGTTTTAAGGACTTTAGAAGAGTTACTAGCAATAACTGTGCCAGAAGTTGTGACGGAATTATCTATTAATATTAGCTTGAAACAACTGGAAAATCTTGGTCAACTTATGGTTAAAATTACTTATCCGGATGTATCTGCACTTAGCTTTTATTCTAGTCTACCAGAATTAAGTTATCTTTGTGAAACTTTTCGGTTCTTAACATCAGGAAAAACTTTTCGTCAAAGTAATAGTAACAGCGTTGCTTGGTACTTCTGCTGGTCAGTACCAGTTTTATAGTTATAGCAGTTGCCACGTAGATTAGGACATAAACTAACAAGAAAATACGGAAATCACCAGACTTTCACATGTCTTCTAAGCGTTAAGCGCTCGGGTGCTCCCTACTCCCTGCTATATTGTGAGGATGTTGATGATGACTCAAGCTTTAATAGAGCAAGCATTATTAAAAATTCTTGTGGTTGATGACCATGAATCTGTTTTGGGGGGAACAATCTGGGTACTTAACACTAAGTACCCAGATGCTGAAATCATCACTGCTCAAACTGCACAAAGTGTTCTAAATGTAGTGAATAGCTTGCAGCCTGATCTTGTTGTTATGGATCTTTCTATTCCAGAAAGCCTAGGGATGATAGCACGACCTGATACAGGTCTTCAACTGTTAAGGAATTTGATGACAAACCATCCTAACCTGAATCTGGTTGTTCAAAGCGCTCACGTCAAAACCCTCGTGCGGATTAGACCTGAAATTGATGCTCATAAAGGAGGCTTTACAGTTGCTGATAAAAGTCTGTGTAGCAACGAAATGTTAACTAGAGTTGATTGGGCATTACAGGCATTAACTCATACCAAAGATCTTCAAGGAACATTCGTAGGATTAGAAGTGAAACCAGAGTGGCTTCAAGTGCTGAGGTTAGCATTTGAAGAAGGGTTACAAGATAAGGCGATCGCTGAACGCTTGTGTGTTTCAGAACGGATGGTACGTCACTACTGGACTAAACTGCAAGACGCTTTAGGCGTTTATCCTGATGAGGGGAAAAATATCCGAATTCAGACTGAAATGCGAGCAAGAGTTGAAGGATTAATTGATTGATAACTTATCTATATTTATTCTTTCAAAAAGATATTAATGAGTTCCGGAATTTAAATTAATACTCAGTAATGGTTAACAAGGTTTCCCCTGTTAACCATTACGAATTATTAATTTAATAAGCTCATGTATCCCAGCATGTGGAAAAAAGTTAAAGAGGAAATTTTTGTTTGGCGCTTAGGTGCATCAACAGGAATTATAATCATTGGGCTTGTGATCATAGCCCGTCTGACTGGTTCATTACAAGCTTTAGAATGGCTAGCTTTTGATACTTTTCTACGTCTGCGTCCATCAGAACCTATTGATGAACGAATTCTGATTGTGGGAATTAATGAAGATGATATCCGCAGTATAAAAAAATATTCCGTACCAGATAGAGACTTGGCAGCGCTACTGGTAAAGTTGCAGACGTACAAGCCCAGAGTCATCGGTCTTGATCTGTATAGAAACTTGCCAGTTCCTCCAGATAACCCTGAGATGATTGCTGCATTCAAGGGTATGAGAAATTTGATTGCTATTGAAAAAGTTTTACCAGATGAAGTTGAGCCAACACCTTATTTGTCTTCCGAACAAATTGGTTTTGCGGATCAAATGACGGATACAGACGGTAAACTCAGACGCAGCCTGCTGGGAACGCCAACGCCTAAAGGATACAAATTTTCTTTGTCTTTACGCTTGGCAGAAACTTATTTAACCCATGAAGGTATCAGCCTGGAGAATGGCTTACGCGATCGCGATACTATGAGATTTGCTAACACTGAGTTACCGCGCTTTTTGCCCAACTCTGGGGGATATGTCAAAGCAGATGCAGGTGGGGTTCAAGTTTTACTGAATTTTAAGAACGGTCGAGAGCGATTTAGAACAGTCAGTCTGAATGATATCAAAACGGGGAACTTTAAGCCAGAGTGGATACGCGATCGCATTGTCATTATTGGCATGACTGCTTCTAGCGTAAAAGACCTGATCTCAACTTCCACAATAGCATCTACCAAAACCCCACCGGGACGAGTTTATGGAGTAGAAATTCAAGCTCATCAAACTTCCCAGATTATCAGTGCAGTACTTGACGGACGACCACTCATAAATGCATGGACAAAAGAATGGGAGTATATTTGGGTTATAGGTTGGGGTTTAGTAGGAATTTATTTCGCCAGACTCACTAAATATCCGTTAATAAATCTTTTGGCTGTTAGTATTGCTAGCATTAACCTCATAGGAAGTAGTTATTTGCTGCTGCTGATTTGGGGTTGCTGGGTTCCAGTGATACCAGCAATACTAGTGTTGACTTTAAATGGTGTAGGACTCACCGCTTTGTTTCAATATGACCAAACTTTTCAAGCTAAAATTAACGTTCGTCAAATAAGAATTGAACGCACATTTGAAACAATTCATAATGGACCATTACAAACTCTGGCTAAAGCTTTGAGACGTGTCAAAGATGGGAAAGATTTGCCACCAGACGAATTACTTTGCGAACTTGAAAAAGATTTGGAGAAATTAAACTGTGAGCTACGGGGCATCTATGAGTTTTTGCAACGAGAACCGCAAAATCAAGAGAATCGTCTTTATATTGGCAGTGGTATAGAACTCAATTTACAAAATCCTCTTCACGACATTCTCTATCAAGTTTACAACTATACCTTAGAGCGAGACTTTCCCTGTTTTAAAACTCTTAAGTTCAAAGTCCGTACCTTTGAGCCAATAGAAGATAGACACTTGAGTATCGAACAAAAGCAAGGTGTGTGCCGATTTCTGGAAGAAGCTTTGTGCAATGTCGGCAAACACGCCCTAGGACTAACCCATCTAGAGGTAATTTACGAAAATCACAATGGTTGGTACACCTTGAGGATTAAAGATAACGGACTGAGTATTAAATCATACGAAGAAGGTCAAGGAACGCGGCAGTTTAAGTATATTGCTCAACAACTCAAAGGCAAATTTACGCGATCGCCTGTTTTTCCCAAAGGCACTCTTTGCGAATTATCTTGGCTGGCGTCAAAAAAGCGATGGCTACTCTTGTAAAGACTACACAAAGTGAGCGATCAATGATAAAGTGATCGATATTCTTGTAAAAACTACACAAGCGATCGCTATTCTTGTAAAAACTATACAAAGTGAGCGATCGCCAGCTTGCAAAACCCCAGTCACCCTGAAGCACAAAAGCCGCCCAATAATAAGGAGAACTCCACTGCGGTATCTGCGACATCTCCACCTGTGCTTGTCTTAAAGCTGCCGCAGGTGTTAACTTTTCCTGCAACATCCCCCGATAAAACCGTTTCATCAACTCTGCTGTTGCTTGGTCGTCAACGAAGCGGGGGAACATAACGTGCCGCCCCGTTGTAGCGCAAGCGCGTGAGGGAAGCTGGAGGCAGGGTAAGGTTTTTTGCATTTTCCATGCCACTATTACCGCTTCGCGGAATTCGCTCATTCAAAATTCAAAGTTCGTCTTGAAAAGTTTGCGCGTCCGGTGAGTCCAGCGCTGCGGGAGGGTTTCCCGACAGCCAGGCGACTGGCGAACCCGAAGGGGTTTCCCTGCGCAAAACTTTTCGCAAAATTCATACGGCGTAAGCGTTTCGTTTATTTGGAATGGGTGGTTTATTTACGCCGCGCTGTACTATAGAAAAGAGAGTGCCAAATGCAGTAAGAGGAAGGCAAAAGAAGGCTGTGGAGATAACATTTCTAGGGACGAGTTCCGGTGTACCTACGCGATCGCGCAATGTTTCCAGTGTCGCCCTGAGGTTACCACAACGTGCTCAGATGTGGTTATTCGACTGTGGTGAAGGAACTCAGCATCAAATTTTGCGGAGTGATCTTAGAGTCAGCCAACTCTCCCGAATTTTTATCACCCATATGCACGGCGATCATATTTTTGGCTTAATGGGTCTTCTCGCCAGTTGTGGCTTAGCAGGAAATGTACAACGCGTTGATATCTATGGCCCACCCGGATTAAATGACTACCTACAAGCCGCCTCGCGCTACTCCCACACCCACTTTTCTTATCCGGTCAAAGTTCATGCCGTACGTCCAGGCGTGATTTACGAAGATGATGAATTCATTGTAAGCTGTGGTTTTTTGCATCATCGCGTTACTAGTTTTGGCTACCGTGTTTTAGAGAAAGACCGACCAGGACGTTTTGATGTAGAGAAAGCCAAAGCGTTGGAAATTCCTGCCGGTCGCATTTACGGTCAACTCAAACGTGGTGAAGTCGTGACTCTTGCTGATGGGCGAGTGATTGACGGTAAAGAACTGTGTGGACCGACAGAAATTGGACGCAAAATTGCCTATTGTACAGATACACTTTATTGTGACGGTGCAGTCGAATTGGCACAGGATGCAGATGTGTTAATTCATGAGGCGACATTCGCCCATCAAGATGCAGAAATGGCTTTTCAACGGTTACATTCCACAACCACAATGGCAGCACAAACTGCTTTAGCTGCTGGGGTAAATCGACTCATAATGACACATTTTAGTCCCCGGTATGCCCCCGGAAATGAAATAGAGTTAAAAGATTTACTTGAGGAAGCTCGTGCTATTTTTCCTAATACTAATATGGCATATGATTTTATGACTTATGAAGTACCTAGACGGCGGGATAAAGAATTAAAAAAGGCGGAGGCTATGGCTTAAATCAGTGAACAGTGAACAATGAACAGTTAACAGTAAACAATGAACCATGAACAGTGATAACTGGTAAGTAGGTCAACCTAAAAAAACTTAAAATAGAAATACTGCGATTGCTGAGTCCCAAAGCGACACGCTGTGCTTTCGATCTTAGCGTGCGCTTTGCGCTTGCGTTTCACTTCGTTCCATTCGCAATGACATTTTACATTTAATTATGTTGAGCTACTTAACTGGTAACTGGTAACTGGTAACTGATAAAGCACCCATTCCAAATCAATAAAACGCTTACGCTGTATTCGTTTTGAATGTGTTAGCAGCGTGCCGCATGCAGCGAATTTTGTTAGCGCGGCGGGACGCAATCCCGGATTGAATTCCGCCTTGTGCTGCTAGAGCTTTTAATAGGCTTGATATCAAGCAATCTTTTTCTTTTCTACTCATTTGCGCCCATCTTCATAAAATATTTAATTTTTATAGTTCAAGAATTCAAAAAAAATTCGGTGTTTTATTAGTTTGGAAGTAAATGAAAACACATATCTATAAACTTCAAAAAGTACTATTTTCCCTATGACTAGTCAACATACTGTATACAATTGTTATTTTTACTAAACTAGTCATCAAACAAACGGATGAAAAAAATGCTTGTTCTTATTGAAGCAGTGGTCTTATTCTCAACTCCAAAATATTCATTTTTTACTTTGATTAGCTTGTTCTAACGAGCATTTAGAGTTAATCGGATAACATCAGCATATAAATGCTCAGTCTCTTTTTAAGTATTTTTCAATACTCTTATGATTATATCAATAACAAAAACTAGTAAGTTGATTGGAGCAATACTAGTCAAATTAATCACAAAGATAAGAAGAGTCAACTGATGGTATAAACAGTTTATCAAAAATCACAAGATAAAAAATCTGGAATCGTAACGAGACGGTAAAGATAGACAGAGACAGTTGACTATTTCAATATTCTTCACTTAGGTTGAAATGAAAATGAAAATATTTCAGCAGAGGTGACATCTTGTACCTGAATTTCAAAATCCGTTTGCACAGCGTCTGGGTAAGAGATATTCCGAATTCTTTTTTTTGAGTGTACTTGTATAAACTGTCAAAATTTTCTCACAATCTTGTAGAAAAAGTAATTCGATATAATTCAGAGGACTTTGATTGTAGCTGACATGAGTCTGGAACACAGAAAAATCATTATTACTTCCCCACAAAGCAAAGTTAAAGGCAGAAAACTCTCTACAATTCTGTTTCGCCGACGCTTGCAAATCTTAGGTGTTTCTGGGGTAGTCATGTCGGTTGCAAGCGTTCTGGCTTTAAGTGCAAAACCGACATATCAAAGTACTATACAAATACTAGTAAATTCTAAGCTAAATGAAGGGGTACGCTCAAGTCATACCCAACAGGGATCAGAAAGCAATTTTACTAATACTAATCTTGACATTATTAACGACATGACTCAGCAAAAGCTTATGCTGAGTTCCAAGTTGATTCAAAAAGCAGTTAATTTGCTTCGTTTTGAGTATCCAGATTTGACAGTTGAACATATAAAAGGTAATAAAGGTCAACAAGCACCTTTAGTGGTTACGCCATTACAGGCACAGACAGGGGACAACAAAGTGATGAGTCAAGTCTTTGAAGTTTCCTTCAAAGACAACGATCCAGTCAGAGCAGAAAAGGTTCTGAAATCTCTACAAAAGGTATATCAGGAAGATAACATAGAGCAACGAAAACAGAGTCTTTCAAAAGGGCTTAGTTTTATCAAAAAAAGATTGTCCGAAGTCAAAAAGAAAATGATTCAAGCGGATAAAAATTTGGAACAGTTTCGCAAAAAAAATCATTTACTCGATCCGCAGGTACAAGGCAAAATTCTTCTTGAATCTCTTGCTGACATCACAAAACAGTTAAGAACTACCCGTGCACACCTTAAAGACTTACAAGCTCGTTACGACAACTTAAAAGAACAATTGTCGTCCTTACCTAAAAATGCTATTGTCTCCTTTCGTCTGAGTGAGTCAACCCGTTATCAAACACTACTTAATGAGATTCAAAAGACTGATTTAGCTTTAGCTCAAGAACGGTTACGTTATACAGATAACTATCCAGAAGTCCAAAAACTGATACAGCAGCGACGAACTCTAGCCGCGCTTTTGCAAGAAGAGATTCGACGAACGCTGGGAGACAAAGATATGCAAGCGATATCAGATACTTTATTTCAAAAAAAGCCGTTGGATACAGAAATATCGTCTGGTACGCAAGAACTACAACAGACTACAAGGCAAGTAGGAGAAGCTGACTTGAAGCTGATGCAAGACTTGACTCAGGTACAGACAGCAATCTTAGGGCTGCGTGCCAATGAAAAGAGTCTTGCTGACTCACAAGAGCAAATTCGTGCTGAACTAAGCAAATACCCAAGTTTAATAGCACAATACAACCGTCTGCTACCAGAAGTAGAAACGAATCGCAAAACACTTGAGCAACTCATGACAGCACAACAATCTCTAGGATTGATGATCGCTCAAGGAGAGTCTCATTTCCAAGTATTGGAACAACCTCAAGTAGAAAACTATCTAGATAGCAACAAGCTATCTATATTACTTGCAGGAGTGCTCTTAGCACCGATTTTAGGTATTGGCACAGCCCTGATATCAGAATCCAAGGATGTTATCTCTTCTCCACAAGAGTTACAGAGGCTGACAAACCTTCGTTTATTAGGGACAGTCCCACAACTATCACAGCTGAGTACAAAAAAGAGGTCGTTTCGCCGATCCTTGCGACGAGTCATAACTCATTTCTCATCACAAGCCATATCTGACGAAAAGCACTTCAACGTCTACGGCTTGTTACCCTCCCACGAAACGCTGGATATGGCGTACCAAAACATTCACATATCAAAGTCTTGTGTTCGCCACAAATCTGTGATGCTTACTTCAGCAACATCTGGAGAAGGGAAGTCAACTTTGGCGCTGGGACTTGCAGTCAGTGCTGCCCGTATGCATCAACGGGTTTTATTAATTGATGCCAACCTGCGACAGCCAAATCTGCACAGAATTTTGGGATTAACCAATGATTGGGGTTTATCCTTGTTGTTAGTTGAGGAAAGAAATTCCGAAGTTTTGGAATATGTCCAGCCTATTCATCCCTCCATTGATGTTTTGACTGCAGGACCGACACTAGAAGATACAGTTAAGCTATTAAGTTCTGCACGGATGAAAGAATTGTTGGAATTTTTCGAGCAAACTTATGACCTCGTGCTTATAGATACTTCTCCTATTCTCGGCACAGTTGATGCCACAATCCTGGCATCTCTTTGCAATCAGATTGTTATGGTAGGGCGGATGGGGCAGGTAACCTGCAACAAACTCATTCAAGCTACAGAAATCTTGAGTAACTTGAATCTGATTGGGATTATTGCTAATGGAACGAACTGGTAAGCCTAGCTTTACCCTTGAGTAATATGATGTCCGGCAAATCACCCTTAATATGTCATTGCGAGTGGAACGAAGTGAAACGTTCGCGCAGCGTGTCCCCTTGGGACTCAGCAATCGCAAGGTTTTTGGGATTGCTTCCCTTCAGTCGCAATGACGGTTATTTGAACGGACATGATATAACCGGATCACTACAGAGACTTGTATTTGTGTTCCATCATGCTGTATCCAAATTTTGCCATCCTCAAGAAACACTCTTTTGTGCATGAAAAAATTTGGCAATCATCAAAACGCTGATGAGCGCGATCGCCCCCAAGGGCGCAAACACTCCCCGATAGCCAATAGCCTTTTATCCAAGGACTGAAAAACTGCGGTGCCGCTTCATTTTCCATTTTTGTCTATGGAAAATGAAGCGGAATTTCATGTTCATAAACTAAATGTGATTGCTGTAGGGAGGAAATTACTTTTGAACAATTTTGTCTCCAAACTAAAGTTCCAATGGTATTTGTCCCCTCAGAATCTATTTATACCAGGCTTACCGTGTGGAAACCTGCCTGCTCGATCCCCAGATCTAAACCAAAAGCTCCCGCAAACAGACTAGTAGATGTAGGTTTATCGTTGCCGTTCCACTCGTATCTCAGGAATTATACCGTGACGTTTTGATTAATCCAGAAGTGGGGAGGTAGAGAGAAACTCTCCCATCACTGCATCTGTGCCATCTCCTCATTACCCCGTTATACTCCCCCATACCTTCATTACCTCGTCATAGCGTGTGTGGCGAACTACTAGGTTCAAAATTCGCGTCAATAAGGCGCGCATAAATCTTCTATGAACTAAACTCTCTTTTTCACGTCTTGTGAAAAGTAGACTTTATGCAATATCAATAAATATACAGATTATAATAAGTACATGAAAACTATAAATCTATCTGTAAAAACTACTATAAATTACTCAGAGTGGAACGATAAAATCGCACAGCATTTCTTCAACCCAGAAATGGCTGCGCGTACTGTTTATCTTTACGTCACAGAGGATTTAATTAATTCCTTAGCCGCATCTAAAGGCGTTGCCTACCAAGACTTTATCCAAACAGTCAAAAATGCAATAAATATAAATGGTATCTGTAAAAAAGCCTGGGGGAGTATGGAAAACCCGCAATGGCGATACCAACGACAAGGTTATCCTCCATACATAGGCTACTTAGCTTTATTTGTTTTGGCAGCAGGTACTGAAGGTGATTTTTCTTCTAAAGCCTACTATCCCCGCTTGCGGGAATTACTGGGTGAAGAACCGACATCCCGACCATATCCCCACTTTGACCAGATGCAAACACTCTGGAAAGATTTAGAGAAATGGGCAAATGTCGATAAATCAGGTGAACTGGGCATTTTCAACGCTAACATTACTGGCAGGTTGATTCACGTCGGTATACCCATCGCCCAAACTCTTTTGACGGAGAGGGAATTGAAGGCACTACCCGTTATTTTTGCAGAAGCAGGCTTAGAACCTATTTCCCTTCCCTCTGAAAGACATACAGCTTCTTTGTTAGTCAAACACGGACGTAACTATCTGCGAAGACGAACGTTGCGATTACTGGAAGAAACCAGCGAAGGCGATGAACTACGTCACGCACTGATTGAAAGGATTGTTGATGAGTTATGCACTTGGGATGGAACCACCGAAATACCGTCTGAGGGAAGAACTCAGGTTTACGGTGTCTTAAGACTGTGTTGCAAACTCGACTTGATTGCCAAACGTGCCAGCTTCACCTTACGTTGTACGACAAAGCATGAATTTCCTGAAAATGGTCTGATTTTCAATTATAATCGTGATTCTTACTCTTGTACCGAACAAGGTAATGGTTGGTCTTCACCCATCCGCAATGAATTAAATGGTAAAAATATTGATGCCTCCCAATTGGATTGGCGTCAGGGCTTGCGGATGGAATCCACTGACAAACAATGGTGTTTTAAGTTGCCAGCTTCCCCAATCCGAGTGTTTGTTGAAGGCAGAAGTTTGGGGTTAGCAGGACTTGTAGAAATAGCGCGAATTCCTAAAGGTTTGCCCTTTTATTTAGCAGTTCAGCAAGAGTGTTGCAGTTTGCTAGAAAAATGGGGTGCATCCAGTTGCGAAGGCTTTGAGAAATTGCATACTGTTAAAGGTTTACCTACCGGATGGCACTTCTTTAAAGTGGCTGCTGCCCATAGTGATGAAATAGTAAAAAGCGAATATCCTATCTTGTCATTTTCGACTAGCATCAGGCTTTATTTAGAAGGTGGTGTACGCCTTGACAGAGGAAATTATTTCTTTAAATTCGCTCCACCAAAATTAATTTTGCAAGGTGGTGATGAATCAGTAAAAGTATATTGCAATGGAAAACTGTTACAAGACAAATCTGGAGAAGGTATTTATGAACTTTCTCCAGATATTCCAGGCGACACCAAGCTTGAAATTGAAGCTTATAAGGAAAAAAATATTATTAAGCGTTTATCTCTGTTTTTAGTAGAAAATTTTCCTTTAATCACCAGCAGAAAAACGCCATTTATTGATAGTTTTAGTTCAGCTACAAGAAATCAAGATGACAACTCTCCAGGGGTAATTGGAGCATTGGTAAAAGGAGTTGATTGTCCTGCTTTTAACTTCAATACTCTCTTGCCAATTCAAGGAAAGCAACGCATTGTTTTTGTCGGTAAAGAACCGGGGCAAGTTGCAATTTATCCAGAAGAATCACTACCTATTGATTGGTATCCTGTTTGGGCTATTGCCAAAGGAAGTCTTTTTGATAAAGCAATGTTTTGTGGCATAAGCTTAAAAGAATCAGAGCCGAAGCTATCAACTTGTAAAGATCATAAAAAATTGTATGTTTGGAAAAAAATCTTGTTGGATAATCACAAACGAACTCTGCCTCCTATCGGCGATATTCGCCTGAATCAATTATGGGGAAAATTCCAAAAGGAGGCAAAGCGTGTCCAGGGATAGTGACGAACTACTCTATGTTATTTCTGCTAAAAAAGAAATGCCTTGGTTATCTTGGAAACAAGCATTTCATTATCTTTACAGTCTTAATATAACTGCTTGTAGTGAGGAGGGGGATGACATTAAAGACAAAAGATTATCAACTGTTCGCGCTCTGGATTCATTGGGTCACTGTGAATTTGATTTCACTGACAATAACAGAAAAGTTTATGTCACTCCCCCTGTATTAATAAGATTACCTAGCGCTGGTTTTCCTCAAGCTATTTTAGCAGGATTTAGAACACCAAACACTATAGATAAATTAAGAAAAGTTTGTCAATCTGTTGAACAAAACATCAAGTTTGAGGTAACAGAACAAAGAGAAGAATTAATATTAGTACCTAAGCGAATAGCTGTACAAGCTGAGGATGTATCAGAATTACAGAAAATTGCTTCTCAATTAGCAATGAATTTTATAGAAACACCATCTGCTTGGTCGCTTTTAAATTATTCCGCCTCCCTTGAAGATTATTTAACTAATTGCCAGTGGTCTAATGAGTCAGAATTAAACTGGAAACGTCAAACATTTGACCCTAATATATTACGCTTTCTCCCTTCTCCCTCATCAATGGGAGGTGCGTCGGGAATAAGAGTGCCGAATATCTGTCTCAGCAAATATCAACATCCCTCTCGCAATACCCAAATATATTATCTTTGGCAAGAAGAAAGATGTACGCAAGTTGAACGTGACTGGGGACGATATGCTGTTATTAATGCTGCTAATATTAAAGTTCTAATTTACGACAAACGTCGATTTATGATGGCAGTTCCGGTTGGCGCTAAACTCCCAAAACTACTAGAAAGAGCTTTAACTTTATGCTCAGGATACGTACCAACAGTAGAAAAATTACCATTAGAAAAACTTACTTCTAATTCTTCTATCCCAAAGCCGAAGGAAGTGGTCAACGGTTTGAATGTAAAAGGTTTCAACTTATTTCGAGACGTTCCCCCTCAAATAGCAGAAATGACTGCGGCTAAATTAGGTCAAACTCTATTACTGCAATCTTTAGATGTCAAATTGTGAGGATAAATGAAAGACCCTATCGGCGCTTTTGAAAAGCTACGCGACAACTTAATCCTTTATGTTAAAACGGCTTTCGGTACACAATTTCCTGAAATTGAGAAGGAACGGGAACGACGTTTGCGTGAACCGGGAGTATTTTATCAAGAACCTTGGATCGAACCTTTACCTCGTTATCAAAAATCTGGGAAAACAATCAATAATTTACAACTTTCAGATGTTCCAGGTTTCAATGAGTCTGCACTGCTAGATTTTAAAGAATTAGCTTCCTGTGGACTGGTTGGTGATTTTGAATTATACACTCACCAACTGGAAATGCTCCATAAAGGATTATCGGATCAAAATGCAGTTGTTACTGCTGGTACAGGTTCAGGTAAAACAGAATCTTTCCTCTTACCGTTGTTTGCTTACTTAGCGAAAGAATCAAAAAATTGGGAAGCGCCGGGAACTCAGCAACCTCACATTAATGATTGGTGGGAAAACAAAGATTGGCAAAATAAATGCAAACCACTTGTCAATCAAAAACGGAGTTTTAAGCAATCTTATCGCGTACCTCAAAGGAATCATGAAAAACGAGATGCTGCGGTAAGGGCACTAATTTTATATCCGATGAATGCACTCGTTGAAGACCAACTTACCAGGTTACGTCGCGCTTTAGATTCTGACAAGGCGCGAGATTGGTTTAAAAATAATAGAAAAGACAACAGAATTTATTTTGGCAGATACAACGGCGTCACACCTGTACCAGGGCATGAGTACAAACAAAATGGTAAACCTAACGGGGACAAGATAGAAGAACTTCTTGAAGAAATGCAGAAGATGCAGGAATCTGCTGATGCAGCTATCAAGCACTTTAAGGAAACTGGTGATGAGGATGTGAGGTTCTTTTTCCCGCGTTTAGATGGGGCGGAAATGCGCTGTCGTTGGGATATGCAGGATGATCCACCTGATATTTTAATTACTAATTATTCCATGCTCAGCATTATGCTGATGCGAGATATTGATAAAAATATTTTTGAGAAAACACGGGAATGGTTAAATAAAGAAGGCAGTGTTTTTCACTTAATTCTTGATGAATTACACCTTTATCGTGGCACTGCTGGGACAGAAGTTGCTTACCTGATTCGCCTGCTGCTGCAACGTTTGGGACTTTATCCTGGTCATCCTAAATTAAAAATTCTTGCCTCTAGTGCGTCTCTTGAACCAGATGACCCAAAAAGTTTAAAATTCTTATCTGAATTCTTCGGTACAAAATGGGATTCTGAACAAATTATCCCTGGTCATCCTGAGCCAATTCCAACAATTTTAGCTCAAAAATTTTTAGAGAGTGAACCATTTATCGCCTTAGCAAACGCACCAGAAGACGCCAATTTACTCAAGAAATGTTTACAATTCTTGTCATTGCAAAGCGACACTGTTGGCGCTATAATGCTTAACGCTTGTAAGCTCGACGATACAATTCGTGCAGTATCTCTCACGCAATTTGCTAAAGGGATTTTTGGTGATAATTTAGATGAAGAAAATCTCAATTTAGCAGTCAAGGGATTGCTGATTACTCGTGGTTTATCTGAAGACAAATCTTTAGAATCATTTCGGTTTAGGTTGCACTGGTTTTTTAGAAATATTGATGGCCTTTGGGCTTGCACTCAGCCAAATTATGATTGTCATGAGAATGAAAGTAGTAAAAACCGACCAGTAGGTAGACTCTTTGTAAAGAATCCGCCGATAGTTCATGACGGATTTCGAGTGCTAGAAATGCTTTACTGTGAACAGTGCGGTACTGTCTTTTATGGTGGGAACCGTCTGGAACTAAAGGACGGTAATGGTTGGGAACTTTTGCCTACAGAACCAAATATTGAAAGCATTCCTGACCGCCAAATTGGTAATTTTTTAGAACGACGAACATATCGCGAATATGCTATATTTTATCCCTCTACAAACCTTTATGACAACGAATTAAGTATAAAAGGCTGGAAGCAACCATCAAGAGGCGATAAAATTAAAGAAAAAGCTTGCTGGGATAAAGCCTGTTTAGACACTCGTAGCGGTCGCGTTATTTTGGGAGAACCTGATTCAGATACAGCAGATAATCAATGGGTTGAAGGCTATATCTATAACTTGGGAAAAACATCACCAGAAACGCAAGCATTTATGGCAGCACAACCCTCTATTTGCCCATGTTGTGGTGCAGATTACACTAGGCGAAAGTCTTGGAAATCTTCAATTAGAGGCTTCCGTACTGCATTTTCTAGGTTAAGTCAACTGCTGTCTAAAGAAATATTTTATCAGTTACCAGAAAAATCAGAGTCTCGTAAATTAGTCGTATTTTCTGATAGCCGTGAAAATGCCGCTTCAATATCAAATGGGATTGAACGTACTCATTACTCTGACCTTGTTCGTGAGGCAATATTTGATGAACTTAATCAATTGGCAGTTGGTGAAGTTTACCTATTAGAAGATATTGAAAAACATGGTCAACCTGTTCGTTTAGAAGCAAGAGAATTTGCTCAACATAACCCTGATGCTGTCGAAAAGTTTAAAAAAGCTGTAAAAAATGCTAAAAAACCTTTGCCAGAAAATCTTGATGATGATGATTTAGAACTGTATATCAGTCGCCGAAATAAGGCTCAAAATCTCATCAATGAAATTCACAAAACAGCTAAAACACGCATCGTTCCACTTAGGGTTTTATTTGAAAGAGAAAATGACACACCAGGAGTACTTATTCAGAGATTAGCTGGTTTAGGCATAAATCCTGCTGGTAACGATATCAATGACCAAGACTTTTATTACGACAATAAATTACATCATTGGACAGGATTTTTTGATTTTGCGTCTCAACCACCAAAATGGAAAGCTGGTTCTTCTAGGGAAACAATTGACAAGCGATATACTCTTAGATCAAAAACACATTCTGAAGTATGCGATGCCTTCTTTAGTCGTTTATTTTATAGTATTGAAGCATCTGGCTTAGGTTATCCTTGTCTGAAATTGCCACAAGAAGAGGTCAACAAATTAGCTGCACAATGCAAACTTGCACCAGAAGTTTTTCTCGAAATATGCAACGGATGCTTGCGCGTCATTGGTGATTTGTATCGGTATCCTAAGTATGATGTTGAGGACTGGAACAGTTGGCAAGATGCAAAAGCCAGATTGAAAAAATATGTCACTAAATGCGTGACACAGCATAAGCTTTCTGAGAAGCAATTATTTGATGCATTGTGGTCAGCTATTTGCCAACATGGTAAACATGAGCATTTAAAAATTAACCCGCTGCATTTATGGGTACGAGTTGCAGTTCCCGGTGATCCAGTTTGGCAATGCACATCATGTGGACGCCCTCACCTACATCGTGCCGGCGGTATCTGTACAAATTGTCTTGCAGAATTACCCATATCACCTAATAAAAAATGCTCAGATTTATACGCTCGTAATTATTACGCGACAGAAGCAGTTAATAAGCGCCAACCCATGCGTTTGCATTGTGAAGAATTGACAGGACAAACCGACGATCAAGCAGAAAGACAGCGCCATTTCCGCAATATTGTTGTCAACATCGGCGAACAAGATAGAGATTTTATCCCAGTGGTTGATACTATCGACATCCTTAGTGTTACTACCACAATGGAAGTGGGAATTGATATTGGTAGTTTAATGGCTGTAGTCATGGCAAATATGCCACCCATGCGTTTTAATTACCAACAAAGAGCAGGTCGTGCAGGTCGTCGGGGTCAACCTTTCGCCATTGTATTAACTATTTGTCGTGGTAACAGTCACGATGAATTTTATTATCAACATCCCGAAAAAATTACAGGTGACCCGCCACCAGTTCCCTTTCTATCGATGTCACAAATTAAAATTGCACAGCGTCTATTAGCAAAAGAATGTCTGCGACGTGCGTTTCTATGTGCTGATGTTAAGTGGTGGGATGGTCCCACGCCGCCAGATAGTCACGGGGAATTTGGGACAGTAAAAGACTGGCTAGAAAAAGAATCTCGTCGTCAGAAAGTTTGTCAATGGTTGCAGAGTTCACCTAAAGTTACCGAGGTAGTAAATGATTTGCTTATTGGTGTAAAAAATATCGACCCCATCACCTTTGAAAATTATGCGCGTCAGAACTTGTTTAACAAGATAAACGAGTGTGCAAATAATAAAGAATTGACAGGAAAGGGATTAGCAGAACTACTTGCAGAAGGTGGTGTTTTGCCCATGTTCGGTATGCCATCCAGAGTTCGGGATTTGTATCATCACAATCCATCAAAAAACAAGAAGATTGCTACTATCGACCGTGATTTAGATTTAGCTGTTGCGGAATTTGCCCCAGGTGCAGAAAAGACTAAAGATAAACGAATTTACACCTCTATCGGTTTTACTGCACCGTTACTTCCAGACAGTAAAAATGGTGTTGTTCCTGCTGATAATGACCCGCTTTCTCAGCGAAGATGGATGTTAAGATGTCAGCGCTGTCAACATACAGATACTTCTGATAATGAATTGAAAAATACAGTCTGTCCCAAATGTGGAGCAACACCAGAACAAGGTTTTAAAGTTTTTAAATACGCTGTACCATTGGCTTTTCGTACCACCCTGAAGCCAGGTTCTGATGCTAAGGAAGAACACGATGTATTAATCTCAGGTGCGGGTAGTGTTGCTGAGTCACAGCAAGAAAATGTTATTGACCCAATACCGGGTACAAATACCAAGGCAGAGTTTTCTGAAACTGGCAGAGTATTCCGTGTAAATGATAATCGCGGGAATTTGTTTAAAGGAGCAGTAGGTAAAGCCTCCTTTGGACGTGGCGATAAAATTTTAGAATTTCAATGGATTGATGAGCGATTTCAAAATAAATCCAATGGGGTAATTTTTAAAGAACCCGGCGAATCTGAAGCACTGGCTATTGTTGCTCCGAAAACAACTGGCGTTCTCCGCATCAAACCAGCATCTGTACCCACTGGATTATGTCTCGATCCCATTGCACCTGGTTCTGCTATTAAAGCTGCTTTCTATTCTGCGGCTTTTATTATCCGTGCTGTAGCAGCACAGGAATTAGACATTGATCCAGATGAATTAGATGTGAGTGGTTTACGGCAGGTTGAACTAGAAGAAACTGGTGAAAAAGTAGGAGAAATTGTAATTAGCGATCGCCTCCCCAATGGTTCTGGTTTTACATTATGGCTTGCCCAACATTGGCAAGACATCCTCATAGAAAAAATCATCAAAGCACAAAATACTTTTGTTTCTGCCATGATGTCACAGGAGCATCGCAATAAATGTGATTCTTCCTGTTATCAGTGCTTACGACACTACCGCAATATAAACTATCACGGCTTGCTCGATTGGCGTAGTGGTCTCTCTTTACTTAGGGCATTAGCTGATAAGAATTTTGGTTGCGGCTTGCACGGCGATTTTTCTGCCCCAGACTTAGAAAACTGGCTACAAAGAGCAACTGAACTTCGAGATAGTTTTTCTGCATCTTTTAGTAGTTGTTCTCCGCAAAATATCGGAGATCTGCCTGGTTTTACAATGGATGAGATAACAGTTATTATTGTTCATCCGTTGTGGAACCTCAATAACCCCATTGGCTTATTAACTGATGCTGTTGCTACAGTAGCACCAGAGAGCCAAATTCGTTACATTGATACCTTTAATCTTTTGCGTCGTCCTAGCTGGTGTTATCAGTCACTAGGTTCGCCGTAGGCATATTCTGAAAATTTTTATTGTATAAATGCCATTTCATGATCGCGCCTGATACAAATCATGGGTTTCTAATTCTTTCTCCCTCCTCCCCTCTTCCTGCCCCCTGCCAATACAGTTAAAGGGTGGCGCGGGAAAGGTGCTTTATTTCACAGCAAAGCATTTAGCGTTTTCAAATGCAAAAATGATTCAAGTATGATACCTTAAGGGCAAAACCTGGCTGTAAGTGTTGTCGCACCCTTAGGGACTGCATAAGTGTATTTGTCATGCGCCTATATATTTATGTCATGATCCTTTTTTAAGTTATTTAGTAGACCATTTACGAGTTGCTTAGTTTATGCGTCCCCGTCAAGGTATTACTGAGCTATTTACAACTTTCTTACAATTCGACGCTGACAGAGTCATTGGTTGGGCTAGCGATGCTAAACTACGTCGAAATATGCTCAACTCTCAGGCGCGTCTATCAGAACCAGAAAATTCTGATAATTTTTGGGTTGCTTTTTGGTATAAATTGTGGCATGAAAAACCTGAAAGTCTGGGAAGAGGACATCTGTCAGCTTATTTACAAGAAGTATGCTATTGGGCAGCTCACAAAACAGTTGCTAGTTTTTCCCCTGGACAAAACACTTTGTCAGACTGCTTCCAAATGGTAGCAACTCGCACAGATAAAGTTTTGAAAGGCTTTAAACCCGAAATGGGTTTTAACCTCAAGAATTACGCCAGTGCGATTTTTAGCAGCGAGATCAAGGAAATGCTGCGCCAGCAGAACGAAGTTGATATTTGTACTGATTGGCGATTGTTGCGCAAAATCACTCAAAAGCGGTTAGTGGAATCTTTACAAAATGTTGCACTGAATCCGGACATAATAGAGCGTTATGTATTAGCTTGGAAATGTTACCAGTCCCTATATGCTCCACAGCAACCAACTAATACTCGCAAACTGACAAGACCAGATGATGCTACATGGAAAGCGATCGCCCAACTTTATAACTTTCAACGCCAGACTCAACTTTCACAACCAGGAGCAGAGTCTAGTATTGAAACAATAGAAAAATGGCTACTTGCTTGTGCAAAAGCTATCCGCGCTTACTTGTACCCAAATGTGAATTCCCTGAATGCCCCGAAAGGGGAGGACGATTCTGGGGAATTCCAAGATTTTTTACCGCAACTCCAGCAGGAATCCTTACTGACAGAAGTGATTGCTCAAGAAGAACTGCTTGAACGACAGTCAAAGCAATCACAAATCAGTACTGTCTTAATCGCAGCTTTGAACGAACTGGATGCAGAAGCGCAAAACATCATAAAACTTTACTATAGCCAGGGGTTGACTCAACAGCAGATTGCACAAGAATTAGGAGTGAAGCAGTACACTGTTTCTCGTCGGCTCGGCAAGTCTAAAGACACATTATTACTCAAACTTGCTACTTGGACTAAAGAATCGCTGCATATTTCTCTAGACTCACTGGTACTAAGCTATATCAGCACAACTTTAGAGGAATGGTTAAAAGTTCACTATAGCCGTCCCTCCCTACAATAGGAGCACATCACCATGACATTCAACCAAAGCACACTAACACTGACAAACTCTACAGATTTGTGGTTAGAAATTCCTGAAACCGAGCAAACAAAGGCTTGGGAACAAAGCCAAGCTTTTTCTAGTTCTAATCGTCGTTGGATTGCGTATCTCAACCGCTTAAGCTTAAACACTTTTTTACCTTGGGTACGGGATGAATACGCTCCTGATGCGACTGCTTTTCCTAAAGCAGCGGCTAATCCAAGCATTTGGGAAGTCGTCAATGGTACAGGTATTTCCTTTGGAACGTCACGAATGGTATTGATCCCCACTGAGGCGGTTGATTTGGACGAATTGCGTGTTCCTCAAGAATGGGTGGACATTCCTAGCTGGAGTGCTGATTATTATGTAGCAGTGCAAGTCAATTTGGAAGAGGGCTGTATTCGGGTTGCGGGGTATACAACCCAAGCGCAACTTAAGAATATGGGAACTTATGATGCGGGCGATCGCGCTTACTGTTTAGATGCAGAAAATTTGATTTCTAATCTAAATATCCTGTGGATGGCGCGTCAAATATGTCCAGAAGAAGTGACTCGCACAGAAACTGCCCCCTTACCAACTTTATCTGTCACACAAGCAGAAAACTTGCTTAAACGTTTAGGAAATTCCGCGCTTATCTTACCACGCCTGGCAGTACCGTTTCAAACGTGGGGAGCACTCCTAGAACATGGAGGTTGGAGACAACGTTTGTACGAACAACGTCAAGGAATGCAACCACAATGGTCGATTCGTCAGTGGGTGCAAGGTGGTGTCTCAGATTTTGCCCAAAAATTTGGTTGGGGAAGTATCGAGTTACAGTCCAGTTTTCAAGGATCACGGGGTTCAGTACAGGAAGCGGAATTGCCAACAATGGTACGGAGATTAACCATTGATGGACAAGGATACGAATTGCGGTTACAACCTAAAGGTAATATTGAAAATAACATATGGCGCTTTGAACTGCGAAATGGAAATAGAGACGAGCGGATTCCCAGTGGATTTATATTGAAACTCCTGACTGAAGATTTACAGCCATTCGATGGTAATCAAGTAAAAGCTACAACTCCTAAAGAGAGACTTTACATTGAAGTCGCTTTGGGCGAGTCTCGCGAAGGATTGGTTTGGCAGATAGAGCCAACTCCAGAAGACTATGAATCTGAAATCTTGTATTTTTAAGTAGTCATTATAAACTGCGTTCACCAACATACAAAAAAATCTTCTTTCCCTGACTTCTTATTTTCAAAACGCTGCGTTCAGCAACAGACAAAAAAAATCTTCTTTCCCTGACTTTTTATTTTCAAAACACTGCATGAAAAAATTAGTTTTAGAAACTTGTGTCTACTCAAATTCCTCATCCTCAATTACATTCCCCAAGTGATATTGCCAAAGCACCAAAATGGGAGCATCCACGGCTAAGCTGGCTACAACCCTTGGTACTGCTTGCACCAGCGGGAATTTGGTTGTTACTTTTGCTGGTGCTACCAACACTGATCATTTTTGAGTTGAGTTTGGTACCAAATATTCGACCTGGGGATTTAGTCAATCCCAGTGGATTCGATAATTACATCCGGATTTTTGATCCTTTATATTTGCAAGTTGTGGGGCGATCGCTCTTTTTTGCACTCACCTCCACAATCATTTGTTTAACCTTGGGTTTCCCAGTCGCTTATTGGATTGCTCAAATGGCACAAGAGCGTTGGCGAAATTTGCTCCTGATTGGCTTTGTCTTGCCTTTATGGACTTCCTCTTTACTCCGCTCTTATGCTTGGATTACAATTTTGCGTCCGACTGGATTACTCAACAGTGTTCTTAGCAGTTTCAGTTTACCAACTTTAGATGTCCTTAACAGCAGTCCAGCCGTCTTAATTGGCATGAGCTACAGCTTACTGCCTTATATAGTTTTGATTTTATATGCAGCGCTAGAAAAACTAGATAAGCGTTTGCTAGAAGCAGCAGCTGATTTAGGCGCGAATCCTATACAAACTTTTTGGAAAGTCACGGTTCCACAAACTCTCACTGGAATTACCAGTGGTTCTTTTTTGGTATTTATCACTGCATTTGGGGATTTTGTCAATCCAGAATTACTTGGTGGTGCTTCCAGTATGACAGCAGCGCGGCTAGTTTATAATCAGTTTCTTGGATCTACTCAAAATTGGGGATTTGGTTCGGCTTTAAGTATGACGATCATCTTGGTTGTCAGTCTGGCTATTGCTCTTTTAATTAAGTTTGGCGAGGCGACACCAAGGCAATAACAATTCAAAATTCAAAATTCAAAATTCAAAATTCAAAATTAAAGACAGTTACAGTTGGGGATAGTTCTACAGGCACCATTAATTCAGTTTAATCGCCGTGGTGAAGGGTTTCTCCTCTCCAAAATGCCAACGGGTCTAGGATTGAAGGGTAGGGGGGCCAGCTACGTAAGATTGTCGCGTCCATTTGCGCTCCAGGTGTTTCTAGTCCTAGCCCGAGACAGAGATGGAACAGAACCGCTGCAAAATCTTGATGATGACCGGGAGTACCTAGATGAGCATGGGCATATTCATGAGCAACAATGCTCAACCAATTCTGTGGAGCGACTCGACCTGCATCGATTAAGATTGTGATTGGGATTGTCGAAATGTTACATAAACCATCTAGCCCGAATGATTGAGCTAGGGGAACTGCAAAGATTCTCATAGCGCGACGTACTTCAGGGTAAAAACATTCGTGGCAAGCTTCTAGACAGTTTCGCAGAGATTCATTTACCACATCAATGTTTTTGCCAATCCAAGTACAGATGGTTATGCGATCGCGTAGGTTCTCCATCACATCCACCATCGCTGGATCTAGCACAAAGCTTTGTGCCACCCGCAGATACTCGACTCCACGGGTGTATGCGTCAGTGCTATGACAATCAATCACCAACCTAACAAAGAGAAATATTGTTGGGAGGTGTCTTGTCGGGCTTGAAGGACTTCTTGAGCTTGAGTCGGGGTTACATCCGATACGATCGCATCCCCCGGATTAACTTCTGGATGGCTCAATGAATCTGCCCCAACGCGGCTTTCAGTGCAGAATGATGCTGTGTTGAATCCGCCGAAGCGTTTCACTGTACTGCAACGCATTCGCAAATCAGGACTGGCAAACCAGAACCGCTCAATTGAACTCATGGTGTCATATTCGGTGATCAGAACCAGTCCACCATCATCATCCATATGGTACTGACCAACAACCGGCACGATTTCAGCATAGCCTCTGTCGCGCAGTAACCGACCTTGCCGAGGATTATCTGTATCAGGTACCAGAGCGAATACAGTGTTTCCCTCGTGATTTTCGCCCTCTTGATCCCAGCCCATTGAGCCTCCCCATCTGACGCTGCAACCCCCAATAGCCAGACTTGCATCAATCTGATGGAATTCACATAAAGCAATGATTTCTGGATCGTCCGCCGCCAGAGCATCTACCTGGATTTGCGACTCACCAACCTCAGATCGTTTGAAGGCGAGGTGATGGGTTGTGCGTTGCGATCGCCAAGAGCCAGCACTTTGTTGAAAAAACTCCATTGCGTCCATCAATAAGTCCAAGCCTCCAAACTCAAATATTTGTTCCCTAGTCTACTCTTTATCATAAAGCTTGAAAGATTTGATTGAAGCGACCTATTACGCACTTTACAAATAAACTATTATATGAATTGCGCAAAAAGTGCCAACTTCCGTGCGGTTCTGCAATAGTCAGATTTCGCAAGAATTTCCCTCTATCTACTGGTGCATAAGTTGATTTTGCTTGCATTTATATAAAGGAAGGACAGCAAATAACTGTCCGTTTGCTCATTTTCGCAATGCCAGAGATAATTATGCCTTACCAGCTTGTAATCGTGTCGATTAAAGAGATTCAGCCATTTTCGTTTCCAACAGACTTTGCAGCCATTTCATTAAACTTCGTGGCAGTTGTCGGGAACGCTTAACGCTTAACAGAACCATCAAAAATCTCACTTTTGCAATCTTGTCTATTATTTATTGTTCTACAACACTTGGACAAAGCTAGTACCGCTGGCGTAGGCATTATATTTTTTAGATAAAATTGCAAAAATTATAATTTTGGATAAAGTCTGGCTTAGCAAAATCTTATTTTTTGTTCACAAATCTGTGAATTTTATGAATTGACAATAGCACATATCTTATGATTACTATTTAAAATTTCTATCTTTTTTCTTAGTAAAAATCAATACCAAGTATGTTGAAAAATAAGCCAAATTGTGTAGTAAGATATATGTGAATATCTATCAAGAAATAAAAAAATATGAAATTTATATATTTTTGTATTCCAACAAAGCAAGTAACCTAATAAAAGATGTAAAGTCTTCTAATCATTTAATGCTCAAAAATATTTGAGATAGTTCTGTAGCTATTTTCACGTAAGTAAACCACAGTCCTAGCGAGCCAAGGCATTGTTGGTTCATTTATGATAAAACTGCTGTCAAGCCAAAATGGTAGGAATTAACACTGTTTCAATAAAAATTCAATCTAAGTATCCCAAACATATAAATTTTCCTGCGCCAAGGCGCAGGGGAGTTTGAACAGGCTTAAAGTGTAGACGGCAGACGGCAGTTTGCATATATGAATAATTTTGCGTACGCTTTGCGCTTACGTAACAATGTGCATTGACAGAGTTTGGAGGAGTTCGCAATTTCCGTGCTAACTCCTCTGTAATACTCCTGCCAAAAGATTTGCCTTGGGTTACCAAACTAAATCTGCCTATGAAGTTCAAACGGGATCTGTATGAAATTATTCGGTTTCCAATTCAACCAAAAGGGAAAAAAAGAAAAAAGCATGAGTAAACAAGCAAACTCTATACCTCCTGTTGATTTAGTCATTGTTATCGATACGAGTCCATCGATGAAAGACGAAGCACAGGGTTTGAGTAATGCTGCTGCTGCTGCGATCGCCAAAGCCAAATCCAGTTGTCCTTCAGACTTAAGGGTTGTTTGGTTAGGCATAGAAGGTACTTGGAAAGGAACCTCTTTCGACCAAACTATCAGAGCCTATCTGACTCAAAAGAAGGTGCCTGAATCCAAGCTCAGGGGTCGAAAAAAAGGACAAGTTGCAGACGCAGGAGCTCAAGAAGATGCTGCTCGCGCCATTGAAGATATCTCAGATTATTTTGACTGGCGCTCAGATGCAACACGCGCGATCTTTTATCTCGGCGATGAAGCCCTCGAAGGGGGCGGAGATAAAACAGATCGAGAGGATATTAAAGCTGCTGATTTAGCTATTCAAAAAGCCCAAGCAGCAGGAGTGACTGTTCACACCTATTTTGGAACTTCAAAGAGCAAGCATCAAGAAAGTATCAAAAGCGAATACGCCAGACTTGCAACCTCAACAGGTGGACAATCTTTTACGGATAAAGACGCTATCAATGGTTTTAGTGAAGTCTTAGAAAAAGTTATCTGTGGGAGTCGCACAGCTAAAACTATTAAACTCAAACCCGGCGCAGTTTACATTCAAGATTGTGTCTCCAATCGATTAAGCAAACTTTACACTCTGGATTTAGCCAGAGGTAAAGCTACTTTTATTGGCGAGATAGTCACAGAGGTTTCTGACATTGCTTTTGTCGGTTCTCAACTATATGGACTTACTCGAGATGGCGACAAGACTCGACTGGTTAAAATTGACCTAAATTCAGGTGATGCCACTGTAGTTGGTGATATTGGCTTTGCCTGTGCTGGCTTAGCATATAATCGCCAGCGTCAAACCCTCTACGCCACAACTGCTAAACAGCTGATTGCTATTAATCTCGAAACAGGTAAAGGTACATTAGTATTTGCGGTAGCAGGTAAAGACTACAACTGTGGCGAAGTTGCCTTTGATGCTGATGGCAAAGCTTATATTACCTTGATTGGTTACAACAAGAAGAAGTTATTAGCAAGCTGCAACCTCGATACAGGTGAAGTCAAAACTATCGGGGACATTGGCTTTGCTGCTCTTGCCAGCATGGAATTTGTTGGTGATGTTCTCTATGGCGTGACTGGCAACTTCTTTAAGTTAGGTAAAGACGGTCAGTTAATCCGTATCGACACTACCACAGGTAAAGGAACTTTAGTTGCCACAACCGATCCTATCTGTCGTTGGGCAGGCATCACTCTTTATGAACCAGCAACGGTAGTAACGACGAAAACCACTTCAGAAGTTAACTCACCAGCAAGGGTAGTAACAACCCAAAGCACCTCAGAAGTCAACTTACCAGCGACGGTATTAACGACCCAAACCGCTTCAGAAGTCAACTCAGAGGAAAAATCTGAAAAGACAAAAGTTTCTCAAGAAATTAAAGCTATCAACGAGGAAGGTATGAGCGTTTTAACAATCGATACCAAAAACAATTGTTATGTTATCAACCCTGATCAAATGAACAATCTGCAACAAAATGTTGCAACTTCATTTACTTTTCAAAAAGGGACTTTTGATATCAGAATTACTAGCGGTCACTACAGATATGCCAAAGCAAAAAAAGAAGGAGAACCTTTTGTTCTACTCTGGATATATGGGGCTGATGGTAGTACATTTATCAATCAAAATACAGGGTTTGAGGTTGGCGCAACTTGGACAACCTTAAATGGTTATAATGATAGTTTGAAATTAGAAGTAAAACAAAAAGCAGTTCTTCATGCCTTGTTTTTTGATGTTAGCAACAATGACAATAGTGGATCAATTAGCCTTTTAATAACTAGTAATAAGGCTTTCTTCAATCCTCAAACTTTAACAGTAGATAGCAAACGCAATAGTTATGTTCTAGATGAAAACTACCTGTCGAGTTTGAAGCAGTCGGAAGGTAACTTCGTTGAGTTAAATCCCGGAAACTATCGCATCAAAATCCGTGAAGGCAGTGCTAGCTATTGGTCAGATAGCAAGAAGTTTAACATAGAACCTTGGGCTTTACTTTGGGTCAAAGGCGGAAAGTTTATTACAAAACTAACTGGCATTGAAGTTGAAGAAAGTTGGTCTTCCTTGAATGGTCTCAAAGATGAAGTCATTTTAGAGGTCAAAGAAAAAACAACCATTACAGGTTTATTTGTTGACACCTATAAGGAAGATAACGAAGGACAAATTATTCTGGCAATAGAACCAGTGAGTGCAGCTGAACTGGCTGAGAAGAAAAAGCAAAAGACAAGCACAACAAGCACAACCAAGACTGTCACAAGTCAAGGACAAACCACTACAACGAAGACTGTGACAAATATTCAAAGCACAGGTGGACCTGTCAGTCGTGAACCAGTGGGTGCGAACAGCTCAAGCGAGACTGTGACAAATATTCAAAGCACAGATGGACCTGTCAGTCGTGAACCAGTGGGTGCGAACAGCTCAAGTGAGACTGTGACAAATATTCAAAGCACAGGTGGACCTGTCAGTCGTGAACCAGTGGGTGCAAAGAGCTCAAGCGAGACTGTGACAAATATTCAAGCCACAGGTGGATCTGTCAGTCGTGAACCAGTGGGTGTTAACAAGTTCACCATACAGATTAACGAAGCCGAGTACAAGCAGAAGTTAGAAGAACGCTTGCAGCAGATTAGTGCATCTTTCAAGGTGATAAATGAAAATGATGCTGAGCTAGAAGCTAAGTATTGGGATCAGCTCGAACATTGGCTCTTGAAGAATTATGAGAAACACTTCAAGAACCTGGCTATAGAAGTAGAGAAAGTCAGGTACACGATGGATGCCTATGTAGAGCAGATGGAATTTAGTGTCACTCAGCACTTGCAAGACTGGTCTGGTTACATAGATAGGCTTCTGCAACAAAGGATTAACGTTGAGATATCTCAGAGAATTAACCAGCAGATCAGCCAGTACTTTGACCAAAACTTTGAGCAAAAGATACGCAGCAATATCGGATTAATTGTCAACAATATTCTCAATAAACAGGAACTCAACCAGTACATTGATCGGCATGTTAATCAGCAAATCGACCAAATCTTTGAGCAAAAGATACGTAGTAATATCGGATTAATTGTTAACAGTGTCTTACGTAAGCAGGAACTCAACCAGCACATCGACCAACATGTTAATGGGCAAATCGACCAAACCTTCGAGCAAAAGATACGTAACAACGTCGAATTAATTATCAACAACCTGCTAAATCAGCAGCAACTCAACCAGTACATTGATCGCCAAGTTGATGGGAAAATCGACCAAAGCTTTGAGCAAAAGGTACGCAATAACATCAACCTAATTACTCAGAATATTGTCAACAACAATACTGACCTTGACCAATACGTCAGCCAGCAAATTGACAACACTTATGAGCAAAAGGTACAAAATCACATAAAAGCGATTACTCAGAAGATTGTCAATAACAATGAGGGCTTAAATCAGTACTTCGACCAGCGCTTACAGCATACTGTAACCAGCAACCCCGAAGTGAGCAATCAGATTGTCAACTTAGTTACCAACAGTCCTGAAGTTAACAGCAAGATTGATAACCTGCGCAACGAGTGGAATCGGACATTCATAAATCTGGCTACACAGCATGTGGATGAACTGACCAACGTCATCGGTGGTACAGACACATTCAACAGAACCATAATTCAGAAGCTTGTCAATAACAATACTGAGCTTGACCAATACGTCAGCCAGCAAATTGACAACACTTATGAGCAAAAGGTACAAAATAACTTGCATCTGATTACTCAGAACATTGTGAATAACAATGAGGGCTTAAATCAGTACATCGACCAGCGCTTGCGGCATACTGTAACCAGCAATCCAGAAGTGAACAACCAGATTGTCAACTTCGTTAGCAATAGTCCAGAAATTGACAACAAGATTTCAAACCTGCGCAACGAGTGGAATCAGACATTCATCAACCTGGCTACACAGCATGTGGATGAACTGACCAACGTCATCGGTGGTACAGACACATTCAACAGAACCATAATTCAGAAGCTTGTCAATAACAATACTGAGCTTGACCAATACGTCAGCCAGCAAATTGACAACACTTATGAGCAAAAGGTACAAAATAACTTGCATCTGATTACTCAGAACATTGTGAATAACAATGAGGGCTTAAATCAGTACATCGACCAGCGCTTGCGGCATACTGTAACCAGCAATCCAGAAGTGAACAACCAGATTGTCAACTTCGTTAGCAATAGTCCAGAAATTGACAACAAGATTTCAAACCTGCGCAACGAGTGGAATCAGACATTCATCAACCTGGCTACACAGCATGTGGATGAACTGACCAACGTCATCGGTGGTACAGAGACATTCAACAGACTGATGATTCAGAAGATTGTCAATAATAATACTGACATTGACCAGTACGTCAGCCAGCAAATTGACAACACTTTTGAGCAAAAGGTACAAAATAATATCAAAGCCATTACTCAGAACATTGTGAATAACAATGAGGGCTTAAATCAGTACATCGACCAGCGCTTGCGGCATACTGTAACCAGCAATCCAGAAGTGAACAACGAGATTGTCAACTTCGTTACCAACAGTCCTGAAATCAACAACAAGATCGAAAACCTGCGCAACGAGTGGAATCGGACATTCATAAATCTGGCTACACAGCATGTGAATGAACTGACCAACATCATCGGCGGTACAGAGACATTCAACAGACTGATGATTCAGAAGATTGTCAATAATAATACTGACATTGACCAGTACGTCAGCCAGCAAATTGACAACACTTTTGAGCAAAAGGTACAAAATAATATCAAAGCCATTACTCAGAACATTGTGAATAACAATGAGGGCTTAAATCAGTACATCGACCAGCGCTTGCGGCATACTGTAACCAGCAATCCAGAAGTGAACAACGAGATTGTCAACTTCGTTAGCAATAGTCCAGAAATTGACAACAAGATTTCAAACCTGCGCAACGAGTGGAATCGGACATTCATAAATCTGGCTACACAGCATGTGAATGAACTGACCAACATCATCGGCGGTACAGACACATTCAACACACTGATTACTCAAAACCTTGTCAATGACAATATTGAACTTAACCAGTATGTCAGCCGACAAATCGACAACACTTATGAGCAAAAGGTACAAAATAACTTGCATCTGATTACTCAGAACATTGTCAATAACAATGAGGGCTTAAATCAGTACATCGACCGACGTTTACAGCAAAATGTAACCAACAACATTGAAATCAATAATGAGATTGTCAACTTCGTTGTCAACAGTCCAGAAATCAACAACAAGATTAACAATGTCTACAGAGATATTGACCTCAAGATTGACAACGTCCGCAACGAGTGGAATCAGACATTCATAAATCTGGTGAGACAGTACGTTGACCAAGTGATCAACGTCATATGCGACACAGACACATTCAATACCCGGATCGCAAATATCATCAACATCAAGGTGGATGATCTTCTCAATCAAATCATCACAACCAAGAACGAATTGACTGTGCTGATGAACAATTCAGACAGACAACTCTATGAGTGGACTCTGGGAGAACTCATGGCAATCAAAGGCTGCTTAACCGACCGTGAGGTTCTTGTCGAGATGCTAGTCACCTTTAGCGCTGAACTCAGAACCAAGCTGGATGGAACCGCCTGCGTAGACATCAAGAGCGTCAAGCCGTTCAAACCTAACTTGCTACAACCTAAGCAGTAAGAGGTTAATAACCAGAATTACATCATTTGATTGTAAGACGGGCATTGTGCCCGTCTTTTACTAAAATAAGGGGAACTTAAAAAAATGAAACTAATGAAACATCATACTGTTCCCCAAGCATGAAAACAGTATTTGCGCTCGTGCCTGCCTAAAACTGCTAACTGTTATTGAGGTCAATAAAAATGTTTCGCTCTAAAAAATCCTTTAGGAAAAAATTTGTGCAGATTGTGATGGCAGTGCTAGGGCTGACAGCTACTCACTCGCTAGTGGCATCTTTGCCATCGATTCTGCTCGCTCCTGTTGTTGCTCAATCTAACAGTCCAAGCCCCTCTTTCCCGCTTCCCAATTCACTACCGAGTGGGACAACGGTGAAAGTGGACGGTTCGAGCAGCATGACAGTAATTAATCAAGCGTTGAGAAAACGGTTTGAACAGAAGTTTCCGGGCACCAAAGTTGAGCTGGCATCGGGTGGAACAGATGGAGCATTAGCAGCACTGCTGCGAGGTGACATCAATATGGCAGCCATTGGACGCCCACTCACGGATAAGGAGAAGAGTGAGGGACTTGTTGCCACTCCTGTTAGTCGGGAGAAGATCGCGATTATCGTAGGTTCTGACGATCCATTTAAGAAAAACCTCACCTTCGAGCAGTTCGCCAAGATGTTTCGAGGGGAGATCACAAACTGGTCACAGGTAGGAGGCACTCCTGGTAAGATTCGATTTATTGACCATCCCGAGTATAGCGACACGCGGCGTTCGCTGAGCACTTACGCTATTTTCAAAAAAGCCCCGTTTAAAAATGGAGCTAACACAACCAGGCTGTCCCAAGACGACACAGGAACCATTGTGCAGGCACTGGGCAAGGATGGAATTAGTTATGCGATCGCAGATCAAGTACTCAACTTGCCTAATGTCCGGGTTTTGCCCATGCACAAAACCATGCCCACTGACCCCCGTTATCCCTATTCCCAACCTCGGGGGTATGTTTATCGAAAGGAAACTGCTACTCCAGGAATGCTTGCCTTTTTGGGCTTTGCAACTTCAGTACCGGGACAGGAAATTGTCGAAGCTGCCAAACAGCAGGAAGCTGAAGTAGTGCGCCAATCTATAACGAGTGGTTCTAGTGCAGCAATCAGTGGTTCCGGTTCAGCAACCAGTGGTTCTAGTTCAGGAACAGCAGTAGTAGCCACTGGTTCTTCTCCCAACCCTGCATCTACTGCTAATGTTGCGCTTGTACCTACAGCTAGTGAGGCAACCGGTCAAGGCTTTGCCTGGTGGTGGCTTCTCCTGCTAGCGGCAATTCCTTTACTCATATTACTTTGGTGGTTACTTAACAGACGGCAACGCAGAAAAACTGAAATTGACAACGAAATAGTGAACTTGGTTGCCAACAGTCCTGAAATTAACAAAAAGATTGAGAGCCTACGTAACGATTGGAATCTGGCTTTTATGAGTCTGGCTACACAGCACGCCGATGAACTGGTCAACACAATAAGTAGCCGAGAGGCATTTAACAGAATTATTGCCCAAAAGCTTACCAATAATGATGCTGATTTGAACCGCTACATCAACCAGCAAATCGACAACATCTATGAGCAGAAGATCCAAAATCACATTCCATTGATTGCTCACAACATTGTCAATAACAATGAGGAATTAAAGCAGTACATTGACCGACGCTTACAGCATAGTCTAAACAACAGTCCGGAAATTAACAAAAAGATAGAGAGCCTGCGTAACGATTGGAATCTGGTTTTTCTGAGTCTGGCTACAGAGCATGCCGATGAACTGGTCAACACAATAAGTAGCCGAGAGACATTCAACAGAATTATTTCCCAAAAGCTTGTCAATAATGATGCTGATTTGAACCGCTACATCAACCAGCAAATCGACAACATCTATGAGCAGAAGATCCAAAATCACATTCCATTGATTGCTCACAACATTGTCAATAACAATGAGGAATTAAAGCAGTACATTGACCGACGCTTACAGGATAGTGTAAACAACAGTCCTGAAATTAACAACGAAATTGTGAACTTGGTTGCCAACAGTCCTGAAATTAACAAAAAGATTGAGAGCCTGCGTAACGATTGGAATCGGACATTCATTACTTTGGTTACACAGCATGTGGATGAGAGGATCAACACAATAGGTAGCCGAGAGACATTCAACAGACTCATTACTCAGAAGCTTATCAATAATAATGCTGAATTTAACCAATACATCAGCCAACAAATCGACAACACCTATGAGCAGAAGATCCAACATCACATTCCATTGATTGCTCACAACATTGTCAATAACAATGAGGAATTAAAGCAGTATATTGACCGACGCTTACAGGATAGTGTAAACAACAGTCCTGAAATTAACAACAAGATTGTAAACCTGGTTGCCAACAGTCCTGAAATTAACAAAAAGATTGAGAGCCTGCGTAACGATTGGAATCGGACATTTATAGATCTGGTTACACAGCACGTGGATGAGATGATCAACACAATAGGCGATCAAGAGACATTCAACAGAGTTATTTCCCAAAAGCTTGTCAATAATAATACTGATTTGAACCACTACATTAGTCAGCAAATTGACAACATTTATGAGCAAAAGCTCCAACATCACATCCCATTGATTACCCACAACATTGTCAATAACAATGAGGAGTTAAACCAGTACATTGACCGACGCTTACAGCATCGTGTAAACAACACTGAAGTGAACAACGAGATTGTCAACTTGGTTGCCAACAGTCCTGAAATTAATAACAAGATTGAGAACCTGCGTAACGATTGGAATCGGACATTTATAGATCTGGTTACACAGCACGTGGATGAGCTGATCAATACAATAGGCGATCAAGAGACATTCAACAGAGTTATTTCCCAAAAGCTTGTCAATAATAATACTGATTTGAAATACTACATCAGTCAGCAAATTGAGAATATTTATGACCAAAAAATACAAAATGAAATCTCTGTGATCATCCAGAATATTAGCCAGGAAATCGATAACACTCATATCAACCAAATCATAACAACTAAGAACGAACTGATTGTACTCATGAACAGTGCAGACAGACAGCTCTATGAGTGGATTCTGGGAGAACTGATGGCAATTAAAGGCTGCCTAACCGACCGTGAAACTCTTGTCGAAACGCTAGTCACCTTGACCACTGAACTCAGAACCAAGCTAGATAGAACTGCCTGCGTGGACATCAAGACATTTAAGCCGTTTAAACCTGTGTTAGAGTTAAACCAATAAGTAAGTAATTGCAATTACAGCCATTTTCAGGTAAATAAACCACAGTCCAAGGGAGGCAAGGCATTGCACCCTTACAAACGGTGTGGTTCATTTAAATGAAAACTGCTGTAAATATAAGATGTCTGTAGCGTTAATGTAGCGGACAAGCGAGAGCATACGGAACCAAGTGAAGCTGGGGTCAGTCTTTGCTCAGCCTTCACTTGGATCGCAATGACAAGCGATCTTATATTTATAGCAGTTGCCAGGTAGATTAGGACATCAACTAATGAGAAAACACGGAAACCACGGGATTTTCAAGCCTGCTCCCTGCTCCCTGCTATATTTTGACCCATCTACTTAACAGCAGATTATCATTATCAACAAACAGACCTCTTAATAACTGCGCTCTAGACTAGCAAGACTACGAATGAAAAAAAGAGAAGTCTGATTTCATACAGATCTCCTAGTAGCAAAAACTGAATATCCAAACGGGACTCCCCTGAATCTATTGAAAATGAAAAATCAAAAATCAGGAAAGAATGTGAACCCAAATGACATTCCTCAAGACTATGCAGCAATGGAAAGAGAATTCCAGAATCTGAGCTTCAGTGAAGCTTCCTTGAGCGGTGTAGATCTGAGTGGTACAGATTTTAGTCATGCCAATTTCAATGGTGCTGATCTCAGTAAGGTAAACTTAAGTGGAAGTAAATTGGTTTGGGCAGACTTGAATCGAGCTAATTTGAATCAAGCTAATTTGAGTTGGGTAAATCTATTTCATGCTTCTCTGTTATGGGCAAATCTCAATGAGGCGACTTTAAGCGGAGCTAACTTAAGTAGCGCTCGATTAAATCATGCCAACCTAAAGTTTGTTAAATTAATAGAGACAAATTTAACAGAGGTTGATTTGCAAGGAGCAGTTTTAACTCACGCTGATTTAACTAGGGCGAATCTTTTCAAAGCAATTCTCAAAGAAACTGATTTGACTGACGCAAATCTTGATGATGCCATTCTCAGGGAATCTAACTGTGAAGGTGCTATTTTGCGTGCGGCTTGCTTGCGGCGGGTTGACTTGGAGAAAGCGCAATTACAAGAAACAATTTTGAATGAAGCTGACTTGACTAAAGCTGATTTAATTGGTGCAGATTTGAGTCATGCTGATTTAACTAATGCAATATTAGTGGAAGTTTCTTTGGAATTAGCCAGTTTGTTAAACACAGATTTGAGTGGATCCAATTTAGAACAAGCTTCCTTATTTAATGCCAACCTAGAAGGTGCAGTGCTAAAGAGGGCAAATCTGAGAAATACAGATTTAAGACACACAAATTTTAAAAACACCTACCTTGAAGGGGTTGACTTTTCTGGTTCTCGTGTAAAAGGAGCGCTTTTTAATGATGTTGTTGGTTTAACCGAGCAACAAAAACAATGGCTAAAAGAAAATGGAGCTTTAAATATATGTTACCTGTAAGAAGTTTATTTTTCTAGTTCTCGTGTCAAAAGAGCGCTTTTTAATGATGTTGTTGGTTTAACCGAGCAACAAAAACAATGGCTAAAAGGAAATGGAGCTTTAAATATATGTTACCTGTAAAAATAGATAATGATCACAGAAAAAATTCTCGAATCAATAGAAGGGATGATTCTTGACAAAACAGGAAAATCGCTCTCGTTTATCCAAAAAACTATTTTGTCCGAATCGATATCTGAAACAAAAAAAACCTATCCACAAATCGCGACAGAAAACAACTACTCAGAAACCTATATTAAACAAATAGTTGCCCCTAAATTATGGCAACTCATTTCAGATCTTGTTGGGGAAAAAATAAATAGAACGAATTGTCGTGCTGTTCTAGAGCAACGACTGGAAACTTTATCTTTGCAGATAACATCCGAGCCTGCACAGACGCAACGAAAGATAGCTTTAGAATCTCCAGAAGGACAAGTTCCTCTTTCTTCTACTTTGTATATTGAGCGGGATTTAGAAAAAATCTGTTATCAAGAAATTCTCCAACCTCGTGCATTGATTCGCATCAAAGCACCTCGAAAGATGGGGAAAACTTCCCTAATGACAAGAATTCTCGCTTATTGCAACTCTCATAATTATTATACAGTACGGTTAAGTTTAAATTACGCTGAAACAGAAGTTTTCGCCTCATTAGAAAAATTTATGCGCTGGTTCTGTGCCAATGTTACTCATCAATTGAAACTAGAATCAAAGCTGGAGGATTACTGGGATGAGGAAATAGGTACTTTGATGAACTGCACTATTTATTTTCAAGAATATCTATTACAGCAAATCTCTAGTCCCGTTATCTTGGCATTAGATGAAGTGAATAAGTTGTTTGAATATCCGAAACTAGCTCGTGATTTTCTAGCACTATTACGCTCATGGCATCAGGAAACGAGAGATATTTCGATGTGGCAAAAAATTCGGTTTATCATTGTTCAATCTACCGATATTTATATTGCCTTGGACATTAATAAATCTCCCTTTAATATAGGATTAGCAATTGATTTACCTCCTTTTACAAGATTACAGGTAGAAAAGTTAGTACAGCGTCACGGACTCCAGATGACATCTTCTGTACTGGAACAATTAATGGAACTCACGGGAGGATTTCCTTACTTAGTACGGTTGGCTTTTTATTCTACTGTACATAACAATATTTCATTACAAAATTTACTATCAAATACAAAAAATGATACTAGTATTTTCTCCAATCATTTACAAGAACAATTGTGGTATCTCCAGCAAAATACTGACTTAAGAGATGCTTTTGAACAAGTCATAATGGCGACTGCGCCGATTTCCTTAAAACAAGAGATAGGGTTTCAGTTAAAAAGTTTGGGATTGGTAAACCTTTTAGGAGAACAAGCAAGTATTAGCTGTGGATTATATCAAGAGTATTTTAGTTATTACTTTAAACGGAATTCCAAAAACAAACCTTATAGTTAGTCTAAAATAGTCAATAATTATGTGATTTCCAGCAATTTTACAAGCTACATCAACGATTAAAATGTGTTCGGTCTGGTATTAAACCCCAGAGTTGTCCTGGGGTTATTCATTAGCTATCTTCAAATGTAAACCACTTACCTTTAACCAGTTCTTGACGGTGTTCTGGTAATATATCTGCCATAGCATCTAACCTAGATAGGTATATAAGGTATCGTCCTAAATGCTGGGGTTTTAATAGATGGAGTGGTCTTAAAGGAGTCTGTTTGTCGTCTTGATCTTCGTATTTCCAGTCTGATATAACTCGGTAATGCTCACCCATTTTGGCTACTACACAGTACTGTAAAACAGGCTGCCCTAGGAAAAGTGTGGAGCGATAAATACGAGTTAACTCTGGCTCTACACAGATGTCCTCTTGGTTCATTAGTTTTTCTCCTGGAACTAGTAGTGGTACTTATTAGGTTGCCCAGCCAGTCAGGCAGTGCTGCAGTCCTTGTTTCTCTTATTCGTTTGTCGTTGCGATTGTCCGGATAACTGGCAGCGATACGCACAAGCTAAAGCCTCTGGCTTATCGCACTTTGGCATAGCCCCGATACAGACGAAACATGCGGGTAAAACCAACTGTTTTCTGACCGAGTTGGGTAGAAAAACCGCGATAGTAGGGGACAATGAAATCGCCAAAGCTGACATCATACTCCGCCGAGTCGATATAGGAGTCGATATCTGCATTAAAGCTTTCATTTTTGATGACACCAACTTTAAAAAAGTTAACTAAACTTTAGATAATTTGCCAAGAACAATATGTGGAGTGAACTACCTACACTCTTCACAAGCCGAGGTAGTTTATACGATCAAATCTTCATCCCATCGGTTGATCTTTTTTCCTACCGCAGTAATACATTCTAGTAGGTTCTATTGTCAATTTTTTGTTATATTAGTTAACAACAGGATAAAGATCTAAATACTTAGAAAAAAATCGAGTAAAAAGTTTTATTTACTACAGTGATAATTTAAGTCTGAATTTTATTGGTTATTTTACATCTCACTAAATTCACACCATTTGAGGCAATTATCATGGAACTTCCGATAGAACTTAGCTTAGAACAAGAATTTAGCCTGAAAACATATGAGCGACAGGTCAAAGGACTGAATGAGGAGCAGGCTCAGGGGCTGCTGTTGGAAGTCCTGCGGCAATTAATGATTAAAGAGAATGTGATTAAGCACCTGATCGCCCAGATAGAGTAGGTTAGACGCTCATTGGCTTTGAGTCAAAAGTCCATAACAAAAACAAAGCCGACAACAGGACTAGGCGTCCGACTCACCCCGCCCATAAATTTGATCTGCCCCACACTGTTAGGCGCGATCGCTCTAGGCATTGCCTTTACACTGCTAGTTTTTGTAACTGTTAAAGGGTTAAGAGCTAACTTTCCTTGGCTTAAAAAATATAGCAATTGTTACAGATTATTACTTTGTTTCTCAGAAGTGAGACACTAGCATACCTCTTCTTTTATCTTCAAAGATGTCTTGTCCAATACAAGATAAGAACTTAGAAGATAGGGAGAGTTCAATGGTACTCGACGCATTTTCCAAAGCCGTAGTTACAGCAGACGCTAAAACTGGCATCTTAAGTGGAGAAGAAATTAGTAAACTCCGCAGTTTTGTTAGCGAAGGTAACAAGCGTCTTGATGCTGTAAACGCGATCGCCAGCAACGCTAGCTGTATCGTTTCTGATGCTATCGCTGGGATGATCTGCGAAAACCAAGGCTTGATCCAAGCTGGTGGTAACTGCTATCCCAACCGCCGCATGGCTGCTTGTCTGCGTGATGGTGAAATCGTCCTGCGTTATATCACCTACGCTTTATTGGCTGGTGATGCTTCCGTTCTTGATGACCGCTGCCTCAACGGTTTGAAAGAAACCTATGCTGCTCTTGGTGTACCCACCACCTCCACAGTCAGAGCTCTTCAAATCATGAAGGCTAGCTCACTGGCTCACATCAACGACACCAATACAGAAGCTAATGGTGGTAAGAGATTCCGCAAAATGGGTTCTCAGCAAGGTGACTGCTCTGCTTTGACAGCTGAAGCAGCTAGCTACTTCGATCGCGTTGTTTCTGCTCTGAGCTAAGCAATAGCCAAAGCAATTGACGAATTGAATTGAAATAAACGCTTAAATATCTATTTCTGGAGATAGCAAAACATGAAATCAGTTGTGACTACAGTCATCGCTGCTGCTGATGCGGCTGGTCGTTTCCCCAGCACCTCTGACCTAGAATCTTTTCAAGGTAGTATCCAGCGTTCTGCTGCCCGTTTAGAAGCTGCTGAAAAGCTGAATAACGTGGACAGCGTAGCTAAGGAAGCTTACGATGCTGCTATCAAAAAGTATCCTTACCTGAACAATGATGGTGAAGCTAACAGCACTCAAGTCAAGAAAGATAAGTGTCTGCGTGACATCAAGCACTACATGCGCCTTATCCAATACTCCTTAGTAGTTGGTGGTACTGGCCCATTGGATGAGTGGGGTATTGCTGGTGGTCGTGAAGTTTATCGCGCGTTAGAACTGCCCACCGCTCCTTACGTTGAAGCACTCAGATTTGCTCGTAATCGTGGTTGCGCTCCTCGCGATATGTCTGCTCAAGCTCTAGTTGAGTACAACGCTCTTATCGACTATCTGATCAACTCCCTCTCATAGGTTCATAATCTCTCATAGCTGATTGGACTTAGGTTCGTCAGTCCTGGGGATTCTTAATCTAGTGCTTTGCCCAGAAAGGTTAAGTATTGGTTTGAGAATCCCCAGGTTCATGTTTTTAATCAGTTATCAGTCATCAGTTATCAGTGAAGGAGTCACCAAGTCACCAAGTCAGAAGTTCGGAAGTAGGAAGCCGGAAGCCGGAAAACTAAATTTTAATTTCTTTCTTCTGAATACTGAATTCTTCTTCAAATTGATAACTGTTAACTGTTAACTATTAACTGTTAACAGGTAACTTATGGATAAGCGCTTTTCCAATCTTTTTGGATTCACCGAAGAACAAGCTATTACTCTCTTGGATACGCCTTTAGACCAGTTAGCGGAAGATGACTCTCGCTACGTGGCTGCCTCAGAGTTGGTAAACTTCGCGACAGAGCGCTCTATCAACGCGCTGATTCGGGCAGTGCAAAACACGGATCCGTCCTTAGATAACCGCATCGTGCGACGCAAGTCAGTGGAGTCGCTGGGAAAGTTGCGCTCATTGCAAGCACTGCCAGCCATTAGCGGCTGCTTGGCAGATGAAGACTCCTATCTTGTGGAAAATGCGGTATGGGCGATTGGTGAAATAGGCACCCAAGACTCAGATATCCTCGAAGAAATTGCTCAATTACTCGAAAAGCCAGGACAAACCTATCGGGTGATTATCCATACCCTGGCAAAGTTAGATTATCCGCCAGCAGCGGAGCGTATCCGTAAATTTGTGGATGCTACCGACAAACCCACAGCAAGTGCAGCCATCTCTGCCGTTTGTCGCTTCACTGGAGACTACTCCCCAATTGAGAAGGTGCTTGCCTTACTTGAACACCCGAATGTGTATGCACGTCGGTTGTGCATCCAAGATTTGATCGATTCTCGGTATTACGCTGCTATTCCTCAGATTGCTCAGTGTCCGGTATCACTTGTGTTTCGTCTGCGGGGGATTCGCTTGTTGGCAGAAGCTGGTATTCCAGCAGGAGCGATCGCCTTTACAGATATTCAACCATCACTAGAGCAAGTCATTTTTGACCATCCAAGAGATTTGAAGTTGGTACATGGCTACGATCAGACTCCAACACTGGAATTTGTGATTAGAGAACTTTATGATACCGATTTTGGGCGTTGTTATCTGGCGACACAGACTATATTAGAAGAGTATCGTGAGAGTGCAGGTGAAGCCCTGATGGCAACCTATGCCGCTGAAGCTCACAATGACTATGGAGCACACTACCATGTGATGAAACTCTTGGGTTGGCTCAAGTATGCTCCAGGTTACGATTTGCTTGTTGAAGCTTTGAACAATCGCGAACCTCAGTTTCAGAAATCTCGGGCGGGGGCGGCGATCGCTCTAGGTGAATTGGGCGATACGAGTGCGATTCCTGCTCTGGTAGCCATTCTGGAAACTAAAATCTGGGATCTGAAGTATGCTGCATTAATGGCTCTGGAGAAACTTGGCGATACTAGTGCTCACACAATTGCAGCAAATGACCAAAACTGGTTGATTCGAGCCAAAGCAACTCACACTCCTGCATCCAGTAAAGTAATAAACCCATGACAGTAGATTCGCTATTTGAACAACTCAAACACCCAAATCCCAATCTACGGGAACGGGCAATGTTACAGTTGGCAGAAAACCGTGATCAAAATACGATTCCTCGTTTGATGAGTGTTCTCAATGATGAAGACGTCGTCTTTCGTCGAGCAGCAGTCAAAGCTTTAGGTATGATTGGCGTAGATAGTGTGCCACCTTTGGTAGAATCATTACTTAACAGCGACAATGTGACTGTCCGGGGTAGCTGTGCAAAGGCGCTGGCACAAATTGCGGTAAACTATCCAGATGTTCCTTTTCCAGCTGAAGGTTTGCAAGGATTGCAAACTGCTATCAACGACTCCAATCCAGTGGTTCATATTGCAGCTGTGATGGCGTTGGGTGAAGTTGGTTCCCCTGCTTTTGATATCTTGGTTGAGGCGCTGAAAACCACAGATAATGTAGCGGTGGCGGTGTCAGTCGTCAACGCACTTGCAGCATCGGGAGATGAACGAGCAAGAGAAGTCCTGAAAGCGTTGACTAATGATGAGTCTGCTGATTCTTATGTACACGAGTCAGCTGTGAGTGCGTTATCTCGCTTGGAGCAAATTATTAATTTCAAAGCTAGGCGACAACAGTGAACAGTTAACAGTGAACAGGGAACAGGGAACACTGAACAGTGAACAGTGGTTAATATCACAACACATCCAACAACGCCTGCTTAAACTGAGTCGCACTCTTAAAGTAAATCTCTGGCTTCTCCACCAAAGCTAAATCAATCACCTCCGCCAGTCGTTGAGGTATATTTGCATCACGCTGGCGGATAGGTACAGAGTCATCTTCCAATATGGCTTTCCAGAGGTCTTTGTCAGTGAAATTACGAGGATAAAATCCAGTCAACATATAGTAAAGACAACCCGCAGCAGCCCACACATCGACTTCTGGTTTAACATGCTTATAATTTAAGAGTTGCTGGCGACATATCAAAACGGGAGTACCAGCTCTAAAACCTGTAAAAGTTTGACCGCTTAAACCTGCTAAATCAAACGCTTTTGATAAACCGTAGTCTCCGATTTTTACTGTTAGTTTACCATCAACATTGCCCAGGAAAATATTACTTGGTTTGAGATCGCGGTGAACCAAACCTCTACCTTTACCAAATCCACCATTACCTAATTTGACATTAGGAATTTCTGCGTTGTGGGTGTATTCTAAACCGTCTAAAACTTGGAGAGTAATTGGGACAGCAATATCTATTGATAACTTTCCTCCCTGTCGCTCCATTAAGTCAGCAACAGTACCACCTTCACAATACTCCATTGTGAAAAAGAAAATGCTCTCGGAGTAACCATAATCAAGCAACTTCACCACATGAGGATGTCGCAACGCTTTCGTATTTTCTGTCTCGCGCATAAACATTTGTACAGCCCAGTCATTTGCAGCAACTGCAGGTAACATAACTTTCAGGGCAACAAAGTTTTTAGTTTGATTATGCTGTGCTAAATAAGCTTCGCCACAACCGCCTTTTCCTAATAGTTTGATAATGCTATAACCACGAATTGCTATAAGATTTTCGTCGCCTTTTTCTGCTAAACCCAACAAGCGTTTAATCAATTCCAAGAAAAATGGTGCTTGTGTTGGACGTTGGTTGATATTAGGAAGATTCGCTGTACCAGGGACGAAATGAGGAATGTTAAGTGATTCTAATTCAACTTCAATTCCAACGACAAACACCGTATTACCCAGTTTAATTTCATCTCCATCTTGCAAATCATACTCTGTCAATTGCAACTTTGCGGCTTCTTCTGGAGTTTGCTTTGATTGGCGTTGTCCAATTTTTTTACCGTTTACGTAAGTTCCATTTCTACTACCAAAATCCCGTACGCGAATATTTGGCGGGTTGATATCTAATAAGCAGTGATAGCGGGAAATGGTAAGATGATCATCATCATCTGGTAGTTGCGGGTTGCAGTCTTTTGCTCTGCCAATGATACAAGTCGTGCGAGAGTCGAAGGTATATTGTCGTCCTGGTGATTTGCCTTCGGTAATCGTAAGAGTGACTTTGGCAGGCATTGGTAATTTTTATATGTATTTGATATATCTTTGATATTATCATCACTAAATTTGAAGTTACCAAATAATTGTTACCAATCCTGATGCGGTAATATTTTGGTCACAGGTTAACAAAACAACTGTTTCTCCTTGATTGACCAAAACCATCGCAGTTGCAACAATTTGTCGATCGTGCATTTCTGCGATCGCAGCTAAACCGATAGTTTGTTGAATGACATTTGTATCTAATGGATATACTACGATACGACTGTCCGCATTGACTGCTGAGAGTAAAGCAGTTGCTGAAGAAATCGATGTTCGTCCACGTTCCACAATCCAAACAGCCTCAGCTAAAGCTGTAGCAGGTATAATTAATTGGCTCTCAGCGTTGGAAAGAATTGTTTTCGCGTTACTTCCCAAGCGGGGATTACCTTCTAGAAACCAAATGAGAGCATGAGTATCGATAACATACTTCACTTTTATCTAAGACCAGTTTAATTCATCGCCAAAATCACCATGAAATTCTGCTATTTTGAAATCTTCCTCGCTTGATTGTTGATTTGAACCAGCCAACATACCAAAGTACATCATTTGTGGAGTAAATTGAACTGGCTTTGCTTCTAAAAAAGTAACTATGACGCGGCTTTCTACTAGATCGGATGGTACTTCAGATAACTCAATCGTACCGTGCTTATAAACTCCTTCAACTGACTTCAACATTACTACTAACCTCGTTCGTTAGAATATAGTTTCAGGTTATTACATTTTATGTTTCGACAACCACACCAGATGCACCAGAAAGTCGCAGCCATTGAGGAAAACATCCTCTCCTGGACAAATGAGACTTCCTTGGGATAACTCGGAAGTAAACAACGAAGAAATCGAAGAAGTGGCAGAACAATTTATCCTCGCCAACTGCACCGTCCCAGTTTGTCGGTGGCGTAGTACTACAAAACTCATCATAAAAATAGCGTACTCGCACGAGTACCCCAGTGCCAGGTATCGGGAAGCCAGAACCCGCAAGACTTCGTGGAAACTGACTTGTATATAAATCTTAAGAAAAATCTGTAAGCCTTATATGTTACATTTTACAAGTCTCGACGCGAGAGAAGAGACCCCACCCGAACAGCCACACCAAACACCAGCCGGGAGGTGTCCTTGGGGTGCTTTGAGGTCAAAAGTAATTTCATTGTAGTACACCCACCACCCTCGTTTCCTCCAACCGACGCGATCACTGAAAGCTTTCCAAATCTTCTCGTCGTGCTGTTTGGTTCCACCCAGACTTTGATAAATGCGCTTTTGCACAGAGAAACCAAAGCGCCCATTGCTGTATTTTACCCAAAGTTGGTCAATCGTGCGGAGATCAAGACAGGGAAAATTGTCAATATGTTTAACATCAAGCCAACCTTGCTTTTCTCTCCCAGCTACCGCCAGCATGACTCGCGCTGTTTCTTCATCTGCTTGTTTCCAATTTCCTGCTGCGAGTAAGTCGCGCAGTTGGGTGTAGTTCATCTTCGCTGTGATTAACTTAATCTCATCATCTGATTTTGGTGGAGTTGCAATATTTTGTGATGGTTGATTTTGGATTTTCGGTTGTGGATTGGGGATTGATGGTTGAGGGATTGGAGGATTGATCTTTTTAGGTAACACTAATTCTAACCACTCCCGCACTGTCTGCACTCTATCTTGTGGTTCCAACGCCATCCCTTTGAGAATCGCTTCATTTACTCTGTCGCTAATCCGGGGGTTAAATTGCTTTGGCGGCGGTAATTGTTCATCCTCATACTTACGACGAAGAGCTGAAACTATCTCTTCGTCAGCAGCTTTGAGCGCATCGGCTGTCAGCAAAAAATACAACGTTGCGGCTAAACCATAAACATCAGTATAAGCACCAAAAGTTCCCTTTCTTCTGTACTGTTCAATGGGTGCATAACCCTCGGTTCCATCACTCGTCATGCTGATGGATTTTTCACCAGTGCTAAACTGACGAGCAAGACCAAAATCAATTAAGACTGCTTCTTGTTTGCCACGGCGTAAGAGAATATTATGAGGCTTGATATCCCGATGTAAGAATCCTTGTTGATGGACACATTCTAAAGCTTGCCCAATTTGGTTAATGTAAAGCAAGGCTTCATCTTCTGACAATTGCCCACGCTTTTTAACATAAGTATTGAAATTCACACCACCAATATATTCCATCAGCATCCCCCACAGTCCATCTTCATTGATGACATCCTCAAATTTCACAATATGGGGGTGAGTGCATCGTGCTAACCGCGTCATCTCTTGGACAAATTTTACCTGTCGTTCCTCAAAGTCTTCTTTAATTTGCTGAAGGGGGTGGAGGGTTTTCAGGACAAATAATTTACCTGTACGCTGTTCGAGGATGCTGTAGGTAATACCATAGCCACCCTCACCAAGGACTTTTTGAATGATGAAGCGTCCGTTTTGCAGTGATTGATTGGGCGTCCAAATTTTCATTGTTCCAGCTTGCGGTTTGAGAGCTATATATATACTGAGCTTAATACCCTCGCATGGAAAAATGTTTCCTGACAACATTCTTTGTGATTCAAGATGTGGCGAAGCCTGTATGGTAAGCTGCTACTCGCTTTGATTTGCTTGCAACCAGTTGAGCAAATCCTCCATAGCAGTAAAATCTAACAAAGCTTCACCAAGTTCTTCTAGCTGAGAAAGAGTTAGAGATTGGATGTGCGATACCTTCGGTGAGCTTCGCTAACGCAATAAGAGTGATAATTCTCCCACCCGTCTTTGTAGTATAAAATCAGCGTCTGTGTCTGTAAGCGCGGTATGGGCAATTGAAGAGTGGTTGCTCATACCGTACTTTTTACAGATTCAAACATACTAAGAATTTATATTAAATCATAATCAAAAAATTAGCAAGTAGTTGAAAAATGATATCATTTGTGGGAAAGTATCATAGCAAAATCTAAGATCCACTGTCAAATTCAGAGATTGACACTCGTACAAAAAGTATGCAAAAAGCAGCACGTTATGTCAGGCAAAGCGCAGTATGTGCCTTGCGCTCAGCTTTGCTGTTGGATAGGCGAAAATGCAATATTGCAAAGCTTTTTGTATCTTTTTAACGGTGAAAGGTAAAAGTCTTTTTCCCGTGAAAATAGCAAAAAAATGTTTCAATGATTACCTTATAACTACTTTGAGGAGCACAAATGATAAGATTTCGTTACATCTGCCTAACTATTGCTAGCGCAATCATCTTCGCTTTGACTTCCTGTAACGGTACACAAACCGCAGAAAATTCAACAACACCAGCGGCTAACTCCAGTCCCCAGGCTGCTACTGAAGCAGTTAGTCATAGCGGACACAGTAGTAAAAAGAAAATCAACATCAACAATGCGATCTTGTCGGAATTGGATAAGTTTGAGGGACAGCTTGGTGTTCCAGCATTATCAAATAAAATTCAGGCAAGTCGTCCCTATGGAAGTCCTGAGGACTTAGTTTCTAAAAAGGTAATTACTCAAGAGCAATTCGACAAGATTAAGGAGCAGGTTACGACTCAGGAAGTCGTTCTAACTGGGGAACCAAAAGACGTAGACTACATGACCAAACTAGGACTGATGAAAGGACACCTTTTGGTAGCAAAAGAACTGTTGGATCAAAATCAACCGAAAAAAGCAGAACCTCACATTGGTCATCCAGTTGAAGAGATTTATGTTGATGTAGAAGACCAATTAAATGAGCGCAAAGTCAAAGAGTTTAAGACATCTTTGGTTAGTTTGCAAGATTTTGTTAAATCCAATCCCAAAAGTCCCAAGATCAAAACTGATTTTACCTCTTCGATGCAAGCAGTTGATGGTGCTGTAAACGCTTTACCAGCAGATCAGCGATCGCAACCCAGATTCACATTACAAGTCATTAACGGATTGCTAGATGCAGCCAACTCAGAGTACACTGCGGCAATTGCAAATGGAAAAATTTCTGCAGAAATTGAGTATCAAGATTCCCGTGGCTTTGTCAACTACGCTGATGACTTATATAAAGGGATTTCTAGCAAAGTGGCTAAAGACTATCCCCAAGAATCTAAAGGAATTGAAGCCAGTATCGCTGAACTGATAAAAGTTTGGCCCTCTGCTATTGCACCCGCTAAACCAGTCAAAACCCCTGAAGATGTTACCAAGCTAGTGAAAACTATTGAGGAAAATTCCCAAAAAATCATAGATAGTTCCAGCACATCTACATAGCTATAGTATTTTGAATTGTTTGTAAGTGAAAAAGATGTTACGCGATTTCACTAAATAGTTATTGGTTATTTAGTCATTAGTCATGAGTGAAATAAAACCACTCATGAACGGCGGGTGCACTCAACGCTTAAAGTCGCAAAGGTGCACTGCCTCATTCGCACCCAGAACAAAAGAAAAAGGACAAATAATGAACTTTAGTGCTGCCTTACCCACTTTTGTGATTACACTCCGAGAAGGAGTAGAAGCTGCTCTCGTAGTTGGCATTGTACTAGCTTTGCTAAAAAAAGCTAAGCAATCTCGTCTGAACCCTTGGGTTTATGCTGGTGTCGGCGTTGGCATTATTGTCAGCGCACTCATAGGTTTTCTTTTCACTTGGGTGGTTCAAGCACTCAGTGCAATTAATCCTCAATACTCAACCGTGGTTGAGCCAATGATGGAAGGTGTGTTCAGTCTGTTGGCGATCGTTATGCTCAGCTGGATGCTAATCTGGATGACCAAACAAGCCAGATTTATGAAGGCTCAAGTTGAAGGAGCAGTAACAGATGCTTTAAAGCAGAATAAGGTTGCTGGTTGGGGTGTTTTCAGTTTAGTATTTATTGCCGTTGTACGGGAAGGTTTTGAAACGGTTTTGTTCGTTGCTGCTAACCTTCAACAAGGGCTTTTTCCTGCTTTTGGCGCTCTTGCTGGTATTGCAGTCGCAGCGGGAATTGGTGTGCTTTTATTTAAATGGGGTGTTAAAATTAATATCCGCCAATTTTTCCAAGTCATGGGTATTTTCTTGGTGTTAATTGTGGCGGGGTTAGTGGTGACTTCTTTGCAGAAGTTTGACGAAGCTTTTGCAACCCTTGCTCTTAGTAATCGCGCCTCGGAAGGTCTTTGTTTTTATTACGAACGGTTCACAAGAATTCACTCTTGTATCTTAGGTCCAATGGTTTGGAATACTTCCAACATCTTGCCTGATGAAAAGTTCCCTGGCGTTATTTTTCAAGCCTTATTTGGTTACAGGCAATATCTTTATGTTGTGCAAGCTGTGGGATATGTCCTGTTTTTAGGAACAGTTGGAGGTTTGTATTTCCGCAGCATCATGGGTGGAGGAAATAGTCGTCCTAAAAAGCAGTCAGTTGCACAAAAATCGATGGGTTCTGTAAAAGATTAGTCAAAATGAATAAAGGGTTTACCCTGACCGTAGTCGAAGGGTTCGTAATGAGCGCTGAAACGCTCATTACAAGCCAAATAATTAACAACTAATTTCCAATGACTAAGATTTGTGTCCAAGAGTTATTTATCTATCCATTTAAAGGTTTGAGCGCCCAGAAATGTGCTTGCGTTGAGTTGCAAGTTGGACATGGTATTCCGGGCGATCGCTCTTTCGGCTTAATGTTCAAAGAAGACGCACAATATCCCGACTCAACAAAAGTACCTTGGATGAAGAAGCACAACTTCGCCATGCAAAATGACTGGGGAGGACTAGCAGCGTTAGATTGTGATTATGAAGCAGCTACTAGCACCTTTACAGTGAAGCGCAAGGGCGTAGAATTATTGGTTGCTGATACGACTAGCACAAGTGGACGCGACAGGATTGCAACCTTCTTCACAGGATACCTGGCAGGAATTCACCCCAGTCAAGTTGCCAGACATCCAAACCGCGCACCCTTGCAAGTTGTGGGAGAGTTTGGCAAAACTCGATACCCTGACAGGGAAGCCGTGCATATTTCTCTTGTCAGTCAAGCAACTCTCAACCATTTGAGTGAGATAGCAGGACAACAAGTAGATGTTCGTCGGTTTCGTCCTAATATTCTTTTAGATGCTGTACCCGCTTGGGGAGAATTTGACTGGGTAGGCAAAGAAATGCAGCTTGGTACAGCACGAATTGCTATTACAGCCAGGATTAATCGCTGCTTAAATATAGAAGTGAATCCAGAAACAGGAGAACGTGATATCTCCTTGTTAAGTTTGCTACAAAAGAATTTTCAACACACACAGACGGGTGTTTTGGCGCAGGTTATCAATGGTGGTACAGTGGGAATTGGTGATACTTTAAGCTGGGCTGAGTAAGTACTAAATTAGCTTAACGGAAGGAATCAAAAATGACTGTTATTGCTATCACGCAAAATAGGATAAGTCCCAATCGCCAAACTAAGCTCACAAATAGCGACGACAGCATGAAAGCAATCTTTGCTGCGCCAAAAGTCATTAACACAATATAGGCGATCGCAAAGCCGAAGAGTCCTAGTACAAAAAATTTGAGAAAATAAGCAGCCAATGTAAATAGGCGACTATTCTGATTTGGTTTCATAGTTCCTGTTCTCTATGTAAATTGGATTTAAGCAAAAAGCCGGGATGTGCTTTTATCACATCTCCGGCTTGTAAACTTCTCGTTTCTCGAAAGCCAAATGTCTCATAATTTGTAGATATTTTGTTGTACTATTAAGTCCGCCTCAGCTCTTGTATATTTTCTGAACTCTCAAGTAGCTGTAGAAATTGGATGCAGCTTTTTAGGTTTTTTTATGAGATAACCTCCATGCAATCCAATTTTCTAGAATGTGTTCGTACATCTGTTGGATTTCTTGCAGTTCCTTGTGATCAAGATGGTAGCGGTGACTTATGTGTCCACCAAGTTCAACAATAGTTTCGTAATTACCTTTTTTACTACGGGTGATGAACTCACCATGTTGAGTCGCAGACAATGCCTCAATCAGTAGAAAGCTCATGTGAGAAAAAACTGGGTGCAATTCAATCAAGCAGGGTTGCTCCAAAAAATTATCTCGCTTTCCTTGTTCTTGTACTGTGACCATTGGCAAGGCTTCCAAAGGCGAATCTCCAATTTTTAACTGCATTTTGATGCCACTAAAACCGCTGAAAAACTCAGGAAATCGTGAGCGTGAGAAGGTCATATCAGTTGCTCCGTGAGGTTGACCGTTAATCTCGACTGCAATTATCTTGTGATGGAAAGCCGTAAATTATTTAGATTCAAAAGAAACAAGACTGTTACTGCTTACCTCACATATATCTAATTTACATATAAGTATAAACATTTTTTTTCTCCTGAGCAAGTTTTAAAAAAATATTCTGCTCCATGTAGAGGCTTTTATGAAGTATCGTATACTATTTGACTATAGTGTTCTCACACGTATATAATTATTTTAGTTACCTTTGATACAAAAAACTGCTTAGGAGATAAATGCGATAAAACAAGAAAAGTTACGTTTTTCTATAAAATTATCTGATTTTATGGGTAAAACCATCTTATTTATGATGAAAAATCAGTCTATATCGTAAAATCTGCTTTATTAGTCTTCTAAAAAACAACATTCTTTGATATGTCGCGTATAGCTATAGAATAAGTGAGTTTTATTGCGACATCGTTATTATCACTGTATGTGAGAAAAAAAGAGAGTGGAAAATGAAAAAAAGTTCATGAAACAGAGTGATGCAGTCCCAACATACCATATACTCTTTTCTGAATTATTCAGCCATGCTATAAAAAATTATCTCACATACTAATATGTTGTATGGAGTAAGGGTAAAATGGAGGATGCTGCCCATATGTCTCAGCTTCCAGAAAATTTCATCATAGAGTTCGCAACTAACTCTGGTGTAACTAAGACAGAGCTAGATGCCCTGCTCTTGGCATTGAATGACTTCTCAGGTGCGCAGATAGCTTCCAAGTTGGAGATTTCTCAAGCAGCAGTCAGAAAAAGATTAGGAGAAAACTACCGTAAATTAGGAATAGAAGGCAGTGGCAACAAAAAACTCAATAACCTCAAACAAAAGCTCTTAGCACAATATCAAGCAAGTAAAACAATTGACAGAATACCCCAAGAAGATTGGGGAGAAGCAGTTGATGTAGATGGTTTTTGGGGTCGAGACAAGGAAATTTCAGAGTTAGAACAGTGGATTGTGGGTGATAGTTCTGTTCGCTGTCGGCTAGTAGCGGTGTTAGGAATAGGAGGCATTGGCAAAACTGTATTCGCAGCACAAGTTGCCAAAAAAGTGCAGAAAAATTTTGATTATCTCATTTGGCGATCGCTAAACAATACTCCAGCTGTAGGTGAGCTTCTCACACAGCTGCTACGATTTTTACCTAAAGGTAGTGAACCTGACATACCAGATAACGATAACAGCAAGATACTACGGCTGATTGAGGTTTTGCGGAAACATCGTTGTTTAGTGGTTTTAGATAAAGTAGAAGCAGTGCTGCGTAGCAGCGCAGGCAGTACTTACGAAAGAGCCGGAGAATACCAACCTACGTATGAGAAATACGGCTACTTGTTTAAAAAAGTGGCAGAAGCGGGACATAAGAGTTGTTTACTGCTCATAAGCCGGGAAAAGCCCAAGCAAGTTGCACTGCTAGAAGGAAAAAACCTACCAGTAAAAGTGTTGCACCTTTTGGGACTAAACCTAGAAGAAGCTAAGGCAATGCTGAAAGATAAGGGGTTTTCCTGTCCAGATAATCAGTTAAGGGAATTAGTGGAGCGATATTCTGGCAACCCCTTAGCGTTAAAAATTGTCGCTACCACCATCTATAACTTATTTAGCAATAACATTACTGAATTTTTAAACCAAATTCAGCAGGAAACAGCAGTTTATGGAGATATTCGCTCTCTTTTAGACCAACAATTTAATCGCCTGTCGGAGTTGGAAAAACAACTGATGTACTGGCTAGCAATTGATCGTGAATATGTTTCTCTTAAAGAACTCAAAGATGACTTAATCACAACACAGCAGCCAGCAATCAGTATATTAGAAGCTGTAGAGTCTCTATTACGGCGCTCTCTCATTGAAAAAGAAGCAGGTTCCGGCAGGTTTCGCCAGCAGTCTGTTGTGATGGAATATATCACAGAGCAATTGATTGAAAAGGCATATCAAGAAATGCGTCTAGGAAATTGTCTAGGAGTTATTGACAATTATCCACTGATGAAAGCGCGATCGCTTGACTATATTCGCAAAACACAAGAGCGATTAATTCTTGAACCAGTTACAAAAAAGCTACTGAGTGCTTTTGGCAAAGAACTAGAATCCAAGTTACGTCGGATGCTAGCCCACTTACAACAGCAATCTCCTTTACAGAGGGGATATGCTGCTGGAAACTTGATCAATCTGCTGCGTCAACTTCAGATTGATCAATCAAGAATTGATTTGAGTGGGCGTGATTTTTCCAATCTGAGTATCAGTCAGACATATTTTAAAGATGTCAATTTACAGGATACTAGCTTTACAAATGCTGATCTAACGAGTTCGGTATTTACTGAAACATTGTCAAGTCTGGTATCAGTCAGATTTAGCACAAATGGAGAGTTTTTTGCCACAGGTGCAATTAATGGAGAAGTGCGTCTGTGGCGAACTTCAGATACCAAACAACTCCGTATTTATAAGGGTCACACTGCTTGGGTCTGGTCATTTGCCTTTAGTCCAGATAACCAAATTCTAGCCAGCGGTGGTGCAGATTACGCTATTAAATTATGGAATGTAGACACAGGCGAGTGTCTTCATACATTGACAGAACATACTAATAAAGTATATTCTGTTGCCTTTAATCCTCAAGGCACTATCTTGGCAAGCGCTAGTGAAGATCAAACCATTAGATTGTGGGATGTGAGCACTAGACAGTGCTTAAAAATCCTCTATGGTCACACGGATTGGGTTTGGTCCGTCACCTTCAATCCTGTTCAATATGACATCCTTGCTAGTAGCAGCGCTGATGGTACAATCAAGCTCTGGGATATTAATACGGGTGAATGTTTAAAAACCCTAAAAGGACATAGTAGCGAAGTTTACTCTGTGAGTTTTAGTCCAAATGGGCAAATACTAGCAAGTAGCAGCGAAGACCAAACTATCAAACTTTGGGACATTATCACAGGAAAGTGTAAGAAATCCTTAAATGGGCATAGCAAAACAGTATACTCTGTCCGCTTTAGTCCAGATGGGAAAATCATTGCCAGCTGTGGCGAAGACCGAACAATCAAGTTATGGGATATTGAGACAAGTAAATGTCTGAGAACCTTACGAGGGCATAGTAGCCAAGTATGGTCGATCGCCTTTAGTCCCGATGGGCGCACACTCATCAGCAGCAGTGATGATCAAACAGCAAGGCTTTGGGATGTAGCAACAGGCAACTCTCTCAATGTATTGCAAGGTTATACCCGTGGTGTCTATTCAGTCGCATTTAGTCCAGACAACCAAGTTCTAGCGAGTGGTCTTGATGACTACACAATAATCCTGTGGGAATTACGTACAGGAAAATCCCACTTTGTGGGGAAACATCAAGGACACGTTCGTTCGGTTGCCTTTAATCCAAATGGACAAATTCTTGCGAGCGCCGGTGGTGATAATAATATCAAGCTTTGGGATGTTCAAGATGTAAGTCAGAGCAAGTGCTTAAACACTCTTACAGGACACACGAACTGGGTGTGGACAGTGGTTTTCAGTCCAGATGGAAAAACTCTTGCTAGCAGTAGCGAAGATCAAACTGTGAGGATCTGGGATACTTGCACAGGTGAATGTCTCAAAATATTGCAAGGACATAGTCATTGGGTGTGGACAGTTGCTTTCAGTCCTCAAGGTACTCTCCTTGCTAGCGGCAGTGCTGACAATACTGTTAAACTTTGGGATGTTCCCACAGGGAAATGCATTGCAACTTTGGCAGATCATAAAAACTTAGTTTGGTCGGTCGCATTTAGTCCTGATGGAGAGTTTCTGGCAAGTGGTAGCGAAGACCAAACTGCTAAGCTGTGGAAGATCAGTACAGGTGAGTGCCAAAAAACTTTAGAAGGGCACACTCAGCAAGTTTACTCAGTAGCATTTAGTCCGGATGGGAAAACCCTTGCTACTGGTAGTGGTGATGGAACTGTAAAGTTATGGCAAGTTAGCACAGGTATTTGTTTAGACCCGCTCACTCGTGGACATACAGGAGCAATTCGTTCGGTGGCGTTTAGTTCTGTTAGCGCAGCGTCCCCGGAGGGGATTGGTCGCTTACTTGCTAGTGGTAGTGAAGATGAAAATATTCAGTTGTGGGATGTACACAAGTGTAGCCGACTACGCCAACTGAAGTCTGACCGACTTTATGAGCGCATGGAAATTACAGGTATTACTGGTTTAACAGATGCAGAGAAATCTTCTTTGAAAGCTTTAGGTGCAATTGAAACAGGTGAGCGACTGATTTAAATAAGTCGCAATTGTTTATTGACAGAGATTTGCTGGCTTTTGGTCTAGAGAAGCGATGACAAGGGAATATATGCGATCGCTCCTCTAGAAGATTTCGCTGGTATTTAATTAGATAATAAGTAATAAACATCCTTACTTCCAACTACCATAACTCAGTCGTCGATGAAAAAGACCCGTGGAAAAATCCCAAAAACTCGGAAGATTAACCGGGAGGGCAGCTACAACGTAGTGCGTATAGGTGCATCCAACAACCATTGGCGGGATCCATATCATGTGCTACTCACTCTTTGCTGGTATAAAACTCTAGGACTTATCAGTTTTGGGTATATACTCGCTAACGCTTTGTTTGCCTTGGCATATCTTGCAGGAGGCAATGGTATTGAAAATGCGCGTCCGGGTAATTTCCTGGATGTCTTTTTTTTCAGTGTCCAGACTATGGCATCTATCGGCTATGGCGCAATGTATCCCAAAACACTTTATGCTAACATCTTAGTGACTATCGAATCACTGTTAGGGCTGATGGGGTTGGCGATGGCAACTGGGTTAATGTTTGCTCGCTTTTCTCTTCCCACAGCGCGAGTCTTGTTTAGCCATGTAGCGATAATTACCCCGTATAACGGTATACCAACTCTCATGTTGCGGGTTGCCAATGAACGTCAAAACTGGATTTTAGAAGCACAAGTCAGAGTCAGCTTGGTACGCACCCAAATCACCAAAGAAGGAGATCTGATGCGTCGATTTTATGATGTGCATTTGCTTCGCAGTCATTCTCCACTTTTTGCCCTGACTTGGACAATCATGCACCCAATAGACGAGAGCAGTCCTTTGTACGGAGTCTCAACAGAGGAGATGGTTGAGGATGAGATGGAAGTGATAGTCACCTTCACTGGGCTTGATGAAACTGTATCCCAAACTATCCATGCCCGTCACTCGTATATTCCAAAGCAAATTCTTTGGAATATGCGGTTTGTCGATATTTTATCGAAGACACGGGATGGCAAGCGCAGCATTGACTACTCCCGCTTTCATGATGTCATGCCGATAGACAATTAACTCATCAGTTATCAGTTACCAATTATTAGTTATCAGTTATCAATTGTTCACTGTTAAGCGTTAAGCGTTTCCTAGCGAGACGAGTTCCTATGGCTTTGCCACGCAAGCTAACATAAACCAAACCGGATTCCTATACTAATTACGAATAGGAACGAAACCAGCCTTCTCAATATACTGCTGTCCTTCTTGAGACAGCAACAGATTAGTATATGCTACTCCAGCAGCCTCATCGATAGTACCGTCTCGGCGAATGACTATAAACAGACGCCTAGTCAGGGGGTATGTGCCATCCCGCAAAGCTGTAGCGTTAACCTGCTTGCCATCATCTGTAAAGGGTGGCACGTAACTCTTAGAGTTGCCATGAGCGATCGCAAGAGGGCCGATTGACTTTTGACCGAGAATTGCTCCAGTAGAGCCAATGCCGATCGCACCTCGAATTGAGGAAACTTTACGAACACCATCAGTGTAATCGCGCATAAACTGTACTTTAGGACTGAGTTGATCCAATTCTGGACCAAGAAGAATGTTGAGTGAGGAACCAAACTTCGGGTTGAAAGCAAAAGCTGTGATTGCTAAGTCCGGTCCTCCCACCTGGTTCCAATTGGTGATTTTTCCTTTAAAAATATCTTTAACTTGCTCAACAGCAAGTCCAGGGATAGACACATCTGGATGGGTAAACAACAGGAAGCCGTCGATACCTATTGCCACCTGCTGTAGGGAAAAACCACGTTCTTTTGCCTTGCTGTAATGAGTATCCTCTAATGGCTTAGAAGACTGGGCAAAGCTGAGTTCGCCATCAAGCAACATAGTGATCCCAGTATTTTGACCAGGGTTGTTGTACTTAGGTTCGGTGAACCGCAACCCAAACTTTGGGTAAACTTGATTGATAGCCTTATGTAAACTGTTCCTCAGAGGTGCGAAGACGACAGCACCACCGTAATTGAATGTTCCTTCGGGCACCTTCGGAACTTCCTTCATAGAATTATAGAGTCGGATATCCGAGGAAATGTTATCGGCAGAATTGTTGAGATTGCTTGGGGTTGAAGCTACTCGGACTTGCTGCCAGAAAAAATAACCTCCGATAGCAAAAAATAACACTGTGGCTACTACACTAATCCCACCTACGAGCAGTGTAGAATCAGAGGCAGGGCTGGGATCGCTGTTAGGTACAGAAGCTATAACAAGGGGCGTACCACACTTTTGACAATGTGTAGCCCCACGAGGATTTGCATCGTAGGCACATCGACCACAGATGATGTTTCCCTTGTTATTCGATTCGTCAGTATTCATTTCATTTTTAGGGGAGTATGTTGTAGGTAGCAATTGGTGCTATGGTAGATTCCCCTTTTGTCGATTTTTCGGAACTGGGTTTTGTACTTAACACCCGCTCCAAGATTTTATCGACTAATGTTGCAAATATAGCATCACTTCGCTGACGAGGACGAGCCAGGGGCACAGATAAATTCATAGCCACTTCACCTCGTTCTATGAGAATAATTCTATCAGCTAAAGTAACTGCCTCTTCTACATCATGAGTAATTAATAATGCAGTAAACTGCTGTTGTTGCCAGATGTCTTCTATCAGACGCTGCATCTCAATCCGAGTTAGGGCATCCAACGCTCCCAAAGGCTCATCTAGTAAGAGTAAACGTGGTTCACTCACCAATGCTCTTGCCAGTGCTACCCGTTGGCGTTGTCCTCCTGAAAGCACACTCGGCCATTCAAAAGCACGTTCTCCAAGTCCGACTTGTTCTAAAGCCCAATGTGCCTTTTGTCGCCAGTGTTCCTTTAATCCCAACCCCACATTTTCTATCACTCGCTTCCACATCAAAAGACGAGCATCCTGAAACATCACTCGTGTTTCTGGATTGAGCTTACGCAATTGCTTGCCATCAAGTAATATACTGCCGTCACTTGGGGGTTCCAATCCTGCTAATAGCTTTAATAGGGTAGTTTTTCCACAGCCACTACGCCCAACAATCGCTACAAATTCCCCTTTAGCTATTTCTAAATCCAAGTTTTGCAATACACGAATATTCCCAAAGGTTTTACTTAGACCGATTACTTTTAAATCGACTCCTACGCGCTTGGATTTAATCATAAAAAACTCCTATCAACTTTGGGTTAGAGATTTTGGTAACTAGGATGCCAAGAAAGCAATTTCTTTTCTAAAAATTTTGCAAATACATCTGCTAACTTTCCTAACAATGCATAGAGTAGAATGCTCAAGACGACTACATCTGTTTGCATAAATTCACGAGCATTCATTGCCATATAACCGATCCCAGAGTCATAAGAAATTGTCTCAGCAACAATCAGAGTCAACCACATAACTCCCAAAGCGTAACGTACGCCAATCAAAACTGAGGGCAATGCGGCAGGAAAAATGATTTCCCAAAACAAAGACCAAGGCTTGAGTCCGTATACTTTTCCCATCTCAATCAAGTTTGGATCAACGGTTCGGACACCATGAAACGTATTTATATAAATGGGAAACGATACACCGATCGCAACCAAAAAAATCCTCCCTTCTTCTCCAACTCCAAACCATAAGATAACCAAGGGAATCATGGCTAAATGCGGAATGTTACGCAACATTTGAATCGGTGTATCTAACAACTTTTCTGCTATGGGAAGGATGCCATTTAATAATCCCAAAACAAAAGCAATGCTACCACCAATTAAAAAGCCAAGAACTGCCCGTTGTGCGCTAATGCCAAGGTGAAAAAAAAGTTCTCCCGATTTAGCAAGACGAATTCCTGCCAGGAAAACATTTGTGGGAGCAGGTAATACTCTTTGAGAAACAAAACCAAATTGCACAAGTAACTGCCAAATGACAACTAACAGAAGAGGGACGCACCAAGGAGCTAATCTATCGAAGTATGGCTTGAGAAATTTGATTTTCATTATCCAGGTCCCTTGGACTATCTGTTATTGCTGTTTTGGAAAGTTTTCAAAGCCAATAAGTTCGCCAACAGGACTGAACATTTGTGTTTGATTTATATTAGACGGTTTTTGCAGCGGTAGGCGAGGAAATAGTAATTCAGCAACTCGATAGGCTTCTTCTAAGTGAGGATAACCAGAAAGAATAAAGATATCAATTCCCAGTTTTGCATACTCCTCCATTCTGGCAATGACGGTGTCAGAATCTCCTACCAAAGCGGTACCAGCACCACCGCGCACTAAGCCGACTCCTGTCCATAAGTTGGGGCTGATTTCTAGTGCTTTGCGATCGCCATTGTGCAGCTGCGTCATCCGGCGCTGTCCTTCAGAATCCATTCTGGCAAAGATTTTTTGTGCATTGGCGATCGCCTCATCACTCACATATTTAATCAGATCATTTGCTGCGTCCCAAGCTTGAGTTTCAGTATCCCGCACAATAACATGTAGCCGAATACCAAAGCGTAGAGTTCTGCCCTGTTCTGCTGCTAATTTACGCACAGATGCAATTTTTTCTGCCACTTGTTGCGGTGGTTCTCCCCAAGTCAGATAGACATCAACATGCTTAGCAGCAATCTGTTGTGCAACAAATGACGAACCTCCAAACCATAAGGGTGGATGAGGTTTTTGTACAGAAGTAAATAATAGTTTACCACCTTTTATCTGGAAATACTTCCCACTAAAGTTAATTTCTAAACCACTTGAAATGTCTTTCCACACTCTCAAAAATTCGTCGGTTAATTCATAACGCTCATCATGAGAAAGATGCACGCCATCCCCTGCCAATTCTACGGGATCACCACCAGTTACAACGTGAATTTGCAAGCGTCCGTTAGATACGCGGTCAAATGTCGCTGCCATTCGTGCTGACAATCCAGGAGACATTAACCCAGGACGGATTGCAATCATAAAACGCATTTGACGAGTCACAGCAATCAGAGACGAAGCCAATACCCAAGCATCTTCACAAGAGCGTCCAGTGGGTAGCAAAGCCCCAGAAAATCCCAAATTATCTACAGCTTGAGCAATTTGCTGAAAGTAAGAAAAATTACATTCGCGACCACCAATTGCTGTTGCTAAATAACGACCATCTCCATGTGTTGGGATAAACCAAAGTAATTCCATGTCCCTCTGTACTCATTACTAATTACGTCTTTATAGCAGTCTTATTTGAGTTGTAACAATCGTCGTTATCATCGTCCATCTTGAGTTATTTGTCATTGGTTGCTACTTTGGATAGGGTTATTTCATTTTTTTGTAATCCGCCAGGAACTGAACTTCCTGCTTAATAGCTGAAGTCCGTTTTCAGTCACATCTTGCACCCTCCGGGTTCGCCAGTCGCTCATGGGGGAAACCCCCAAGACGAGCCACTGCTGCAGGAGGGTTTCCCTCCGTAGGCATGTGGCGTCCGCGCTGGCTCACCATTTTCAAGAACGCAACCTCGCCCGCCTAGTAATTAATTTCTCGGCTCACAGCCCAAGTCTACTAAAGTAGACTTCAAGATTTATGCAGTCGTCTAAAGAGGACTTTTGCTATGAGACTGGGATTTAAATCCCAGGCGGTTATTGGCACAAGTGCAAAATCTCACTTTTAACAAACTTAAACTCCAAATTTTAGTCCGTTTTAATGGACTCAAGCTATTAGCCTGTGAAATTTCTTTCCAGATGGTTGTACATAGAATTAAATAGCCCTGTTACTTTGGACTAAGGACACTAGACTTTTGACACCCTCAATGGAAGATTTCACGAATCATTTAGGATTGCTATATCTGTTTTAACTGGTCATTGAGCGACCACTTGTTATCACTATTTAGGTTTCCAAACAGCATCTGCTACTTTGATTTGTTTGGGTATTAATTTCTGACTTAAGAAAGTATCAGCAACTTTTTGTTGCTCTGCAACCACTTCATTGCTAAAGGGTAGTACATCGTAGCGTTTGCGGCGAGTTTCTGCTAACTCTAACGAAGCAACATCAATACCCATTTGCGGCGATAATACTTCAGCAACTTGGCGGTGATTTTTCTTTGCCCACTTCCCTACCTTGTCAACTGATTCGAGAATTTGCTTGACAAGCTGTGGGTTTGCGTCCGCAAAGCTTCGCGACGTCACATAAAATTCCCTCCATGACGCCAAACCCTTAGCATCTCTTAATATCCGCGCTCCTCCACTCTTTTGAGCTGCTGCTAGAAATGGGTCCCATATTCCCCAAGCATCAATCTTGCCTTGTTCAAAGACAGCACGAGCATCTGCTGGAGAAAGATAAGTCGGCTGAATGTCACTGTACTGTAATCCTGTAGATGACAACGCTTGCACCAACAAGAAATGAGCGCTTGAACCTTTAGCAACGGCAACTTTTTTACCTTTGAGGTCGGCTAGAGTCTTAATTGGCGAATTATTGCGAACTAGAATTGCTAAACCTTCTGGACTTGCTGAAGAGTTACCAACATACACCAGTGGAACACCAGCTGATTGAGCAAATACTGGTGGTCCCTCACCTACAGCCGCGAAGTCGATACTGTTTGCATTCAAGGCTTCCATCATCGGAGGACCAGAGGGAAATTCTAGCCACTTGACACTAACCCCAGAAGGGGACAATTGTTTTTCTAAAGTGCCTTGTTGCTTCACCAAAGCGAGAACTGCAGATTTTTGATAACCCATCCGCACAACGTTAATAGCAGCGATTGAAGTATTCGCTGCAGGATTCGCACCAGAATTTTGAGTAGAACTTTTTGCGTAACTCGGACTAAAAGCAGAAAAGCTCAAACTTAGGCACAAACTAAAAGTAAATAGCACAGCAAAAATTTTGGCTGAATCTAGCTTCAGTACCTTGATAGATTGACGAAAAAAACTTGTGATGCTTGAAAGCAGCTTTAAGATAATGAAAAGATTCATAGCTCCACCACAACCCTGATTATATTGAGATTCTCGCATGGTAGACGTAAAAATCTATCATCGAATTTGATAGTTTCTGTAGCCTGTTGAATATTTTATTGAAAACACAAAATTGCAGGTGCAGCATTGACGACTCCCGCCATCATAGTATTATGTTGATTGAATGTTATAAACTGTAGAAAAAATATTTAGTTGCTAACTCAACCACGTACGTAAACTGAAATGATACAGAGTGTAACGGGTTTCTCTTTTTGTGCGTTTTAGAGGTGGCGTGTTCATAGAGTATTTTGTCTCTAGCAAAAATTAAGTGCTTGTTTATCGTTTGTAACTGCCTGATTTTGTACAATTAACAATGTGCAATTATTCACAAGCAACTAGGGAGTCTATTATGGGTTCTAAAAAAGCAATTGCATTATTTCTTGCCCTAGGTCTCGTAGGTACTACTGCTGCCTGTAGCCCAGCAAACGATGCTGGGGAAGGGGGTGAAGGTGGCGAAGGAACGGAAAATACCCCTAAAACTGAACAAACTAAAGCACCTACAAAATCAAATGACGCTGGTGAAGCGGGTGAAGCGGGTGAACGTGGTGAAGGTGGAGAAGGCAAGTAATTACAGCAGAATTCAGAATTCAGCAATTCCTGAGTCAGAAGTAAAAAGGGTTGATAAGTCTGCCTTTTAGATCTCAGTACTGTACTTCATTTATTTGCAATGTGCTGTATTTTGAGTTTTGATGAGAGAAGTTAACTCCTAAAAGTCTAAATGCTATAACGTTGATATTTTTTTTATTTCACAGGTATAAACTGAGAGTACTTTATTCGTTTTTCATGCCATAAATGATAGTTTTTACAGGTTAATAAACAAAATTATTTTGATAGTTGGAAATAAATAAAAAATACTTATTATCATGATTATTTGTATTGATAATATTCTTAACTCTGAGGAGTTAGAGTTAATTCATTCAAAATTAACAAATTCGGAATTTAGAGACGGCAAAGAAACAGCAGGATGGTACGCAAAAGAAGTTAAAAATAATCTACAACTACCATCAAATGAACTCACAGAAGAAATGAGAAGCATTGTGATGCAAGCACTGCAACGTAATCGCTTATTTCAAGCAGCCGTCAGACCAAAAATTATTCGACCTATTATATTTAGTCGCTATGAACCGGGAATGTACTACGGTTATCATACCGATAATGCCCTGATGGGAAATGAAGTTTTGACTCGTTCTGATGTCTCATTAACTCTATTTCTCAGTTCTCCTAGCAGTTATGTTGGCGGAGAATTAATGATTGATACTTCTTTGGGTGAACAAGTTTTCAAACTAGAAGCAGGTTCGATGATTGTTTATCCATCTTCAACGCTGCATCAAGTGACAACTGTAACTGAAGGTACGAGATTTGCCGCTATTAGTTGGGTACAAAGTATTATTCGCGATCCTGGAGAAAGAGAAATTTTATTCGATTTAGAAACTGCACGCGAAGCCCTTTTTCAGAAGCATGGAATAACGCCAGAATTTGACTTGATTTGTAAAACTCATGCCAATTTGTTGCGGAAATGGGCTGATATTTAACAGTTATCAGTTATCAGCTATCAGTTATCAGTTACGCGAACATGTGAATGACGCGTGCAGGACGGTTCACTGTTCACTCTTCGGGTTTGCCAATTGATTTGGGTTGGGGATCGAAGTGGAGTGTTCATGGTTGCGTCTGCATCCCTTCGAGGCGGAGGAAATGTATACGTCCTGTTACTTCGCCTGCTAGAATTGTCACTCCATCCTGTGCAACGGCACAGCACAGTAACCCACCATCGGCAGTGAAACTAGCAATGACCTCCCCTGTTTCCAGATTCCAGACTTTGAGTGTGTTGTCACATGAACCAGAAATCACGTGTTTGCCATCAGGGGTGAGTGCAACTGCATAAACCCAGTCGCTATGACCAGTGAGGGTGAACTTTTCCTGTCCGGTTTCCAGATTCCAGAGTTTGAGTGTGTTGTCACCTGAACCAGAAATCACGTACTTGCCATCAGGGGTAACGGCGACTGCAATAACCAAGTGGCTATGACCAATGAGGGTACACTTCTCCTGTCCGGTTTCCAGATTCCAGAGTTTGAGTGTGTTGTCACCTGAACCAGAAATCACGTACTTGCCATCAGGGGTAACGGCGACGGCAATAACTGGGCCGCTATGACCCGTGAGGGTACACTTCTCCTGTCCCGTTTTCAGATTCCAGACTTTGAGTGTGTTGTCCCTTGAACCAGAAATCACCTGCGTGCCATTAGAGGTGACGGCGACTGCATAAACCAAGCCGCTATGACCAGTGAGGGTGAACTTTTCCTGTCCGGTTTCCAGATTCCAGAGTTTGAGTGTGTTGTCACCTGAACCAGAAATCACGTACTTGTCATCAGGGGTAACGGCGACGGCATAAACTGGAGAGCTATGACCAGTGAGAGTAGACTTTTCCTGTCCCGTTTCCAGATTCCAAACTTTGAGTGTCTTGTCATCTGAACCAGAAATCACGTACTTGCCATCAGGAGTGACGGCGACGGCATAAACTGAGTCACTATAACCAGTGAAGGTAGACTTCTCCTCCTCCGTTTCTAGATTCCAGACTTTGAGTGTCTGATCCCATGAACCAGAAATCACGTGCTTGCTATCAGGGGTGACGGTGACTGCACTAACCAAGTTGCTATGACCAGTGAGAGTATACTTCTCCTGTCCCGTTTCCAGATTCCAAACTTTGAGTGTTTTGTCCCCTGAACCAGAAATCACGTACTTGCCATCAGGGGTGACGGCGACTGCAATAACCCGAGTGCGATGACCAGTGAGAGTATACTTCTCCTGTCCCGTTTCCAGATTCCAGACTTTAAGTGTGTTGTCACTCGAACCAGAAATCACGTGTTTGCCATCAGGGGTGACGGCGACTGCACTAACCAAGTTGCGATGACCAGTGAGGGTAGACTTGTGCTCTGTTGTTTCCAGATTCCAGACTTTGAGTGTGTTGTCACTCGAACCAGAAATCACGTGCTTGCCATCAGGGGTGACGGCGACGGCATAAACACAAGAGTTATGACCAGTGAGGGTACACTTCTCCTGTCCGGTTTCCAGATTCCAGACTTTGAGAGTGTTGTCACCTGAACCAGAAATCATATATTTGCCATCAGGGGTGAGTGCGACTGCATTAACTAAGTCGCTATGACCAGTGAAAGTACACATCTCCTGTCCGGTTTTCAGATTCCAGATTTTGAGTGTGTTGTCACTCGAACCAGAAATCACGTGCTTGCTATCAGGGGTGAGTGCGACTGCATTAACTAAGTCGCTATGACCAGTGAGGGTAGACATCTCCTGTCCGGTTTCCAGATTCCAGACTTTGATTGTGTTGTCACCTGAACCAGAAATCATATATTTGCCATCAGGGGTGAGTGCGACTGCATTAACCGAGGCGCTATGACCAGCGAGGGTGCGGATTAACCGTCCCCCTGGCGACGTTAAGTTAGGGGTCAACGGACGCAACCAAGGGGTAGCTTTGCACTGTTTTGCTACCTCCAGCATTGCCTGAATCTCAGGCATTTCAAAAGACATCAAACGCCCCAATAATTGCTCTACCAGTTGCGTTTTATCCTTACATAAAACATGCGCTGACAGTTTCAGCGCTCCTTGAATCAATTTCAGCGCTTTTACCTTATGGGGGTTGTACTCTGGATTTGTTAATACTTCTGGATCATCAACCAAATCATAATCATTAATCAGCGCATCTACCCCAAACTCAGGATGGTTAATCTTTTCTGCTATGAACTGAAAATGAGTCAGGAGATTGTAATACTTTTCTAAATTTCCTGACTGCACAAGATTATAGGGAAATCTGCTGAGATAAGCTTTTTGGAAGTAGGATTTTTTTGATGTTAATTTGTGAGCAATTTCGACCATTTCTTGTTATTTTATTTTTTCATATATGAGCTAAGTAATCTCGTTTCTAGGTTCTACCTAGAAATGCAGTTCTAGGCGGCTCTGCCGCTTTCTAAGGGAGGCAGAGCCTCGCAATAGGCATTCCCAGTCTGAGACTGGGAACGAGGTAAAGGACATAGTTCGTTTATTTTAATCTCGTTAATCTCGTTTCTAGGTAGAACCTAGAAATGCAGTTCCAGCGGCTCTGCCGCTTTGTAAGGGAGGTGGAGCCTCCCAATAGGCATTCCCAGTCTGAGACTGGGAACGAGGTAAATCTCGTTTTATCAAGCCATCTGCCTTTCCCAGTAGTCAACAATGCGTTGATTAACCTCTTTAAATAACTGTCGCTTGGAATCCAAAACCCGTTTTTTCTTCAAAAAATCTAGAAAACTAGCATGATAAATGCTGTAGCAAATTTCTTCGTCAATTTCTTGCGGCTTTAAATACTCAACCCATTCCTTCAAAACCTCTTCTACCTCATAGATATCTTGCTCTGCAATATCAGCAATCATCTCAGAAGGAATCGGCGTACCAATCTCCACTAAAATAAACAGGATAAAAACTCTTAATTCCTTGGGTGCAGTATCCATCCCCATTTGTACCCAATGTTGTTGATAATAGTCCTCAAGACCATCGGGCAATTGCTTTAAGGTTAAGTCATTATAAAAACCGCGAGCAATTCCTGGTAAAATATACCGCAGGTACATAAAATTATTTTCGCTTTTTTGTGCTACCTGCTCAATAAACGTTGGATCATTGATATTGCGATCGCGTATCCACTTTTTCAAATCATAGTCTTCATTAAGAAATAACTGAATATACTCTTTCACATCATCATGGCTCAAATCTTTATACTCATTTGCCCTTAAATCCAACTCCTGCATCGGAACACCAGGAGAAACAGATAACCGCTTTGTCTCTTTAGTATAGTGTCGTCTCGTGAGCAGGAAATAAACTTGTTCTGGAAGCGCCGTAGGTAAATACAAAAGATTCTCCCCTGGTTCTTGCTCCACTTCATCAAGCGCATCAACCACAATCACCAGACGTTCGTTAGAGAGAAGTTTTTTACTCACTTTTTCGAGTAACGTTGGCAAATCAGCTTTCTCGGAATTCTGCAACAGGTAACGCTTAATCAGTTGTTGACGAATACTTTCTAAAAACTGCTCAGGTCGATTTCGACCTTCAGCGCGAATATTAAAATAGCAAGGAGACTTGTGGTCAAAAACGTATTTAGCAGCAATAGTGCTTTTCCCCATTCCCGCATCCCCTATAACTGTAAAGTAACCGCTAGAGTTGTTTTTCAAGAATTGAGCAAAAGCTGCAAAAACAAATTCACGACCACAAAAAGACCGAATCTTTTCTTTGATTAATGGTTTAAACTCCTCTGGATACTCATCCAGATTCCAGTCTGGGTAAGGCTGAAATTCAGATGATCTCGTACGTTGTGCAACTTCGATAAAAACTCTGCCAAACTCTTCTAACTCAGTCTGTATTTCAATTCCCGCTTCTCGTATCTCATTCCCTAAAGTGTTCCAATTCAGAAATTTTCTGACTTCCTTTAAAAAACCTAATGGATTCCTTGAAGTATAAGCTTGCCAAAAAGCATTTTTAATCTCTTTTTCTCTAAAAAGCTTCAGAATTGGCTCTGGCTTATACACCCCATACTCTACTAAAGCGTAAGCATAAACACCATCAACATCTTTAGGGGGTTGTGTTGGATCAAGTTTCAAACTTTTTAAAACTTGGATCACAGCTTCATTACGCTGAGCGTTTTTGATGACTTGCTTTCCAACAGAACCGGCAAAAGGTTTAATCGCACTCATTACGGAATCAATATTTATCATTTTTCATATTCGGTATCACTTAACACTTGTCACTTATTCTAAACTGTGCATTATAAGTGCGTCGGTGAGAAGTGGATTGGTGAGAAGTGCGATACGCGGAGCGTCAAGCCTCCGGCTTATCGCCACTCAGCAGTCAGCGCAAAAAACATAAAACCACTACAATTTTTATTCGTACTAACCAGTAAATTCCCCTCTCCTTAATAAGGAGAGGGGTGCCCGTCAGGGCGGGGTGAGGTGAGACCACTACAATTTTTATTCGTACTAACCAGTAAATTCCCCTCTCCTTAATAAGGAGAGGGGTGCCCGTCAGGGCGGGGTGAGGTGAGACTACCAGCGTAACGCACTGGCTTCTCTGCGCCTGGTGCGGTTCATTAAACAAACCCTCCGACAGAGAGATTATAAATTTACCCCCAAAGCAGTAATTAATAATACAGCATATATTTTTCCAGGCAGATGTCGCCATTTATCCAGCCTTCTATATTCAAATGTAATGAAACCCTGAGAGGAGGCAATAGTATTATGGGCTGGTTAAAAAGACTTTTTGGAATGGAGAAACCTCAAGAAGCACAAGTCAATCCAGAACCACAACCTGTAGAACAAGCGCAGCAAACTGCTGCTCCTGCTGCGACAGTTCAACAAGTTCCCCCAGAACGCGTAGGATTGAATGGAGAATATGACCAGAGCGGTTTGGCAAAGCGCGTGGCACTTGCATTTGACCAAGACCAACAATTAGATGATATAGAAACTCTGTGGGTAGCTCAAACAGGTGGCACTGTAGTGCTCAAAGGCAAAGTTCCCAGCCAAGACATTCTCAACAAGATGGTTTCTGTCGCCCGTTCCGTTAATGGTGCGACTGCGGTTGACAGCAATCAAGTTACCGTTGGCTAAAGGTTTTCATCAGGTGGGTATGACAAAATATTACCCACCCAACAAAATGTATACGCCGCTCTCCGCTTAAAAACAAAGTACATTTGTACATTCTTCTTCCCTGTTAAGCGTTAAGCGTTAAGCGTTCCCTACCTCAACGAATAATTTCACAACTCCTGTACGGATTGCTATAGTGCTAGTTCACAATTCATCATTATGACTACTGAGTTGTGTAGAGTGCAAGGGCGCAGCCCGTTGTTTACTTCGGTCAAGGTTGTCAAGAATCAGTAAATTTAATGTAAAACTTGTTACGGTAAAAACGCCGCACAGGTCTATATTTGCTAAAGTAAAAACAAATAAAATAGAGAGCAATAGTGCAAAGCAGCCGCCGGGATGCAATTGCACATTCAAACCGATTATTATCAATTAGGTAGTATGGAAGTCTTAGAACTCAAACGCGAAATCGAAACGTTGTCTGATCGCCTGGGTAAAACCCAGGACTATCTTTGACATACCCGCACTTTCTGCCAAAATTCAAGATTTAGAACAAATAGCAGCTCAACCAGAGTTGTGGAATGACCAAACGCAGGCACAAAAAACACTGCAAGAACTCAACGATGTTAAAGCACATTTGCAACAGTATCACCAGTGGCAAGCGAGTTTGGAAGACACTAAAGCAGTTTTAGAACTGTTGGAGTTAGACACAGATGAAGGGCTTTTGCAAGAAGCTGAGTCTAATGTTGATAAGCTCAAGCGCGAACTAGACCAATGGGAGTTACTCCAGTTGCTTTCTGGTCCTTATGATCAAAAGGGCGCTGTACTCACAATCAACGCAGGGGCTGGTGGTACCGATGCTCAAGACTGGGCAGATATGTTGCTGCGAATGTACACTCGTTGGGGAGAAAAGTATGGCTATAAAGTCAGTTTAAGCGAACTTTCCGAAGGTGATGAAGCGGGGATCAAATCTGCGACTGTAGAAATTACTGGGCGCTATGCCTATGGTTACCTGCGTTCAGAAACAGGCACACATCGTCTAGTGCGGATTTCACCCTTCAACGCCAACGGTAAGCGGCAAACAAGCTTTGCTGGCGTGGAAGTGATGCCCGAGATAGATAACAATATACAGCTAGAAATCCCAGAGAAAGATTTGGAAGTGACCACAACTCGCTCTGGGGGTAAGGGTGGGCAAAACGTTAACAAAGTAGAAACCGCAGTCCGGGTTGTTCACATTCCAACTGGAATAGCGGTGCGTTGTACGGAAGAGCGCAGCCAATTACAAAATAAAGAAAAAGCCCTCGCCCGCTTGAAGGCAAAACTGCTGGTGATCGCTCAAGAGCAACACGCCAAAGAAGTCGCCGAAATCCGGGGCGATATGGTAGAAGCCTCTTGGGGTAACCAAATCCGGAACTACGTTTTTCATCCTTACCAGATGGTGAAGGATTTGCGGACTGCTGAGGAAACAACTGCGATCGCGGATGTAATGAACGGTGAAATCGATATGTTCATCCAAGCCTATTTACGGCAAGAGAACCAGTTGGTAGAAGCTTCTGCATAACTAAAATCCGCGAAAGTCTGGGAGTGTGGGAAGAAATCCTTTGTTCGGTGTTTCCCTCCCTCCTTCCCTCCTTTCCAAAGGGGGCACAATGGCAACTTGGTGCTATAAGAACTGTTACATTATGAGAAGAGTTTGTTAACAAATCATCATTATGAGTGACTCTCGTTCTGCAGAACCTCAACCTTCCTACGTCAAACTCGCCATGCGAAACATGGTGCAAAAGCGTCTGACCTCTTTGAAGCATTTTGTATTAACGACAGTAGGTCTTTTAGCAGTACTTGTAGGTCTGGCTTACTTAACTCGTTAAAGTAGAAAAAAATACGTAAAGGAGACTTTGTAGCTGGTGCAAGTTGAAGTGTATGTGCAGGATTACTATCATGAATCATCCAAGCCAGAAGCTCTGCACTCTGGAGAAAAGGATGCGCATATTACTGTTGAAACTTGGGAAGACTGGTTTGAGTGCTGGTTAGAAATACTACAGCCAAGTATTTCTCCAGCACCTGCTTATGAAGTTGGACTACGTTTAACAAACAACAGTGAAATTCTGACACTCAACCAGCAGTATCGTCATCAAAATAAACCGACAGACGTTTTATCTTTTGCTGCATTAGAGGTAGATGCCCCTGATGTGACAGAAATAGACGCCGAGGAACCGTTATATCTCGGTGATATTGTAATTTCTGTCGAAACTGCTCAACAGCAAGCTCAACAGCAAGAACATCCTTTGCCAACAGAGCTAGCTTGGTTAGCAGCTCATGGGTTATTGCATCTTTTGGGTTGGGATCATCCTGATGATGAAAGTTTGAGCCAAATGCTTAAGCAACAAGTCATATTACTGAAGGCGATAGGTATTGACACTGACTTTGAATAGCAATGACTTACCATTAGAATCTAAGTGTTATTCTGTATTTAATATTTGATATTTTTCTGTTACATATTGCTAATAAGTGCACTATTCTCCTAACATCTGCTGTCTGTTCCCCACCTACTCTGCTGTTTGGTCTTTACACTTATGTCTCAACAAGTCTCATCTCCACCAAAAGCTTCGCTACCACCAGTACCGGACTGCTTAGAAACGGTTGTTAGTAGCCAACGTCAATTATCGTGGCAAGTTGCCTCTAATTTATTTGTCAGTTTTAAGTATGCTTGGTGCGGAATTAGCTACGCTTTTCAAACACAACGTAATTTTCGCATTCACATTTGTGTTGGAGGTTTGGCAATTACCTTGAGCATTTTCTTGCATCTTAAATCTGTAGAAATCGCTGTGATTGGACTGACAAGCGGTTTAGTTTTGGCGTTGGAGTTGCTGAATACGGCGATCGAGTCAATTGTGGACTTAACAGTTAAACAGACCTACCATGAGTTGGCAAAAATTGCTAAAGACTGCGCAGCAGGTGCTGTGCTTGTCTCTGCCTTGGTAGCAGTGATAGTAGCTGGCACACTTTTACTTCCTCCCCTGTTAGCTTTAGTGTTGGCATCTGTATCATTCTAAGTGCTGGGCAGAAGTGTCTTTTTTCAAGATGACTGAAACTAAAGATGAAAATCTTAGTCGTGAGAATGACTCACAATTATCACAAATTGCCATAAACCAGGAAGAATAACTTTTGATAATAGTTATCGACGGTAACTACGAGAGTTTTATGCGTATCATACAGACGTGGAAATTTTCACCCAAATAGAAATCCGATGACCGCAACCAGGTATCATAGTTTAGTGATTTCGCGTGACACTTGTCCAAATGTGCTAGAAATCACTGCTTGAGTTGAGGATGGCGCAATTATGGAGGTATGACACTGGAACTATCTTCATATTGACGGCGTCCAGTTCATCTATGAAAGTGTCCTGATAACTTCAAGCAAGCAACTACTGCAAAACTTTTACAGAACAATTGCGGTCTAGAGAGAAGAATTCATGAAACGACGACAGTTATTGGGCTATGCAGGAGCCGGATTAGCGACAACATTAGTTACAAGCTTGGGTTCCTCCCTTCAAGCTAATGCCCAATCTGGCGGTTCATTATCAATTCAGTGGCTCGGTCATACTTGCTTTCTATTTACTGGTGGTGGAGTCAGAATTCTCACGAATCCCTTTCGGACTGTTGGCTGTACCGCTCGTTATCGTACGCCAAAGGTTGGGGCTGATTTAGCTCTGATTAGCAGTCAATTGCTAGATGAAGGTGCTGTAGAAAACCTTGTTGGAAATCCAAAGCTTATCTATGAAGCGGGAGTTTACGACTTTAATAACATTAAGTTGCAGGGAATCCCCATAAACCATGACCGTAAAGGTGGCAGGCAATTTGGTGTAAATACGGCTTGGCTTTGGAAGCAAGCGGGAATTAATATCCTTCATTTAGGAGGAGCAGCAGCACCCATTTCCATTGAACAAAAAATCCTTATGGGGCGTCCTGATGTGGCATTAGTGCCTGTAGGAGGAGGTGCAAAAGCTTATAATCCTGAAGAAGCCAGACTTGCAATTCAAACCCTCAATCCCAAAATAGTGATTCCTACCCATTACCGTACACAAGCAGCAGATGCTGCAAACTGCGATATCTCACCTTTGGATGACTTCCTAAAACTCATGAACGGAATGACAGTACGTTCTAGCAGTAGTGACACGATTACTGTCAGCTCTGGTAAATTACCGGAGAAGACTATAATTCAAGTTTTGAGTTATAAGTTTTAGCCGTAGTCCAAAATCAGCCTCACACAAGTCTTATAATAATATTTGTAAAGAGTATATTTACTTATACCATAATTTTCATAAACAATAGTAGATAAAGATTTTCTGGGGATTTCTTGAGATATAGAAATCACTCTATTAAGATCAGAAAGTCTTTCGTAAACGGCAACAAACACATGGATGTAAAGCTGGTTTTAGCTGCACTAACAATTGTCTTCACAGTTTCGTGCTTGTTCTTTGGTACGAAAAATGGATTCTACGATTCGGATAACTATCATGGGAATGGCTCAGCCCACTGAAGCCACAAAAAACAATCAGCACCGCCCCTAATCCGTAACTTAGAAGAATTTTTATTACCCATTGGGCAAATGTCCATAAAAATGAGCTTAGAGGGGAAAAGAGCATGAGCGATCGCCTGTCAGTATCCTTCAGATTTGATGCGGGGGAGACGGCGAGTGAACTAGAATGTTTGCCTTTTGGGGTTCATCACGATGATGAAGGTGTTTGTCTATTAATACGGATGGGACCACATCGCATTTTGCTTGACTGTGGTTTGGCGGATATCTCAACTCTAGTGAACAGATTTCAAAAATCGGCACCTCGAGGAAGTTCGCCGTTACCAGCAGATTTTGTCCTGGTGAGTCATGCGCATCCAGACCATGCTAGAGGATTGTTAGCTCTGCATAAGGCATTTCCGCTGTTACCAATATACGCCAGCGAAGTGACTAGCAAGTTGCTGTCTCTAAATTGGCAGGAGCAAGCTCCCCAGGAAGTACCATCATTTTGTCAAGCGTTGCCATTGCGATCGCCTGTAGAATTCAAAGATGGTCTGGTAGCAGAAATAATTCCTGCAGGTCACCTACCAGGGGCGGTAGCAATTCTACTCACGTATACCACAAAAGAGCGCTCTTACAGGCTACTGTATACGGGCGACTTTTTTTTATCCAATTCGCGGCTTGTAGAAGGTTTACGTTTGGAAGAATTGCGGGGAATAGAGTTGGATGTGCTGATTATTGAAGGAAGCTATGGAACTTCCCGTCATCCCCACCGCCGGACTCAAGAAAATCAACTTGCTGAGAGAATTAACCGAGCGATCGCAGAGCGTTGTTCTGTGCTACTTCCGACACCAACTTTGGGACTCGGTCAAGAACTGCTGATGCTTTTACGCAGTCATCACCATTTCACAGGAAGAGATTTAGATATCTGGGTTGATCGTAGTGTCGCCGTTGGATGTGACGCTTACCTGGAATTGCTATCCCATCTTCCCCCTTCGGTACAAAACTTTGCTCGCCATCAACCCCTATTTTGGGATGAACGGATACGCCCACGTGTACGGCGGATGCAGCCACAACAGATCCCTGATCTTAGCAGCCCTTGTATTATCCTTACTGACTCCACGGCTGATTTAAGCGAATACTGCCAAAAAGGCACAGGCTATTGGCTCACCCTTGTTCCAGAAAAAACCAATATAAAAATTCACGACCAATACTCACGCCTAATCACCGTCGAAACCTATCTTCTTGCTCAACATAGTGACGGTCCAGGGACAACCCAACTCATTCATAATTTGCGACCGCAGCACGTCATCTTCGTCCACGGTTCTCCTACTTACTTAGCAGACCTAACAAGCCTAGAAGAGTTACAGAATCGTTACCATTTGCATTCTCCCGCAGCTGGCACACTTGTGGAACTGCCTATTGGTGAAACATTTTTACAACCAGCTGCCCCAGAAACAAATTATGAAGGTGAACTGACGGAATTAGGAACTGTAGTCACAATCACTCTACCCGATGCAATCACTGCCGACCCCCGGTGGCGACACTTTGCGGATACAGGTTTAATTGAAGCCCGATGGCAAGGCGAAGATCTGGTCTTACGGGGACTATCGCAAAGAGAACTGCTGAACCAAAATAGCGATCGCTTTACCTGGTCTGATCTTGAGTGCTGCGGTACTTGCCGACATCAAAGGGGACAGAGGTGTTGGAATCCTGCGTCTCCACTGTATAATTTCAAAGTCACTCTTGAAGGTTACTGTCCTGCATTTGAACGCAACATCGAAAAGAGTCCTGAGTCTTGAGTCCTGAGTGTGTCAGTTTCAACAGATAAGTGCTGAGTTATTAGCATGCGAATTTCCTAAATTTTACTCAGCACTTAAGTGTTGCTAGGAGCAAGGGGTTCGACTCTTCAAGGACTGAACCCCCAGCACTGATTACTCTGGGTTTGAATCAGTAAAACGATTACGGATACGTTCAGCTTCTGGACAGTCTTCAGTTAAAAGAGGTTCTACGTTACCGCGTGGCACTGAAGCTAATTTTTGCGTTACAGCGCCAATGCTTTCAAGGCGAACCATTTCCTCCCAAGAACAAACTTCGTCTTCTTCTTCTGTTTCATAACGTAGGGTGACCAAATCTCCCTCTATATCGGTGATGCGGGCACGCTCGATCCAGCGTTGCTGGTCCCGCAAGAACACACAGACCTCCCGCCCGTCGCAACACAATTGATAAATCTTGCGGTGTAGCATCTACTGCTTCTGCCTTTTTATACTTAGTTAAATCTGTCAACAACATCTGGGCTTTTCCCCCAGCATATAATACCCCTTTATGGTTCGTTAAGTGAACCAAGCCAAGGTATCTTTCTTGACCCAAACCAGGAATTCGTTTTTCCTTGTCTGCTTTGTCAGCTTTTTGGACTAAAAAGTTCACGGTTACTGCACCAGCTAAACTTCATTTTTGTCGGGTCATTCAAAAAATGTTTACTTCATAGAAGTCACAGATTTCGGGATTTTTCCTGGCAAAGACAAGATGAATTGGTGAGTGGTGACAAACATTATGTAATATTTTATACTCCAAAACAAACGTTAGTTGCGGTTGTTTGAATTGCCTGCTTATAGTCCTTGACATCGCTGGGAAGTCTGGGGACTTTGCTTTACTTTTACCCCTATGTAGTTGATCTTAGCTTATTCTCTTGTAACCTTGATGGTTTTAAACAACAACACCTGAAGTTTACATTCTTTGGTGAATATCAGCTTCTACTACACAAAGCAAGCTTTGGGGAGATCCATAAAAATAACTCTCCAGCCTGAGCGTGCCTTCGGCAAAGCCGAACGTGGTTGATCGTGGGCGTAGTCGGTTATTCGTTTTAATAAGGCGCTTTGATTTATTTACGCTTAAGTGCTTTGACACTTTTGCTATATCAGTTTTGTTTATCATAATTAATAAAGCAATCTAAAATCCTCATCTTGTTGACTTAGCTGTACCGAATCTAGGTTTAAATCTTGAAACTTTTGCACCAGGCGATCGCATGCTGGACGTTCTGTAGCATAATGTCCGGCGTCAATCAAAATCACACCGCGATCACGGCTTTCCTGAAACTGATGGAACTTACAGTCAGAAGTCAAGTAGGCTTGAGCACCTGTTTTTACAACCGCTGAAAGATAACTGGCTCCTGAACCACCCAAAACAGCAACTCGGGAAATCGCCTGCTTTAAATCTACCACTGGAGAGGAAATCAGATGAGAAGGTGCGAGTCGGGTTTGAATGATTGTGAGTAACTCTTTTAAAGCTATAGACTGATCTAAATTTCCAACGCGTCCGTATCCTAATCCTGCTTGAGTGGGTACAACAGGAGAGACTTCCTTAAGTTCTAGAATTTGAGCCAAAACGTCAGCAGTTCCATCATCTACTTGGTCGAAATTTGTATGAGCAGTGTAAATACCAATATTGTGGGTAAACGCTAACCGTGCCATTTCGCCGATGGCGTCGCCACAACGTAAGGACTTGGGGGGACTAAAAATCAAAGGATGGTGGGCAAAAATTAGATTCACCGGGATACCAGCATTTTGGAGGGCGATCGCTTCTTGCATCACAGCCAAAGTTGGTGTCAAACAAACCAAAACACGTGCACTTTCTTGCAAAACTCCTGGCTCAATTTGCCAGCCACAATTATCCCAGCTTTCTTGCCAAGCCGGATTTGCCCATTTTTCAAACCAGGTTATGAAATCAGCTATTTTCATTAGTCATTAGTCATTAGTATTAAACTATAGGATTCCTATCTGATTTTTGCTCAGTTAGGTACAATTTATCTTTTTTATTCCCTGTTCCGGTTCGGCTACGCTCACGGCGAGCCTATTAAGAGCGATGGACTGCGCCGCCCTGACTAGCACTCTTGCTAGTCGAAGTGGCTTGTCGAAGTGTTAACGGCGATGCACTGAGCGTGGTCGTTGTGTTCCCTATTCAAGGTTGCTTTCACGATCCAGAGATATGAATAACCAGTTCTCGTGCGTGATTTCTTTGTCTATGTTCCCAAATATAAATTCCTTGCCAAGTTCCCAGTACTAAGTGACCTCTATTGATCGGAATCATTTCTGATGTATGAGTCAAAACTGTACGGATATGTGCTGGCATGTCATCAGATCCTTCAGTATCGTGGATGTACTGGGCTGATTCTGGTACGAGTTTTGCCATAAAATTAGCTAAATCTTCCAGCACATCTGGGTCAGCATTTTCTTGAATCAGCAAACTGGCTGAAGTGTGGCGCAAAAATATAACACATAGTCCTGTTTCAACTCCTGATTCAGCGACTGTATCTTCAATTTTTCGGGTAATGTTATGCAAAGATTTGCCCGTCGTAGAAATCCTCAGTAGCTTTTGGTAGTCAGTCATTTTTGCATTAATGATTATTCATTCCCTAGTCATTCTCTATTTTACCTAAAACAAGCTTACCCCCTGCTCGTTACAAGAGGGTGTCCGTAAGGACTCAGGGCATTGACTTTAAGAAGTGGTGGCAAGAATGACACGGTTAATTACTTGGTATAGGAAAAAGCCGTATAATCCTTTACAATAGTTACCGATAATATTTCCGCGAAAGTTTATTTACACAAAAATAAGCGTAAGCCGCCAAATGCAGGTATTTCAAAGCATCACCAAATCGTTTTTCGTTGTTTTCTACGTACTCGCCAGCTGGCAGTTTAACTTCAACCAACTACTTTTCATTACAGGGAGAGAAGTAATGGCGGCTCCACTCGAATTACTAGGGCAAAACAACACCCTACAGAATAAGATTCAAGCTAAGTTTAACGTGGCTAACCAGGCGTTAGCTGATGGACTAGAACAAAACCAGGAACTTTTAGGTAACACACAACAAACCTTTAGTCAGGCGAACGCGGCGATACGTCAATCGATTGATCCACAACAAGCCACTAGCGCCCACGCACAAGCGATAAGCCGGAGGCAAGACAGCGAGCGTATCGCGCACAAACGGTTGCAAGTCCCGTCAACACTACAAGACTCCACAGCTAACGAAGCACAAAAACCTGTAGAGCACAACTTACAGCCTACTGACAACATCCTTAAGATACAACAAGCCAAGTTAGTTAACGAGGCAAAAACACAAACCCTCTCTAATCAAAGCACAGGCACTTTTGCTTGGAAGTTCATCAAAAACGGAGTTGGTGTTGCTTCCGAGTATTCCGGCGACATCAAAGAGCAACAGCAGATACAGCTAGAGTTAAACAGCCTTCGCCAAAATATCGCCGATATTAACGTCAATGGCGTCGAATGGCTCGTGCAAAACTCAAAGGACGAAAGTGTACAACAAGCGCTAAACATTGAGGGGTTCAACATACCCTCTCAAGGTCTAACCAAAGAGCAAGCGCAACAGTACACCGGGGCTTTACAACAGTTAGTTCTGAGGTACGAGGAACAGGCGACGCTTCTTGAGATGAGAATCAACACGATAGCAGAGAAATACACTCCCTACCGCTTAAACAGACCTCAAGCGCAACAAAAGAAAACATTCCCCCTGAAACTAAAAGCTGCGGAACAAGAAACACAAAGCCTAACGCAGCAAGCAAACCAAGTCAACGAAAACAGACAGCAACGGATTTTGGGTATTCAAAGCCCTTTGAACCAGAATCAAGAACAACCAGCGCGAACCCTTGACTCGTCGTTGAGTATTGGTGGGCATCTTGACTCGAAAATACCAAAAGCAAACACCTTCTTCGCAAACGACACCGTAGATCCTGGCGAGTATTTAGCTGGCTTAAACACAACTAGTAGTGTTGCTCGAAAATTTCTCACTAATAGAAATTATTGGCAACACTACCCTGACAACGTAAAAACACAGGGAAGTATGAGTATGGCTCAAAACTCCCTAAACGCGGGCAGTCGTTTATATATTCTTGACGACAATGTTGGAAATCAGAACCAATCGGGTTATCCAGATTTAACACAACAGTGGTTTAATTTTCAAGTGCCTGCAAAAAAAGGGTACGTTCCAAACATCGCTTACCCCGAAGACAACATAGACAATACACACGGCTACGCGTATCTTCATAAAAACGTTGCCTTCCGACGAGCGATAAACACTACCGCTAACAAACTCGGTATTCCTGGCTCATGGATAGCGGACGTTATCGCTGTTGAAACTAGTTTCAACCCCAGAGAGTTTCACAGGACTAACTCGTGTGGGTACGGAGGTTTGATAGGTTTTGGCACAGATGACGCACAAGAGTTTGGTACGACGCTTAGACGGATACTTTCGTTACCACCAGAAAGACAGATGACGTACGTCGAAAAGTATTTAAGCAGACCGAACATCAAACGTCACCTAAATAGAGGTGTTGAATACGTAGCAGCTGCTGTTTTCGGTGGTAGGGGACTACTCAACAAACTCATAAAAAATCCATCGAAAGCCTTACGCACAAGCGATGGTGCTATTAACTTACAGATCTATATGCAAAGGTTGGGGCGCGACGTAGGGCGACGCTACGACTTTAACGCCAGACTTACAAAGCCAACTACTTTCGCCAGTTCACTAGACTTACAAAGCAGGGTGCGCATTGTCTCAATAAATCCAGCAAACTAAATGTTTTGCAACTAGCCCCTCATTTTTGTTAGTCCTAACCGGAAAACCTTAAACGTTTGGCGGGTTCCGGAATAATACTTACTGCGATTATTCTTAATAACCCGCCAAATTGGGTAAACGCATCTAAATTAGTCTTAAGAAAAAGTTTTGTTTATGCGTATATGATAAGAATCACAATTTCTCGTTAAGAACTTTGTAAATAATCAACAACAGCATGAGCGATCGTTTCATTTCCATCCTTAGCAATGAGTTGAGATTGCTTCGGTTGATTGGGTGATTGGTTGAGAAAATCCCAAGTTCCTTGGAAAAACTCAGATGGGTTGAGGATTTGATGTTGGTTGTAATTACGAATACCTTCTAATAAAAAAGCGGCTTCTGCAAACTCGTCACGAGTGACTGAAACAATCGGCACGTCCAAACGTGTTGCTTCAGCAAAGGTACTGAAACCAGGTTTAGATACAACTCGCCCACAAATAGGCATAAAATCAACTGGGCGGTATTTTTGGTCAGTAGCTGACACTAAGTTTGGCAAATCTGGGGCAGATTTATCAAGTGTGATAAACTGCCAATCAGGAAATTGCTTGAGGTTCTCGTAGGGAATTTCCTGCAAACCCAATCCACCAAAGGTGAGTAAGATAGTTTTATCTTTTGGGGCTGTGATTCCCCATGTGGATCGTACTTCCTCAGGAGCATAACGAGGAGAACCGCCTGTTAAGCCGACGTCTGTGATATTGTTGAAGGCTTGCATCGGTTCGTGGAAAGGAAGACGAAACAGGCGATCGCACTTCGAGTAACAATCACTTATCCAATCAGCAATGTCTGTAAAACGACTACCCCAATCTCGATAGATAAAGTCAAAGCCAAAGTTACTCATCATCCAACAGGTTATCTTAGCTGCTTTGGCAATTTCGCAAGCGAGGAAGGGGACATCTGCCAAGATAAGATGAACACGATTTTGGCGGATAAAGTTGACTTCAGAAGCAATGATAGAATTTTGATTTTTCTTAATCTCAAGTAACTTTTCTAGAGTTGCAGTCTTATCCATTGTTAAGCTATCTGCTTGCACCACACCTAAATCCATCGCACGGGGACGCTGGATAAAATCGCCTTCTATGTAGCACTCTAGCAACCATCGTGGTGCAGTACTCACTATGATCAGCAGGATTTCTGGACATAACTTTTGAATTGTTGCGGCGACAGCTGCTGCGCGGGTAGCATGACCAAAGCCATGATTGGTAATTGCTATGTATAAAATTGGTCTATCCATTGAAGTCATTGGTTAACCGTGAGCGTTTGCGTAGCGGCCCCTATGCCTAACGGCACGGCTACGCCTATCGGGGCTAGCCGAAGGGTCATTTAGCTAGTTCGGGCAGAAGCTTCACGCCTCCTGTTCCGCTTAGGCGTTGAGATGAATGCCCGGACAATCAAAGCAAGACCCTTAACTAATTTTCCGTGTTGCGGAAATAGAGAGGGGATCAGTGTTTTGATTGTTTCTTTCCGGATTCTAAATTATAGAGAAAGCTGACATTTTTAGAGTTAAAACATAGATCATTAATAGTTCGAGAAAGGCACGAGGGCGCGATTGACTTAACCTATTCAATTGAGTGGTGCCTGTACAAGGCCAGCACCCACATCCAGAGGATTGAAGCCAGCGGCTAACCTGTCTTTCTTGGCTTGACCAATTAATCGAGAACTGAGTTCGAGCCGATTGACAGTGGTATTCTGTTTCAACAGTTTTTCAGCCCAGAGCGCTGCAATACCTGCAACGTGAGGAGTTGCCATGCTTGTACCGTTAAGGTACCGATAGCCGCCTCCTGGTTTAGCTGAGTAAATCTTAACACCCGGAGCCGCAACGTTCGGACCAGTGTTGGAAAAATAGGCAACCTTCAAAGCGTTATTCGGTTCACCTGGCGTTTCAAGCGCTCCGACCGAAATAATTCCATCCGCCGCCGCCGGTGGGGCAACGGATAATATGTAGTTCGGATCAATGTTACGCTTGCTATCGTTTCCGGAGGCTGCGACAATCACAGTACCTTGTTGAAATAGTGCATTGCGAGCATTGACTAGATCAGCTAGCTTATCAAACAAGCGAACATTTGCCCGGTAATTCTCTAGCGCTTTAGAGGTAGCAAGAGGTGCTGGAAAATTTTTCTCCTTCATAAGATTCTCAACCTGAGCTGGAAAATTCATACCCAGTGACATGGAGATAACATGTGCCCCCTGATCTAAGGCCCACAGAATAGCTCGATAAATTTGCGCAGTTCCTCCATGCCCTTGCGAATCCAGCACTTTACCAATCAGTGCACGTTGTACGCCTGGTGCCATGCTGAAGCGGTATCCGTTAACGACCTGACCAAAAATGGTACCAGCACAATGGGTACCATGTCCGTTCTTATCCCCGTTGCCTTCACCTGTGAAATCTTGCTCTATCAGTTGAACTCCTTTAAAGGCTTCGTGGTTAGCGTCGATGCCAGTATCCAGAACCGCTACGGTTACGCCCTGACCTGTAAAAGGACTATCGACAGCAGCAGTTACACTCACTCCCCACGTTGTTGTTCCAAGCTGATCATGCGTCTGTGCTTCCTCACTCGCAGTTGGCTCAATCAGAGCAACTGGCATAGGTGGAGCAATACTGACAACTTGAGGATCGCGCCGCAGATCGAACAGATCTCGCGTATCGAGTGATTCAATGTCAATGCGGGGAGTGGGTGCTTCCACAGTGCGACTCGCTTCAAGAGTGAAAGAGCGTCCTGAAAAAGGCTCACTTAAATCTACACGACTGGTGTCACGAAGGATAATGTATTGATCTGATTCCATAAAAATGACTCCGATTTGTCTAGTTTGCGATGCAAAACCCAAAAACTACCAAAAAATTAATGACCCAAAAAATTAATTGCTCGATAAGCGCAAGAAAGTTTAGGACTTATGCATTGACATGACTTGTATTATATGCATGTCCCTACTTGTTTGCTAAAGGTCACTTAAGCTTGGAAAGTTTTCCTTCTTCCTTGTGTTTTTTATAGGTGTTAGCACAACAAACTCATGCACTTGCGGTATTGCCCAGCAATACATAATCGCTGCTGACTCTGTTGGAATTTTCACTACAATTAGAGAGCAGAGCAAAAATTTGCTGCCTAAAGCATGAGCGAGAACGAAACGATTACACCAGAAACGCTCGACTTAACCAATTGCGAGCGCGAACCAATTCACATCCCCGGTTCCATCCAGCCTCATGGTCTTCTGTTCGTTCTCCAAGAACCAGACCTAAGGATCATTCAGATCAGCAATAACACTGCTCAACTTTTGGGACGCGAACCAGAGGAATTGCTAAATACGCGATTGCACGACTTGCTTGACTTGCAGCAACTCGACGCGATTGAAAAGTGTTTGTCAAAGGATTTTGAAAGTGTTAATCCGTTGAAAATTGTTCTGGATCAACAGGGCAAAAACCTGATTTTCGATGGAATTGTACATCGCTTTGATGGCGTACTTATTTTAGAACTAGAACCGAGTCAAAGCCAAGAAAATGTGAGTTTCTTCGGGTTTTATCATTTGGTAAAAGGCGCGATTAGTAAAATTCAAGCAGCATCGACAACTGAGGAAATGTGTCGAGTTGCAGTGCAACAGGTGCAACAGCTAACGGGATTTGATCGTGTCATGGTCTATCAATTTGACGCAGAGGATGCAGGTAACGTTATAGCCGAAGTTGCAAAAGATGAGTTGACACCCTATCTTGGTTTACGTTATCCTGCCTCGGATATCCCTGTACAAGCAAAGCAACTTTACCTATTGAATAGGTTGCGCTTGATTCCCGATAGCAATTATCAACCTGCTACCTTAGTTCCACCGCTGCATCCGGTGAGCCAATGCCCCACAGATTTAAGCCTAGCGGTTTTACGCAGCGTGTCGGCGCTCCACGTAGAGTACTTGCACAATATGGGTGTAAGTGCATCAATGTCAATATCTTTGGTCAAAAACAAACAACTTTGGGGATTGATCGCTTGTCACCATACATCGCCCAAATACTTGAGTTATGAAGTGCGGACAGCTTGTGAATTTATTGGTCAAGTTATGTCTTTGGATTTAGTCGCAAAACAAGCCAATGACGACTTTGATTTCAAGATGAATTTAAAATCGATTCTGGCTAGATTCATAGAATTGATTCCTCAACATGAAAATTTACTGGAAGGGTTAACCCAGTCTGAAGCTGATTTGCTGGGTATAGTTAGCGCCCAGGGAGTTGCGATTTGCTGGAACGACGACTGGACGCGCATCGGTCAGACTCCCGAACCTGATGAGTTGCAAAAATTGCTAACTTGGGTGGGAACGAAGATTGACGGCGACAACCTTTTATATACAGACGCTTTACCCAAGATTTTTCCACAAGCGGAAAAATTCAAACAGCTTGCTAGTGGATTGATAACATTAGCCATTTCAAAAGTCAAGCACAACTACATTTTGTGGTTTCGTCCGGAAGTGGTTCAAACTGTGAATTGGGGAGGGAATCCCAACAAACCTGTGGAAGTGCTGCAAGATAGTAGTGTGCGAGTATCGCCGCGTAAATCCTTTGCTTTGTGGCAAGAAACAGTCCAAGGACGATCTTTATCTTGGAAGCCTTGTGAGATTGAGGCAGTTTTAGAACTGCGGGGGGCAATTGTCAGCATTGTCTTGCGCAAAGCAGATGAATTGGCGAAACTCAATTTGGAGTTAGAACGAAGCAACACAGAACTAGATGCCTTTGCTTATATCGCCTCTCACGACTTGAAGGAACCCCTACGAGGAATTCATAACTATGCCAGTTTTTTGATCGAAGATTACGCCGATATCCTCGATCAAGATGGGGTGGAGAAGTTACAAACGTTGTTGCGCTTAACTAGTCGCATGGAAGACTTGATCGAGTCTTTGCTGCACTTCTCCCGCCTGGGACGGATGGAACTCAATTTGCAACTGACAGACACAAACGAACTGGTGCAACACGCAATACAAGTGATCAAACTGAGCATGACATCAGAGGACGTGGAGTTTCGCATTCCTCGCCCTTTACCGACACTCAAGTGCGATCGCATCCAACTTGCTCAAGTTTTCACTAACTTGATTAGCAATGCGATGAAGTACAACAGCCGTTCGGAAAAATGGATTGAAATTGGCTATTTAGATGAAGCTGACACGCCCAAAAACTGCCTACAACCACAAAACTCTCACGATGGAGAGATAGCGATCATATTCTATGTGCGCGACAATGGCATCGGAATTAAAAAACAGTATCTTGAAACTATTTTCCGTATTTTCAAACGACTGCACGGCAAAAATCAGTATGGGGGTGGTACGGGGGCCGGATTAACCATTGCAAAGAAGATAGTTGAACGTCATAACGGTAGAATATGGGTTGAGTCAACTTATGGAGAAGGCAGTACTTTCTACTTTGCCTTAGCGCGAACAAATCAACTTTATGAAGCCAGTGCAGAACAATAGCTTATTAGTAGTGGAAGACAGTGACGAGGATTTTGAAGCGTTTAGACGGATACTCCGCAAATCCTCACTTCATGCTCCCATCTACCGTTGCGTAGATGGGGAAGATGCATTAGAGTATCTCTTTCAAGTGGGTGAGTACGCGAATAATACCTCGCGATCGCGTCCAGGTATAATTCTGCTCGATCTGAATTTACCAGGTATGGACGGACGAGATGTGTTGATTGCGATCAAGCAAAACGCAACTCTTAAAATGATTCCCGTCATTATTTTTACAACATCTTCTAATCCTAAAGATATTGACGTGTGTTATGAGCATGGAGTAAATGGTTATATTGTCAAGCCAATAGATCTTAGCAAGCTCAAGGAAACGATCGAGATATTTATCCAATATTGGTTCGAGATCACTACGCTTCCACAAGCTTATGGATAGCTATGCACAGCTAGGCATCAAAGACTAAAAATCGAGAAACCCGTCTCGAACAAACTAAAATTAAAGAGTTATTTGAGAAATTTTTCTTGAAATTGGAACTCCTACTTCTTGCAGCAGTGGATGGATACACAACAACCAGTGAAAATTTTGATTATCGACGATAGTGCAGAGGACAGATTTGCCTATCGCCGCTACTTGCTGCAAGAAGTCGAGTATCAATACAGGATTTTGGAACAAGAAACTGGCGAGGCAGGGTTGAGTTTATGTCTCCAAGAACAACCAGATGTGATCTTGATCGATTTCTTGTTGCCGGATTTAGACGGATTAGAGTTTTTGAGCCAGTTGCACGATCAGATTGGCAAGAATCACCCACCTGTGGTCATGTTAACAGGCCAAGGCGATGAATTCGTTGCCGTGCAAGCAATGAAACGTGGCGCTCAAGACTATCTGATTAAGGGTAAGACAACTTCAGAGGCATTACGGTTGGCAGTCAAAAGCGCCATTAAGAATGCGCGATTACAGCAGCAATTGCAACAAAGCCAAGCAGCCCTGGAACAACAACTAAAGTCAGAGCGGATTGTCACACAGATAGCTGGGCAAATTCGGCAATCCCTCGACTTGGACACAATTCTCAACACCACTGTAGAGCTAGTACGGCAGTTCTTACAAACAGACCGGGTGATTATGTTCGAGTTGCAACCAGACGGCAACGGTAAAGTGGTTGTAGAGTCAGTAGAGTCGGGTTGGACACCAATCTTGTCAACTAGCATCTATGATACATGCCTTGCCACAAGCGACATCAGTTCTTATCTACAAGGGCAAGCCACGGCAAGAACAGACATTCATAATGGCGACATCGATCCCTGTCACGTCAACTTACTCGCTCAGTTTCAGGTACGAGCAAACTTAGTCGTACCAGTTTTATTGAATGTAGGAACTAACACTCAAGAATTAGAAATTGATCATGCCTCTTCTACACCTCAACTCTGGGGTCTGTTGATTGCCCATGAGTGTAGAGCACCTCGGCAGTGGCAAGCAATGGAAATTAGCCTGCTGACTCAATTGGCAACTCAGGTTGGGATTGCCATCCAACAATCACAGCTGTATCAGCAAGCACAAATGGAATTGTTGGAGCGTCAGCAGACTCAGCAGGCGCTACAAGTAAGTGAAGAGCGATTGCGGCTAGCACTCGATGCAGCAAGGATGGGGATTTGGGACTGGAATATCCTGACCAACCAAATTGTTTGGTCTGCTAGCCTCGAACGCTTGTTTGGAATGGAAGCGGGAGAGTTTGATGGTCGCTATGAAACCTTTCTTAACTTGCTGCACCCAGAGGATCGAGCACAAGTACAGAAAGCGATCGCCCGTGCAGTAGAACACAGAGAACCGTATGACATTGAGTTCCGCTTTTTCTGTCCTAGTGGTAGAATTCGCTGGGCAGTCAGTCAAGGGCAGGTCTTTTATGATCAAACTGGCAGACCAGTCCGCATGACAGGGATAGACTTGGATATCACCGCTCGCAAACAGGCTCAAGAAGCCCTACGCGAGAGTGAGGAGCGATTTCGCTTGCTTAGTGCCTTCGCTCCGATTGGGATTTTTCAAACTGATGGGGCAGGTCATTGTCTTTATACTAACCCTCAATGGCAAGCAATTGCTGGTTTAAGTTTACAAGAAAGTTTGGGTGATGGCTGGGCAAGGGCAGTTCATCCTGATGATCGCGAGCAAGTTTGGGCAGAGTGGAACCGTTGCACGCAAGAAGGAAGTGAGTTTTCAATGGAGTTCCGCTTCTTAACGCCTCAAGGCGGAACGCATTGGGTACAGGCAAATGCAGCAGCTATCCGTTCTCAGTTAGGCGAAATCATCGGCTATGTTGGCACCGATCAAGACATTACTGCTCGCAAATACGCAGAGGAAGCATTGCAAAATGCTTTGCAAAAGCTCAACTTTCATGTCGAAAATTCTCCCCTAGGGGTGATTGAATGGGATAGCGACTTGCGAATTATCCGTTGGTCCGAGTCAGCAGAGAATATTTTCGGCTGGACAGCCCAGGAAATATTGGGCAAGCAAATGAGTGAATGGCAATTCATTTATCCGGAGGATGCAGCCGCCGTGAGTAATGTTGTCCGGCGTATCCTCAGTGGTGATGAAGCGCAAACTGTTTGCTGTAATCGCAACTATGCTAAGGATAGCTCGGTGGTTTATTGTGAGTGGTACAACTCAACGTTAACAGACGAATCGGGTAATCTGGTGTCTGTGCTATCTCTAATTATGGACGTAAGTGAGCGCGTCCGCTTAGCCAGTGAGCGCGATCGCATCCTGCAACTCGAACAAGTCGCCCGAAGTGAAGCCGAACGAGCAAATCGAGTTAAAGATGAGTTTTTGGCAGTTCTCTCCCATGAGTTGCGATCGCCGCTTAATCCAATCTTAGGCTGGTCTAAAATCTTGAAAACCCGCAAGCTTGACGCAAACAAGACGACGCAAGCTTTAGAAATTATCGAACGCAATGCCCAAGCACAAGCTCAACTGATTGAAGATTTGCTGGATGTTTCGCGGATTTTACAAGGCAAACTCAAACTCAATGTTTCTGCAATAGATTTAACTACTGTGATTTCCTCCGCCTTAGAAACTGTCCGCTTGGCAGCACAAGCAAAATCTATTGAACTGCAACCAATATTAGAAGTTGGTGTGTGGCAAGTTTCAGGCGATGCGACTCGGCTGCAACAAGTATTTTGGAATTTTCTCTCCAATGCTGTCAAGTTCACTCCCAATGGCGGTCGAGTAGAAGTTCGCTTGCAGGAAGTTGCGTCAATAGCTCAAATCACAGTGAGTGATACAGGTAAGGGCATCAATCCAGAGTTTCTGCCTTACGTGTTTGAATCATTCCGTCAAGCAGATAGCACCACCACGCGCCAATTTGGTGGCTTAGGATTGGGGCTGGCGATCGCCCGTAATATCGTAGAAATGCATGGCGGTACTGTGATGGCGGATAGTTTAGGGGAAGGACAGGGGGCGACTTTTACAGTGCAGCTACCACTGATTCAAACAACCAAGGACTACGGCGACAAAAAAGACCAAGGCAAAAATTTCTCCTGTGCTGAGAATTCCTCAATTCTAACTGGCTTACGGGTCATGGTTGTAGACGACGAACCTGATTCATTGGAATTCACTGCCTTTGTGTTGGACCAGGAAGGGGCAGATGTGATAGCAGTATCATCAGCAGAAGAGGCGCTACGAGTTCTACAACAATGGCAGCCTGTTCTGTTGATCAGCGATATTGGGATGCCAGAAATGGACGGATATATGCTCATACGTCAAATCCGGAAATTACCTCAAGACCAAGGAGGACAGATTAGTGCAATCGCACTCACAGCGTATGCTAGCGAAGCTGATTGCCAAAAGGCTCTGGCAAATGGGTTCGATGCACATATATCTAAACCAGTCGAGCCAACTCAATTAATTGCAGTTGTCACCAAGCTCTTAAAAGAACGAGTGTAGAAATTAGTTGCCAGCTTCTTATCTTACAAAGGAGTTGAGTTTTGCCAGAAGTGCGACTCGTTGTAGAGTTAAAATGGAAACATATACAGGACTTACGCACAAACAACGTAACTATTGTCCACAGCGACTATTAGCGCAGCGTGCCGTTAAGCATAGGGAAGCAATTCCCATCCTGCTTTTTTTCGTAGCGAGTGCGTAAGTCCCAAAATAGCTGTATGTGAAGAATGTGGGCGCTGACGACTACACTCGTGCAATGCGTGAAAACTATGTATATTACCTGACAGTAGCGTAAGTCCTGATAAGAATAGATAAGATGCAAGATAAAACAAGCAAACTCTTCCGAGAAGAAGCGCTAGAACAGCTGTCATCACCAGAACAACTTGACCAGATGATGCAGGTCACAAGCCAGCAAGTTTGGTTACCTTTGATTTCTATGGGCTTTTTGGTCGTTATAGCTGGTATTTGGAGTGTAGTCGGGCGAATTCCACTCACTGTCACAGGTTCCGGCGTGTTGAGCCGACCTCGTCATGTGGTGCCATTTCAAACACTCAGTGCTGGTCAATTATTAGCTTTAAATATCAAGCCAGGAGATGTGGTTAGACAAGGTCAAGTACTCGCCATCATCGACCAATCCAATATTAGGCAACAACTACAACAAGAACAAGGAAAGTTAAACCAACTTCTAGAGCAGAATCTAAACACCGATAGACTGCAAAAGCAGCAAACAGTGCTGGCGCTAAGAACGCTTCAACTGCAGCAAAAAGACTTTGAACAAACCTTGCGTCGAGAATCAGTCGCACCAGTGCTACATTCACAAACGCTTGAAGCGTTAAAGCAAAAACGACAAAGCCTTGAGCAAAGTGTGTCCCGAGAAAAAGTCGCGCCAGTGCTGTACAAACAAACTCTCACCGCACTAGCAGAAAAACGCAAAAGCCTTGAACAGCAAAAGCAACAAATCACTGCATTGCTACAAACCTTGCAACAACGAGTTGAAACTCGTCGCAATCTTTTTGAACAGAAGATTATTAGTCAAGATACACTACTGCAATCTCAACAAGAATTGTTAAACGCTCAGCAGCAAATATCAGAGATTTCAACACAACTCAAAGATCTTGATGTTCAAAAAACAACTAGTGAACGTGAATATCTACAAAACTTGAGTAAAACTGACGAGATCAAAAATAATATTCAAGAGCTTGAAGTTCAAAGAACAAATGCAGAGCGCGATTATCTACAAAATATGAATAAACTTGATGAAATCAAAACCAAAATTCAAGATATCGAAACCCAAAAAACTAAATTAGTTCAACAAGATTTAGAAAAGTCAATCAATCAATTAAATCAAATTCAGGAAGTGAAACGCAAGATTGCTCAGTTAAAATTGCAATTAGCTCAATCAAGCCAAGTTATTAGTAAATATGATGGTCGCGTTTTAGAAGTAGGCGTTCTGGCTGGTCAAATTGTCAATTCTGGCACTCGTATTGGGACTATTGAAGCTCTTGACTCCAAAGACAAACTAACAAGTCTTGTTTACTTTGCTGATAAGGATGGCAAACAAATAAAACCAGGTATGACAGTACAGGTTACACCTAGCGTTGTCAAGCGCGATCGCTTTGGTGGAATTGTTGGAACGGTAACAAGAGTTTCTCCATTCCCTGTGACAACTGGCGATATTGTGGCGCAAGTTGGCAATGAAGACATAGCTAAAAGCCTTGCTAATAGTAACGCGGCTCGTGTGCAAGTTTTCGTCGAACTACAAAAAGACCCAAACACTGTCAGCGGTTACAAATGGTCTTCTTCTAATGGACCAGCACTACAAATCTCGTCAGGTACAACTACGCAAGTCCGCGTGAAAGTTGGAGAAGTGGCACCTATTTCTTACATTATTCCTCTTTTTCGCTCTTGGACTGGTGTGTATTAAAAAGAAGGCAGAAGGCAGGAGTCAGTAGTCAGGAGTCAGAATGGGAGAAAAATTAGTAAAAAAAACACATTAATATGATAATATAGTAACCGCTCAATAATCCGGGGTAAATCGTTCAGTGACAAGCCTCAAATGGCGTAAAATCGTTCCTGAACTGCTAGTCCGCCCCGATTTATTGAGCGGATACATAATATACTCATAAAAGCTCACTCAAAAGGAAAACTCAAATGTTTAAAATGTTTCAGGCAAAGGAAAAAAAAGTAACAAAACAACCTCTCATACTGACTCAAGAATCAAAAAATGGGGAATTGTTTGAGGAACTTGATGATGCGGATTTATTGACTGTAGTGGGCGGGATTGAAGCTACTGGCAGCATTAGTTCACCTGGTTTCGTTTCGAGTAATGTTGTTCAAATACCAGCTAGTCTACCTGTTAACGCTGGTAATAGTGTCGTAATTGGTGGTGTGGTGAATCCAGCTTTCGGTGATTCAGGTGTTAATGTTACAGCGGAGCTTTAAGCAATTCAGGTAGCTGGCATATTTCTTTAAGTGCGAAAGTAGCCTTTTGTGCTTTAATTAGCTATGACTATTAAGTGGCGATCGCTCTTCAGTATGTATTCAATTTCTCTCATCAGTACTTTAGTGGTTGGCAGTGTATTTCTGGTGACAGGTATTGTCAAAGCACTGGCACCTCAGACGTTTATTATCCACATCACTAAATTGCAGTTGTTTTCCCAAAAGGTGAATCTAGCTGTTGCGATCGCCTTCACAATTCTAGAGTGTGTCCTTGGAATAGCCTTGATTTTACGCCTATTTCCTCAATGGCTTTTTCCCGGTACAATCGTTCTGTTATTGGTGTTATCGGCTTTAACTTACTGGAGTACCTCGACAAAACGCACAAATGATTGTGGTTGCTATAGCGGTCTAATTAATATTAGTCCCAACCAAAGTTTACTCCTCAACATCCTCTACATTGCTTTGATTGGGTTGGCTTGGTTTTATCCCGTCGCCGATATTTTAACAGTTTCCCAGCAAGTGATAGCATTACTCATTTCTTTAGCAATCAGTTGTCTCGGGACTGGTGTTTCGTATTTGTATTTGTGGAAGAAAGAAAAACCTCTGTTGGACTTATCTCTGCTTAAAGTTGATCGCCTTTGGCAACCCAAATGGATAGAAGAATACGCCGATAGCTTAACAACAGGTGACAAACTAGTTGTGTTTTTAATGCCGGGTTGTCAAATGTGCCAAAGCTGGATCAAAGTGCTAAGAATAGTTCACAAAAGACCTGATTTACCAGATGTAGTGGCAGGAGTTGCCCGAACGCCGGAAGAAGTTCAAGAATTTGTTCAACTTTATAATATCAACTTTCCGGTAGTGGCGATGAACCCGTTCGTCATGAGTCGCTTCGCTGAAGCCTTTCCAACTGGCGTATTGCTGGAAAACGGCATAATTCGGGAAAAATGGTTGGGGGTGATGCCACTAGCCTTTGTTCAACGCGTCAAACCAAACCTATCTGTTACAGTGAACAGTTAACAGTGAACACAACGACCACGCTCAGTGCATCGCAGTGAACAGTGATAACTGATAACTGATAACTGGTCACTGTTTAATGAACTTGCGGTCAAGTGACTAACTAGGGCAAAATGATCTCATGTCCTTTGCCTTCATTAAAAGTCTCCTACCTCGACCTCAAACGAGTCACGTCCGTACCCCCACGCTGCTGCAAATCGAAGCAACGGAATGCGGTGCTGCTGCTTTGGGAATTATTCTAGGTTATTACTCGCGCATTGTCCCTTTGGCAGAATTACGGCGTGAGTGTGGCGTCTCGCGAGATGGTAGCAACGCCTTTAATGTCATCAAAGCAGCGAGGAACTATGGCTTAAATGCCAAAGGTTTCAAACCGTCTTTGGAAAACCTCAAAACCCTTCCTCCCCCCTACATAGTCTTTTGGAATTTTAACCATTTTCTTGTGGTGGAAGGGTTTGCGAAAAACCGCATTTACCTCAACGATCCCGCCACAGGACGCCGAACAGCTTCCCTAGAAGAGTTTAGCCGCGCCTACACTGGGATCGTCCTGGCTATGCAACCAGGATCAGACTTTCAAAGAGGAGGTAAAAAAAATAACGTTGTTTCTGCTTTAGCCTCACGCTTGCAAAATTCGCAGAACACCATTTACTTTAGCCTATTGGCAGGACTATTACTGACTTTTCCCAGGTTAGCTGTGCCAGCTTTTACTCAGGTGTTTGTTGATGAAATTCTCGTCACTGAGCGCTCTGACTGGATACGACCGCTGATGTTAGGAATGGTTCTCACCGCTGTACTCCAGGGGTTTCTTGCTTGGCTGCGGCTGACTTCTTTGCGGCGGTTGATGCTTAAGTTGTCGGTGACAACGTCGGGGCAGTTTCTCTGGCATATTCTACGCTTACCAGTTGGGTTTTATGCTCAACGCTTTGCAGGTGAAATTAGCTCTCGTGTGCAACTGAATGACAAAGTTGCTAATCTCCTTTCAGGAACCCTTGCCACCACAATCATTGACACGGTGATGATGGTGTTTTACTTTCTGATTATGCTCCAGTACGATTGGGTACTGACGAGTGTTGCTCTTGGTTTTGCCGCGATAAACTTTTTCGCTCTACAGTTTTTATCGCGAACGAGAGTAGATGCAAACATGAAGCTGGCACAGGAATATGGTAAGGTCAACGGGGTGGCGATCGCCGGTATTCAAACCATAGAAACAATCAAAGCTTCCGGGCTTGAATCAGACTCGTTTGCTAAATTTGCCGGAAACTATGCCAAAGCCCTCAACGCTCAGCAGCAATTAGCTTTACAAACTCAAATTCTGACAGTATTACCGACACTTTTGACGGCGCTGACAACCACTTCTATATTATTTCTCGGCGGTTATCGGGTGATGAACGGTAACCTGAGTATTGGGATGTTGGTTGCTTACCAAAGTTTAACAGCCAGCTTCCTAGGGCCAATTAACAGTTTGATTAATTTTGGCAGTATGTTGCAAGATTTAGAGGCTGACTTAAACCGCCTCGATGATGTACTGCAAAACTCCGTCGATGTAGAAGCCTTACGGGGAGCACCCGAGCAGGGAACAGGGAGCAGGGAGCAGGGAGCTGGGGAAGCTGGGGAGAATTACCAATTACCAATATCCTTTCGGTTGCAGGGTTATGTTGAGTTACAAGATATTACCTTTGGCTATAACCGTGTGGACAACCCTTTGATTGAGAACTTTAGCCTAACTCTGAAGCCGGGACAACGAGTGGCGATCGTGGGAGGGAGTGGTTCTGGTAAGTCTACAATTGCTAAGCTAGTTTGCGGTTTATACGAACCTTGGTCCGGGGGAATTTGCTTTGATGGCGTACCGAGAACTCAGATTCCTCGCTCTGTTTTGGCGAATTCTTTGGCGATGGTAGAACAAGATATTTTTCTGTTTGGTGGGACGGTTCGGGAAAATCTTACCTTATGGGATTCAACAGTATCACAAACTGATTTGGTGCGGGCTTGCTCTGATGCAGTCATTCACGATTTGATTGAATCTATGCCTGGGGGATATGATACAAAGCTGATTGAAGGAGGAATGAACATCAGTGGTGGACAGCGCCAACGTTTAGAAATTGCTCGTGCATTGGTTCGCAATCCAGCGGTATTGGTTATGGATGAAGCGACTTCGGCGCTGGATGCTCAAACAGAATTGATTATTGATAGAAATTTGCGGCGACGTGGTTGTTCTTGTATTGTGATAGCTCACCGACTCAGTACGATTCGCGATTGTGATGAAATTATTGTATTGGAGCAGGGTAAAGTGGTGCAGCGGGGTACTCATGAAGAGTTATGGGACTCAGGGGGGAAATATGCTAGCTTGCTGCGTACTGAAGAATGATTCACCCAAGCCAGCTTTTTGGCGGGAGTTAACTTTTATAAATTAACGAATTGTCTGAATCTCGACAGATAATGATAGATTCGTCTGATATTTCTCACAATTTTAAGTGCATTATTCGTAGTGATACCGACAAGTTAGAAAATCAATCTGAGTGTTTCCCACCCGATAGACAAGCCGATGCTCTAAATCTATTCGCCGCGACAAGATATCTGCATCCATATACTTCAATGGTTCTGGTTTACCGATACCCTCAAATGGATCTTGCATGACAGGCGTCACCAAATCCAAGATTTTTGAAGCTTTCTGAAAGTCTTGCTTGAACCACCAAGCTAAATCTTCTTTGAATTTAGAACTAAAACCAGGAGTGCGATTCACTACAACTGCTTAATTTCCTCAGATGAAGCTTTCTTTTTCTTCTTCTTGATCAATCCCCAACTCCTGCTGAAGTTCTGCCATAGTTTGAGGTTGAATCTTTCCTGTTTTTGACTCTTCTATTGCATCCAGTAGGTGACGTGCATTTGCAGGCGATGTCTAACGACAAGCCCTATGCCTGCGGCACGGCTGCGCCTATCGGGTTCACAGTCGCCTGCGGAGGAGCCAGTACTGTTCGCGCAGCGTGGGACTTTGTGCCATAGGAGGGTTTCCCTCACTTGGTATCTGGCGTTGGAAACCCTCCTGCAGCGCTGCTTCACCGCTGCGCGTCTACGCAAAAGATAAACCGTTTCAACCAAACTCACTAAATCTGACTCAGCAATTCCCGGCTACGTTTTCGCTATCACGACGGTTGATAATATACACTTGATGATTTTATACTACCAGGTCTAATAGCTTAAAAAAGTCATTTCTGGCATCGGTTGGGGATGTGATTTTGTAGGATAGCATCCATTTATGTACAAACTTCTGTACATATATTCTAAATTGTCAATCCTCTTGCTGACAACTAACTACGATTATTCAGAACAAGCTTGTGTAGACATCAGTATTAGACAAAACATTCGATGAATGTGCAAAAAAGTACCGATACTTTTGCCAACGGTATAAACCAAAACCAAAACCAGCTAGCAACTCTTACTGGGGAAGTAAGTTGCTAGCTGGTCAGATAATTAGGTAGAAGGCATGAGCACAAATACTCACTATGTCTGACTTTTTGGGAGCAGTCCCAGGTATTGGCGAAACCCCCCTGACAAAACCGGACAACCTTGGTAGGCGGGCAAGGCTGTCAAAAGGCTGTCAATACAATAACTCTCGAATAACCACCTTTTTTGCCTCCACCACAGATATCTGTAGGTGTCTCAAGAGTACACGCGAGTCAAGACTGTCCGGTTTTGTCATGGTTTCACCTAACCGAAGCATTGAGCATGTGTTGTGCTTTATAACTTCTTAAAGTACATCGACCTTGTTATTGTTCAATACATCCTTAACGGTTACATCCTTCACTATATCTATATCCTTAACGGAATCGTTCAGTATATTCTTAAGGGCGTCATTAACCAAAACGTTAACTAAACCGCCATTGATTGTCACTAAATCAGTATCGTCCAGTTCGTCTTGCAATTCCCAATTCCCAAGAAGTTGGTTAGATGGTAATGTGTTGGTTGCGGTTTCAATTGCGTTAAGTGCGTTCATTTTTTTAACCTCAAATTTCGTGTGTTTTTGCTGTTTTTGCGTGTTTTCGCTCTTTTGGAGTCGATGTTTTTACAATATCCGGATTTTTGCTGAATTCCTATCTATCTATTTAAGTATTTACGCTTATTTACATTTCTACATTAATGCAGAGTTAGATTTCTACAGAAAAGGGATTTACGTAGTTAAACAAATATGATATGTACTTTTTTGTTTTGAAGTTGTTTCCGTACATAACTACTAATATAGCTTGAAAACCTTAAAAATGGTTAGTCAGATATCCATATAAATGATATTGACGTAATTATATAAATACGATAAATATGCTTTTTTATTATAAGTTATTTAGTATATTGGTACTAAAGCAGTAGAGACATTGCTGTACAATCAATATTCCTCTGTTGAAACCGGGGCAGCTAGTGGTTATGGATAATGGGAGCGCTTAGGTGCATCTGGTACAGGGGAGAAGAAATTACATCGCTAATCTGACATTCCTGATGAAAGTGAACTACCTACACTGACCTGGCGTACAGTTGAATGTGCGTGAAGTACCCAAACCAAAACCAGCTAGCAAGTCTTACTGGGGAAAGTAATATAAGCTGCTAGCTGGTCAGAAAGTTATTATAAAGTTCGCTAGTGTCAAGTGCCAATTGACACTTTGGAACAGTGCAAGGTATCTAAGTGCTGGGTAGGGATTTTGCCAATATCATGAGCGAGAAATTTGAGATGTAGGAAATAAAATAATTGCTACTTAAACTAACCAGAAATTTAAGTGCGATGCCATGATAATTGACTTAAACTAACCAGAATTTAAGTACAATTGCCATGATAATTGTTCCAAAGTGCGCCATGATAATTGTTCAATCAGATTTTTCTTAGATTGCTTACCCTACACGGCAGTAAATCAGCGTCTTTTAGTGAATCAAACCGCTCTGCCCGGTTGAGTAGACAAACAAGTTTGTCAGCACTAGTTGAACTTTCTGTATTTAATACCAATCTAAGTAAATACGTAAATAATACATATTTTCACGTATTATTAAGCACTAGGATAAGTAGCCAGGGTACCAAGTAAAGGACCTGTTATACCACCAACAATAGGAACTGTGGCAGTTGCAGCACCAAGACCTCCAACAAGATTATTAACAGGCTTAGCGAGACCACTACCAAGAACCTTAACAGCATCGCCAACGGTATTAAGAATAGCGCCAGCATCATCACCTATTGCTCCACCATTGATTGCCATTAAATCAGCATCAGACAGTTCTTGAAGCTCAACAGTGGTTTCAAATTCGTTACGTGCGCTCATTTTTTGTTACCTGATATTTTATGTGTTTTCACTCTGTATTGAGTGCATGTTTGTATAATATTTCGGTTATTTATGGATTCCTATCTATCTAAAGAGGTAGTTACGCATAGTGATAAATTTACCTAAAAAATACGTAGTTAAATATCCACAAAAAAGAGATTGACATAATTCTATAAATAGAGTGAGTATGTGCTTTTTTAGTCTAAAGTTTGACAGTATTTAAGTACTAATAAAGCTGGAAATTATTGCTGTACAGTCAATAGAAAGTGTAGTTAATGCACTGTACCCATGTTGTAATTGCTGGAAATCAAGGCACATCAATAGGTAGGCGAAAAAGTTGAGGAAATGTATTGCTATCAATTAACCATATAATAACTGCGTGATATTGCTGCGAATATCTGTGTTAAAAAATATTTCTTACTTAGTGCGAATAGTCTGCAGTGGGTGGAACAAGTTGAAGTAAAAGTACTACCACGGGCAATACGGTTCGGTATCAGGAGAGGGATTGAGGGTGAGGTTTTATCTTATTCATAGTGATACCGACAAGCGAGAAAATCAATCTGGGTGTTTCCCACCCGGTAGACAAGCCGATGCTCTAAATCTATTCGCCGCGACCAGATATCTGCATCCATATACTTCAATGGTTCCGGTTTACCGATACCCTCAAATGGATCTTGCATGACAGCCGTCACCAAATCCAAGATTTTCGACGCTTTGTCAAAATCTTGCTTGAACCACGAAGCCAAATCTTCTTTGAATTTAGAACTAAAACCAGGAGTGCGAGTCACTACAACTGGCTTAATTTCCTCAGCTGAAGCTTTCTTTTTCTTCTTCTTGTTCAATCCCCAACTCCTGCTGAAGTTCTGCCATAGTTTGAGGTTGAATCTTGCCTGTTTTTGACTCTTCTATTGCATCCAGTAGGTGACGTGCATTTGCAGGCGATCGCAAAAGATAAACCGTTTCAACCAAACTCACTAAATCTGACTCAGCAATCAAGGCTACGTTTTCGCTATCACGACGATTGATGATATACACTTGATGATTTTCTACTACCAGGTCTAACAGCTTAAAAAAGTCATTTCTGGCATCGGTTGGGGATGTGATTTTGTAGGATAGCATCCATTTATGTACAAACTTCTGTACATATATTCTAAATCGTCAATCATCTTGCTGACAACTTGCAAAAAACTTTTTTAGCAGGTTAATAACAGTCAAATATGCTACATATATTCTGATTTCCTGCACCACGTTTCTGAGACTGCCGGGAAACAGGTAGCTGGTATTATTCCACCAGAGCGATCGCCGTACTGTACTAGTTAGATTTTCCCTGACAGGTTCCTTGAATCAGGCGATGTCTGACGACAAGCCCTATGCCTGCGGCACGGCTGCGCCTATCAGGGAAGACCTTCGGTCTCGCTGCGCTAACGCAGTCGCCTGCGGAGGAGCCAGTACTTGATGAGGGTCTCCCGACAGAGGTATCTGGCGTTGGAAACCCTCCCGCAGCGCTGTCTCACCGCTCCGCGTCTATGCCACAATCGACCTGCTAGACTACCAAGCTAAAATCCAAACACCACAGTAAAACAGTTCTGTATTTATGTCAAAAGATAGAAATATTAGTGTTGGACTGAAACTTAATTTATACCAATAAGTAGATTTTCTACAGTATGAGTGATGTAATAATTAAGAAATGTAAAGGATGCTCTATCACAATCAAAATTAAATAAAAGAAAGCTTGAAGGAGAATTTATGTCTAACCTGAAAATCGCTGGTTTCCAATCTAACCTTGTTGAAGAATTGGATGATGCAGATTTGATGTCAGTGGTAGGTGGTAACTTGGTTGGTGGGTTGGTAACTGGTGTTGCTGACGCTAATAATGCCATAGGCAACGGAGGTAGACCTACAACAGGTGCTGTTGGCTTAGTAGCAAATACATTGATAGGAACTGGGCAATACTTAAATACCGTTAATGGTGGATTAGAGGGTGGTCTTCAAGCTGTTAATGGAACAGTAGCAGGAACTGCGAGCCAAGTATAGGGTGAGGATACTGTTGACCAATTGATTTTGTGTGTTCTTAGTTTTGTGGTGCATTTTTAGTCGCCTAATACTCGCGATTTAGGTATCATAACGTATCAAATTCAACAGATAAGCCCCAGTTCAAACTCAAACTAGGGGCTTATTTGTTAATAGAAGCAAAGAATAATCCATCTGTAAGTCCTAATCATATTGAATCGAGTCTTACCAATAAGTTGATGAAATTATTGAGACCTAAATTTATATCGACTACTTCAGTTGCTCAATTTTTCAGGTTTGAACAATTAGGCACTACTTACAGAACAGAGATTATAGCTGGTGTCACGACGTTTATGACTATGGCTTACATTTTAGTCGTGAATCCCAGAATATTATCAAATGCTATATTTCTCCAGCAGCCTGGTGATTTGTTCAATCAGCTTCTTTTCACCACTGCCATTTCCTCGGCGATCGCAACCGCGCTGATGGGACTGTTGTCTAATTATCCCTTTGCCCTGGCTCCCGCAATGGGTCTAAATGCTTTTTTTGCTTTCTCAGTTGTGTTGGACTTGCAGATGAACTGGCGGTTGGCGCTGACGGCTGTCCTGATTGAAAGCTTAATTTTCACTTCGTTGATTCTATGTAATATCCATATCCAAATCATCAAAGCGATTCCAGCTTCCCTCAAACATGCCACTGTGGCGGGTATTGGTTTGTTCATCGCCTATATTGGTCTTTCTGGTGTTCCTGAACCTCCCACTCTAGGAGCAGGTATTATTGTTGCTAGTAAAGCTACCTTAACAACTATTGGCTCCTTCAGGCAACCAGCTACTTTACTCTCAGCTTTTGGTTTATTGCTTACCGCTACTTTGGTCGCACGTCATATTAAAGGAGCGATATTATGGGGTATTTTCGCTACAGCGCTATTAGGTTGGATACTAGGCATTGCTCAGAGTCCTGAAAAAATTATTGCCCTACCTGAATGGCCACAAAGCTTGACGACCCAAGCATTCACAGGCTTGAGTTACCTTACACCCAAGCAAATATGGAATTTTGTGTCTGTCACACTTACCTTTTTATTTGTAACTTCTTTCGACACTATTGGCGCACTCACTGGTTTGGGACAACAGGCTGGTTACATCAATGAAAATGGTGAATTGCCTCGCGCTACTAAATCTTTGTTAGCGGGTGCTGTAGGCACAACCTTTGGGGCATTGATGGGTACTTCCCCATGTGCGACTTATATCGAGTCTGCCTCAGGTATATCCGAAGGAGGACGAAGTGGTTTTACGTCTATAGTTGTAGCCGCCCTGTTTCTGCTTTCTGTGTTCTTTACTCCGTTATTTGCAGCAGTGCCTACTTTTGCAACAGCGCCTGCATTGATTATTGTGGGTTTTTTGATGATGAGTAGCGTGCAAAACATTAATTGGAATGATCCAGCAGAAGCAATTGCTGCATTCCTAATTCTTCTCACTATGCCCCTTACTTACTCGATTGCAGAGGCATTGGCAATTGGTTTCATTATTTACCCTTTGATTAAAGTTTCCCAAGGACTGGCTCATAAAGTCAATAAAACTGTATATTTTCTAGCAGCTATTTCTGTGTTTCACTTCCTACTAAAGAGTTAAGAAGACTTGCGCCAACATATGGAAGTCCTGTACCGCCTGAAAGCAAATGAACGACTACTGTTAAATGACCAAGAATTAGTATGGGTCGTGCAAACTGGCTCATTAACAGTGTTTGCTACTAAAGTCTTTGATGAGATGTCAGAGGGCGATGATCCCAAAGGGATGGGAGAAAAGGGCAATACGCAAAGCCTCAAGCCTTTGGCTTATCGTCTCACAGAAGCGGATCAAAACGAGCATCGCCGTTATTTATTCAGTGTCAGTGCAGGCGAGGCGTTGTTTGGCGCAGCAACCAATAATTCAGAATCCTTGAGTTTAGTAGCAATAGCAATTGAGGCAACAGAATTATCCCAAATTTCCATCGCAGATTTGGTAGCATCAGGTGCAGTAGCGGGTGAAACAGGAGCGATAAGCCGGAGGCTTGACGCTACGCATATCGCCCTTTTACAGGGTTGGATAAACCACTTAAGTGAAATATTCAGCACCGAACCCACAGCAGGAAATTTTTCTCATTATTTATCCTTAATAAAACCAGAAAATGCGGCTTCACTGCCAAGCATTTTGACTGAGTTACATTCTGAATTCTTCAACTATTTAAATTCACTGCAACAACAGGAAACACAGACAGCCTTTCGCCAATTTCAACAACGAGAGCAACTCAACCGTCAGGTTGTCAATTCGGCACTCTCTAAGTTAGCTTCTGTGTTGCAACCAGAGCAAGAAGCTGTATCTTTTCAAGGAACACCGCTGCTGGTGGCGGCGGGAGCAATAGGACGAGCAATGGGGATAACGATAAATCCTCCGGCGCAGTCTGAGGACATCAGCCGAGTCAAAGATCCAGTGGAGGCTATTGCTCGCTCTTCCCAAATTCGGACTCGTCGCGTGGTGTTACAGTCTGACTGGTGGCTGAGTGAGTATGGTCCCCTTTTAGCTTATACCCAAGAGGAAAAGCGTCCGATCGCTTTGTTACCAGCAGGTAAACATTATATTTTTTTTGATCCAGTTGCACAAACTCGCACATTTGTCAATCAGGCAGTAGCGGCAACCCTCGCACCGCAAGCATACCAGTTTTACCGACCGTTACCCAAAGTTATCAATAATGCACTTGCGTTGTTTCAGTTTGGCATTAAGGGTTATGAAAAAGACATCATTTTAATTCTGGTAACTGGGATAATTGGTAGCTTATTGGGGATGGTGGTGCCGCAAGCAACAGCGCTTTTGGTGGATAGTGCAATTCCAGATAGCGATCAGAGTTTATTATCGCAAATAGGACTGGCACTGTTTGCGATCGCCTTTGGAAGATCAGCTTTTGGCTTGTCCCAAGGGATTATTTCATTGCGAGTGGAAAACGCTGCTGATAGTAGTTTGCAGCCTGCAATTTGGGATCGACTCCTGAGATTAAGTCCAGCATTTTTCCGCTCTTATTCCTCTGGCGACTTACTAAACCGGACTTTATCAGTAAACCAAATTCGTCGGCTACTATCGGGAGCAACGCAACGCACCCTGTTAAGCGGACTGTTTGCTTTACTGAATTCAGTGCTAATGTTTGTTTACAGTTGGCAACTCGCTTTAGTTGGGGTGGGCGTAGCTTTGCTAACAGCTGCAATCACTGCTGTCTCTGGCTTGCTGTTAGTTCGCTTTTCGCGACGTCTGCAAGAATTAGATGGTGAAATTAGTGGGTTAACAGTACAACTTATAAATGGAGTCGCCAAGTTGCGGGTGGCGCAGGCAGAAGAACGAGCCTTTGCAGCTTGGGCAAATCAGTACAGCCAAAGAATGAGACTGACAGCAACATCGCAACAAATTAAAGACAGTGTTTCTGTGTTGAACGAAGTACTATCTTTGCTTACTTCGGCACTGTTGTTTGGGTTGGCGGTGGTGTTTCTGCAAAAGGCTCAAGCGAGTGGTAGCGGCGGGTTCACAACAGGAACATTTTTGGCGTTTAATTCCGCGTTGGGAATTTTTATCGGGGGAGTCAGCAACCTCAGCAATACTCTGATTACTATTTTGGCGATTGTACCACTGTGGGAGCGGGCAAAGCCGATTTTGCAGCAGGAGATGGAATACGATTCTAACAAGGTTGATCCAGGACGCTTGACGGGTCGTGTCCTTTTAGACCATATTAGCTTTCGTTATCGTGACGATGGTCCGCCAATTCTTGATGATGTCAGTGTTTACGCACAACCAGGAGAATTTGTCGCGATAGTTGGACCATCAGGAAGTGGAAAGTCAACGATATTGAGGTTGTTGTTGGGGTTTGAAACTCCACTCTCAGGAAAAGTGTACTACGATGGTTTTGATTTGGCAGAATTAGACCTTGTGGCAGTGCGAAGGCAGTTCGGGGTAGTGCTGCAAAATGGTCGAATTGGATCTGGCTCAATTTTTGACAACATATCTGCCTCTGCGTTGGTATCGCGCACTGAAGCTTGGGAAGCCGCGCAGAGGGCGGGGTTTGCTGCTGATATTGAGCAAATGCCGATGGGGATGCACACGGTTATTAGTGAAGGTGGTACCAATCTTTCAGGAGGACAACGCCAGCGATTATTGATTGCGAGAGCACTTGTCAATAAGCCAAAAATTATTTTAATGGATGAAGCGACCAGTTCTTTGGATAACCGCACACAAGCGATCGTTACTGAAAGTTTAGATAAATTAAATGCAACTCGGATAGTGATTGCTCACCGCCTCAGCACAATTCGCAATGCTGACCGAATTTATGTGATGGAAGCAGGGCGCGTCGTACAGGTGGGTACATTTGAAGAATTAGCCGAACAAGAGGGGCTGTTTTCTCAATTGGTAGCCAGACAAATGGAATGAAGAAGGTTTTGTGCTTTGTTTCCAGTTGTCCTTTCGATGCGGTGATGATTGCCGATTCGGTGGTAACACGCGCCAGGTGTTGGTTAAGCCAGAAGCTGACAACATTATTGACCGCTGCTGAGCGATCGCCGAAGAGTGATACCGATTCTCCATGAAGATGCACTTAATATTTATTAAACGAACCGCCAAGACGCCAAGAACGCCAAGAATTAAAGAGTAAGTATTAAGTGCAAGTTTACAGAGAACTGGTATGACATCCTCCCACACTAACCCTTCGACTGCGCTCAGGGTATGGCGTGGATCTTATAGCTCCCCCAGACCCCTACACAAGATAAAAAAGAAAGGTTGGGGTAAGTTTTTATAGTCCATAATTCCTAACACCGTATTGTCATCTACTTTCCGAAAAGAGTCATTAACTGGAAAATGATCGTAAATCATTGTGGCGCTGACTTTTCCTCGATATTCCATCATGCGGAGTCTAGCTTGACTTTTCTGTGTTTTCAGTAAGGAATTAGTTAGAGTCACCAAAGGTTTTAGAAAATCATATTTGAGGATTGGAAACTTCAACACCCAGTTCGTTGCTCCCATGTAACTGGGCGCAACTTTTATAACTTTTCCCTGGCTATCTAAAAATAACAAAGGGTGAACATTCTCAGGATCAACAAATTCTTTTCCATACCAATTAAATTTTTCTAATAAGCCATCCATAGGGTGATTGGTATGAAGCCCAGATCCTTGCCAAGAACCGAGCATAAAAGCTAAATTAACTGGTTCGAGGGCGTCAAACAGCTCTAAAGCTTTTTCGGTTGTCGTTTGACCAGTTTTAAGAATCAACTTGCAAGTTTCTAATGTTTGCATTTTTTCCGTGTGTCTTGCTTGTTTTATAAATAGCTTACACAACTTTTTTAGCCTACTGGGGAGCACTGACTGGTGAGTTGAAGGTGTAGGTTGGGTTGACGAAGGAAACCCAACATTTTCAAGCATTTGTTGGGTTTCGCAAAGCCTCAACCCAACCTACAATTACCCTTAACTGAACCGTATTGTTTTATAAATAGCTTATATCAAGTCCGGATGATGAGTTGTCATTGCGAACGCAGCGATAGCGGAGTGAAGCAATCTCAAACCATTGCGATTGCTTCGTTTCACTTCGTTTCACTCGCAATGACGAATAATAAGTGATTAACCGGACTTGATATTACACAACTTTTTAAGCCTACTGGGGAGCACTGACTGGTGAGTTGAAGCTGCTCTGTTTTTGAAGGATAGACAAACTCAACAAAATCCAAAATCGCTATAAACTTCAACGCGACGCCCGCCAAATTTTGATAGTCTTGTCAGCACTGCCACTAACTAAAGTCTGCCCATCTGGGCTAATGGCGACAGAAACAACCGCATCGGAATGACCAGTGAGAGTGTGGATAAGACTGCCATCTGCCAAATTCCAAATTTTGATAGTCTTGTCATGACTGCCACTAACTAAAGTCTGCCCATCTGGGCTAATGGCGACAGAATTCACATAGTCGGAATAACCAGTGAGGGTGCGCATAAGACTGCCATCTGCCAGATTCCAAATTTTGATAGTCTCGTCATAACTACTACTCACTAAAGTTTTCCCATCTGGGCTAATGGCGACAGAATTCACATAGTCGGAATGACCAGTGAGGGCGCGGATTAGTTTGCCATCTGCCAGATTCCAAATTTTTATAGTCTTGTCAGCACTGCCATTAACTAAAGTCTGCCCATCTGGGCTGATAGCGACAGAAAAAACCCAGTTGGAATTACCAGTCAGAGTGCGGATTAGTTTGCCATCTGCCAAATTCCAAATTTTGATAGTCTTGTCATAACTACTACTCACTAAAGTTTTCCCATCCGGGCTGATAGCGACAGAATAAACATCGCTGGAATGACCAGTGAGGGTGCGAATCAGACTGCCATCTGCCAAATTCCAAATTTTGATAGTTTTGTCTTTACTGCCACTCACTAAAGTTTTCCCATCCGAACTGATAGCGACAGAATAAACATCGCTGGAATGACCACTAAGGGTGCGGATTAGTTTGCCATCTGCCAGATTCCAAATTTTGATAGTCTTGTCATAACTACCACTGGCAACAGTAGAATTATCGCGGCTAATAGCGATGCAATTATCAGCACAGATTCTGTCGCTATGCCCAGTTAGAGTTTGGGCTAGAGAAAGATTTTCTAAAGGATTTTGAATTTTCGCAGCCGGACTGGTTGTTGATATAGGGGACGGTGGAGATTGACCGATTTTAGATGCGAAATACCCAACTCCTCCCCCTAATGCCATCAGCGCCGCAACTGCAACCGCTACAAGTAAATTTTTATTTGAACGCTTGCCAAGCTTTTGTTCAATTTCTCCTAGCCGCTGCAAAAGCACCTGAGTGTTCAGAGGGCGCTTCCCAGGTTCCCGCGCCATCAGATGATCAATAAAATCCAACAGCAACGGTGAAATACCAGAGGTACTATTGCGCCAGTTCAATAAAACATTATCATGGGCATCCCAAAAATCTGCGGGAGGCTGTCCCGTGAGTAAATGCACAAAGGTGCGTCCCAAGGCAAAAAAATCTGATTGCGGTACAGCTTGACCATTTTTTTGTTCTAACGGCGTGTAGCCAAATGAAACTAGTGCCGTGATTTGATGTCCCACACCCAGCTTGGCTAAATATGTATGTGTCGCATCTCTGGCTGTGCCAAAGTCAATCAACACTAACTGTCCATTGCTTGTCAGCATCACATTTGCTGGTTTAATATCGCGATGAAACCACTGTTTGCCATGCACCATCTGCAAAATTTCAGCCAGTTGCTTTAACCACGCTATAGCCTGCTTTTGTGAAATAGGATTATTAAGGTGCTGTTGTAGCCATTGTTTTAAATTCACACCATCAATTTTTTCCATCACTAAGCAGTGCAACAGCAGACCATTGTTGGTCTGATACTGGAAGTAGCCATCCACCTTGGGAATACCGGGATCAATTAACTTCTCCAACACCTGTGCTTCTTGCTGGAAGAGTTCTACTGCTTTGGGTTGGTGATTGAGATGTTCTTTGAGGATTTTGAGGATTTTGGGTGTACTGCCTTCGTATGCTTCATAGATTTTGCCAAAGCCGCTAGTATCACTCAAAAGGCGCAGCACCCGATAGCGCTTTTCCAGGAGTAGGTGAGAACCACAACTTTGACACAAGCGGTTGTTAGTGTTCTCTGGATGGTTTGGTTTAGGGCAGGTCGGGTTAATGCACAGGCTCATAGCTGGCTACGGGAAGGCTGTATCCGTAGTATAAGGTAGATTATCGTCATCATCTACCCAGCTTTCATTCATGGCGAGTGTCAACAAATCGCTGAATTCCTTCAACCAGTTTGTCGATTTCTGATTCTAAAGTTAAATAGTGAACACAAGCACGTACGCAGTCAGGATCGGCTATTGTTCTGGTTAATAACTTTTGTGACTCTAAAAACATCACAAGTTGACGGCTAGTTGATCGTGTTTGATTTGTCAGTTGAAACGAGACTAAACCGCTTTCTGGTGGAGAAGTTCGCAAACATTTGATATCGGGTAAAACTTGTAATTGTCGCCACAGGTACTCACTATTGCGGCAAATTTGCTGATAACGTTCTTCTGGTGTTCCCCAGTGCTGATGAGTTGCGATCGCCTCCCTTAGCGCCGTGTAAAGTGGATAATTCGATGTCGCTACTTCATAGCGTTTTCCATCGCCTTGCCAATCCACAGGCTTTCCTTTACTGTCTAAAGTAACGCCGCGCCAACCGATAAACGTAGGTTTTAAACTATCTCGGACTTCTGGTCGCACATACAAGCCTCCCGTACCACCAGGACCACACAGCCATTTATGACCCGTAAAGGCGTAAAAATCCGCTTTCAATTCAGTGAGATTTAATGGCAGTAAGCCTGCAGATTGAGCCGCATCTATCAGAAGTTTCACTGATTTACTTATGCATAACTCAGCTATCTTGTCAATAGGCAAAACTTGACCTGTATTCCAAAGAACGTGACTCAATATCACAAGACGAGTTTTGGGACGTAAGTGTTGGGCAATCACTTCAACGGGATCGCCTTCATTTAAAGTTGCCATTAGGGGACAGGTGGTGAGTTCAACACCGAACCTCCGCGCGATTTCTTGAGCTGTCGCTATAATGCCGTGGTGTTCGCAATCGCTAAGTAGTATATGGTCGCCAGCTTGCCATTCAAGACCCCACATAGCAATATTACAGCCAACGGTGACATCCTCAGTGAGGGTGATTGTTTCGGGTGGGACACTAAACTCAGAGGCGATCGCATTTCTTACAGCTTTTGTCTCCTGTATGATCCAACTGTTCACCTCAGTCCCAAAAGGACCTATTTGTTGGATATAAGCTTGCGCGTCAGATATCGCATCCAAAGCCGTTTGTGGCATTGGTCCTTGACCGCCGTAGTTAAAATATACTTTATTTGCTAAACCTGGAAAGAGCTGTCGATGGTGAAGTAACTTGGTTGGTGATGCAGAAATACTAGCCATCAGTGATTAATTATTGAGTCATGGTATATTAATTATTTTTATACAAAAATTTAAAATTATTTTTGTCAATTGCGTGTCCGTAGGGCATACTTTGTCAAGTGCGTGTCTGTAAGGGGAAAGCGTGCCCTAGTAGTTCGCCAAGGAGATGCCTGCGGGGTAAGGGGTAAAAGAATAAAAAAATCTTTCTCCTTTCCCCAGCCCTGACAAGCGCATTTTCGAGTTGGCAAACCACTAGAAGGCTTTGCCAGATACCACCAGATCTGGGGTAATAGCCTGATTTGGTCATTGTGCCAAACTCAGAAATTTTCAGTTAGTCCCTGATTTTTCTGTCTGTTGAGAATAATCTTCAACTTTAGTTATCGGCTCACTACCAGAAAGTAATAATTCTTGTTACCTTAAAAGAATGTTAATCAATGCTGAACTGCTGCTGCAATACCAACGTTGTAAACGCCGACCTTTTTTAGACATTCACGGGGAAAAAAGTCGGCGAGAACCTGAGAATGAGTTACTGTTGAAACTTTACCAGGACAGGATTGCTCATCACAGGAGTATTTTGACACAGTTTACGTATCAGCGACCAGTCTATCGACACGGAGACTGGAAAACAGGAGTGAGAGCAACCTTAGAGTTAATGGAACAAGGGGCTGAGTCCATTTATCAAGGGGTGCTGGTGCATGGTTATTCTCAAACACATACACTACTAAGCCGTCCAGATCTTCTTGTCAAACATAGAGGAGAGTCCCGCTTTGGAGATTGGATGTACGTTCCAGTCAATATTGAACTGGGTAAGCGTCCTAAACAGGAGTATCAAGTTGTAGCAGCATTTCACGCCTATGTGTTGGCAATGGTGCAACAAAGTGAGTTGGAAATCGCTTGGCTGATGCTGCGTGGTAAAGAGGCGGGTTATTCTGTGGATCTACTCAAATGGATGCCACAAATGCATCGTTTTCTGGAAGAGTATATTCAAACTTTAGAAACAGAGGAAGCGCCTGAAGTCTTTATTTCTCGTCAACGGTGCAATCTTTGTCCTTGGTACGATTATTGTTATACTGTTGCCCAATCTCAGAAACACCTTTCTTTGTTGCCAGGGGTGACACCTGTTCGCTACATACAACTGCAAGCGCTGGAAATCACAACAGTAGAATCTTTGGCAAAAACTTATCCGACTCAATTAGAAAACTTGCCAGGTTTCGACAGCGCAGTTGCACCTAAGCTGATACTACAAGCAAAATCTATTGTGGAAAACCGTCCGTTCATCATACCGAATTTGCCACCCAAGCAACAATATGTCTTAAATTCTTGTACGGTTGACACTTCTGTTTGCCTCGACAGAACTATAGAAGTTGATAGAGAAACTACACAGTTGCTTTCCCCCAGGAGTGACATTTTATCTACAGCGCCTGTAGAAATGTTTTTTGATATTGAGGCGGAACCAGATTTGAATTTAGATTTTTTGTTAGGAGTTTTGGTTATTGATAGGCAAGCCAAAACAGAACAATTTTATTCCTTTTTAGCAGAAAGCCCAGAAGAAGAAGAATTGGTTTGGCAGCAATTTATGAATTTGGTTTGGCAATATCCAGATGCACCTATTTATCATTTTTGTGTTTACGAACTTGATACAGTCAAACGACTGGCAAAGCTTTACCAGACTCCACAGAGTTATGTATCGCCCGTACTGAATCGGTTTGTGGATGTCTACAAAATATTAACGCAAAACGTGGCATTGCCTATAGAAAGTTATGCTTTAAAAGCGATCGCTCGATGGTTGGGGTTTGAGTGGCGTGATCCAGAAGCCAGCGGTATGAAGTGTATTTACTGGTATGACAAGTGGTTAGAAACGGGCGATCGCTCTTTACTTGAAATTATCCAACGCTACAACGAAGACGACTGCCACGCAACCCGCAGCGTGAAAGATTGGCTGGTAAACTTTTTTCAAAAAAACAATGGTTCGTAAACCCCCGCACAGAAGTTACTCTGGAGGGAGACCCTCTTGCTGCGCTGATCTCACCCCAACGCACTAGCTCCCCTTACCAAAGGGCAGGGCTGTTTCATTCAATAAGGAGGGAGGATTTGTCAATACGTAGCGCGATGATTTTTGGGACAGAAGTGATAGAAAACCTACATTTTGAGCCAAAAAATTCAATTATTATCCAGAAAAATTAGAGCAATTGCGCTTCACAAAGCCTTGACATTATGAGCCTTTGAGGGAATGAAACAGCCGTGCTTACCAAGAGGAGGGTTAGGGAGGGGTTTTATCCATGTGTTGCATTCTTTTTTCAAATTGGTATGAAGTAAAGTGTGACTAAATGACCGACTTCAGACGACGACGGCAGCGACCTAATAGAGCAATACCAGCAGTGAGCACACCAAGGGCAAAACTAGACTCAGGGACAGGCTGAGCTGTCACTCCTACGATTTTCCTACTACCATCGCCGATGGTGCCTATTTGCGTAGCAGCACCTGTAGACAAGTTGATGTTGTATAGATTGGAGCCATTTGAATTGACTGGAGTCAGTGCCGCAACGGCAGTATTCACCCCATTTTGTGTGAAGATGTCGAACCCTCCTCTTGAGTCGATGTCGATACCGAGGGAGCCTACCCTTTGCAAGGTGCCATTATTCGGCGGGTTCTGTATAAATAATGCGTCACTGATGTAGTCAATGTCGTACAGCGTAGTTCCGGTGGTCGGGTCATTATCTGCATTGGTGTAAGCTGCACCAGTAATGTTGGGGTCCCCAGGGTTCAGTGTTCCATCAACAATGACCGCGCCAGTATCCACATTGATGCGCAGGTTCTGGTCATTGCCACCGACGACCCGTAGGCGATCAGGCACTGGGTTGAAGTCTACTCCGGAAACAAAGCCTCCAGTGAATGGAGTGGAAAGTTGACTTACGAAAGTAGCAGCACCACTAAACGGGTTAATGGTGTAAATGTTATTGGTATCTGACAAACCATAGATTTGATTGTTAGCTGGACGACGGTCAATGCCCAACACGCGACCAGTGACCCCAGTGATTGAGACATTGGTAGTAGCGGTGGGATTATCGGAGTCAAAAAGAACTAGATTGTTGTTGTCAGTTAGACCAACCAAACCCAAAGCAGCCGCAGGTTTGGTATCACTGACCAGATTAAATATCGTGACTACAGCCAGTGCGGATATGACTGTTCTAAACCGATTAAGTTTCATTAAAAAGCCCTCAAGTGCTAACTTTTACGAGTTCTTGGAGCAAACTTTAGACAATAACGTTGTGTTCTCATTTACGTAATTGTATTTAGTAATTGTCAATACAACTTTACTACGTCAAAAATCCTACATTATATAACAGAGTCAATTCTACAAAAGAGATATACCTTTATTAAATCTTTAATTCTTTGACCAAGGCTTTAGGGCAATCTTTTAAATCAAGACTCCAGCAATACAAATAGAAGGGGAGTTGCTATTGCTAGCATGGTAGATTACAGCAGTTTTCACCTAAATGAACCACAGCGTTTGTAAGGCCGTAATGGCATGCACTCCCACGACTATGGTCTATTTTCCTGAAAATTGCTGTATAAATTGGGCTTGAATTGTAAGTAATTTACCTAACATGATATGATTTCGTTTAAAAGTCAAAATTTATACAAATACAAACTTGCAACTCAATGCTGCTGACAATAGCGACCCCGCCCCGTTCCCGTTCAGTTTTGCTCTGAGGCAAGCGGTATGCTCAAATCTGCTGCGTAGCGCTCAAACCCATCGACTACGAAAAAATTTGCAATAAAAATGCGTATTTGCTTAACCATGATATCTTGTTTGTGATTTTCACTGTTTAGCAATGACTCACAATGCAGCACCTCAAAAAACTTTTGAAGTTTCCACGCATTCTTTTCTTTTTTATTCCTATTCTAATTCTTCTCAGCATCTTTATCATTAACATCCCTGCCCCAAATTATCCCATAACTGGAATAGATTTTATTGGTTCTGCAACTTTTCCCACTGATTACACTTTCAAAAAAACTCCCATGGGAGGGCTTTCTGGAATAACGTACGATGCCAAAAAACAACTTTATTACACGATATCTGATGATCGCAGCGAAAAAGCTGCGGCTCGCTTCTATACATTAAAAATTGACCTAAGCAATGGAACACTAACAAATGATAAAGTTGTCCCTCTTGGTGTCACGACATTCTTAAATGAAAGTAGTCAAACTTTCCCGACTGGTACTATCGATTCAGAAGGCATCACCTTAACTAACCACGAAACTGTTTATATTTCTTCTGAAGGTGATAATTTGAAACAAATAACGCCTTTTCTGAAAGAATTTTCCCTTTCTTCTGGAAAAGTTTTGAATACACTACCAATACCCAACAAGTTTTTGCCAGATAAAAGTCGTAAACAAGGTGTCCGCAACAACTTAGCCTTTGAATCTCTGACCATCACACCCAACAACAAATCTTTGTTTACAGCCACAGAAAATGCTCTGATTCAAGATGGTCCAGAAGCCAAACCAAAAGTCAGTAGTCCTTGCCGGATTTTGCAATACAATTTACTCACTCATAAACCAGAGAAAGAATTTCTTTATCAAACTGAAGCTGTCACACCAATTTTTAATTTTTCTCCTAAATTTGCCAGCGGTTTAAGTGATTTAATGGCTCTGGATAATCAAGGTCATTTCCTAAGTTTAGAGCGGACTTTTTCTGGCTTTGGGTTTTCTATTGCCCTGTATCAGATTTCTCTAGAAGGTGCTGATGACATTCATAATATCGACAGTCTTTTAGCTGTTGATATTAACAAAATTAAACCCACCAAGAAAGAGCTACTTTTGGATTTGAGAAAATTAAATGTAGCGCTAGATAATATCGAAGGCTTAACTCTCGGTTCAAAACTACCTGATGGTCAGCTTTCATTAATCCTTGTGAGCGATAATAACTTTAATCGTCTTCAGCGAACCCAGATACTCGCCTTTAAACTTAAGATGGAACCACCGCTTATCAGGTTATTTCGGCGTTTTGTTCCCAATTTCAATCGTTGATAATATTAGGATTACTCCACAGACTTTTGCTCAACTATAGCAATCCTAAATCATTTGTGAAAATTATATATTTCTTTCTTCTTTCTTTCCTTTGCGTCCTTGGCGTCCTTGGCGGTTCGTTTCCTTGTCTATATTTTTCACGAATCAAATAGGACTGCCATAGCTACAGTGTATGTCAAGCGTTCCCTGTTCCCTGTTAAGCGTTCCCTGTGAATCATCACTCAATAACTAATAACGAATTTCAAAAAAAGCTTGACAATGTTCAGGAGAATAGTGATAATAAATAAAGTGACCAATTAAGGGACTGTAGTTCAATTGGTTAGAGCACCGCCCTGTCACGGCGGAAGTTGCGGGTTCGAGCCCCGTCAGTCCCGTTAAAAGTTATGAGTGCTGAGTTCTGAGTAGTGAGTTACAAGTGATTCAGAACTCAGCACTTATTGCTGAAAGCTTAATATTAAGCTAAATGAGTTGTGCTTTACAAATATAGACAAGAGAGAGAACGCCCGTGACTGTTAGAGTCCGTATAGCCCCCAGTCCAACTGGGAATCTACACATAGGAACAGCAAGGACAGCTGTATTTAACTGGTTGTTTGCCCGCCACCACGGTGGTCAGTTTATTCTGCGCATTGAAGACACAGACTTAGAGCGATCGCGTCCCGAATACACCGAAAATATTTTCCAAGGTCTGCGCTGGCTAGGACTGACATGGGATGAAGGACCATTTTTCCAAACTAAGCGTCTGGAAATGTACAAAAGTGCGGTTCAAACCCTTTTTGATAAAAAACTTGCATATCGCTGCTACACCACGCCAGAAGAATTAGAAGCGCTGCGTGAGGCTCAAAAAGCTAGAAATGAAGCTCCGCGCTACGATAACCGTCACCGCAATCTTACACCAGAACAAGAAGCCGCATACAAAGCCGAAGGACGTAACTTTGTCATTCGTTTCAAAATTGATGACGACCGGGAAATTGTCTGGAATGACCTGGTACGGGAAAAGATGGTTTGGCGAGGTAGCGATTTAGGCGGTGATATGGTTATTGCTCGCGCCGCAGCAGATGGTATTGGTGTCCCACTCTACAATTTTGCGGTTGTGGTGGATGACATAGATATGCAAATTACCCATGTCATTCGCGGAGAAGACCACATCGCCAACACCGCGAAGCAAATTCTGCTGTATGAAGCTTTTGGCGCAAAAATGCCAGAATTTGCCCATACACCTTTGATTTTGAATCAAGAAGGACGCAAGCTTTCCAAGCGGGATGGAGTCACATCCATTTTTGACTTTAAGCAAATGGGCTTTACTGCTGAAGCTATGGTGAATTATATGACATTACTGGGTTGGTCAGCTCCAGACTCAACTCAAGAAATTTTTACCTTGGAAGAAGCAGCCAAGCTATTTAGTTTTGAGCGTGTTAATAAAGCCGGGGCAAAATTCGACTGGGCGAAGCTGGATTGGATAAACAGTCAGTATCTTCACAATATGTCAGTGGATAAGCTGACAGATTTGCTGATTCCATATTGGGAAGAAGCAGGATATCCATTGACACAAGGACGTGACCGTGCTTGGTTAGAGGAGCTTGTCGTTTTAATTGGTCCGAGTTTGACTCGCCTTGTTGATGCAGTGGCTATGAGCAAACTGTTTTTTGTTGAAACAGTTGAATTTAGTGATGAAGCAACTGCTCAATTAAAACAAGAAGGTTCTGTAGCTACCCTCAACAGTGTTATTGCTGCTTTGGAAAATCATCAACTCACACAAGCCAGCGCTCAAGAAATTATTAAGAAAGTCGTTAAAGAACAAAACGTCAAAAAAGGCGTGGTGATGAAAGCACTTCGCGCTGGCTTAACAGGAGATTTGCATGGTCCTGACTTAATCCAATCCTGGTTACTTTTGAATCAAATTGGTTTAGACAAGCCGCGTTTGATTGAGGCGGTAAAACAAGTGAGGTTGTCCTAAGCCGCCAATAACCTAGGCAACGTTTGTCATTTATTGACAGCCATCCCCATCTTTTTCGATGAAATCATCTACAAACTTCCTTAACCGTTCCTTCCAGTCTGGGACGGTTTTTAGCTTTTCCCTGACTCCTTTTCGCACGTTGAAACACACAGGTGTCTTATCAAAAGGTTCAGCATTTAAAGAAGTCGCACCAAGTTTATTTTTTATGGAATGGCATGGATTTGAATTGTATATGTTACTCTATTCACATATATTACAAGTGTTGAGGTCGAACAATTTACAGTGAGCGGAGCCGAACTGTGCTTTTATCCATCAAAACAAAGTTAAAACTGACAAGCGAGCAAAAAACCATAATGAGTAAGCACGCAGGTATTGCGCGTTTCACCTACAACTGGGGTTTGGCGACTTGGCAAAATTTATATCAAGATGGATATAAGCCAAACAAATTTCTTCTCAAAAAGTTCTTTAACAACTCAGTTAAGACTTCGCTGGAATGGATTAAGGAAAAAGGAATTTGTCAAAAAATCACTCAATATGCTTTTGACCAATTAGGCGCAGCTTACGACCGATTTTTTAAAGGGCTGGGCGGGTATCCAAAATTCAAAAAGAAAGGTCAGAATGATTCTTTCACTATTGATGCAGGTGGTAAACCTATACTTGTAGGTGGTATGCGCGTTAAGCTCCCGACCATTGGTTGGGTCAAAACTTATGAAGGTTTACCTCATACAACAACTACCAAACTATCAATATCCCGAATAGCTGATGACTGGTACATTGCTTTTGCATATGAAGCCGAAACTGAGATTACGTCAAAGTTAGTAGATGTTGTAGGCGTGGATTTAGGAATAAAAGAACTGGCTACACTTAGTACTGGTGTTACGTTCCCTAATCCAAAAGCCTACTTGAAGTTTATCCAAAAACTTAAACGATTGTCTAAGGCTCATTGTCGAAAAACTAAAGGCAGTAGCAATCGTCACAAGTCAAAGATTAAATTAGCAAAGCATCATAACCGAGTTTCAAACATTCGCAAAGATTCACTTCATAAAGTCACCAACTACTTATGCAAAAACCACGCTGCGATAGTAATTGAGGACTTAAATGTTTCGGGTATGATGCAAAATCGTAAGCTTGCTCAATCCATAGCTGATTGCGGATTCCATGAATTCAAAAGACAACTTGAATACAAATGCAAGAAGTTTGGAAGCAAGCTAGTTTTGGCGTCTAGGTGGTATCCATCTTCTAAAACTTGTAGTAATTGTGGTTGCAAGAAAGAATCCCTATCATTAAGTGAACGTGTCTATTCATGTAAACATTGTGGACATGTAATAGATAGGGATTTAAACGCAGCAATCAATTTGAGCCACTGCTCGACTAGGGTTCCCCCGGCTTAAAGCATGTGGCGTATCGCGCAGGGCTTTGGCGTGAATGCTTTCTGAGGGCTAACCGCTCCCATGCTCCCGATGAAGAAAGAAGTAATGTCTAGACTTGTCTAGGATTTATATAGCAGTTAGCAGCAATTATGCTTTGGGAACGTGCTCAATTTGGGAGCAGGCCAATTTTGCACAAAAAACGCTGAGTAAGCGCGCTGCGGGAGGGTCTCCCTCCGGCGCAACTCTTGGCACTACAAAATAAAATAAACTTACACATTTGGGATGATCCCCTCAATTTCTACATATAAAACCCAGTCTTCGCTCAATTTGATGGGTAGTTTTTCTATCTTAACAAGCGTGTCCTCTAGACATAAGTTACTGGATTTTTACATGAGTTTTACCCAACTCCAATTGGTATGACCAACTGAAAACTGCTGTAGTAATAGTAGGGGGTGCATTCATCTGCACCTAGTGCTTGTGAATCTCATTTTACTTTAGTCAGCGAATTGACAATTAATCAGAACTTACGCAAAAATTGCCAAAAATATTAATTTATCGAACCGCCAAGACGCCAAGAACGCCAATAATTGGTAGGGTGTGCGTAAGTCCTATTAATGAGTTATTTGATATTTAAAAAGTAAAAAAATAAGTCAAAAATCCTTGTCTTGGGAACTTCGAGTGTAGTATTCATGTCTCTAAAAAGACTTAAAAAAGTATGTTCTTGGAATGCTGACAAAAGAGATATCTCGGGGAATAAGATTATCTTTGATGGTAGCGGTGCTGGCGATCGCGTCAGCAATCAATACAATATCTCATGCGCAGGAAAGGTCCTCACCCTTTTTTGAGGATGTGGTTATCGGTCAAAAGTTTTCTCCAGATCCGTTTATTGTTCGTGGTGTGAGTGGCGGTTCTATACCGGGGAGGGAAATTGCTGGTAGAAGAGAAACTCCCACAGGGACTTGCACTGGATATTTTGATGAAGACCCAGACCATACTATTGAGCTAACAAGTAAATTTGACTACTTAAAAATAGAAGTCAGAAGCCCTGAGGATACCACCTTAATTATTAGAGGTCCTGGAGGTAGCTGGTGCAATGACGATTTTGATGGCAAGAATCCTGGCATGATTGGAGAATGGTTACCAGGAACATACTATGTGTGGATTGGCTCGTTTAAAAAAGATAGGTACTTTCCTTATACCCTACGAATTACAGAAATTAAGTAGGGTGCGCTGAGAAAACAAAGGATAATGTGGGGACAATGCGTCACCACAGATATTTGTGGGTGGCGTAATTGTACTCGTGGGGGATGTTGTCCTGTGCGTGTCATTGTACATTATCCAACTGAGCGATTTGTGAACTGAGCTTGAAAGACCTCTTCCTTCTGAGCTCTATATGGTTCTTAGCCATTTTCCTCCATCTAGCTACAGCATGAGAAACCGTATTTATTTATATAAAATCTCCAATACATTTCTTATCAAACGGCAAATGGCATGATTTTGAGCTATTGACATAAACTTAACAGCCAAGCAGGGTTACCCGCAGGTTTGCATATTTACATGAGATACCCATAGTAAAATGAAGCAAAATTAAGTTAAATTTAATGAAGATTCTTAATAATGTTTTGGCTTGTTAGCTCAGACGCTAACGAAAAGCTTATCGTGTGTCATAACATTGGATAAAAAATGCAGTTATAGACATCGATTTGAAAAACTCTATCTGTAGACTGTTGATTTGTTGTATATGCATCTAGAGGCAAAATTAAGATGAAATTCTCTTGGAGAGTCCTAGTACTCTGGACATTGCCTGCATTGGTGATTGGCTTTTTCTTCTGGCAAGGAGCTTTTTCTGGTACTCCGACAGACATGAGTAAGAATACAGCCACCACCCGCATGACTTATGGTCGCTTTTTAGAATACTTGGACTCTGATCGGGTAAGCAACGTTGATTTATATGAAGGCGGAAGAACCGCGATTGTAGAAGCCGTCGATCCAGAACTGGAAAACCGCGTACAACGGGTACGGGTGGATTTGCCTTCTAACTCTCCGGAACTGATTACCAAGCTAAAAGAAAAAGGAGTTAATTTTGACGCCCATCCTATGCGCAATGATGGGGCAATTTGGGGACTGCTGGGTAATCTGATTTTTCCTATTTTATTGATTACCGGGCTGTTCTTTTTGTTCCGTCGTTCTAGCAACATGCCTGGTGGTCCGGGTCAAGCTATGAACTTCGGAAAATCAAAAGCTCGCTTCCAAATGGAAGCAAAAACTGGAGTGAAGTTTGACGACGTAGCAGGTATTGAAGAAGCAAAAGAAGAACTGCAAGAAGTTGTCACCTTCCTCAAACAACCAGAAAAATTCACAGCTGTAGGTGCACGCATTCCCAAAGGAGTTCTGTTAGTCGGACCTCCAGGAACAGGTAAAACACTGCTTGCAAAGGCGATCGCTGGTGAAGCAGGCGTACCATTCTTCAGTATTTCTGGTTCGGAATTTGTAGAAATGTTCGTGGGTGTAGGTGCATCCCGCGTCCGCGACCTCTTTAAGAAAGCAAAAGATAACGCCCCCTGTATCATCTTTATTGATGAAATTGACGCCGTCGGACGCCAAAGAGGTGCAGGTATCGGTGGTGGAAACGATGAGCGGGAACAAACCCTCAACCAACTGCTCACCGAAATGGACGGTTTTGAAGGTAACACTGGTATTATTATCATTGCTGCTACCAACCGTCCTGACGTTTTAGATGCAGCATTGTTACGTCCCGGACGATTTGACAGACAAGTCACTGTCGATGCACCCGACGTTAAAGGACGTTTGGAAGTTTTAAAAGTCCACGCTCGTAACAAGAAGCTAGACCCCAGCGTTTCTTTAGAAGTTATTGCCCGCCGTACTCCTGGTTTTACAGGTGCAGATTTAGCAAACTTGCTCAATGAAGCTGCTATTCTCACAGCCAGACGCCGTAAGGAAGCGATTACCATTTTAGAAATCGACGATGCTGTGGATCGGGTTGTTGCTGGTATGGAAGGCACACCTCTGGTCGATAGCAAGAGCAAACGCTTGATTGCTTACCACGAAATTGGACACGCGATCGCAGGTACATTACTCAAAGACCACGATCCAGTCCAAAAAGTTACTTTAATTCCAAGGGGACAAGCACAAGGGTTAACCTGGTTTACTCCCAATGAGGAGCAAGGGTTAATCACTCGCGGTCAACTCAAAGCCAGAATTACTGGTGCTTTAGGTGGTCGTGCAGCAGAAGACGTGATTTTTGGTTCCGCCGAAGTCACAACTGGTGCTGGAGGCGACTTACAGCAAGTTAGCGGTATGGCACGGCAAATGGTGACAAGGTTTGGGATGTCTGATTTAGGACCAATATCCTTGGAAAGCCAACAGGGAGAAGTGTTCTTGGGTCGTGACTGGATGACTCGTTCGGAATATTCAGAAGCGATCGCGTCTCGTGTTGATGGACAAGTCCGCGTCATTGTCGAAGAATGCTACCAGACAGCAAGGCGGTTTATACTGGAAAATCGCATCGTAATGGATCGCTTAGTGGACTTGCTGATTGAGAAAGAAACTATTGACGGTGAAGAATTCCGTCAAATTGTCGCTGAGTACACTAGCGTACCTGAAAAGCCGCAGTTTATGCCTAGTATTTAATCTCAAGTTTGGTAGGGCTATGCCCTACTGTAGTAAATAGGGATGGTTTACACCATCCCTATTTTTGTTTTAAGCAACCTTTGTGCTGAGCTTTTGTTTTATAGCTGGGAACGCTTAACAGACTTTCAAGTCTGTTGATGACCGTGTTTTCTGATTAGTTCGTGTCCTAATCTACCTGGCGACTGCTATATATCTTTGCAAAATAGCTAGGTCTAAATGTGAATAAAGGTTGATTTATCTAAAGTAATGAACTAGCGAGGATCAAAGCAAGAATAGAAACTCCCTCTCCAAACCCCACATCCTGAGATTCAACCCCGTTGACCAGTCACAATATATGCCACACGTTGACCGATGTTGGTCGCGTGGTCTGCCATGCGTTCCAAACAACGAATCGCCAGTACCAAGAGCAGAATCGGCTCAACCACACCTTCGTCGCATCGTTGATGAGCTAAGGTGTGATAAAGCCGATCATAAGCATTATCTACAGCATCATCGAGTCGCTTTATACTGCGCCCGTTGACTTCATCTAAATCTGCCAACGCCACTAAACTCGTTGCTAACATTGCTTGTGCATGCTGAGACATGACTGCAATCTCTGGTAAACAAAAATGAGGCGCATAGGGAAAAATTTTGATTGCAATTTTAGCCAAATCCTTAGCATAGTCGCCAATGCGTTCTAGATCACGCACAAGTTGCATGAAGGCACTTAAACAACGCAAATCTTGAGCTGTAGGAGCTTGCTGCGTCATGATTGCCGTACAGTCTAATTCTATTTGTCTATAAAAGCGATCAATCTTTTTATCTAAAACAGGAAGTACCTCAGCTGTTGTTAAATTGCGGGTGAATAAGGCTTGGTGACTTAAACGAAATGATTGTTCTACCAAAGCCCCCATACGCAATACATCTTGCTCTAAGCGTCTAATCTCACGAGCTAGCTGGGGTCTTTCAGTATTGGGACTATAAAGGGGGACTTTCACTCTTGTAGTCTCAAACATGAAGATATTTTCTAAATATAATCTTGGCTCGAGGAAATTGCCACGACGCCAGGGAGTTCAACTTGTAACCATGCTCCTCCAGTATGAGGATGATTCATGGCTTTTATGCAACCGCCGTGGGCAAGAACAATTTGCCGGACAATTGCCAAACCCAAACCACTACCAACAATTGTCGTAGTCGAATGGCTTTGTGAGCTTGTTATACGAGAGCGTGATTGATCCCCCCGATAAAATCTCTCAAATACATGAGGTAAATCTGCTTGAGAAAAACCCGTACCGGAGTCAATAATGTTGATTTGTAGTACTGGTTCTTGGTTGTTGTGTTCGGAAACGATTTTTGCTTCAATGACAATGGTTGTATTTGGTGAGCTGTATTTGATACTATTATCTAGCAGATTGAGAAACACCTGGTAAATGCGAGACTCATCAGCGTTAATCGAGACAGTATCTGGACCAGAATAGGTGATTTCAATCTGGTGTTGTTGTGCTAGAGGTGTTAGAGTCTCCCAGACAGACAAAATCAGCGATCGCACTTCCACTGATTGGCGATGCAATTCAATGGTAGGGTTAGTTTCTAGTTGAGTCAAATCTAGCCAACTTTGCACTAAGTGAATCAATCTGTCAACCTCCTGCAAAAGGCGGTTAACCCAACGATCCAAAGGTGGTTTCACGCGGTCTTGTAATGTTTCGACAACCAGACGTATTGAGGTGAGTGGAGTTCTCAGTTCGTGTGCTAGGTCAGAAAAAGCACGCTCACGTGCTTTGTTTATATCCACCACTGGCTGATGGTTTTCTATAAAGACTCCTACTTGCCCAAGGGGCAAGGGTAAGCTTGTTGCTTGTAACATAAGAGATTTCACCTCCGACATAGCTGTCACATCTTCGCAAGAAGGATGAAATACCCACTCTTTGACCTGTGACTTTTGGCGATCGCGCGTTTGTCCAATTAATTGGTCAAGTTCGTAGGATCTTATTAACTCTAACAACAAGCGCACTTGTCCAGGTTGCCATCTTTGCAGATACAACATTTTTTGTGCCTGTTCGTTACACCAAAGCAGTTGATTTTCTTCGTCAACCTGCAAATACCCCACTGGTGCGAACTCTAGCAGGTCTTCGTATGTTTGAAGCAACTGCTGCAATTGTTGGCGTTGCTGGACAAATAATCTAATTCCGTGGCGCAAGTCAGGAATCAGCAGCGCCACGTCAGAAGAATGGGCAGTTAACGGTCGCAATACTTTCTCTAGGTAACGGTTCAGTTGAACCTGTTGCCACACCCAAAAAATTGCGCCTACCGCTAAACCCAGTAAAAATCCTAGTATCAGCATTGCTAGTTGTTAGTTGTTCTCTGACAACTAAAAACTAACAACTATCCAAATCGATAGCCAAAACCTCGTACAGTCACAACATATTCTGGACGACTGGGGTCTATCTCTAGTTTTTCGCGTAGCCAGCGAATATGCACGTCCACAGTTTTGCTGTCTCCAACAAAATCTGGTCCCCAAACCTGGTCTAGCAATTGCTCGCGCGACCACACCCTACGGGCGTAGCTCATAAACAATTCCAGCAGCCGGAATTCCTTTGGTGACAAATTCACCTCTTGAGAGCGAACCAACACCCGACATTCTTGGGGATACAAAGTCACATCTTTATACTGAAGAACTGGTAGCTGAGGCAAACAGCTCAAGCGTTGGCGACGCAGCAAAGCACGACAACGAGCCACTAACTCCCGCATACTAAAAGGTTTGGTTAAGTAGTCATCTGCTCCTACCTCCAGCCCCAGAACACGGTCTGTTTCACTTCCTTTAGCACTTAGCATTAAAATTGGAACTGGGTTTCCTTGAAATCGGATCAAGCGGCAGATGTCTAATCCGTTAATGTGAGGCAGCATCAAATCAAGAATCACCAGGTCAAAGGAAAGCTCTGGTGAATTGAGTTCATAGCTTTTCAGGTATTCTACAGCTAAGCGCCCATCAGTGGCACTTACCACTCCATAACCTTCCTCTTCCAAAGCTAGAACAAGCATTTCCCGGATAAGCTCTTCATCTTCTACTACCAGAATGCGGCTTCTTTGTCCGATTTCTGCTGTGTGGGGATACTTGGTCGATTCGCTGGTATACATTGATATCACAAAATTACTTGAGTGTGATGGTATCAATATTTGTTATTTTAGTTCAGCGTTTATACGCTGATTTTAAAATATTTAACTTTACAATTTACGAAGTACGTAACAGAACTGATAGTATTATAAACCAATGCAATACAAAGCCAGTCATTGTTTTTTTACAAATTTGCTTTTTGATCCTTAAAGTTAAGAAAAATAGCTAAACCTGAGTCACAAAGCTAAACTTTTCCTATGCAGCAATTAACTTGATAGTTAATAAATATAATTTGAGTAAGCCTGCAAACGTGAGTCCGTGTCGCAGGCATAAGCTTAAGGCTGTATTTCTCCTCTTACCCACGTTTCGAGGATCAGACTTAAACCAAACTACTTTGCTTGAAAAGGCGTGTATTTGCCTCCCAGTCCTTCCACAATCGTTTTTGTATTGGAAATTAACGTTTTTTGATACGTGTCACCCTGACTGCCTTTCTCGCCTAATCCATCAGCAAAGAGTTCTTGTTGTGCAACTTTGACGTTTGCTTCTTTTGCCACTGTTGAAATCAACTTAGGATTGATGCTTAACTCAGCAAAAATTGTAGGTACTTTGCTGTCTTTAATTTTTTTCACCAATTCTTTAACCCTAGCCGCTGTGGGTTTCTCTTCTGTAGAGATACCTTCTAAAGCTCCTTCAACAGGGATATTATACGCCTTAGAGTAGTATCCCAAAGCATCATGAGTTGTCACCAGCTTGCGGGATTGCTGAGGAATAGTAGCAACCTCTGATTTGATCCAAGTATCGATTTGTCCTAATTGGGTAGTGATTGCTTGGGCATTTTTCTGGTAAAGTGAAGCATTTTCCGGAGCAACCTTGGCGAAACTTTCTTGAATAGTTTTCACCATAGCAATCCCATTTTGAGCATTGTGCCAAACGTGAGGATCAACAACCGTCTTACCGTCTTCCTCAAATTTCTGGGGAGTGGGAACAGCGATTTCATCAACCGCAACTTTGGGAGCAATATTCGAGGTAGATTGAATCAACTTGATCAGACTCGGTTCAAAGTTGTAACCGCCGTATAAAATTAGCTTGCCATCTTCAATTGCCTTACGGTCTTCTGGGGTTGGTTGGTAAACGTGGGGATCTGTTCCTGGCTTCATCAAGCAAGTCAAATCAATCGTACTCGCTGCAACTTGCTGAGCCATGTCACACAAAACTGTATTGGTTGCTACAACTTTTAGACCTTTACCAGTCGTCGTAGTTGAAACTTGCGTAGAACTGGCATCTGGTGCTGTTGTGCTGGTTTGATTGTTTTGACTGGTGGATGGAGAAGAACTGCAACTTGCTAACAATCCCATACTTAAAGCAAGGACTGCTGATTTCCAAAATTGACGCTGCGGAATATACATGATTTTTTTTATTTGCTCTAAAATTTGATAATGAAATCTAGTTTAAAATGATTATCGTTCTATTTAAAAAAATTAAAAAATTATATGTTAGAGGTTCAGTGCCTAGCTGTTAATTATCGAGGTGTTAGTGGTTTAGAGCCTGTGAGCTTCCAGATTGCGAACAGCCAAGTCGTGGGGATTATTGGTCCCAATGGTGCAGGGAAAAGCACGATGATGAAAGCAATGCTGGGCTTAGTTCCAAAAGTCAGTGGAAGTGTGCAGTATTGTCTGAGTCCACTGCATCAACAGCTACAAAAAGTTGCGTATGTACCGCAGCGATCGCAAATAGACTGGGACTATCCCATCACCGTCTGGAATGTAGTCATGATGGCACGTACACGGCAGATTGGCTGGTTTCGCACTCCAGGGAAAGCGGCAAGAGAAATTGTAACATCAGCATTAGAGCAAGTCGAAATGCTTGCGCTCAAACATCGTCGTATTGGTGAGCTATCCGGTGGACAGCAACAGCGAGTATTCTTAGCGCGTGCTTTGGCGCAACAAGCAGAAATTCTGCTGTTTGATGAGCCATTTACGGGAGTGGATAAGAAGACTGAAGCGATTATTTTTGATGTGTTTTCAGAGTTGCGATCGCTTGGCAAAATTTTACTGGTGAGTAGCCATGAATGGGGACAGGCATTGCACCGATTAGACCGATTACTCTTATTGAATAAATGCTTGATTGCTGATGGTTCACCACAACAGGTGATGACTCCAGAGAATTTGCATCGAGCGTATGGCACAAGCTTGCAGAATCCCTTATATCAAGATTGGGATTCATCGTTGTTTTGTTGATTAGACCTCTCCAAAAATGGCTATCAAAGCTTTACGGCGCTTGCACTAAAAATCGATTTTTGGAGAGGTCTATTAGTCAAAAGTTGATCCTCAAATCCCAATAATATAACGACTAATAACTAATAACTTTTTACTCTCCATGTTGAGCTTGCTGCTAGAACCCCTAAGTTACGAATTTATGCGGAATGCCCTGGTGATTGGCATTCTAGTTGGTATTCTCTGTCCTGTTGTTGGTAGTTATTTAATTGTCCAACGCATGGCATTACTAGGAGATGTGATTGCTCACTGTGTACTGCCTGGACTTTCAATTTCCTTTTTCTTGGGAATTGATATTTTGATTGGGGCTTTTGTATCCGGGATTATGAGTACATTTTTAATTGCCTGGATTCGCTCGCAATCTCGGGTGAAAGTGGATGCAGCAATGGCACTGACATTTTCCAGCTTCTTTGCGTTGGGAGTGACACTAATTACAGTTTTGAAAAATAAGATAGATCTAGATAGTTTTTTATTTGGAGATATTCTTGGCGTTACCTCTAGTGATATTTACCGGACACTCATTATTACCTTGCTCATTCTGAGTGCAACTAAGCTGTTTTACAAAGAATTGTTATTCTATACTTTCGACCGTACAGGTGCTCAGGCAACTGGTTTGCCCGTCAATGCCATTCACTTCGGCTTTATGGCGGCAACAACCCTGACGATTATTGCTAGTATGCAAGCAGTCGGTGTTATCCTCGTGATTTCGCTCCTGGTAGGACCTGCCCTCACCGCTTATCTTTTAGTCAAAGAACTGCATCAGATGATGGCAACAGGAGCATTGATTGGTGCGATCGCCAGCATAACGGGGGTCTACATTAGCTATTACCACAATATACCCTCTGGGCCTGCGATTGTGCTGGTTTCATCCATGCTGTTTTTGCTGGCGCTCTTTTTTAGCCCATCTGGTGGTATCCTCACCCGACCGGATTTAGCAGCTCATTCACTGAGCATTTTTAACAGGTTCAGGCGAGATAGATGACCGCCCTGCGGGAAGTCAAAAGTCAAAAGTCAAAAAAAGAAAAAAGAAAAAAGGATATAAGCCCCTAAATTCATTTATGGAGAAAGATAAAATGTATTTCGAGACGCGCCGCGCAAGAAATACGGCGTCCTTGTTACAAGCCCCCAACTTATGGTATGGGGTTCTTACTTTTGACTATGCTGGCAGTTAAATCAGTGAACAGTAAACAGTGAACAAGGGGTGGACGAGTCCGTTTCCTACCTGATAACTGGTAACTGATAACTGGTAACTGATAACTAATAAAGTCCTATTGTGGAAGAGTTAGCTTACCACTTTGCAACATTTGAAGCGCCGAAGCACGACAACCAGGGCAATCACAGCCCAATTGGGCACTCGCTAGATTCCCAACTGTTTCGCTACTAGGATCAAGGGAAAAAACGCGAGGATTTACTTGCAAAGTATGAGTTTGTGTGGTTTGTGTCGTCCGACTGTTTGTTGGCAAAGCGACAGTACCAGCCACTTGAGGGTTAGATTGAGTGTTGTGTTGGTACTGTGGTGTGTTAGTGGTTTTTGGTACAGAAGGTAAATCTTCTGCGACAGCAGCATGACTTATCAAAACTAAGCTGGATAAAACATAAGAGCCGCCAAGCAGTGCCAGCATTATTTTATTCATCACGGAAATCTCACTTTGAGGCGTACTAAGGTTGGAGTTTAGCATTATTCACAGATACATCTTAGTACTGAGCGCAAAAAGTTTCGTTATACTAGCTACATTGAATTAAGATTATGCACCATGAATACTAAAGTTTTAACATTACTCGGCTGCTCTGGCTCTCTTGCTGCAGTACTTATTGCTGCTCACCCAGCTCAAGCGATTACAAAGAAAATTCAAGATGAAATAGCACCCCGTTCAGGTGTGACTAGCACCAGTACCTCTTCACAGCAAGAATTCCCTCAAACATCCAATATCTCTGAAGCCATAGTTAAACAGTATGCCCAGGCGAAGTATGGCTGCAACTGTGGTGGTTGCATGAACTTAGCGCGTCAGACACTCCAGCAAAGCTCTTCATCTCCCACCAATACAATCATGCCAGGATTTTGAATTCCCCATTTTGCCCAGTTGCAGCGAGAAATTGAGGTTCACAGATTCTAAATTCATAATTTAGATTTTTAGAACAGAAAGACTTTTTCTGAGCTTGCCCCACGGATGAATCCGGGGGGTTCTAATTTGCGTAGCAAGTTTAATTTACGGTGTAAATTTAGATTATCTGTTTGAGTCGAAACACAGCTAAACCTCAAGCTCAAGCCAAGCAAATTAACTTGATATAGCTATCGCCAACTCCATTAGGACGTAGAGAACAGGAAACGCTTAACGCTTAACGCTTAACAGGGAATAGGGAATAGGAAATGTTTAACTCGTCAAGAAGTTTGAAAGTCTCGTAATGTCCATATTTTTTCATGAGTTCATGTCCTAATCTACCTGGCAACGGCTATATTGCGACTGATATTGAATAGAAGACAAGATCCGCTTTTCTTGAGTCCATCAAATTCAATGGCTTGGATAACCTTTTGACTTATATCGTAACTGTAAGGTTTAGGCATAGGTCAAAGCGATTGCCTACGGCAGAGCTACGCTTAACGCCGTGCAAGAAAAAAGACTATTTCTAGTATATGTCTTAATCGCCTGGGCGATTGCTATACTAATGCTACATTCACAAATGTACTATAGGACTCCTCCGCAGATTTTTGGTTAGCTAGGTACACTTTTATTCCTTCTTAAGCGTTAAGCGTTAAGCGTCTCTACTTTGTGATTCACAAAAATCACATAGGATTGCTATAGTCATTTCGAGTGTATTCTTTGTGCTTGTTAGAATTTTGTGCTATGTAGCTCGTCTATTGACATTTGCTGACTTTTTATTTTTCAAGTTTAAGAAATGACTTTTATGATTTTGATAAATAAGAATATTTGATGCCATCAAAGGTGGTTAGATATCATAGGGTCAACAAGTGCATTTTGTAAAAAAATGTTTCAGGCAGAATAACATACTTTTTAGTGGAAAAGACTATTTCTTGTTAAAAAGGAGAAAAATGGTGAAAATATTCAAGCCAATTTTAGTGTTTCTTTTCCTGCTGGTCAATCTAGTTATTGCTCAGCCTTCATTTGCAGATCCAATTGCCGAAAAGAGTCCTGAGTATGCTCAGATTACTCAACAACTTAATCAACTCTTGCAGGCAAGAAATAACCCATCAGCAGCTGGTTACAATACCGTAGAGCAAATTCAGAAGGGCATCTCTGATTTGCAATTCCAGAAGTATATTATGGAAACCACAGAGGACTGGGGCGTCTGTCGCAATGAAACTGGAAGGACATTAGCTGTTTACGCTCATAAACCCAGCAAATATGGCTCTTCTGCCAACACCCTCTTTTACCTGGGAAATGGTCGAAAGACAGACGATGAATGGGACTGTGATGGCATTTACCTGCCGAGTGGTGTGAACGTAGCTGGTATAAGCATTCCTGTTACAGAAAATCCTGTTGTAGAAAATCCCGTTACAGAAAATCCCGTTGCAGAAAATCAACAGCAACAGCCAAGGCAGCCTCTATATGTCAAGATTGTGGATGGAACGAACTTAATTGTAAGAAGCAATCCATTAACTGGCGAGATTGAATTGAATGCACCTCCTGCTGGTGTTTTCAGTGTAGGCGAGTTAAACCCAGCAGTTCCTTATTTGTCTCAAGCGCAAATAGACGCACAAGTTCCCAACGCACCGATTGATTAGGTGAGACCAGTGCTTGATGAGGGTTTCCAACGCCAGATACCTGCACCAGGGTTACCCTCCCGCAGTACTGGCTCCTCCGTAGGCATCTGGCGAACCCGATAGCCGTAAGGCGTGGCGTTAGCCATAGGGTGAATTATTTTCTCTGACACTTTTACCCAATAAAGCTTTTTTTAGAGCAATACGGTTCAGATAAGCCCACAGCTACTAACTGAACCGTATTATTTTTTAGCGTCTTCCTCCCTGAATCTTGTCAAAAACAGTTCCATCTGCAAAGAACTTCTTCTGAACTGCGTCCCAGCCTCCGAAGTTTGAAACTGTGTAGAGTTTGCCAACCTTCGGAAACTGCTTCTGTGTTTCGTTAGCTACTGTAGAGTTCACAGAACGAAACCCTACTTTCGTAAATTCCCGTTGTGCTTCTGGTGTGAACAGGAACTTGACAAAAGCTTCTGCGACTTGACGAGTACCGCGTTTATCCACCACCTTGTCTACCACAGCAACCGGGGCATCAATGGAAATGTTGACTTGAGGAATCACCACAGCATTGTCAGCTTCACCTTTCTGTTTAGCTAGAATCTCTTCATTTTCATAGTTCAACAATACATCCCCTTGATTTCGCTTGTAAAAAGTATCACTGGCTTCCCGCGCATCCTTTGGCAGCACAGGGGTATTTTTGTAAACCTTAGAGACGTAATCGAGGGCTTTTGCGTCATCCCCTCCATTTTGAGTCACTGCACCCCACAGTCCCAAGAAGTTCCAACGGGCACCTCCAGAAGTTTTAGGATTGGCAGTTATGACGCTAACTCCTGGTTTAACCAAGTCGTTCCAATCACGAACTTGTTTAGGATTGCCTTTACGAGTCACCAACGCAACCACGGACTTAGTAACAATCCCATTGTTAGGAGCCTCTTTTTCCCAGTTAGGACCGATTAGCCCTGCCTTCTGGATTTGGTTCACGTCTTGTCCTAACGCCAGCGCTACTACATCAGCTTCCAAACCATCAATGACTGCTCGTGTTTGGGAACCAGAACCACCGTAACTCTCTCGAAAAGTGACGTCCTGTTTACGCTCTTGTTTCCACTTTTTGACAAATAGTGGAATGATTTTTGAGTAAGCCTCTTTGGTTACAGCGTAGGAAACCAGAGTTAATTCAAGTGGTTTTTGGTTCTGACTGATGAGTTCAGGCTTAGAAGTTGGGTTTTGTAGAGTCGCTCCTGCATAGACAGGTATGACTGCGCCAACACTTAAACCCGCAGCAATGAACAGGGTACGGGCACGGGTTGAAGACTTTTGCCAAGGTTGTGACCAAGACTTCCAAGTTTTGATTAGATCCATGATTGAAAATTGCTCCAGAAATAAAAGTACGGCTATTTGACTGAAAAATGTGTTTATTGATTTAATACAGTTCCATAGACTGATTAAAAAATCAAGTACCTGTGGTAACCATGACTCGCGATTAACAGAAGTCAGTTTTTCAAACCAAGTGTGAGCAACGCAGTACTGCAGGCGAGTTCCCCGACTAACAACGTCCTTCAATTGATTTCACTCCCTCCTTCTCTCTTTCCCTCAAGAGTGTTTCTTTGATTGGTAACGGGTTGCAATCGCTGCCCGTGAAGCGTTCCTACAGAACTGAAGAGTGAATTTTTGTGGAATGAAACATTCGTACCAGATCAATTGAGCGATTCTGGATTATCTTGATCCCAGCCACTAGTCTAAAATTCAGAGTTTCAACATCCATGTGCCAACTGCTGGGAATGAATTGCAATGTACCAACTGATATTTGCTTTTCTTTTGAGGGCTTTTCGACGCGGGGAGGCAAAACTGACGACCATCGCGATGGTTGGGGAATTGCTTTCTTTGAAGGGAAAGGATGCCGATTTTTTTTAGATGCCAAACCCTCTGTTTTCTCTCCCGTCGCTGAGTTTGTGCGACACTATCCTATCCACTCCACTCACGTAATTGCTCATATCCGCAAAGCAACTCAAGGCAAAGTTACTTTGGAAAACTGCCATCCCTTCCGTCGTGAACTGTGGGGAAGATACTGGGTATTTGCCCACAATGGAGATTTGCCAGGTTTTGATCCTAAAGACTTTAGTTTTTATCAACCTGTAGGTAACACCGATAGTGAAAAAGCTTTTTGCCTGATACTGGAAAGATTTCGAGAATATTTTCCTCAGAAAAAGCCTCCTTTGGAGAAACTTTACTCAGTACTTAAGGAAGTCAGTGAAAAATTAGCACAAAAAGGTATTTTTAACTACTTACTTTCCGATGGCGAACACTTTTTTGCTCACTGCTCAACAAAACTCAGCTACATCGTACGTCAAGCGCCCTTTGCAGCGGCTCATTTAATTGACCAAGACGTGACTGTTGATTTTAGTGAATTGACCAGTCCAAGCGATCGCGTTGCTGTCATCGCCACCACTCCTCTAACTGACAACGAAGTCTGGACGCAAATCCTCCCCGGAGAACTGCTAGTCTTTCAAGATGGGTTACCTCATAAGTTTCCATAGCTGCTTCCCGCAACAGTTTCTCCGGCAATAGCTCCCAAAAACTTCCACTTTTCTTATCAAGAAAGTGATGAATTTCTCTTGCATTTTCGGCAAATTCTATGTATTATATCTCACAATACGCTATAAATACGGTTAACTTAGCGCTATGCCGTAAAATGTCAGGAAAAAACAACATGAGTTTTTGGCAGCAGATCTTAGAATCAAAGCAAATATTCTTAAAAATCGTTCATAAATTTAGGCTGAATTCTATAAAAGGCTTTCTATCGCTGTTTTTGGTGGGAGTCAGTTTGAGTGTAGCGATCGCCGCTTGCTCTGGTAATGGTGCGAGTAATTCCTCCACTAGCACTGATGCAGGTGGTTCCACTGCAAAACCTGTGGCTGCAAATAACCAAGATGTGAGATTAACTCTTGTTTCTTTTGCCGTCACAAAAGCAGCTCACGACGCTATTATTCCAAAATTTGTCGAACAGTGGAAGAAAGAACATAACCAGAATGTCTCCTTTGATCAAAGCTATGGGGGTTCTGGTTCTCAAACCCGTGCTGTGATTGATGGTTTAGAAGCAGATGTTGTTCACCTAGCACTTGGGTTAGACGTAGACAAGATTCAGAAGGCTAAGTTAATTGAGCCAGGATGGGAGAAAGAATTTCCCAATAATGCCATTGTCTCCAAATCTGTTGCTGCATTAGTCACTCGCCCAGGTAATCCAAAAGGTCTCAAAACTTGGGCAGATTTGGCAAAGGATAACGTAAAGTTAATTACCGCTGACCCCAAAACCTCTGGTATAGCTCGTTGGAACTTCCTCGCGCTTTGGAATTCTGTCGCGAAAACAGGAGGAGGAGATCAAAAAGCGCTAGAGTTTGTGACCAAGGTGTACAAAAATGTGCCTATTTTAACAAAAGATGCTCGTGAAGCAACTGATATCTTTGCTAAGCGGGGTCAAGGGGATGCGCTAATCAACTACGAAAACGAGATTATTCTTGCGCAACAAAAGGGCGAAAAAGTAGATTACGTCATTCCTGATGTAAACGTCTCCATCGACAATCCAATCGCAATTGTAGATCAGAACGTCGATAAACACCGAAATCGGGAAGTTGCTGAAGCTTTTGTCAAATACTTGTACACTCCAGAAGCACAGCAGGAATTTGCCAAAGTGGGATTCCGACCTATAGAAGAAACTCCACAGACCAAGGAACTTGCTAGCAAATATCCCAAGGTCAAAAGTCTAGGTACAGTTCAAGATTACGGTGGCTGGGACTCTATTCAGAAGAAGTTCTTTGAAGATGGGGCTGTTTTTGACCAAATTCAAGCAAAAAAATAGTCATTAGTCATTAGTCATAAATTATCACTAATGACTCTCTCCCAGCCTACGGCTTGCTAGCCCCGGAGGGGGCGCTGCGCAAACGCTAACACTCCCCCATCTCCCTACTTTCTCACTCACTGCTTATGACTATATCTTCACCTCCATCATCTTCACAGGAAAAACAGGTTCGTCGAAAACTTCCAGGTTGGAAGAGCTACCTGGTTGGTTTGGCTAAGCTTCCCTGGACATGGCGAATTACTTTCTTGTACTTAGCTGTAATGTTGTTTTTACCAGTAACTGCGATGTTACTGAAAGCAGGTACTGAACCTCCTGCTAAGTTTTGGGAAATTGCCACCAGTGAAATTGCGCTCTCGACATACCAAGTCACTTTTTTAACAGCCCTAGCAGCAGGTCTCATCAATGGTGTCTTTGGCACACTTATTGCTTGGGTCTTCGTTCGCTACGATTTTCCTTTTAAGCGTTTGCTTGATGCCACCGTAGATTTACCGTTTGCATTACCAACGGCAGTAGCAGGGCTAACCCTAGCAACAGTTTACAGTGACAACGGCTGGATTGGCTCTTTATTAGCACCATTTGGGATCAAGATAGCTTTCACTCGCGCAGGTGTAGCAATAGCAATGATATTCATATCCTTACCATTTATCGTCAGAACAGTACAACCTGTACTGCTAGAGATGGAAAAGGAAACTGAAGAAGCAGCTTGGAGCTTGGGTGCATCTGAGTCGCAAACTTTCTGGAAGGTTATTCTACCACCGTTATTTCCCTCGATATTGACAGGTGTTGCTTTGGGTTTCTCTCGTGCAGTCGGGGAGTATGGTTCGACCGTCATTGTAGCCTCCAACACTCCCTTCAATGACTTAATTGCACCTGTGCTTATTTTCCAGCGCTTAGAGCAGTATGACTATTCTGGAGCCACAGTTATTGGGATGGTGTTACTCATAATTTCGTTGGTAATGCTGCTGGGAATTAATCTTTTACAAGCTTGGGGACGAAGATATGACGCAAAGTGATGATTTTCCACAACCACATTTTCATTCAACGACAGGAGCAGAACCAAATACTCAAAAGCGTGTTAAACCAAGAAATATTGCGCCAGTCATTTTGATTGGGATCGCAGTGTTCTATTTGGCTTTGGTAATCTATATTCCTGCTATCAATGTCTTCGTCCAAGCTTTTAAAGGTGGAATTGGTACCTTCTTTTCTAACCTCAGCGCACCCAATTTTATTCATGCAGCTTGGTTGACGGTAGCTTTGGCTGTCATTACTGTACCTATAAATACAGTATTTGGTTTGTGTGCAGCTTGGGCGATCGCCCGCCGCCAATTCCCAGGTCGTGCTTTTCTTTTAAGCATTATCGACCTGCCCTTTTCTATCTCGCCTGTAGTTGCAGGACTCATGGTTGTACTACTTTACGGGCGCAATGGCTGGTTCGGTCCAGCTTTACAAGCATTGGATTTCAAAGTTATCTTCGCTTTTCCGGGGATGGTACTGGCGACAGCATTCGTGAGTATGCCCTTTGTTGCGCGTGAAGTGATTCCCGTTCTAGAGGAGATAGGTGGTGACCAAGAAGAAGCAGCGAAAACGCTGGGTGCAAATGAGTGGCAGATATTTTGGCGCATCACCTTGCCAAATATCCGTTGGGGTTTGCTCTACGGCTTACTCTTAACCAACGCTAGAGCAATGGGTGAATTTGGTGCTGTTTCGGTAGTTTCTGGAAACATTGAAGGCAAAACTCAGAGCTTACCTTTATTTATAGAGGATTCCTACAAACAGTATCAAACTGAAGCAGCGTTTTCGGCTGCTGTCTTGTTAGGACTGCTTGCAGTCGTGACTTTGGTGGTGAAGGAGATTGTGGAACGGAATACAGGTAAGAAAACAAATGTAAAACATTAAAGCAGATGGTTAGTCAAGGGGTAAATTCACCTATGGTTTCAGACAATCAGCTCACCCACAAACGAATTCGGATCAGAATTCCAAAAGACTATCACCAAGAACCTGTCATTTCTCGCTTGGTGTCAGACTATGGTCTCATTGTGAATATCACAGCTGCTATGTTGGGTTCTAATGGTGTTGGAGATGGTTGGTTTGACCTAGATTTACAAGGAACTTCTGCACAAATTGATAGTGCGTTGATCTACATCAATGACTTGAATCTAGAAATTTGGCACGACATCGACACAGGGAGTTGGTGATGATTCATTCGTAATTTGTAATGACTAAGTTAATAGACCTCATTGAGTCTATTAGAAAAGTCAAGTTTTTCTGAAACCACAGACAAACACCAGAAGTACATAAACAATCTATCTTTATTGCTCTGCGTTGGTCTGCGGTTTCAAATATCTTTAAATCTCCTATTTTTGTCAAAGATCTAATGACTCACTAAAAGTGATAAATTATAAATTATTAATAACTATGATTACAGCAGTTTTTAAAAGCAGCAGTATCACAAAGATTCGCTTACGCCTACAGATTCCCGGACATTACCAACAAGAACCTGTGATTTCTCGCCTGATTGCCATTTATGGTTTAGTCGTTAATATTACGGGCGCAATGCTAGGAAAACAGACCAATGGAGAGGGATGCTTTGACTTGGAACTTCGTGGGACAGTAGCACAAATTAGGCATGGTTTAGCTTACCTGGAATCTTTAAATCTAAAAATTGTAGGTAAGCCAAACACTGAAGGAGATGGCTGGTCTTGCTAACGCATGGACAGCTATATTTCATAGTGCCAAAGTTCTTCTTCTTTTAAGACAATCCGATGCAAGGGAAGACGATGAATCAACCCCTGTTCCTCTAACTGAGTGAGGACGCGAGTGATTGTCACGCGAGTTGAATTAAGCATATCAGCAATATCTTGATGAGTTAGGCGTAAGTCAATGAGATGTCCGCTTTTTACCTCTCGACCAAATTTTTTTACTAACCAACCTAGGAGTTTAATAAGCATGACTTCCACTGTTTTATGGCTACGAATAATCATCAATTCTTCTGCTTGTTGAATATGGGCAAGCATAACATCCGTGAATGGAAACCACCCTTCTAAAGGCACTATGGTTACCTCTACTTTAGTTAGACACTCTATCTGATATGGTTCAAGTTTAGAAAACGCTTGACCAACGATATCTCCAGGTCCCCAAATACCCAAAGTCACAAGCGTACCATCTTCATGCCAAGTGATAATTCGCACAACTCCCGTTTCAATTTTTAACAAACTATTGTGCTTCAGGGGTAAGAATGAACGGGCCTTAAAGCTAAGTTTGGTGTTTTGTTCAGGAGGATTTTGAAAACGTGATGAAATAGACATTGTCATCTGATTCTCGCTTTTCGATAGACAAGCCGTACTTTTTTACAATATCAGTTTCTTGAAGGATCTTACTATGGGCATTGTTGTTGAGAATGTAACTAGGCAGTTTGGCTCTTTCCTTGCTGTTGATAACGTCAGTTTAGAAATTCCAACAGGTTCTCTTGTGGCGCTGTTAGGACCATCTGGATCTGGAAAATCAACTTTGTTGCGGATGATTGCGGGGTTAGAAGTTCCTAATTCTGGTCATATCTGGCTAATTGGTGAAGATGCAACATACAAATCGGTGCAAGAACGCCAAATAGGCTTCGTGTTTCAGCATTACGCTTTGTTTAAGCACTTGACAGTGCGCCAGAACATTGCTTTTCCCTTGGAAATCCGCAAGTTTGCCAAAAATAGAATTAAACCGCGAGTTGAGGAACTTCTGGATTTGGTGAGGTTGCAGGGATTTGGCGATCGCTATCCCTCCCAACTCTCTGGAGGTCAACGCCAACGGGTGGCGCTAGCAAGAGCATTGGCGGTTCAGCCGAGAATATTGCTGTTGGATGAACCTTTTGGAGCGTTAGATGCTAAAGTCCGTAAGGAATTAAGGGCGAGCTTACGAAAACTGCATGAAGATGTTCATGTGACAACTGTACTTGTCACCCACGACCAAGAAGAAGCAATGGAAGTTGCAGACCAAATTGTGGTGATGAATCAAGGTCGGGTAGAGCAAGTTGGTACCTCTGCTGAGATTTATGACCAGCCAGCAACACCTTTTGTCATGAGCTTTATTGGTCCAGTGAATGTTCTTCCACCTACTTCTGGTGTTTTACCAGATAGGGATTTAAATTCTCGAACAAACGAGCAAATCTTTTTACGCCCTCATGACGTTTTGATTCAGACCAGCCCGACTGAGGATGGGACACCCGCCAAGGTATTGCGCATTCTTAACTTAGGATGGGAAATTCGCCTTGAGTTAGTTCTCAAGTCTGGAGAAACAGTAAATGCTTTCCTCACTCGTGACCAGTTTAATAAGCTCAACCTTAAGGAAGAGCAGCGTGTCTATGTTACATCGAAGCAGGCAAAAGTTTTTCCGGCTTTAGGGGTGAGATGAGAAGTTGAAATGTAGCGCTTTTGACCAAAACTAAGGTCTAGTTCTGGTCATCTGTAACATTTTTTGTGCGCGATGCTCCAGCAGGGAGCGCTAGCAAGCAACATGAATTTGATAACCGTAAGGCGTGGCGCAGCGCCATAGGGAGCCAATACCTACGGAGGGTTTCCCTCCGTAGGTACTGGCGTTGGAAACCACGGCGTCTTCCTCCGTAGGCATGTAGCGTCCGCGCTGGCTCACTTCTGACTTGGTGACTCAGGAATTGCTGCTGTAAGCGGCATCATAATCTAGGTACAGAGGCATTGATCATCATCACCACATTAGGTAAAGAATTTTTACAAACTCCTCAGATTCCAATTGGTTCCAATTGAGCCAGCAAAAAACCTGATGATCTGCTCAAACCCGTAGTTGTCGGTGTTTCTAAACCCCAGGTGTCTTGACAAACCATTCAGTAAAAGCTACTATCCTTTGCTGCAAGGTTTTATTTTTCTTTCAAAAAAAATGATTTTTTATACACGTAAATATGCAATTTCTAGCATTTCTAAATAAATCTTTATAAAAAAAAATAACGCAAAGAATCGACTTTACACGACAATGATTCTATGCTCAGACAACGACTACAAACTCTAAACCTAACTTCATCGTATTACTTTTTCTAACACACCTAGCACACACTCATCCCTTTACTTGCTGGTAAGCGTGCTCCCAGCAATGTTATAGAGTTTGATTGTTAGTCATCAAATCACTTTCTGTTGTTTCTCTATTATAGTCAACCAACTTGCGGCATGAAATCCCCAGAGTCTCTCAAGTGCTAAAAATTCTCATTTGGTAGAGCATGATTGCAAAGAGCACGGGTATGATAACTTGAATCAATTTCTCTACAAGGGAATGCTAAAAGCCAAATCCTTGGGATGGCTTCAATAACCTCTCAGTCGATTGCTCAATTAGTTTTACTTGACAAAACCCCATGATGTATTCCACAAGTCGTTCTCATAATTCTGCCCAGTCTCATAATTCTTCTTCTTCTACTGGACAACTGCCACAACGATTGTTTACACGTCGCGAAATCCTTCCAGCACGTAATGACGTACTGTGGCGGATTGAGCGCGGAGCAGTTCGGACATTAACCTGGAGTGAAGATGGAACGTTTATCACTTTAGGTTATTGGGGAGCTGGGGATTTGATTGGCTATCCTTTGTCTAGAGTCAAGCCTTACCAGATTGAATGTTTAACTAGCGTAGAAGTGACCGCACTGCCACCTCACTTGTGGAGTCAGGATGTAAACGCCTTATTGTCTCACATTCAACAGGCAGAAGAGTTACTTAGCATTGTACATCGCAAGCCCATTTGCTTGCGTTTATGGCAGTTCCTTAGTTGGCTTAGTGCAAAGTTTGGCCGCGATGTGGAGCAAGGAAAACTGATCGATCTCAATGTCACTCATCAGGAGATGGCAGAAGTTTTAAATACAACACGGGTGACTGTGACTCGTTTGCTTCAGCAGTTTGAAGAAGAGGGAACCTTGATCCGTCACAAACGTCGTGTCATTCTATGTTCATCAAATAAGGAATCTAAATAGTCTACAGTAAAAAAGTGGTGATTAATTGTGTGTTAGTCACCATTAACATCTGGTACAATTCTGACAGAAAGTCATTAGTAAATTCCCCAAAAAAATATACCCATTAGGGAATAGTACCATAATTCAGTCGGTAGGTGTGAGTGAGACATAAACCATGAAGAAACTATCTAAAAAAATTCTAAGGTTAAGCCCAGTTGTTGTAGCGGCAACATTTTTTGCAGCAAATAGCGCTATGGCTGGAGAAGTCAAGGAACAGGTGACTCCCGTATCTGTGCTGACATCACAAGACAACATTGGTCAAGTAACATCTGTATCCCAATTTTCCGACGTACAGCCAACAGATTGGGCATTCCAAGCATTGCAGTCTCTGGTAGAACGCTACGGTTGTATTGCGGGTTATCCCAATGGTACCTATCGCGGTAACCGCGCTTTGACTCGTTATGAGTTTGCTGCTGGTTTGAACGCGTGTTTGGATCGGGTGAATGAACTGATTGCAACAGCAACCGCTGACTTAGTCAGGAAAGAAGACTTAGCTACTTTGCAGCGCTTGCAAGAAGAGTTCTCTGCTGAATTGGCTACCCTGCGTGGTCGTGTTGATACCTTAGAAGCTCGCACTGCTGAGTTGGAAGCAAATCAATTCTCTACCACAACAAAACTGGTTGGGGAAGCGATTTTCAATCTATCTGACGCTTTTGGTAGTGCAAGGCAGGCAGTTCCTTCTGGAGTTAACACAGCAACGGCTGCCGAGTTGCAAGAAAACATTGTTTTTTCCGACCGAGTTCGTTTGAACTTGCTCACCAGCTTCTTTGGTTCAGACCAGTTGCAAACACGTTTGCAAGCTCGCAACACTCCTATATATGATGGTGGAAGTACGAGTCAAAACAGAGCTAGCATTACGGGTACTAGCATGACCCGTCTGAGCTTTGACGGAGATAGGGGATCTGGGTCTGGTCGAGGTACTACTATAGGTTCCAATGACATCGAACTCGACAAACTCAATTATGCTTTCAACCTAGGCAGCGCTGCACGTATCAAGATTGATGCATTTGGCGCTGAGTTATACGAAAACGTCAACACCTTCAACCCAGACCTCGCGAGCTCTGGTAGAGGTGCTATTTCCCGCTACGGTCGTTTCAGCCCGATTTACCGCCAAGGAAATGGTGGTTCAGGTGCGACACTTACATTGAATCCCAAAGGACCTATCACTGTATCTGCAGCTTATGTAGCAGGTGCACCTAATTTGACTGCAAATAACCCTAACGATGGGTTTGGTCTTTTCGATGGTAGCTATGCGGCTTTGGGTCAGGTATCCTTCCAGCCGAGTCAAGCATTCAACATCGGTTTAACCTACGCTCGCACCTATCAGAATAAGGGAGGTATCAGTCTTTTTGACGGTACTGGTAGTCAGTATGCTAATAACCCCTTTAATGGCGCGGCTTTAACTGCTGATAATTATGGTGTAGAAGCCAGCTTGAGACTTGGTTCTAAAATCACCCTTGGTGGTTGGTATGGTTACACTGAAGCAGAAGCTAAGGGCGGTGCTGCAAATGGTGCCAATGCATACTCTGAGTACTGGGCTGGTACCCTCTCTTTCAAAGACTTTGCCAGACCTGGTAGTGTGCTTGCTTTTGTCTTTGGTCAACCACCTAAAACAACAGGTAACGAATTCATCCAAGCAAACGGTATTCGTCGTCAAGATAGAGACACATCATATCACTTAGAGGCACTGTACAGATTGCAACTGACTGACAACATTGCTGTTACTCCTGGTGTGTTGGTGATCTTCAACCCAGAACATAACGACAGGAACGATACCGTTTATGTAGGTACATTGCGTACTACCTTTACTTTCTAAACTTATTTTTATGGTAACTCTCATCTCTTTAGGGTGGGGTTATGTGAAAAAAGCCTGCGTAAGCAGGCTTTTTTGTTTGACTCAACTGATGAGTGTTGCATTTCTTGCAAAAATCCGGTTTAGGGGTTTTTAGAACCGCAGATGGACGCAGCCGAATAAACGCAGATAATTTAGAGCAAGTTTATTGCTCGTCGAGATTTGTTGGAGAACCAGTTCCGGAGGAGTCATCGTCCGAAGGATGCTTCATTTTAGGGCGATCGCTACTCCAAGCCCACCATACGCAACCACAATGACACTGGTAAAACTCCTGCCATTTGCGACGATAGTTTTCCGTCATCACAGGCGAACGACGATTTATCCAGACTTGTACAGCTTCTAAGCTACTGGAGTGACAGCTAGGACAGCAAAATTCATGAGCATGAATTCCTGTGTTTGTCCATTCAGGTGGAGTTGCAGCAAAAGCATCTATATTCATTAGTTATAAGTCGTTTGTCATTAGCTATATCAATTATGAATGACTACATAGAAAGCCTATAAACCATGTATTCTAAGCATAAGCATATATTATAAATTGTATGAAAGCTGATATTAACATGGAAACAAACGTTGAAATTCGCCGTTTGCTAGATGTAATGCCTGCTTCTGGTCGAATGATGACAAAAATCGTTATCAAGCCGGAACAAGCAAAAGTGATTGACGCAACATTTCCATTACCTTGGAATCGGGAACGACCAATCTATATTAACTTTGATTTATGGCGTCGCCTGACAAAAGCGCAACGCGATTTGTTACTATTGCGGACTGTTAGTTGGTTAATAGGAGTCAAGTGGTTTAAACCTGACATTTATCAGGGTATGGCGATCGCTGGTATTTTGGGTACTTTTGTAGAATCAGCCCAAGCAGATCCAGTCGGTATAGTTGTCGCTGGTGGATTAACTACGCTGGCTATGGTTCGCATTTGGCGAACGAACCGATCCCAGCAAACAGAGTTAGACGCAGATCAAGCCGCCATTCGTATCGCACAACGACGGGGTTACTCAGAACCCGAAGCCGCACAACACCTGTTATCTGCTATTGAAGGAGTGGCAAAAATCGAAGGGCGTTCTGGATTAGAGTTTACTGAGTTGATTCGTAGCCAAAATTTACGAGCGATCGCTGGTTTGTCATCAGTGAGTGTTCCGGAAAGTTTTGATAAGTGAGTTAGCTGACCGGAATGCACTATTCTCAACAAGACCTAAAAAACCGGGTTTATAAACGGAAAATTAAAGTAAGGCTTGTGTCGTCATTCTCAAGAAACCCGGTTTTTGACCCTGGTGCAAGATATAAGTTAGGCTACTCAAGCTATCAGTGGTGACGCTAGTTGATGAGTTGTCTGTTGCTTTAGCGTTAAGTTTGTTTGCTGTCAGAGTGATGTGAGGGCAGATTATGATTGATAATCTCAACTCCGATAAGTTCGGAGTTTTGTCGCAATTTGATAAGCAATTAGAAACCGTTTATGCCAAAGATCGCAAAGAATGGCGGGAATGGTTGGAGAAAAATCATCACACTTGTGTTGGTGTATGGCTGATCTACTACAAAATAAAAAGTGGTAAACCAAGCGTTCAGTATAGCGAAGCAGTAAAGGAAGCCTTATGCTTTGGTTGGATTGACAGTAAAGTGAAATCCTTAGACAAAGAACGTTACATGCAAATATTTACACCCCGAAAACCGAAAAGTGTGTGGTCAAAATTAAATAAGCAATATATTCAAGAACTCATCGAACAAGATTTGATGACTGAGGCTGGTTTTAAGAAGATTGAAGTTGCAAAACAAAATGGTTCATGGACTACTTTAGATGAGATCGAAGCGTTAATAATACCAGCAGATTTAAAGCAAGCATTGGAAGCAAACGAAACTGCCAATAAGTATTTTGAGGCGTTTAGTAACTCATCCAAGAAGAACATCCTCTTTTGGCTTGACAGTGCTAAACGTCCCCAGACAAGGTTGAAGAGAATTGAGCAAACTATAAGTTCAGCAGCAGAAAACAAAAATCCATTAGCACGATGACTAATCGCCACAATGATACAGTTTATACTCGTAGCCGTCTACGAATGGTAACGATTTCGCTTGCATAACACAGTTTTTAACTTCCTCAGGTTGAGGAGCATAAAAGTTTACTAACCATAAGTCAAAAGGACGTGGTAGCATTTTTAATGTGTTTTGGAGTGCAACCGTGGAAATACTGGCGTCTTCGTCTTGATGAGCAAGGAGAAAGAGCGGTGATGTGGATTTGGAATTTTGTATAGAATTTTGTATTTTATATTCCCTCGCTATCCCCATCATTTCCCCAATTTGTACGTGAGTTTTATGAGTTGTGGCGATGAGTACAGAAACATGGGATCTTTGTTCAATAAGTTTTACAAATAAGTCTGGACGGTAGTATTTTTGATAGCCCAAATTGCAGACAACAGTGATAGCACTCGCCAATCCCATCAACAAAATGATAATCACAGCTTTTTTGCCATTTATTCCCCATCTCCCTTTTTCCAAAATGGGATGACGCCAACAAACTGCCAAACTTGCCCCAACTAAGACTATCACAGCAGGAAAGTAAACAAAGTTGTAACGAGCGCCTCGTGTCAGATCAATACCAAAAAAGTAAGTGAAAATAAAAAATAAAACTATAGCCCCAACAACTAAACCAGCAAACACTTGAACCATCAAACGGGTTTGTGGTTGTTTGAAATAAATTTTAATTCCACGCACTAAAATTGGTACTGCCCAAATGAAAAAAATCAGCATCACTAGTCCAGAAACAATCACAACTGCTAACTGTGATGCTTCCACTGGTAGCAAAGAAATCATTGTAATCCATGCCGCCAACGCTTGAAATATTGGGTTGAGCCAAGCCATTCCAGTACGTGGACCTTGAATCCATTCAGTTAACTTACCTCCATAGCTATTATGTAAAAATACTGGTAACCAAACTAAACCAGCAACAAATGTACCTACCGCTATAGCGTAGATGCGGAACCAGGGAGATGAGGAAGTAGGAGATATCTCCCTCGTCTTCCTAGTCCACTGTCGCCAGGCAAGAAACAGCAAAACTAATGCTTCACAGCAGAGGGTGAGAGTGAAAAAGTAATGAGTCGCAATACCAATAGCATTAATTACCACCCACGAGAGTGCTATCTTGATGGGTATTGGAGTATTGTTTTGGATGTGACGACTGGCAATGACTAAGCAAGCAAAAGAAGCAATCACCCATAAAATTGCTAAAGTATAATGACGGGCTTCCTGTGCTAAAAAAATGCCGTAGGGTGATATTGCCATCATTGCAGCCGCTAAATGGCTGACAAGACGGGAACGAAATGCTAGCCCAGTTAAAGCATAAATAGCTGGAATAGATGCTGCACCGAAAAAAGCAGCGAGCGATCGCGCCCCCCACAACCACACCAAACCCTCATGTGTCGGAAACAGCCGCATCCACAAGTGAGTCAGGAAAAAGTAAAGCGGCGGATGATTGCTTTCAGTAGATAAGTGTTTCCATACATCTTGTATGCCAGATGTAGGTTGTGGTTGTAGTGGTTGTAAGAGAACATCAACAGATATCGGCTGATCTAACGGTACTGGCAAAAAGCTATTTCCGAGGCTAAACACCAGAGTAGAAAACTCGTCAGTCCAAGGTGGCTTAGCACTCAAGTTCGTTAAACGCAAGCCGACACCAATGAGTAGCCAAATCGCCAGCAGTAAGAGAGTTTTGAGTTTTGAGTTTTGAGTTTTGATAATGACATTCATAAATTATGATTTACCACTCATAACTTAATAACTCAAAACATATAGCTGTTTGTTCCCTTCTATTTTACCTGAGTCACACGCCAACTGAGCTTCAAATTCACCCAGAAGTTCCAAACAGTAGCAACAGCGATCGCAATCAGGTTAGCAACGTAGCGGTTAGGAATCACGAAATTGAACACCAAGTTCAACACCAACACATTCAACACCAATCCCGCAAGACAAATCATGTTAAATTTCAAAAACCGCTTTAAACGCTGACGCCATTCCCGCTGCTGGCTGCTGACATCAGCAAACGTCCAGATGTCATTCCACAAGAAATTATTTAAAATTGCCACTTCCCCAGCAATGATTTTACTGCGTGTTAGGGGGAAACCCAAAGTCGTTGGGTCACTGAGCAAGTACAGTACTGTCATATCCACAAACACCCCCGATAATCCTACCAAGCCAAAGCGGAGGAAGCGATCGATGGGGAATTGTTGACTAATTTGACTAAATTTCGAGAGTCTCCCTGTGGATAAGCGTAAGCGGATTAAGTGATGGATGTAATCGACATATTGCTTCCAAGTTACCTTACTTTCACCCTCTTTGCGCTCACAGAACACATAACCAACTTCAGCGATTTTGCCCACGTTTCCGCGCCCGATGGTTTCCAGCAGAATTTTGTATCCTACCGGATTGAGGGTTTTACCGACTATACAGTGGCGACGGAACATAAAATAACCACTCATCGGATCTGACACTCTTGACAGAACGCCTGGTAAGATGAGCAATCCTAACAGCTGAGCACCCCGAGACAACAAACGCCTGACAAAACTCCAACTACTGACTCCACCACCTTCTATGTGACGACTCGCGACGGCTAAGTCTGCTCCCTCCTCAATTGCTTGCAATAATTGCAGCAGCACATGGGGTGGATGTTGTAAATCAGCGTCTATAACTCCTAAAATACTTCCACTAGCAGCTTGCCATCCGCGAATCACAGCGCTGGATAGTCCCCGTTCACTCTGTCGTCGCATAACCCGCAATTGGGGATATTCTGTCATCAATGACTGTGCAATGTTCCATGTTCCATCTGGACTGTCGTCGTCTACCACTATCAACTCGTACTTACCTGGTATAGATTCATCCAGTAAGTTGCTTAATCTAGAGACGATTTTTTGGATATTTCCTGCTTCTTTGTAGGTGGGAATAATTAGAGAAAATAAGATGGGTTCAGTATTTGCGTTTGTTGTTGCAGCTGACGATTCTAATATCTGCAATGAACCAGTGGGTACTGGTAAAAGGGAATTAGGTTGGATGATACTCATTTAGAAATGATGATATGGTAAACAGATTTCCAGTGGTTTTGTTAATAACAGCCTTACCAGGTTTTGGGTGGTGTTGTTTTATAGTACTTGACTAAAATAAATTTTATTCACAAAGTACCACTCAGACGCGCATTAGCTGATCAATCTATCTTTAAGCAGCACGTCTTGCTGATTTATACTAGGTTTCCACATTAGGTAAAGAACAAAACCTATTGCCAGATATATGAAGAATGGTGTCATTGAAGAGAGATGAATGTTGTAATACTGAGGCAAAATAACTTTGTAGAAGTAATCTTGCCAATGAAGTAATGGTCCTCGATACAGAAACATCGCTATATTTATAAGTAAATTATTAGACGGAATCGTAGAGACTCCAGCCAGATTAATAAACATGGATAGTACCCCCAATAACTTAATATACTTTAGAGGAGAGTACACCACTGGGAGAAGAATAAATGGGGTAGCAACCACTAAATGACGTGGACCAAAACAAACATCACCAGACCATGCATAGTAAGAAGCATTTAACACAAAGATAAAGGCAAAGAATATAAAACAGAACAATATGACATTATTTTTTTGGTAAGTCTTTTTTACAAAAGAGCCAATAAATAAAAAACTCATAGGAAAATATAGAAAAATTCCTCTAAATGAACTGAATGTCAAACCCCAAATAGTTCCTAAGGAAGGAACCATAAACATGCTTTTTTGGATAGAGTCTTCTTGATTTAACTGTTTGAGGAACAGCGAGTTAGGAGTTTGAAGCACTGACCCTGTAATGCTTTGGTTATAGTACATAATTATTCCTACAAATATCGAGTAACCGAACAATAGCAACAACATATTTGTCAACATACTTGTATAGTTTCTCTCTTTAATCATTAAATATATCCAAAATCCAATTAATAAAGATATTGGGACGATCGCAATATAATCAACCATTTGAGCAAAGCCTAAGGAAAGCCCAATAAAAAATCCATTTGCTTGATGGATTATCAAATAAAAAGCTATAAAAATAAACGACATTGTATAGACATGAGACCAAATCCCATTAGTAGAGTAGAAGAAAACTAATGAACCGAAGATGAAGGTAAAAACGAGCCATAATTTCTTGACAAGATCATTCGTGAAATAATCTAAAGTCTTAAACATTATGACAGCCACTATTCCAAGAAGAGGAGCGCTAACACAAACGTTCGATAAGATATCAAATATTGACCAATAAACTTCTCCTTCTGGAATACCAATCAGCCTCATTAACATTTGGTGAAGAAAGTAAAGAGGAGCCAAAAGAATTGGAATCCCGGGCGGGATAACAGAGTAAGCATTATTATTAAGCAGCAAAATATCTATATGAGATCGGTATCCTTTTTGCAGTGCGAACGTACCAAAATTAACAAAGGAGTGAATGCTATCAGTGTAGCGACTTGTTTGAGGTCCATCAGGTGATGCATGAAGAGCAATCAAAATAAATACAGTGATGAATATTTTATGAGAAATGTGCTTTATCATTTTTAAATACTTGCCATTACAAAGTTTGCCCGATCGAAAGGATAGGTCACCAAAAGCTAGAGAACTAAATTTACAGCAGAACTTAGCAGTAAAAGCTTATACCTACTTGAAAGTGATAGTACTATGCATTTTAGAGTTTACTTTCTGACTAGATAGTCTTCCAATTAACTAGTGAATAAGTATTCGCGGCTTACTTTCACCAGACCTGACCACTTCAAACTAGGTATAATTGATGCCACCTGGCGTAATGAGCAAATTATAACACTGCTGTTCGTAAATAAAATCGCTTGATTTACTCTTGACAAAATCTTAAAAAAATCAAAAATATCGTTAAGCTTTACTCTTCTTCTTGACAAATAAAATTTTCTAGCATAAAAAAGTCTGATTAAAATTTGGTTAACAGTTGATGTAAATTAGCATTCAATAATACCTTTTCCATAAGAGAAAACTTCTGGTAAAGTTATTTATTTGATGTCGCAAGCGGTTTACCTTAAATAGTGTTTACCAATATGGGAAACTGTCCCCCAACGCTAAAAAAGTCATCTTGCATAAATCTCTAAATACTTTTCAATAATTAGAGTTGCAAAATGTGCGAATAGCCTCAGACAAAAAATAAGATTTTTTGATAAGTATGTCTGATTTTGTGCCGATATACTTATCAAAAATGTCAAAATAATAAATGTGGTTTGCTTTTGAGAAACTGTGGTTACTGTAACTGTTGATGCTATTCTTGAACGTGCTTTAACTGGGTATGATTTATTTCCGGAAGAGGCCGTGGTATTACTCAAACAAAATGACAAAAGTGCAGTTGGTGCTATTCGCGCTACAGCCGACAAATTGCGTCAACGGCAAGCAGGCGATACTGTTACTTACGTTATTAACCGTAATATTAATTTTACCAACATCTGTGAACAACACTGTAGTTTCTGTGCTTTCCGGCGAGATGAGGGGGAGGAGGGTGCTTACTGGTTAGATTGGGCGCGTATTTTAGAAAAGGCGACAGATGCGGTGCAACGGGGTGCAACGGAAATTTGTATGCAGGGAGGCTTAAACCTACAGGCGAAGGTGAACGGAAAATCTCTGCCTTACTACCTCAAGGTTGTGGAAAAGATTAAACAAGAATTTCCTCAACTGCATCTACATGCTTTTTCTCCCCAAGAAGTGCAATTCATCGCACGAGAAGATGGACTGGAATATGCCGATGTGATTATCGCTTTGCAAGATGCTGGTGTTGATTCTATGCCAGGAACCGCAGCTGAAGTGTTAGATGATCAAGTGCGGCGCATTCTTTGTCCAGAAAAAATTAACACAAGCCTTTGGCTGGAAATTGTGAGTACAGCTCATAGACTTGGTTTATACACCACAAGCACAATTCTATCAGGGCATATTGAGACGCCAGAACAACAAATTAAACATTTGGAAAAACTGCGATCGCTCCAACAAACTGCGATTGATCGAGACTACCCTGCTCGCATCACTGAGTTTATTATATTACCTTTCGTTGGTAAAGAAGCCCCCAAACCTCTACGTCATCGTGTAGGACACGATCAACCTATTTTGGCAGATGCACTGCTACTGACTGCTGTTGCACGAATTTTTTTAGGAAACTGGATTCCTAACCATCAACCAAGTTGGGTAAAACTGGGTTTGGCAGGTGCAACAGAAGCTTTATTGTGGGGTTGCAACGATATTGGTGGCACATTAATGGAAGAACATATTACGACAATGGCAGGTGCTCAAGGTGGAACCAACATGGAAGTTGAAACCTTGCAAGCTGCTATCACCGATCTAGGGCGTCCTTACCAACAACGAGATACTTTATATCAAAGAGTGGGATGAGGGGGGAAGGATCTTGGTGTAAGGGAGGAAGGAACAGAGGGAGGGAAAAGTTAATGCGAAATCAGTCTTTTCCCTCACTCCCACACTCCTTAACTCCTTATTTCGCATACTCCTACACTCGTCCATCTCCCGATCAGATGATCCCCAAGATACCAATCCAGGATACGATGGACGTTGATTTAGGTATTGTTTCACTTTAATGTTTATGAAGCGCTATTGGTCACGTCTGCTTGCCCTAGTTTTGCTTGTCGTCGTTGGTTTGATGGGCTGTAACAACACTCCGGCTACTTTAACAGGAGATTACCGCCAAGATACCCTAGCTGTCGTAAATACTTTGAGGACTACTATAGACTTACCACAAGATTCTCCAGATAGAGTATCACTTCAAGCACAAGCGCGTAAGAAAATTAATGATTTTGCAGCTCGCTATCAGCGAGATGACTCTGTTGCTGGTTTGGCTTCCTTTACAACCATGCGAACCGCCCTTAACTCCCTAGCCGGACACTATAGTTCTTATCCAAATCGTCCCGTGCCACAAAAACTCAAAGACCGATTAGAGCAGGAGTTTGAGCGGGTAGAAGTGGCGTTAAAGCGTGGTGCTTAAGTATTGGGCGTAATTCCCACCACTAAACGGAGCACCGTTATAGCGGTGGGATATTAGCCAAAAAGATGATAAAAATATCCCTGAAGTAAGCCTGTAAAACAAAACTCAGCTGACTCATAAGTCCAGATTTTAAAGTCTTGAGTGCTGAACTTTTACTCTATACTAGTAATAATTTTACCACATATTTATAGTCAAAAGAGTCTTTTGATTTTTTGTAATTTTAAAATTTTGCATCGTCAAATCTTGTAGATACCATAGGATTCTTGCTCTGAATATAACAAACAGTCTGTTTCTCAAGACGTTGTATGAAAATTTCGTGTTACTTAAACTGAATCACAAAATTCGGCAACAGAAATAGGGGTTTGGCAGTCTATACCATCTGGGCTTCAAAGCCCCTATTTATCAATAATAGAATTTGATACAAATTATCCTACGTAACGTCCGTTGGGATTGATGGCTGTTTTGTCTTTCTACTTGTACGTATGTCCAACCGTCCTTTGAATGTTGCAACAATATTTTTTTGGCAACGCCTGCTTGCTGCTCTGATTTTTAGCAGTAGTTTGCTGATTCCCTTTTTCAAAAATCAGCCAGCAGCGGCGCAAGTTACTCAGTATTGCCAGTTACCACAAGCACAGGCACAAGAAAAAGAAAACTTACGTTTGTCTGCACTTAAGGGTGATCAACAGGCACAAAGTCGTTACCAGCAATTGTTACAACAAAATGCACAAGTTTTGCAAGAATGCCGCAACCGTACTTGGCCTGAGTTGCAAGCAATTTGGTTGCGCTTGTATCCTTGTGATGTTCAACCGGGAATGGTTGACCAAATCATGGATCGGATTGTTAACCGAGGTTATAACGAAGTTTATTTGGAAGTTTTTTACGATGGTCAAGTACTTCTGCCAAAAGGGGCTAATCCCACCGTTTGGCCTTCTGTGATTCGCACACCAGGAACAGAAAAGACTGATTTGCTCGCCACAGCTATTCAAAAAGGGCGGGAACGGGGTCTGAAAGTTTACGCTTGGATGTTCACCACAAATTTTGGCTATACTTACGCCCAGCGTTCAGATAGAGAAGGGGCAGTTGCCCGCAACGGTAAGGGTCAAACCAGCCTCTACGTCGTAGATAACGGCTCTCAGGTCTTTATCGATCCCTACAACTTGCAAGCCAAACGAGACTACTATCAAATGTTACAGCAAGTGCTACGCCGTCGCCCAGATGGGGTACTCTTCGACTATGTACGCTATCCACGGCAAGCAGGCACTGATTCGATCGCCACCAAAGTTACAGATTTATGGCTGTATACTGACGCAACTCAACAGGCTTTATTCCGACGAGCACTAAATTACAAAGGATTGGAATTAATTAGACGCTTTTTAGCTAAGGGATATATCACACCCGGAGATGTAAATGAGGCTGATAAACTCTATCCTCAAGAAGGAGAACCCTTATGGCAAGGTCGGACTCCACCCCAAGAGCAAAAGTCAATCCTTCCCCCAGAGCAAAGGCAACCGCAACTACAATTGGAGCTATGGCAGTTATCAGTTGCTCACGCCATGCAAGGCATTGTAGATTTTTTAGCCTTAGCTGCTTATCCAGCACAGCAACAAGGTATTCCAGCGGGAGCGGTATTTTTTCCTGATGGTAACCAAATGGTTGGTCAAGGATATGATTCTCGCTTGCAGCCTTGGGATAAATTCCCAAACACAATACAATGGCATCCTATGTCCTATGCAAATTGTGCTAGTGCCGATTGTATTGCGGCGCAGGTGCAGCGGGTTTTGAACATGTCAAAACCAGGTACCCAGGTGATTCCAGCTATAGCCGGTCAGTGGGGAGCGTCAATAAGCAATCGTCCTCCCTTGGAAGTGCAAATGCAGGCACTGCGCAAACTTGCACCGCAAATCAAGGGAGTCAGTCATTTTGCTTTTTCTTGGCAAGATCCACAGTATGATAACCAGCGTAAGTTCTGCCGCGTCCAGTAATTAGGGATTGACATCCCTTCTACTATACCTGGCGGTATAGTAGAGGAGGATCCCAAGTGATACCAAATCCGGTTTTCAAACCTCTCATGAGCTTGTAGTCTAAACTCCAATTAGGTTGATGGGGCTAGTGCGGATCTACCATAGTTAAAAGAGTGTCATTTATGCGTATCGGTATCATTGCTTTAGGAAGTCAAGGCGATGTTCAACCTTATGTTGCTTTGGGAAAAGGTTTAAAACAAGCGGGTCATGTTGTGCGCGTATTGACCCATGAAAACTTTGAAGATCTGGTTAGTTCGCATGGTCTGGATTTCTGGGCTTTTCAGGGTAATGTGCAACAAATCATTGAAACCCAGAAAATGCGTGAGCTTTTGGAGAAAGGGAATTTCCTTGGCATTATGTTCCATACCGCAAAGGAATCCCAGCGCCTAGCGATCAATTGGGCACAAGAAGGTTTAGTGGGTTGTCAAGGCATGGATATGTTGTTGACAGGAGTTGGAGGACTATATATTGGTATTTCACTGGCTCAGAAGTTAAGGCTTCCATTGCTTCAAGCCTATGTCTTTCCCTTTACACCTACTAAAGCATTTCCTGGTGTTGTGTTTGCGCAGTCCATTGCCAAGTTTGGAAGTGCAGTTAATTGGTTGTCCCATCATTTGATTAGGCAGATAATGTGGCAGGGGTTCCGAACAGCCGATGCATCAGCACGAAAGCAGGTACTTAACTTGCCTGTAGCCCCGTTTTTTGGCCCATACAATGCCACCTGTCTACATCGTTATCCAATTCTTTATGGTTTCAGCCCATCCGTAATTCCCCAGCCATCGGATTGGAAGAACACCCATGTCACTGGCTACTGGTTTTTGGATTCAGCACCTAATTGGACTCCACCCTCAGCCCTGATGGAGTTCCTGCAAGGCGGTTCACCTCCTGTGTATATCGGGTTTGGGAGTATGGGCAATCGGAATCCGGAAGAAACTGCCAATCTCGTCTTGCAAACCCTGGCACGAACGCGGCAACGTGGCATCATACTCTCTGGCTGGAGTGGTCTGCATAAACAAAATTTACCGGACACCGTTTATCGTTTGGACTCCATACCCCATTCATGGCTTTTCCCGCGTGTCGCGGCTGTTGTGCATCATGGCGGTGCGGGAACAACAGCTGCCGGACTCAGGGCAGGTGTTCCTACGATTGTTATTCCCTTCTTTGGTGATCAACCCTTTTGGGGACGCCGCGTAGCGGAATTAGGTGTTGGACCAGAACCTATTCCACGTAAGCAACTAACGGTTGAACGATTTGCCCAAGCGATTCAAAAGGCTATGAGCGATCAAACGATGCGTCAACGTGCAGCGAATCTGGGGAAAAAAATCCAAGCCGAAGATGGAATCGCAAGCGTTGTTGCTGTTGTACAGGATATAGAAAGACGTAGGATTGCCTAATGAAGTTCCGTTCCTTTTATTCTTGAACACTTCAGTACCGTTGACAGCTAGCTAAAGCTTTGTACGATCAGTCAAAATCTCGTATCCAGTTTCTGTCACCAACACAGTATGCTCAAACTGAGCGGATAGAGAATTATCCACTGTTACAGCTGTCCAACGGTCAGATAATATGCGTGTATACCTGGAACCAGCATTCAAAATTGGCTCAATCGCCAGCGTCATACCTGCACGCAGTTTGACATTAGGCATTTCACGGGTGCGGAAGTTAAAAACCGAGGGTTCTTCATGTAGGTTGCGACCAACACCGTGTCCAGTAAAATCTTCTACCACAACAAACTTGTTTGCTTTGACATGATCTTCAATTGCCCCAGCAATATCCATCAGGTCGTTTCCTGCTTTCACTTGTTCAATGCCTTTAAAAAGAGTTTCTTCTGCAACACGAATCAGTCTGGCTGCTTCTGGGGTGACTTCGCCGACAGCGATTGTGATGCAAGAATCACCATGAAAGCCTTGGTAATATGCGCCAGTATCAACTTTTAAAACATCTCCAGTGCGGATAACTTTTTTTGGATTAGGGATGCCATGCACAACTTCATTGTTGATGCTAGAGCAGATTGAACCAGGAAAGCCATGATATCCCTTAAAACTTGGTGTTGCGTCCATTTCTCGGATACGTTTTTCCGCATGAGCATCCAAATCAGCGGTCGTCATACCTGGCTTGACCAGCTCAGAAATTTCTTTTAGCACAGTTGCCACTATTTTTGCTGATTGCCGCATAATGTCAATTTCACGCGGCGATTTTATTTCAATTCCTCTACGTTGTCTTTTTTGACCGTTGTTTTGAGCTGGTTGAAAAAGCAGGTTACTGAGAATGTTCATGGGAAATTAATAATTTTTGTGCCTTGTCTGTTGTGTGTTAAGACTTCTTCTAACTTTGTTGAAAAATAATACTTGTATCTTGATCTCTAAGGTAACTTATTTTTTGCTATAGCGACTTTCAATCATAAGCCCTACAAGCTGACGTGAACAACAAGATTCCCGACTTCTGGCTCCAAGTCAGGAATCTGAACCAATAGATTTATGCACTACGCGCAGGCAATTTCACAAAAATCAAACACGTTAACGCCGCAGCAACTTCAAGCCAATCTCTCCACCCATGTTCTGAGCATAAGCCAGTTGTACCAAGAGCATCATTGCTGGTTCAATAAAGCGTGCATTCTTCAGTGATCCAGCGTCAAGCAGTACAAATTACTTGTATGAGTTATGCCGACTGATTCGCTGGTGTGATCAGCAGGCGACCAATATTTACGTTGCTGGGTTGCTGTAGCAGGAATCGAATTCCTCTGGCGATATCCTCTGCGACAAGCGGTTGTTCGATCGCAACCATTTGCTTTTCCTCTTCACTCCAGTTTTGGTAAAGGTTCGTCGCTACCTTGCCCGGTTCAACACAGCCAACACCAACCCCAGAACCCGCCAACTCTAACCGCAAGCAATCGGTAAAGGATTCTATGGCATGTTTACTACCGCAGTAAGCTGCCATTGTGGGGTAGTTCGTCGTCCCTGAAATGCTGGACAAGTTGACAATAAATCCATTCGCATGTTGTTTGAAGTGCCTTGCAAAAACATAAGCCATGCGAAAAGCTGCTTCAACATTGATGCGTACCATCTGGCAAAGTGCTTCAATATCAACGGTTTCAACTGTTCCAACGACCATCACCCCAGCATTGTTAACAAGGGCATCTGCTCGACCAAATGAGCTAAGTGCCTCTTCTAATAAACGTTTGGGTAATTCTGGATGGCTCACCTCACCAGCAACAAACGTAGCATGAGTGAGGCTAGCAGCTAACTTGTTGAGTTTGTCTTCACTTCTAGCGGTGAGGACGAGATTCATTCCGGCAGCATCCAATTCACGAGCAGTAGCTTCACCGATACCACTGCTTGCTCCGGTGATGATGGCAACTTTATTTTGTAAGTCCATAATTCTCCTGTTATTTCACTGTTTCGTTAACGTATTTCTTTGCCCAGAACTTTTCCAAGCTGCATCAGATATCTATCTCAAGATTTCCAATCACAGCATCCTTTAAAACTGGGTACATAATGTATTCAAATGGAAAGTTTGTAGCACTAACGATATTTTCAACAATCTTTCCGTTTCTGAAAGTAAGTATGTGAACCTCCTTCAGCGGTACTATTTGATTGGTTGCTTTTACATCGTAATAGTCTTTCTTGAAAACACTGGTTGCGGTAAACCGGACCACAACTTTGTGATTGACACCAAAGATATCGTCAATGACAAAGTGCTTTACTGGCCAAGCGTCAGCAAATGAGGAGAAGATTTGCTTATAGTTCTCTATCCCTTGGATGGATGCGGCGGGACTTAATCCTGTTGTAACTGTGATGTTCGGATCTAAAATATCATCAAACACCTTCATATTAGCCTTGGCGATACCTTGATTGATGAATCGCTTCGCAACTTCAATGTTTTGTAGTTCTTCAGTCATTATTTCCTCGTAATATTTTCGGTTGTTCAGCCTGTGCACAAGTAATCATTGTCATCTATGAATCCATCTTGGTAAGAGATACCATAAGCAATCAATAGTTACCAAATAGATACTAATGAAGTTGTTATGAGAGCATCACAGTTGGGAACAGAATATACTTGCCCTGTCCAAGTAACCCTTGAGGTGATTGGCGGCAAATGGAAGTGTGTCATCTTGTGGTGGCTAAGACGAGATGCAAAGCGGTTTGGAGAATTGAAACTTTTGATTCCTGGAATTACTCAAAAGGTTTTGACGCAACAGTTACGTGAACTGGAACGAGATGGGCTGATTCGTCGAGAAACTTACCCTGAGACTCCGCCTCGCGTTGAATACTCGCTCACACCATACGGTGAGACGATTCGACCAATCACAGAATTGATGTGTGACTGGGGTAAGAGCCATAGATCAGAGTACGAGTTCGGCTATCTCCGGCTAAAAGGCTTACGAATATTAGTCATGGCGGCTGAGGCTGAGGTGCGCTATCGCCTACGCACAGTGCTTGAAGAACGTAATGTCCACGTAATTGCAGTTACATCAGCTAATGCAGCACTCGAATTGCTTCAAGATCCACCACAAGCGCTAGTCGTTGATATTGGAGCATTAGGCGAAGACAGTTATACTCTGATTCGTCAGGTAAGAAATCTTTCAGACCAGCAAGGCGTAAAAATTCCGGCTATAGCGCTAACCAATAATAATTTGGAGGGTTCACGAGTTATTAAAGAGGGGTTTCAAGTTCATTTAGCCCAACCGTTTGATCCGGTGGAGTTGGTTGCCACTCTCGCTAGTCTCACTTATTACCACAAATGACAGCATATTTAGTATAAGATCTGTGCTATTAACCCACACTTGGGCGAGTATTTACCTCCAACCAGTAACCTACAAATGCCTGGACTGTCTTTTGCAGTTCTTGAGTATCCATTGGCTTGATGAGATAGCCGTTTGCACCTTTTTGGTAGCAAAGTTCGATATCTTTTGGATTAGATGATGTGGTGAAAACAATAATGGGGATTTCCCTAAAGCTGTTATCTTGCTTCAGCCGTTCTAAGATGTCACGACCATCTATCCCTGGCAAATTGAGGTCAAGCAAGATAACACAAGGTCTTGGTGCTAAGTCAGGGTCTTGATAATTCCCTTCTTTATAGAGAAACTCTAAAACCTCATCCCCATTCGTACAGCGATATATGGGGTTTGAGACAGCCATTCGCCGCATTAGGCGTTGTAGCATCCTAAAATCCTCATTGCTGTCCTCAACAACCAGCAGTGGTTCATTGAGTTTTGTGATCATTGGTTTTCTTTACAAATCGTATTAAAAAGAAATATTTTGTAATGTTATTTTCATCTATTATAGCGTGAAGTATAAGGCTGAACCAATACCAACACACGATTCAACCCAGATAAGACCACCGTGACGCTCAACAATCTTCTTAGAAATAGCTAACCCCGCACCTGTACCTCCACCATACTTTTCTTGAGAGTGGAGCCGCTTAAAGAGTCGGAAAATAGTTTGGTAGTGATGTTCTGGAATACCGATACCGTTATCCTGTACATAAAAGACATAAGGTGCTGAAGTTTGCGGTTGCAGTTGTTGCAATCTCTTTTCTGGTTGCTGATGAATATCCAAATAACCAATTTCAACCCATTTGTCTTGCTTATCATTGTATTTAAACGCATTAATAATCAAGTTACTAAAGACTTCGCTAACGAGAACTGGCTCACATTGAATCGTGGGCATTAGTCTAGGGATGCGAATATCTAACTGAGCGGGTGTTCGGCTAGCACGTACAACATCAATTACTTGACAAAGCAAGTTGTTGAGGTCAGTTGCTTGTAGGTTCAGTTGACCTTGCCCCAACAGAGAAAGTCTCAGAAGTGAATTAATCAGAGTTTCCATGCGTACGGACAAGGATACCACGGTGTTTAGGTACTCCATTCCATCCTCATCCAGTAGTTGAGCGTAATCTTCCAGCAAGACATTTGAGTAGTTGTAAATGCCCCGCAAAGGTTCCTTTAAATCATGAGAAGCGGCGAAGGCAAAAGAAGCGAGATCGCGGTTGCTGCGCTCTAAGTCTTGATTGATTTTGGCTAACTCATCTGCCTTAGAAAGTACAATGCCCACAATTGCATTTCTAAGAGCGATCGCACTCTCAACTTCACACGATTTCCAACAGAACGAAGTCAATCGAACCGTTTCTTGCCACAGTTCAAAGGATACTCGCGGACAAAGGGTAAAGCTACCATCAGGATTAACCTGAATTGGTTCATTAGGTTGACCTGCCCAGTTTACCGTTTGGATAACTTCAGGACGAAACCAAAGGATGTAATAGCGCCGAAGTTTAGAAATTCGCAACACTAGCAAACCACTTGCAGTATCTTTAAAAGCAACAGCCTCTGGATAAAGCTTGGGCAGAGAATCCGTGGAAAAGAGATTGTCAGTGATCTGGGTGTCTACCCATTCAATAAGGGCGCGAACTTCCTCAATTGTTGGTGTTGCACCTACAAGCGTAATGTCATTATCTAAACAAACTGCAGCTCCTTGAGCATTGACAATATCCAGTAAGCGAGGCTCAGGGTAAATAAGCGCTTCTCTAAAGTTATCTGCTTTAGATATGGACTCTATGAAATCTGCCTGTAGCGATTGAAGCTTGATTTTATAGTCTAATTCAGACTGATTGACTTTGTGTTCTAATTCTAAGGACACAATCTGTCCTAAAAATTCGCACATTTTCCGCACTTCGTAAGGAATATGCTTTGGTGCTTGATGATGGCAAGAAATGAGTCCCCAAAGTTTTTGTTCCTTAATAAGCGCTATCACCAGGATAGCTGTTACACCCATGTTTTGATGATATTCAACACAGCAAGGATGAGTACTCCGAAGTACAGACAAGTTTAAATCAACAGGTGTAGAATGCGTTTCGGGATTTTCAACTGCCAGAAGCTCGACAGGTTGAGCATTCATATCAGGAATGAATCGAAGCAGACAGCGCTGATACAACTCCCTAGCTTGCTGGGGGATATCTGTAGCTGGATAGTGTAGTCCCAAATAAGGTGATAAATCCGAACGTTTAACTTCGGCAACTACGGAACCTGCTCCCATTTGATCGAATTGGTAGACCATGACCCGATCAAATTTTGTGACTTTTTGCACTTCGGATACAACCAGATGCAAAAAATCTGTGAGGTTCGATGTCGTTCGCATTTTGGCGATCGCCTCTTGCACCAAGGCATGGAAGTTCAAAAAGCTGATCTGGTTGATAGAATCAGTTGGTTCTAGCTCAAGAATCACAGTACTTTGCGTACGATGAGCGATCGCATCAAAATATTGCTCACCCTTTGAAGTTTGGATAGACAGCTTGAAAGAATAAACGCTACTTTCCTGGTGTTGGCAAAACTGCTCAATAGCTTTGACTTGTTCTGCATTAAGCAGAGTGCTGAGGGGTTGATTGAGTAATTCGCGTGGCTGTTTACCTAATAAATCTTGAGTATTATTGCTCAGCCATCCAATTTCGAGCTGAGAACTAAGCCCCAGCAGTACGCCATGAGGCTGAATTGAAGTAGGCAGGTAAATTGGTTCGTGGTGAATCAGGTTAGTAGCTTGGGTAGGGGTAATATCAGAGTGGCTCATAGCTTGACTCACGAGAACCAAACTTATTTTTTTACGATACCGCAATTAAACGTTATATTTTTTAAAATTTTAATGCATAAGTATAGGAATTTGGTTTGGTTTATGAGCGAACTGGTTGAGTTAGGGAACACAACGACCACGCTCCCTGAGTCCTGAGCCTGCGGCACGGCGTGCGCTTGCGCTTACGACAAGTTTTACACTGAGTTTATCGAAGTGCTCAGGGCGGCGCAATGCATTGCAGGGAATAGGGAACAGGGAATACCCGAACACTTAACTCTTAACGTTTAAGATTAACTGTACGAAGCTTGTGATCTACTCCTGATCTGCCTCACTTCGTACTATTTTCATTCTTGCGTCAAAGGTAAACCCAACCAATCACTTAATTCATGAGCAAGCCATTCAATTTCTGGTTCAGATTTTATAGGACCATGACCACCACCAAGCTGATATTTACGCACTCCGGCCCAAATTATCAACTGAGGTAAAATGTCAACTCTCTTACCCTGAGAATCTATTTGAAAGGTCTTCGGTGAGTATACTAACTTAGTGATATCCTGTGTTGGTGCTGAAGCAACACGATTGAATTTCAAGCCAAAAAAATCCCAGACGAAGGCAATTTTTTCCCGATTTAAACGAAGTCGAGTCCTTCTGCACAAAGGAAATAAAATCGAAGACAACATCTGAAAACCAGCACCCCAAAAAGGAAGCGAGAATAAAGCAAAGGGTATGTTTATTGGAAAAGGTGCTGCAAGGGCGCAGATTGTCCAAAAAAGAATAAAAGTATTCCAAGAAATAGCAAACAAAACCATGAACGTCATCGACGGCTGAAAACCAGTTGGTGGAATCAGAAGATCAAAAGAATTTTCATCTTGCTTGAGTGTGATTTTGCTTCCTGCTGGTTTCGTCATTTTAATGGTTAAACTATGACGTCCAGACTCACTTTTGGTGTTAAGCTTTTGCGAAACTTCTTGATCTTTAGTAATCCAATGTTGACCATCCCAATACCAACTCCCTCTCTTCCTGTCTGTAAGGAGCATTTCTTCTGAGTGCTGTTGTTGTAAAAGTAGTGGATGTTCTAAAGCTGCTAGTGCTTCACGCGCAGAACTTAACCGTCGTTCTAAACTAGGTTCGCTCATCCAGCGTAACCACTCAGTTAAAATAGGACTCAGAATTGCCGTTTGCTCAAATTGAATCCGTAAGTCCTTTTGAGGTAAATCTGCTGGTTGTATCCCCGTGACTAAGTAAATTAAAGTCGCACCCAAGCTGTAGAGATCAGATGCCGGAACCGTACGTCCACCAAATTGCTCTTGTGGCATGTAGCCATAAGTTCCGACTACAGTTATTGTCCCGCCTTCACCTGCGGCTACAGTCTGCACTGAGCCAAAATCTACCAAGTAGATTTCACCGACACTATTGCCAGAGCGATTTGTCAGCAAAATATTACTAGGCTTAATATCTCGGTGGATTGTAGGAGGTTTTTGCTCGTGTAAGTAGATGAGAATTTTTAAAAGTGCTTTAGCTATCTGTTTAACTTCTGGTTCTGTAAAAGTACGTCCAGCTTTGATGTATTGTTCTAAGGTTTGTGCTGGTATATAAGTTTGTACGAGAGCAAACCCTTTGATATTTGATGAATTTATCTCAAAATAGTCTAAATAGCGAGGAATACACGGATGTGCTATCTTCTTTAGAGTTTCAGCTTCTCGCTCAAACAGCTTGAGATCATCCCACTCAAAGTCACTGCTAAAAGACAGTAACTTGACAACCACCATTTCGTTTGTCAGAAGATCACGAGCTAAAAGCGTCCGTCGCCCAGTCTTTTTCCCTAATTGCTGCTGTACTTCGTAGCGATCGCCTAATACTTGAGCATTCATTACGATTACTTATGGATATAAATTTAAAGCCTTTTTATTTATTCTATTTACCTAACCTAGCTAGATACATATCTTTTTTTTAATTTTGAATAAGCGAATGGGTGAATATGTCTATGCCCTGCCAACTTTGGCCTTATATTACTCCTGGTATTCCAGATGATTTATTTGAACGCTTGCCAGGAATTCCCCTCAGCAAGCGAGAAATTCGACTGCTGTTGCTTGCCCAACTGCGTCTTTTACCCAACACTGTGTTATGGGATATTGGTGCAGGTACAGGAACGATTCCAATAGAAGTGGGGTTACTGTGCCCAAGAGGACAGATCTTTGCTGTAGAACGAGATGAAGAAGTCGCCAACTTGATCCGCCACAATTGCGATCGCTTTGAGGTAAAAAATGTCGAAGTCATTGAAGGGAGCGCTCCTGAGTGTTTACATAACTTAAAACTTGCTCCTGATCGTGTTTGTATTGAAGGAGGACATCCCATTCAAGAAATTATGAAGGCAGCGTGGCATTACTTGCAACCCTCAGGTCGAGTTGTCGCCACAGCTGCTAATCTAGAAAGTCTGTATGCTATTTCTCAAAGCTTTGCCCAACTGCAAGCGAGAAATGTTGAAGTCATCCAGTCGGCTGTGAACCGTTTAGAAACGCGAGGTTCTTCTGCGACTTTTACTGCGGTTAATCCCATTTTTATTCTCAGTGGTGAGAAACTAGACTAGAAAACAGAATCATCGAACAAAGAAGTACGAAGAAACGAAGATGCAAAATTTCTTCAATCTTCATTTTTCTTTTTTAACTCTTGACTTTTTCGTTCTTTTGCCCATGCCCTGGTCTCGGATTTTTAGTGGAATTGTTGCAATAGCCCTTGCTTTGAGCGCCACTCTTTTGGGTGGATGGCCTTATACTCTTTTATTTGCGGTTATTGTCTTTCTAGGTCAACTAGAATATTTTGATTTGGTGCGAGCAAAAGGCATAGCTCCTACTGCTAAAACCACCATGTTTGTCAGTCAAGTCTTGCTCATTATTTGCACTTTAGATCGGAACTTGGCTGATGCCGTAATGCCACTGGCTGGCACTTTTATTTGTTTTTACCTGCTGTTTCAGCCAAAAATGGCAACAATAGCGGATATTGCCGCTTCCATTTTAGGACTATTTTACACAGGGTATCTGCCGAGTTATTGGGTGCGGTTGCGATCGCTCGACAGTGCGACTATCAGCAATCTACCTGTGAGTGATTACCTGTCCATAATTTGGACAAATATAGTCAACGGAAATTTTAGCGCATTACCCCAAGGTCTGACCGGAACAGCACTCACATTTATGTGTATTTGGGCCGCTGACATTGGTGCTTACTTTTTTGGGAAATTTTTTGGGAAAACGCCTTTATCAAATATCAGTCCGAAAAAAACAGTCGAAGGAGCGGTTTTTGGTATTGCTGGCAGTGTTATCGTCGCTGTCGTCACAGCATATTATCTCAATTGGCCTAAGTTCGTTTTTACTGGTGTCGCATTAGGTTTGCTGATTGGTATTGCTAGTTTATTGGGTGATTTGACCGAATCTATGCTCAAGCGTGATGCTGGGGTAAAGGATTCAGGGCAGTTAATTCCTGGTCATGGAGGTATCTTGGATCGTACGGATAGTTATATTTTCACGGCTCCTTTGGTTTATTATTTTGTGACTTTGTTGTTGCCATTGGTGGGTAAGTAGGGAATAAACTTCTTGCAAAAGTGAATTACTATTAAACGAGTATTGATTTGATTGTGTCGCACTCAAGGAACCGAAGTTCGAGATTGATGGGCTGTTTGTGCTAAATGCTCCCGAAATCCCACTCGTAACTTATTGGTGCCAAAATGACACCAATAAGTTAAAATTAGGAGAACATCACACCATTATCTCCATGTCTAATAGTCACAAAAATACAGTTCGGATAACAGCGAGAATTGCTGTGAGTATTCAAGAAACTCTAGAAAGAGCAGCAGAATTATCAGGTGCTACCTTGAATCAGTTTATGATTCAGGCAGCGTTGAAAGAAGCAAAAAAAATCATAGAAGATGAACGAGTGATTATTTTGTCACAAAATGATGCTGATACGGTATTTAGCCTAATTGAGAATCCTCCTGTACCGAATGCCAAGTTAAAAGCAGCCTTGAAAAAGCACAAGGAATTTTTCAGTGAGAGTCATTGAATTATTAGGTAAGCAGCATGACCGCGATAGCTTTAACTGTGGCAATGAAGCATTAAATCAATTCCTTAAACAAACAGCAAGACAGCATATCCAAAAAGGTGTTTCCCGTACTTTCGTTCTAGTTAATACAGAGCAGCCAGAGGCGATAATTGGTTTCTTCACATTAACATTGTGTGAAGTGCGCGTAGACAATTTGAGCGCGAAATTTTTTAAGAAATATCCTTCAAAAGTTCCTGGTGTCAAGCTGGCAAGATTAGCAGTCGATCAAGCCTATCAGCGACAAGGAATTGGAGAAGTTTTGATGATTGAAGCAATGCAGCGTGCCTTAATTGTTGCAGAAAATGCGGGAAGCATTGGTTTATTTGTTGATGCAAAAGATGAAAGTGCAAAAACCTACTACTCTGGCTATGGTTTTGTCAGCTTGGAAGATGCGTCTTTAGAACTATTTTTGCCATTGTCAGTCATTGAGCAAATGCTTGAGTAATGGTTAAGCTACCTCAAGGCGCGATTTACAGACGAATGAGGAACCTCAGAACGATTTATTGGTATCAGCTATTTCAGTGCAAGCGATCGTTTCTTCAACTGATACACAGCTTTTTCTAATTCAAATAAATCCCAGACGGATGTTTTGTACTCTGGATAATTTTCAAGATCTGCGACTGTTCCCAAGTATACATAGTGGAAGTTGCGAGCGATCGCCTTTTTCCCCGCCGTATCGTTATACTGGAGTTTAGACTAAATTGTATTTCTTAGGCTACAACCCTTAGATAGCAAGCATTTTAGATTTCGGAATCCTAAGTCTGTTGGGTGATTTGACCGAATCTATGCTCAAGCGTGATGCTGGGGTAAAGGATTCAGGGCAGTTAATTCCCGGTCATGGAGGTATCTTGGATCCTACGGATAGTTATATTTTTACGGCTCCTTTGGTTTATTATTTTGTGACTTTGTTGTTGCCATTGGTGGGTAAGTAGGGAAGAAACTCTTGCAAAAGTGAATTGCCTTGAAAATTAAATCACAAATCGACACAGATGAATTATCTGTCATGCTCTTAGGAGAGTTTTGAGTTTGGTATTTAGCTAATTTACGGAGACGTGTACTTAGTTTCCCTGTTAAGAGTACCCGCCCCGAAGGGGCTTGATGAAAATTTCAGTCTTGAGACGTACTAAAGTTTCATTCTTAAGACGGATTTTTTGGCTTATCTGTCTTAACTGTCTTAACTGTCTTAACCGTCCTTGCTTTTTAATAAACACTCTGAGAATCTAAAAAAGATTGTGCTGGTAATAGGTTTGACCTGGGCTGCCGATGACAGATATAGATCCCAGGAAGACCATATAAATGTCACATTTTTTGTCAAGTTGAAAACTCTAATTAAAAGGTAAAATCAAATGACTGGACAAGTGACGGAACAAGACAGGATTTTGTTTGAGAAGCACAAACAGAGAGCGCAGGCTATTGGATGGATAGTTAATGGAATTGCAGGTGAATTTGTAGGGCAGCCTGATGATGGTGTAATAGTGCCAAATCCGGCTCAGGAGTTGGAAGACTTGCTTGGACGTCGTATAGATTTTTTCCTGGCGCACCCGAAGTTTTCAGAATTTATTGGGAATTGGAAACGGGTATGGGGACCGTTTGTTTATCTGGCTGCGCCTCCGTTCAATAAATCTGCAACTAATGCAATTTATGTGGCACAGCAAGGCAATAATTACGTGGTTGGTGTTGCTGGTACGAATCCTACGTCTCTTCACAACTGGTTGATTGAAGATTTGTACGTTGGAGCACTAGCGGATTGGGCTAAGTATACTGAGAACGATCCGCTGCTTCATCCCAAAATTTCCATGGGAACTAAGATTGGTCTCGACAATCTCTTGAGAAAACATCCAGGCTCGTCCCAAACTATCATTGATTTTCTCTCAAACCTGTTAAAAGAAGCGAAGCAAAACATAGAGATTCTACTAACGGGTACTAGTCTAGGTGGTGCCTTGTCTCCTGTCCTGGCACTTGCTTTGCATGAGCAAAAATCAACATGGGATCCAAATAATCGAGGTTAGTAAACTGTTGGAATACTCTGGCAACCCTGATGTAGATGAGTAATCCTTAAACAACTGTCACCTTGCATGAACTACCCCAGTGTTGTTCATTGCTAGATCTGGATTTCAAAGTGTATTTCCGAAAAAGTAGATTTGATGGAGCAGGAAGAAATAAACCATGACAAGCACGCTGGCATATAACGTGGAAAAACAGTTAAACTTTTCCAGTTTGCACATAGACGCAAAATACGTTGAAAATGTGAGGAATTATCACATCAACAACGAAATTATTGTAGTCAACCCGCACATGTCGGATGTTAACGTTGGCGAGCCCGTTAGAAATATTATTCCCGCTTTTTCGTCAACTATCCTAAAGGACATAACCGTTGAGAAGGCTGAAGCACTGATATTGCTCAAAGTCAAAGACATCACTAACATCGGAAATATTATTTTGGAAAAGGGATGGTTTTTACTAGGAGATACTGTTGAAAATCCTCCCAGTAGTGGCGACACCAGCGAACTCCCCTACCCCAAAAATACACCTCTGTGGAAATCGCTACAATATGACGCGGGTATCGTAGACATCGATCCGTATTACATGACTCGGCAAGCACAGACGCCGAGTGAAAAGCAAAGCTTTGTCGTTAAACTGAACTTATGGTTTGCACCCTCGCACACCAATTGTTTCATACATAACAAGCATGACTTTATCGAAATCCACACACAGATATTTGGTACTGGCAGAATGCAGAAGTTCAAAGCTCAAGATTATGGTACTCTCTATGAAGATATGTTGATGAGTCCAGGCTTCACAACTTTTGTTCCATTTTGTCAAGTTGAGGAAAACAGCAACTACATTTATCCGTGGCACCAATATTACGCAGATACAGATTGCATCTGGATGGCAATAGAGTATCACCCGATGGACAAAGCCTAAACTAAGTAACTCTATTCGAGGGAGATCGCAAACTAACGTTTGATAGGGCGATCGCTAATACCGGTCAACTGAAGGCTGAAGGCGAGAAGTATTGTAAAACTTCATAAATAAATGATGTTGTTGGTCAATTCGTGTGGGGTGATACCCGCTACATTTTTCCAAGACTTAACAGGACTTCCTTGGCAAAAAAGGCGGGTTTCTTTGTCAACAACTACGAGTAATTGAGCATTACCGCCTTTTTTGCCCCCACCACAGATATCTGAGGAACCATTAGGAGTACTCGTGGGGGATGTTGTCCTGTTTTGTCATGGTTTCACCCAACCCTCACAAGCTCGTTTCCAGCTAAGGGCTGGAAATGCAGGCAATGAGGCTCTGCCTCAACCTAAATACCGGAGGCAGAGCCTCTTAGTAATGCATTCCCTGGCTGAGCCAGGGAACAAGAAGCTTAGGGGATGTGATCCCTCATCTATTCGCCAACAACATCATAAATTTAGTGGGCTAACGCCCCACTTCGCTAACATCCTTTTTTGGTCACTTCCTCTGTCTTTGGCTCCCACGGGTTGTACTACTCAATCTGTGGGAGTCCGGGGTAAAAAGTTAAGGTAGCTCTACCTCGGTCAGTCTCACACAGAAGTTCGTTCACGATCACCAGAGGTTTTCTAATGTCAGGTCCAACTTTATCCGATGTCTATAAGTTCGTTACAGTCGAAGAATATTTCAACGACATCAAAAGCTGGGAGACCCTTAAGACAGTCTCTTCTCTTCAATACAAGCGCGAAGAACAAACGCTAGTGATTGAGTTTAAAAAGAGCGATGGCAGTGTCTGTGCTATGCTGCTTCAGTTCGTGCAGAATGATACCTTCCGGGTTCGTTTCAACCCCAAAAAAAACAAGGAAGATTACACCAATAACAATACTCGTGCGTTAGCCAATGACACCTTCACTGAGTTAAAGAAGGAAGCGCAGCAGGGAGATGAACAGTTCTACATAGACTACCAGGACAAAGGTAGTCAGGGCTGCGAACTAACTACGAAAAAGAAGCAGAATGACGAAGCTCTCATGAAGGTGATTGTCACCAAAGATCCATTCAAGATCGAGGTGATCAATTGCGAGCCAGATGGTAGCCAATTTAAAGTTTGGGAAACGTCAGTGCCTGGTATATTATTCACTCCGAACGGGAATGATGACTATGCCATTATCCAGGCTGTAAAACACCCCGCACCGGCTAAGTATATTGGCTTTGGCGAACAAGGTGGCAAGTCGCTGTGCCGCAATAGCGGGCAACTCAACTATTTCAATTTCGATAACATGCGGTACCGGCAGGTCTATAACTACGGACCTTTGGACGGACGGGAACCGATGTACCACTCGGAACCGTTCTTCATTGAATTTAACGGCGTTCCTGAAAAAGATTGCGTCACGGGCATGTATGTTGACAATCGCGGTCAAGTCCTGATGGATATTGGCTTCTACAACTCCGACCGCTATATGGTCGGTACGCGCTTCGGCGATCTTGACTACTATTTCTTTATGGCGGACACTCCTGCCGAACTGGTAGACAGCTTTACTGAGATTGTTGGACGCTCGCGGCTAAAACCCCGATGGGCTTTGGGATATCATCAAGGATGCTATGGGTATGAAGATCGGGGAGCTTTGGAATGGACTGTTCGCAAGCATCGCGAGTACCAAATTCCGCTCGACGGTCTCCATGTGGATGTAGACGTACAAAATAAATACCACACCTTCACCATTAATACAGACAAGTTCCCCGATCCCAAAGGGATGTTTGCTTATTTAAAAGCGCAGGGTGTGAAGTGCAGCACGAACATTACCCCAATTATTAGCAACCAGGAACCGTATTACACAAGTTACACGGAAGGTCGGGATAAGGGCTATTTTGTAAGAGATCGTCGCTTCTTTGGCGATCTCAATCTGAACAACCCTGAAGACCTTAATAAGGGTTACAGCTACCAGAATTTCGATCCTCCTGGGAAGGAAAGCGTTTTCTTCGCATACGATCCGGAGCACAACGCCAATAAGGGCGAAGCTTATACCGGGGAAGTTTACTACGGAAATGACCGAATTACGGGAGCGGAAATGGGTACGTCCGGTCATTACCCCGATCTTGGACGGCAAGAGGTACGTGATTGGTGGGGCAAGCAATATCAATATCTCTTTGATATGGGACTGGAAATGGTTTGGCAGGACATGACGACACCTGCTATCCGTTCCCGCCGTGGGGATATGCGGGGCTTCCCCTTCCGATTGCTGGTTACTGACGATTCTATCTCGGGAGAGGCTCCTAAACTGACGCCGGCCATTAAGGTGTGGAATTTGTATTCGTACAATCTCCACAAAGCCACGTACCACGGTCTCAACAACCTTGTCTACTCAGAGCAGTCAGATAAACCAGGACAGCGGCGCACGGATCGTAACTTCATCGTCGGGCGCGGCAGTTTCACGGGTGCGCACCGCTTTGCTGCATTGTGGACGGGCGATAACTCTTCAACCTGGGATTTCCTGAAGATGAACGTGGCTCAAGTTATGTCACTTGGCATGAGCGGTGTTACCATCTGTGGGCAAGATGTCGGCGGCTTTGAACAAGAGAACGAAGAGCAACACTGGGTTGGTCCTGAACTGATGATTCGCTGGGTTGCTGCGGGAGCTTTCTTGCCCTGGTACCGCAACCACTACATGCGTAAAGGACGCAAAGAGTTTCAGGAAATCTTCATGTACGAAGAGTGGTTTAAGGAACATCAGGGTGGTCAACTGCCGGAACCGCAAGATTTGTACCGTGCGGTTTTGCCTGCTTGCAAGTATTACATTGAATTGAGGTATCGGCTCCTCCAGGTTTTCTATGACGCCATGTTTGAGAACACATTTGATGGGTTGCCCATCTGCCGGCCCATGTTTCTCAACGACCCACAAGACAAGGCGCTCTACAATGACAAAATCGCCTTCCTCGACGACCAATTCTTCGTCCGGCACGATATCCTCGTTGCTCCAGTTCTAGATCCGCAGTCAGCTCAGAATGGCTACGGCAAACGGGATGTCTATCTCCCAGTAGGTAGCAACTGGTATTGTTTTAAAGATAACCAACAGCCGCTTGATGCTGCTGTCGATGGTGGCACTACTATACGCGCTTTTGATGCAAGTCTGAGTGGCGATCCCAAACACATTCCCTTTATCGTTCCTGTCTTCGTGCGAGCAGGTGCGATCGTACCTACTATAGAAGTTGAACAATATGTGGGAGAGCGCAACAGTAAAGGTCTACTCAATCCGATAACGCTGAGCATCTATCCCGGTGAAAGTGGTCAATATACCATGTACTTGGATGATGGCATCAGCCGTGCTTCTGAACCCAAGGAGTCAACTATATACGATAACGATGACCTGGCTAATAGCGAATATCGTGAGGTACTGATTACGCACAGCAAAACTGGTTCAACACGCCAGATTACTGTGGAGCGTAAACATGACAAATATCAGCCCAAGGAAGACTTTTTCTTCATGGCGATCCTGCATGATCCCTCTGAAACCACAGGCAATTCAGGCGTCTTGAAGAAGCTGATAATAAACGGGCAAGAGGTCGGTTTAATTTCAGGCGGCGATGCAGGAGAACGGGCGTATAAGCTCAGTGGTTCTTCCAGCAATGCCTGGTACTACAACGAAAACATCAGAACCAGTTTCGTCAAAGTGTTTGATAACAGTCCGTCGATCAAAATACGGGCAGAGTACAACGCCAATTGACTAGACTAAATAATCCTAAAAACTCAAAAACTGAGTTTTTGTAGCAGTCGTGCAACAGCTGTTATTGGGACAGCTGTTGCTTTTGTATTTCATCTGAACACTGAACATAAATTTGAGCGACTAAACCGAGATGCTACTTAGTCTTTGATTCTGCTGCTTTCACCGCAGCAACTTCCTCTTGACTCAGTGGCATTAATGCCTGTAACTGAAAAGATGTACTAATAACTGTTGGTTCAACACCACCCACCATAACTTTATCCTGTTGAGTTGTAGGTTCTGGTGTCAAACTTGATGATCGATAATCTTTGACAATCAACAAAGGCTGTAACCGCTCTATATTGCGGAAAATTAATTGTGTTTGTTCGTAAGTTCCGATAATTTCGATAAGTAGGTAGGCGTGAATAAACCGTACTATGTAACAGAATGTATAATGAGTCAAAACCGCAAGCGAATTGCTTCACTCCGCTGAGTCCCAAAGGGACACGCTACGCGAACGCAATGACATAGTTATAAATTTTCGCGCCCACCTACTTATTAATAAGTAGCTCAACCTCTGGAGTTTAGACTAGTTCTCGGTGTGAAACTCTTTTTGACCCAAAGTTGACTTTCATTAAGCTGAGATAATTGAGAACAAGCAACGGTTTTTTTGGGAATGACTGCTAAGTTTCGACTTCGCTATGTCAATACCGTGATAGTGCATTTGTTCTATTTTGCGTTTTGCACCGGAAACTAGTCTAAACTCCAGTAGCAATTGCCGCCCTTGAAGCGATCAATGAGCCAATTATTGCTATCTACTCGGCGATCGCTGAAATTAGATCAGGCAAAATTCAATCCTTGGGTCAGACTAGTTGCGCTAAAGATGAATAGCATTAATTATTGTCAATAACGCCAGCGCGTTGCCCGGAGGGGTTGCCGTAGGCATCGCTATTTTTCTAGTCGTCTTAGATGTGGCTTTGACCAAACAGCGATGTCTACGACGGGCTGCGCCTACCCATAGAATACTTGAAGTGCAGAATGTGAGTTGTAAAATTTATGCATCTATCGCGGTAGGTAAACTGATATAGTTTATCTGTTTAGAAATTTTAAGCAATGTTTGGCTTCGGAAATTAGGAAATAATGATATAGTTTCTTAATTAAATCTTTTTATAAGTGAAGCAACTTGACGATCAGCATCTCAGAGGAAGCCTTCGACGATTTATATGATGAAACTGTTGAAGATTGCTATCAATTAGATCCCGATGACGAGCTAGATATGGTGCAGCTAACGCCTATGCTTGTGGGACATGGCTATTCAAGAAAAATTATACTAAGGGAAGGGCTGGAACTACACATTGATAATTCTCGATGGTGCAATCGCCTGCTTATTATTCGCCCAGAACGGGAAAGCTGGTTAGATTTTCACTTCCATCTCTGTGGACAACACAAGGATAAATATACTGAGGTCGGTGACCATCAGTACGTCCTTTATGGTAGCGGCATAGCCCCCAAGGACATAATAGATAGTATTCACAGCGATTATGTTTTGGAAGTAACAGTCTCTATGCAACCAGAGGTGCTACATTCTTTCATTGGCAACTTCCAAGGACAGCTTCCTGCACAATTTAGCCATTTGATTCGTAAACCCGATCAAGAACACTACACGCGCTGTGGAAGTATAACACCTATGATAAAGCGTATGTTGTGGCAAATTTTACGCTGTCCCTATCAGGGTGTTACTAAACGGATGTGTTTACAAGGAAAAATACTGGAAATAGTGGCGTTGGTACTAGAGCAAGAGGCAGAAATTTACAAAGGGCAAATACAGACTATTAGTTTAGAGCCAGAGCGACGCGATCGCATCTATCACGCTAGAGAAATTTTATTACAGAATTTAGATCATCCGCTTTCATTGGGCGAGTTAGCAAGGCAAGCAGGACTAAACGAATGCACCCTCAAGCGTGAATTTCGTCAAGTGTTTGGTAAGACAGTGTTTAGCTACTTGCGTGATTATCGCTTAGAACAAGCCCGCCAACTACTGGAAACGGAAGATATAAGTACGACGGAAGTTTCGCGGCTGGTGGGATTTGCTAATCGGGGTTATTTTGCGGCTGCATTCCGAGAGAAATTTGGACTAAACCCCAAGGAATACAAAAAGCAACGAAAAAATTCCGTCTAGCGATCAAAAAAATTCCGTCTAGCGATCAAAACTCTATTCATTTGGACTGAACAAAGTTATAGAGTAATTGAGAGTATTTTTCAGTGTGGTGTGAGCAATGTTGAATCAGCTACAGTGCTTATCTTTAATGGGTGCTTTATTAGTGCTGGTAGCTCAACCAGCAAAGGCACAAGAAAGTAGCGATCAAATAGATAAAAAGGTTGCAGTTACAGATAAAGAATTTGCGTTGCTGAAGGCGGGCGTAGTCATCGCCAAATCTCCAGTTGATCTCTTTCGTTCCACGAAACCCCAACTCAAACGGTCTCAAAGTGCAAGTTTACCGCAAAGAGCAAAGTCGGATGAAGCAAGTAAAAATATTTCCTAACTGAGTGAAATCAAACTTCCCGCTAATAGCGCTCAAATGCTGGTACAGTCGCCAACACCAAACAACCCTCCTGCCCAACCAGGTTCAGTTGTAGCAATCACGGGGATTAAAGCAAATCCTACAGACAAAGGTGTGGAGGTAATTTTAGAGACAACCCAAGGAACTCGACTACAAGTTACAAATCGCAGTACAGGTAATAATTTTATTGCCGATTTATCTGGTGGGCAGTTGCGTTTACCGTCAGGCAAGGCTTTTACGTTTCGTTCCGAAAAAAACTTGCGGAAATTACTGAAATAACAGTACAGAATATTGATGCAAATACTGTGCGAGTCACGGTGGTGGGTGAGAAAGCTTTACCTACAGTTGAGTTATTTGATGATAATGCGGGTTTGGTTTTTGCGGTAGTATCACAGGTAACAGCAACGCAGCCACCCCAAACACCTGCACTCCCTGCACCGCAACAGCAACCAGCAGCGCAACAGGATGACGCGATTGAGTTGGTGGTGACGGGGGAACGGGATGGGTATCGAGTACCGAATGCAAGTACTGCAACGAAGACAGATACACCATTACGGGATATTCCGCAGTCGATTCAGGTTGTACCGCAGGAAGTATTGCGCGATCGCAAGGTGAGAAACCTTACAGAAGCAGTGGAAACTGTCGCTGGTGTGATAGATGGTGGCAACCGAGCTGGTTCATCCGCATCCAGCAGATTCATCCGAGGATTTGAGCAATCAGGTAACTTTCGCAATGGCTATCGAGATGCGCCTAATACATACATCCTCAGCAGTCCCATTGGCACAATTGAGCAAGTGGAAGTTGTGAAAGGCCCCGCTTCTGTGCTTTTTGGAGACACAGAACCTGGTGGAATTGTCAATGTCACCACGAAAAAACCCCTGAGTCAACCTTTTTACAGTATTGGGTTGGAGGTGGGAAACTACGGATTCTACCAACCAACTATCGATTTATCAGGCCCATTGACGACCAAGCGTGATCTACTGTACCGCTTAATCGCTGGTTATAAAGGTGAAGGCAATATTCAAGATTTCGTCGAGAAGAATGAGGTGACAGTAGCACCCTCAATCACTTGGGAACTAGGGGATAATACAGAGTTAAATGTGTACTATGAGTACACTAAATTTGTTGCCGATCCTGCTGTGAGTAGTGGTTTGCTACTGAGTGATAATCGTCTAACTCCACGAAATCTCTATACTAGTTACCCCAACTTCACTGATAGCGAACAGTCCGCCCAAAGATTTGGCTACACTTTAACTCACAAATTTAATGACAACTGGCAAGTTCGGAATAATTTTGCGGGGCTACTTTCTAAACTCATAGAAACCCAAACTTATACAACCAATGTGACGGGCGATCGCTTTGCCACAGTAGAGTCCTACGATTTGGACTATGGCTATGATAACTACTTCGGACAAATCGATTTATTAGGCAAGTTCAAAACAGGATCAATTTCCCATCAACTGCTGATTGGCTTTGATGTCAATGATTATACTGATACTTACCAGGGGCTGTTTAATACCAATTTACCCCTTCTTGACCTGAACAACCCCAATTATGATGTTCCAGAGCCAACTTATGATCCATTTCTCAAATTTCAAAACCGGGTGCGTTCCTATGGAATCTATCTTCAGGATCAAGTTACGTTTGCTGAAAATTTCAAACTGCTGATTGGTGGTCGTTATGATTGGGTTTCTAGCACATTTGAAATTGGTAAATTTGGCACATTAGGAAATACCACCGATGAGCCAGAAAGAAATGCTGAAGCTTTTAGCCCTCGGATTGGTTTAGTCTATCAGCCCAGCGATACGATTTCTCTCTATGCCAGCTACAGTCGCTCATTTCGCGCCCAAACCTTCTTTAATTCCGCTACTCAACCCTTTGATCCCACCAAAGGCACTCAGTACGAAGTTGGCATCAAAGCAGATTGGCTAGAGGGTAAGCTCTCCACAACTTTAGCGGCTTATCATCTCACTAAGACTAACGTGGCAACGACCGATCCAAACAACCCCGTGTTTTCGATTCAGACGGGGGAGCAACGCAGCCAAGGGATTGAGTTAGATGTTGCAGGTGAGATTCTACCTGGGTGGAAGGTGATTGCTGCCTACGCTTACACTGATGCAGAAGTCACCAAGGATACTACTACTCCCGTTGGTAATCGACTCAATAATGTACCTACAAATCAAGCAAGCCTTTGGACTACATATCAGATTCAGCAGGGCACTCTGCAAGGGTTAGGATTTGGTTTTGGGCTATTTTATGTAGGCGAGAGACAGGGTGATTTAGCTAACTCGTTTCAGATAAAGGATTACTTGCGTACTGATGCAGCCCTTTACTACCGTCGCGATCGCTTCCAGGCCGCACTCAACATCCGTAATCTATTTGATATAGACTACGCCAGTTCCGCCTATGGCAGAAATTATATCAACAGAGGTGAGCCGTTTATCATTACTGGCTCCATCAGTTGGGAGTTTTAACTAGCTCACTTTGTTGCTCATAACTTATGGCGATCGCTATTCGATTAACAAGCGATCGCTAGTTTTCCAGTGGTCTTAGATGTGACTTTGACCAAACAGCGATGTCTACGACGGTCACTGAGCTTTGTGGAAGTGCAACCTGCGCCTACGCAACAAGGACGCTAGCAACCAAAGTAGCTTTCTGATAACACTATAGTAAAAATTTTCTTATTGACAAGTTCTGTTTGGTTTTGGGGTGCAATCACTGCAACTGCAACTGTTTTACTGGAGAGTTTTGTAATTAAACTCTGTATGGTTATGCTAAATTTATCATTAATTTAAGCATTTTAGCTGAATTGGCAGATTGATATGGCGATCGCACTCTCACACCAAGCCTTTTGTGAATTGTTTGAAGAAGTGGATCAGACGCAGCAGTACAGTGATCTAACCGATGATTTGGATATTACCTGGAAACATCCAAAACAATTGGGAGAGGGATGGGTAACGGTAATAAATGAAAAGAGATAAACTATTTCAAAGCTTTCTGCTTATAAGCGGGATTATTGTTTTAATTGGTACTCCCGCAAAAGGTGAGGAAGTACGGGAGAATGGAATAGTCCAACCTTCTACCCAGACAGTAGGAAAAGTTCTAGAAAATAATTTTGTAGTGAAAGATGTCCAGAGCAAATCTCCGGTATCTGTTTCGAGTTCCGGAAAACCTCGGCAATTCCAATCTCAAATAGCAAATTCTTTAAGTCCGGTCAAGTCGGATAAACCAAGTAAGAATATTCCCCAACTCAGCGAAATAGAACGTCCCGCGACCAGTGCAGCTATGTTAGTACAGGCGGGAGCAACACCAACCAACTCCCCGAATCCAGCCCCCAGCAATGTCTCTCCAGAGCAAGGGGGGAAACGGGGAGGTACTGTACTAATTACGGGTATAAAAGTACATCCCACAGACAAAGGTTTAGAGGTAATCTTAGAAACAACCCAAAAGGATCAGCTGCAAGTTGTTAATCGCAGTACAGGTAATAATTTTATTGCCGATATTACGGGCGGACAGTTACGATTACCCTCACCAGATGCTTTCACCTTTCGTTCCGAAAAACCCCTTGCGGGGATTATAGAAATAACAGTAACGAATGTTGATGCAAATACTGTGCGGGTGACGGTGGTTGGTGAGAAAGCTTTGCCTGTGGTTGAGTTGTTTGATGATAATGTCGGGTTGGTTTTTGGCGTGGGCAGAAGTGCTACTATGACACAACCAGAGACCCCGCAAACTACTAAAAAGCCAGCAACCCAGACGCAGCAAGATAAGCCAGCCGCACAACAGGATAACCCAATTGAATTGGTGGTAACAGGGAAGCAAGATGGGTATCGAGTACCTGACGCGAACACTGGTACAAGATTAGATATTCCTCTTCTGGAAACTCCTGCCTCTATTGGAGTAATTACAAGAGAATTGATCGATGATACGACTCCAAAGCGTGGAGAAGACTTGATCCCCTTTATCCCTGGTGTCAGCAGAGGGTCAGAAGCAGATGATAATCAGGGAGGTAATGTCCCTGAATTTACGATTCGGGGCTTTAGTGTTGCCAGACAAATTTACATCAATGGTTTACGAGATAGCCGACGTTTTGTGATTCGAGACCTGGCAAATGTAGACCGGATTGAAATTCTCAAAGGACTTTCTTCCTTGCTGTATGGAACAGGCGCACCTGGAGGCGTGGTCAACTACATCACGAAAAAGCCCCAAGCAACATCAAGTAATAATATTACTTTTCAGGCAGGTAGCTTTAATTCCTACCGTGGAGAAGTCGATTTTACAGGTCCACTAAATACAGAGAAGACATTGCTTTATCGGTTTGTAGGAGCGGCTCAAGATGCTGATTCGTTTTACGATAACGTTGAGGACAACCGTCTTTTAATTGCGTCAACGCTTACATGGTTAACTGGCAATGGTGGTTCAATAACACTTGAAGGTGATTATTTTCAGCAAGAGCTAAACTTTAATTCCGGAATCAAGTTTTTTAAAAACAAATTTCTTTACGATCGCAGCTACGTTGATCCGCGCGATCGTAGTCAACGGGATAACTATCGGGTAAGTACCTATATTGACCAACCATTAACCAAAAATTGGTCGATCAATCTCAGTGGTCAGTATATTGACATCAACCGAGATTTAGATATTTTCTCTGCTGCAGTGTTTAATCAAGACAGGTTAAGGTTTATAACCCGACCACTCACAGAAAGTTATACTCAAGGAGATTTGAAGGCTGAGTTACGAGGCAATTTCAAAATAGGCGCATCGGAACACAAACAACTGGTCGGTTTTGAGTACAATACCTTCAAAGCTGACACAATTTTAAACATCAGCAATTTGATTGTTGGTTCTATTGACCCACTCAATCCTGTTTTTAACGAACCACTTCCTAACTTTAATTTAGGTAACCAGTTTTATAGCAACAAACAATATGGTATTTACATACAAGATTTCATGAAACTTGGGCAATTTCGTGTTCTTGCGGGTTTACGTTATGGCTCATTTAAGTCCAAGTTTAAGCCTGCAAATCCCACAATTGTTGAAACAAATGCACAGACAACTTTTATTTCTCCTACTGTAGGATTAGTCTATAATTTCACAGATTCTGCTTCTGTGTACGCCAGTTTTAGTCGCTCAACTGAGCCAAACGATGGTAGACGTGCAGATGGTAGCTTGCTCGAACCCAAAACGGCAACCCAATACGAAATTGGCACCAAAGTTAACCTGCTGAATAATCAACTCAGCATCACTGGTGCCCTTTTCGACCTCACTCAAACCAACATTGCAGAACCTGATCCAAATAATCCAGATTTCAGCATCCTCGTTGGTGAGGTTCGCAGTCGCGGCTTAGAACTGCAAGCAGCAGGTAAAGTAACGGATAACTTGAGCCTGATAGCAGCTTACACGCTATTGGATACTAAAATTAATAAGAATTCCGAAGGCTTGCACGGGAACACGTTGATTAATTCTCCTAGCAATAGTTTAGGAATTTATGCAAAGTATAACTTTACTAAAGGTGCTTTGAGAGGACTTAGCCTCAGTAGTGGTCTAATTTATGTAAGTGAAAGACAAGGAGACAGCGCTAATTCTTTTGAAGTGCCTAGCTATGTGCGGGTAGATTTAGGGGCTGCATATACGGTGAATCACCTCATATTCCGCTTAGGGATTGAGAACTTATTCGATACAAGATATGTTGTGTCTGTTGGAAACGCTGCTAATGTGCTTCAAGGTTCTCCCTTAGCTGTTACAGGTTCAGTGTCCATCAAGTTTTAGCGTTGATAATTCAGCTTTGAAGTTTAGAGTAAGGGATTTAAGTAGATGATTATTTGCGGACTGATACAGCACTTTATTATCGACGCGATCGCCTCAAAGCGGCAATGAATATAAGCGAAATGCCGCTAAATACTACTTAATATTTGATTTCACTGCTTTCACTACAGCTACTTCCTCATGACTCAGTGGCATTAATGCCTGTAATTGAAAAGATGTACTAATAATTGTTGCTTGAACACCCCGCACTATAACTTTATCCTGTTGAGTTGTGGGTTCTGGAACCAAACTTGATTGATAGTCTTTCACAATTAACAAAGGCTGTAACCGCTCTATATTGCGGAAAATCAATTGTGTTTGTTCGTAAGTTCCGATAATTTCAATATTGATACTACTGCGTTTTAGTTTCCCATTCACCAATGAACCAAAACTACCATCAGTTATAGGTTCAGCTTTTCCAGTCGGCACATATTTCTTCAGTTTAGCTTTGACTGCATCAGCAGAAACTTGAGTGTTGCTAGACTCAACCAAGCGATTCAAATCTAGTAGTAAAGTATCCAAAGTTTTCTCGTTAGCAAATAAAGCTAAAACCTGGATTTGTTGCTGTTTAGCAAGCGCTTGCTCCTGTTGAACTTTGTCAATTTGTTTAATGTAAGTTTTCTTTTGGTCAATAGTCTGCTGTAACTCGTTCTGTTTTGTTTGCTGCTGTTGAAAATTATCCCATGCTGGCATCACGAAATTCATCAGCATATAAGCTGCTCCCGCAAGTCCTAAAACTCCTAAAATAAGACCGATCACTTTTGGTGTTAAGGTGATGCCAAAAGCAACAGGATAACTTGAGGAAGTTGTCTCAAATTGCGTGTCTTCTACAAAATCGAAATCATCACCCACCGTCATCTTGGAATGACTCCTGTCTGTTGCATACTGCGAATCCGAGTCACAAGTCCTACTGTGCCTTTTTGCTCTAATTCACGAATGAATTCAGAAGCGGGAATATCACTCAGACTAGATTGAATTGTGTATTTGACTATTTGGGGTGGTTTCATTTGTAAGCTTGTTGCAGATGTAGTACCTGGTTGTATGGGTGCATCTACTAATTCTGCTGTGATAATTTTTGTTTGTGCAGCTTTGAAGAAACGAGATTGTTGTAAAGTCAACGTGAAATCGTTGACATCGCTAAAGGAACGAGCAAACCCAGATATTTCTAAACTTCCAGCAGGATTGGATGCTGATTGTCCTTGTGTTGGTGTAGTGGGTGCAATTTGTTTGATACTATCAATTTGGACTGTTGTTGGGATGCGATCGCGCAAATCTTGCAACATAGCTGACCAAGGACGAATTTGGTCAAACACACTCACTAAAGCTTGAGTTTCCTGCTTAATTTTACTTGTTTCGACTTGGATTTTATTAACACTTTCTATTTCTACTTCTAATCTTTTCTTTTCCTGTTCCATTTGTGCGATGTTCTGCTCTAATACTGTATTTTTACTTTGCACAAACCACCAACCAACTCCCACCAACGCTGGAAACAATAGACCAACGACTAGTCCTATATACACTGGTGTTAAATTGCCTGTAGGTAGAGATATTCCTAGTTGCTTCTCTTCAAAATTATTCTCAATTTTGCGGTTTTTGAGAAAGTTAATATCTATATTATACATTTATATAGGAATCCGGTTTTATTTCTGAATTGACTCGTAGAGATAGGGAACGCTTAACAGGGAACAGGGAACATAAAGTGTACCTAGCTTCGTCAAAAATAAAATATGAGTCTTATATTTATTTTTTGTGAACTTTGAATTTTGAATTTTGAATTATTATTCTGCCTCTCGCATTCCTAAACCAAGCACAATTCCCAATCCAGAACGTTCCACTAAGGAGTATTTCTCTTCATCAATTTGCAATGACAAAGCTGCTACTGGATCAATTTGAGAAGTTGGTAAATTGAATTGTTGTGTCAAAAAATCATCAAGTTGTCTGAGTCCGCCTCCAGGTCCAGCCAGCATAACCTGCGCTACCTGCAAATTTTCATCTTGGTTGAGATAAAAATCAATGGAACGGCGCAGTTCATCAGTGAGTTCTTCCAACACTTTCATCAATGCTACTACGCCTAGATTGATTTCAGGAATGTCATCATCAGCGTCCGTTTTTCCTCCATTTATATTACTTGAAGGAATAGATATTTCATACAACAGTTCTATCTCTTGTGAAACAGGTAAGTTCATTGCTTCAGAGAAGACAGTTTGCATGAGACCTATTCCAATAGGAACTGTACGCAAAAAGTGTGGAATTCCGTTAACAATAATCGCTATTTCTGTACAATCAAATTCTATATCTACGAGTACGACTGCTTCTTGCGAACCAAATTCTCGAAGTTGTTCACGAAGTGTGCGAATCAAAGCAAAAATGTTAATATCTAGAACATCGATTCGCAATCCGGCTAGTTCAAATGTATTTATATATGTATCAGTAATTTCTTTTCGTGTAGCGACTAACAGTATCTGTATTTTTTCAATGCCGTCATCATCTACAAAGTACCCAAGTTTCTGATAATCTAAATCCGCTTCTTCACAAGGAAAAGGTAAATACAAACCTGCTTCGTGGTTTAGTACCATGTGGCGTAGTTCTTGATCATCTAACTCCGCTGGCACAGATATGGTGCGTATAATTGATTCTCGCCCCGGTATAGCAGTAGCAACACGAGAAGCTTTGATGTTACTTTCAGCTAACGCTTGCTGAATAAATTGCGCCATTGTTGGGGAGTCAACGATTTGACTATTCACGAAAACCCCCTCAGGAAGAGACACCGATGTTAATGTTTCTAGTTTCAAACCTTGACGTAACTTACGCAGTTGAACTAAATTCACACGTTGCGGTGACAGTTCTATACCAACCCCTTTCTGGAATTTACCAAACAAACTATTGAATAGCTTCACTACAGTTTTGCTCGTTGGATTGCAAATTTAAAAATGAAATGATATTGAAGAAGAACTCAGTTGTCAGAACGCAGAACTCAGCAATCTTTTGGATCGGTGCAGCACCAAACCAATTGTAGACACCGCCATTAACTCTCGTTATTTAAACCCCTCTACTCATCACCCAGTCGTACAGAAGTTCATTCTGAGTTCTGAGTTCTGAGTTCTTTTTTGTTAAGGATTGATATCATGACGAAGAAATTGTTTTAGCTTATAATCTCCACAATTGTTTCATAAGTACCTTAAACCCAATAGACTTAAATAAAATACAAGCACGATGGTTAGCATTCAAAAATTCAAAAAACTAATTATTTGGGCACTAGTCGGTGTATTAACCAGTTGGATGGTTAGTTGTGGTACAGGCAATGTTGGTAATAGCACAAAACAAGCATCATCAGGAATCGCAAATGTTCAATTTTGGACTATGCAACTCCAACCCCAATTTACTGACTACTTTAAAAGCCTGATAACATCTTTTGAGTCAAAAAACCCTGGTATAAAAGTGAGTTGGGTTGACGTGCCTTGGACGGCAATGCAGAGCAAAATTTTAACAGCCGTTTCAGGAAAAACACCGCCTGATGTTGTGAACCTCAATCCAGATTTTGCCTCCCAACTTGCAGGAAGAAATGCCTGGTTAGATTTAGATGCAAAAGTCCCAAAACAAGTGCGTTCCTCCTATTTACCGAACATCTGGCAAGCAAGCACGCTCAATAACAAGAGTTTTGGGATTCCCTGGTACCTCACCACGCAACTAACCATTTATAACACTGATTTATTGAAACAGGCAGGTATCAATAAGGCACCTGCCACCTACGCGGAATTAGCACAGGCTGCTCAACAAATTAAGGACAAAACTGGTAAATATGCCTTTTTTGTAACCTTCGTTCCCCAAGATGCTGCAGAGGTGTTAGAGTCCTTGGTACAAATGGGAGTAACTTTAGTGGATGCTGAAGGTAAAGCAGCATTTAACTCCCCACAAGGTAAAGCAGCGTTTCAGTATTGGGTAGACTTATACAAAAAAGGACTTATTCCCAAAGAAACATTGACACAAGGACATCGTCGTGCTGTTGATTTGTACCAAGCTGGAGAAACAGCGTTCCTGTTTTCTGGAGGAGAGTTTCTGGATAACATTAATAAAAATGCGCCAAGCATAGCTAAAGTTTCTGCGATCGCACCACAAGTCACTGGTGAAACTGGCAAGAAAAATGTCGCTGTCATGAATGTTGTGATTCCTCGCGACAGCAAACAACCCGACGCCGCCCTCAAATTCGCCTTGTTCCTGACAAATGACGAGAACCAACTCAGTTTTGCCAAAGCCGCGAATGTTCTCCCATCCACAACGAAGTCCCTTGCTGATAGCTACTTCAAAGACGCACCTGCCAACGCTTCGACTTTAGATAAGGCGCGAGTGATGAGTGCGCAAGAACTGCAAAAGGCAGAGATATTAACTCCAGTGCTCAAGGATATAAAACTTTTGCAAAAAGCAATTTACGAGAACTTGCAAGCGGCTATGCTGGGTGAGAAGACTGTAGATAAAGCTGTGGAGGATGCAGCACAAGAGTGGAATAGCACGAGAACTTAAAAGTTATTACAATCTCGTTTCCAGGTTCCACCTGGAAATGCGCTTGGGGCTGCTCTGCCGCAAGTAATACAATAAACGAGTTTGACTCAGATCTTACACCTCGACTTTAGTACGCCTTGAACTTAAGTTCAAGGCTCATAGCCAAAGTCCGTTAAAACGGACTCAAAAACTTACCTAGTCCGTTTTAACTGAGATCTTGCACCATTCTCAATTAGCCGTACTGCCAGCCATTAACGGCAAGATCTAAACCTTGTTGGCGAGCTAATTGTCGAAGTCGTTTCATCTGGAGTAATAATTTCACAA